>ENA-UOIY01000114-UOIY01000114.1-human-gut-metagenome-genome-assembly--contig:-P114-NODE-114-length-132464-cov-112.062156_pt1 | contig 132464 bp, 113 predicted proteins | sample MGYA00242335_ERZ723882 | MGnify/ENA metagenome assembly ERZ723882 | reverse complement strand
GCTTTTTGACTCTTTGAAATGATGGGCTTAAGTTGATGACATTACCCGGCGGGGAAGGCTTTGGTTTGTACGATCTTTGTACGGCTGTTACAGCTTTTCCAGCACTGCGGCCGGGACGGGGCAGTCGTCTGTGGTCAGGCCGGTCTGGAAGTCGAACTGGGCCGAGATCGACACCTGCGTGTCGACGACACCGACCTGTACGCTGCCGCCGGTCGTGACGCGCAGAGCTGTGATCGCGCCGTCCTGCACGTCCAGCTCCAGCGTGCCGGGCAGGTACTGCACGTCCAGCTTCTCCGCCTCCGGCGCGATGGCGCAGGCGGCCTGCTTTGTCTGCTCGGCGCTGAGGCTGAGCGTATAGTGCCAGCCGGTCTCCGTCTGCTCGCTTGCGGCGCTGTCCTCCAGACAGGCGCGGTAGGCCAGATCGATCAGATCCGCGCACTTGACCAGCGCCTGCTCACTCACGGCGGGGGAACCGTCCTTTGAAAGGACCGTTTCGCCGGAGAAATACAGCTCCAGCGCGCCCGTGCGGATGCAGCTGACGGTCTTGCCGTCCTTTACAGTCCGGGTGTAATCCAGCGACGTATCGAAGATCACGGGGCCGCAGTTGGCGCTGAGCCGGACGCGGGCGGCAAGCGGGTCGCGCCTGCCAAGCTCGGAGGCGGCAGACAGCACGCGCAGCAGATCCTCCGTCAGCTCCAGCTTGCCCTGATAGCCGCCGTTCGAGATCGCATCCGTGACCGCCGTGGGGACGGTGTGCGCCGTCTGCGCGTCCTGCTGGACGGTAAGCTCGGCCCAGACGGTCATCGGCTGTGTCTGGCCGCTGTCGTCTTCCGCTTCACAGCTGCCGGAGGCTTCGATGGAGCGGATCTCCCCGTCTTCAACGTGCATACACAGGTCGATGCTCTCGACGGCGCTGAGCGAATCCGCAATCGTCGGCGTCAGCAGCGAAAGCGCCTGCTCCGCATCCTTACCGTAGGCGGTCACGGAATAGACCTCTTCACCGCTTTCACGGGCGTAGGTCACATCGGTCGCGTTGTAGAGTTCCAGCAGATGCTCGCCGAGCGTGGAATAGTCCGGGAACAGGCCGCTCGTGCGGTAGGCGCTGCCGTTTTCGAGGTAGATCGCGCCGTCATAATAATACAGCTGCACGCCGTTGTCCTCGATGCAGAGGATGGTGTTCCCACCGGCCTGCGTGCGGAACAGGCGCACGTCCGTTCGCAGCGTCTCGTCTCCGAGATCCATCTGCACAGATGCGGTCATGTCCAGCTCCTTCCTGCCGGAGAGGTTTTTCAGCAGCAGAAGCGCGTCCACGCTGCTCTTGAGACTAGCCCGGTAGATGAGGATCCCGGCGGCGATCAAAATCACGGCCACAAGCGCGATGATCCACCAGACGCGGCGCTTTTTCTTCTTTTTCTGCAGCTGCTCCGGTGAGACGGGCGCTTCCTGCGCGTCCGGGTCGATGGCACCGATGACGGCGTCGTTGGCGTTCTGCTCGTCCTGCATGGCCTTGCGCAGCGCCTGCATCTGGCGGCGGCGCTTTTTGCCGGTCTTATGGATCAGATGAATGATCAGCAGCACCAGCAGAGCCGCAAGCCCGGCCAGCACGATCCACACCCACCAGACGGGGAACGTGGACAGCGCCGCAAGCTGCACGGTCTGGCCGGAGGCCTCGAAGGACAGATAGCTGCCGATCTCGGTCGTGGGCACCTTCTGCCAGACGCCGTTTTCGTTTTCCAGATAGATATCCAGCTTGCCGGACTGCCCATCGGGCGCGCGGAAGCGGATGGTGTGCGTGTCCGCGCCGTCGTCCGGCAGGCGGAGCTGCCACTGCTCGACGACGGAGCGCGCCACGTGCGCGGCGGGCGCATGGCCGTCTGCGATATTCTCGCAGTATTTCCGGATGGCCTCCGGGATGCTGGCAGAGATCTCGCCGAAAGCGGCGGGCGTGATGGCCTGCGGCTGCGCCTGCAGGCGGTCGGCGCTCGTATACGCGCCCTCGGCCAGGAAGACGGGCCTGCCGTCGGCACGCTGCGCATCGCTCGGGAGCGCGTCGATGCTGGCGTGGTACTGCGCGGTCACGGTGGTGTCAAACTGGATATTTTCAAGCGTCTGCACGTCCCACTCGCCGTACTGTCCGTCGACGGCGGGGATGTCCGGGTACACGCTGTCCGGCAGGGACTCGCCGTAATTTACTTCTACGGTCTTGAGCACCTCCTCGCCCGCGACGAACTGCACAGTGAAGGTGCGGAACGCATCGGGAAGGTCTTCGTTTTCCAGCAGCGTTTCATACGCGACCGGCTCCGCCTGTCCGGCAGCGCTTGCGCCGTCAAGCCCGGCCAGCGTGTCGGAGACGAAGAGATTATCCGCGAACGCACCTGCGCTGCTGCCGCTGATCGCGCCCGCATACTGGGAATACCCGGTGATGGACACGAGCGACACGCAGCCGGAGACGGTGCTGCCGCTGCCGGTCACGCTGTCCGTCACACCCGTGCCGGTGATGCCGCCGACATAACGTCCGCCGGAAAGCGCACACTTGGCCCAGCAGTTTTCAATCGCCGCGCTGCAAATGCCCGCGACGCCGCCGACATAATCGCCGCTCTGGCTCTCCACGCTGCCGTAGGCCTCGCAGCCGTCGATCAGGCCGAGATCCATCCGGCCGCAGATCGCCGCCGCGCAGTCCTTCTTGGCTGTGACTGCGCCCGTGGAAACGCAGCGCTGCAAAACGGCGCGCAGCTCATACTGCTTGCGCTCGGTCGTGGACAGGCTCTGGCTGACGTCGCTTTCCGGGTCAGCGCCGGCCTCCATGCCCATCGCGCCCGCGATGCCGCCGACGTTGCGGTCGGCCTGCACCGCGCCGGTATTTTCGCAGCCGCGCAGAGCGCCCATGGTGATGCTGTCGGGATCTGTCTGCGAGCCGTCGGTCACAAGGTCGCGGTTTTCCAGACTGTCCATGGCGTCAAAGACGGTCGTGCCGATCTCATCCAGCTTGTCGCTGATGGCCTGCACGTCTTTTTGCAGCGTCTCGGACAGATTCGCCGCCTGTGAGCCGATGGCGCGCATCTGTGCGCCCATGCCGCTCAGCGCACCTGCCAGCTCCGGCATGGAAGCGTCTGCATTCATCTGCAGCGACGCGCTGAGCGCGCCGGAGCCGTCCGTGCCGCCGGAGATTGAAATGTCAGACGGGTCAACGAATCCGCCCGCACCGATGCCGATCCCGCCTGCGCCGATGCCAAGGCCTGCGCCGATGCCGGCTGACGCGTCCCCGACGGTGAGGTCTGCCCCGCCGCTCACACCGCCATTTGCCAGCGCACCCGCATCGATGGTCGCGGTCGCGCGGAGGTTATTGGCCGCGTTGGCCGCGCTGTCCAGATACGCGCCCATCCCGGCCAGCTGGGAGCCGAGGTCGCTTGCCGCACCGCCTGCGTCAGCGGTTGCCTGATCGGTGAGCGTTTTGAGCTCCTGCAGCTGATCTTGCAGTTGCTGCTTTGTGCTCTCGGAGACGGTCACGGCGACATACGGCTCGACCTGACCGGCGATGCCGCCAACGTCCTTGCGGCCGTAGATTGTGCCGGAGTTCGTATTATTGAGCAGATACCCGCTCGTCACGCCCGCAATGCCGCCGACGTTGTAGCCGACGTGCTCATAGCCGACCGTGCCGGTATTTTCGCAGACTGCGATCAGGCCGGTGTTCCGGCCCGCAATGCCGCCGGTGGCGGTCGTGGTGAGAAAGGTCTGCGTGGTGGCGAGATTGGCAAGATCGAGCGTGGTGTCGATCTGAATGTCGCTGAGGCTCAGCGCAGAGTCGATGTTGTCAATATTGACGCTGCCTGTATTCGTGCAGTGCCGGATGGTGCCCGCATTCTGGCCCGCGATGCCGCCCGTGGCGGTCGTGCCCTGCACCTTGCCCTCGAACGAGCAGCTGACGATCTGGCCGGAGGCCTGATTGCGGCCCACGATGCCGCCGATCTGCGTGTCGCCCTGCACCATGCCGGTGAACGTGCAGCAGACGATCTTGCCGTAGTTCTCACCCGCGATGCCGCCGCAGGCGATCTTATCGCCGCCCGCAGCCACGGAGCCCGCAACATTCAGGTTTGCCACGCGTCCGCCGGGCAGAATCGTGCCGAACAGTCCGGCCGGGCTGGCATTTTCCGTGAGATTGAAATCGGAGATGGTATGTCCGCGTCCTTCAAACGTGCCGCCGAAGGAGGCTGCAGGCGTAAAGTCCACGCCGGAAAGCGAAATATCCGCGCGCAGGATGAAGGTTTTTCCCTGCGACCAGGTATCGAGCGAACAGCTTTTCGCGAACGCGGCAAACTCTTCGGCAGAGTCCAGATAGACGGTCTGCATACTGCCGGATGCCGCGGCTGCCGGGAGAACGGTCAGGCAAAGCGCCAGCACCAGCAGCACCGCACCCACGCGGGCCCGAAGCGTTCTGTTATTCATGCGCGTCATCCTCCTTTTCCGTCTGCGCCTGCGGCGCGTCCGCGGTTTCCGGCTCTGCCGTGCCGGAGAGCAGGCTGATATTGACGTCCCCCTCCACGACCGCGTGTACAATGCCGCTGATCTGGCCGTGAATTTCGCCACGCACCATACCATCGATGCGCACGCGTCCCGAAGACTGATGCGAGGAGACGGCGGAGGGCATATCGAACGCAGTCTTATCAATGACCTTCTCGCCCAGAAGCAGAATCTGCGGCAGAATGAACATGACGATGATGATCGTGAGGATCGTGCCGCGTCCAAGGCTGTCGCCGATACCGGCAATCGCGGCGTTGGAGGTCATCTGTCCAATGAGGATACCGGCGATGGCCATCATGAGGCCCGAGGTGATGATCGTCGGGAAGGACAGGTTCATCGTTTCGATGATCGCGTCCTTTTTGGGCATTTTGTCCTTGAACTCCATGAATCGGCTGGTCGTGACGATGGCGTAGTCGATGTTCGCGCCCATCTGGATGGACGAGACGACCAGATAGCTCAGGAAGAACAGGGGGCTGTTCGTGATGGTCGGGATGCCGTAGTTGATCCAGATGCTGCCCTGAATGACCACGATCAGCAGCACCGGGATACCGGCTGATTTGAACGTGAACAGCAGCACGACCAGAACGATCAGGATAGACAGCACCGACACGACGACGTTGTCGCGCGAGAACGAGGTCTTGAAGTCCTGCTCGGACGAGGAATCGCCCACGACGTATACCTCGCCGTCCGGATAGTATTTGTGCGCGACGACGCGCATCTGGTCGAGGAAGTCATACGTCTCGTCGCCGCCCACGGGCAGGTTCAGATAGACGAGCATACGGGTATAATCGTCGGACTGCAGCTGCTTGCGGGCGTTGGTGATCTGCGAATAGGCGCTTTCCAGCGTCTCGGTCATATCGGCGTCGAGCGTGACGTAGCCGTCCTGCATTTCACCGTAGAGGAAGGTGAACATATCGATGAGCGGCACGGAGTAATTGGGAAGACCGCCGATGATCTTGCCGTAATTGCCGCCGTCGGCGGCATAGGCCGCGTAGAGAAGCTCCGCGACCTCATAGTCGAGGTCGGTCAGCTCGGAAAACTGCCGGGGCGTCAGTGCGTCGGTCAGCATATAGCCGCCCATGGCCTCGACGTTGGAAAGGCCTAGCGTGGAGTTGACCTCGTCGTATGTCCCAAGCTCATCCAGCAGCTTCTTTTCCGCCGCGTAATCCCCTGCCGGGACCACAACAGCGACCATATTCGTCGAGCCGAACGTCTCGTCCATCAGATCGTCCGCGATCTGCTGCTCCGAGCGCTTGGTCGTCTCCAGATAGCTGAAGCCGTAGACATACGGGCAGTTATTCGCAAGGAGCATGGCGACGATGATGACCGCCAGAAAAATCGGCGGAATGATCTTCTTTGTCGCATAGGCAAACCTGCCGACGAACGGAATTTTGGGAACGAAATTCTTGTGCCGCGTTGCGTCAATTTTTTTGCCGAAGAGCACCAGAAGGCCCGGCATGAGGAAGAACACCGCGAACAGCGAGAAGAAAATGGACTTGATCAGGCAGATGCCGAGGTCAAAGCCCAGACGGAACTCCATAAAGAGCATCGCGACCAGGCCGCCGATCGTCGTCAGGCTGCTGCCGCAGATCTCCGGCACGGCCTTGCTCAGAGCGACAATGACGGCCTCGCGGGTGGGAAGCTTTTCGTGCTCTTCTTTATAGCGGTTGCAGAAAATGATCGCGTAATCCACAGACAGGGCCAATTGCAGCACGATGGTAACGGAGTTTGACACGAACGAGATCGTGCCAAGCAGGAAGTTCGTGCCCATGTTCAAAAGCGCCGCTGCAATGAACGTGATGAGCAGCACCGGCACCTCCGCATAGGTCTGCGAGGTCAGGATCAGCACGGACACGACGACGATTGCCACGATGATGACGATCACGCCGATCTCCTGCGCCAGCGTCTTAGACGCGGTATCGCCGAAGGTCGCCGAGACGTAGATGTCATAGCCGGAAAGCTCATCCTCGACCCGGTTCATGACCGTCTCGCACATCTCGTCCGTCTCGGAATAGTCGAAGGTAATGTTGTAGAGCGCGGAGGCGTTGGTATAGTGCTCCTTCGTGTCGTCAAACGTAACGCTCTGCACGCCGTCGACCGCTTCCAGCCGCTCGGATACGGCCTGCGCCTCGTCATAGGTCACGTTGACAAGCATGACCTTTGCCGTGCCGAAGGTGATGAATTCATCCTCCATCAGATGCAGGCCCCTGTATGTCTCCGAATCCTTCGGCAGATATGCCGAAAGCTGGTTCTCCACCTGCACCCAGTTCCGTGAAAACACGGAAAACACCAGCCCGATGGCGACGATCAGAAAAATCAGATTCCGCTTGTCAACAATAAAGCTGGCAAGCTTATACATGAAGCCCTCTTCGTTGTTTTTCGGTTCCCGACTCATGATTCACACTCCCGTATTTGGATTCTCCTGAAAATTTAATCCAGTTTAGCACAAAACAGCCGGATCTGGCAATAGGCAAGCAGGAAAAGATGTGTAAAAACCGCACGCACCGGAGCCGCGCAAAAATCCCCCGGCGGCTGCCGGGGGAATCGCTTCTTTTATTTTGCCGTGCCGAGATACGCGGCCTTGACCTCCTCGTTGGCGGCCAGCTCTTCGCCGGGGCCCTGCATGAGGATGGAGCCGGTCTGCATGACGTAGGCCCAGTCCGCGATTTTGAGCGCCATGTTCGCGTTCTGCTCGATGAGAAGTACCGTGATGCCCTGGCGGTTGATCTCGCGGATGATCTCGAAAATGCCCCGGACGACGATGGGTGCAAGGCCCAGAGACGGCTCGTCCATCATGATGAGCTTCGGTTTTGCCATGAGCGCGCGGCCCACGGCCAGCATCTGCTGCTCGCCGCCCGAGAGCGTCCCGGCCTGCTGCCACGCACGCTCCTTCAAACGCGGGAAGAGGTCGTAGACCCGGGCCAGATCGTCCGCCAGCGGGTCCTTGCGCAGATATGCGCCGATGCGCAGATTTTCTGCAACAGTCAGGTTCTCGAACACGCGGCGGCCCTCCGGCACGAGCGTAACGCCGCTCGAAACGATCTGGTCGGTCGATTTTCCGACCAGATTCGCGTCGTTCAGGAGAATTTCACCCGATTTCGGCCTGACCAGTCCGGCGACTGCCTTCAGCGTGGTCGATTTGCCCGCGCCGTTCGAGCCGATGAGGGTGACGATCTTGCCCTCCTCGACCTTCAGGTCGATGCCCTTGACGGCCTCAATGCCGCCGTAGGAGACGACCAGATTCTTGATTTCCAGAATATTACGCATCCTCATCCACCCCCAGATACGCGTCAATGACGCGCGGATCGTTTTGGATCTCCGCCGGAACGCCCGCCGCGATCTGCTTGCCGAAGTCGATGACATAGATGCGGTCGGAGATGTCCATGACAAGATTCATGTGATGCTCGATGAGGAAGATGGTCAGGCCGAACCGGTCGCGGATGCTGCGGATGAAAGCGGTCAGCTCAAGCGTCTCCTGCGGGTTCATGCCAGCCGCAGGCTCGTCGAGCAGCAGCAGCTTCGGACTGGTCGCCAGCGCGCGGGCAATTTCAAGCCTGCGCTGCTTGCCATACGGCAGAGCCGTCGCCAGCTCGTCCTTCACATCGTCAAGGCCGACGATTTTCAGCAGCTCCAGCGCCTTTTCGCGCTGCGCAGCCTCCTCCTTATGGTTGGCGCGGAACGTGGCGGAAAAAACATTGGACGTGCGGCGCACGTGCATGGCCGTCAGGACGTTTTCAAAAACGGTCATGGACTTGAACAGACGAATGTTCTGGAACGTGCGCGCGATGCCGCGCTTTGTGATCTTGTCGGGTGTGTAGGAGACGGTCGGCAGGGACAGATAACGCTCCGACTCCGCTCCCGCATAGCTCTTTTTCATCTTGCCGCGCGGATGGTTGCAGACGATGGGTTCGCCCATGAAGTCCACACGGCCATTGGTCGGCTCGTAAACGCCGGTGATGCAGTTGAAGGCCGTGGTCTTGCCGGCGCCGTTCGGGCCGATCAGAGCGACAATCTCGCCGGGATAGATATCCATGGACAGGTCGTTGACGGCGACGACGCCGCCAAACTGCATCGTGATATGCTCCACATGAAGGACGGGTGTGCTCATGCCTGTTTTCCTCCCTTCGCGGATTCTTTCCGCAGCCTGTCGGCAAGCCCGGCCAGCGAAAGCTCACGGGTGCCCATGATGCCCTTGCGGAAGAAGAGCACCACGATCATGATGATGACCGAGAACACAACCATCCGGAAGCCCGTGCGCAGCAGCGGGACCTTGAACGCGCCGATATACGTCTCGTTATCGAGGAAGCGCAGCCACCACTCCGAGCACGCGATGAACAGGAACGAGCCGATGCAGCTGCCGGAGATGGAGCCGATGCCGCCGATGACGACGATGAGCAAAATCTCATACGTCATGGCGGATTTGAATGTATTGGCCTGCACCGTGGTCTGATACATAGCCAGCAGCGCGCCGGATATCCCGGCAAAGAACGAGGAAATGGTAAACGCCATGCGTTTATGGTGGGCAAGGTTGATGCCCATGGCCTCGGCGGCGATCTCATCGTCGCGGATGGCCTTGAACGCGCGGCCATAGGTCGAGTTGATAAGCAGCACGACGACGGCGATGCAGATGCCGACGATCACAAACGGCATGAACGTATCCGTAAAATACGGGAAGCCGCGCAGGAGCTGCGAGCCGTTGGTGACAGGCGCGAACGCCTCCAGCTGGACAAGGGCGCGGATAATTTCGGCAAAGCCGAGCGTCGCGATGGCCAGATAGTCGCTCTTGAGCTTCAGAACAGGCAGGCCGATGAGATACGCCAGCACCGCCGCCAGCAGTCCCGCCAGCAGCAGCGAAATGAACACGCCGAGGACCGTGCCCGCCGTATTGCCGAGCGCACCTTGCAGCGTCTCGGTCAGGGAGAAGTTGAGCAGCGGGTCATAATACTGATACACGGTCGAGCGGATGCCGCTTGAAATGTTGATGGCGGCAAACGTGTACGCGCCGACGAGCATGAAGCCCGCCTGTCCGAGCGAGAACAGGCCCGTAAAGCCGTTCAGAAGGTTCATGGATACCGCCACGAGGGAATAAATTGCACCCTTGCGCAGGACGGTCGTGAGCATGATGGGCACGCCCGGAATGCGGTCGAGCAGGAACGCCAACAGATAGACGAGCGCAAGGCCCGCAATGGTCAGGATCGTCTGTAAGGAGAGGCCCTTTTTCTTTTCCATATGCTCCACCTCAGACTTTCTCGGTCAGCTTCTCACCGAACAGGCCCGTCGGCTTGACGACGAGGATGACGATGAGCAGCGCAAACGTGAACGCATCGGAGAACGCCGTCAGCTTCATGCCCTTGAGGAGATTCTCACAGATGCCGATGATAAACGCGCCGATGACCGCGCCGGGGATCGACCCGATGCCGCCAAAGACGGCGGCGACGAACGCCTTCAGGCCCGGCATGGCGCCGGAGGCCGGGGCGATGGTCGTATAATTCGAGAAATACAGGAACGAGGCCACGGCGGCCAGCGCGGAGCCGATGATGAACGTAAAGGAAATGACGGAGTTGATCTTGATGCCCATCAGCTGCGCCGTCTCAAAATCCTTGGACGCGGCGCGCATGGCCATGCCGACCTTCGTGCGCTTGATGAGAACCACGAGCGCCACGACCAGCGCCAGCGTCAGGATCGGGGTAATGACGGTCACGCGCTTGGTGGACGCGCCGAGGATCGTGATGGTGTCGGAGATCCACGGCAGCTCGGGATACTGCTTCGGGACGCCGCCGGTGACGTAATACGCGAGGTTCTGCAGCAGATAGCTCACGCCGATGGCGGAGATCATGACGGACATACGCGGGGCCTGCCGCAGCGGCTTATACGCACAGCGCTCCACCGCGAAGCCGAGCGCGACCGTCAGAATCACGACGACGGGCAGCGCAAAATACAGCGGCATCGTCGCCGAAAGATAGACCATGATGAGACCGGCGACCATGAAGATATCGCCGTGCGCAAAGTTGATAAGGCGCAGAATGCCGTAGACCATCGTATAGCCGACGGCGATCAGCGCATATTGGCCGCCGGCCGAAATGCCCGACAGGACATAGGGCAGCCATTGCTTGAGAACACCCATGGGGAACCTCCTGATTTTTGTTTATCGCCATGTCCAAACCGCGAACCGCTCACCGAAATGAGCCGGCTTGGACGCGGCGATAAAAGAATGGTTCCATCCGGCAGCGGGTTCGAACGCTGCCGGATGAAAATGCGTACCGGCCGGAGGGATTTCCTCCGGCCGGAAACCATTGTGGTCAGTATTGCGGGACAAATGCTCAGGCGGCAGTCTGAACCTTGTAGAACTGGAAGCCGCCGTCGATGGCCTGCTTGATGTAGGCGGTGTTCTTGACAGCGTCGCCGTTGGCGTCGAAGCTCAGCGCGCCGGTAACGGCATCGATGGACAGACCGGCCAGCGCGTCGCGGATGGCGGTGCCGTCGGTGGACTGGGCCTTTTCGATGGCCGCGACCGCAGCCATGTAGGCGTCATAGCCGAGCGCGGAGACTGCCGCGACAACGTCGTTTCCGCCGTTGTTGGTGAGGTTCTGGGCATTGCCGTTCAGCCACGCCTTATAGCCGGAGACGAATTCCTTAGCAAGACCGGACTCGTCGTTCTCGTCAAAGAATGTGGAGACGAAGACCTGCATATCGGTGCCGTTCTGCGCGTCGGAGATCGCGGAGTTCTCCCACGTGTCGCCGCCGAGGATGGGGAGGCTGACGCCGAGTGCAGAGGCCTGCTCGATGATCTGCGGGGCATAGGCGATGGCGGACGGCGCGAAGATGACGTCTGCGCCGCCGGAGACGGCGTTATTGAGGTACGCGGAGAAGTCCGCCGTGCCCTCGACAAACGTCTCATCGGCTACGATCTCGCCGCCGGCCTCTTCAAAGGCCTTTACAAAGTTCTTGGCCAGGCCGACGGTGTAGTCGTCGCCGAGCATCGACAGGACGTAGGCCTTCTTGGCGCCGAACTCTTCCATGGCGAACGAGGCCATGACGGAGCCCTGGAACGGATCGAGGAAGCAGACGCGGAAATAATAATCGTTGCCGGCGGTGACGGCCGCGTTCGTGCAGGAGCAGCCGATGGCCGGGATCTTGGCGTTTGCGAAGTAGGTGCCGGCGGCAATGGAAACGCCGGAGCCGTAGGAGCCGAGGACGACGGAGACCTTGTCGGCGACCAGCTGCTGGGCAGCGGAGACGGCCTTGTCGGTCGAGGACTGGTTGTCCTGAATGTCGAGCTCGATCTTGTATTCTTCGCCGTTGATGGTGACGGTCGGCTTGACGGAGTTGGCGTACTGGATGCCCAGAACCTCCTGCTTGCCGCCGGCGCCGTTGTCGCCGGACTGCGGCTCAAACACGCCGATCTTGATGACCTTGGAGCCGCCGCTGGACGCGCAGCCTGCGAACAGGCACATGACCATAACGGCAGCCAGAAGCAGAGCGATGATCTTTTTCATAGAATATTTCCTCCTTCTGTCCATGTATAATAGACAAGTGTTCATGAACTTATAGTCGCCATTATAGCGAAGTGAAGTGTAAAATGCAAGCCCTAATTGCTTGTTTTTTGAAAAAAATTCACGCTGCGCGGACAATTGTCTTCGTCGCTCTGCACAAAAAACGGATAAGCAGCGACAAAAAGGAAACAAAACGGATCACTTGACAGCTCCGCTATAATAAAAGTGAAGTGAGCTTGAAGGGAATATTATCATGACAGATCTGAAAAAACGGCTTTTTGCCGGACTGCTGGCGCTGGTTCTGCTGTGCGCGCCGCTCTCCGGCTGCACGGCGCGGGAGGCAGAGCGCTATGACGTGCTCGCGTCCACCGCACCGGTCAGGGCCATGACGGCGGCACTGCTGGAGGGCACGGGGCTGAATTGCGGGCTGGTCGTGACGGAAAGCGTTTCGTGCCTGCACGACTATACGCTGACCGTCGCGCAGATGGAAAAGATCGGGCAGGCCGACGTAGTCGTTCTGAACGGCCTCGGACTGGAGGAGTTTATGGAAGACGCGCTCCGCACGGCGAAGCGCACCATTACGGCATCAACCGGCGTTGACACCCTCCCCGGCGAGGACGGCGAGGACCCGCATATCTGGCTCGACCCCGCGAACTGTATTTTAATGTGCAAAAATATCGCCGCCGGGCTTGCGGAATTCTATCCGGACAAACAGCCCCTGATCGAGCAGAACCTGTCCGCCGTCACGGCGGAGTATGAGGCTGCACAGACCTATGGCAAAGAGACGCTGAAGGCCCTTTCCTGCCGGGAGCTTGTGACGTTCCACGACGGCTTTTCCTATTTCGCCCGCGCGTTCGGCCTTGAGGTTGCCGCCGCAATGGAAATTGAGGAGGGCAGCGAACCGTCCGCAAAGGAGATCGAGTCCGTCATCCGGCTGGTAGAGACTGAAGCCATCCCCGCCGTCTTCTGCGAGGAAAACGGCGAACGGCAGACGGCTGAGACTGTCGCGAGGCAGACTGGAGCCGGACTGTACGCGCTCACAATGGGCATGGACGGCGGCGAGGCAGGCTGCACGGACGCGATCTATCACAACATTGACACCATCCGGGAGGCGCTTTCATGATCCCACATCTGCACCCGCACGCAGGCGACTGTGAACACGCCTGCTGTCTGAAAATCGAGCATCTGTCCGTCCATATCGGCGGCGAGACAATTCTGGATAACATCGACCTGCATATGCACTGCGGCCAGATGGTCGCGCTGATCGGTCCGAACGGCGCGGGTAAGTCCACGCTCATCCGCGCCATTCTGGGCCAGCGGGAATATGAAGGGAAGATCACCTTCCACGAGGCCAGCGGCAAGGAGGCGAAGCTGCGCATCGGCTATGTGCCGCAGAGCCCGGCCTTTGACCGCGGCGACCCCGTGAGCGTGATGGACCTTTTCACCTGCTGCATCTTCAAGCGCCCCGCGTTCCTGCGCCCGACAAAAGCCATGCGGGAAAAGGTGCTGGCGTGCCTTGCGAACGTGCACGGCGAAGCGCTCATCGACAAGCGCATCGGCACACTTTCGGGCGGCGAGCTGCAGCGCGTGCTGCTGGCGCTGGCGCTTGAGCCCATGCCGAATATTCTCATACTCGACGAGCCGCTCTCCGGCGTGGATGTCGAGGGCATGAGCCTGCTCATGGATATGCTCGACGAGATCCGCAAAAAATTTGACCTGTCGATCCTCATGACGACGCACGACTTTACCATGCTGGAGCAGTACTGCGACCAGGTCGTGCTGCTGCAGGGAAAGATCCTCCGGCGCGGGACGCCGCTGGACGTGCTGAACTCGGAGGAATTCGCGCAGGCATTCCACATGGGAGGAGGCGCACAGGCATGAACGTCTGGTACGCGTTTTTGAACGCACTCGGCATCCGGATGTTTGAAATGGACTTCATGAAGAACGCGCTGCTGGCCGTTTTGCTGCTGGGGCCGCTGTTCGGCCTGCTGTCCACGATGATCGTGACGGGAAAAATGAGCTTTTTCTCCGACGCGCTGGGCCATTCCGGCTTTACGGGCATCGCCATCGGCGTACTCTGCGGCGCGGTGCAGCCGATCTATTTCGCGGTCGGGCTGTCGGTTCTGTTCGCGCTGCTGTTTTCCTTCGTCCGCAGCCGGACGAGCCAGTCGGCGGACACCATCATCGGCGTCTTTTCCTCCACCGCCGTCGCGCTTGGCATTTTCATCGTGACGCTCGGCGGGCGGAGCTTTACGAAATTCAACCGGTATCTCATCGGCGATATCCTCTCCGTCTCCCCGCAGGAGATCGGCCTGCTGGCGCTGGTTCTGCTGGCGGTCGTGCTGCTGTGGGTGTTCGGGTCGAACCGTCTGGTGCTGACGGCGGTGCATCCGCAGCTGGCCTCCTCGCGCGGCGTGGCGACGAAGCGCAATGAAACGCTCTTTACCGTCGCCATCGCTATCGTCGTAACGCTGGCCATGAGCTGGGTGGGCCTGATGGTCATCAATTCCCTGCTCGTCCTGCCGGCGGCAGCCTCGCGCAATCTGGCGCGGAACCTGCGGCAGTACCATCTGCTGTCCGTCCTGTCCGCGCTTGTGTGCGGGCTTTTGGGTCTGTGCGCGGCATATTGGCTCGGCTGCTCGGCGGGTGCGACGATCGCGCTGCTGCTGGCGGTGTATTTCGCCGTGTCCTTCGCCCTGCGAAACCGCGCTGCCTAAGAAAGCGACAAAATTTTGCCGGGATCCCATGCGGATTCCGGCTTTTCTGCCACTTGTATGCAGGAAAAAAGTGTGATAAACTTTGATTGAAAACGGAAAGCTCGGCTCTGCATACCGGGCATATCTCCGTATAGAATAAAAGAGGATTTTTCATGAAGATCGCAGACATCCACGCACATATTTTCCCGGAAAAGCTGGCCGAAAAGGCATCGCATTCCATCGGCAGCTTCTACGGCGTTTCCATCGAGCGGGAGGCCGATATGCCGCGCCTGTGCGCGGAGGATAAGCTTGCGGGCATCACCCGCTGCGTCGTCTCCAACTCCGCAACGAATGCCAGTCAGGTCCAAAACGCCAACACATTTCTGGCCGAGGCCGTCCGCGGACACGACGGCTATCTCGCCTTCGGCACGATCTATCCCGGCATGGACGGATTTGAGGAGGAGCTTGACCGTATGCTGGAGCTCGGCCTGCGCGGGGTTAAGATTCACCCGGATTTTCAGAAGCTGGCCATTGACGACGAGCGCGGCATTGAGACGTACCGCGCCATTGCCCGGCGTGATCTTCCGGTGCTGTTCCATATGGGCGACGACCGGTATGATTTCTCTTCCCCGGAACGGCTGACAAATCTGCTGCGGCGCGTGCCGGAGCTGCGGGCCGTGGCCGCGCACTTCGGCGGCTGGCGCAGCTGGACGCGGTCGCTGGCGCAGCTGCAGCCGGAAAGCGTCCTGTACGACACATCCTCCACGCTCGGCATGATCGACCGGGAGCTTGTTCTGCGCTTCATTGACAAAATCGGCCCCGACCGGCTGATTTTCGGCACGGACTTCCCCATGTGGAGCCCGAAGGAGGAGCTGGAGCGGTTTCTTTCCCTCGGTCTGGACGAGGCCGAGCAGCAGAAGATCCTGTACGGAAATTTCATGAACCTGCTGCATTTAAAGGACGGGGCATAGACCGGCCGGCACGCAGCAGTTCGATCAGCTAAAAAACTTACAGCAGCCCCGGATACTGAAGTACCCGGGGCTGCTCAGTCACTCTGCCGTATTTAAACCTTTGCCAGACGGTATGTGCTCTGCAGCATGAACAGGCTGTACAGGAGCATGACGGCGAAGACGGCGTAGGCCGGTGCATAGCCGCCCGCAAGGTCGGCGATCGCGCCGGGCAGGAAGGACAGCACAATGCCGCCGAGGCCGTAAGCCCCCTGAAACAGCCGGAGCGTCTTCTCATAGCGCTCCGGCGTGCTCAGATCGCCCGCCCAGATCGAAACGCCAACGGTAATGAGCGACCCGCCGAAACCCAGAAAGACCGCAGAGGCCAGCATCAGCGCCTCACTTTTCAGCGGCGCCAGCACGCACAGCGTGCAGCCGAGGATAAAGCTGCCGAACAGCAGATAATTTGCCCGGTAGCTGCCCAGCTTGTCGCACAGCGCGCCGCAGACGCACTTGCCTGCCATCAGCGCCAGTCCGCACAGCGAGAACGCCGCCGCGGTGCGCATGGCGTCCATGCCCTCTGACATATAAAGCGTCATCAGATGGGTAAAGCCGGTCGCACCGATGCCGCTGACCAGCAAAACGGCCAGCAGAAGCAGCGTCCAGCGCAGCCGGGACGGGTGCAGGGCGTGCAGCGCACGCTCCTGCGTGCTCTCCGGGGTGGCCTTGCCCCATGGCTCAAGGCCGAGCGCGGCGGGGTCGCTGCGAATGAGAAAAAAGACGAGCACAGCCGCTGCCGCGCAGAACGCGGCTGTCCACAAAAACGCGCGGTCAACGCCGCCGGACTCCGCAATGGCGGTGAACAGCGGGGAAAACACGACGGTCGCCAGTCCCGTTCCGGCGGAGCAGATCCCGATGGCCAGCCCGGAATGCGCCCGGAACCAGCGGCGCATCAGGATCGACGCCGGTACCATCGAGCCGAGCGCATAGCTGACGCCCGCAACGGCTCCGGCAAAATAATAGGCCGCGAGGCTTTTTGCTGCGGCAAACAGCAGGAAGCTGACGCAGGCCAGCATCGCCGCCAGCGCGCAGCCGGTGCGATAGCCGAGCCTCCGGTAATACCGGCCGATGGCGAACGTGCCGAGCAGATACGCCGCCGAGCGGATCGTCGTAATGAGCGAGGTCTGCGTGTTGGTAAAGCCGTTCTGGGCCAGGACGTACGGCTGCGCCGCCGAAAAGACGTTGAAGGCCAGCCCGCACGTCACAAACAGCATCAGCGTACAGCCCGCGCAGGACAGCATTGCCCTTCTGAGGTTTTTTTCCATTTCTCTTTCTCTCCCGTTAAAATAAGCGCGCCTTGCGGCGCGCTTATTCTGGTTTTTCAGTCTTCTTCCTTTGCCGTGCAGCGGATATGCAGCTCGTCGAGCTGCTTCTGGGTGACCTCGCTGGGTGCGCCCATCAGGATATCCTGCGCGTTCTTGTTCATCGGGAACGGAATGATCTCGCGGATGCAGTCCTCGCCTGCCAGCAGCATGACCATACGGTCGATGCCCGGGGCGATACCGGCATGGGGAGGTGCGCCGTAGCAGAAGGCGTTGTACATGGCGGGGAACTTCTTCTTTACATCATCCTCGCCGAGGCGGACGAGCTGGAAGGCCTTGATCATGATCTCGGGATCATGGTTCCGGACTGCGCCGGAGGACAGCTCGATGCCATTGCAGACGAGGTCATACTGCTGCGCCGTGATGGTCAGCGGGTCAATTTCGCCCCGGATGGCCTTGTCCAGCGTGGCTGCGCCGCCGCCCGGCATGGAGAACGGGTTGTGGCAGAATTCCAGTTCTCCGGACTCGTCGCCGATCTCGTACATCGGGAAGTCGACGATCCAGCAGAATTCGTAGCGCTCCTTGTCCATATGCCCCTCGACATTTGCGCCGAAGGTCTTGATGAGAACGCCGGTGAGCTTCGTAGCAGAAGCGCCCGCCGCAACAACGACCAGCGTGTTGGCGGTCAGGCCGAGACGCTCGATGAGCGCATCCTTGCAGCCCTGCACAAACTTCGCGACGCCGCCTGCAAGCTCGCCGTTTTCGTCCATCTTGAACCAGTAGCCCTTGACGCCCGCCTGCACCTCGCAGTCGGTCAGGAGCTTTTCGATCTGCTTCCGCGTCAGATGGCAGTTCGAGATGGGCACGGCCTTGACGTTCTGGCCCTTGAACGGCTCAAATTCAGACTCCGTGAACAGGTCGGAGATATTTTTGCACGTCAGATCGATGCGCAGATCCGGCTTGTCGGAGCCGTAGGTCTCCAGCGCGTCCTTGTACGCGATGCGGCGGAACGGTGCGCTGGACGCGATGTTATACTTGCCATATTTGGCGAAGATCGGCGGCAGCACGTCCTCAATGATGGCAAACACGTCGTCCTGCGCGGCAAAGGCCATTTCCATATCGAGCTGATAGAACTCGCCGGGGCTGCGGTCGCCGCGTGCGTCCTCGTCGCGGAAGCAGGGAGCGATCTGGAAATAGCGGTCAAAGCCGGAGGTCATGAGCAGCTGCTTGAACTGCTGCGGGGCCTGCGGCAGGGCGTAGAACTTGCCGGGATGCTTTCTGGCGGGAACAAGGTAGTCGCGCGCGCCCTCCGGGCTGGAGGCCGTGAGGATGGGGGTCGTGATCTCAAGGAAATCATGGTCCATCATAGCCTTGCGGATGGCGGCGATGACATTGCAGCGCAGGATGATGTTGCTCTTGACAGCGGGGTTGCGCAGGTCGAGATAGCGGTACTTCAGGCGCTGCGTCTCATCGGCGTCGCGGCTGCGGTTGATCTCGAACGGCAGCTCGTTGTACTGGCAGCGGCCCAGCAGCTCGATCTTCTTCGGCACGACCTCGATGTCGCCGGTGGGCTGCTTGGGGTTTTTGCTTGCGCGTTCCCGCACGGTGCCGGTCACAGAGATGGTCGACTCCTTGTTGATGCCCTTGACGATGTTCATGATCTCTTCCGTCTCGACGACGATCTGCGTCGTACCGTAGAAATCACGCAGGACGATAAAGGCAAAGTTATTGCCGACCACGCGGACATTTTCCATCCAGCCGACGAGCGTGACGCGCTCGCCCGCGTTTTCGATGCGGAGCTGGCCGCAGGTATGGGTTCTTGACTGCATCATAGTGGTTTCCTTCTTTCTTTATGGGAAAATTTTTTACTTTAAAATCGTGCCCTGGCCGCGAAGCTCGATATCGGCCAGAATGCGGGCAGCTGCGTCCTGCGCCGGGACGGTGACCTGGTCGCCGGTGCGAAGATCCTTCAGTGAGACGGTTCCGGCCGCGATCTCGTCCTCGCCGAGGAAGACGACATAGGGGATGTGCAGCTTGTCCGCGTACTGGATCTTGGCCTTGAATTTCTTCTGCTCAGCGTAGAGCTGGACGCGGATATTCTGCGCGCGAAGCTCGGTCGCAAGCCGGACAGCGGCCTCCAGATCGTCGGTCATGGGAACGATCATCACGTCAGCCGGGGCCATGACACGTTCCTCGTTCAGCATTCTCTGCTCGTTCAGCACGTAGAACAGGCGCGTCAGACCGATAGAGATGCCGACGCCGGGCAGCGGACGGTCGGTATAATACTCCGCAAGATTGTCGTACCGGCCGCCGGAGCAGACCGAGCCGATCTCGGGATGGTCAAGAAGCGTTGTCTCGTAGACAGTGCCGGTGTAGTAATCCAGCCCGCGCGCGATGGTGAGGTCGACGGCGAAATTCTCCTCCGGCACGCCGAACGCGCCGAGCAGCTTCGTCACGGACGAAAGCTCGTCCAGGCCCTGATCGAAGACCTCGTTTCTGCCGCGGTACTGCTCCAGCGCGGACAGAACCTCGCCGTTCGTGCCGCGGATGGCGATGAAGGTCAGGATCTCATCGGCCTTTGCCTCCTCCACGCCGCACTCCTCGACCAGCAGGACGCGAACCTTGTCGGAGCCGATCTTGTCGAGCTTGTCGACGGTGCGCATAATATCGCCGGACTGCTCGGACAGGCCAAGCATGGCGTAGAAGCCGTTCAAAATCTTGCGGTTATTCACGCGGATCTGGAACCGGCGCAGGCCGAGCGTCGAGAACGTCTTATAGATGATGGACGGGATCTCGGCCTCGTTCGTGATGGAGAGCTTGCCGTCGCCGATGATGTCGATGTCGGCCTGATAGAACTCGCGGAAGCGGCCGCGCTGCGCGCGTTCGCCGCGGTAGACCTTGCCGATCTGGTAGCGGCGGAAGGGGAAGGCCAGCTCGCCGTAGTGCAGCGCGACGTATTTTGCCAGCGGGACGGTCAGATCGAAGCGCAGCGCCAGATCGCTGTCGCCCTTCTGGAAGCGATAGATCTGCTTTTCCGTCTCGCCGCCGCCCTTGGCCAGCAGCACGTCGGCAGCTTCGATCGCGGGGGTATCCAGCGGCGTGAAGCCATAGAGGCTGTAGGTTTTCCGCAGAACCTCCATGATCGCCTCCATCTGCAGCTGCGGCTGCGGCAGCAGCTCCATAAACCCGGAGAGCGTATGCGGTTTGATTTGTGACATGGTTTTGTTCCTCTCTATGTGATGCGTTTTTTGAAGATGTGGTCAGGTGTTCTGATCTCAAATTGCAAACCAGCGAAGCGTTTGCAATTTGAAAAGGAGGAAACGGGCTCAGAGGACAAGAGGCTCCGCGCATGGCGCGGGGACTCGTTCCGTCGAGGCCGTTTCCGACGTGCCTCCGGCGGCCCTATCTTTTCTCTCGCAAGAGAAAAGATAGGGAAGAAAAGAGTGCTTGGACGCGTTTGGTGCATTCTGCGGTGCGATTCAGGCAGGAATCTGATTTACAGACATTACGAACACACATACTCCCCCTACGGGCGCTATGCTACGCGCCGCCTGTTACGGTACACCAGATTTGTGAATAGCTGCGATTCAATCTCTGCTGTAAAAACACCTTTCGTTCAAAACTTGCAGGGAAGTACGGATTCGCCGGAGTTCCGTAGGGGCCGATGCCCACATCGGCCCGCCTAGAAGTTGCGATTTCGCCGAAGATTTCCGTAAAAAGCGGTGCATCCTGCGGGCGGACAGAGTCGTCCGCCCCTACAGGGGAGAGCGCGGGTCGTTGTAGGGGCCGACGACTCTGTCGGCCCGCTGGGCAGCTGCGAATTTGCCGAAGATTTCCGAAAAAACAGTCCATCCTGCCGGGGCGATGTGGGCATCGCCCCCTACAACCGGTGCGTGCAAATTTGCTTTGCATATCCATAAAAATATACTCCCGTCCCGGCGTTTTGGGACGAGAGCATACCTGCTTCGTGGTGCCACCCAAATTCGGAAGCGGTTGGACACTTCCCTCTTGCGCAAGGGATGCGGGCTGCGCGGGCCCGGCGATTTCGGCGCGGTGCGCCTTATACGCTTGCTCGGCGGATGTCCTTCCCGGTGCTGCTGCAAGGGCCTTTCAGCGTCATGGCCCTCTCTCTGGGCAGGCAGAAAGCCGGTACTGCTTCCGCGTCGTCGCAAAAATCAAAATTATCGGATCGTTTTCTTGTTCTTCATCATCATGCGCCAATCCAGATCGCCGCGCTGCAATCCGAGGATCAGCATTTCTGCCGAGGCCAGGTTTGTCGCGCACGGGACGTTGGACGAATCGCACAGGCGAAGCGTGCGCATGATGCGCTGATCCTCCCAGGGATCGGTGTCGTTGGGGTCGGAAAACATGATGACAAGGTCGATCTCGTTATACGCGATGCGCGCGTCGATCTGCTGGTGGCCACCCTGACTCTTGGACAGGAAGAGCGTCACGGGCAGGCCCGTTGCCTCGGACACCAGGCGTCCCGTCGCAGCCGTAGCCGACAGCGAGTGCTTGGACAGAATGCTTTTATACGCGGTGCAGAACTGCACCATGAGTTCCTTCTTTTTATCGTGTGCCATAAGGGTGATGTTCATACGCTCAGCTCCTTTATGTACGCATTATCGGGTAATTTTCATCAACGGAACGCGCTGTCCGCACAGCCGCTTTGCGATATGCAGGCAGGCCAGCGCCGCGCCGTGGTAGGTATATTGTACGAGCGGCTTTCCCTCTGCCGCAGCCAGCGTGACAGATGCATCGTCCGGTACCACGCCGAGCAGCGGCAGTCCCACGCCGTCCATCACATCGTCGACCGTCGAGCGCATACAGGCAAACAGCTTCGGGACAGTCCTGTTGACCACAAGCCGCGCCGGGATCTGCCGCTCCTGCAGCAGAAGCTCCGCTGTGTGCGCGGCGTCCCGCTGCGACGCAGGGCCTGGCAGCGTGACAAGCATTGCCTCGTCCGCACAGCGCACCGCCATCCGGAACAGCCGTCCGACGCCCGCCGGCGCATCCAGCAGGATCCAGTCGAAGCCGTCCCGTGCCTGCGTGATGAGTCGTTCGAACGCTTCTGTGTCGACCGCCTCAGCGCTCTCGGTCACAGGGGCCGTGAGCATGGAGAGATTTCCGATCGTAGGGTGCTGTGACGCCTGCTGAAGGGAGTATTCCCCACGCATGACGGACGTAAACGGCAGAACCGCCATATCGGCCATGCCGAGCGCGATATCGAGGTTGCGCAGGCCGACATCGAGATCGACGCACAGCACCCGCTGTCCCTCCATCGCCAGACACGACGCGACGCCCGCGCAGAGCGAGGTCTTGCCCGTGCCGCCCTTGCCGGAGATGACTGCCAAAACCTGTGCCAAGCCGTGTCCCTCCTGCGTGCTGATACTTATTGCATATTATAAACGACGCTGACCGGAAATTCAATGGGAAAAGTGCAGCCAAACGGTTTTTTCTTTCTGTTTGGCATGGAAACTGCCGGTTCTGCCTGCCGGTCTGCGTGCATATACTGTAATGGGGGCGAAGCATATGAAATACCGCAGTATGGAAAACCGGTTCTGCATGAGTCTGGTGGCGTTTGCCGTGATCGTGCGGCTGCTTCTGGCGACAGGCGTGTCCGCGGCGCTGGATTCGGCAGTCGGGCTTGTGCCGAAGCTCGAAGCGCCGGACGAGCCGGATGTATTTCTTCTGGAAATTCTGGAACCGGAGGCCGCGCAGCCCGAGCCGCCTGTGCAGCCGGAGATCGCCGCTGCATCGGAAGCGCCCGCAGAGCAGGAGACGGAGGCGGAGCCAGTCGACCCGCCGCTTGTGTTTTCTGCGGACGAGGCGGACGCGATCGGCATCGTCGGTGCCTGCAGCTATCAGCCGGACAAGCAGGCGCTGCTGACCCGTCCGTCCGCACTGTCGCTTTCGGATGACGGCCCGGCAGTCCTGATCGTACATACGCACTCCAGCGAGGCGTATACCATGGAGGCGGGCTTTGAATATCAGGAATCAGATGCGCTGCGGACGCTGGACGAGCGGTATTCCGTGATCCGCGTGGGCGATGAAATTGCGGATATTCTGACGGAGGCGGGCATTTCTGTCCTGCACGACACACAGCCGAACGATTATCCGAATTACAACGGCGCCTACGAGCGTATGCGGCAGACCATCGAGGGTTATCTGGCAGAATATCCGTCCATTCAGATGGTGCTGGATATCCATCGCGACGCGGCTGAGGACGCAGACGGGAACCCGGTCGCGCTGACAGCGGAGGCAGACGGCGAAGCCTGTGCAGAGCTGATGCTCGTAGTCGGCACGGACGAGGGCGGCTTATCGCACCCGGACTGGCAGGAAAATCTCGCAAATGCGCTGAAAATCCAGACACTTCTGAACCGCTCGGCACCCGGACTGTGCCGGAACCTCAATCTGCGCACCGAGCGCTTCAACCAGCACGAAACGCCGGGTTCCCTTCTTGTCGAGGTCGGCGCAAGTGGCAATACGCTGGCCGAAGCGCTGCGCTCCGCCCGCATTTTGGGACAGGCACTCGCGGTCTTTCTTCGCGGGCAGATGCACGATGACACGGACTGACGGACACCCCGGTATGGGCGTGCATTGCAAATACCCCCGGTATGCCAGACGCATACCAGGGGTATTGTACATATTGGGATCAACTCAATGGAAGAAGAGGAAGTAGCAGCCAAACGCAATGACGAACAGGATCAGGATCGCGACCGGCAGGATCACCAGCATGGCGGACAGGATCATCGCAAAAAGATCCTTTTTGCTGACGGCGTCCTTATCCTCCTCTGTCGGCTTTTTCAGCTCCGCCGCTTCGTTCCGCTCCTTCTGGTAGCGCATCGCGCGGTCTATTCTCTTCTGGAACAGCATCGGCTTACTCCTTCGCCTCAAGCTTGTGGTGGCAGGCGACGAAGTGGTTCGGACGAACCTCTTCCCACTCCGGAACGACCTGCGTGCAGATCTCCGTGCAGTATTTGCAACGCGTATGGAACTTGCAGCCCTTCGGCGGGTTCACCGGGCTGGGGATGTCGCCCTCAAGGATCGACAGCTCCTTCGCGCCGACGGTATCCGTGGTCGGGATCGCGTTCAGCAGCGCCTCGGTGTACGGATGGATGGGGTGATGGAAGATCTCGTCAGCCGCCGCCAGTTCGACCATGGTGCCGAGGTACATGACGCCGACGCGGTCGGAGATGTACTTGACGACGGACAAGTCGTGTGTGATGAACATATAGGTCAGATTCTGCTGTTCCTTCAGATCGAGCAGCAGGTTGATGATCTGCGCCTGAATGGACACGTCCAGCGCGGAGACAGCCTCGTCGCAGACGACGAACTTCGGCTTCGTGGCGAGCGCGCGGGCGATGCCGATACGCTGCCGCTGGCCGCCGGAGAACTGGTGCGGGAAGCGGTGCAGGAAGTAGGGCGCAAGGCCACAGTCATCCATGATCTTGAGGACCATTTCCTGCATACGGGCGTCCTTTTTCTTGATCATGTTGTGCGCCTGCATACCCTCGCTGATGATCTGGCCGACGCTCATGCGCGGGTTCAGCGAGGAATACGGGTCCTGGAAGATCAGCTGCATATCGCGGCGCAGGCGGCGCATTTCGTTGTACTCCAGTCGGGCAAGGTCGATGCCGTCGTCGCGGTAGGCCTCGTACTTCTGGAACTCAGGGTCGTTTGCATACGGGGCGCGCAGCGCCTCGATCTCCTTGCGGCCCGCGTCAAGCTGCGCACGCAGAGCGGCGATCTGGTCGTCGCACTGCTTCAGCTTTTCCTGCGCTTTCTGCAGCTGCGCGTCCTTGCCGGACTTGCCCGCTTCTTCGGCCGTCTTCTTCGCGTATTCCGCGTCGTCCACGTCGACCTGCAGCTCCTGCCGCTTTTCCTCCATGGAGGACAGCTTGCGCGCAATGGCGTAATCCTTGGAATAGGCCGCGATGACGGGATCGAGATCATCAACCACGAGGAAGCCGCCGACGATCTTTGTGATATCCAGCAGCGCGTCCTCCGCCAGCTTGCGGGCGGTATCGAGCTCGCCGTGCTTGGCGTACTGCTCCTTCTCGGAGAGCTTGGCGTAATCGGCCTCGAGCTTGTCGCGCTTCTGCTCCAGCTCGCGGAGCTTGGTGCGGCGGGCTTTGAGGTTTTTAACGGTATCGATGACATACTTCGGTGCCAGATCGTCAAGGGAGCGGCCGTAGTACATGGTGCGGCCATAGGTCTGGTGATACAGCTGGAGGATGGTGCGGCCAAGCGTAGACTTGCCGCAGCCGGACTCGCCGACGAGGCCGAACGTCTCGCCCTCGTAGATATCCAGCGTGATGCCGTCGTTGGCCTTGACAAAGCGGCCGCCCTTCAGGGGGAAATACTGCTTCAGGTTGCTGATGCGAAGCAGAACCTTCTTGTCATTATTTTGCATATCTGTCCTCCTTCTTCGCGTAGAAGCAGCGAACCTGCTGGGTGTCGGAGACGTGGATCAGCTCCGGCTCCTCCTCCAGACAGCGCTCGGTCGCGTACTTGCAGCGCGGGGCGAACTTGCAGCCCTTGGGCAGATCCAGCGGGTGCGGGACCGCGCCGGGGATCGCTTCAAGCCGTTCGTCGCTGGGGGTATCCAGACGCGGGATGGAGAGCATCAGGCCCTCGGTATAGGGATGGGAATACTCGTTCTTGTGGAAGATCGTCCCGGCGGGTGCGTATTCGACGACCTGGCCGCAGTACATGACCGCGACGTTGTCGGCCATCTGGTTGATGACGCCGAGATCGTGCGTGATGAACAGAACAGCGGTGCCGTTTTTCTCACGCAGCTCGTTCATGAGCTTCAGGATCTGCGCCTGAATGGTCACGTCGAGCGCCGTGGTCGGCTCGTCCGCGATCAGCAGCTTCGGACGGCAGGCCAGCGCCATGGCGATCATGACGCGCTGCCGCATACCACCGGAGAGCTGGTGCGGGTACTGCTTGGCGACGACCTCGGGGTTCGGGATCTTGACGTCGGACAGCAGATCGACCGCTTTTGCGGCAGCCTGCTTTTTGTTCATGCCCTGATGGATCATGAGCGGCTCAGAGATCTGACGGCTGACGGTGAAGACCGGGTTCAGGCTCGTCATCGGCTCCTGGAAGATCACGGAGATCTCGTTGCCGCGGATCTTGTACATTTCGTTCATGGACAGCTTGGTCAGATCCTGACCGTTGAAGAGGATCTCGCCGGAGTCAATATAGCCGTTGCCGTCGAGCAGACGGAGAATGCTCATGGCCGAGACGCTCTTGCCGGAACCGGATTCGCCGACGACGCCGAGCACCTTGCCCGCGTCCAGCGAATAGCTGACGCCGTTGACCGCCTTGACCGTGCCGCGCTTGGTCGCGAAGAAAGTCTTCAGGTTTTTTAATTCTAGTAATGCCACAACAACCCCTCCTTATCGCTCAGCGGACTTGGGATCGACTGCATCACGCAGCGCATCACCGACGAGGTTGATGCAGATCGTGCAGATGCCGAAGATCGCAGCCGGGAATACCCAGCGCCACCAGTACTGCTGGATGACGATGGAGTTGTTTGCGCCGGTGAGCATATTGCCCCACGTCGGCGTGGGAGGCGCAATGCCGAAGCCCATATAGGACAAGGACGACTCGGTGAGCATGCAGGTTGCAAAGCTCAGCGTCGCGTTGACCAGAATCAGGCTCATGACATTGGGGATGATGTGATGGAAGATGATCGACTTCTCGCGCACACCGAGAGCCTTGGCCGCCGTGACATACTCCTGCTCACGCTGTGAGAGGATCTGCGCGCGGATCAGATGGCAGATGCCCGGCCATGACAGAACGCCAAGCACGACCATGATGAGGTACATACGCTGTTCGACCGAGATGCGCGTACCGATGATGGCGGAAAGAATCATCGCAAACGGAAGGAACGGCAGACCGCCGACGATCTCGGAGATACGCATGATGATGTTGTCGACCCAGCCGCCGAAATAACCGGCCAGACCGCCGAGGATGATGCCGATGATAAGCTGGATAATAACCGAGATGGCGCCGACGGTCATGGTGACCTTGCCGCCGTTGATGAGGCGGTTAAACACGTCGCGGCCCAGATCGTCCGTACCGCAGAGATAGCCCTTCAGGCCCCACGTCTCGACGTCGCCGTCGACCGTGACGGCATAGTTCTGATAGAAGCCCGCGAAGACCGTCACGATCTCCTTATCGTTGAAGGATGCCGGGACGGATGCCTGACCATGGGTGTTGTCGCCCCAGGAGATGACCTCGCCGTCGTCCATCAGCGCCGTGAAGTGGTAGCGGCCGCCGTAGAGCTCGACAGGCTTGCTCTCGAATTCGGGGACGATGTTTTCGCCGTTGGTGCAGGTGCCCCAGACGACGACGGTGCCGTCTTCCTTGACCGCCGCAACCGCGTTGCTGGACGCCGCGATATCAACGACGCCGGAATCCAGCCCGTCGGGGATGCGGACAAGGGCGTTGTCCTTCTGGAAACCCGCGTAGACAGCTGCGCCGTCTTTGGTCAGGGCGATATACCCGCGAGCGGTCAGAGCGACTTTTTCGATGTTGCCCTGATATTCCTTTTTGACCTTGATATCGGCCTGATTGCCGTTGCCCCAGAGGAACAGCTCGCCAGATTCAGTGACAGCCGCGGAGAACTGGTTGCTGGCCTCGATCTGCTTGAAGCCGAGATTCTTGCCGTAGGCGGCAGCCATCTGGATCTTGTCGGGAAGCATATCCTGGCCGAGACGGCGGTTGCCCCAGACATAGATCGCGCCGTTTTCGTCAAGTGCGACGATATGGTCATAGCCTGCCGCAACGTTGACGATCTTTGCGTTCTGAACCTCCTCAGGGATGTTCTTCAGATCGATCGTTTCAGTGATTCTGGTATAGCCCCACGTATAGACCTTGCCGTCGGTGTCGACACCGACGCCATAGGTCGTGCCGGGAGAGATATCTGCGACCTTATGCTTCATACCGTCGGGAATGGACATCATGTTCATTCCGGGCGCGACGTTCAGCTGGGTGTTGTCCTGATAGGACAGGTCGAGCGTATAGAAATTCGGGCCGATCATAACCAGCAGGAAAATCAGAAGGAACACGATCAGACCGATCATGCCGAGCCGGTTATGCAGGAAATTCTTGAGGATCAGACGGCCGGGGCTTTGCAGCTGTTCTTCCGTCATGAAGTCGGTGACCTTGTTGCGGTTGCCGAACAGACGGGTAAAGAGGGTCGATTTTTTCTTTTTTTCCATGTTTCTTCTCCCCCTTTACTTATTGACGCGAACACGCGGGTCGACGATACCGTAGCTGAGGTCGGTGATCAGCTGGCCGACGAGCGCGATGAGCACATAGAACATCTGAATCGCCAGTGCAAGTTCAAAGTCGTTGTTCATCAGGCCCTGATAGTACAGCTGGCCCATACCGTTGAGCGCGAACATCTGCTCAATGATCAGAGAACCGGAGAAGATGCTGATGAACCAGCCGATGAGGACGGTAATGACCGGCAGCAGGGCGTTGCGCCATGCGTGGGAATAGACGACGACCTTTTCGCGCAGGCCCTTGGCACGGGCGGTGCGGATATAGTCCATGCTGAGCGCTTCGATCATGGCGGCGCGGACGTAGCGGGTCATGCCGCCGAGCGAACCGACCGTCATGACGAGCACCGGCAGCGTCATATAGTAGACCTTGTCGAGGAACGCACGGAAGCCGGTGAAGTTATTGCCCGGCGTCTGCATGCCGAAGACCGGCAGCAGCTTGAGCGTGACCGCGAACAGCCAGATAAACAGCAGCGCAATGATGTAGACTGGAATCGAGTAGCCCACAATGGACAGCACCTGCACGGCGTTGTCTGATTTGCTGCGCTTATGCACGGCACAGTAGATGCCAAGCGGGATCGTGATGGCCAGCGCGACAAGCGTTGAGAAAATGTTGATGTAGATCGTGTTGAGCATTCGGGCCGGCAGAACATTGGAAACATTTGTCTTGTAGATCTGGGAATAGCCGAAGTTGCCCTGCAGCATGCCGTTGAGTTCGCCGTCAACATCCGGCCAGAAGCCGAACCAGCGCAGATAGCGTACGATCAGCGGATCGTCCAGCCCCATTTCGGTGCGAAGCGCCTGGTAACGCGTTTCATACTCTGTCGGGGTCAGCGTTGTCTTGAGCGGTTCAAGCTGTGCCCGGGCTGGGTCAGTTGGGATCAGGTTGTAGATGGAATACATCAGAAGCGAAACAAGCAGGAACACGATCACCATGTAAACCAGTCGCTTGAGTACGTATTTGGTCATCCGCATACCCTCCTTTTTCTCGTATTTGCTTCAAAAAGAAGCGCGGGAGTCTCTATATCAAACCGTTTCGGTTGTTTTCGTGCTTAAATGCGGTACGTTAAATAAGAAAAGAATCGTTAAAGATACCGGAAGCGACGGGGCGGTGATTGGCCGCCCCGTCGCTGGGATAAATGGGGAAGTTCGGATTATTCTGCGCCCTCGATGGAAGCGTAGACAATCGCCTTCTGGAAGTCCCACAGGCTGGACTCATTGTAGTTCTTCAGCCAATCCGGGAAGAAGGTGTGGTACTCGTTGCAGTACAGCGGGATTTCCGGCAGCAGTTCGTTCCAGCGGACGATGAACTTCTGGAAGTAATCCAGGTAGGTCGCGTCGTCGCCAGGAGCAGGCTTGTAAACCATATCCATGGACAGGTCGTCGAGTTCCTTGTCGAAGATGTAGTTCTGGTTCCAGCCCTGCTTGACATAATCGGACTCGGGATCGGAAGCGTAGTTGTAGGCATAGTCATAGACATCAGCGAAGCCGGTGGCCAGGTTGTACATACCGTAGGTCTTCACGCCATACTGATCGCCGACGGAGGTATCGCGGTACATCCAGTTCAGCAGTTCGGAGAAGGTCATGGTGACCTGCTCGATCTGCATACCGGCATCAGCAGTCTGCTTGCCGTTGGCAAGCATGGTGGCCAGCAGCGCGGAGACGGAGTTACCCTCGGAGGAAGACCACATGATGTGCAGAGGCATCAGGATGCGGCCGTCAGCCAGAGTAACGTTCAGAGCGTAGTCGCCGGCTTCTTCAGCAGTGACTTCCTTGTACCGCAGGCCGGTGCCGGAATACTCGTTGCCTTCGGCGTCCAGCGTCCAGCCGTCAGCCTCGAGGACTTCAACAGCCTTAGCCGGGTCATAGGAGTAGGTGTTGAGGTTGTCGTTGAAGAATTCTTCGGAATCCTGATACATCCACTGTGCGGTGGAGTACGGGCCATGAACGACAGAGCCGTAGCCGCCGCAGAATGTGTTTGCAAACTCTTCGCGGTCAAGCAGGTAAGCGATTGCCTGACGGACAGCAGCAAACTGCGTGGGGCCAAAGTCGCACTGGAACATCAGCTTGCCGTAGCCGTTACGGGTGTAATGGCAGTAGTTGAAGCCACCCGCGTCAACCAGATCGAGCGCAGCGTTGATCTTGTCGCCTTCGCCCAGCTGGGACAGGAAGTTGATTTCGCCCGTCTTGAAGGCGTCCATCATGGTGTCGTCTTCAGCCTTGATGATGACAACGGTCTGGATGGAAGGCTTCTGGCCCTCAAAGTTGCCGTTGTAGTTGGGGTTGATCTCAAGGGTAGCGGTCAGAGCGCCGGTGTCGAGGCTCTTGATCATGTACGGGCCAGCGACAACGCGGCCTTCGTAGACGTAGCGGGAAGCGTTGACGCCGTCGGCAGTCAGTTCGCCGCCGTCGAGATACGCGCCGTTGCCGTCGTCCTTGACAGTGAGGCCCTCACCGCCGTACAGCGGCAGATACAGAGGCGCCAGAGATGCGTAGGTCATTGCGAAGTAGTAGTTGGCCTTCTCCGGGGTGATCTGGATGGAGTAGGTATAGGGATCGAGCAGGCGGACGCCGGCCAGCTCCTTGGTTTCGCCTGCCTGATATGCGGCAGCGCCAACAACGGATTCCGCAGAGATCTTGGCGCCCGCTTCTGTAGTGACAGGCGAGTAGGCAACCAGTGCATACGCAACATAGTCAGCTGCGGTGATGGGCTCGCCGTTGTTGTAGGTCAGGCCTTCGTTGATCTTGACAGTGAAGGTGATGGAGCCATCATCGTTGTGAACCTGGTCGATGGAAGCGGCGGTGGTAGCGTTCATGACCATCTGACCGAACTGATCGAAAATGACGGTGTCATAGTCGTTGATCAGGTCGCGGATCATCTTGTCGGTGGCATTGTTGGTCCACCATGCGTTGCCGAGGTCACCGGAAATTTCGGTGGTGCTGCCGTAGATGACCTTGTTCTCACGGGTCTCGACGGGAGTCGCATCTTCAGCCGGGGTGTTGTCTTCGGCGGGAGTGTTGGTGTCTTCAGCGGGGGTGTTGGTGTCGCTGGGAGTGGTCTCAGCGGGCTTTTCGGCGTTGTTTGCGCAGCCGGCGAACATGGCAGCAACCATGACGACGACGAGAAGCAGCGCGAAGAGCTTCTTCAGATTCTTTTTCATCTTAATCCTCCTGTTTTAATTTTATAATTTACTGTGTTTGATCCACAGAAAATTATCGCTGGTTTTGATATCCGTCCGCCGCGCACGGCCATCTGACCGCGTGACGAATACTATGAGATATCTGTAAGTTATTATAGCATATTCACCGTCCAGAATCAACTAAAATGATTTTTTTCCACCTGAAAAATTGTCTTTTCCCGTACATTTCCCGACAGCGCCCGGTTCGCTTCCCGTGCCGTATCTTTTTCCTGCGCGCGTTCCGATTTCGTCCAAAAACGGCGATCTTTCCGTGTCTTTTTGAACAAAAATCAGCATTTTTCACAGTTTTTACCGCTTGTTTTTGTGCGTTCATCCAGTCCTCCTCGCCAGTGCGCACAGAATTTCCTCTGTATTCTGTACAAAACAGCAGAAAATCCGCCTGCCATTTTTATTTGTGCACCACGCTAAAGCCCCGCATTTTTCCATGCGCAGGCGTAACAAAAAGGCTCCCCTTTGCGTGCAAAGAGGAGCCTTAGGCGAATTCGTACTGCTTCGCAGATTTTGAATGCAAAGCTGATTTACCGCAGCCATTCAAAGACAGCCGCTATCAAGCTCGATATCCCGTAACAGGCAGCCCCTGACAGATCCGATCAGAACGCCCAGGTTCCGTTGCGGAAGATGGCAACGGTCTTGCCGTCCTCGCAGACAGCGTCGATCGAGAGATCTGCCGAGCCGATCATGAAATCCTCGTGGATCATGGAATCGTTCACGCCGAGCTTGCGGCATTCGTCCAGCGTCTTGTTCTGGAAGTCCCTGATGGTGTCCGCAAAGCCCATGCCGAGCGCCAGATGGCAGCAGGCGTTCTCATCGAACAGCGTGTTGTAGAACAGCAGGCCCGTCTGGTTGATGGGCGAATCGAACGGCACGAGCGCGCATTCGCCGAGATACCGGCTGCCCTCGTCCATTTCGATGAGCTTCGTCAGAAGCTCGTTGTTTTCCTCGGCGTGCCATTCGACGGCCTTGCCCTCATGGAGGCGGATCCAGAAGCCGCTTATCAGCTGGCCCTGATAGCTCAGCGGCTTCGTCGCGTAGACGATGCCCTCGGCCACGCCGCGCATCGGGGAGATGAAGCATTCCTCGGTGGGGATGTTGGGGTTGAAGAAAATGCCCTGCAGGCTCGTCTCTCCGCCGCCGCAGAACTGCGCCTCGGGGATCATGCCGACGGTGAAGTCGGTGCCGTTGGAGGATTTATAGCGCAGCTCGCGGATATGCAGCTTGTTGAGATATTCGCAGCGGTCGTGCAGATCCCGGTTGTGGTCTTCCCACGCCTGGATGGGATCGTCGGTCACGCGGGAGGTCTTCAGAATGGCCTCCCACAGCTTTTCCACGGCCTGCGACGCGCGCAGCTCCGGGAAGAGCTTCTTGGCCCACTTTTCACCCGGCACAGCGGCGATGCACCACTGATATTTGTTCTCGATCTGGTCGCGGTAGCCCTTGATGATGGGGTACTTGGCCTGCTGGGACTTTGCCATCTTCTCCTGGTTCACGCCGCGCAGGCCGTCGGGGTCCTCGCTGATGAGATAAATGCGGCAGGGAATGGTGTCGACATAGTGCTGCCAGCGGGCCTCTTCATAGTTGTCGAGCGTGGACAGAGTCTTGACGGAGCGGTAGCGCACGTGCAGCTTCGTAAGCGGCTGATAGCTCCAGTCGACAACGACCTTCTTCGCCTTCAGCTTATAGCATTCGTCGACCACCATCGCGACGAATTCCGGCTGGTCAAGCTCGGCCGTGATAAAGACCTCCTGTCCCTTCTGGACATTCGCTCCGGCCTTGGCGATCAGCTTTGCGTATTCCCGCAGGACTGTTTTTTTCATAAAAAAAGCCTCCATTGCTTTATTTTTTCTATAGTTTAGCACAATTTCCCCGCATTGAAAAGAGCCGCGCGAAAATTCGCCCTTGCGGGCCTGCGCCGGGCGCGGTATACTGAAAGAAAACGACACATGGAGGGTTCTTTCATGCTTACCGAACAGCTTTTCGACTTTCTCGCCGCCAGCCCCAGCTGCTACCATGCCGTGCAGGCGCTCGCGGAGCGGCTGGAAAGAAGCGGCTATGCGCAGCTGCGGGAGCAGGACGCATGGACGCTGACACCGGGCAGAAAATACTTCGTCACGCGCAACGGCTCGTCGCTCCTGTCCTTCCGCGTCCCGCAGAGTGCGCCCGCGGGCTTCCTGATGGCCGCCGCGCATACCGACTCCCCCACCTTCAAGATCAAGCACAACCCGGAGAAAAAGTCCGGCCCGTATGTGCAGCTGTCGACGGAGAAATACGGCGGCATGCTCATGGGCACATGGTTCGACCGACCGCTTTCCGTCGCGGGCCGCGTCGTGACGGCGAAGGACGGGAAGCTGGAAACGAAGCTGGTCGATGTGGACCGCGATCTGGCTGTGATCCCCTCTGTCGCCATCCACATGAACCGCGCCGCAAACGACGGCTTCAAGTTCATGGCAAATGTCGACACGCTCCCGCTCTACGGGATGCAGGAATCCTCCGGCAGCTTCCGCAGCGTCGTGGCCAAGGCTGCGGGCGTGCAGGAGGACGAGGTGCTCGGAGAAGACCTGAGCCTGTATGTGCGCACGCGCGGCACTTGCCTCGGCGCGAAAAACAAGTTTATTCTCGCCCCGCGGCTGGACGATCTCGGCTGCGTGTTTGGTCTGTTCGAGGGCTTTCTGGCCGCGAAGGCCTCCGGCAGCGTGCCGGTCTTCTGCGCGTTCGACAATGAGGAGGTCGGCAGCCAGACAAAGCAGGGCGCGGCGTCGAGCCTGCTTTCCGATACGCTCCGGCGCATCGCGCTTGCGCTGGGGCTGAATGAGGAAGGGTATCTGCGAATGCTTGCGCAGAGCTTCCTTGTCTCGGCGGACAACGCCCACGGCGTCCACCCGAACCATCCGGAATACGCCGACATGACCAACACGCCGCGTCTGAACGGCGGCGTCGTCATCAAGTTCAACGCCAACCAGCGCTACACGACCGACGGCGTCTCCTGCGCGCTGTTCACGGCAGTCTGCCGCGAGGCGGGCGCGCCCGTGCAGGTCTACGCGAACCGCTCCGATATGCCGGGCGGCTCGACCCTCGGCTCCATCGCCACAACGAAGGTCTCCGTTCCAAGCGTAGACATCGGCCTTGCGCAGCTGGCCATGCACTCCTGCGTGGAAACGGCAGGCGCGGAGGATCTCGACGCGCTGGTTAAAGCCATGACGTGCTATTACGGCAAGACACTGAAACGGGACGGGGAGCAGATCACGTTCTGAGTACGCCTAAAGGCTCCCTCTCATACGGGTGTAGGGGCCGATGCCCACATCGGCCCGGCAGAATGTACCGCTTTTTACGGAAATCTGTGGCGAATTCGTAACTTCCCAGTGGGCCGATGTGGGCATCGGCCCCTACAGGGCACTGTGCAGATTTGCAGCTGCCCAGCGGGCGGAGCAGGGCCCCGCCTCTACCAACCGCATTTGATTTTTTGTTACTATATAATAGAAAAAAAGGAGGCAGATCCATCATGGGAATGATCCTGACGGACGAACAGCAGGCCATTCTGGACGGCGCCAAGGGTGAAGCCATGGCGAAGGTCATGAAAACGCTTGTCATGTTCGGCGAAGCATTCCACGCGGAGAAAATGGTTCCGGTCACGAGCCGGTACAACCATCTTGTCACATCCTTCGGCCTCGGCGTTCTGCAGCCGGTGTACGATCTCATGCAGCAGCTGATCGACGCGGGCGCCGTCTCCGGCCAGAAATTCTCGGCAGACCCCCGCCCGCTCGACCCCAATGTCCCGGCAAATCTCCTGCAGCAGCTCGTGTTCAAGAAGTTCATGTACAACAAGCAGGACTTTTATGAGGGCCAGCTGGAAAAGCTGGGGCTTCTGAACAAGGACGCGTTCACCTGCACCTGCTATATGTCCGAGGTCGGAAACAAGCCTGAACAGGGCGAGGTGCTCTCGTGGTCGGAATCCTCCGCCGTCGTGTACGCGAACTCCGTGCTCGGCGCACGCTGCAACCGCAACTCCGGCATCATGGACATCATGGGCTCCATCGTGGGCTATGTGCCGTATTTCGGACTGCTGACCGACGAAGGACGCCGGGCAACGTGGGTCATCAAAATCGAGACGTCCAAAAAGCCCGAAGCGCAGCTGCTTGGCTCGGCCATCGGCATGAAGGTCATGGAGGATGTGCCGTATGTGGTCGGCCTCGACAAATGGCTCGGCACGGAGCTGGATGACGCGGCCTGCACGTATCTCAAGGACTTCGGCGCGGCCACCGCATCCAACGGCGCAGTGGGCCTTTATCACATTGCGAACCTCACGCCCGAGGCGAAGGCGCAGGGCGAAGCGCTGATCGCCGAGGGCGCGAGGGTCTATGTGATCGACGACGCGGAGCTTCAGCGCGTCAAGGACAGCTATCCCGTCGTCTGGAAGAACAGGGACGCGAAGCCGAAGCTCTGCTTCATGGGCTGCCCGCATATGTCGCTTGAGCAGCTGAAGACATGGACCGACCGCGTGGAAAAGGCGCTTGCAGAGGCAGGCCGCAGCAAAGTCTGCATCCCCACAGTCTTCACCGCCGCGCCCGCCGTTCTGAAGGAATTCGAGAAGACGCCGTATGCCGCCCGGCTCAAAAAGACCGGCGTGATCACATCCTATATCTGTCCGCTCATGTACATGAACAATCCGCTCTGCGGCAAGATGCCGGTCATCACCTCCTCCAACAAACTGCGCACCTATACGACCGCACGCTATTACACCGATGATGAGATTCTTGTCCAGATCACGAAAGGAGGCGCACGCGCATGAAGACCTTCCAGGGCCGCGTCGTTACGCCCGGCTGCGCGCAGGCTGAGGCGCTTGTGACGCACGGCGGGCTGAATACGCTCGCTTCGTTCCAGAAATCGCTCCAATTTGGCGATAAGACCGCCAAATGCGGCGACCAGAATAACCCTGATCTCTACGGCAAGCCCATGGCGGGCAAGGCGCTCTGCCTGCCGCAGACCATCGGCTCGACCACGGGCGGACTGGTGCTCTACTGCGCCTGCGCCATGGACCGGCAGCCGGCGTGTATGCTGTTTGCCAACCCCATCGATTCTCTGGCAGCCGCCGGCGCGATCCTCGCCGACGTGTGGCTCCAGCCGGGCAAAATGCCGGTCGTCGACTCGCTGGGCGAGGAATTCCTGTCCTACGTCAAGGACGGCATGACCGTCACCATCGGCCCGAACGGCACTGTAACCGTTGAATAAACGCACTGAACGCCGTCCCCGGCGGGGAAGCCTTGGGCGCTCCCGCGCCGGTGCATCAATCAGGTCTTCACGAAAAAGAGGTCCCGCTGCCTGCGGGGCCTCTTTTCCTGGTTCTCAATCGATCTACCGGTTTGGGACGATCACGGCCAGGAAGCGCGTGACGGAACCGGTGTGGTTGCGGATGGAATGGGTGTGGCCGTCGGCACAGAACTCCGCGTCGCCGATGTGCAGCTCGCGGCTCTCGCCGTCCTCGGTGACGGTCGCCGCGCCCTCAAGGATGTAATACGCCTCGCCGTTCGTCTCATGCGGATGGACGCCGACGGATTCGCCGGGCCGGAGCGTGATGACAGCCATCATCTCCGCGCGGTTTCCAAGCTGCTCGGCAGAGAACAGATAGCGGAAGCTGGGGCTGCCGTCGCCGCCGCGGATGTTGTGCTTGACCGCGGTCTGCATTTCGTCCTTCATCTGAAACATGACAAATTCCTCCTGTTACTTGTGATATTTGCTGCCCGCCTGAATGGCCTCGGCGCGGTAAAGCTGCTCAAGGGCCATAACGCGGGCCAGATGGTGCGGAAAGGTCATTTTGCTCATGGAAAGCTGCAGATCGGCAAGCTTTTTCAGTTCCGGCGCGATGCCGAACGACGAGCCGATCAGAAAGCAGGCGCTGGACCGCCCGCCGCTTTTCGCCTGCCGCAGCGTATCTGCCAGCTGCTCAGAGGACAACAGCTTCCCCTCCGGCGTCAGGACGCAGAAAAAGCAGCCCTTCGGGAGCTTCGCGCGGATAAGCTCCGCTTCTTTTTGCAGACCCTGCGCGATCTGCGTGTCGTTCGGGTCCTCCGGCAGACGGCACTCCGGCAGCTCGATGAGCTGGAAATCGCAATAGGCCCGCAGGCGCTTGGCGTATTCCGCCGCGGCCTCGGTATAGAAGCGCTCCTTCAGCTTTCCCATACAGATGAGCGTGATGGAAAACATAAAAACCTCCGCAAATCCAAAAAGCCTGTCCGCGTCGGACAGGCTTCTGGATGAAAAACTTAGTCTGCTACGTAGGGCAGCAGGGCGATCTGACGGGCGCGCTTGATGGCGACCGTGAGCTGACGCTGATGAGCGGCGCAGGTACCGGTTGTACGGCGGGGCAGGATCTTGCCGCGCTCGGACAGGTAACGGCGGAGCTTGACAGTGTCTTTGAAATCGATGTGCGTCACCTTATCAACGCAGAAGGAGCAAACCTTCTTGCGCTTGCGAGGATGAACACGATCATTAGCCATTGCCATAGTGAATCCTCCTATCTTTGGTCTTGTGGAAAAATGTTAGAACGGGAGATCGGGATCGTCGTCGGAGAGCATGGAGAAATCAGACGGAGCGGCAGACACGTTCTGCGGCGCCTGATACGCCGGCTGCTGCTGCGGGACCTGATTGAAGCTCTGCGCGTAGCCCTGCGACTGGTTGAACGAGCCGCCGTCGGCATTGTCGCGCTTGCTGTCGCCGAAATAGACGTTGTCGGCAACGACCTCCGCCGAGCGGCGCTTGTTGCCTTCCTTGTCCTGCCAGTTGCGGATCTGCAGCCGGCCCGTCACGACAGCCATACGGCCCTTGGCAAAATACTTGCTGACAAACTCAGCGGTATTGCGCCATGCGACGATATCCACGAAATCTGTTTCCTTCTCCGCGCCCTGTGCCGCGTAATCGCGGTCAACAGCGAGGGTAAAGGATGCGACCGCGACGCCGCTGCCGGTCCGGCGCAGCTCAGGGTCGCGAGTCAGTCGGCCCATGAGAACGATGTGGTTCAGCATGTGAGCGCCTCCTTACTCTTCAACAGCGACGATGATGGAACGCAGAATGCCGTCGGTGATCTTGAAGACACGATCAAGCTCAGCCGGCATTTCGGGCGTTACTTCGCAGGTCATGTAGACGTAGTAGCCCTCAACCAGGTCGTTGATCGGGTACGCAAGACGGCGCTTGCCCCACTCGTCAACACTGGTCAGAGTGCCGTGAGCCTCCACGATACCCTTGAATTTTTCCACGAGAGCCGCGATACCCTCTTCACCCTGCGCGGGGTCGATGATATAGAGGACCTCATACTTTGCGGAAAGTTTTGCCATGATGTTGCACCTCCTTCTGGACTTGTGGCCGCAGGTCCCGCCTGCGGCAAGGATCGTCTGCGCTTCGCAGACCGATTTATTATAGCTGGAAGGACCGGAAAAGTCAACCGGGAATCTGGAAAAAATGCAGAAAGCGCGAAAAAACAGGGCAGCGCTTCGGCTGCCCTGTCTGGCTGCATTATTTTGCGGTCTTCTCCTTGAGGGCCTTGCCGGCCTTGAAGACGGGGATGGTGGTCGCCGGGATCTCGATGGCTTCCTTCGTCTTGGGGTTGCGGCCCATGCGCGCCTCGCGCTTCTTCGTCTCAAAGCCGCCGAAGCCGACGAGCTGGACCTTGTCGCCCTGGCTCAGCGCTTCCGTGATGGTGTCGAACGTGGTGGTGACAGCCTTCTCGGCGTCCTTCTTGGACATGCCGCACTTCTTTGCGACTTCCGCGATCAATTCGGTCTTATTCATGTGTAGATCCTCTTTTCCTAAAGTATGAATTTATTGTTTACCGCCCGTTACGTTTTTGCGCGTCCCAACTGGCAAGCAGCTCCTCGCGGGACAGCTCCTCCAGAGTGCGTCCCGAAGCAAGTATGCTCTGCTCCATAGCGGTAAATCGTTTGATAAATTTCTCACAGGCGCTGTGCAGCGCCTGCTCGGGGTCCTTGTCCAGCGTGGAGGCGACGCGGACGGCGGCAAAGAGCAGATCGCCCAGCTCCTCATCGATGTTCGTATCGTCCTGCACGGCCTCGCGCAGCTCCTGCGCTTCCTCTGCTAGTTTGTCCAGCGCCTGTCCGGCGGATTTCCAGCAAAAGCCGGTTTTCGCAGCTTTTTTCTGAATTTTCTCCGCCCGCCATGTCGCCGGGAGCGATCTGGCGACGCCCTGCATGGCCTCGCCGGTCGTTTTCTGGCCCTTTTCCTGCTGTTTCAGCTCGTCCCAGCTGGCGTTTTTGCCGCCGAACAGGAACGGGTGACGGAAGATGAGCTTTCTGCATTCCGCGTCGGCAATGTCGTCGATGGTCATGCGGCCGCGGTCGGCCTCGATATCCGCGTGGAACAGCACCTGCAGCAGCACGTCGCCCAGCTCCTCGCGGAGCATGGCCGCGTCGTCGCAGTCCAGCGCCTCGCAGGCCTCGTAGGCCTCCTCAAGAAAATTACGGCGGATGGACAGGTGCGTCTGCGCCGCGTCCCACGGGCAGCCGCCCGGCGCGCGCAGCGCGTGTACCAGCCGGATCAGGTCGTCCAGCGCATAGCGCGGTTTGCTAGTAAAATTTATCATACTTTCGTCTCTTTCGCAAGTGGGAGGTTCATGTTTTTTGTTTGATATGCAGGATTTTTGCAATTTTTTCGCCCTTCGGCAGCAGCATACAGTCCTCGTACGTGATGCACCGCAGAACCACGACGAAAATCACGTACACAACGACCGCCGCGATCAGCGCGCCGAGGCAGACGACGGTATTCGAATCCGTGAAGCTCCGCAGCAGCGCAGCGGCAAAGAACGTCGCCGCGCCCATGATCCCGGCGGCTGCCGCCGGGCGGATCACATTGCGGAAAATAGCCGGGCGCGTCGTGACGGACCGGCGCATGGCAATGAGGTCGAGCACGGTGATGGTCACATAGCAGACGATGGTGCCGATGGCCGCGCCGATGATATTGAGGGACGGAATCGCCACAAGGATATAGTTGACGACGACCTTCACAACACCGCCGATGAGCATATTGACGACCGGCGTCGTCACGTCGCCGTGCGCCTGCATGATGGCATTGAACAGCAGGACCGTACTGTTGAAGATCACGGCGATGCCGAGATAGGCCAGGATCGGCGTCGCGGTCGCGACGCTCTCGGGGCCGTAGTTGCCCGCAAGCAGGCGGATGATCGGCTCCGACAGCACAGCCAGACCCACCGCGCACGGCATGGCGATGAGGCTCATGGTGCGCACGGCGGATTCCTCCGTGTGCCGCGCGCCCGCGGCGTTGTTTTTGGTCAACGCAGCCGTCACGGTCGGGATGATCGAGATCGTGATGGGCGTAATGAGCGAGCACGGCAGATTGAAGATCGTCTGGCAGAAATTATAGATGCCCTTGGCCGTATCCGCCGCATCGGACGACCACGCAAGCGCGCCGGTGAGCCGGCGCATATAGATCATCGTGTCAAACAGATTGATGATCTGCAGGCCCGCCGAGCCGAGCGTGATGGGGATGGCGATGACGAGCAGCTCCTTCATGGTCTGGCGGGTGGACTTGGCCTCTCCCCCGCCCTGCCGCAGGATCTGGTTGGACTTGCCGAACTGGATGCGCAGATACACGACCGCCACGATGCAGCCCGCCGTCACGCCGAAGATGCCGCCCGCAGCCGCATAGATGAGACTGCCGGTCTTCTTGAGCATCAGATACGCGCCGCCGAGGCCGAAGACCACGCGGATCATGGCCTCATAGACCTGACTGACGGAGGTCGGGGTCATGTTGCTCTGGCCCTGGAAGAAGCCCCGGTGGGCCGAGACGATGCAGATGAGCAGCACGCACGGCGACAGCGCCGCGATGGCCGCCCACGAATTTTCATTCGTCGTGACCATGACGGACAGCGGCTTGCAGAACACGAGCATCACGAGCGTTCCGATCACGCCGATGGTCAGGAAGACCTTCATGGAGACGGAGTAGATCTTGCGGATCTGCGCGTAATTCTCCAGCGCCTGCGCCTGCGAGATCATCCGGCTGACGGCGACGGGCAGGCCCGTCGTGGAGATCATCAGCAGGACGTTGTACACGTCATAGGCCGTGTTGAAATAGCCGAAGCCCCGCTCCTGCAGAATGTTTTGCAGGGGGACCTTATAGATGAAGCCGAGCAGCTTGACAATGATGGTCGCGGCGGTCAAGACCGCCACGCCCTGCAAAAAACTCTGCTTTCTGGATGCCTTTTCGCCGCTCATGCCTGCGCCTCCGGTTCATCAGAGAAGACTCTGGGGATCGCGTAGTCGTGCAGCTCCTTCAGCGCGCCCGCGATATCCAGCGTGGGATACTTGCCGTCCGCGTACAGGATTTTGCCGCGCACCATCGTCAGCGCAACGTCGTGGCCGGAGGCCGCGTAGACCAGATGGGACAGTACATTGTGGCACGGGATCAGATGCGGCTGGTTGAAGTCCAGCAGAATGAGGTCGGCGTCCATGCCAAGCTCGATGATGCCGCACTCAGCGCTTCTGCCCTGCGCTCTTGCGCCGCAGACTGTCGCCATCATCAGAGCCGCCTCCGCCGGAAGCGCCTTCGGGTCGCCGGTCTTGCCCTTGGCCATGAGCGCAGCGGCCTTGATCTCCTCAAACAGATCGAGATTATTGTTGGATGCAACGGAGTCGGTGCCGAGGCAGACATTCATCCCAGCCTTCACCATGCCGAGCACGTCTGCGCAGCCGGAGGCCAGCTTCAGATTGCTGACCGGGCAATGTGCCGCGGATACATGGCGCTTGGCCAGCAGCTGCATATCCTCCTGCGTCACATGGACGCAGTGCGCCGCGACCACGGGCACGTCGAACACATGGTGGCAGTCGAGCACCTGCGCGGGCGTCAGGCCGTATTTTTCCACGCACGCATCGTGCTCCTTTTTTGTCTCGGACAGGTGCACCTGCAGCTGCAGGCCGTTGTTGACGGCGTACTCCGCCAGCGCGTCCCAGAGCTGATACGTCGAGGTATACTCGGCGTGGATGGAGGCTTCAATTTTAATGCGGCCATTGTCATAGTTGTGCCACTTGTCCTTGAGTGCAACAAGCTCCTGGCAGGCCGGGAAGGTATCGAAGCAGAAATCATCGCCAAGGAACATGGACGTGCCGCGGGAGATATTGGCCTTGATGCCGGATTCGGCTACGGCCTGGCAGATCTCATCGCAGAAATAATACATATCCGACACGCTCGTCGTGCCGAAGCGCAGCGCTTCGGCAAGGGCAAGCGTTGTCGCCGCCTTGACGGCGCGGCCGTCGAGCCTGTCCTCGCGCGGGAAAATATAGTGCTGGAGCCAGTCCTGCAAATTCAGATCGTCGACATAGCCGCGCAGCAGGTACATGGGCAAATGCGTGTGGCAGTTGATGAGGCCCGGCATCAAGACCATGCCGGTCGCGTCAATGATCTTCTTCGGCTTCTCCTCAGGCGGCTTTTTCGCCATATAGGCGATCTTGCCGTCGGTGACGCCGACAAACGCATCCTGCCAGAGCGTCATCTGCTCGTTCATCGTAACGACGTTGACATGAGAAAACAAGGTGTCCATGGAAGCCCTCCTTATGGGTTCTGTTCACGCAGCCCGCGCAGGATCGAGAAAATCTCGTCCTTCTGCTGCAGGATCGTGTCGATGCGGGAGATATAGTCCTGCGGAATTTTCGGATTGTGGTAGCGGGCAAGCTTTTCCTCCGGGAGATTGATCTTGTTCATCCCGCCGCCGCCGAGAGAGAGGATGGTATGCAGCTCCTCCATCATATATATGTTGTAAAGTCCGGTATAGCCCGGCCTGCACCAGCCGGTGTTTTCAAAGCTGCCGGACATATATTTCTGCCGGTAAAGATAATACGGCTCATAGCCGCTCTGCCGCAGCGCATCCTCCGCACCCGTGAGCATGGCGGCGACCGCCTCGTGCGGCGGAAGCTCCATGCGCGAGCCGAACAGCGCCGCGCCCTTTTTCAGAGCCAGCGTGTGCACTGTAATATTGCTGGGGTTTAAATCCAGCACCTGCCGGATGGAATCGGCAAAGCTTGCCGCATCGTCTGCCGGAAGTCCTGCGATCAGATCCATGTTGATATCGTCAAACCCGGCCTGCACCGCCTGCTCATACGCTTCGACGGTCTGCCGCGCCGTGTGCCTGCGGCCCACGGCCTCGAGCACTTTATCAGACATGGTCTGCGGATTGATAGAAATGCGCGTCGCGCCGCCGTCCTTGATGACGCAGAGCTTTTGGGGATCCAGCGTGTCCGGCCTTCCGCCCTCGACGGTAAATTCCAAGCAGCGGGACAGATCAAAATTCCGGTTGATCGCGTCCAGCAGCCGCGCCATCTGTGTGCTCGAAAGCGTCGTCGGCGTGCCGCCGCCCATGTAGAGCGTGCGGATGTGGAAGCCCGAATTTTTTAACAGTGCGCCGGTATGCGCGATCTCGCGCAGCAGCGCGTCCAGATACGCAGGTAAAAACGCCCCGAAGCGCTCGATGGACTGGCTCACGAACGAGCAGTACGCGCAGCGCGTCGGGCAGAACGGAATCCCAATATACACGGAAAGATCGTCCGCGTCAAGCAGTTTTGCTGCTTCGACCGTATGCCGGGAGGCGTCAACGCAGAGCTGCGCCCGTTCCGGCGAGACAAAATAGACCTCGCGCAGCAGCCGTTCCGCGTCCTTTTCGCTGCCGCCATTCATCAGGCATTTCGTCGACAGTTTTGTCGGCCTGACGCCGGAGAGCGCGCCCCAAGGCGGCGCAGCCGGAAGCACCTGCAAAGCAGCCAGATAATAGCTGCGCTGTAAAATGCGCCGCGTTGCACGCACATCGGCCCTGTCCAGCAGCACACGGTTTACGGCAAAGCCGGTCTTCCCCTGATACGTGACCTTCGCCGTGGCCGTCAGATAGCGCTTCCCCCGCGAGAGAGACGAGACGGTCCCGTCGCCGGTAAACGGCTCGGTGCAGAACTCGCTCGGCTCCTGCGCAAACAGCTGCAGCTGCAGCTGCTCGACCGGATAGCGCTCGGTATGGTTTTTCAGATACAGCTTCATTCGATCCCATGCCCCCGCAGATACGGATTGGTGCGCAGCTCCTCTTCGATGGTGCTGGACGGCCCGTGGCCGGGCAGCACGCGCGTCTCAGGCGGCAGCATGGACAGCCGCTTCAAAGACGCGGCCATGTCCCGGCTGCTTCCGCCGAGGAAGTCTGTCCGGCCATAGGAGCCTGCGAAGAGCGTATCGCCGGAAAAGAGCACGGTTTCGCACAGCAGGCACACGGAGCCCGGCGTATGGCCGGGCGTAGAGAGCACCTGAAAGGTCAGACCGCCTGCCGCGACGGTATCGCCGTCCTGATACGTATCCGTATAGGTCAGCAAATCGTGGCACATATGGCTGGGGTCGTCCTTGTCAGCCTCGCCGATATACACGCGGGCGTTCGTCGCCGCGCGCAGGTTTTTAAGCGCGCCGATATGGTCAAAATGCGCGTGTGTCAGCAAAATCGCCTCCAGCGTCAGCCCCTGCTCCTCCAGCGCGGCCAGCAGCCGTTTGGAGTTCGCGGCGGGGTCAATAATGACAGCACGGCGGCTTTCTTCCGCGCGCACCAGATAGCAGTTGGTGGCCAGCGGCCCCAGCGTAAGCGTCTGAATGTTCATAGCTTCTCCTTATTTCAGATCGTCCGTGTCGACGATCAGCGTCACAGGCCCGTCGTTTTCCGACACGACCTGCATATAGGCTCCGAATTCGCCGTGCTGCGGCGGGAAGCCGAGGCGTTCGCACTCGGCAAGGAACTGCTCATAAAGCGGAATCGCCAGATCGGGCTTGGCCGCGCCGGTAAAGCTCGGCCTGCGGCCGTGGCTCACGTCGCCGTAGAGCGTGAACTGGCTCACGACGAGGACGCTTCCGCCAACGTCGGCGAGCGAGCGGTTCATTTTGTCGTTTTCATCGCGGAACACCCGCAGCCCCAGCACCTTTTCAGCCAGCTTCCGGCAAAGCGCAGGCGTTTCGTCCGGCCCAACGCCAAGCAAAATCAAAAAGCCTCTTCCGATTTTTCCGTGAACAGCGCCGTCAATCGAAACACTGGCAGAATTCACGCGGGTAACGACTGCTTTCATAGTGAGATCCTTTCATTTTGTGGGAATGCTCTGCATTCAAAATTTGAGAGGCAGTACGAATTTGCCCAAGACCTGGTAGGGGCGGGGCTCTGCTCCGCCCGCAGGATGCACCGGTTTTTACGGAAACCTTCGGCGAATTCACAACTGCCCAACGGGCCGATGTGGGCATCGGCCCCTACAAACGAGGAGGAAAATGCTTGCGGATTTTCCGAAAAGCTGCCGTCCTTACTCTGTTCCTCTCTCGACATTATGCACGCCCGAGATGCCGCGCAGTCTTGTGCGGACGTTTTCAAGCTCTGTGAGGTTGTGGACGCCGAAGCGCAGGCAGACGATGGCGATGCCGCCGCCGACGGAGCGTGCACTCATTTCGCTCGTGCGCAGGCGCAAAGACGTGAGAATTGTTGCAACATCCAGCATCAATCCGTCGCGGTCGTCGGCCTCGATCTCCAGGGACGTGGAGAACATCACGTCCGGGGCCTCCGCCCAGGTGACCTTGACCCAGCGGCCCTTCTGCGCGGGATCGAGCGCGGCCCTGGCATTCGGGCAATCCTTCCGGTGGACGGACACGCCGTAGCCCTTGGTGATAAAGCCGATGATCTCGTCGCCGGGAACCGGCGTGCAGCAGCGGCTGAATTTGATCATGCACGAGCCGATGTCCTCGACAATGACGCCGGAGGAATTGACGGCGGGCGCATTCTGCCGCGCAAGCGGCTTGGGGGCCAGCGTCCGGGTTGCCTTGGTCAGATCATCGCGGATGCGGCCCACGGCCTTCGCAGCGGTCAGACCGCCGTAGCCGATGGCGGCATACATATCGTCCAGACATTCGAAGCTGACCTTTTTGAGGATGACCGGCAGGACCTCTGTATTCTGCAGAATATCGGGGTCGACACCGGCGTGGCGCAGCTCAGCCTCGAAGCTGGCCTTGCCGCGTACGATGTTCTCCTCGCGCTTCTCGCGCTTGAACCACTGCTTGATCTTGACGCGCGCCTGATTGGACTGGCAGATGTTCAGCCAGTCGCGGCTCGGGCCCTTGGCGGATTTGGACGTTAAAATTTCAACGATATCGCCGTTGTGCAGCGGCGCGTCATAGCTTGCGATGCGGTTATTGACCTTCGCGCCGATCATGGAGTTGCCGACAGCAGAGTGGATGGCGTAGGCAAAGTCGATGGGCGTGGAGCCTGCGGGCAGGGAAATGACCTTGCCCTTGGGCGTGAAGACGAAAACCTCGTCGTCGAACATATCGACCTTGAGCGAATGGATATAGTCGTCCGCCTCTACGTCCTGCTGATTTTCAAGCAGACGCCGCACCCACTCGAATTCCTTTTCCGAGCCGTCGCCCGCGTGCTGCTTGTATTTCCAGTGCGCCGCGACGCCGTATTCCGCCGTCTGGTGCATTTCCCACGTGCGGATCTGCACCTCGAACGGGATACCCTGTGAGCCGATGACGGTCGTATGCAGAGACTGGTACATATTGGGTTTCGGCGTGGAGATATAGTCCTTGAACCGGCCCGGAATGGGATTAAACAGGTCGTGGATGTGGCCGAGGACGTTATAGCAGTCGGCAATATTGTCCACGATCACGCGGAACGCGTAAAGATCATACAGCTCGTCGATGGTCTTGTTCTGCGCGCGCATCTTGCGGTAGATGGAATAGGTATGCTTGATGCGGCCATAGATCGATCCGTGGATGCCGACGGAGGCCAGCCGGGTCGTGATCTTCGACTGGATGGCGTTCATGAAGCTGTTGGCACTGTCCTCGTTCTTTTTGAGATAGTCGATGATCTCCTGATAGCCCTCGGGATCGAGATACTGCAGCGACGTGTCCTCCAGCTCCCACTTGATCTTCTGCATACCGAGCCGGTGCGCCAGCGGCGCGTAGACCTCCATCGTCTCCATGGACTTCGAGATCTGCTTGGCAGGCGTCTGGTACTGCAGCGTCCGGGTATTATGCAGGCGGTCGGAAATTTTGATGAGGATGACGCGGATGTCCTTCGACATGGCCATGAACATCTTGCGCAGATTTTCCATCTGCTGCTCTTCCATCGTAGAATACTGCACGCGCGTCAGCTTTGTGACGCCCTCGACCAAATTCGCGACCGTCTCGCCGAACAGGCGTGAGATCTCCTCGAAGCTCGCGTCGGTGTCCTCGAGGCAGTCATGCAGCAGCGCTGCCGCGATCGCGTCGGTATCGAGGCCGATCTCGGCCACGATCTCGGCCACGGCCAGCGGGTGGATGATATACGGCTCTCCGGACTTGCGGAGCTGGTTCTTATGCTTTTCGTCGGCGTATTCGTATGCCCGCTGAATGACCTCCAGATCAGCGGAGGGCGCATAACGGGCGATCGCCTGCATCATGGATTCGTAATGCTCCTGTTTGGTTTCCATTCAGTTTCCTGCCTTCTGCTTTTTCAGATGAATCAAAATCGGGCTTTTCTCAAGATCGACCTTCCGGCCGTTCGCGCACAGGCGGATGCACAGCGACTTTGGCCGCTGCTCCAGCTGCAAAAGCCCCTGCTCTGCCAGCACGTCGAGGCAGATGCGTGTTTTTCCCGCGCTTAAGGGGAGCTTCGCGCAGCGCGAAATTTTGCGGCTCAGGCAGCCCAGCTCTTCCGACAGCACGCCGTCCTGCGAAAATGCGGCCAGATACCGCCAGACGGCGGCAAAATCCTGCCGCGTCGGCAGCAGACACCCGGCCTCGTCGCAGCTGAGCGCGCCGCCCGCCAGATGCTTTTTATAGACCGCACGGTCGTGCCCCTGCGCCTCGCGGAAGGCCTTGTCGGGCCGGATATCCACAAGGTTCAGCTGCACCGAGCGCACGGAACGGTATTCGTTGATCTGCGGCGTAAAGGCGATATCGACCACGTCGCCCTGCGCCACGGCGGCACGCTGCGCGTTGGTCGAGAAGAAGATCGCGCCCCAGGTATGCGTGCCCTTTGACAAACGCAGGCGCAGATGCTTTCCGCCGCCAACCTCCGCCAGCTCCGTCACATGAAGCCCGCGCATACAAAGAACCGGACGCGGGCAGCCCGCGCCGCAGGGTTCGAGGTCGCCCAGCGCCTGAATATTTTCAATGGTCAGCAGTTCCGGCGGAATTTCGCAGTCGATGGCAAGTGCGGTGCTGCACGCGTCCGACTCCCGGAAGCTCGCACACAGGGCCATCATCTTTTCGCGGAAGGGCGCGATGCTCTCGCGCCGGATAGTAAATCCGGCGGCAAGTTCATGCCCGCCGTAGCTTTCAAGCAAGCCGGACAGCTGCTCCAGCGACCGGAACAGGTTGAACCCGCCGTAGGACCGCGACGAGGCCTTACCCTTGTCGCCGTCGAGGCAGATGAGGAACGTCGGGCAGCTGTATTCCTCCGCCATGCGGGAGGCCACGATACCCACCACGCCCTGGTGCCAGCTCTCGTCCGCCAGCACGATCGCCTGCGGCGGCCCGCCGGGCGGGAGCATGGCGACAGCGGACTGATAAATGCTGCTTTCGATCTCCTGCCGCCGGCGGTTGAGGCGGCAGAGCGCGCCCGCCAGCTCGACCGCGCGTCCCGCGTCGTGCGTCAGAAACAGCTCTGTCGCAATTCCGACCTCGCCCATGCGCCCGGCAGCGTTGATACGCGGGGCAAGCGTATAGCCGATGGTGCCCGCCGTGACCGGCCCCTTCTGCACGGAGCATTCGGCCATCAGCGCCGCAATGCCGACGCGCCGCGGGTTCTCCAGCGCCTTTAAGCCCCGTGCGACCATTGTGCGGTTCTCTCCCGTGAGGGGCATGACGTCCGCAACCGTGCCGAGGCAGAGAAAATCACAGTATTGATCCAGAAGCGTTTCCTGCTCGCCCTCGATGGCGGCAGCCAGCTTGAACGCAACGCCGACGCCCGCCATTTCCGTGACCGGCTGCGGCTGGTCCTTCCGGTGCGGGTCGACGAGCGCGATGGCCTGCGGCAGCTCGGATTTGCACTCGTGGTGGTCGGTAATGACCAGATCGATGCCAAGTTCCCGGCACAGCGTGGCCTCGTGATTGGCCGTGATGCCGCAGTCGACCGTCACGATCAGCTCCACGCCCTGCTTTTTGAGCGTGTCGATGGCGATGGGGTTCAGCCCGTAGCCCTCTTCAAGGCGGGCCGGGATATAGCTGGTCACATGGCCGCCCTTGCTGCGCAGATACTCCGTCAGCAGGCAGGTCGCCGTAATGCCGTCGACGTCGTAATCGCCGAAGACGGCGATATGCTCGCGCCGGGAAAGCGCCTGTTTGACGCGGGCGGCAGCCTTGTCCATGTCCAGAAGGGCAAACGGCGACGAGAGCGGATAGCTGCAGGATAAAAATTCGCGGGCCGCGCCCGCATCCCGATAGCCGCGGCTGCACAGCAGCGCGGCCGTGATCGGGGAAAAGCCCGCCGCGCACAGCGCCCTCGCGTCGGCAGGCTCATAGGACGAGATTTTCCAGGTTCCGTACTTCAATTCCAATGCACATCCATTATTTTTTCTTTTTCGGCTATTATAGCATTTCAAACCGAATATCACAATACAAAAAGTGGATACCAGCGGCGCAAAGCACGGATTTTTCGCAGGAGCCGGACGGTCCCGGCGCGAAGACGCGTCGTTTTGCTTTTCTTTGTGGCCCGAATGTGTTAAAATAGCGGCAATCGAGACGCAGGAGGGTTCGGTATGCAGGAGAAAAAACGGGGCAGGACGCACAGCCGCTGGCTGCTTCCGGCGGCGCTGGTGCTGGCAGGCGCGGCATGGTTTGAAAATTTCACGCTCTCGACGAGCACCGTGACCGCCGCCTGCGCAGCGCTGCCGGAGGCGTTTTCCGGGCTTCGGATCGTGCAGATCTCCGATCTGCACGGCAGGCGCTTTGACGCAGAGAGCCGGTACCTGCTGGAGCTGGTGCGCCTGCAAAGTCCGGATCTCATCGCCCTGACCGGCGATCTGGCCGACGAATTCACGGACTTTTCCATGCTCCCGCCGCTTCTTGATGGCCTGACGGCGCTTGCGCCGACATTTTATGTGACGGGAAACCATGAGTGGGTGCTCTCCCGCGAAAAGCGCGAGGCGCTGTTTTCCATGCTGGACGCGGCAGGCGTCGTGCGCCTGCAAAACGAGTACCGGCTGCTGAAAAAGGGGCAGGCCTCCATCGTCCTGGCCGGGGTCGACGACCCGAACGGCCCGTATGACCAGAAGCGCCCGGCGCAGCTCGTGCGCGAGATCCGGCAATCACAGGGCAGGGACGCGTATATCCTCATGCTCTCGCACCGCAACGACGAGCTGGACCTGTGGGCAAACATGGGCGTGCAGACCGTCCTCTGCGGCCACGGCCACGGCGGGATCGTGCGCCTGCCGTTCGTGGGCGCCGTTTTTGGGACGCACCTCGATCTGTTCCCGGACTATACGGCAGGGCTGTACCGGAAGGGACAGACCAGCATGATCGTCAGCCGCGGTCTCGGCGGCAGCCGGAAGCTGCCGCTGCGCATCGGAAACCGCCCGGAGATCGTAACCGTTATTTTAAAAGCAGAATCCGGAAAGGTTTGAACTTTTTATAAACATTCCGCCCACGCTCTTGTATTTCCTCCGCAGATTTTTATAATAGACTCCATCAAACGATTTACAGATGGAGTGACAGATCATGTTTCGGAAAATCGGGGACGGATTACGTAGGTTTATGGCCGGGCGCTATGGCTCTGACCGGCTGAACCAGTGTTTGCTGGGCGCAGCGTTTGTGCTGATTCTCATCAGCGCCATCGGCGGCCGGCAGGTGCAGTGGATGTCCATGCTGAGTCTTCTGGCCTATGTTCCGCTCATCTGGTCGATGTTCCGGATGTACTCGCGCAACATTGAGGCGCGCCGGCGTGAAAACGCAGCGTTCCTGCGCTTTTTCAGCCGTCTGACGGATAAGCAGTACCGCTATTTCCGCTGCCCCGGCTGCCGTCAGGTCGTCCGCGTCCCGCGCGGCAAGGGCAAGATCAACATCCGCTGCCCGAAATGCAGCCGTCAGTTCATCAAAAAGACCTGATCGCGAAATTTATCTTGCTTTTCCCATACGCGCCTGTTATAATATGCCCGCACGGAGTGGTATCGAAGTGGTTATAACGGCCCTGACTCGAAAGCATTAGGGATTTATGGAAACTTTTCGCCCGCAAACCCGCATGAATACTGGCTTTTTTGATTTCACATTTTTCGCGTAATCCCGTTTTTCCCTCCTTTTTTCTCCCCTACTTCCTGAAAACTTCTGGAATGCCAAGGAAAGTTGCGGTTGAAAATGAGAGAAAAAGTTGTAAAATAAAGTTGGGATATGGAGAGTTGTCCGAGTGGTCGAAGGTGCAGCACTCGAAATGCTGTGTGCCGCAAGGCACCTAGGGTTCGAATCCCTAACTCTCCGCCAGACAGAGGTAAGCGATTGCTTGCCTCTGTTTTTCTTTATCCGGTTTCCTCCAGATCGTCGTCGCCCGTCGGCAACTCGGACAAATCAGCAGCATTATGGAACAGTCCACTGTTCAGTCGGCTGGCTGACCGCTGCACAGACTCCGACACCTCAAGATGCGCGTAAAGATTCGCTGTCGTACTGTAATCGCTGTGGCCCAGCCATGCCTGAATATCCTTCATGGCTACGCCATTGCGAAGCAATAAGCTTGCGCAGCTGTGCCGCGTATCGTGAAAGCGGATATGCCGCAAGCCATTCTTCTTCAACAGATTTGAAAACGCTTCTGTAATGTAGTCTGGTTTGATCAGCTCACCGATTTCATTGACATATACATATCCGAGGTATTTCCGATTGTAGCAGTTTCCGAACAGGCGCTGATCTTCCTTTTGCTGCTTGCGAAGCTCCCGCAGTTTCTTCCGAAAAAGCGGAATCAGCGGCAGGGTACGAATGCTGGACGCATTTTTCGCCTTGTCTTTGGCGTAAATAACAGTATGTTCTCCTTTTCGTGAATACGTTGTTACCGTGTGCGCGATGGTAAACAGGTTGTTCTCGAAATCAAAATTCTGCCATTTCAAGCCAACGATTTCACTTCGCCGCAGACCATAAAAGAATCCAAACAGGACAGCCAGCTCCAAACGAGTTCCTTCGGCTGCATGGATACACTCCAGTGCCTCGTCCGGCATATAGAAGCTGCCAATGAAACGCTCGGTTTTTGGACGCTGCTTATGTGCTGCGTTACTTAAAATCACTTTGTCTTCAAGTGCCAGTTCCAATGCTGCGTGGATGGCAGCGTGATAGTGTGCAACCGTTGTTCCCTTTTTCTGCTTTCGCCCGTGTTCTGGATCGCCCTTTCGTTCGTAGCGGTAAAACTCACGCAGATGCGCCGGTTCCAACTCAGATAATTTAATGCCTGTATCTTTGAAATAGGGGTAAACATTATTTTCAACACAGTTGCAATATCCGCTGTATGTGACTGGATCGACCTCGGTTTCTACATAGGACAGCCATGTGAGCATATAATCGCAGAAGAGAATGTCCGAAGAAATTGCACCAACTTTTGTAAGGCTGGTGTTTTGTTGTACCTCCGGGACTTCTCCCGGAAGTCTCCCATACTCATCGTAGGTTGAGCAAAATTCCTCCAGCTTTTTCTCCGCTGCGCGTTTGTTGCCTTTCTTTACAGCAATTCCTGTGAAAACCCATTTTGAATAGCGTTTGCCGTCGCTGTGCTTGCAGTTCAAGACGGCGTAATAAGTGTTGTTTTTTTCTCGCAGATGACCCGATAACAAATTTCATTGCTCCTTTCACGAGCCGCAAACTCACCTGCCATTGCCTATATAAAACTTATACGGCAGATGTCCACGATTTTCAACGACATTCCATCAAATTCCGCATGGATTCTTATTTTGTTTCATGAATTCCCAGATAGCGCAAAATTTCACGCTTGGGAATGCGGAACAGCCGACCAACATTGAGCTTCTTCAAATCACCCTTTTTAATCAGACTGTACACAGTTTTCGTGCAAACGCCCAGCAATTCACTGGCTTCCTCTACGGTCAAAACATCCGGGTAGTCCGCGAGACGTTTCAGAGAGCGTTTGCTGTATGGCGACGCATTTTTCATTTTTGATCCTCCTTGTTAGTTGGGTTAGCCATCCGGCAGTCCGTTCCTGCGCCCCGGTCAAGAGCGCGTATTGCAGTCGCTGCTGTGCAGCGTTAGGCCGTGGGCACGCTCATATCATCGCATACTGTCCGCGGCTGCTGTATCTCCCTGCCAGATGGGTGTTCGGTTGTCAAGGTGCACTGCTTGAGGGTCTTTACACTTAAAAAACAGGGGCCGCTTCGACTTTTTCTGCACAATAATAAAAAAATTTTTCAAAAAACATATAGCGAAATAGAGCGCTTGCATTGCGTCAGTGCATCATAATTCGCTTGCTATTCCTTGCATTTTCTTCTATAATGAAAACAATAAATTCATCTTAGTTCGGAGGGGTCATATGCCATTGCAGAGAGACCAACTGAGTCGCATGACGATTCATGGCTTCAAATCAATTAAAAGCTGCGACATTTCTTTCGGAAAAATCAATGTGCTGATTGGCTCCAACGGTGCAGGAAAAAGTAACTTTATCTCTTCTTTTTCTTTCCTTCAAAATATTCTATCTAAGAATCTTCAGGTGTCTGTCGGCCAAAGTGGTTTAACCTCTCTCTTGTACAAAGGGCGGAAAGTAACGGAGGAAATCGACTTTGAAGTATTCTTTGGACAGAACTCTTATGGTTTTGTTTTGATTCCCACAGACGACAATCGGCTGATTTTCCAAAAGGAGTATTTCTGTTATCATGGGCAATGGGACAATGAGAGCAACATTGGCCGGGGCCATAGCGAATCGAATTGGGAAACCGGTGCGCATAACCAAATTGACGACTATGTGATTCCTATTCTTCGCAAGCAGAATTGGCGCGTGTATCACTTCCATGACACAGGAAAAGGCGCTAGAGTCAAGCAAGAACACAACATCTCCAACAACAGAGTGCTTATGTACGATGCTGCAAATCTGGCAGCATTCCTATATCGGCTAAAAAATCACTTCAAACAGAATTACGAGGAGATTGTGGATACGATCCGCTTGGTCGCCCCGTATTTTTCGGATTTTGTTTTGGATCCGCAGGAGGGCAATGAAGAGCAAATTGTCCTGCGGTGGCGACAGACCGGCTGTGAGGATATCTTTAATGCCTCTCAGCTTTCAGATGGAACGCTGCGTTTTATTTGCTTGACTACACTTTTACTGCAGCCGCATGAATTGCAGCCGGCCACTATCATTGTCGATGAGCCGGAACTCGGCTTACACCCCTATGCGATCACGATCTTCGCTGAAATGGTGCGTCAGCTTTCCAACGAAAAGCAAATTATTATTTCAACGCAGTCCGTGGAATTGTTAAATGAATTTGATGTAGAAGATGTAATTGTAGTCGATAGAAGCGACAACGGTTCTGAGTTCAGACGCTTAGACTCGGAACAGCTCAAGCTGTGGTTGGATGGAGACTACACATTGGGTGATCTTTGGAAGAAGAACATTTTGGGAGGTAGACTCTCGAAATGAAAACGATTTATATTTATTGCGAAGGTCCCACAGAAGAATCCTTTATTAACACTGTACTGTATCCTTACTTTTTCGCTCTGGGCATTTATGTACGCCCTATTGTCTGTGAAACAAGGCGAGATGCCAACAGGAAATATCGCGGCGGGGTGAGCCGCTATGCAAAGATCAAAAGCGAACTAATGATTCTTTGCAAAAGCCATCCCCATGAGTATGTAACGACCATGTTTGACTACTATGCGATGCCCAGCGACACCCCAGGTATTGCCGATGCAACCACAGATATTTTTGAACGGATCAACAAAATCGAATCCATTATCAACGAGGACATTGGAGAGCGTAACTGCAAATTCCATTTCATGCTCCATGAGTTTGAAGGGATTTTATTTTCCAAACCAGAAACATTTTCTTTGATTGCCGGAGACGAAGTAGTTACTGCTGTTCAAAGAATTCGCGAAGAATTTGAAACGCCTGAACATATCAACAATTCTCCAGAAACCGCGCCGTCAAAAAGACTGGAGGCGCTGATCCCCGGATATGCAAAAATCAAAAATGGAACACAGCTTTCAGATGCTATGGGGATCCATACAATCATGAAACAATGCCCACACTTCAAAAGATGGATTCAAGACATGGCAGCATGGTAAATTATCAAAATGACTACGACACCAAAGGTAACGCCACGGTCTAAAACGAGATAATCCAAGCGACAGTGCATTCTCTGTGCTATCCGAATCAGCCAAATTTTACGATCTCATTCAGTCGGATTCTTAAAGCTGACTCAGTCAATTTGCGCCATTTAGAAATCCCATCATTGACAAAATGCCATAATTCGTGATAGGAAATGATGCAGCTAAAACATAACGCGATTATGGAGGGATAATCATGATCTACACAAAACAGGAAAAACAGAAGCTGGAACGGGTGATCACCGTTTTTGCGGAGCGGCTGAAGGAAAGCGACGCCTTTGACCTTGTCTGGTCGGACAAGGTGGGATATGTCCTGCTGGATATTTCCACGAATTATGACTATGTGGATAGTGCGCGGCGCATTGAAACGGCAGAAGGACTGTGCGAACTCATGCTGGAGGACATTGCGCTGGATGTACTCCTGCTGACAGAAAACGAACATTCCATAGAAACAGCAGACCCGTTGGAGCGCGCTGAGATCGTGCGCCGTTGGCAGCCGTATTTTGGGCAGCTTCCGGAGTATGAATATCTCCGGGATGAACTGACATCCGAGTGGCCGTAAGCTGCCCTTTCCTTGACAACCACAATATCTTGTGGTAAAGTTGGCTTGTAATTGAGATTTGTGCATACCGCTTGTGGCATGAAAGCCGCAGCGTTCGAAGTATTCCGACTTGCACACGCATTGTCAGGTTTTTACGATTTCCGGTAGAATTTCCATGTCCGCAGGACAGGTTTCTGCCGGATTTCTTTTTTGGGTGCAACGCCCACAGATTGCGGGAATGACCGCGACGCAGAAGAAGCTGCGCCGCAGGGTATTCCCGCTATTTTTTGCCCAAATGCCGAAAGGCTTTGAGGATATATTTTTACGAAAGGCGGTAACCAAATGAAAACAAGAAAGAAATGGCGACCCGGAGGACGGCAGCGGCAGTCTGCGGCGTATCATCGCAGAGCGGTTCACAAGCGGAAGCGTGTGGTACGGCTGCGGGTATGGAAGAAGGGAGAACGAAATGGTGCTGCGCTTGATGTATGAGCCGCAGGAACTGGTAGACACGAGCAGCCTGAGCAACGAAGAATGGCTGTCCTACCGGCGGCGAGGCATCGGCGGCAGCGACGCTGCGGCGATCCTAGGCATTTCGCCCTGGCGGACAGCGCGGGATCTGTACTACGACAAGCTGAACGTCGTAAAGGCAGACATGGATGAAAACTGGGTCGCGCTGGAGATGGGGCATCTGCTGGAAGACTTGGTCGCACGGATTTTTGCGAAGAAAACCGGCCTGCGTATCTTTCAGCGGAAGGTCATGTTCCAGCACCCGCTGTATCCGTGGATGCTGGCAGATCTGGACTACCTTGTGGAGCTTCCGGACGGCGACAATGCCATTCTGGAGATCAAGACGACAAATTATAATGCCAAAGAAAACTGGTGGTACAACGGCGAGGAGATCGTTCCGGTGTACTACGAATCTCAGGGACGGCATTATATGTCGGTCATGAATCTGGACAGGGTCTACTTCTGCTGCCTGTACGGGAACAATGAGGATGAGGTCATCATCCGACATCTGGATCGGGACTATGCCTATGAGTCGGAACTGATCGCGCTGGAGGATGCGTTCTGGAACGAGCATGTACAGAAGCGCCAGCTGCCGGACTATACGGAAAGCGGCGACCTTATCTTGCAGAGTTTGCAGAGATGGAAAGGCATTGACCGGAGAGATTTGCCGCCGGCAGCGTTCGGCGCGCCGCAGGTCACGCAGATCCACCAGTATTTGCAGCTTCAAGAGGAGAAAAACGCGCTTGCAAAACAGGTCACACAGCTGGATACGCAGATGCAGCAGCTCAAAGGCTTGCTTGTCAGCGAACTGGATGGTAAAGACTGCGCGACCTGCGCGGACGGTGAACAAAACTATGTTATCTCCTACAACCCCATCCGCAGGCAGGGCATCTCCAAGGACAACTTGGTTCGCTTGCGGGAGGTTTACCCAGAGATTTACGCACAGTTTGTGGAAACGTCGGAGTCCAGACGGTTCGGCATCAAAATCGCGGCGCAGCCCGCCGCTTGAGTGAGGTGAAAAAACGAATGATTGCAGCCTATGATAAGCTTATCTACTTCAATGAAGCCAGCAAATACACCATTCTTCGGATGCGCACAGATGATCCGTCCGTACCGGAAGAAGCCCGTTCCCAATATACGTTCCGAGACCGGATGCTTCGGTTCACCGCTGTCGGCTATGGCCTGCCGCAGACGGATTCCGTCAAGCTGGAGATCAAGGGCGACTGGAAAGAGGGCAAGTACGGCCTGCAGCTCCATGTGGAGCACTGGCACGAGCTTGTGCCGCCGACAACAGAAGGACTTCTGAGCTATCTTTCATCGGGTCTTCTCAAGGGCATTGGAGAAAGTACGGCCAGAAGCATCGTCCAGCGGTTCGGTACAGATACGCTCGACGTGCTGGAATTCCACCCGGAGAAGCTGCTGGAGATCCGCGGCATCACGGAGCAGAAGCTGGAGGAGATCAAGACCTGCTACGCAGAAAGCCGCGCCATGCGGGACATTATGGAGCTGCTGACGCCGTTTCAGGTCACACCTGTGACGGCGATGAAGATCTATCAGCATTTCGGCCCCGCCTGTACGGATATTCTGCGGCAGAGCCCGTTCCGGCTCTGTGAAATATCCGGGTTTGGATTCAGGCGCGTCGATACGATCATCCGCAAGTCCGGCGGCGACCCGCACGACCCGGTTCGTATCCACGGCGCGATGATCTGTGCGCTGGAAAACGCGCGGCAGCACGGGCATCTGTATCTGGAGGTCAATGCCTTGATCACAGAATCCATGCAATTTCTCAACGAGCCGATCCCGCTGCCCCAGATGCAAGTCAGGCGCGCAGAGGTGGAGCAGAAATTGCAGCAGATGGCAGAAGATAACGAAATTGTTTCGGACGGCGGGCGACTATACCTTCCGCACATTTTCATGCAGGAGGTGGAGACCGCAGCAAAGGCGGCAGCCATGCTCATGGAAAGTACGGCGAAAATCGACGTGACGCTTCCGCTGGAACAGGTCAAGCAGAAGCTGGGCCTGCACTTGACAAAGCGGCAGAGCCGCGGCGTTGAGGTGGCGATGGAGCGAAATCTTTCCATTATCACCGGTGGCCCCGGCACTGGCAAGACGACAGTTCTGAAAGCCATCATCGAGGTCTATCGGATTCTGCATCCCAAGAACCGCATTGTTCTCGCTGCGCCGACCGGCAAAGCCAGCCGACGCATGGCACAGAGTACCGGTATGCTGGAGGCGCTGACGCTGCACAGTCTGCTTGGCTTGCAGGGCGATTTTTGCAGCAAGGACAAGCAGGATAAGCCGCTGCAAGTTGATTTTCTGATCGTGGATGAGGCGTCCATGGTGGATATGTGGCTGGCACATCAGCTGTTTACGCGCTTACAGAAAGACACGAAACTCCTGCTGTTGGGCGACGTCGATCAGCTGGAGAGCGTCGGTGCGGGCAACGTGTTCGCAGAGCTGATTGGAAGCGGCATCGTGCCGGTGACGGTTCTCGATGAGATTTTCCGGCAGTCCAAGGACAGCCTGATCGCCTACAACGCCAAATTCATCAACGAGGAAAACAGCAGCCTGTTCTACGGTCCGGATTTCCAGTTCGTCAAAGCAGAAAATCAGGAGGAAGCCGCGGCGCAGATTCAGGCACTCTATCTGCGGGAATTGCAGGATACGTCCATTGGACAGCTTCAGATCATCTCGCCCTACCGGACGGATGGAGAAGCGTCCTCCAACGGCCTGAATGCGCTGATCCGCGAGACGGTCAATCCGCATACGGAAAAGATTCCGGAGCTTATGTTCGGAGAGCGCGTATTTCGCTTGCATGACCGTGTGATGCAGACCAAGAATAATTACAGTCTGGAAGGCTATGATTCCGCGTGTAAGCAGAAATTCAAGGGTGTGTTCAACGGTGACATCGGGAGCATCTGCAAGATCCTACCCGATAAGCTGTGCGTGGATTATGATGGGCGCGTCGTGGAGTATTCCAAAAGCCAGCTCGGTGATCTGGAACTGGCGTATGCCATTACGATCCACAAATCCATGGGATCGGAGTACGAAACGGTCATCATCCCCATGTTGATGGCGCACCGCATTTTGCTGACGAAGAATCTGATCTATACCGCCGTGACACGCGCAAAAAAGCGTGTGATTCTGGTCGGGCAGAAGTGTGCGCTGTTTCTGGCGATCCACTCCGGCAGAAAGGTCAAACGGAACACCTGCCTCGCCGAACGGATCTTAAAATACAATCAGGTATTCAGACAAAAGGCTCTGCCGCAGGGCGCGACAGAGCAGAAATTGAAAAAAGCTGGTTAAGTTGAGATGGATGTGCAGAATTTGCGCAGTCATCTCTTATTTTATTTATGGAAGGAGTTCTAAGAAATGAATGACAACAAATCCACTGTGATGAACAACGCCGCCGTGCAGCAGCTGCGCAAGGTGCCGGGCTTTGACCCGATGAAGCTCCTGCGCAAAACGATCTCCGTCAAAACCGGGCACCCGGTCTGGAAGCTGGATCTCCGCTATAAGCGGCTCTGGTTTCGTCTGGCCTGCCCGAACGGGAGAATGCTCCTGAAGCCGCTGCGCATCAGCGACCAGCTGGCAATTATCGAAGCGCAGGTTTATTTCAGCAAGGACGATCCGGTTCCGGCCGCCAGCTTTACCTCCGAACAGCGCAGGGAGAATGTCCCCGGTGGGGAATTTCTCCGCGCCGCGCAGGAGGATGCGCTCAACATGGCGCTGGAAAACGCCGGTTTCGGCATCCAGTTCTGCGACGTGAGCCGCGACTACGGCGGCGAGCTGTTTGGGTCAGAAGTGCCGATCCAGACAGAAGTCGAAGAAGCAGCTGTCGAGAAAACCAAAGCGCTCATTGCGGAGGAAACTGCCGCAGAAACAGCGCCGACGATGGATATGGATTCTGCGCCCACTGAACAGCATGTTGTGGAAACGACCGCGTCTGATGTGCAGACCGTTACGGACGATTTTATGTCCGTTGCGGCAGATGTGCAGCAGGAGCAGTCAGTCAGTGCAGCACAGGAAGAAGCACCTGATCTTCATGTTCTGCTGCCCCATCAGGAAGAAGCTGCGGAAGAAGTTGCAGAACAGCCGCAGGCCGCGTCCTATACGGCAGATATGGATGTCAGCGAGATCACGCAGCGTATGACGGTGGACGAAGCCAAGGCCGTTGTGGTGCAGATCGGCACCTGCCGCGGATGGACGCTCGAACAGGTCGCGCAGCGCCGCCCGGCGAGCCTGAAATGGTATCTCTACGGCTGTGATCAGGCGGACAATATTCTCAAAGCGGCTGCATCTGTTCTGCTGGACAATCTGCAGCAGAAAGCCGGATGAAGCGTCAAGTTTGGATGAAAGGGTGTGGCCGTTATCAAAGCCGGTTCTTCACAGTTTCCGTTCCACATTACAGACATTGCATCGCTGCTGCGGCTCAATATCCGCAGGCGCGGCCCGGATTTTTTATATGTGGACTGCCCGCTTTGCGGCGATCATCGCGGCAAGCTCTATCTGAAAACGTCACGGGACGTATGGCACTGTAATTACTGTCAGGAGTCCGGTGGGATGCTGGCGCTCTATGCAAAGGTCTACGGGATCAGCAACGCGGACGCCTATCGGGAGATCTGCGAAGCACTTCAAACCGGAGATTACGGGCCGGAGTACCAGAACTATCAGAACCGGCAGCCGCAGGAAATTGCGCAGTCGGCCAGAGCACCCCGACAAGCGATCCATCAGACGCTTTCGATGCTGCTTTCCATGCTGTCGCTGACGCCGAAGCACCGTGCGCATCTGCGTGAGGTGCGCGGTCTGACGGACGGCCAGATCGAACGGTTCGGCTTCAAAAGCACCCCGCCGCCCTATCTCTGCAAGAGTCTGACGGCGCGGCTTTTGAAGCAGGGCTGCATCGTACAGGGTGTCCCCAGCTTTTATCTGGCGGAGGACGGCAGATGGACGGTTCGGTTCGGAACGCGTACGGCCGGGATCTTGATCCCGGCCAGAAGCGCGGACGGACTGGTTTGCGGCGCACAGATCCGGCTGGACACCCCTATCCGGGAGGAAAACGCGCCAGCCGATAAGGAGGGCACGAAGTACCTCTGGCTGTCGTCAAGCAGCAAGCCGATGGGAACATCCTCAGAAAGCCCCATCCACTTTGTCGGTGATCCGTGTTCCAGAGTGGTCTATGTGACGGAAGGGTTACTCAAGGCTGACATTTGCCATGCCTTGATGAACCGCACCTTTGCGGCGACTGCCGGGGCAAACAACGTCTCCAAGCTGGACGAACTGTTTGCATTCCTCAAAAAGAACGGCACGGAGGAGATCATTGAGGCGCAGGATATGGACAAGTATCGGAATGTTCACGTCGAAAAAGGTGCGTCCAAGATCTATCTGATGGCACGAAAGCACGGGCTGCAATGCCGCCGGCTGACATGGAATCCTAATTATAAGGGCCTTGACGATTGGCAGCTTGCGCTCCGGAAGAATGCTGCGAAGGAGCCGAAGACGATGACGTTCCGGGAACGGTATCTGTATGGTGCGTGTGAAATCGCGCAGATAGATGCCTGTGTGGAGCGATGGCACAAGGCACAGCCAGTTGGCGTGTCCGTGCAGGCATACCTCGGCTTGCCGGATGAAGAATATCACGCTTTCCTACAGCCCGGCGGCAACGCACGGTTGGCAGAGCTTTTGAACGCGCAGCGTAAGCAACTCGGCTGCCGCATTTATCAGCTGGAATTTACGGACACGGAGAAAACGAAACCGTTCGCGTTCTCCGGGATCGACGCGCTCCGCAAGGCAGGCTTTCAGCAGCCGCCTGCAAGTGAGTACCGACTGGTGCGCGACGAAACGCTCTATTGTCCGAAAGATGAGCCGGACTTGGCTGTGCTGGAGCGTGTATTTGACCACTATAACGGCAAGCTGCCCGCAGACTATCCGGGGCGCTGCATTGCGCCGTCTGATGTACTGGAGCTGTACGACGCAGAAAAGCGGCGATATTACTATCGGGATATGAAGCAGTTCGTGCCGGTGGCGTTTTCTCCGCTGATGGCGCGGCCAATACAAAAATGAAAGGAAACAGCGTATGAGAAAAATTACGGTTCTGGATTTTGCAAATCAGATCGTCATCCTCAGTGACGAGGTTCCTATGATCGTAAAAACGGACAGAAAGGTCATTGGACGCTTCCGCTGCTTATACGAAATACCGGAAACGGCGATGCCGGGCGTGCTCGAAGCGAAGATCGACCATGTCATTCTGCGATCCGACGAGATCACGATTCAGGTCAAGCTGAAAGCAGTCACGACCTGAATCGCTACTGACGCGGATAAGGAAAAATAACGAAAGGAAGAAAAATCATGAGTTTTTTCTATGAGATATTAAACGACGGAACACCCTACCGCAGAAAGAAGCTGCGCGTAAAGAGGTTGATCCTGACGATTGCGGCTGCGCTGTTTATGCTGATTACGCTGCTTTGCAGCTTCGCAATTATTCCATCCGGTTACACCGGTGTGAGAACGACTTTTGGACAGATCGATACAGTGGCAGTTTCCAATGGGTTTATTGTAAAGATCCCATATGTGCAGAGCATCAAGCGCGTCAACAACAAGCAGCAGGAAGTATCCTATACGGATCAAATTTGGGGCGAGAGTTCAGAGCGCACAGTCGTTTATGCCGCGGGCGTGACGGTTACATACCGGATCAACCCGGACTACTCCGCATGGATCTATGCGAATGTGTCCGACTACAAACAAAACGCTTTGCCGCAAACGCTGCTTTCGTCGGCAATCAAGGCGGCAATGGTGTCATTGCCCTCCGACGAGGTAACAAATCGAGCCAAAATCGAACCGATTGCGCGGCAGCAGCTGCAAACGGCGATCGACCAGAAATACGGTGGGAATCCGGTCATCAGCATTGTTGCTGTGAATATCGATGATATGGATTTTGAGGAATCGTATAATCAGGCGATTGCAGAAAAACAAATTGCGCAGATGGTGTTTGAGAAGCAGCAGATTCAAAATGAAACCGCCGTCAGCGCAGCCGAAGCAAAGGCAAAGGAGCAGTTGATCGCGGCAGAAGCCGATGCGAAGCAGAAGCTTGTTGCATCCAAGGCAGAGGCCGATTCTGTCCGTTCACTTGCCGAGGCGCAGGCAGAAGCGAACCGCAAGCTGGCGCAAAGCGTTACGGATATCCTGATCGAGTATGAGAAGATTGAAAAGTGGGATGGCCGCCTGCCGACTGTTTCGGGCAGCGGCGCGCTTGTTTGCGTGGATGGGATTGCCGGTGAGTGACGCACAGGCGGAAAGCAAATCCGCACTTTTGCAGCTTCGCACATTTTGCCGCAGCCTTGGCGTGCACGTCCGCGAAGTGCAGGACGGCGCCAGCTTTACGGCAATGCTCTGGGAGGATGCGGACAGCGTCAGTGAACGCGACGCCGCTGAGATCCAGAGGAAAATCAAACGAAAGACCGCAGAATATCCGGGATTCGTGTGCTACTGCTTCGACGCATTCAGCACGCTGATCTATCGGATATAACACATGAATGGGCGCAGCAGAATCGCTGCGCCCATTTTCTATCAGAAAGGAGCTTTATCATGGGCGTATTTTCAGAGCTTGATCTGGAAAACCAGCAGACAGAATTGGACGGACACGATTCCAAAACGGCAGAAATGCAGACCTTGCAGGCAAAGCTGATCCAGCAGCACGAGCAGAAAAAAGCTGCCGCCGCTGCGGAAGTGACGAGCAAGGAGCCTGCGGCGGAGTCGGTTGCCAAAACGGAAGCAGAGCAGGAAGATTCTGCAGCAGCAGAAGCAGAAAAGCGCCGTCGGCACGAGGAAGCAGAAACCAAACGGAAAGCGGAATGGGAGCAGCAGCAGGCGGAAAAGCGTACTGCTGAACAGGCTGCGCTTGCAAAAATCGAGCAGATGAGCGAGACGGAGCTGATCAAAGCATCAATGGAACGCATGAAAAAAGAAACCGAGCGGCTGACGCGGCGGAACCTCAAGGAGTGTGTTTCCGAGTATGTGCAGACGCTCTGTCTCAGCGATCCGGCGTTCGCGCGGATGGTCATGCACCCGCGCAAGAGTATGGCACATTGTCTGCAATTCATCAACCGGAAAGCGCGGGAATATCTGCTTGCGGAAATGAAGGATAACGGCATGGAACCGCAGCCAAACGGCATTTACGGCGGCGATGTGCCGGAGGATACCTGTTATGACTGGGCAGAGGAATATTTCCGGGATGCAAACGCCGAAGAGGATGAGATCAAGGAGGAACCGTTTGTTCCAAAACCGTATCTGGGTGCGCCAGTCAAATCCAAGCGTCAGCCCAAAAAGGAGAAGACAAAAGCTGAGACAAAGACTGCAAAACCGGAGCAGGTCATTCAAATGCCGCAGCCGGAGAAATCGCCCGATGAAGAACAGTTTTCTATGTTTGATCTGATGGGAGGCATGGCCGGATGATCGCTTATAAAGGAATGTGCCCAGGTATGGTCTGCCTTGGCTATCAGCTAAAGATTGGCTTGAATGTAACGGAAGAGGCAAATTGTCAGGCAAACGGTTTCCACTGCGCAGCAAACCCGATGGACTGCCTGCGCTATTATGGGGATTTTCAGAACTCGGAATACTATCTGGTTCGTCCGTGCGGCGATCTGGATGAGGATGCGGTAGATTCCAGAATCTCCTGCACGCAGCTCTGGGTGCTCCGAAAGCTGGAGCCACAGGAGTTTTTCCTGCATGCGCTTGCGTATATGGCAGACCATCCGCAGATGCCGGATGGCTGTGATGTCAAAAGAGAACGTGCGCAGGCATGGAATGGCTACGCCGTCGTGCGCGGCAAGCACCCGCGCGCAAAGGGCAAGATTGGAGACATTCTGGCATTTGCCAGAGAATCCACGAATGGGCCGAAGATCGAGCATCTTTCGCTGTGCGTGATCGATGGCAAGGAGCGTCTGCCGGATATCTGGTATGACGACAATTTTGAAGAATGTGAGGCGGCATAAACGAATGAAGCGAAAAGAATTAGAAAAACTGCCCGTTCTGCGGGCAACGACCGCGATGCTGAAACAGGCGGAAAAAGAAACGATGATACCAATCGGATATTTCCGAAAAGAACTGCGCTATGAACACGAGCACTACGCCAGATGCAAACAGTTTGACCGGATTCTGAAGGTCGCGATCTATCTGACGAAAAATCTGGTTGCCGGCGGCAGAAAGCCGGTGTATGAGCTGTTTCTCGACTATGACGCACAGGATTTCCTGACATACAGCTTCGCAGAAAAGAAGTGGCGTGCTGCAATGCTCCACAATTTACCGCAGCAGGGATTTGGCATCTATGACATGCAGATCTCATCCCGTAATTCCGCTGTGATCAGCCAATATCTGCATTCCAAATGGGAGGCGATTGTGGCGATCCGGGAGTTTCAGGAAGGGATTCGGGAAAAGCAGCTTCTGACCCGGCACAAGAAAGAAACCGATCCGTGGGATGCGGCGATGGCGCTCATGTCTCCGCTTCCGAAGGACTGGGACAGATGGGTCAGCAAGGTCGGCGTCGAGCAGAATTATATGTTCTATCAATACCGGCGCGGCGGTACCAAAACCGGTTATTGCAGCTATTGCGACCGCGAGGTTCCGATTCGGAAGCCGAAGCACAATGCGGTTGCCAGATGCCCCAGATGCAGAAAATCGGTGCAGTTCAAATCCTTCGGCAAGATGGGACGGGTGCGCACAGGGCGAAATATCCTGTATCTGATGCAGTCCTATCCGGGCGGCTTTGTGGTCAGAGAGTTCTGGGCGGAGCGTTCTTACAGTAAGGAAACATACCGAAATGTTGCGGCGTTTTGCCATGAGTTCCGCCGCGCGATCTTTGACGCGGACGCAAAACCGGTGCAGGCATTTTACTGGGGCGTTTATAAGCAGCGCACATCGCGCTGGATCAAAGGCTGCAACTGCAGCGAGGGATATTACCCGGATGAAAGCGGACGCGTGTATGGGAAAACGATCCCGTACCTTGCCAAAACCTGCTTGCAGCGGACCGGTCTCCCGGAACTGATTCATGCAAACATGAAGACGGACCCGGAAAAATATCTTGTCGTACTGAAAAGGATGCCGAATTTGGAGCAGCTGACAAAAGCCGGTCTGTTCCGGCTTGCAGTGGAATGTACGCAGGATTATTACAAATTGAGTTCAATTTTTCAGACAACACCCGTGCAGAGAGGTCTTGCACCAAAACTCGGCCTGAACCGACTGGAACTTGCACGGCTGCGGAGGAATCAGGGCGGGCGTGCATTTCTGGAATGGCTGCAATTTGAAAAGCAGACAGGAAAGCCGATCTCAGATTTTGCGATCCAGTGGATGTGCAAAGAGCATATTGACCCGCAGCAGCTGCAATTTATTGCAGACCGGATGCGCTATGGGCAGATCCAGCATTACCTGAACAGGCAGATGCAGGAACTGAATTTGAGCAGCGAACGTGTAATTGAACTGTGGCGGGACTACCTTTCCATGGCGTTCCGTTTCGGTTATGACACAAACGACCCCATCGTGTATCGTGTACGCAAACTTCAGCAGCGGCATGACGAATTGGCCGCCCGCGGAGAGGAAAAGCAGTTGACCCTTCGTGCCGGAGATCTCCTTCAGACATATCCGCATATAGAACAGAATTTGCAGGCGATCCGGGAAAAGTTTGCGTTTACAGGCAAACAGTTCCAGATTCAGGTTCCAGATAAGCTGGAAGATATTTTCATGGACAGCCGGAAGCTCTGCCACTGCATTGCCAACAGTGATGTCTACTGGGAGCGTATGGAGCGCAGGGAAAGCTATCTGCTGTTTCTGAGAAAGACAGCCGAACCGGACACCCCCTATTATACCGTAGAGGCAGAGCCGGGCGGCACGGTACGGCAGGTCCGCACCCAGTATAATCGCCAGAATGACGATATTGGCGAAGTGCGCGCATTCCTGAAGATCTGGCAGAAGCAGCTTGCCAAGCGGCTGACGCAGAAAGATAAGCAGCTTGCGGCAGACAGCCATGAACTGCGCATCAAAGAACTGGTGCAGCTGCGGAATGATCAGGTCACGATTCACACGGGCGACCTTGCAGGTCGTCTGCTTGTGGATGTGCTGACAGAGGATCTGATGGAAGCGGCATAACAAAAACAGAGTGGGAGCGCAGCGGCGCTTCCACTCCCATAGAAAGGACTGAAAACATGGATCATATCACAGAAGCGTTTTACAACGTCATGTACCAATACAGATTGGCCTTTACGCCGGACGGCGTGCAGGCAAACCTCGACCTGTGGCGGCAGCAGAAAACGCCACTTTTGGATCTGCTGCGCCGTCACCCGAACTGGCGGGAGCAGGAGCTTGCGGTTGTGTTCGATCTATCCGAGCAGCGGCAGCTTGACCGGGCCTGCGTGGACGAAACAAAATTTGAAATGTTGACGCTCGCGGAGGAAGCGGGATTGACCGGCGAACGACTGGAAGAATTTCGGGATGCGCTGGACGCTGCGACGGCGGATCATGCGACCGTTCCGGATGAATCCCGGCTGCCGGTGATCCGGAACCGCGGACATATCAAGTGCGACGCTGGCATGAAGGCAAGCCGCATCATCAACCGGCTGTGCGCAAAATTCGGCATCGACCAATATGAAACAGAGCGGGAGCTTGGACACGGGGATACGCTCCATACCGCACGAGTCAAGCCCTACAACGCGGTTTTCGCGCGGCTGGCTGACGCGCTCAATCCGGTGCGGATCAGCAAAACCGGCGTATTGTCCGTCCATCCGTGCGACTTTTTGGAGATGTCAGCGAAGAAAAACGCATGGCATTCCTGTCACTGTTTAGCAGACGGCGGATGGCGGGCCGGCTGCCAGTCCTATATGGGCGACGGCGTGAGTATGGTATTCTTTACGGTCGACGATGGCGTCAAAGAGCAGTTCTACCGCGCGCCGAGACTGACGCGGCAGATTTTCTGCTATCGGGACGGTGTGCTGCTGCAATCAAGACTATATCCGCAGAATGACGACGATGTGCGAAAGCTCTACCGGAGCATGGTGCAAAGCGTGATCGCAAGATGTCTTGGACTGCCGAATCTCTGGAAAACGAATACGACACTTACAGAAATCCGACCTTATTGGACAACCGTGCAGGGCAGCCTGCATTACACAGATTATGAAAATGGCTACGCCGCGCTTTCGCTAATGAAGGGCTACGGAAACTACGGTCATCTGGAAATTGGAAGCGCATCGCGCTGCGTTGGTTGCGGCCGGCTCCATGATCGACGCAACTCAACGCACTGCGGCGAATGTGAAGACATGTGTGTTTGCAAGGCGTGCGGAAGCGTGGTTCCGAAAAACAGCGGCCATTTTTTAGACGGCGACGGATTTTACTGCGCGGAGTGTATGCAGCCGTGCAGCTGCTGTGGGAAACTGCTTCCGAGAGAAGCGCTGCGGCCGGTGCTCAACCGGCGCGGGCGGACAAATCAGCTTTGCCCATCCTGTGAAGAAGCAGAGCTGGCAAATTGCCGTACCTGTGCGGCGCATAGCTGCTGTAAGGATTTGCGCGGCTTGCTGTTTTGTGAGAGAAGCCGCTATACACAAGTAGAATTGGAGGAACAATATGCGTAATTTATATGAGCAGTGCTTAAAGCTGACGCAGTTTGCGGCGATGGAGTTTGAAGAGATTTTTCAGTTTTCACAGGAACGTCTCAAGCAGGCGTTAGAAACAGAGTTGATTGAGAACGGATATGCCGTGCAGAAACAAAGCGGCTTTCTGTACGCACAAGGGACAGTGCCTGTCCTGCTGGTTGCGCATCTGGACACCGTCCATCGCACCCAACCGGAAACGATCTGCTATTCCGCAGACGGCACGGTCATGATGTCGCCGCAGGGAATTGGCGGCGATGACCGGGCTGGCGTGTATATGATCCTGCGTCTGATCCAGAGCTGTCATTGTCACGTCCTGTTCTGTGAGGATGAGGAAACCGGCGGGCACGGCGCACGCGCCTTTACAAAGTCCGGAATTGTTCCAGATGTCAATTATATCGTGGAGTTGGATCGCACGGGCAGCAACGACGCGGTATTTTATCAATGCCGCAACCGGCAGTTCGAGCAACATATCAACAGCTTTGGCTTCCAGACAGCGTTCGGAAGCTTCAGCGACATTTCCATTTTGGCACCGCATCTGAATCTTGCCGCGGTCAACCTCAGCACCGGCTACTACCATGCGCACCAGCCGGGAGAATATGTCCGGCTGGACGAGGTAGAAGACCTGGTCGGCCGCATAGCGAAACTCCTGCAAACGAAAACAGAACAGTTTTCTTACACGCAGAGGTTTACGGCAAGAAAGCTGGGTGAACCAAACGATTTGCAGCGGAAACGGCTCATTGCATTGTCTGACGCGCATTTTGTCCGGATCAATCACCAGAATGTTGCCGACGGGCGCGGATATTATATGGACATAAGCGGCAGAATTTATCTCTATCTTGAGGAATGTGACCGTATGGTACATATCCGTGACGCAGAAGCATTCTGCATGGATGGCTCTGCCGCTGCGTATCAGGCGGGGTCAGCAAAAGAATACAAGACCATAGAAATGGAAGAAGCCATGCGCCTGTTGGAGCAGGAGCGCGCGGCGGGATAATATGCCGCCCACCCTGCAAACAGGCATCCATCTGCTTGCAGGGTGGGCATACTTCTGATATAATAACTAAAGTTGTAAAGGAGGCGGGACGATGATAAACGGATGGATCATGAGCGGAGATACTGCAGTTGCGTCTTTTTTTGGCAGAATTGTGACACCGATTCTGCCGGAGCGATGCCCGCTTTGCTTTCAAAAGGGCGGCGATCTTGAAGCGTGGCTGGAATCAAGAGCCATTGACCGACACCGCACAAACAGCAGAATACTGAAGCGGATTCTTCGCCTTGGCGATACATCCGATCTGAACACGGCGCTCCATGTGCACGGCGCGACGATCACAGATAATTACTGGGTCAAGACAGCGGATGAAGCCGGGCTTACCTGGGCAGATGTCGGCTTCCGCGAAAACTATTTTGCCGACCTGGCACTCAGCGGCCGGTTCAGCAGCATCGCAAAGAATTACACGCCCGAAGAGCTGCGCACGGCAACGCCAGAGTTGACGAACATCGGCAGCTATGAAAAATGCTGGCGGCAGCAGGATGGCCATTGGGTCATGGTGAAGAGCGGAACGCCGGAAGAACATTTTTCCGAGATTTTCACGGCGGCGCTCGGCAAGTACCTTGGCTTTGACATGGCGGAGTATGCGCTGGACGGCGCATATGTCGTTTCAAAGGATTTCACGGAGGGCCGGCTGAATTTTGAGCCGATGGCAAATCTGGTGCAGGACAACGAGGACTATGACTACAACTATGATGTCCTGCAAAATCTAAATCCGTCGCTTCTGAAACCCTATCTGGATATCCTGTTTATGGACGCGCTGGTGTTCAACGTTGACCGCCATACGCAGAACTACGGTCTGCTCCGCTCCCGCGAAACGGGCGAAATTCTCTCGATGGCACCGAATTTTGACAACAACATGGCGCTGATCTCCAGAGGCTACGCAAGCGACCTGAGCAGAATTGCAAATCCACTCATCGGGCAGTTTCAGGAACTGCTGCGAGAGAAGAATATCCAGTATCCCGTTCAAAAGCTGACAAAAGAAACTTTAGAGGTTATCGTGAACGAAACCATGCCGGATGTGGAAATTCACAGAGATTACGTTGTCCAGTTTGTCTGGCAGAATTATGAGCGTCTGTGCGCAATGTAAGCAGGAACCGAATCGGCAGTACACTTCAATGTGTGCTGCCGGTTTTTTGCGCACTTTTTGTTGAACCTGCCGTACTCCATACGTATAAGAGAAGTATAGGAGGTAAAATACAATGCTAATTTCTATCGATCATGGGAACAAACAGGTAAAGACGATCCATCATGCGCCGTTCACGTCCGGGCTGGTATGCAGCGAGGTACGGCCATTTGGCGGTGAAACGCTGACCTATCAGGGACGGTATTATACGCTCACCGACCAGCGGATTCCATATCGCCGCGACAAGACGGAAGACGAACGCTTCTTCGTACTGACGCTTTTTGCGATTGCGTATGAACTGGAAGCTGCGTCTTTCTACGGAGCGGGCCCGGTGCGTGTGCAGCTTGCGGTCGGCCTGCCGCCGGCACATTACGGTGCGCAGCAGAAACGGTTTGCGGAATATTTTCTGAATCGAGGCACGGTCAGCTTCACGCTGCATGACAGGCAGTACGAGATTCTGATCGACGAGGTCAGCTGCTATCCGCAGTCGTATGCCGCGGCCATTACGGTATTCCAGACGCTGCAAAGCAGCCCCAGAGCGCTTATCATTGATATTGGCGGTTTCACGGCAGACTATCTGCTGCTCCGGAACGGCGAGGGCGACCTGAGCGTCTGCGATTCGCTGGAGAACGGCGTGATCCTGCTCTACAACCGGATCAAATCGCGTGTCGCAGCCGAACAGGACTTGCTGCTGGATGAGGCGGAGATTGACGCGATCCTGCTCGGCAGGGACAGCGGACAGCCCGATGCAGTATTGCAGATTGTGCGGCACCAGGCACGGGAGTTTGTCAGCGACCTGCTCAGTTCGCTGCGTGAGCGGATGCTGGAGCTCAAGAGCGGGAAGGTAATCTTCACAGGCGGCGGCGCTGTTCTGCTCCGGCAGCAGATCGAAGCGTCGGACAAGGTGCGTGATCCTATTTTCATCGAGGACATCGCCGCAAATGTGAAGGGCTATCAGCTTCTATATCAGGCGGAACGGATTGGTAGACGCAATGGATACTAAAAAAGACCCCGGAAAATTCACGATCCGCTTCTGTATGTCCGACCCAAGGCAAAAGTGGGCCGTCGAGGAATTGAACGCCCAGGGACGCCTGAAGGCACAGTTTCTGACCAATGCCATTCTGCATTACGTTGGAATTGAAAACGGCAGCGGTGGCCCCTCACGGGCCGAGCTTGAAGCAATCGTCCGTTCCATACTGGAAAACACTCCACGGTCAAGCCAGACGGCTGGAGCGCCAGCAGAAAGCAAGGTGTGCGCCAATGCGGCACCGAATACATTCTTAACAGAAGAAAACCTTAATACGATTGCGGGCACGCTGAAAGCGTTCCGCAAATAATGTCAGCTACAGAATCTCCACAGAAGATTTGCAGATCTTCTGTGGAGTTTTTTATAAGTACACCAGCGCAGTGGGTAAACGGACATTTTAAGACTATTATAAAGTATGATTGCCTCCGACAGTATAAAAAATCAAGATAATATGAATTTATAAAGGTATATCTACCTCTATACATTTCTGTATCATTTTAAACGTGCCAGTTAAAATATAAGTAGCATTTTTTAGAAGCTGAGGTGGCGTATGTCCGTATCGTACAAAGTAATTGGCCGGCATATTCAGGAAGTGAGAAAACGAATGAAATTGACGCAACGGGAAGTCGCAGAAAAACTGAATATGTCTGATACGTATTACAGAAAGATCGAGCGCGGGGAATGCCGTGCGAATTTAGAACGTTTAGCTCAGATCAGCGTGCTGCTGAATGTCCCGTTGGAGGATCTGCTCAGCGGCTGCATGGAGAATGCCGTGCCGAGCAATGCGGACAATCCACAAAAGCTCAGTCTTGCCAGTCAGTTTTCAGAAATTGCTTACGGCTGCTCGGAGAAAAGCCGCAACCTTATGCTGCGTGTATGCAGAGACATTGCGCAGGCTGACAGAGAATAAAATACTGATTCCCCATTGCCCGTTCATTTGAGCGGGCATTTGCTTTTCACAGCGGTGCGGTCAACGATGGAAAAGCGATCATATCCAGCAAAGTCCGGAGGCGTAAACACAGACCGTGAGCAATGATCCCGCAAATACCAGCTTCTCCGTATATATCCGCTGTTATAGCATCTATGACTCTCAGGCTCCGCCGCATCGAATCTTTCCACGGTGCAGAAATCCCCCGTATCCGTCTGTTTTGTCCGAACAACAGAACAGATCAATACGGAGGATGCTATGCAATATAGAAACAGCGGAGCAAGCGAAGAACATGTGATTCAGAACCAGTTTACCGCATATTTGCTGGTGGCGCTGCGGCGAAGAAAGAGCGCGTTTCTTTCCCGCCGCGATAGCCACCAGCAGCATGAACAGCCTATAAAATCAAGCGACAATGTGTTTGCGTCCACTTATGACATGGAAGACGCAGTATGCAGGGCGCTTGATCTGCAGACCGAATATGCCGCACTGATACGACTTCTGGAAAAGCTTCAGGAGCGCGACAGACTGATATTTCTTTCCAGAGCGTTGGAAGAACGCTCATTTGCAGAGTTGGCCGACGAATTTCATATAGGCTATAAAGGAGTAGCCGCGATTTATTACCGCACGATCCAGCGAATCAAAAAAGAAATGGAGGAACGATAATGAATTTCCTGGAACTGCTGATCTGTGCCAAAGCCGGAGACAACGAAGCTGCTGAACGCATCCTTGCGATGTATCAGCCTATTATAGTAAAGGAATCTGTTCTTGATGGAGCGCTCGACGAAGATCTGTATCAGGAGCTTTGCCTGCAGTTGTTCCTTTGCATTCGGAAATTCCGTATTTAATCATGTCTAAACAGGAAGATGCCTCTTTCGGGGCATCTTTCTTTTCATATAACAGGTATGCAAATTGAATCCACTCAGCCGCAATAAATAGCAGTAATATATAAATGGTGGATAAAAGCCCCAAAAACTTTTCCCAAAGTATAGCACTTGGGGATCGTCGATTGAATTTCTCTGTAATTTCAGGGGTCTTCGGCGCATTGACCAGAATGTCTGACGGCGAATGAGCTTTACGAACAAATATCAAGGAGCGCAATTTTCTGAATGGCACGCCGCTTGGATTCCAAGGACGGATGCACGTACAACTTTAGTGTGGTGCGAACGTCCGCATGGCCCAACAGCTCGCTCAGACTTTTGACATCCATGCCGGTCTCGATGCAGCGTGTTGCGAATGTGTGACGCAGCACATGGAAATTTCGGCAGCGGATGCTGCATCGCTTCAGGAAACCGTTGAAATAGTAACGAAGTGTACGCGGCTCCATCGGCTTATCCGTCCGGCCGGTCAGGATATATGCGTGTTCAGGCAATCCGCGGACCGCGGTTTTCAGATAGCAAAGCATGTCCGATGTGAGCGGGATCACGCGCTCCGAAGCGTCGCTTTTCGGCGTTTGCACCAGCAGTTCCGTTTTCGTGCCTGTCTGAACCCGCTGTACAGCACGTGAAATATCTATCGTACCGGCTAAAAAGTCGATATCGGATACCTTCAGCGCACAGATCTCGCCAATTCGCATCCCGGCGCACAAGGCCAGCAGGATGGCGATATTCTTTTGATTAGGTATGTCTCGAATATTCCTTGCCATCCGCTGCACCTCCTGCTCCGAAAAGACACGCACACGCTTTTGTTTGTATGACGGAAGCGGCATATTCAGAGCATCCGTGTAAATGTGTAGCTCTTTCTGCGCAAAGCGGAGCGCACTTTTAAGCAGTACGGCCAGATCCCGTACACTCTTTTCAGAGAGCGGGCCGCCGGTGCGCAGGTTTCCGCATCTTCGCTTCTCGGCCAGATACCCAGAAAGTTCTTTCGCCGTCAAACCTGCGACGCGCCGCTTTCCGAGCTTTGGAAGAATATGAAGGTCAATGACGGTTTTGTAGCGGGCATATGTGGACGGCTTCACATCCGCATGATCTAGGAACGATTCAAAAAGCTGATTTACCGTCAAAACGGATGTCCCGGTGCTGCGCGGAACGGCGTCAGGCGTACACGCCCGAAGCCGCTCGCGGATCTTATTCCGAACGTCTGAGCAGCTCCTCCCATAAACGGATACATATTGCGCGCGCCCGTCCGGCTTCCTGCCGCAGATATAACGGCCCTCCCAGCGTCCATCCCGACGCTCATAGATGTTCTCGCCTGTGTTTGACAAGAGAATCCTCCTCCCCAATAAAATGCTGTTACCAGAATGCTGACGGCGAATCGACTTTTTTGCAAACCACGAAACCAACAAATTCCCTGAAATTGACGAACGATCATTTGTCAATCCAATAATTTTTTATCGTTTTACTTGAAAATGAGAGGGAATCAGATTGACAATTTTCCGCCTTGCTGTATAATATGAGTGAAATAAGACGAAAATTATGGAACTTGTCTGGTTTCAAAGTGCTATACTTTGGGAAATGCGAACGCCGTGTTTTCTATTTTAGTAGGGCACGGGGAGCAAAGCGTAATACTGCTCAATTTTACAATTTCATATCGTTGGTTTTTGTTTGCTGAGGATGTGTAATCACAGGTCGCGGCCATGTTTGGACTGAGCTTGTGATGAAAGAGGAAGGCTGTGCGCATTGGGAGTGTGCGCGGTTGCTCGCCCGGAGCCGTAAGGATGAGCAAGATTCCAAAGTGCTCCGCGGGGAAGCGTAAGACAGCGCTTGTTCGCGGGTCATGTGGCCGAAAGGCCGCCATTGTGGGGTTCCCCATGAGAAGGTAGGAATCAGAGCGCGGATGCGATCTGCATCCATAGTCCGAGTCGGAAGAATTGCTATTCTCGCTGCATGGGATTCTGTCTGGTTTATGATCCCGCGACGTGCAGAAGGTAAACAAAAACGTATGGTAGGCGGCACGATGATCTGCTTATCGTACTTGGCACGGGCGTCAATTTGTTTCCCTTTTAGGGGCAAATTGCGTCTTTTTTGTGTCAATCCAGATTATCCCACCATAGGGATGGTATGCGAAAAAGTACGATAGGAGGAGCATCATGCACGACGAACAACAACGCCAGCCTGCACAGCAGCCGGACGCGCGAACCCAGCAGGTATTGAACCGCGTCAGGCACATCATCAACAAGAAGAACACCCAGTTTATTCTCGACCACCAGCACGACAGCCTTGCGGCGCTGTCATTGTACCTGCGGGACTGCATGGAGGACATCGGCCACCCGCCCGCGCGGGTGGAAGTTATCGGCGGCGATTTCTTGGAATACCGCTTCGGCTCGTGGCAAAAGGCGCTGCGCAGCGTCTACGACGGCAAAGCCGCCGAATTCCTGAAAAATCCCCCGGCGTTCGCGAACCGGAAGATCGTGCGCGACCTCTGCGCGGCAGCGAGGGTGCAGCTATGAAGGACAAGCCGTTTTACTATCAGGATAACCGGGCGCTGCACGAACGGAAAATGAACGAGGCCGCGCGGTTGGAAATTTCCCGCCGGAACATTGAATTCATCTTGGAGCACCAGAGGGATTCGGCAGCAGAGCTTGCCGCGTATCTGCGGCGATGTCAGGTGGAGCTGGGGCACGTCCCGGCGCAGTCGGAAGTCCTCGGCGGCGATCTGCTGGCCCTTCGCTTCGGCTCGTGGGGCAACGCGCTGGCATACAGCGGCTTTCCGGTCAGCACCGGTCAGGCCGTGAGCAATTTCCCGCTGGAACGGACAGCGCTGTTCCAGGCGGAGTACGAGCGCCAGTCCGCGCTGCACGCGCAGGCGAAAAAAGACCGTAAAAAAGCGGCCGAAGCCGCTCGGCGCGAACAGAAGTCCGAGAAAAAGCGCGCGGCAAAGGCCGCCGAAGTGCAAACATAGATTTTCTTTCAAAGAATATGAAATCTATTTGGAGAAAGGAAATCACAGAATGAAAAAACGTCAGATTCCCCTTCAGGGCAAAGGCCGGCGCTTTCGGGCAGACCTTTGGCTGGATGAAAAAATCACCGGGCGGACGCTGCATGCGCTGCAGATGCGCGGCATCAAGTTCCCCGATGGCTGGAATCCCCGGAAAACGCCGGAGTTCAAGCAGGAATACCAACGCCAGCTGACGCAGTTCCGTCAGCAGCAGGCGGCAAAGAAAGCGGCGAAAAAAGAAGCACGGCGCGAGGCGCAGGCGCAATCACCAGCGTCCGTACCGAAAGCTGAAAACGCTTCACAAGAATAACGGATGCGATCCGCGTGGGAGCGGATTTGCAGATAGACCGGCCCCATCCCCCTGGGGCTGACTGCCAATGCGCCGATCCCGGCGCACCGAGTCTCCCCGGCTTTGTATTGGGAACACAGAGCCGGGGAACCCCCTTTCACGAAACCAGCGGGCCTTCGCCCGTCCCAATAAAAGGCGATACGCGCCGACAACTGAATAGCTGCAGCAGGAAAGGATACTGCTTCCGGGGAAGCGCCGCGAGGATAGGAGCGCGCCAAGGGAGCTGAAAACGTGGTCACCATATCGGGCGCGTGGGAGCACAGGAAACGATACTGGATTTGCAGCGCATGAACAGGCATTTAGCGGCTTAGTCGGGAGCCGTTAAATAAAAACGCTTCTTCGGCGCACGGGAGAAGTGGAAAAAGAATGTGCGTTTCCGCGCGGGATTTCCCGGGCGCGCGGGCAAAATGGAACCGGGGAACAACAACTTTAGGAGGAATGAACGTAATGAAAAAGTTCATCGCAATCCTTTTGGCAGTTGTGATGCTCTTCGCTTTGAGCGTAAGCGCGTTCGCAGCTGTCAACAGCAAAGAGACTGACTACGCCATCGGCAATGGCCTTGGCGTATCGGTTGACTATGACATCGAGGGCATGTACTTCGACGGCCTCGACATCCTGAGCGACGCCAACAACGGCTACTATCCGTTCAGTTTCTCGCTGATCGCCAGCAACCGCTCGAAGGTCGCCAGCGTCACCGTCAGCAACGGCGGCTCGTTCCATTGGGCCTATGCCCAGAACGCCGATGGCAGCTATGTGACCGACGAGGACGGCAACTACGTCGAGAGCACCACGACGAATTACGGTGTCGTCGTTCTGCCCACGACCTCGGCTTCCACCGTGACCGTCACCGGCACGGGCAATATCGGTTCGGCAACGTTCAACTGCGCACAGCCCAGCGGCGGCACGACCGCTCCGGGCGCAACGCTGTACGCCTACCTTCCGGCTCCCGCACAGTTCGTCAACGAAGGCGTGACGACTGGCGGCTGGGGCGATGCGTATGACAGCAACGGCGCGGTCAAGGCCAACTCTACGACGGGCGTTTCCCTCGGTTTCTTCGGCGGCTACGCAGTCTACAAATTCTCGGATTATGTGTGGGATCTCGCTACGAATCCCTACGGCGCGGACTTCATTGTCTACGGCAACGCATTCTGGAACAACTCCGAGGCGGGCTGCATTCAGGTTTCCGAGAATGGTACGGATTGGTTTGATATCGCGGGCTCGATGTATTACACCAAGAGCACCAAGAACGCAACCATCACCTACACGAACCCCAACCCGTCTGAGGACAAGGGCATTACCACGGCTGGTGCAACCAGCACACTGGCGGATGTTACTTACACGCTGAATGGCACAGAAGGCAAGGTCACGAAGAACACCTTCCACAACCACAGCTGGTTCCCGCTGAACGCGAACTACTTTACGGCCTCCGGCTCCCGCGCGGCGATGGCCAAAGTCGATGAGTTCTCCTTCGTCAGCAGAACGCTGAACAGCGACAACATCACCAATACTCTGACCTTTACCGGCACGCTCCTGAACAACTACCCCGGCACGGGCAAGACGGATCAGATCGGCTTCGGCTACTGCGACGTGCATCCGAACAAAACGCTCGGCGGTTCGATTGCCTATAACCCGTACCAGACCTTCACCAGCAGCAGCGACTATGATACCAAGGTTGCGGGCACCAGCGGCGGCGACCCGATCGACATCGCTTGGGCGGTCAAGCCCGACGGTACACCCGCAGGTCTGAGCAAGATCCAGTACGTCCGTATCTATACCGGCATGGCGCAGATGAATGGTATCTTCGGCGAAATTTCCACCGAGGTCTGCGGCGTTGCAGCCTGCACCGGTACTGGCGCTGGTAAAGCGACCACTGATTTGGTGGTCAAACGTTTGAACCAACCGATTCCGACAGAAAACAATAAAGCTGTTTCTGTCGCAGCAGGCAGTTTCAGAATCACGTCGGCGGAAGAAAACGTGTATGTCAATGGTGTTAAAGTAACGGCGTCCTCGGGCTACGCGCTCAATGTTGTGGCAGGTAAGAGCTACCAGATCATTACACAGAGCGGAACGGAAGCACCTTACATCACCGTGCTTGTTGGATAACGGCAGACAAGGATGAAGAAGAACATCAACCCAGCAGGGGCGGCTTTTGCCGCTCCTGCTCTCCTTAGCATGAGTATGCGAAGATGTATTTCGCTTGTCCTTTTGCTGGTGATGATTGTGAGTTGCCTATCGCCTGCCGCTTTTGCGGCGGAAAAAAAGGAAACTATCAATATTGGAGACCTCAATCAAGGAACGCTTATTGGGCAGTCCAGTATGGATATAACTGGTGAGGGTAACTCATATAACGTCTATCTTAAGCACATTGATGCAGCGATTGACACCATTGAAGTAGCACAAGATGGTGGCCTATGGGCATTGCAAAGCCTGCGCTCTGATGGCATGGGAGACATGCTATATGATTATGAAGGCTTTAGAACAGCCAATAAAGAAAGCGTGTTTTTCCGGGAGTCAGTACAGGCCTATGCGGACTCTAAGGAAACTATTAGCTTGAACGAAGGCGTTCAGCTTTCAAAAACAGCGGATATCCTGTTTGCGCTTGTTTTCGATCTTGATAAGTATGAAACTTCCTATTATGTGCTCATCGAATGGGAAAAGGGCGCAACAGTAAGTACGGCTGATCTGGAAAAAGCACTGAAGGCCGGGCCGTCCGTAGAAAAAGTGAATGACCAATATACAGATACTACGGTTTTTCACGAGAACGATCGCTATAACGGCAAAACGACCGCAAGTGTTTTTGCAAAGACACTGGGAACAGGCTATGAGCAGTTAAATAGTTTCTGGTCCATTTATCTTGCCGCGCGAAGCGCCGCAGAGGCCGCAAAGACAAGTACGGTACAATCAACAATTGACGAAGCAGCAGAGAAGCTGCTTAAAGCAACGGCACAGCTGATCCCAACGTCTCAAGTCAACCCGACTGGACTTTATGAGACGCTGAATCAGTACGCGGACGAAGATGAAAAGGCTTACTCTGTCAGCAGTTGGACAGCGTTCGCCCGCAAGCGCGATGAGGCGCAGAAGCTGCTCGATTCCCTGTTCACGAAGGACGAGAAAGGAAACGTCATAGCAACAGAGGAAAACAGCTCCGCCAAGCATCCGCAGGCGGATGTGGACGCGCTTGTAAAGGCGCTGAAAGATGCCAAAGCCGGTCTGGATACCCGTGTTCACAGCCTGCTGCAAGCTGTCACCGACAACGCGCTTGCCGGTATCTCGTTCTACGCGGGCTATTATGACACGCTGAAAGAGACCGACTACACGCTGGAAAGCTGGCAGAACTATGTGAAAGTGCGCGGCGAGGCACTGAACACCGCGAAAGAGCACGGAACATTCACATCCACCATGGGTGTGGAGGAAGTGCGGATACAGGCAGAAGCGTTCAACAGTCTCCGCAGTGCGTATTTCAGCCTTGTTCCGAAAGCGGACAAGATCACGGTGCGCGTCTCGCTGACCGACGAATTAGCGGCCAAAAAGGCAACGTCCATCAGCAAGAAGCTCAACATGCGCACCTATACCCGCACGGTGAATGCCGGTACGACGGTCGCGGATGTGATGACCAGCACCTATAAGGACGAGAATGTCTGGCGTGTCAACTCCATGAGCAAGCTGATGGTCTACGTCAACGGCACGATGTGCTTCTTCTGCCGGGCGGGCGGTATCGACTACGCTGGATTTAATGAGTATAGCAAGTTCCTGCTCCACGACGGCGACGAAGTAACCATCGTGCGCGTGGAAATGCCGGGCATGGTCAACATCAGCGAGGATATCTGGCCGATGGCGCTTGAACGTGTGCCGGATCAGATGCGGTATCAGACGCTGACGACGGATCTTCCGCAGGACGAGACCAACGGCGCTTACAAGGCGGTCGTCGGCGTGCCGTTCACGCTGACGGCGACCTCAAAGGCAGCTATGCCCGCCTACATGACGGACGACGAAGCAAAGCCCACCGCGGGTGCATACGTCTTCCGCAGCATGAGCGTGGACGACTATGAATCGGTGGTCAACGCCGAGATTTTGACCGACACGAAGCTCAAGACCGGCGCGGACGGCACGCTCACCATGACCGTCTATCAGCCGGGCTGGCAGCTCATCAACGTCTATAACCTCGACAGCGACGACGCAGCGTTCGTCAACGGCGGCGCGATCCTGATCTACGCCGAGGTCGATGAATCACAGGCAGACCTCACGAAGATCAAGAACGATCTGCGGGCAGAGCTCAAGAAAACGTATGAGAATCCGGACTATCCGAAGGAATGCTTCACGGAGGCCGACTGGCAGCAGATCGAAACGCTCTACCAGACCGGTATGGACGGCATCGACAAAGCCGCGGACGCAGCTTCCGCTTATAGCGCGCAGCTGACTGCGAAGTCCGGCATCGAGTCGCTCCAGAGCAAGGCCGCGGACACGAACGCGGACAATCTTGCGAATTTCCGGGCGCAGATGGCGAAATTCCCTGAGGATCTGTCGAAGCTCGACAGCTCGGCGGTTCAGCTCATCGACCAGCTCGAAGCGTACTACAACGCGATGACGCAGTATCAGCGCGACGAGCTGAGCGTGAAGGAAAAGACACGGTACGAGGCAATTCTTGCCGCGCGCGAAGGACTTGCCGAGGGCGGCGCGAAGCAGTACACGCTGACGGTCGAGTATGACCTCTCCGCCGTGCCGGAGGAAGACAAGGCGGGTCTGGAAGCCATGATTCAGTGGCTGCAAGAGCACCGCGTCGTCGACGGCACGAACGGCACCACCGGCGGCACGATGATGGCGGGGCTGTTTACCTTCAACAAGGTGAACACAAGCCAGACGAAGGTCAATTACGAGGAAGTGACGACGGTCGACGTTGGTACGGACGTCTACTTCTGCGCAAACCCGACCTACGCCACCTACTTCCAGATTCGCGGCGCGCGCAAGGACGACAAGAATGGCCGTCCGCTGACGGATGCGAGCGTGAAGACAAACTTCCCGTATCTCGTTCCGGGCAACGACTACGCCATCACTGACACCGGCGCTGCGTGGCGCATCGAAGACCACTGGGTCAAGGGCACGAACACCACCGAGGTTCCGCACTTCTACGTCAATGACAACGAGTACGAGCTTCGCGGCATCACGTTCTCCGGTCTCGCCGAGGAAGACATCGCCGACCGAAGCCTTGATACCTTTGACTGGTCGGACTACGGCACGGACGTCAAGGCCAGCCGTATCCTCCGGAGCTTCAAGTGCTTCACCATGCCGTATGACAACGTGGTGGCCACGGTGACGTGGGTTCCCGCCGGCGGCTCCGCCGACGAGATCACCGCTGCGAAAGACAGCGCGCTGGCCGCAGCCAAGACCGCGCTCGACGGCTACGGCACAGAGCATCCGAAGTACGAGCAGATCTACGCTGCATATGAAGCTGGCATTGAGAAAATCAAGAACGCCAAGACCGTCGAAGCCGTCGGCGAGGCGCGCAGAACCGTGCTCAAGAACATGGCCAACGCTGCCAACGACGTTAATACCGGCAACGAGATCAAGGGCTGGGAATACGGAACAGGCGAGTATTGGAAGAAGGTCAACGACGTCACGAACGGCAATGCCTTTACGCCCGGCGTGCAGGTCGGTACTGTGACCGTCAGCGTCCAGAACTACACGAACGACGGCAGCAGCGCCGAGGGCGAGAACAAAGCCGCGCTCGAACACTTCTACAGACCTGAGGATCAGTACTGGCTCGAACGGAAGAATTACCCGCTTGGCGAAAACGACACCATGATGACCGTTCTGCTCCGCGCACTCACGGAAGCGAACTGCACCTGGCTCGGCACCGGCGGCAATGGCGACGGGACGTATGATTTCGACATCTCCTATCTTTCCACCATTACCGACGGCGATTACAGCCTTGCCGAATTCACCGGCGGCCAGCAGTCCGGCTGGATGGGTACGCTCAACGACTGGTTCACCAACGAGGGCTTTGCCAGCTTCTCCGTGAAAAACGGCAAGCTGGCGGACGGCGATATCATCAGCATCAAGTACACCTCCGTGGGTCTTGGCGAAGATGTCGGCGGCACGTGGAGCAACTCTGACACGACGCTCAAATCGCTGACGTTCGACGGCGATGGCAACCCGCGCCTGACCACCACTTTTGAACCCGGTAAGCGCGGCGGCACCTATACCTACACGCTCGTCATCGACGGCGACAGCTCGAACCTGACGGTGACCCCGACGGCGGCGAACAAGAACTTCCTCGTGAAGACGTTCCTGAACGAAAAGGTCACGTCCAACACCGAGGGCAGCAGCTTCTACAAGCGCACCGAGTCCATCCCCGTCGTCGCGGGCGACACGATCTACATCGGCTGCGGCATCAAGGGCTGGCCCACCATGAACAATCAGGCCGGCAACACGCAGTCGAACGACGGCACGTGGTATGTGGTCAGAGTGCTCTCTGCCAGCGGCAGCTACAAGGTGGTCGAAGATCAGCTGAAGCAGCTCCCGCAGGCCGACACCATCGACTTTACCAACTACGAAAAGTACGAAAAGCAGATCGCTGCGGCAGAGGCTGCGTACAAGCAGCTGCAATCCGAGCAGCAGGCTAAGGTCAATAAAGATGCTGTCGAGAATCTGGAAAAGCTGCTTGAGAAGGTACAGAGCTACCGGAAGCTCAAGGAGTTCAAGGCAACGGTCAAGTCGCTTCCCAGACCGGCTGAGGCGACGCTCGACGATGTGGAGGAGATCCGCAGCGCCCAGCGTACATACGAGGAGATCAAGAAGAATTCTGACCTGTATGAGAGCCTCTCTGTCGCGGAAACCAGAAAGATGGACGAGCTGATCGAGGCCGCCGATACGCTGATCTGGAACGACGCTGTCGAGAAGATCAACGCCATTGGCACCGTGACCATCAAGAGCGGCGACGCGATCAATGCGGCGAAGACGGCTGTATCCAGACTGTCGGCGGAACAGTTGAAGACCTTCCCGCAGGAGCTGCTGGACAAGCTGGCCGAGGCGGAAAGAATCTATCGCCAGCTGACGGAAGGTACGCCGGTTATCCCCACCACGCCGAGCAAGCCTTCTCAGAATCCGGATGCCGGCAAGAACCTGCCGTTCACGGATGTTTCCGCGAACAACTGGTTCTATGACGGCGTCAAGTACGCTTATGAGAATGGCCTGATGAACGGCACGTCCTCCACTGCTTTCAGCCCGAACGCGAATACGACGCGCGGCATGATCGTCACGATCCTCGCCCGTGTCGAGGGCGTGAACACGAACGGTACGCCGTGGTACGCGGCAGGCCAGAAGTGGGCCATGGACAACGGCATTTCGGACGGCACCAACATGCCGGGCGTCATCACCCGTGAGCAGCTGGCGACGATCCTGTACCGCTACGCGAAGCAGAAGGGCTACGACGTGAGCAAGTCCGCCGCCCTGACTGCATTCTCCGATGCGGACAAGGTCAGCGGATACGCGGCAGAGGCCATGCAGTGGGCAGTCGCCGAAGGACTCCTTCAGGGCTCGAACGGCAAGCTGAACCCGCAGGGCTCCGCCACCCGCGCACAGGTCGCGACCATCCTCATGCGCTTCATGGAAAAAATCGCAAAATGAAACACGCAGTCCAACGTTCTGAATTGAATATTGGATAACCACCCCAAGCTGGGCGGTTCCCCACGCGAAAGCGTGGGGAACCGTGCGGCTTATTCGTGCGTTTAAGGGGAGTTCTTAAAAGTACGAATAAGCTGCACAAAATGCAGACTTTTTTAAGGGGGAAGCCCTTTTCCCGGAGGGCGAACACACATGAAAAAATTTCTTGAAAGGTACCCATGGGTGCAGCAGGCAGGCTGCGGCGTACTGATCTGTGCGCTGCTGCTGAGTATCTGTCTGCCGCTCATGGGCATGCGGTCGGCCGAGCCGGACAATCCCATCCTGCAAGCCGCACCGCAGGAGATCACCGTCCTGCAAGCAGGACAAGCGCCCGGCCACGCCGGAAACGGCGAAGCCGAGAGCACCGGCGCAGCCGGTTCCGGCGGCAGCGCCGACAGCGAGCTGACCGGCGAGCAGGAGCAGCCTGACCCGGAGGAAACGGAAAATCAGGCAGAGCAGGGGCAGGACACCCAGCCGGAGCAGCAGCCGGAATCGAAGCCCCAGCAGGAAGTCCTGGCCGATGCCGCCATCGGTACGAACACGGATTCCAACAAGGGCGACGAGGGCGAGGAAGCCGGAGACACCGGCGAAACAGACGAGGATCTGCCGGAAACAGAACTTGACCTCGGTGCGCTGCTGACGTGGTACAAGTACGGCTCACAGGCAAGCTCCATGGTCTGCGCACCCGGAGACTCTGTCGGCAAGCGTGTCTTACTGGCCCAGCTCGACCGCGGCAGACTGCGCTATGAACTGAATCTCACCGGCCTCGACGCGGAAGATGCCAAGATCACCGATGTGCAGGTCGCCGTGGGCAACGGCGTATCACAGAAAGCGGATACGCGCGGCGTGCTGGACATGACGCTGCCGGACGGCGCAGAGTTCCAGAACTATATCTTGACCGTACAAGCTCATGCGACGCAAAAGAACCAGAAGGGCGAAACCGTGGAGACAGACGTGAATTTCGCGTTCGTTCTGCGGCTGGAAAGCGGCATTGACCTCGATTTGCAGCTTACATGGCAACCCAACGGTCAGGCCACCTGCCCGGCCAACGGCTCGGTCAATCGCACGGTCAAGAGCGACACGCTGACAGACGGAAATTTCGCATACGCGCTGCAATTCCTCGGCGAAAACGCGGATGATGCAACGATCCGCACGGCGGAATACTGGGCGGCGGACGGCGAACGCGGAACGCTCTCGGAATCCGGCGAGATCCAGATGGCCGCCGCAGACGGCAAGGACACGGAAACCTATTATCTCGCCGTGACCGCCGAGGTGCTGGGGCAGACCATCAGCTATACGTTCGTCGTAACGTATGAGGATGGTCTCGATCTCCAGCTGCAATTTACATGGTACGAAAAGTCCGTCACGGCGCAGAACGTTCTCTGCGATGCGGACAAGCGCGCGGCGCTGACCATCAAGCATAACCAGATCAATAACAGTGAGCTTTTGTATAAGCTCGGTCTGACTGGTCGGAGCGCACAGGACGCGCAGATCACAAGCGCCAGCTTCAACGGGGCGGCTATGAGCACGGACAGCGGCTCCGTGCGGCTGGAAGCCACGGACAGCGGCGCGACCTATACGGCCCTCGTGACCGCGAAGGTCAAGGAGCGCACAGTGAATTTCGCGGTCACGATCCGTTACCAGAGCGACGTTTCGATTGAAATAGCGTATACCGTTATGGAAGATGGCGCGGCGAAGCCGTGTGTTCTGAAATGCGAAAACAGGAAGACCGTCCATGCGGAAGATGTCTATGACAATCAGCTGACGGACGGGAGTCTTGGCTACGAGCTGCGGCTCACAGGCGAGGACACGTCTGGCATTGAGATCACCTCCGTCACCTGCTATCAGTCGGGCGATTTCAGCACAAAGACACTCACAGCGCCCACCGGCAGCGTGACGCTGCTTCTGGCCGAGGACGGCAAAACGGGCGAAAATACGTTTACCATCAAAGCCTCCGGCGCGGGCGAGGAATACACGTTTATCATCAGCATCCCGTATAAGCACCGCGGCGATCAGGAGGTAAAGATCGAGTGTGATCTGGAAGACGTCGAAAGCGTCGCAAACGGACAGATGCTGACCTTTAAGCTCCGCGCTTGGAGCGAGGATGCCGAGCAGAACAAAACGTATATCCTGTATACCGGCACGGACACCAAGCTGAGTGTAAAGATGGATGATGAAGCGTGCATCTTTACCGGCGTTGCGGGCGGAAGCTGGCAGCAGTTCAAGGTGACGCCGAGCAATCCGGAAAAGGGAGACACAAACGAGCATACGCTTGTGATCAGCGCCGAGGACGCATTCGGCAATAAAGGCGAGAAAACGATCCTGCTTCGCGGCGAACGCGCAAGCAGCGGCGAGAAGCTCGGCGAGGCGACGATCGTGATCGACATGGGCGTCGTCGGACTCGGTTCTTCGTCCATCACCTGTGATGTCCTTGCCGGTGAACCGGCGTCCTGCGCAGTTGCAAAAGCGGTCTGGGGCTATACGGCGCCGGAGCCATTCGGAACGGCTGAACGAAGCCTCGGCTGGCGCGCGGAGTGCAACGATCCGTTCGGCCCTGATTTCTACCTGAGAAGTCTGGACGATACAAGCGGACTTGGTATGCGCGCCAATGCGATCAGCGGCTCATGGAGCGGTACGGAGGAGGAGAACTTTGCCAGAATTGACGCGCAGTTTGGCGAAGGCACGAATCTGGACATTCTCTGGCGCTGCATCTACCGCAACAGCCTGAGCCTGAATGACGCAAGCAGCAGTCTCGGTGAATTGGATTTCACGGAAGGTTCCGGCTGGGAATATGAAATTAACGGAACTTATCCGTCCTACGGCATGGACAAGGCAGACTTAAAGCCGGGAGATACGCTGACGCTGCGCTATACGCTGGCTTACGGCTGGGATATCGGAAATGGACAGGGTCGCGGAAACTCTGTCGGCTACTGCGTGACCTACTACGGCGGCGGGCGCTGGTCCGAAGAACCGCACCACGATCTGCAAGCTGTTACAACAGACGGTATAACGAAACAGATCTGCAAGCGCTGTGGTTTGGAGAATCCCTGTACGCACCCGAAGGATCACCAGAAGTACGTCGATCAGGAGAACGGAACCTGTGCGCTGGTCTGCGAGGACTGCGGGAAGAACGTTAGTGACCCCGCGCCGCATGTGCTTCAATACACGAGCGAAGAAAATTCCGAGGTACACATCATCACATGCCAGCACGACTGCGGATACAAAAAGGAAGAACCGCATATCTGGAAGGAAATCAGCAACACGGCAAACTGTGAACACGGCGGTATCCGAACGGATGAATGCCAGGAATGCCATGCAAAGCGGGAGACAGAAGAACCTGAACCGCTGGAGCATGAAATCGGGGACGTCTGGTATTCTGACGGTGCAAAACATTATCAGAAGTGCAAAAACTGCGGTACGCATATCAATGAAGCGGAGCACCACTACATAGAAGGCGAATACGACTGGGTATGCGATAAGTGCAAGATGCTGCATATGAGCGCCTGCAATGGTATCGGTGAATTCCGTTGGGATGGCTCCGAAGTAGACGCGGATGGACATACGCTCTACTGCAAAGATTGCGGATTGTCTGTCAAGCAGACGCACGACCAGAAGGGCGAAAACGGTGCCTGCTCGGTCTGCGGGTACGGCAGTCACGTCTGCGAGGATCATAAGCAATATGTGAACAACAACGATGGCACGACACATAAAGTGATATGCAGTGTCTGCCAGAAAGAACTGGTCGAATCCGAGGCACACACCTATGTTGAGGGCATCTGCGCCTGCGGCGCAATAGACCAGACCTACACGCCGCCGACTGACCCTGACCCCACCCCGGACCCGAATCCGGGCGGGGATGAAGACGGCGGCGGAAGCGGCGGCAATCCCGGTGGAGACGGCGACGGCGGAGATGATTCCGGCGGCGGCTCTGACAGCGGAGACACCGGCGGAGAAGGATAACGACATAAAAAATAACGAATAGGAGCAGCTTGCTATGAATACAAAAATCAACGAAATTTTACAGGAGATCGAGTCCGTTATCGTCGGCAAAAATGAAATTGTCGAGAAGATCTTAATGGCAATTCTGGCGCAGGGCCACGTTCTCATGGAGGACGTGCCCGGCGTCGGCAAGACCACAACAGCCATGGCCTTTGCAAAGGTCCTTGGCTTGGAGACACGCCGTGTGCAGTTTACGTCGGACACCGTGCCGTCGGACATCATCGGCTTCTCGGTCTATGACAAAAAGGCAGACGAGTTTGTCTATAAGCCCGGCGCGATCATGACGAATCTGCTGCTGGCAGATGAGATCAACCGTACCTCCAGCAAGACACAGTCCGCGCTGCTGGAGGCCATGGAGGAGCACAAGGTCACAGTGGACGGCAAGACGTATGATTTGCCGAATCCCTTCATCGTCCTTGCCACGCAGAACCCGGTTGGTTCTGCCGGTACGACGATGCTGCCGAACTCCCAGCTTGACCGTTTTCTGATTCGTGTCAGCATGGGCTACCCCGACCACAAGAGCAGCGTCAATATTCTCCGCGACCGCCATGTGGATAACCCCCTTGACCGGGCCTATGCCGTGGTCAACAAGGAAGAACTGCTGGGACTGGTTCAGGACGTGCGAAAAGTCGATATGCGCGACGCCGTTCTGGACTATGTGACCACATTGGTGGAGAAGACCCGCAGCCATCCGCAGGCTGCGCTCGGCGTCAGCCCGCGCGGTGCGCTGGCGGTCTGCCGGATGGCAAAGGCGTATGCGTATCTCAATGGACGTGACTTCGTCATGCCGGAGGACGTCGCGGCAATCTTCCCGGATGTCTGTGCCCATAGACTGATGCTCAACAGCAAGGCCCGCATGATGGAGGAAAAGCCGGAAACCGTGCTGGCTGAAATTCTCAAGACGACGGATATGCCGGTGCTGAAAAAATGAAAATAGTACGAAAATTCGTCTGGCTGCTGCTGACGCTGGGGCTTCTTGCTCTCACCGTCCAGACAGCCAGCCCCATCGCGCTTGGCCTTGCCGCTTGCATGGTGCTGCTGCCGCTTTTGTGCCTGCCAATGAACCTGTATGCGGCGAAAAAGCTGAAGCTGACGGTCAGGCTGCCTGTGAATCTCCGCAAGGGCGAGGGCGGCACGGCAGAGCTGACCGTGCAGAACCCGACTGTTTTCCCAATTTGCCAGATTTCCTGCCGTGTGCGCTTGGAGAACCAGCTGAACGGTGAGCCGCAGACCGTAAATGTGAGCAGCGGCATCTGGCCGAAAAGCAAGCGGTCGATGAAGATTTCTCTGCAAAGCCCGTGGTGCGGCCGTGTTCGCCTGAACGTGGAATCTGCCCGCCTGTATGACTGCTTCGGTCTCATCGGCGTGAAAACACAGCTTGACGCGCACGGGGCCTGCGTCGTGCAGCCGGATACGTTCCTGCAGACGCTAGTGATCTCTCCCGCTGCGGCGCACATCGACGATACCGAGGATTATTCCAACGAGCGTCCCGGCTATGACCTGTCCGAGATGTTCCAGATCCGCGATTACGTTCCTGGCGACAGCCAGCGGCAAGTCCACTGGAAGCTCAGTCACAAATATGGCAAGCTTATTGTAAAAGATCCGTCGCTGCCCATCACGCGCTCTGCCGCGGTATTCTGGGAGCGCACGGAAGAAAATCCAACGGCAGACAGAACGGATGCAGAAGCCGAGATCGTCGTTTCCGTTTGCCGGAATCTGCTTTCCCAGTCCGTCCAGTTTACGGTGGGATGGAACGAGGGCGATACAGGCCGCTGCGTGTTCCAGCAGATTCGGGATATGGACGACCTCATCGGCCTGCTGCCGCGTCTGTTTACGGCAAAAGCGACAACCGGCGTCAGCGGTGCGTCGCTGCTGCTCCAAGAGGTACCTGCCGGAAGCTGGTCGCATCTGATTTACGTTTCCGGTGAACAGCAGGCGGAAACGGAGCAGCTTTCCTCGATTGGCCGCCTGACCGCGCTTGTCTGCGGTGAACGGTTTAATGAGAAGGATTACGCTGCGCAGCTCTCCGAGCTGGAACTGTAAGGAGGGCAGGCTATGAAGAACAAAAGAAATACCGGCCTGCGTGCCGGAATCTGCCGCGAGACGCAGTCCACACGCGGTCAAACGCTGCTGGAACTGCTGTCTGCTTTCCTGATTTTCCTCGCGCTTGCCGCGATTTTCTACACGGTAAGCGGCTTTGCTGCAATGCTCTGGTTGCTGGGCGCAGGCGCTTTGACCTGCATCGCCGCTGCAGCCATCCGGCATTTCAAAAAGATGAAGCTGATGCTCCCCATTCTGTTGGCGGCATTGCTTCTCGTTGTCCTGTTCGCGCGGAACCCGCTGCTGAACGGCTTCGGTGCGGCGTGGAACACGCTGCGTGACCTCTGGGCGGCGGAAAAAGGCATCCTCCTGCCGCTGGCGGAAACAGACGGCTCCGGCCTCTGGCTGGCTGGGATCGTGAGCGGCATTCTGCTGGCATTGTTGGCGCTTGCATTTTCCCATGTGCCGACGCTGGCGGCGGCAGCTTTGACGGCGCTCTGTGTAGCGGCAGCGTTTGTGCAGCCGGGCATTCTGCTCCTTGCAGCGGCAGCGATTGCTCTTCTGATGCTGACATGGCAGAAAAACAAAAATGCCGTCTCGGCGGCGAGCTTCCTGCTCGTGGGCGTGATCGTGGCGGGCGTAGCCGCAATTTCCCTGCAAACAGGCACGATGCAGACCCTTTCACAAAATGCGAAGGACGCTTTGCATCACTGGCGCTATGAAAAAGCAGAAGAACTTCTGCCGGAGGGCGATCTGTCCGAGCCGGTCACAAAGACAGAAAGCACGGACACCATCCTGTCCGTCGCGGCGGATACGGCGCAGACGCTCTATCTGCGCGGCTTCGTCGGTGACAGCTACGAAAACGGCGTATGGTCTGCGCTGGACGCGCAGACTGCCGCAGAGGAAAAAGACCTCTTTTACTGGCTGCATCAGTCCGGCTTCTATCCGCAGAGCCAGTTGGCAACGGCTGCGCGGCTGATGGGCAATTATCAGTCCGGCAGCGTCAGTGTGCAGAATCTTACCGGATGCAGCCTGTACCGCTACGAGCCGTGCACGATTCTTCCGGAACGCGCAGGCTTGGCGAAAAACAAAATTCAGCCCTCTACGCTTGAAACAATCGGTCTGCGCGGTGAACGCAGGTATTCCTATGAGACGGTTTCAGATGCGCAGACCCTGCTGCCGGAGCTGCTGGACTTCCTGCAAAACGATACGTCGGACGGCGTGAAATCGTACTTACAGATGGAAAGCGCGTACCGGGAATTTGTGTATTCCTACGCGCTGACCGTTCCCGCGGAGTTCCGCGCGCAGCTCGGCGCAGTGCTGGATCAATGCTGCGAAAGCTACGGCCCGGCAAACAGCCTGACGAAAGAGCAGGCGCAGACGGCGGCGCTGGCCTTTTTGGAGCGCTGCTTTGACGGCAGCGGCGATATCGCGCTGCCGCTGACTGACACGGCGGACGGCACAACGTATCAGTACGCGACCGTTGCGGCCTTGGCGCTGCGCTATTATGGCATCCCCGCCCGCTATGTCGAGGGGTATACAGTAAAAACCACTGAGAATGAACCGACAAGCGTAGATGCAAGCGCCGCGGGCGCATGGGTCGAGGTGTATCAGGACGGCATCGGCTGGCTGCCGCTGGCGCTGACACCGGGCCTTGAAGACCTCTCCGCCGAGCAGACCGAGAGCGGCATCAAGCCGGTCGGCGCGGGCAAGGAAGGCAACGGCGACGGCCCGCGCGTAACGGAAGGTCAGGAGCTGGAACAGGACGACGCAGAGCCGGACAATTCGGAGGACAACACCCCGGACGGCGGCCAGCGGACAGGACTTCTCCACAAACCCGCGTTCTGGATCTTGCTCGTGGTTGGAATTTTGCTTCTGCTGCTTGCGGCCATCTTCATCCGGCACGCGGTCATCCTCAAAAAGCGAAATGAAGCATTCACGCAGGAAGACCCGTCCGCCGCAGCCGCCTGCCTGTTTACAGACTGCGCATCGCTGCTGGCCGCACTGGGCCTCAAGCGCGGAACAGGTTCCATGCTGGAGCTTTGTGAAACGGCAAAGGAGCAGCTTGGAGAGGAGTACGCCGCGAAGCTGCACGATATGACCATGTATAACGCACAAGCGCTGTTTTCCAGCCGTGCGATCTCACCGGAGCAGCTCACAGAAATGCGGGCGTTCCACGACACGACGATGGAAAACCTGAAAACACGCTGCAAGCCGCTTCATAAACTGCGGCTGAAATGGCTGAATTGTCTCTACTGACGGGAGGTAACCCTATGAAACTGAAACGAATGACCGCCGCATTGCTCCTGCTGGCGATGCTCCTGTCCTGCCTGCCGCTCAGCGTGCTGGCAGCGGACGCAGAGTTGGTTGAAGCGGAAGAAACCGTGGATACCGTGCCTGCGGAAAATACAGACGCGGAAGTGACCACAGAAGAACCTGTGGAGGAAGCTGCAATTTCGACGCAGGCGGTCAATGCAAGCGGATATTTCTATTTTTCCGCCGAAACGGCAAATAAGCTGCTCATTGCGCCGACGCGGATCGCCTTTACGGACGGACAGACCATCCGGCAGGCGCTGTACGCCAGCCAATATAGCTTTACAACGAATGACAGCAATCAGTTTATTACGGCGATTGAGGGCGTCAACGGCAACTATACCTATGGCAGTACGCCGGATGGCGTTTCCATTGACAGCGCTGCCAACACCGTGACGCATTTCCGCTTCAGCGAAGCCACGAACAGCACACCGTCCTCCGGCCTGCAAACGCTGATGCAGGTCATGGCCGGGTATCTGGATAAGCCCGCCGACGTGCGAAGCGCTGCGTCGGCGGCTTACCAGAAAGCGTATGACAATTACCTCGGTATTGACAGCGACACAGCAAAAAGCTATGCCGAAGAAATCACAAAGGCAATCACGGACTATGAAGCGGGGCAGCAGACGACATACGAGGTCTCGTTTTCACAGTTTACCGGCACCGATTATACCATTTCGGCGGCAAACTCATTTGGAAAGCAGTTTTATGCCGAGACAAGCGGAAAACTGCGCCTGCCGAACGGCAATTATACGTTTTGCATTCGCAGGGATAACAAGTCGGTCACGGGCGAACTGACAGTCAATAGAACGGCGCTGACGATCAGCGGCCTTCCGTCGATCCCAACTGCAGAATGGATCAACGAAGAAGCCTTCGCGATTTCGGAGGTCAGCGGCTATAAGGAAACAAATTATAAACCGCTTGAGCTGGCGGACGATGGTGCGCACGCTTTTGCAGCCGCTATCCTCGACACCTTCACCGGCCCGCTATATCCGTATGTGACGCTGACCGATTCTGTTCCAGACGGCGCTGCCATTTCTGCGATTTATACAAATACGGCAGGTACCGAGATCAGCAGCCGCGTTACAGATGGATCGAAGCGGGAGCCGCTATATGGTGTGCTGACGCGCGGCGCAAACGGAAATGAGATCTTGTTCCGGGCGAGCGCCGAGTCCGGCAGCTATATGCTGCATGAGGAGCTCACGCTGCGGCTGGGCCGAAAGCCGACGCTGTCTGCGCTGCGGATGGAGGGCGCGTCCGGAAATAAACCGGCGGCAAACGAGCGCTTTTCCAATCAGACGTTTACCTATACCTATAAGGTACTCAACACGGAAGAAAGCCTCAAGATCTATCCGACGCCGACGGAGCAGTCCTATTCCGTGTATGTGAACGGGACGCAGCTGACAGACGCATATGTTTCTGTGCCGGTCGATCAGACGAAGGAAACGCAGAATATCCCTGTTCTCGTGACAAGCGGGCGCTATCGGACGGAATATACGCTCATCGTCCAGCGCGGCGAAGGGAAAAAGGTGACGGTGACGCTGGCGGATGAGAACATGGACATCGTCATGAAAAACGGAAACGGAGAGATCCTACAGTCGCGCAGAGAAGCTGGGAACAAATACATTTATACGCTGGTAAACGGTGAAGAATATACCTACTATGCAACGAAGGACACCTATTATCATGCGGAAGAAACGTTTACACTGAATGATGAGAATGCAGAATTCACGGTCTCCATTCCGCAGGCGCAGATTCCGAGCCTGAGTGCGCTCTATGTCGGCCTGAGATCGTCGCTTCCGATCGAAGCACTTGATTTTGGACAGGAGTTTACATCAGAAACGCACAGCTATACGGCGGTCGTTCCGGACAATCAGGGACGGCTTGCGGTCTGGGCAGATCCGGCAGACGGCGCAGCATGTACGCTTCGCTACTGCTCTATCACAGATACGAACACGGACGGCACATGGCAAACTGTGCAGGACGTTGCGAAAACAAGCGCAGAGGGAAAAGAGCTTACCGATGCGATCCTGTTTGGAAACGTCTATGGAAATACGCTGACGTTCACAGCTTCCAAAGCAGGTACTGCCAGCGGCACAAAAAACATTACCTATTCTGCGGACTATGTTGTGACGCTGAAGCGCGGGCTGTCCTTGAACAGTATGACGATCACCTACGGCGGCAGTCCGGTGATCCTCCATTATGGAGAAAACGGAACCGGCTTCCTTTCCTCGCAGAAGGCATATATCATTACGGTTCCGGAGATGGCGACAGCGCTGGAGCTGACGCTTGGAACAAGAAACGGCCCCCGGTACGGCGAAACGGACAGCGGCTACGCGCTGCTGGTCAACAATGAAAGTGTGCAGGCGGGCGAAGCGGTTTCCGTCGCACTCAGCGGAGCGGCTGATACGCAGAGTATCACGATCACAGTAAAGGATCAGGCGAACCTTAACGACGCGACCGACTATACCGTTACCGTCAACAAGGCGGCAGGTACCGCGGTGAAGTTTTCTCTTGCGCCGGAGGGGGCGATGCTTTACATCTATGAAAAAGCCAGCGGTGTGCGTCTCTGGCCGGACAGCGAAGGCAGATATGCGTTCTCGACGGGGTTCACCTATCTCTATAGTCTGACAAAATACGGCTTTGCCGGGCGAAGCGGAGCGATCCAGCTGGAAGCCGGCGACAACGGGAGCATGACCCTGCATTTTGGCACGATGCAGCAGACAGATAAGACGGAACGCTTTGAGCCGGAACAGTCATATCCTGTTGCCGACAATACCGTCATTTCTCTGCAGCTGAAAGCCGCAGACGCGAATCCGAAAATTGATCCGAACATCCCGTCCGGATGGGCTGATTTCCGCGGCACGGCGTATGACGCAAACGGCAATATGACCGGCACAGCCAACACAAATAATGGCGTAACGAGGGCAAAAATCCCGTTTGCGGCGGAGAGCGGCACACTCTATTGGGCAAGCAAAGTCGGCGATGGCTACAGTGAAGGTGCAGTCGGCAACCCGATTCTGGTCGGCGGTAATCTGATCGCTTATGCCGGAACAAGAATTCTAAAGATCGACAAGGACACCGGCGCAGTTCTGCGCGAGGGTACGATGGCAGGTACGTCCAGCTTTGCGATCAATAATTCGACGTATGCCGAGGGCATGATCCTTGTCGGGCTTTCCAATGGACGGATTCAGGCATTCAACGCAGATACGTTGGAATCTCTCTGGCTTTACACAGATCCGCTCGGCGGACAGCCAAATTGCCCGATCACCGTATCAGGCGGTTATGCCTATACAGGCTTCTGGAACAGCGAGATCAAGAACGCCAGCTTTGTCTGCATCTCTCTGACCGACGAAGACCCCGGCGAAACAAAGGAAGCGAAGGCCCCGACATGGCGGTATGTGCAGAAGGGCGGCTTCTACTGGGCCGGTGCGTATGTATGCAGGGACTATGTGCTTGTCGGTACAGATGATGGCAAAAGCGGTTATACAAGCAAGACAGCCAACGTCCTGCTGCTGGACCCGATGAGCGGCAAGCTGCTGGATTCCATGACAGGCTTTGCGGGCGATATCCGAAGCACCATCTGCTACGATGAAGCTACAAACGCCTTCTACTTTGATTCCAAGGGCAGCTATTTCTACCGTGTGCGGGTGCGGAAGGATACGGACGGCGCATGGAAGCTGACAGACCGCGCGGAGCTGCCCATTGGCGGCATGAGCACGTCTACGCCTGTCATTGCAAATGGCCGCGCCTATATCGGTGTCTGCGGCAGCGGACAGTTTACGGAATACTCCGGCCATAGCATTACAGTAATTGACCTCAGCGGCGCAATGTCCATTGCGTACCGTGCGGAAACGCAGGGCTATCCGCAGACGAGCGGCCTTCTCACCACCGGCTATGACAATTACAACTACATTTACTTCCTGGATAACTATACGCCCGGCACACTCCGTGTCCTGCGCGATAAAGAGGGACAGAAAGAAGCAGACTATACGACGATCGAACGTGTCGGGGAAACCGAGCAAACCTACACGACTGCCTATGCGCTCTTTACACCGGCAGGCGAACAGGCACAGTATTGTATTTGCAGCCCGATCGTCGATGAAAACGGCACGCTCTACTTCAAAAACGACTCCGGGTATCTCATGGCCTACGGCAGCGCGGTTGAGACGCTGACGGTGGAATCATATCCGACAAAGACCCACTATGAGGCGGGCGATAAATTTGATACCACAGGACTCAAGGTGACCGCAACGTATGCAAACGGCGTGACGCGCGACGTGACAAAGCTGATGAAGATGAAGAACGCGGATAAAGCGCTGACGGAAAAGGATACATCCGTTACGCTGATCTACGGTCTCGGACAGACGATGTACCACAATCAGCAAAATACGCAGGACAACACGATGAAACCCGGTGTGGGTACCACGACCAAAGAAATTTCGTTTGATATTACCGTGGGAAGCAGCACATTGACCGGAAAGATTGGAGACAGCCTGAACTGGAGCTTCATCGCACAGAGCGGTAAGCTGACCATCTCCGGAACCTTCCCCACGGATGCAAAGCTGATCGCGGCAGTGTATACCGCAGACGGCAAGCTGGTGGGTACAGGGATTCTGACGGAAACGGGCGAAATGGCACTGCCCGATGGCGCGGCGATCAAGCTGTTCCTGCTGAACGGTATGACAAATGCGCCGCTTTGCCAATCCGAGACGGTCAAGAACCCGTGAGGCGGCACATATGAAAAGAACTCACTTCAAACGATTATCGGCTTTGCTTCTGCTGCTTGCGATGCTCGTTTCGCTTGCGGCCTGCGGCAAGGAAGAAACCCCGATTGAAAAAACGGCCCGGTATCTGCAAGCGCAGATACCGGAGCCGACCTGCGCTGCGGTTGGCGGAGACTGGCTCGTGTTCGGACTGGCCCGATCCGGCGTCAAGGTACCGCAGAAATACTTTGACGCCTATTACAAGAACGTCGAGGAATACATTGTATCCGTCAATGGCGTTCTGAGCCGGAAGAAAAACACGGAGTATTCCCGCGTGATCCTTGCGCTGACGGCTATTGGGAAGACCCCCGCCGATGTTGCCGGATTCAACCTGCTGCTGCCGCTGGGAGACTTTGACGAAACGGTGCGGCAGGGCGTCAACGGCGCGATCTTCGCGCTGCTGGCGCTGGACAGCGGCGGTTATGAGATCCCGGAAGTGCCGGAGGCGGAAACGCAGGCGACGCGGGAGCTTTACGTCGGAGAGCTCCTACAGCGGGAGATCCCGGACGGCGGCTGGGCGCTCACGGGCAGCACACCGGATGCGGATGTGACGGCCATGGCGCTTCAGGCGCTTGCCAAATACCGCGGCCGGCAGGATGTGGAGGACGCTGTCCAGCGCGGCCTTGCGGCGCTGTCAGCCTTGCAGGAGCCGAACGGCGCATATCTCTCATGGGACGAGGAAAACAGCGAGTCAGTCTGTCAAGTGATCGTCGCGCTCACGGAGCTTGGCATTTCGCTGGACGATGAGCGCTTTGTCAAGAACGGGCAGACGCTGCCGCAGGTGCTGGAGCGCTTCGCCTGCGAGGACGGAAGCTACCGACACAGCTTAAACGGCGGCGGTGACGAAATGGCGACCGAACAGGCCCTTTACGCACTGGCCGCCATCCATCGCGCCGAGACGGGCGAAACCACACTCTATGACATGACGGATGTGATGCAATGAAGCAGTTTTACAGACTGGCCGCACTTTTTCTGGCGCTTCTGCTCCTTTGCGGATGCGCGGCGGGAAACGGCTATGGGAAACCCGAACGGAAAGAGGGGCAGGATGAATACCTGACTGACCCCGTCCCGGAGGGCAAGCCACAGCCCGTTGAACCGCAGGACGTGACGGTCGGCAACACGGAATACACCTGCACGATCTCCATCTCCTGCGCGTCGATTCTGGAGCACATGGAGCTGTGCGACAAGGAAAAGGCCGAACTAGTGCCGGAGGACGGCTGGCTGTTAAAGCCCGTGGAGGTCACGTTTCAGGAGGGCCAGAGCGTCTTTGACGTACTCCAGCAGGTCTGCCGGGAAAACAAGCTCCATATGGAGTTTTCCATGACGCCAATCTATAACTCCGCATACATCGAGGGCATTGGAAACCTCTACGAGTTTGACTGCGGCGAGGTGTCCGGCTGGACGTACAAGGTCAACGACTGGTTTCCGAACTACGGATGCAGCCGCTATCAGCTTCAAAACGGCGATGTCGTGGAATGGGAATACACCTGCGAGCTGGGCAAGGACATTGGCGGCGGCTATGCGACAGGCGGTGACGCATGAGAAACAGAGACACCTTTTCTGGCTACCATCCGACGATCAATTATCTGTATTTCGCGCTGGTACTGCTCTTTTCCATGTGCCTGATGCACCCGGTCTATCTGGCAATTTCCCTGACCGGCGCGCTGACCTACGATATTTACCTGAAAGGCCGGAAAGCGGCGCGGTTTGCCGTCATGGGACTTCTGCCCATGGCGGCGCTTGCCGCGCTGGTCAATCCGGCCTTTAACCATGAGGGCGCGACGATTTTGACCTATCTGCCCTCCGGTAACCCGCTGACAATGGAATCCATGTTTTACGGCGTGGCTGCGGCCGTCATGCTGGCAAGCGTCGTATTGTGGTTTTCGAGCTACAACGAGGTCATGACCTCGGACAAGTTTGTGTATCTCTTTGGACGCATCATCCCGGCGCTGTCGCTCGTTCTCTCCATGGCGCTGCGTTTTATCCCGAAGTTCAAGGCGCAGATGCAGGTCGTCTCCGAGGCGCAGGCGTGCATCGGGCGTGACACGAAGAACGGCAGCGTGTTCCAAAGAGTCGGGAACGCCGTCAAGATCTTCTCCATCATGGTAACGTGGTCACTTGAGAACGCGATTGAAACGGCGGATTCCATGCGCGCCCGCGGTTACGGTCTGCCCGGACGCACGGCGTTCTCAATTTATCGTTTCGACGACCGCGACAAGGCCGCGCTTGCGTGGCTGATCTTCTGCGGCACGTATCTCGTTTCCGGCTGGATGGCAGGCGGCACGTATTTCCGCTACTATCCAACCGTGAAAAGCGTTGTGCTTACCCCCATGACCGTGAGCTTCATGTGTGTTTATCTCGCACTGGTGCTGACGCCGGTAATACTCGACCGAAGGGAGGACAGACAGTGGAAGTCTTTACAATCCAAAACCTGAATTTTGCGTACCCGGAACAAGCGAAGAACGCAATTTCCGATTTGTCATTGTCCGTCCAACCCGGTGAGTTTCTTGTTCTCTGCGGCCCTTCCGGATGCGGGAAATCGACGCTTCTGCGGCAGCTCAAGACTGTTTTTTCGCCGCATGGACGCAGAAGCGGCGAGATCCTGTTCGACGGCAGAAATCTTGATTCCCTAGACCAACGCGAACAGGCCGAGAAGATCGGCTTTGTGCAGCAAAGTCCGGAGAATCAGATCGCGACCGACAAGGTCTGGCACGAGCTGGCGTTCGGTTTGGAATCCCTCGGCTATGATACCCCGACCATTCGCCGCCGCGTCGCAGAAATGGCATCGTTTTTCGGGATTCAGGAATGGTTTTATAAACCGGTCACAGAGCTGTCCGGTGGGCAAAAGCAGCTCTTGAATCTCGCTTCCGTTATGGTCTTGCAGCCGAAGGTGCTGATTTTGGACGAGCCGACGAGCCAGCTCGACCCGATTGCCGCGTCTGATTTTTTAGCCACCCTCGGCAAGATCAACCACGAGCTTGGTACGACGATTATTCTGACCGAACATCGTCTGGAAGAAGCATTCTCGTTTGCCTCGTGCGTGGCGGTCATGGACGGCGGCAAGCTCCTTTGCACCGGAACGCCCGCTGAAGTGGGCGCGGAGCTGAAAAGCAGTGGGAACGCAATGTTCCTCGCCATGCCCGCCGCCATGCGCATTTGGGCGGCGACGGCTTCCAAGGCGGCCTGCCCGATCTCCGTCTGCGACGGCCGGAACTGGCTGCTCGACTATGTAAAAACGCATGAGTTGCGACCTGTTCCGGAAGAAAAGAAAAACACGCCGAACGGCGAAACCGTCGTCTCGGCGCGGGAACTCTGGTTCAAATATGACAAAGACTTGCCCGATGTGGTCAAAGGCTTGTCGCTGGAGCTGCACAAGGGCGAATTTCTTGCGCTGCTCGGCGGCAACGGCACGGGCAAAACGACCACGCTCAAGCTGCTGGCAAGCCTGCAAAAGCCGTATCGAGGGGAATTGACTATCAGCGGCAGCGTCGGAATGCTGCCACAGAACCCGCAGGCGCTTTTTGTGAAATCCACGGTGCGCGCGGATTTGTTGGAGATTTTACCAAAATCCGAACGCAAAACCGAGCGGCTTGCACAAGTCGTTTCCCTCTGCAAATTGACTGAGCTGTTAGACCGCCATCCGTATGACCTTTCCGGCGGTGAACAGCAGCGCGCAGCGCTGGCAAAAATCCTGCTTCTGAACCCGGACGTTCTGCTCCTTGACGAACCGACAAAGGGACTGGATGCGGAGTTCAAGCAGGTTTTCGGGCAGATTTTACGGACGCTGCAAGCATCCGGTGTGGCGATTCTGATGGTCAGCCACGACATTGAGTTCTGCGCGAAATACGCCGATCGCTGCGCCCTGTTTTTTGACGGAAACATCGTCACGGAGGCCGAACCGAGAACGTTCTTCTCCGGCAACAGCTTCTACACGACCGCCGCGAACCGCATCGCGCGCGATGTGCTGCCAGATGCGGTCACGCCGGAGGACGTCATTGCTGCCTGCGGCGGCACAGTCGAACCGGAAGCGGCATTTCCGGAATATCAGCGCATTCCGCCCGCACCGGAGAAAGAGACGCGGACAGTGAAAAAGCTCCCGATCTGGCGCAAACTCCTTGCCGCAGTGTCCGGTATCGCGTCGCTGGCGCTGATCGTGCAGGCCATTGGTGTGACCGATTTGACAACGCTGGTGGACGCAGGCGGGCTGACAAATCTTGCTGGTGACCAACTCAGGCTCTACGGCATTCTGCTTCTCTCGCTGCTCGTGTTTGCGCTGTCCATTGGCCGAAAAGCGGACAGGCCGGACTATCTGATTCAGACGCCGCTCGAAAAGCGCAAGCTGAAAAAACGCACGATTCTTGCGACGGCTTTGATTCTCCTACTCATTCCGCTGACACTGTTCATCGGCGTGTACTGCTTCGGCGGGAAACGCTACTATTTCATTTCCCTGCTTATCCTGCTCGAATGTATGCTGCCGTTCTTCCTGATTTTCGAGGGACGCAAGCCGCAGGCGCGAGAATTGGTTCTCATAGCAGTTCTGGTCGCACTGAACGTCGCGGGACGCGCTGTGTTCTTCATGCTGCCGGAATTCAAGCCGGTCGTGGCGATGACGATCCTGGCGGGTGTTGCCTTCGGCGGTGAAACGGGATTCTTAGTCGGCGCGATGACCATGCTTGTCTCGAATATGCTGTTCTCCCAAGGGCCGTGGACGCCGTGGCAGATGTTCGCGATGGGCATCATCGGCTGGCTGGCAGGAATTTTGTACCGCAAGGGCGTTCTGCGGCGCTCGAAGCTCAGTCTGTGTATCTTCGGCGTGATCGCCTCGACTGTGATCTTCGGCGGCATTATGAATCCTGCGTCAGCGCTTATGTGGTCGAATACGATCAACTGGAAGATCATCATGAGTTATTACATCACCGGCATCCCGGTCGATCTGGTGCGCGCGGTTGCCACGTTCGTCTTCCTCTGGCTCGGCGCGGAGCCGATGCTGGAAAAGCTGGACAGGGTCAAAGTTAAATACGGCTTGGTGTACTGATAATTCAAATAATCTATAACATCCGACTATTTTGCTGTGGGCCTTTATTGCAAACAGACGCGAGGCTGGCGGTTTCCCACTCCCCTGCTAAAGCCACAGCATTTTTCGTGGAATCGTTCCCGTTGACCAAGTTCATACTTCCTACCCATGCAGGATGAATATTGACAGCCACCGGATATCATGCTACCATACAGATGTAATTGAGTTTTGCGCCCGTCTGAATGACAACGCGATTTTTCGCATTGCGCACGAGAATCAGGTTTGTATGTTATGCCAGCAATTTACTTCACCCTTATCCGGGTGAAGGGGTTGCTGGCATTTTTATATAGATAATATAGCCAATGGCAGAAAGGATGAAGCAATGACAGAATACGCCCCCAATTTAGGGCACGCAGTTTGCTTTCCAGTAAGGAAAGGAATTGCAGCAGTGAACAAGGATATCATGTGAGTAGACTGACAGCGCGCAACAGAATGCGCTGCCGGTCTTTTTTATTTCAGAAAGGGGTACAAACTTGAATTTAGTAGAAAAAATCAATCAGGTCAAAATCAAGGCAGATACACGCATTTCAGGAGCCGACAGGGCCTTTTGCGAACGCCAGCAGCGCGCCTATGATGCAGCACGGGAGGCGCTGAGAGAATTGGATTTTACATGGACAGACTGCATCTCACAGCAGAAAATGATCCTGGATGGTGAGCAAGCATATACATACTATCTGGGAAACGACCGCAATCTGAAGACGGCCTGCTTTCGGGATGAACTGGAACGTTTACATGAACATTTCATCAACAGATTGACATCATATTTTGCACGTACATATAGTGTCGATCTCTCCGCGCAAAGCATCACAGAGCGATTACTGCCATCTAACAGCAGCAAAGGTATCTTTGAACGGGAAAAAGCAGAAGAAGCAGAGGCTGCATACCATAAAGCCATGCGTGAGCTTGCGCTGCGATACACCGACGTGCTGGATCAGATCTTCATTCAGCTTGGTGGACGCAGTTTTCAGGAAAGAGCGTTCTGGGAAATACAGCAGCGCTGCTGCAGCGCAGTATGGAACACATACAAAAACGAACCGCAGTATGTTCAGCAAAAGGATATCATTCATTTTTATTGTCACTTCTGCAGCTGTGACGCAGATTGGACACCGCCGCGCTGGAGTATGACTGACCGCGCAAAGAATGTTTTGTGGGGTGTCGTCCATTTTGAAACCGGAAGCTATACAATGGTGCCTGCCGTACTTTCTGATTTTTTCTCTTATCGGGATGTAAGGCAAGCCTGTACAGACTTCCATGGATACAGTAAGCTTCGGCAGATTCGTCTGTTCAAAAACGGAAGAATGGATATCCGGTTCGCGAGCAGCGAATTGGCAGAACAGTTTATTGACATCTACTTGAGCGCTGCATATTCGTGAGGTGCGGAATATGAAATATCCTTTACCAACAGAACCGATTCCACAGTCCGCGCGCAAGCAAATCAATGAAAAGCTGCTGTATCTGATCGATAATGATACCTGCGCAGCATATGACGTATCCAAAGCCGACGTGTTTCAGGCGTATACCGGACGAGGCGGCTTGCATGGGCTGCAGCGCAGCGATTATAACAGCTATGCGGCATACAGCGAAGCAAAAAAAGAAGCAGAAAATGGGCAGGTGTTTACGCCCGCGCGTCTGTGCCAGTTTGTTGTGGATTGCCTGCACATTGGGCAGGATGATCTGATCGCGGATCTGACCTGTGGGATGGGAACGTTTTTTAACTTTCTTCCGAATGAACGCAATGCTTACGGGTGTGAACTGGACATAGACGCCTATAAGGTGGCAGCGTTTCTGTTCCCACAGGCACATCTGGAAAATAAGGATGTCCGCCGCTATACGCCGGGCGTGCAGTTTGATTATATCCTTGGTAATCCACCATATAATCTGCGCTGGTGGGTGGAAGAAGGGAAAAACTGTCTTTCGCAGTTTTACTACTGTATCAAGGCCGCAGAACTTCTCAAGCCGCTTGGTATTCTTGCAATTATCGTACCAGCATCGTTCTTGAACGATTCATTTTCTGATGGCGCAATGATCTCGGCGATGGAAAATGCGTTCAGTTTCCTTGGACAAGCTGCTCTGCCAGAAAACGCATTTCAGGATATGGGTGTCGCACAATTTCCAGTCAAGCTGCAATTCTGGCAGAAACGCAGTCAGACCATGCCGGATGCACACCGTTATCAAATGGAAAGTATGGATCTATCTGATGGATTCTCTGCGGAACAGGCGCTGCAGATCTACAGCGAAATGATCCAACCGGCGCAGGAACTGCTGAAGGAGAACCGTGCGAAGATCCTGCGAGAGCTTGCGCAGCGCAGAGATACGTCTGAGCAATTCTTATATCAGGTTCAGAAAATGCTCTATCAGATCAAGGCGCATCCGCGGATACGGGATTCTTACGCAAGCTGCATGGAATATGTGCGCCGCTTTTATACGGAAACACAGCCGAGCAATATGGATTATAAGGAATGGTGCCAGAAACGTCTGACTGAAGCCAAGGTGCTGGCGTATCTGCGCAGAGTGCTGAAAAAACAGAATGCGCAGCCAGGTGAAGATGTGATCCGATTGGTAAAGCGTGACGGCTGTTTTGCATATAAGGCTTATAATGCAGCAGCGCGGCGGCGAATGCGTGAGAACCAGCGAACGGTTTTGCCAATCTATCGGGCGGTAATAGCCGGCAGCACAGATCTGACGCCAGCGTATGCGCGGCTGATTCGAAGAAAGCATAGAGCATATTTGAATCAGAGCCAGAAGTTTTCAGAGATGCAGCAGGATACGGACATTGCAGAATGGCTGGAGGATTTTCAGCTTTGGGATCAGGCGAATTGTGAGCTGATCTGTTTGAACGAGAATCAGCGCCGTGATCTGAATTTGGTATTGCAGAAACAGTATGCCCTGTTACAGTGGGAACAGGGCAGCGGAAAAACGCTGGCTGGAATTGCAGTCGGACGATATCGAATGCAGCGGCAGCATCTGTATTGCACTTGGGTCGTATCATCAGCGATCTCGATTCGCAACAACTGGGACGGCGTACTTACCAACTACGACTTGCCGTATGTATTTGTAGAGCAGCTGCGCGATCTGGAACGGATTCATCGGGGCGATTTTGTTCTAATCACAACAAATGCACTTGTAAAATACAAACGGCAAATCAAACGCTGGATGCGGATACACGGGCATAAAGCAAACCTTGTGCTGGATGAAAGCGATGAGATCACAAACCCGTCAAGTGCCCGCACAAAAGCAGTGCTGTCCTGTTTCCGCCGATGCCGGGCAAAGCTGCTTGCGACGGGGACGAGCACACGGAACAATATTGTAGAATTTACGCCCCAGCTGGAGCTGCTTTATAACAACTCGTTCAATATGATTTCATGGGCTCCGTACATATACAGCACCGAACGAGACGGCGATATGACAACAAAGAGCAACCCGTATTATGGCGCACCAATTCCGGCGTACCGAAAGGGTTATGCACTATTCTCTGCGTCCCACCTGCCGGAGAAAATCACAGTGTTCGGTGTCGGACAGTGGACGCAGGACATTTACAATGCGGAGGTGCTGCGCGACATTCTGGACAAAACGGTTATTACCCGTTCCTTCAGGGAGATCGTTGGGCGGGAGATCCGGCGGCTCCATCAGGTTCCGATTCCGTTTACCGAGGCGGAGCGAAATGTATGCAAAAAGGCAATCGAAGAATTCAATCAGTTGCGGGCAAACTATTTTGCGACGACGGGAAATTCCAGAAAAGACGCGATGATGCGGCTGATTCAGCAAATTACGCTCCTGCTTCGGATCAGCGCCGCTCCCAATACATTGATGGAGTATGTGGGTGACCTGCCCGGAAAGCTGAGAAAAACCACCGAAATGATCGCACGATGGGATCAGGAGATCGTCGCGGTCGGTGTGCGCCACGCGGTAATTCTGAACGCTTATGCGGATGCGATACGAAAAGCCATGCCGGACCGCCCCTTGTTTCTGGTAACAGGCGCGACGACGAGCTTTGCCAAACGGCGTGCGCTGCGAAAAACGCTCAGGGAGAGCAAAAACGGAATCCTGCTTTGCACACAGCAGAGCCTTCCAAGCTCTGTCAACTTTGAGTTTGTGAATAAGATCATCATTCCGGAGCTGCATTATAACAATGCGCAGATGAGCCAGTTCTATATGCGATTCGTTCGCTATACCTCGACCGAATGGAAGGACATCTACTTTCTGACCTATGAGGACAGTATCGAGGCCAACCTGCTGCAAATGGTGTTGGCAAAGGAACGAATCAATCTGTTTATGAAAGGTGCAGACGCGGATCTGGACGAGGTCTACAAAAAATTCGGAGTCGATTACAATTTGCAGGCGCAGCTTCTCAGCCGCGAAGCAGATGCGGACGGCCGGATGCGGATTCGCTGGGGGCAGCAGCAAATTGCCTAAGCGCTTTTTACAATACTGGCATTCAAAAATGTGCAGTTCTCAAACGAGGACTGCACATTTCGTATATAATCGTGCCGGAATAGAATCTTCCTCAGCGCTTAGAAAAATATTTGCTGATAAGAACGAATAAAATCACCCCCAATAGAAAAAGCCGCCTGGCTTCTCGTTGAAACCAAGCGGCTGCGTTAGAATATTTGCTTTTAAGGAATGAAATCAGATCATCCACACAGGGACGATATATGTGCTGCTGTCGATTGCGCTTAATGTCTCCCGAAGGCAGATGATTGCGCCTGTGCCTCTCGGCACGGAGGCCTTATCCAGCAGCTTGAAAGCGCCCGTAATTTGTGTGGGCGGGTTGATGCTTTTTTTGATCTCGATGGGGTGCAACTGACCGTCGCTCTCCATAATCAAGTCGATCTCGTTGCTGTTCTTGTCCCGGTAATAATGCAGCAGGCAGTCCCTGGCGTTGTTGCTGTAGGTCTTGATGATTTCCGACACGACATAGTTTTCTAAAATTGCTCCGTTTATCGCCCCGTTCATCAGAATTTCAGGGCTTGAGTACCGGGTCAGATAGCAGACCAACCCTGTATCGAAGAAATACATCTTCGGGGTTTTGATCGTCCGCTTCAAGAGGTTGTTGGAGTAGGGGTGCAGGAAGAACACGATCCCCGATTTTTCAAGCTCCTTCATCCAGCGCTTTGCGGTATCATCACTGACGCCCACATCCCCGGCAATGTCGTGCAGGTTCAGCATCTGGCCGCTCCTGCAGGCGGCAGCACGGATGAAATCGGCAAACATCACCTTATCCACACCGGGAATGTCGGTGGTCACATCCCGGTCGATATAGGTCTGAATATAGCTGCTGTAAAAGACATCACGGTCTTTATATTTGCCGCTTCTGTGACCGGGAAGCGCACCGTCCCAAATCCTTTGATAGATCTCATTCGGTGTGGCTGGGGAAAGCAAAGCCTTGCGCTTCTGCAATTCGTCAAGCGCCAACGAAAAGGGTGAAACCTCCATTGCGCCGCAAAGCTCCGACTGTGACAGTGCCGACATATGAAGAATGGCGGTTCTTCCAGCCAGCGACTCCTGTGCCAGCTCCATCAGGCGATACGCCTGAGAACCGGTCAGCCAGTAGGAGCCGGGGGCAGCGCCGTTATCCACGGCGATCTTGATATATGAAAACAGCTCCGGTGCATACTGAACCTCATCGATGAGAACCGGCGCAGGGTGCAGCTTCAAAAACATGGCAGGATCGGTTTTGGCAAGCCTGCGCTCCTCCAAATCGTCCAGCGAAACCTCGGCTCGTGCCGTCCCCTCCATCAGATGCCGCAGCATGGTGGATTTTCCAACCTGACGCGGACCAGTCAGCAGCACACAGGCGTACTCCTCATTGATTGCAACAAACTTCTTTTCAAGCTGTCTCTCAATATACATTGCTCCGCCTCCTTTTGGCTAAAATACGATGCACTTATATTTTAGCCTAAACGCAGTGAGAAGTCAATAGATGTGAGGCTAAAATACGATACACTTATATTTTGGCCTGCGCAGACAGCGATTATGCGTATCCGCAGCAGGCTTAACCTTGTCCTCGCAGAATATAAAGCACACCTGCCCTTCGATTACAGTCTAACAGAACCAAAAGGCAGGTGCGAGTGTGTGAATTTCCGAATCGCGCGGCCAGTGCGATGGATCGCGAGTTATAGATCTGTGATTTACTTTCACTTCTACAGGAATAATCTGTTCGCCTGTATACACTGCTCTGCGTTTGGTCGCTTTTCAATACAGCGTCCACCAGTAGTCAAATAAGCGGCGATAGAAGTTCCCTTTCGCCGGAGCGTTCCGGCAGCTGCGGATCCGTCGGCTGGTTTCTCGCTTGATCCATCTTTGACAGTTGCTGTTCTTGGGATATTTGATGTACTTGCCTGTGTGCAGCAGCGTCTTGCCGTCAAAGCCCCAGTCGATATATCCGCGATGCGGAGCATAGCCGCCATAGTTTATAATGTGCAGCAGCCTGTCGCTTTTTTGAATATCTCGAACGCGGCGCAGTCTGCGACGGCCTTTGCTTCGCAGATGCGCTTCGGATAATTCATTCTCCGTGAGCTTGGCAATCTTCTCGTTTAATGCGGTTTCGGTCATAAGTCCTCCCACTCGGCACGGCACGTGTCACGGGCGATATCCCGTACCAACTCCCGCGCCGCTTGCTGTGAAATTCCTTCTGCGCCCGCTTGCTCTGCTTCTTCAGCGGTACTATATTGACCATCATTCATCCACCTCTATTTTACATTTGAATTACAAAGCGTGTTTTCATCTTGCGTTTTGCTGTCGCCTCTGGTATTTTGTAATATCACAAATCTAAAGGAGGCAAGCAAAATGGGCATGAAAGCATACCCCGTGATTGATCCCGTCGCAACGGGAAACAACATCCGCCGTCTGCGCATGGAGCGCGGCCTGACCGTCCGGGAGCTGCAAAGCTACTTCGGCTTTGAAGAACCCCGCGCAATCTACAAGTGGCAGAAGGGCGAGAGCCTGCCCACAGTAGACAATCTCTATGCGCTCGGAACACTCTTTGAGGTTCCGATGGATCAGATTTTAGTTCCTGTTATAAAACTGCATATCGTCAGTGAGCAGCAGGCCGAGCCATGCTGCTCACATCATTTTATCCCCGGCTATTTTGGATACGGCAAACGTCCGATGCAGCTTCTACCATTTGCTCCGTCTGCATTGCCTGCTGCGTGACAGATCACGCGCTCAGCTTCGCACACGGAAAAAGATCAGAATTTGATCGTTATTGATCTCGTAACCAGCGAGTCAGGCTTGCTTGCCTTACATATCATATGGAGATGTCAGTTTGGATGCAGGAAAGTGTGTGATATGGAAAAGGCGGTTCTGACGGAAGAACGTCTGGCGAGGATAGAGGCGTGGAACGCTTCTTTTCTTCATGTTTTGAAAGCTCGTAGGGTGAGCCGAACCAGAATATCTTTCTAAAAACGTGCAGCGTTATCGTTCATCTGCACCTGAACCGGTATTTGCATTCTCCTGGCTTGCCGCACCCAAAATAGCCGGGCTGCGCCTGGGCGTTATGCTCCGGCGTTTTCTGTATAGGTCTCGAACGCCTCTGCAAAGCTGGCGTTCACATCAAAGGGCGGTGCGTAGTCCACCTTCGACGTGACTAGGCACAGATCGATTCTGGTGGAAGTCTCATCGGCTTGCTGATTGAGCTTGCCGAGTGCAGCACGGATGACCTTGCGGTCGTAGTTGATCGTCGTCACCCGCCGCACATCGCAGCGGTAGGAGATCTGATTGCCCTCAGCGTTGAACCGGTAGCCGGTGCCGCCGCCCGTGATCGTTTGCTCGGAGCTGCGCAGATCATTCATCCGCTTGAATGTGCGGGCAATGCTCTGCCGCGTGGCGTTGAGGCTGACCGCGCTGTCCATGTCGATGTCCAGCTCGGATTTTGCCTTGCGGATGGCAGCGAACAGCTTGTCCTTCTCGTCCAGCAGGAACAGGAGGAAACGGGCAATGTCCGTGATTTGCTCGTAATACTCCGTTTCCGGCACGGCAAGAACGGTTTCGTCCTCCGCTTCTGCCATGACCTTATGGCGTAGATAAGTGTTTTCGACCCGCGTGACATTGGAATCGCGGTCGAGGATGCCCTGCGCTTCGTCCAGAAAGGACTGGAGCTTGTTCTGGTAGCGGAATGCTTCTTTCAGATTCATGCTTTTCACCTCTGGCTTGAAAATTTGTTTCTGTCTGTATTTTAACTGCCAGATTTGAAAAAGTCATGGAACTTGTGGTTCACCTTGTTTGAGCGATTTGAAGTCCAATTCTGCGGCTATCTTCTTCGCGTTATCAGAAAAAACGACAATGTACAATAAGCTGCGCAAAAAGGAGAACGCATAAAAGAAGACATAGCTTGCGGGCTCTGGCAGAATGAAGTCACAAGACATCATTCTAAAAGGAGACAGCAAACTATGTCCGAGAAGATTGTAGAATTCAACGTGGAAATTATCAGGGGTCAGATCAAGGAACTGGTTCGCGGCAGCGTAGAAGAAACGCAGAACGAACTGCTGGAGAAAGAGATGGAGTTACTGGCGCAGGCCGTGTGCTGCGAGTGCAGCGAAATCCACCAGAGCTACCGCAGCGGGCGCTATGACTGGCTGCTTCACCACAACCTCCGGCGACGTCACGCTCCATAGCTGCGGCTCAGGGACGTGTCCTTCAAAACAGCTATCACAAGGTATTGCAGTCAGTGGTGAGAACGGAGCAGCGCTGTTGTTTTGAGATTGACACTCATCAGGTCGCGCTGGGCCTCTCTGGACATCTGACAGGTTGGTATCAGGAACGTCAGCGCTTTTTGGATCTGCTTGAGATCAGCGGCAGATACCCGGCCTGCGTGCAGATGCTCCAGCACATGAATATAGGAATCCTTCAGCGCGGCGGATACGGCCGGACGAAGAAAGTAGTTGGAAATCAGGCCGCCAATCAAGGCGGCTTCGTTATCAGTGTACTGCATGATGCTCCTCCTTTGGTCGTTGGCGTCAAACAAACGGGAGTATGATACCACAAGATGCTGTGGCTGGCTATGCGCGAAGTGACGAAATATACGATAAAAATTTGGTGTAATTCAGACTTGACATCTGCTGAGGGCATAGAAAAGCCGTGCGGTTCGATTGAAACCGCACGGCTGCTGCTTTTCTATACCACTTTATGATGTGGGATTAAATCAGTTTCTCATATTGTCTTGCGCCATAGAAAAAGTGCAGGACATATACGCATTGCGTCTGCTCATCGACACGGTAAAGCATCACATAATTTTTAATCACAACCTTGTGATACCCCATACGATGCAGCCGGAGATTGTGGGAGAGTTCATACATATACGGCGTGTGCTTCAGCGCTTCATACACAGATAAGACTTCCTCAACAAATGCGGTCGCCGCTGTTGGATTCTGAAGCTGAACAGACAGGTATTCAAGAATATCGGAAAGCTCCCGGTCAGCACGATCAGTGATCGTGATATTATACATGGTACTTTTCCCGCAGCTTTTGCAGCGCAGCAACGCCATCTTTTGTCTTCCCGTTTTTCACTTCTTCTTCTGCGATAGCCAGCTTTTCATACAGCTCCAGCATCATGAGTTTCTCTTCATAGGCTTTCATGCTCATCAGAACCATATCGCCGTAGCCGTTTTTTGTTACATAGATCGGTTCTGTTGATTCATTGCACATCTGCGAAATGGCAGCTGTATTTTTTAGGTCACGGATCGGAATAATACGCGGCATTGCAATCGCCTCCTTGTGGCATAATCATACCACAATTATGCGCTAGATGCAAGAAGATATGCTGGCTTATGCTGGCTAAGAGTCCTTGCTCATGTTGGCAAGGAACCGGATATGCAATGCAAGCATCCGCCTCGTGCGGTCAGAAACGATGGCCGTATAGGTCTGTTCTTTTGCCATGGCGTCAGGCTCCTGCAATCACGCTGTCCAGATACGTATCCAGTTCATCGACGGTGCAGCCGGTTCTGCCTGCAAGCCGGTCTTCCTCAACAGCCAGAAGCTCTTCCCGGAGCTTCAGCATTTTTTTCTGGCGGTTGAAGGATTCAATATCCATGACGGCCAGATCGCCCTCGCCGTTTTTGGTCAGATAGACCGGCTCCGCTGTTTTTCTGCAAAGCTCGGCAATTTCATTGTAGTTCTGGCGAATGGCCGCTGACGGACGAATGTTCATATCGTTGCCTCCATATAGCATGATTTTGCCTTCATTACATTCTTCACTGTGCTATCTTGGCAATCGGCCTATCTGGCACCCAGTATCACTCCAACAGCTTCGTGTAATCCCGGCGGGCATAAACCACCCTGGCAATCGTCACGCGCTTTTCTGTCTCGGACACCCAGTAGAGCATCATATAGTTCTCAACGAGCAGCTTTCGATACTCGTGCTTTAACGGGCGCAGCGGCGTATAGGCTGGCTGCGCATACGGAAAATCCCGCAGACTTTCTCCGGCCTCGGCCAATCGTTCCGCAATGCGCTCTGCCGCTGCTGGATTGTTCAGCTCCCGTGCAATATACAGGACGATCTCTACCATGTCCTGCACGGCAGACGGCAGATACTCGACGTTATACAACCTTCGATCCTCCGATGGCGTCCTTCATGGCTTTCAGAACGTCCTTGGAGGAATAGCGTTCGCTGGACAGCTCTGCTTCGCGCTCGGCGGCTTGCAGTTTGAAGTAAATCTCGCTTTCAAATTGCAGATTTTCAAACGCTTCCATACTCAGAACGACCATATCACCGTAGCCGTTTTTCGTCAGGAACACTGGCTGCGCGGTTTCGTGGACGGTTTTGGAGATCTCCGCAAAGTTGTTTCTCAGGTCGGAAACCGGACGAATCATGTTCATAGTATCAGCCTCCTTCGTTTGCAGTTTAGCATAATTGCGCTAAGATTTCAAGTCTGCGTCTATTGATATATGTTACCCCTGTTAACCCACACGGCAGCGTAATCGTTATTGTGCTGCATGAGGCCCGTATGAATCTGACCAGCATATACAGACGTCCAATGGCCCCTGCTTCTATCATTCTCTGTTTTTCGTGGACAATTCAAACAGCAGCAAGCTAGAATCCGTTCCAAATCATTCTGCCGCGATACTGAAAACACTCAGCGTCGCAGCAGTCCGCCGGTGTCAAATCCGCAAGCCGTTTCCTGTTCCGTGAAATGAACAGGTCAGAGTCCATGGGCGGATGCGGCACTTGATCGCGCAGGAGTTCATCGACAGCGACCAGCCTGCCATATGTGAATGGCTCATGCTCCTGCAAATACTGAAAAAAGTAGTTCCTGTGAAATGGGCAGAAGCAGCAGGCGGATGCCTTGGTGTCAAGACCCCAAGCATCAAGAATATAGGCGTAGTTGTCTGCACGGGTCAATTTCATCTCGACCAACGGAAAATGATTGGTCAGCATCGGATTCGGGCTTTCTTTGCAGCGGTGGCGTTCTTCAAAGCTGAATCCCATGTGCATCTCGTGCGCTTTTCTGTCTTCATCGCGGAGCTTTTGGCCCTTTCGATAGCCGAGCACCTCCCAGCGGAGAAACTTTGCAATCTGCGCCACCTTATAGTCCAGCGTACAGTTTCTCGGCATCCGGGATTTGTGGCCATCAGAGCGAAGCGTCCACCATGGAATACTGACGACGCGCCGCTTTCCAAAGTTCTGCATGAGATCGTTGTATAGCGGCGTATGCAGCATTTCATACCGAAGACCGGCATCCTGACAGGCCTGATGAACAAACTCGGCTTGCCGCATGACCCATGGCGGTTCAAAGCCGAGATCACAGAATACGACAAGGTCATATACGGGAACCAGCGGGTATGGATGGGCGCGGCCCTTCTGCGCTGCGTTTGCATTTTCACAGGACATCAGAGCAAGTGCCGTAGACTGCATACCAGCTCCAAACGAGAGTATTTTCATAGCAATAAGCGCAGTAGAATGAAGCTGCACATGATGCTGGAAACATCAGAAAATATGCTCATGCCGCTTTCGCTGCCTCTTTTGGCTGAACGCACTCAACAGAAAAAGGAACACGGGAAAAGAACGGCGCATTTTCCTCCATGTACTTCTGTGCGGCCTTTTCCGTTCTGAATTTCCGCACGGTTGGAATCGTTGGATCGTCGGTGCGGATGGTCATGACGCCGTGCCGTGTCCGCTTTACGAAGTATCCGCTCCATGCTTTCAGGACATAGAATTGCTTCAACTTATCAAATTTTGACTGCTTTCTGACACGCGGCGGATGGTAAAAGCTGCGGCAGGAATCAAAACGGATGTCAACGTTCGGCTCACCGATGCGGGAAAGTGCAGTCAGAAATGCCTTTGTTGTGGAGGAGTACACTGTTTTCTGCGTGTGCCGGTCTGTGAGGACGATGGAATTCCCGTATTGACGGTATTCCTCAATCGTGTGCGCGTTCTTCAGGCCCGCGAGGAACCACCGCTGAAACTCACCAGCTTCAAAAGCGCTGGTTCGGCTTTTGCGCATTCCGCCGCGGTTGCCGCTGCTGAAGCCTTCATAGGTTTCCGCGATCTTCTGGATCTCATCGCTTGTAAACAGCAGTCTGCCCCGATATGGGAGATCCAGAACAGACCAGTACCGCTCTGCGACCTCGCGCCCATGCACGTTAAATTCATAGGTATTGGTCGATCCGCGGCAGACAAGCGGGATAAATTGATCGCCAATGGAAACAAATGCCTTGTCGTAATAGATTTCACTGCTCATATTCGTAAAAACCTCTTTTCCTTTTATAATTGTGGGCGGCACAGAATCATTCTGTGCCGCCCGGTTTATGTGTGCTCAGCCTGCGAGCAGTGCCTCAAATTCTTCCTCTGTCAAGGTTGGAACGCCGAGCTGCTGCGCTTTTGTCAGCTTGCTCCCGGCCTTTTCGCCAACGATCAGATAGTTTGTCTTTTTTGTCACAGAGGACGCCGGAATTGCGCCGATCTGCAAGAGCTTGTTCTGAATGCCGTCGCGGGTATAATGCTCCAGCTTTCCGGTCGCCACAACGATCTTGCCATATAACGGGGATTCTTTCGTAATACTCATAGGTGTCGTCTCCTTTATAAAATGAATTTTTCCCAACAGCGGATGCCAGAGCTTTGCTTCTTCAGCGTCCGCGTACCATGTGTAAAGGTTCTCCTGCATCACAGCGCCGAAGTCCGGCAGCTGCGTAAAGTCGAACCCTTTCTGAATCGCAGCTTCAAACGCCTCCCATGAACCGCCGAAGCAGCGGTCAAGCTCACGTCCAGCATGGCGGCCAACCGTCGGAATGCCGAGCCCGGCGATGAATTTTGCCAGTGTGCAGCTGCGGCTTTTCTCAATGGCTGCTTGCAGCCGCTCGAAAGACTTTTCACCGAAGCCATCGGTTTGAATGATCGCGTCGCGATGCTGCTCCAGTTCATACAAATCTGCAAACGTATGGATCCAGCCATGACCGATCAGCTTTTCTAGCGTCGTCTCCGACAGACCTTCAATATTCATCCGGCTTTTATCGCAGAAGTGGACGAATTTTTGTACCAGCTTTGCTGTGCAGCTTCGATTCCAGCAGAAAAGCTGATGCGTGCCGCCGGTCGTTTCGCCAACCTCCAGCGCTGCGCCGCAGCAGGGGCAGGACATGGAAAGCCGGTATGTACCGCTCTTTGTCAAATTGTCCGCGATTTGCGGAATGATCATATTCGCGCGGTATACCCGAACCGTATCACCGGAACCCAGCTGAAGCGCACGGAAGTTGTCCAGATTGTGCAGGTAGGCGCGGCTGACCGTTGCGCCGTCCATGCTGACGGGATCGAACCGCGCAGTCAGGCTGACCATTCCGGTGCGCGTCGTTGCAAGCTCCACGCTTCGGAATGTAGTTTCATACAGCTCATCTGCCCATTTGAGCGCGATTAGGCGGTTTTCATGGTGCCCGGTAGCGCCGAGACTTTTGCCATACGCAAGATCGTCATATTCCATGATTAGACCGTCGACAGGGTATTCGAATTTGGCCGGCTGCATACTGGAAATAGCAAGCTCCAGATCATGGGCGGTGCTTGAAGACGGCAGATAAAGATACGGAACCACACTGAAGCCGCAGTACGCCAAAAGCTTCTGCTGCGCGTGCTTGCTGCCGGATTCCAAGCTGTCGCTGACCAGATCGAATGCCCAAAATTCCAGCATCCGCTTCTGCGCTTCCGAAGCGTCCAGCTTTCGCACGCTCCCGGCTGCCAGATTTCGAGGGTGGCTGTAGGCATCATCCAAGTCCGCATTGATGGTGTCAAAGTTCTTCCATGAAATAACGCCCTCTCCGCGAACCTCAAATGCCTCTGAAATGGGAATGGTCAGCGGTACATTGAGAAAGGTCTTTACGGTGTGGGTGACGTCCTCCCCGATGATACCGTCGCGGCCGCGGGTAATGGCCTGCTTGAGATGTCCGTTTTCATATCGGAGGACAAGTGTAAGTCCATCCATTTTCCATGAAAGAAGGACATCCCGGCCGGATGCAAAACGGATCAGATGATCGATGGATTTTGTCTTTGCAGCAGAAAGCATGGGCTTTGTGTGCCGAACCTCCGCAAGTGTTTCAAGCGTTTCGCCGGCGACATGCTGTGTGGGCGAATTGGACAGGATCACACCGCTATCCTCCTCCAGCGCGACCAGATCGTCAATCAGGCGGTCATATTCCAGATCGCTCATGATTGGCGCGTCATGCTTATAGTAGGCGGTATCCGCTTGCCGGATCTGCTGGATCAGCTGCTGCATTCGTTCATAAATCGGTTCGTTCATTCGGTATGGTTCACTCCTTGTGTCGTATAGTGTTTCTTTCTCATGCCGCATCTTTTTTTGCATTATGGACTGCTAAAATCAGATCTCGCATACAGTCAAAGAATTTCTGTGAGCATGGACTCTTTTTTGCGCGATAGTAGGTAACAGAGCCGCAGAAGTCCTCCTGAACGGTTGCGCTTGCCAACCGCTCTTTGATCCATCCCTGTGTGCGGAGCGGCACGTCAATGTGATATTCGCGCATCAAATACAGAATCAACGAGGTTTCCACAAACGAGCCATCGTCTTTGTAATAGCAAAGCGTATCGTTTTTCAATGTGCCGCCGCTGCGGATGATTTGCAGCGCGGCGCCGACAGCTTTTTCTTTTTCTGTATTGACAGACTGCTGGTACACACGATCCTGCTCGGCAATCTGTGCCTGCCGCATTTCATCCTCCTGCTGCTTAAGCGACCGATAGATTTTGGAAAGCTGTATGCAGTGGTCAAGCTCATCCGCCATCAATGCGCCGATATAATCCGGGAAGGTTTTGCCTTCGCTTTCCTTGCTGGCGGTATACCGCATAAGATGCTCATTGAGGATACCGTGGATATAGTCTGCCTGCCGGGGCGATTCTTTGCCCAGATGGTAAATCACAGTTCTCTCGATTGCGACAGCTTCCTCAATAGCGCTCTTTTGCAGAGTGTCAAAATACGTTCTCCGATGTTCTGCACCGCCATACAGTTCCCGCATAGCCGGCAAATACCCACAATGTTCGGTCAGAAAATATTCCGTCATGCCAAGTGGTGCGAGGTATCCGTGGATCTCAACGTATAGCAGGTAGCGGTCAGATTCTCCGCGGGGATAGTCTATATCTGGCGTTCCTGCTTTTGTCCAAAGGCGATAGCGGTGCTCCCCATCGGAAACATCATAGAGGTGGACGGCGCGGATTCTGCGGCCACCACAGTTAAACATGCCGTTACAAAACAGCGGCATCATCAGCTTTGCATCAGACATCCGGCACCCCTCCATTCATAATGCAGCATGCAGGGGCAGCAATGTCCACGTCAATCACCATCAGATACTCCTCGGTGAGATGTTCGTAACGCCAGCTTGCGTGTAAGTAATGCTGCAAAAGTGCCCGGGAGAACTCCATGCTGAAAGAGCGCGTCTGGTTAGATTCCTCTGGGATTAGATCAGGAAAGTCTGCCGTGGTTGCGGAAAGCGCATCCAGCAGACTGTGAAGTTCCGGGATGGAGAACCTTCCGTTTATCGATGCAACGCACCAGTAGTCATAGTCTTCTACCATCCTGCACAGTTGAATCGGACGCTGCAGCAGCGTTGTCAGGTGCTGCGAAAGAATGGATGTGCAATCTTCCCAGCACAGGAGAACTGCGCCGGTAATTCTGGATCGATTCATGTATAACCTCCATTTTGGTCCAACTGCTCCCACAGGAATGCAAGCAGCTGGCGTTGATTGTGTTCAAACTGCTCCTGAAAGGGCTTGTTCAAGTCATAATTCCAGTAGCGGTAAAACAGAAACTGGAACAGCGAGTGCTCGATCTGCGCGGGTGTCATTTGCCGGAGTAGCTTGCCATACTGCCGGATCGCCGCGTAATCGGCTTTTACAAAGCGTCGAGCGTCCTTGGGGAAATTCTCATAGAACCAGTCGCTGACCCGGACACGGCCTTTTCCAAAGTGATCGGGATAATCCGTGCAGAGAAAATACTCAAAGTCCTTGCCTCGCTGCCCTGTATCCACAGTGAATGGATACAGTCGGCAGGCACGCGGACGGTGCGCATAGATGCTGCAATGATTCCCGTTCAGGAAAATGCAGTGCTGATCTTCACCTGCGGTGTTCAGCAGGAAAATCGGGAAATATGGTTCCAGCGGCATGGGGTGTGCATACTGCGCACAGATATCCTCTGGCTTGCGGATGCGCCCCTCGCTTTGAAAATGAAGCGCAAGCTGATAAACATCGTATGGCTCCAGCATGACCTTGTTTTCCACATGGCGGCAGCAGGCGCTGCACCGTTGGCATTGAAACGCGATTTTTTGATTCCCGGAAACCGGGATAAGCTGTTTGTTCATAAAACCTCCTGATGGAAAAACCGCAGCCACAAAAACTGTGGCTGCGGTCGGCGTGTCCGGCGGCAATCAGACGGGAGATCACCGCCGGGGCTTCATTCATGCAGCGACGGCCATCAGAATTGATGCCGCGATTGCCGCTTGAAGCGGAGAAAACTTCACATGATAGTGCGTATTCAGCGTTTCAAACTTTGCTTCCTGTTCATTTTGCACCTGGATGGACGTGACCAGCGAGGTCAGAATGAACTGCCCTTCGTGGTCAATGAGCGCGCTGCTGCCGACCTTTAATGGCCAGAGCAGCCGTCCGTGGAGCATCCTCGTGTGCTGATCCTTCATTTTGTCGCCTCCTTTCCGTCCCCACGGAACCGCAGATAGGCGGAATACAGGCTCTTGAGCATCCGGCGTACACGCCGCGGGTCGAGCTTATACCGTGCGGCGATCTCTGCAATGCTGTACCCATGCAGGCGCAGCAGCGCAAACGCGGCCTGCTGTGGCGTTCCGCATTTTTGCAGCTCCGAAAAGAAATATGCTTCCGAAAGCTCCGCGTCACAGACGGTTTCCCTGCGGCCGTAAAGCGCACAGTAGGCTTCCTCCGCCTGCCTGCGCCGGCTCTCTCCGCGCTTCCATGACACGATGCTCTGCTGCATCGCGCGGTAAGCGACGGTGGAGAACGAAAAGCGGCGCAGATAGGCATGGGAGCAATAGCGCTCCACGGCGCGCAGGTAGCCCATGACGGCCAGATCGTAGTAGTCGCCGGGATCATACCGCTGCTCCTGCAAAAACGCATAGACCAGCTTGTGATTCTTTTCGGCGAACCGGATCTGCCGGTTGCTCAGCGGAGCAAGCTTTGCTGACTGCTTCTGCTTAGAGCGGCAGCTCGTCGCGTTCGCCGTCAATGACGCCCGGATAGGAAAAGCGGTCGCCGTTGTCGGCAAGCTCCAAGGGGGCCGTGCTGGTGAGCGATTCCACATCGGACTTGTAATTCTCCGCACGCTGCGCCAGAAGCGATTTGACCTGTTCTTTGAAATTTGTCGCATAGCTTTTAACAGCTGCGAGACCTTCACCTTCAAGGTCCCGTACCTTCCGGAACGTGGCGACACTGTAGGTATAGCCGCCGCTTTCTGCGCGTTTCAGACCGATCTCCACGATGGCAGTAAAACTGGGGCGCCGGCGGGCAACAAAGACAAGATTCAGGAAATCATTGAACGGGCGCAGGCTTGTGGGCGGCAGGGAGAGCTGCAGCGGAAGGTACTCACCGCTGCGCAGCAGATAGACCTGCCGCATATTCTTGCAGGCTTTGCCGCTGCCGTTCGCCGTGCTGCCGAACTGGTTGAACGCGCAGGCCGCGCAGACGCCGCCCGGTGCACCGTAGCCCTGCTTGCCGTCGAAGGACTGGCAGAGCGGCGGCACGCTGTCGTCGTACTCGCTGCCATCCGGCCAGTAAGCGTTTGCAAAGTGGTGATGCAGGATCACGCCGACGAGCTTGCGCTCATAATCGGGGTTGTCCGGATCATCGCCGCGAATTTCAAACTGCAGATTCCCGCCGCCGGGGATCTTGACCCGCTGCATGGTCAGCTGCAGGCCGTCCATATCGTCAGCAAGATCCTCGCTCGAAAAATCGCTGTCCAGCGCTGTGGGAAGGATAAAGTCCTGATACACATCAACTGCGGTGTTATTCTGAATACTCATAAGAAAACTCCTTTTCAAATTTTATTGTCTGCCGTCATGCGGCAAGCTTTGTGACCTGTGCCTGATTGATTTTCTGGAACAGCAGCGGCGACATTGTCATCACGCTGTAGCCAATCTCCTCCAGCTTCGTTGCGCGGTCATAGCTTTCAACATCCTGGCTGAATCGCGTGACAGCGTTTGCAAGACCGTAGAGCGTAAAATCTCCGTCCTCGATCAGATGCTGCAAAACGCCTTTGCCTTCTTCCTCTAAGATACCGAAGCTGGAACTGGCGAGCTTGACAAGACCGGGCAGATCCTGCGTGTTGAGCTGCGCCTGCTTGCTTTCCCGCATCCGATCCAGAACCGTAGAGAATCTGGCTTCATCAACGGCAGCGCGCACCGTGTCCTGAATTTTCAGGACAAACGCGCGATCCTCTGCGTCCAGTGTCTGCTGGGAATAGAGGGCGAAGTTCACATCCGTGGTATTCACGCGGCCGATGTGCGCCCGACGGGTGCCGGCTTCGTTCACGACCATGCCGTTGGAGCATACCAGCCGGTAAATGAGAGGCTGGATGTTGACGGCGCCAAGCCCTGTCTCGCTGTTGGAGATCATAATGCCGGCCTGTACAACATCACCGGGAACCACCTCTGCCTGCAAGCGCGGATTGACGACTTTCAGATACATCCGGTCGTCAGTGATCTCGCAGCTTTCAAAGCGCGCGCCCTCCATTTCCCCGATGATGGGAAGAACAACGCGGGCGATGTCCAGATTGTCGATGCGGCGATAGCGGTTGCTGAGGAACGCTCGTGCTTTGCCGTCCATCGTGCGCAGCAGCTTCTGCTCCGGCTCTTTCTGGAACCAGCGGTTGACGTTGTAGCTTAGAAGCGCGGGATCGCGCTGGAGCATCCGGTCATAATACTTGCTGGGAATGTCCAGATAGGTGCCGATCTGTTGATGCGCGGTCTGCTGGATCTCCAGCGGCTCGATCTGGTCGATGCCCTCACGGTCGAGCACACGGATCACAGGGCTGTCGCCATATGTATCCATGTGCAGACGGTCGGTTGCGACCAGATAGTCTGCCTTTGCCTTCTGCTGGCGCAGGATCTCGCGGCTCACATCCTGAATACTGCGTCCGCTTTTCATTCGTGTTTTCGCTCCTTTCTCAAAAAATTACCATGATACGGCGATCTCGTGATCCTGAACGCTTGCGGTCAGGCCCTCGCTTTCCAGCACCTGTCCCAGACGCGGCCAGTAGACCTTGGGAGGGAAGGCAGTCAGATGCTCCTGCGGAACGTCCTTTGTGCCGTCGTCCTCATGGATGCACACGCTGCCGTCTTCTTTCAGCGTCAGGCTGCTGTGGCCGCGGGAATCCAGATCGGCGATCACGCGCTCCAATACCTCACGTCCCTCCACGTCATACCAGACCTGCGGATCGACCGGCTGCTGGTTCGGCGGTGTCGGCGCGTCCATGCGCGGCTGCACCGGCACGACCTTCAGGAGATTACAAGAGAGGTTGCCGTTGCGGTCGATCTGCACGTCTGCATAGTCATATTCCTCAATGCCGTACACGCGGATACGCCCCGTGCCGCCCTGCATAACGAGCGCAGTCGGATTTCCGGTCGTCCACTCCCAGCGGGCGTTCGGATAGACCGATTTGAGATACGCAGAGATCCGATGGTTGACGTGCCGCAGCAGAAGCTGCATGGCGTCGGCGTTGGCCTGCGCCGTACTGTAGAGCGAGGCTTCCCGCTGCTTTCTGGCGTCATGCTCTTTCTTCCGGTATCCGCGGATGGAATCCCATGCGGGCTGAAGCTGGAACATGACCACCCACAGGCCCCACGCCGTAAAGACCAGGAGCAGCAGCGGGACGAGCCATGCGCCGCGCACCAGCGCCAGGATCGCAATGACCACACCGATCAGGACGGAGACACTTCCCCAGAGGGGACTGGATCGTTTCATAAAAATAAGCCACCTTTCAAAATTCTTTCGATAAAATAAAAAAAGAGGAACCGCACCGACGAATCATTTCTGAATCATCTGGTGCGGTTCCTCTTCCGCTGCGCCGGTATTATTCCGGCAGTTCTTCCCGGTCGCCGTCGATCTGTTCGGCGGAGACAGGAAAAACCTCTGTTTCATTCTGCGCTGGACGGCCTGTTTCCCGTTTTCTCGGAACAGGCGCCCAATCGTCCAATCTGAGTTTCAAGCGCTTATCCTTTGTGACGCCGTCTTTCTTCGTGAATTCTTCCAACTCCAACGTGCCGCTCAAAAAGATAAAATCGCCTTTGTCCAGACTGCACTTTGCAAGCCGCTGCGCCATGTAGCCCCATGCCCACACGTCAACAAACTGTGTGTGCCGCTGTGAACCGAAGCCGACATACTCGGCGACGGAAAAGCGGGCATAGGGTTCACCCTTGGCGCTGTGCTGCAATTCCGGACCTTGCGTGATCAGCCCGATGAGACTTGCTTTTGCCATAACACTCCTTTCTGCCACCGGCATGAATATCTATATAAAAAATGCCGGCAGCGACATCTACCCCTTGCGGGCAAATACCATGCTACCAGCACTCAAATACAAACCTGACCAACGTGTGCAATGTGAGAAGCCCCACGCACAGACCATACGGTCTGCGTTCCGATGAACTGCACAAATATCAATTACATGAGTATAGTAGCACAATATCTTGCGATTGTCAATTATGATAAAACTATATGTAGATTTCGCAAAGGATAGAAGATGTCCTCTATTTATAAAATAGAGCGGCAATACGATTTTTCTGCACAATACAGAAAAAAGCGGCCGCAGATCTGCGACCGCTTCGGTTATGCAACTGTGATCATTGGTTTCACGGTATCCAGTGGAAGCCCGGCTTTCTGGGCCTGCTCACGCTCGAAGGTGAACCTTGTGATTTCCTCGATGAACTGCCGCTCTTTGGAGGTGGCTTTGCTCCAGCTGATGCCAAACTTGCGGCACATCTGCATATGGATTTCATAAAACCGTTCGCGTGAACCGCTGAACTGATCCAGATACCATTTCATTTCGGCGTCTCTATCCATCGTATCACTCTTTCAACGTTCTGATTCATAGATCAGAATTCCTTTATGGGACACTTCGTTTTCTACAGTAAACTGGTCCTTGCGCTCGGCAAAGCCGCTTTTTGTACCAACCAGAATATCCACGGGGCGCTGCTTCACGTTACGGATCGCTTTGTGTGCAGAAGCAACTATGGCATGGAGATCTTTTTCGCCATCGTTTACAACGATGTAGAAGTCAAGGTCGCTCTCCGCATGGGCTGTGCCGTTTGCAAAAGAGCCGAACAGATAAATACAAATGGGATCGACCTGTTCAATGAGCCTTTGCTTTATGATTTCAATTTCGTCCATAAATGTCCAGCCCCCTTCGCTTATAATACTATAGCAAACTGCAAAACAATAATCAATGACGAACAGGAAAGCGGAAACCTTTGAAAAAGATGATATTTGTATGGGCACTGTTGCTTTCTTTTGCAGAAATGGTGTGTTATAATATAATAAAAAATGGAGGGAGATGCTGCCGTGTTTTTTGCACCTTATATTGTGCGCTGCTCTGATAGTTCGTCTGTTCAGGTCAAGATCGATACAGCTTTACCAGCAGACATTTCCGCAACACACAATGCTCCACTTTGGCAAACAAATTGGGACTCGCCTCTTTTATCAGATCCCTCGGTACAAAAATTTGCAATGAAGACAGAAGATTGGTCGCTTTAGCAGCATATCAAATCTCCGGTCGAAAAGCATATGTCTATATTCTTTACGCAGAGAGCGCACCAGCAAGCAATCCTGTTCTCACAAGAAAAGCAGAACGAAAGTATTGTGGGATAGGCGCAGCTTTGATCGCATTTGGTATTAAATTCTCCATTGACAACGGATGTCGCGGAGATGTGGTGTTCGACGCGAAAACAGATGAGTTGGCCAAGCACTATGCGGAAGATTTCGGTGCCAAGCGTATCCCCAGCGCAACGAGCGGAGGCCCAAAACGGTTTATGCTTGCAGACGAGGATGCTTGGCTGCTGTTCTCAAAATACTTGGTAGAGGAGGAACCGGAACATGGATAAAAAGAACAATGCACAATATGTGATCGACGAATTAGCTTCGCAGGCAGGCGGCTACTTTTCAGTGCCTACACAGGAGGATATTGCATACACAGATTTACTTTTTGATGTTTGCCAGCAATTTGGCATCCGATACTATTCGTCTTCTGCTAAGGAAAAAGCTTTTGTCGAAGAGGTAACAAGGGTGACATGGGCGAAACAGCAGGAGAGCACGACAGGGATCAAACAGAATATCCGCCCCGCGTTTTCAGCGTAGCATCCGTGAATTGCTGCAAAATCTAAAAATATCAGGACAAAAAGCGGGAAAATCCGAAATATTTTCGGATTTTCCCGCTTCGTGATTATGTGATGACATACATTGTAAACTGATACTGGAGTATCAGAAAACATAAAAGTGAGGCCCCAGCTTCGGAGCCTCACAGACGCTTTCTTTCGGGATATCCCTATTCAGCCTGCGGCAGCGCTTGCCCAAGCAGCACTCCACACCAGACCGAAGCTGAACCGGCCGGATGCTTCTACATGACGATAAACAGTCAAGCTGCTATCTGTATTTTAATTATAAGGTTTTTGCTGACTTTTTTCAACTCATTTTTCGGACGCATCAGAGACGATACATTTAGAGCCTGTTTCAATTTTTTCAACTGCCAATGCACATGGCTGCGGCAGGTGCGTGGTCTTGACTTCACTGGGAATTGCGAAAAGCGGCAAATAGATCCGATAGTTTTGCCCCACAGACAGGCGCTTGTTCTTTTCTATGCAGAAGATGACCTGTTCTCCGTCCGTTTTTTGCAGCGTGACCCTGCGCTGCCGCTGAAACGGAATACTGGAAACTGAAAGACAAATGCCTTCCTCTGCGCAATAGCATTCGTTCGCGAGCATTACATAAAGTTCCGCACAGCGCACGCTGCAGAAAAACAGCAGCAATGCACTAAGAATCAGAAACGTCCGATCGCCGGAGAATGCGGAAACGATGGCTGCAGCCAGAAACGGCAGGCAGAGCAACAGCGACAGCAGCCACTTCTGTAGCAGCGGCGCGGGCCACGCAAGGATTTCTTTCATATTCAGCACCGCTCAAAGACGATCTGCTTGTGCAGATAAAGATTTGCGATTGCCGCCGAGACAGGGCGCGCCTGCCGGGAGGCTGCCATCAGGATGGGAAGATTCTCGCTGGTGGTCAATTCATCGTCATACAGGCAGTCCATGAGTTGCGCATCAGAGCGAAGCGTCCGCACGCCGCGTTCTGCGCATTTGATCAGCTCTGCGCTGCTGAGAAGCGCCTGATTCGCCAGCCGCACGATTTGCCGCTCCTCTGCGCTGTGCTTCGGGCGTGAGAACAGGCGAATTGCTTTAGAGAACGGTGCACCATCCCAAAGCCAGAGCTTCAGGAACGCGCCAATCCGCAGAAACGGATTTGCAGATACCGGTGCGATATACAGGCAGGAAAGAAGATCATAGAGGGCTTCATACTCGCTGTTGCCGCGTCCCTCCGCGACCAGACCGCGCGTGACGAGCCGGTCGATGCAGTCGTCCAGTGTCCGGCGTGACGTAAACGACAGCCCGCGCGTCAACTTCAGATAGGTTTCCGCGATCTGGCTGCGCGAAAGAATGCGCCAAGCAAGGCTGCTCCAAACGGTCATTTCCTGCACGTCGAGCATATATTCCTTCCGCCCCACAATGACAACGGGATATTTCTTGCCGTCCAGTGTGCGATGGCATTTGAAATGCCCGACGGCAGCGTATTTCGTGTATTCCATAACAGTACCTCCAATGTGTTTTTATTTTTCTTTTACGAATGCACCCGAAGAATTTCAACAGGCGATGTCGAAAGCGTCCAGAAAATCCGGGTCGCTGCGGAGTTTCTTTGCCGCGCGGGAGATCCACGCGCCGACGTTGTTGGAACTGGTGTGATAGAGCGCCGCAATATCCTTGCAGTCAAAGCCCTTCGTTTTAAGAACGAGCGCATCAACGCCGAGCTTCGCCACGCCGCGATAGTGCTTCTTGCAGGCGGTCAGCACTGCACCGGTGTCCACACCGGAAAAATGCGCATGGTCTGTACATATGGGCATGGGGAGACCTGCGTCCGGGTCATCCAAGGACTGCTCTGAGATGTATTTGCGCCAGCTTACCTGCTTGCGACAGCAGTCAATCAGATGGTTGCGGATGACCGTAATGGCGTAGGTCTTGAACGAAGTGCCGCCATGATAGCTTGCCGCCGCATGGCACAGCGCGACGCAGCCCTCCTGAAAGAGATCGTCATATTCCATACGGCAGTTGCTTTTGGGAATAAGATTTGCAATCGTCCAGTGGACAAATTCAAGGCTGTTTTCTACGAGAAACTGCTGCTCAGCGGTCAACACGATGCTGCTTCGATCCATTTTGTTTCACCTTCCTTTGTGCGTTCAGAAATTCTTTGCAGAGCGATATGACCTGGTCACAGCGATACTCCGAGAAGTTGGCAATATGTGCGTCAGCTTCCGGGATGCCAAGCCGGACGCACAGCCATGCGTAAGCGTCCTGTTTGCGCATGAAGCCTTTCTCCCAAAGCTGGTTGAAGGTCCGATGTGCCTGCATCCGTTTTTGTCGAAGTGATTTGTCTGCAAGCGTTCCCATCGGCAGACCGGTCGCCTTGTGTGCCTGCACGTAAGCGTCGCAGGCGGGATACCGGGAGCAGACATAGAGCTTTGCAGTACGGTCTTTTGTGTGGATGCCGTAGATGCTGCTGGCCGGGCGAAGCTGGGCCGGCGCGTGGCAGTATGGACAGGTAATGTGGGCTTTTTTCAAATGGAAATCCTCCTATGTATTACTCAGAAGGAAGAAGGGAGAGTATCTGTAAACAGCAGCTTTCATCGTCTGACAAGCACCAGTTGAGATATAACGCATAAATATCCTCAAAGGCGCTGCGGGAGAGGTTGCTGCGGCATTCGCTTGGGTCGATCCGCTGCGCAGTGAGACGTTCATATTCGGCAGCGGGGATCAAAACAGGCTTGCCGTCGGCATCTGCGCTCATCAGATAACCGGAACACGGCGAATGACATTTGCACTCGTTGCAGGAGATGAAGCAGGCATTTCGCCAGTTCCCGCGGCAGGCGGTCAGAAATTCTGCAAGCTGTTGAATGGTTGTCCTCATAGGTTTGTCCTCCAAATCCTTCTATAACAATACGCACCGCAAAACGACAAAAAGACCACTTGAACCTGTGAATTTTCTGTAAATTATGAAAATGCACCCGGTCAGCAGTGCTGATCGGGTGCAGATTTCAGCCGATGATCCAGAACGGCCCGCCGGAACCGGCGGCTTTGCTGGCTTCATTCAGAATGATGGACAGCTCCCAGCTCTGTTCGCTGCGCGTCCGGCTGGCAGGGTCGGCAACAAGAATTCTTTCGTCCTTGACGCCGCGCAGCACGATGAAATGCCCGGACGAGGTAAAATGCCCGGCGGACATGATGGCAACGATCAGCTTGCCGCTGGAAAGCGCGTCCGTGATCCGCTGCGGCTCCGATGCGGTGCAGCCGGAAACCGGAAGACCCCACGCTTCTGCAGCCGCCGGGATGAGCGCGTGATAGGAGCCGCTTCCGCTGCACCAGTAACCGTGCTCATACGACCATTTTGCCATCTCCACGGGATCGACCAGATCGTCCGTGAGGGAAGACACTACCATTGCCATGCAAGTCGGGCCGCAGCCGTAGCCGCCGATATCGTCGGTGCCATAGGGCTTGTTCGCATAGCGTTCATCGAGTTGATTGTAATAGACGACCTCTGTGCTGCCATCTGTGTAGCGGATGTCTCCAAGCGCAGGGATCGTGAAGCCGCTCTCAGACGAGGAAAGATTCTGAAACAGGCCGTCGCCCAGAAACAGGCTGAGATTCTCGGCAAAGTTCTGCGCAAGCGTTTTCTGCTCTGCGGTCAGATGAAAAATGGAGTCGGCAAAATACGCTTCGCCGCGATAGGTCAGTGTGTAGACGCGCACCGTCACCTCGCGAAGCGCTGTTACTTCTTCGCCATCTTCATTGAGAGCGGTTTCTTCTACCTCGCGCATTTCGTCCTCATAAGTATAGTCGTACAGTTCACCAATACCAGAGCGCAGAAGCTGCTTCATATCCTCCAGAGAAATGGCGGCAACGTCCGTATCACGGTACGCACAGTATTGCGAGATGAACAGATTGACGTTGTTGATGCGCTCGTTCTCATACGGGTTGACGATCTCATACTGATCGGCGCTGGACGCGGCAAAATCGTCCGCGATCCGCTGCTCGGCATCGGCAATACCACTTCCAAGCAAGTCGCTGACCGCAAATGCGATCTCGTTCATGTTTTCGGTGATTGCAGCCTGATCGTTCAGAATGGTGGTATCGCCGGTGGTCTGCGCCGTGCCGCCGAAGATTAGCGTTGGAAGCATCACGAGGAACAGCAGCGGGATCGCAAGGATGGCGAGCAGCGCAAGGAGGATCTTCTTCCCATGCTTGGCTGCCGCGATTGCAATGCTGGCAGCCGCGCCGTAGGGACCGCCGAGGGCGGCCCCATTTGCAGCTGCGGCCGTGATCTTGCCTGCTTTTGCGGCGCCTTCCACGACCTTTGCGGCGGTGCTGCCGACCTGAACCGCTTCGTCCAGCCCGGTCTGACGACTATCGTTTACGCCCATTCGAGTACAAAGACGACCGACATGATCTCCTGCCCGGTCACAGGCTGAGAAACGGCGGATACGACGGCATCATAGTTGATGGAGAGCGCATCTGCTTCTTTGACCGTCCACGGCGCAGCCAGCGTGAAGACCTCGGAATCACCGGTCTTGCTGGTCTCGGAAGAATTGATCTTGAAGCCGACCTGCTTGGCATCCACTTTGGCCCTTGCCATGTTGGTCGAATACGGAACAAACTCCCAACCGTTTTTGCTGGTAACGCTGACGGAAGAAACCATTACATCACCGGTAGAATTGTTGACGATGGAAGCAGCGGCGACATAGACCTTGCCGGTTTCATCCACAACGAGCGGCAAAGTGGCCGGAACTGTCACCGAAAACAGCTCAGTAACTTCCCAATGTGCATAGTACATTGTCGCGGCGGTTTCCTTGAAAACAGTGTTTGTCGTAACTTCCGTGCCGCCGTCTTTCTCCGTAAACCAGCCTAAAAATTCGGCGTTTTTACGTTCCGGATCGGCGGGGAGAACGAGTTTTTCACCGTAAGTCTGCTCGGTCGTTTCCGAACGTCCGTCGCCAAGGTTCCATGTCACAGTATAGGTGTTTGCAGTGAATTGTGCATAGAACGTCTGGCTGGTCGTAATCGAAGTGACGGTATTATAGAGCTTGCCGCCCGTTTTTTCGGTATACCAGTTCTTGAATGTGTATCCGGTTTTCACAGGAGAAGCGCTGGGCGCGGTCGGCTTGCTGTTCGGCTTCACGGTTTCGGAAAAGCTGGCCTTGCCGTCGATGGTGCCGCCGTTGCTGCCTGCGTCCCATGTGACCGTCAACGAAACCGTTGCGCCGCAATCGTCGCACTTTCCATCGCCGTTCGCATCGGTGTGGTCTGCACATTCATAGCCAGAATCTCCGCAAGCCGAGCACGTCTTGGTACGCTTATGCTGCGTTTCGCTGTCCGAAACCCACGAACCGTAGGAATAGCTGTGATCTGCATAATCATAGGTAGACGCGCTACAGGACGTACAGGTTTTTGCACGTCGGTGCTGCGTATCACTGTACTTGCTCCATGCGCCAGTGGAATAGCTATGATTTCCGTATTCCGTTGTGGAGTACCCACAAGTGCGGCAGGATGCCGTTCGGCTATGTTGACTGGAAGAAGAATTGCTCCACGAGCCGTAGCTCATGCTGTGGCTGGCGTATTCGTAATCCGAATCGCCGCAGTTCCGGCAATAGGCTTCGCGCCGGTGCTGACTGGACGAATACTGCTCCCACGAGCCATAGCTATAGCTGTGACCACTAGAATAGATTATTTCGGATTTTGTCTGACCGCAAGCGCAGGAGTACGAACGGTAGCCGTTGCTGGTACAGGTGGCAGCCTGCTCATTCTGAAGAATCCATGTATGGCTGCCGCAGTCCGGGCAGGTACCGGAACCGTAACCACCAGCGCCGTGACTCTTATAGGTGTAAGTGCCAAGGTACTGGACGTAGTGGCAGAGATAACACTCATTATAGTTTGCATGGCCGCGAGACGAATGTGCGACTTCAACGTATGTGCCCTGGAACGAATACTTTCCGCATGAAGGGCAGTTGCCAATGATGGAGCCAGTGGACTGAACAGAGATACCCGGCGCTTTCTTGATGCCGTTGGGTGCAGTGGTGG
>ENA-UOIY01000111-UOIY01000111.1-human-gut-metagenome-genome-assembly--contig:-P114-NODE-111-length-134525-cov-12.045772_pt1 | contig 134525 bp, 126 predicted proteins | sample MGYA00242335_ERZ723882 | MGnify/ENA metagenome assembly ERZ723882 | reverse complement strand
CTCTTTTTCCTTTTTTATAATAGTATCATTATGGTATAATAGAGACATTAAAATCAGAATTTACAGGGGAACCACAATGAAAATCGAAATAAACTTCGAGCATCCCTATATGGACGCGAAAATCATCGAAGAACTGACTATTGCGGATCTGGATTGTTTTTACGCTGACGCAGATGAAGTAAGCAGCTTGAATCTGTTTTTTATTTTGGAAGCATCGTTGCACCGGCTGCACGGCAAAGAAAATAGAAAAGCGGCTGCACGGTGTGCGTTTTTGATGGCCTATTATCTTTTTACGCCTCTAACGCCGCCTGCATCTCACGAACTGGCAGAGTTCTACATTAGCAAAGCGTTGGAATGGGATGAGATACCAGAGTATCGCCAATGGAAAGAAATTATCGATATGGGAAATTGATAACTTCCAGTTTTTGAAACTGAGAAATCGGAAGTTGGAAAGGGGTGCACTGCCATGCTGAGAAAGTTGAATTGTTTTTTAAACATCGTTATCGGTTCATTCATAGGAGTTTTCATTGGGTTCGGAATTTATAAGTTCTGGCACTTTAAAACTTATCCAAATTTATATGTCATGCAGTCTGCACCGTGGTACACAGAGTTACTGTTGGATGGTGCCATGGTGGTCGTTGTGGTGGTCGTATGTATTATCCTAAAGCTGATTATTTGGAAAAAGTTAAAGCCATAACTTCAAGTTTATCGAGAAGTCACAGTGAATGAAAAATCGGATTTTATGGAGGTGACAAAAATGATGCCAACTATTGGGATAATGACGATTGTGTCTGCAGCACTTACAATTTATTTGTGCCACGATGAGTATAAAAATGGGAAAATGAGTTCAAAAAATTTTAAGATAGTTGCGATCTGTGAAGGATTTGCAATTTTAGGAATGATATTTTTGATTATCAGTTGGTAGTCAACTTCCAGTTTTTGAAACTGAGAAATCGGAATTTGATGAGGTGATAATATGAGCAAAAGTAAGAAGTTGACAAATAGGATTATTGCTGTCCTATTGATTGTTTTGGGTCTTATATTGGGTGGCACATGGAATAGCGCGAAGTATTGCATTGGAGATAAAATTTTTATCGCCTTAGGTATATCTCCTTGGTCAAATGGTTCAAGTGGAACACATTATCCTGCTATTATTGGTAGTTTTGTTATTTTGGCTGGAATAAGTATCTTGAATTTAACTTTGCAAAAGAAAACTCGTCTGTGGATTTGGACTGCTGTTATTCTATGCTTTATTTTGTTTAATTTGTTTTTTACCTATATGTAGTAGATGATAACTTCAAGTTTGTTGAACCAAATAAAAGTGGACTTGAGTTATTCACATCCCAAAAGTAATGTGTTTAAAATTTAAATGCATCGCTTTTGGGATATTCTTTTTAATGCTTTCTTCGACTTCTTCACACCATAATTCTTTGGTTTCCTTATACTGTTCTGTTAATATTCAACGATAGCATTAGTATGCATTTTCTTCAAAGTAAATGTGGATTTTTTCGCAAACATAGCTTACCAGATAAGCAACAAAAGGAAAGATGATGAAGCATACTGCCTTGTTCAATTCTCCGATTTCTCCAAACGGAATACCGCTCTTGAAAGCACAAAAAGACTGATATAGATAGTAAACTCCTGCAATCAGTCCGAAAGAAGAAATGTAGCCAATCCCTTTTGCTACAAAAGAAACTGCATGAAACGCAATGGATAGTGGCGTGTAAATAATCGTTCTCAATCCACTGAAAATAGAAACAAAAAACATGTCTCGTTTTTCTTTTTTCTTGAAATTTTTCTTTGACTTCTCATATTCTTCATCTGTCTGAACGGTACCAAATCCTAACTCGGCAAACTTCCTACCAATTTCCCTTGCAAGCCGTTCCTCTCGTATTTCATCATCATAGTTGTAATTGTTCATATTCACCCCTCATAATCGTTCATCGAAGCACATATCGTATGAGTTTCCAATTTCTAATCTTCCCCAGTGATAATACGCAGAAGCAGATTGTTGATTACTTTATTCTCTTTAATGCTTTCTTCGACTTGTTCAAGCCACATCTCTTCATTTTCTTTATCAAACGCTTCCAGTTCGGCACGCTGTTCCGGCGATAAGCCCTTATATCGTTTCTCAAAATATTCTGCTCGTTCTTCCGGTGTTTCTTCTGGGTCTGTGAAGCCTGCAACATCTGTTGGGAATGTGTCTGGAACTAACTTTCCCTGCCTTGTCAGCCAAGCTAAGGCATCAATGAATCCCATCATGTATGTAAGGCGTTCTTTTGACGTTAGATAGAAGTTTTCCGTCTTTAGATATTTTGTACGGGGAGACTGTCCAAACGCCTTGTAGAGCCCCTTATCGCTTTCTAAGAGTATTTTAAGACCGTCATGGTACTGTTCATAGTTTTCAAGTACCATACTTTTCAGTGTATATAATTCGTCCAAGTTCATTTCGATCCCTCCAATGCAATTTATAACATAAATTATAACATATAAATCACATCTATGAAAACATAAAATTCAACATAGAGGTGATTTGGCATGAAAGAAGAAAAATTAGTATTACGTCCTAAAAGAACAAAAGGAGATGACGGGTATAAAACATTCTCCGTGCGATTGAAAGAGGAAACTGTAGAGAAACTGGATAAAATATCAGCCCAAACAGGGCATAGCCGAAATGAATTGGTTGGCATTTTTTTAGAATATGCAGCTGAACACTGTGTCATTGAAAACAAGTGACAATCTATGCACAATTAAACCTGTGCTTGCAATATGCTTGCAAAAAACTTAAATAATGCATATTTTGGAGACAATGTAGAAAATGATGATGTGAAAAACACTGGATTTAACTTGTTTTTATTTAAAGATACAATTGTAAAAATCGAGTTTGAATAAACAAAAATGCTTAGTAAATCCAGTGCTTATGCGGGTTTGCAGCACTTTTAAAAGTCTTTTGATAACAAATTGATAACAGTTGCATGAGAGCCATTATTCTTGTGATCTGGTGGTTTTAGGGTTAGAGAATGATTGACAGGTGGTTGTGCAACAAATAAATCCATATTTATCTAAAAAGCCCTTAGCTGTGGGTATAAAACTCATAGCTAAGGGCTTTTGTCGTGCTTATTTATCTGGTTTGAGTTTGTCTTGGAACATTTCGACCGTAAATGGTAAACCACACATCTCTAGAACTACACCTCCAAGTTTGAGATAATGTTGGAAAAGTTGTACAATACACTTTTCCCATTTTTCACACTAGGAGGTCAATTATGAACACCAAACTTGCCACAGCACAGATCCGTGTAAAAAACTGGGCTGCTATTATTCAGGAGCGCAACGAATCTGGTCTGTCTGTCAAAGATTATTGTGCACAGCATCAGCTTTCATGAGACTCTTATTATTACTGGCTCCGCAAAGTGAAAGAGGCCCTGCTTGTAGAAAGCGGCTTTGTTGAAGTAACGCAGCCCAGCCAAAGCAGTTCCCTGTGCAGAGGTCTGTAACAGCTGATCCAAATGAAATGTCGCTCAAATTCTTCTGTGGTTCCAGTAACCGGGAGATCAAAGGGCTGGTCTGGGAGGAAGACGGCTTCCTGCTTATTTATAAGCGGCTGGAGGCGGGAACTTTTCAATGGCCCCGATCGGAAGCGGAAGCCCGGAACATCACTTCGGAGCAGTATCATCTGCTCATGAGCGGATACTCCATAGATCCATCTGTCCATAAGATCGCTCCAAAACATCCAGTGTGACTTTTGTACAAAACAGAGAAGTTTTCCACCGTCAAAATACCGAAAAGATATCGGTCTGATTTTTGTGTTTTTTCGCTTCTTCTGTTATACTGGATCCATAAAAGCGAAGTAGACTGATCGTCCGTATGGCACTTGCGTTATCAAAAGAACAGCTGGCAAAACTGAATAAAAAAGATATCCTGCAGCTCTTGCTTGAAAGCATGGAGCAGGAAAAAGAATTACGTAGCCAGCTGGCTGTTCTTACGGATGAGTTGAAACGGACAAACCAGCAGATGCAGGTGATCCTTGAAAAATGGAACCTTGCGCAGGCAAATCGCTTTGGACGTTCTTCTGAAAAAATGACATATGATACCGGAGCCTGCCAGCAGTTGAAACTAGCCGTCATGTACGCGGAATGTTTCAATGAAGCAGAAGCATGTTTTTTACGGCAAATCTTGCTAATAACCCCAAGTTTCGCCTATAATAGGATTCAGTATGAATAATAGAAAGACGGGGGTTAAGCAATGCAGGCATATACATATATTTCTAAGGGAAAGTTTGAATTAGTGGAAAAACCAAAACCGGTACTTATGCACGAACGGGATGCGATTGTAAAGGTGACACTTGCCAGCATCTGTTCCAGTGATCTGCACATCAAGCACGGAAGTGTGCCGCGGGCGGTCCCTGGAATTACAGTCGGTCATGAGATGGTAGGAATTGTGGAAGAAGTTGGGTCAGCGGTGACCCATGTGAAGCCGGGGGACAGAGTCACTGTAAACGTAGAGACCTTCTGCGGTGAATGCTTTTTCTGTAAAAATGGATATGTAAATAACTGTACGGACGAGAATGGCGGCTGGGCCCTGGGATGCCGTATCGACGGCGGGCAGGCCGAATATGTGCGGGTTCCATTTGCAGATCAGGGATTAAATAAGATTCCGGATGGAGTGACGGACCGGCAAGCACTGTTTGTGGGAGATGTGCTGGCGACCGGCTATTGGGCGGCGAGGATCTCTGAGATCACGGAGGAAGATACGGTTCTGATCATCGGTGCCGGTCCGACGGGTATTTGTACCCTTCTCTGCGTAATGTTAAAGAAACCGAAACGAATTATTGTCTGCGAGAAAGATGAAAACCGCGTCCGCTTTATAAAGGAGCACTATCCAGATGTATACACCGTTTTACCGGAGGAATGTCTGGAATATGTTCAGAAAAACAGTGATCATGGCGGAGCCGATGTAGTCCTTGAGGTGGCAGGAGCCCCCTCTACTTTCCGGTTAGCCTGGGAATGTGCAAGGCCTAATGCAATCGTCACAGTGGTAGCGCTCTATGACGAAGCCCAGACGCTGCCGCTTCCGGATATGTACGGCAAGAATCTTACCTTTAAAACCGGCGGTGTAGATGGATGCGACTGTGAGGAAACACTTCTCCTCATTGCAGAGGGCAAGATCGATACGGAACCGCTTGTTACCCATACCTATCCGCTTAGCCGGATCGAAGATGCATACGAGCTTTTTGAGAACAAGAAAGATGGAGTGATTAAGGTAGCGGTGGAGTGCTAGTTGGATAAAGAAAGGTAGGAGATACATGCAGAACATCAGATGGGCAGTTCTTGGAACCGGAGTGATTGCAAATGAAATGGCTGTGGTCTTAAAGAAAAACGGGCGAAACATCGATGCGGTGGGCAACAGAACCCATGAGAAAGCAGTTGAATTTGCAGAAAAATACGGGATAAAAAAGGTATATGATAATTATAATGACATGTTTACAGACCCGGATATTGATGTAATCTATATCACAACTCCCCATAATACCCATATTGATTTTATGCGCAGGGCAATTGAGAATGGAAAGCATATTCTGGTCGAAAAATCCATTACCTTAAACAGCCGGGAACTGGATGAGGCAATTGCTCTGGCGGATAAAAAGGGTGTTGTCATAGGTGAGGCCATGACGATTTATCATATGCCGATTTATAAAAAGCTTAAAGAGATTCTTGAGTCAGGGAAACTTGGAAAGGTGAATCTGATCACTATGAATTTTGGAAGCTTCAAAGAATATGATATGAACAACCGCTTTTTTAATAAAAACCTGGCAGGAGGTGCCATGCTGGATATCGGGGTGTACGCGCTTTCCTTTATTCGGTGGTTTATGGATTCCAAGCCGGATCAGCTTTTATCCCAGGTAAAACCGGCACCTACAGGAGTGGATGAACAGGCAGGATTGCTGCTGATGAATCAGGAAGGCCAGATGGCATCTGTCATGTTGTCGCTGCATTCCAAGCAGCCGAAAAGAGGCATGGTATCCTGTGAAAAGGGATATATAGAAATCATGGAATATCCGAGAGCCTGGGAAGCGAGAATCACCTATACAGATTCCGGAGAAACGGAAGTGATTCAGACCGGTGAGCATGCAGATGCGTTGGCCTATGAGCTGGCGGATATGGAGAAAGCCATCCGTGGGGATGCAGAATGCATGCATTTGGATTATACAAAAGATGTGATGGATATGATGACGGAATTCAGAAAAGAATGGGGATTTCAGTATCCGGAGGAGATGTAAATTATGGTACGAAAACACATCTTTTTTTCAGGTGATGTCCAGGGCGTCGGCTTCCGCTACCGCTCCTTTTATATCGCCCAGTCCCTTGGCCTGGCCGGTTGGGTGGAGAACCTGTGGGACGGAAGAGTGGAGAGGGAAGTGCAGGGAAGCGAAGCTTCCATTCGGGAAATGTTAGATCGGATTCAGCAACAGAGATGGATCAACGTGGCGGATATGGAGATCACAGAGATTCCCTGTGAAAAAGAACGGGGATTTAAGATAAGATAAAAACGAGGGGGATGTTACTATGTTTATCAATTTTTCCAATCATCCAAGCAAACTTTGGGCAGAGGATGAGAGAAATGCGGCTCTTCAGTATGGAACGATTGAGGATCTGGCCTTTCCGCAGGTTCCGGCGGATATGAGTTCGGAAGGTGTTTGTAAGCTGGCAGAAGAATATGCGGAAAAAATTCTTGCGAAAAAACCAGACTGTGTCATGTGCCAGGGAGAATTCTGTTTAAGCTGGCATGTGATTGCCCGCCTGAAAGAAGCGGGAGTTCGGGTGGCAGCAGCCTGCAGCGAGCGGATAGTTGAGGAAGTATACGGAGAAAACGGTACGGAAAAGCGAAGCGTGTTCCGTTTTGTACAGTTTCGGGAGTATTAAAAAAATCCTCCGGCTGTACCGTCAGGTGCAGTCGGAGGAGAGAAATTAGTTATCGATGTAATTTTCTTTCTATTTTTTCATAGAGTTCAACGTAGGCCTTCAGTGCCTTTCGTACTGTATCAATGCTGTATCGATTGTCATCCTCACCAGCATGATTAGCCTGATTACGAATCTGTTTCAATTCCATGTGAAGACGTACTAAAACGTTAATGTCTTTCTTTTCTTTCTGGTGTTCACTGATGCGGTAGCAGCGGCTTTCCCAGGCAGTATCTTTTTTGGGCGGATTGATATAGCAATTGGGATATCCACGGTAATATTCAATTTTATCCAGATCGTCAATTTCACTTAAATTGAGGAAGAAAGTTTTATTTTTATCTTTCTTTGTCCAGCCAAATTTCTGGAAAATATAGTTTTCTACAGATTCCCAACGCTGCTTTGGAGAATTATCATCGTTTAAGTGCTCTTTCTCACTTTTCTTAATGATTGTGCCGGAAGGAGTCACATCAAATAATTCTTTGCAATACAGGAAGTTATGTTCAATGATCTCTTTTGGCATCTTGCTTTCCACAAGAGTGAGAGCCTGCTGGATAAAGTCTTTTTCAATACACCATTTAATTTCGTTGATGGTTTTTCGCTTGCTGTTGTCTAAAAGCTCATCACCATAGCTGTCACGAATCAAATCCTGGAAGAGTCTTAAATAGCTGGAATTATCAAGCGATGCCGGAGTGCCTCCAAGTTTTTTCAGTGAATCGGAAAGGTTTGATAAACCGGATTCAAATTTGTTGACATCACACAGCTGAATACCTTCGGCTGTTGTTCTCATGCTGTCCAGAACCTTCTGTTCGATTTCTCCTTTGAAATTTTTCATAGACTGATCAAGAGATTTGATCTGCCCATAGTTGATACATTCATGGATACCGGAAACAAAGTTTATAATGTCGAAAATCTCAGCTGAGGATGTGAAGTAGGCGCGGCTGACTCCATTTACAGGCTGGAATTCTACATTATAGATATGTTCAGGTTTGATCTCGATATTTTCCATCTGAAGCAGGGATAAAACAGTATTTAAAATCTCCTGAGCTGTACGGAAACCACCGTGGGTATCTACAAGGATGTTTAAATCCGGATAATGATTCTTAAGAAGACGGATCTCTTCAATCACATCATGGATAAATTGACGGCTGTTTTCGGAGTGTTCCTCCGCACGTTTTACCGGATCAGTTTCTTTACTGCCGAAATTTGTACAGATCTCTTTGTAGGACAGTGGCGACTGATGTTTTTGCGCAAATGTGGATGTGGTGAATGCGAAATAGTTTCGTGCTGTATCTTTAAAATCGCCGTATCTTGGATCAGTCAGTTCAACGGTGTCGTCCAGAGTAGCTGGAGAACAGATCATAAGAATTCCATCCAGTTTTTCACCATTGTTCTTTTCTGCAAATTGATGCATCAGCATATAAGGAACAGGCTCTAACTGATAATAGTATTCTTCCGGAACTTCGGTTTGATCCGTCGAAAGCATCGCAATACCTTTACGGGGATTCGGGCTGATCGTGCTCAAAGTCAGCAGAAGGAGATTTTTGGTTCCTTTTTCAGCTGGACTATCGGGAGCAAAGTCGAAGAAGCTGCCATTTGCTGGAAGTGTAAAAGTTTTTTTAGCACAATCACTAACTATTTTTTCGTCCATATTTGACCTCCTCATACTTACAGTCCTGACAAAGCAGATCCGTCGGACTCCATATATAATGAATTATACGGCAAAATTGCAAAAATCACAATAAACTTTATTGTGGTTACACATAAATTTGCACAAATATGCACATAGATATGCTTTCGTACGATGTTTTTCTTCTTTTGCGTACCTTAAACAATTCTGCCGGGGACCATATCAGATGGGAGTTATCTCGCATCTGATATAATTCAAGTGTCCAAAAACAGTGAAACTCTTGCTGTATCATATAACCATCAAAGAGATGGAGGGAAACGAATATGGCAAAACTGACAAAACACGATAAGAAGTCAATTGAAAAGGGCATGGATGTGCCGGCTGAGCGCGGTCCGGTATGGAACAGACGTCCGGTTGTTTTTGCGGATAAGCGCCGCACCTGTTCCCGCAGAAACGGAAAGATGGAATGTTTGAAGGAACTTCGCAATTATTAAAGGAAGTGTCCAAAAACAGTGAAGAAGATAAGTTATTCTATTATTATCAAAGTGATTGTTAACAGACGATTAGGAGGAAATGAGTATGAGTATGAATACAAATCAGGTTTTACAGGATGTAACAGTAGAAATGACAGCAGAGCAGGAGGCATGCAGAAAAGCGGAAAAACGCCGCTTTGTAATCGCAGTGGTGATTGCGATATTGGGCACACTGACTGCGTTCAGTGAGAGCGGGGACGGAAACGCCAGCCTTGTGGGGATGATGATCGGGACACCGATGGCATTTCTCCTTTTCGGAGGAATCCCATACGGTTGGAACCTTGTATCTAAGGTGACACGCTATTTTGAGTGGATTCTGTTCCTCCCAATTATGGGATGGCTGATCTATTTCGGCGTGAAACTGATGGCTTCCATGTGCTGCGGCTGGTTCTTCTTTGGCCGTGAGTGCCTGGTACGTATCAAAGCAAAAGGAGGAAGGGGATAATGAACTACTATATTTCAGATCTTCATTTTGGTCATGCCCGGCTCAATGAGAAGATTGATGGCCGGGGCTTTGAAAGCACCGAACAGATGGATGAATATATGATTGCCCAGTGGAATTCACGGGTAAAAGATGGGGATCATGTATTCATCTTAGGAGATCTGAGTGTTTCTTCCCAGGGAGAGGAGGTGAATCAGATTTTTCATCGTCTGAAGGGCAGGAAAACACTGTTAATAGGAAATCATGACACATACCTTCAGGATCCGGCATTTGATAAGGGGCTGCTTGAACAGGCAGTCCCTTATCTGGAATTGCAGGATGGGAGGTACAGCCTGGTATTATCACATTATCCGATTCTTTTTTACAATGGACAGTATATTCTGGATCAGGAAGGGCGGCCAAAGACCTATATGCTGTACGGACATGTGCATAACGGTCCGGATGAACAGAAGATCCGCGAATATCTGAAAGATGTACGTAAACATCCGAAATGGAATTGTGTTCTAAAAAGAGAGGATGAGACACCATGCCAGCTGATGAATTGTTTTTGCATGTTTTCTGATTATATACCGCTGACACTGGAAGAGTGGATTGTGGCGAACCGGAACAGAGATAGAAACCAGTGAAATATGTAAAATAATGGAAATACTCCCCCGGTTCCGGAGAAAATGCGATATAATGAGCACAAGAGAGCCATAGGGAGCTTGCTCACTTTTGGCGAACGGCGAAGTGATTGAGTGATGAAATCACGAAATAATATCTGCAAATGAGAATGCGAGGAAGTAGAATTATGATCAATGAAACTACAGTGTCATGGCTGGAGATCCCTTATATTACCTTAACATTTTGTCTGCGCTTTCTGAAACCATCGGAAGTTCCGGAACAGAAGGTTTCAGCTCTGCGCGGTGGTCTGGGTGAGATGCTGCTGAGAAAAAACTGTGTGGCAGACCGCAATTGTGATGAATGCAGGTTTCAGGACAGCTGCATCGTATGGAATGCATTTTATACACCAATGCGTTTTAAACCGGCATATATGACCGGAAAAGAAAGCCTGGGATACCTGATAGAGTGCGACAATCAGGAAACGGATATGGATCCGCGTCATGGATTTGTATTCCGCTTGAAACTATTTGGACGTAATATTGCGCTGTTCAGCCAATATCTGGATGCGTTTTGGCAGCTTGGACAGGCCGGAATCGGAAAAGATCATGCCAGATTTGAAATCGCAGCGGTTTTATCAGAAGATGAAAGCATGATTTTAGATGAAAATCAGATTCATATGGAGAACTTCCGGATCCGGACTGTAGGAGATTACATATCTCAGAGAAAATGGGAGCTTGGAATCGGAAGGGGATGCGGCAGGGAAGAGAAGCATGTCTGCCGGATTAACTTCCTCACACCCCTGGCCCTTCGGAAGGATCGCATCGATCTCTATGATTTTGATGCAGATGCTATCTGGAGAGCTGTACACCGGAAAATTCAGATGATGAGCTGTTTTGATGAAAATCCGGTTGAACTGGAAAAGCCTCTTGTCTGGCCCCGGATGCTGGAATCTCATATTGCACGTTCCGGAATCCGCCGGTATTCGAATACCCATAAGAGCAAGATGGAGTTAAAAGGAATACGGGGTGTAGTCGTGATGGAAGACATCACCGAAGAAAGACTGGAAGAACTTTTAGCGGGAGAGTTGTTCCATATAGGAAGAAATAATAGTTTTGATTTTGGTCGGTACTTAATAGAAAGAGAGAAATAAGTGAGAAAATCAGTTTGTTTAAATCCAGAGGAAATCTTTCATGTTCACACCTGGAGGTGTGGGCATGCCGGAGAAGAACGAGAGGAAGAGTATATCAAAGCTGCCATTCGCCTGGGAGCGAAACAGATCACATTTACCGATCATGCACCATTTCCAGGTGATCTTTTCCGCGGAAGAATGAAAATGGAAGAACTTCCGGAGTATGAAGACACACTGTGGGAGCTTCGAGCCAAATATCAGGGGAAAATACAGGTAAGAATAGGACTAGAGGCGGAATATCTGCCCGGATTTCAAGCTTATTATGAAAAGCTGAAAGAAGACGAAGGGATAGAATATCTGCTTTTGGGACAACATTTTTATGAGTTAGCGCCCGGTGAATACAGTTTCTCTAAAAAAGGACTGAGCGGCCGTGCAGACGGAATCGTCAGAGCAGAGCTAGAGGGAGTGGAAAGCGGATATTTTTCCGGCATAGCACATCCGGATCGGAGCTATCGCTACTTAAAACCTGGAGAACAAGCAGACATAGGAATTGTAAAAGAACTAATTAATGCCGCCGCAGAATATCACATTCCTTTAGAAAAAAATATCAGTTCAATGGAAGCAAACTGGTATTATCCGGAGATATTCTGGAAATATTGTACCGACGATTATCTGGTCGGTTTAGATGCCCATTCTGTATCGGAGATGATGAGAAGATATCATTACTCAGCTTTTTTTGATGGAGTCAATTAAAATTAACCAATTAAAAGTGTGCTGTAAGTACTTCTCAAACCCAGAAAAAAGAGGTATACTAAATGAAGGAATGGGACTGTCAAATATGAACAAATTGTGAACTTCCAAAAAACACCCTTCAAAAATGCCTTTTTCGGAATATTCTGAAAAACTTCTGGAAAAATGGACCCGCAAAGCCTTGATTTACAAGGGTTTCCAGAGGCAAGGGTAGAAATGAAGGTCGCCCCTTTCAGGGCATTGACACAGCTTCATCTTTAATAAACGTGATTCCTTTACCCATGTAGAAATGAAGGTCGCCCATTTCAGGGCATTTCTAGATCTTTACATGCATTGATACTAATCTGAGGCATTATTCTTTTGCGCAAATCCATGAAAACAGTTGAATACGGAGTCCATGTCTTATGGACAGAAGGGAGCACAGAATGAAAAATGAATTAAAGAAGATGACGCAGGAATGGATGGAGCTAGAACGAAAAACAACCAAGCAAAGGCAAATAGCAGAATTGTTTTATGAAGAGAAATTAATGTCGCTTGTAGTTTCGGAATTTAAGAAAAATAATAAAAATATGCTGAGGGAAAAGGTGGAATTTCTGATCATTTCCGTTGGTGTTTCTTACGAACCGCTTGTGTTAAGCATCAAAATGTTTGCACCCAAGCGGATTTTGTTTTTGTATACGAAATTAACAGCAGAGACATTAAATAAGGTTGTAAAATATTGTGAACTGGAGGCAGTTCAATATGAGAAACATGGATTATGGAAATATCAAATTTAAAGCGGAAGAGCAGATAGCTCTTAATGAATTAGAACCAGGAAAGAAACGAGATTGGCTGAAAGAAGAAGTTTATAAGATTAAGTCAAATATGTTTCGAAATGATGTCGGCAAGTATTTACCGGATCAAGTTTCTTTATTGGAAGGATTTATGATTCTTTCAGCGCTTCATGATCCGATTACCTCATTCCATAGTGGTAATCAGTTGGAAAAGCTGAAGCGCATTCGTTCAATGGTTTTTTTGAGAAATAATAGTATCTTTGCCCATGGTCTTGGGCCAGTTTCCAATAATGATTTTCTAAAATTTAAAGGTTTTGTTTCGGAAATATTCCAAGAATTTTGTGTGATTGAAAATATTAATTTTGAAGAGCAGCTTCGTGATACTACCTGGCTAAATCCTACCAAATCAGCTTATTATTCTAATCTGGGGGTGTGATCATGGCAGTTTTGTATGTAAAGGAACAGGGGACAATTCTGCAAAAACGAGTAGAGTGCTAAAAGTACTTCTCAAACCCAGAAAAAAGAGGTATACTAAGAGAAGGAATGGGACTGTCAAATATGAACAAATTGTGAACTTCCAAAAAACACCCTTCAAAAATGCCTTTTTCGGAATATTCTGAAAAACTTCTGGAAAAATGGACCCGCAAAGCCTTGATTTACAAGGGTTTCCAGAGGCAAGGGTAGAAATGAAGGTCGCCCCATTCAGGGCATTGACACAGTTTCTGTCTTTCCCTTTGCATACAAGTTATTTCCGTAGAAATGAAGGTCGCCCCATTCAGGGCATTGACACATCTTCATCCATAGTTAATGAATTTACAATAACGTCCGTAGAAATGAAGGTCGCCCCATTCAGGGCATTGATACTAATCTGAGGCATTATTCTTTTGCGCAAATCTATGAAAACAGTTGAAATACTTATTGTTAAAGAACAACTTGTCTAATTTTTCTGAATTCCCCATGTTAGACTTAACTCATGAAACGAAAATGAATATTTGTAGACGCACTTTTGATGTGTGTTTTTTGATAGACAAATGCTGCAAAAGGTGGACAATTATTTGATTACAGTGGTATAATTACCTAAAAGTGTTCGAAAATTACGGGAAGGATGGACAATTTCATGAGACAACTGATGATTTTAGAAGTATCTCAAAAGCAGGCGTACATCTTTGAGAGTACGAAACTGAAAGAAAACGTGGAACGGTCAGAGGAGATATGCAGGGTGACAGATCCGGCATATTTTGAACTGGTTGCAAAGCGAAGCAGTCTTGCTTTTGACAAAGAGAAAAATGTGGTATATTCCGGCGGCGGCCATACGGTTCTGGAGTTCCCGGATCGGGAGTCCGCAGAGAAGTTTGCCTATGCGATCTCTTCTCGGGTTCGCCGTGAGTATCCGGAGCTGGAGTACTTTATCAAGACGATGAAGTATGATGAGAGCAAGGGAGCGGGAGAGAATCTGTTCCGTCTTTCCCAGGAACTGGAAAAGAAAAAATCAGTTCGTGCAGCTTCGTTCCATCAGGGCTCTTTCGGAGTAGAAGAGAAAGATTCGAATCTCCGCCGTGCCAAGGTAAGTACCGGACGTGTGGACAAAATTGAGATGCCGGCGGAGCATGAGTATGTGCCGGAAGGTTATGTTATGCCTTATAAACTAGAAGAACTGGGAGTCAGCAAGGATGATTCCAGTTTTGTGGCGATTGTTCATATCGATGGAAACGGCATGGGAAAACGAGTGGAAAACCTTCGAACTAAGTGTAAGGATCTTTCATGGGAGGAATATAAGAAAACACTTCGCAGCTTCAGTGATGCGATTGATGCGGATTTCAAGACAGCTTTTCGAGGCATGCTAGATGAGATCGGAGAGCAGATTCCGGCTCTGGTGGATGCAGGATTGAACCTGAAGAACCGTTCTTTCCCGGTTAGAAAACTGATTCTCGCCGGTGATGATGTCTGCTTTGTCACAGAAGGCCGAATCGGTCTGGAGGCAGCACGTATCTTTATTGAGAAGTTATCTGCACTGGAAAATGCAGTGGATCATCAGAAATATACAGCCTGTGCGGGTGTTGCGATTGTACATCAGAAATATCCGTTCTACAAAGCCTACGAGTTATCAGAGATGCTTTGTTCTAATGCAAAGCGTTTCCTGGCTTCCTATGATGACCGGATTAAGGATTCCGGAACCAAGGGCTGTGCGATTGACTGGCATATCGAATTCGGTGAGATCATCGATGATCTTGCTGAGATGCGCCAGAAATATGAGACAGAGGATGGCGGAACCCTGGAGTTAAGACCCTATATGCTGTGTGCAGAACCGGAGCTTTGGAAATTAGAAAAGGTACGCCGTTATCGCTCCTTCAAGAAGCTTTTAAGCATGCTGCTTGATAAGAAAGAAGTCTATGCGAGAGGCAAGATCAAGGAGCTTCGAGGGGTACTGAAAGAAGGCGAAAAGGCAACCGAATATTATCTTCAGTCTTCTCTTATGGATATTTTAAATCTGGATATTTTTGAAGATCATAAATTGGAAGAGCAGCTCAGACAGATTGGAACCGGAAGCGGATTGGAGCGCCGTGCATTCCTGGATATTGATGGAAAGAAGCATTCGCTTTATTTTGATGCAGTCGAGATGCTGGATACCTTTATCGGTCTGAAAGAGAAAGGAGAGCAGGCATGAAGCTTTTGATAGAAATGACACTGCAGTCGGATGCCGTGTTTGGCAACGGACTCAGCATTCCGGGCGGAGAAGATATCGCGACACAGATGGATGATGCAGGGTTTCCATACCTGAAGGGCAATACATTCAAAGGAATGTTTAGAGAGGAACTGATTAATTTCCTTGGTTGGACCGGAAAAGATACGGTAGAGACAGACCATATCGTCTGCACTCTGATGGGAGAAGGCGGTTCGGAACTTCTGGATGAATCCAGAAAAGTTAGTTTTTCCGACTTAGTAGTTCATCCCCTTCTGCGCAGTGCAGCAGAGGAGGAAACAGGAGATCTTTCAGAACATAAAGCTATGTTTACGTATACCAGAGATTTTACCAGCCTGGAAAATGGTATGGCTAAGGAAGGTTCCCTTCGCCAGTGCCGCTGCGTAAAGAGCGGATTTCATTTTTACGGCACCTGTGTCTGCGATGCACAGGATGCTGAACTGGTGAAAGAGGTGTTAGGACTGATCAAATGGGTCGGTACCATGAGAAACCGCGGTTTTGGAGAAGTAAGTATCTGCGTGGAGGATCAGCATGAATAATTATTGGAAGATTCGTTTGAAAAACATGGATCCGCTGAGAATTGCGGATGATAAAAGTAGTCAGCACGGACAGACAGACACACTGCGCTATATTCCTGGCAGTGCGCTTCGGGGATATGTGATGTCAGAACTGGCAAAGCAGGCTGAGTTTGAGACCTGGAAACCGGCATTCTTCAATGGGCAGATTCGTTTTATGAATGCCTACCTGACGGTGAATGGAAAAGAATTGATTCCTTCTTTAAAGGGTTTTTTCGAAGATAAGACACCTTGTATTGATAAAAAAGAGATTCAGAACGTTATTGAGAAGGATGTGGAGCCAGGATATAAGCGGGCATCTCTCGGAAGCTATTGCTATGTTGAGGAAGACTGCATCTGCTATACAGGTCTTGAATTAAGTGAAGATATCAATATTAATATGGGACGCACAAGTGAAAGAAATGTTTTCCGGAGTCAGTACTTGCGAAAAGGACAGAATTTTACCGGTTATGTATCAATGACAGATGACATCGATGTAGAGCTTAGGGAAGCGGTTCTGGAAGTTTTGAGCAAAGAGATCCGGGTAGGAAACAGACGCAGCGGCGGTTATGGAACCTGCTGTACGGTTCTGGAAGCCATGAATGAGGCAGTTCCTTACGGAGAGGTACGGACTCAGAAATCATCGAAGGAGTTCTATCTGGTGCTTCTTTCCAATCTGGTGATGAGAAGTGAGATCGGAGAGCTCTGCGGGCTGAACCTGGATGAACTGGCAGAGCGTTTAGGATGTGATAAACTGGAATTGAAACGTTGTGCAACCTCTACGGCCCAGATCTATGGTTATAATCGGATCTGGAAGGGAACCATTCCTTCCGCCAACATGTACGAAGCAGGAAGTGTGTTCTGCCTGATTGCCGATCAGGAGATTCCAGAGGAAAATTTCCGCCGTGTAGAAATAGAAGGACTGGGTATCCGGACTGTGGAAGGATTTGGCCAGGTGGCATTTATGGAAGGATTTGGCCAGATCATCTATAAAAAACCGATGGAAAAAATGGCTGAGCAGGTGGAAACAGTACAGACTCCTGAAAAGAGCAAAATCCATGCAGAGGAGGATTGCCGACTGGCAGCCAGAGGACTTTTACAGCACCGGATTGAACGAGGCATGGAACGTTATGTAGTAGAACATACGGATGAATTGAGAGGAATTACCTCCAGTCAGCTGGGCGTGATTGCATCGATGTGTATCAGCTGTCAGTATAAGCCGGAAAAGGCAGAGTGGAAGCTTGGAAGTTTTCTGGTTCATTCCAAAGAAAAGACAGAACGCTACAAAAAGCAGGATAACAAGAAAAAACCGGATTCCTACCATCGTTATCTGGAGAAAATGCTTAATTCTGATTTGTTTGAACTGCTTGAAATAGACGGAAAAAAGGTGATGGGAATCCCGGCTGATCAGTTGTTTGAGCCGGATGAGCAGATTCGGTATAAGCTTCAGCTGATGGAGCGGCAGATACGCTACGCAAACAGGGAGGGAAGAAATCATGGCTGATAAATACGGAAGTTTATATGATCATATCGTATCCTATCAGATCACGGCGATATGTAAGGAACCGCTGCACATCGGCGGAAACGATGACAGAGCCGGAGGAATTCTGATTCATCCGGTAAAGAATGTCCCATTTATTCAGGCAACCGGATTAGCCGGAGCGATGAGAGATTACCTTGCAGATGAGCCGGAACTGCAGAATAAACTGTTTGGTTCCAGCGCGGACGGCTCCGATACAGGAAGTAAAGTCCGGATCAGCGATGCATTTTTCACGGGAAATGTCATAGATACCGAATTGAGACCAAGAGTTAAGATTAACCGGGAAACTGGTACCTGCCAGACGGTTCAGACCAAAGGCGGACAGAATTGGTCCGGCCAGAAGTTTGAGATGGAGTCAGTGGCAGCAGGTTCTGAATTTACATTTAAGCTCTATCTGTATGAACGGGAACATGAGTATGAGGCAACGATAGAGAGGATATTAGGTGCTCTGCAGGCTGGCAATATTCAGCTTGGCGGTCAGAAGAGCAATGGCTGCGGATATGTAGAGTTCAAAGAACTGCTGAAAATCAATTATGATATGACCCGGGAAAAAGACCGGAAACTCTGGAGAGATGAGTCAAAAGAGGGACAGTCTATTCTGGAGGAGCTAAAAGGACGGGTATCCACGTTGGATCACCGCATTCATTTTGAACTGAAGGGTAAAGTGGACAGCGAGATCCTGGTCAAATCCATCGATGTAAGAGATTATAATGAGGAATCAGCGGATGCAGAACAGATGCGCAGAGCAGACGGAGAACTTCTGATTCCGGCCACTTCGATTAAAGGTGTGCTGCGAAGCCAGATGGAGAAAATCGCAAAGCTGAGACAGCTTCCGGTATCGGATATTGAGGCTGTATTCGGTAAAAATGCAGAAAAAGAAGAAAAAGGATTTCTGGGCTGCATTCATTTCTTTGATGCGATGCTGGAAAAAGGCGGTGAGCGTCCGCCCCAGAAGCGGATTCACATCGATAAATTTACCGGTGGTGTGATGTATGGAGGACTTTTCAGTGAGACTCCGGCTTATGGTGAACTCACTATCCGGGTTGATCTGGAGGAGGAGAATAAAAAGGCTACAGGCCTTCTTCTTATGGCACTGCGTGACGTAGGATTGGGTATTCTCCCTCTGGGAAGCGGAAGCAGCATCGGCAGAGGTTATATAGACGGAAGTGAGCTGCTGATCAAAGAAGGAACCGAAGTGATCGCAAAGATCAACTTAAAGAGCAGACAGATTGAACAGGGCGCAGATTTGATCACAGAGTATGTGAAAGCGGTCTGAGAAGGGATGGCAGATTATGAAAACATATAAACATCTGGATGTCCGGGCGGTATCTGCGGAGCGTTCAGAACTGAAGGAAAAAGCAGCACAGTATCCTTATGTAATTGCTCATATGTACAGTGACATCCTGTGCGGAAACTGTGTTCATGATGGGATTAACTGGGATGAACTGGTGGAATTAAGAGCATTTGATGAAAAAGGCGAACTGCATGTATACGAGCAGAATGGTTCTTTGAAGGCTGTAGAGATTACGGAGAAAGAGAATGCTGATGCAGAAGAGGATACCGTGATCAAGTACTATCAGGTTCGTAAATCAGTTTCCGCTGTCAAATCTCCATGCAGACTTGCAGTAAAAGAGTATCTCGAGGCGGATGAAGACGGACAGGCTGTAGTTGTCTATACAAGACCCTTTGGATTGGAGGCGAAAGCAGAATGAGTTATGTAGGAGCACCCTATAACTTCGTACCGTTGGGCAAAAAAGTATACCGGAAAGACGAAATCACAAAGCACAGTGAGATAAGTGGCTTATCCGGATATCTGGAGTATCAGGTTACTGCCAAAACTCCTATCATAGTTGACGGCGGAGATAAGCATTTTTATAAAAATAAGGATGGAAAGGCAGCCATTCCGGGAAGTACCATGCGGGGGCTGGTGCGCAGCAATATGCAGATCTTAAGTCAGTCTTCTATCGCGGATGATATTGCAAATGCAAAGCTGATGTACCGGTGCGTAGGCGGAAGTTCAAGAAACCTGAATAAAAAGGTGTACGATGGTACCTTAGGTTCTGATACGGTTGTTGTCGGCAAGGGAAGATTTTCTGTCTTAAAGAACGTTAAGGGTGGATATATCGGCTGCAAGAATGGAAAATATTACATTATTCCATCCAGCATCCAGACACTTCAGCGTGAACTAGGCGAGATGAATTACTATGTTTTAAGTGAGCGCCGGATCATTGAAGATAAGTTTCGTGGATTTGAGATGTTGAGAAAAAGTCCCTGTGTACTTCAGAACTCCAACACGAGACCTTTTGTGAAAGAAGCAAGAGGAAACCGTGTTCAGTATAAAGGCGACAAGAATGTAAATTATAAGCCGTATTTCAAAACAGTTTATTATCAGCCGAAGGGAATGCGGAATATTTCTGCTTTATCAGAAGAACCGAAGAATGGTTATAAAAAGGGTACACTTATCACCACCGGTTTCATGAATCAGAAAAAAGCATTTTATGTAATCCCGGAGATGGCAGAACTTCCGGTAAGCGAGTGGATCCCGATTGCACCTCAGGATATAGATAGTTTTAAACGTGATTTTGAGGGAAGAAAGAATCAGTTGACCGTGGCAACCGGATTTAATCTGGCTAAGATGGAGAAGGATGAGAAAGAAGAACTGAAAAAGGAAGTGAGCCGTTTCTTTGGCCTGCCGGAGAATGGTGAGATCAAACCGGTATTCTATATTGAGTTAGATGGAAAACTGTACTTCGGATTTACTCCAAGACTTCGTCTTTTCTATGAGAAGGAAATCTATGATGGATTGTCGAAAGAACAGAGAGACAATAGCCTTGACTACTGCAAGTCCATGTTCGGATTTGCGACAGATAATGAAAGCTACCGTTCCAGACTTTCTTTCCAGGAGGCCGTGATAGATAAGAATATTTCTGAAAATGGAAAAACAGCGGTAGTGCTTGGGGAACCGAAGCCTACCAGTTATCTGGATTATCTGGTTGGAAAGAATGGTGAAGCAGTTACGTATCGCGGTGATTTTGCTTTAAGAGGTATGAAACAGTATTGGCTTCATACGAAAGAGGCTGCCAGTGGCCTTGGAAATAACAAGGACGTAGGATCTGATTTCTATCCATACCCGAAGGAAACTTCTTTCACCGGGCAGATTCGTTTTTCAAATCTGAGTGAAGAAGAGCTTGGTATGCTTCTCTGGAGCCTGCTTCTGGAAAAGAACAGCCAGCAGAACATAGGAAAAGGAAAACCCTATGGATTTGGCCGTGTAGAGATTTCGCTGAAACAGCTGAATATTCTGGATACGGCTGCCATGTATGACAGTGAGACCCTTTGCTTAGAACCCTACCGGGAAGAGAAAGAACTCTGCAGTGAGTATGTGGATAAAGCTAAGAAAGATATGACCCGGTTCCTCGGAAAAGATGTGATGGAACATCCGCCGGTTCGTGATTTCCTGTTGATGAAAAATGGCAATGAGATCCCGGATGACAGTAAGACACATTATATGAGCATCGAGGGGCGTGACAGTGACTATCAGGTCCGCAATAGGGAACAGATCCCGCTGGATACCATTGGAGTTGTTATGGGTAAGGAGAAGAGAAAAACTCAGGCACAGACTGGTCAGGGTAGTCATGGAAATGGATATAACAGTGGAAAATGGGGCAAGAATAATTCTTATGGAAATAAGAATTCAGGAAGCAGAGAATATAAAGACAGTGGCAATGCGACCACGTCTATGGCCAGCGTGTTTGCAGGAATAAAAATCGATTCATAATGTGGAACAGATAGTTTCCCACCCATAGAAAAAACCGGGATTATCCCCGGTTTTTTCGCTCTTTTAATGACTTTATGATGTGATCTCTCAGACTTTTAGGTTCCTGTACGATAGCAGAACTTCCAAATCCGTAGATCCAGGGACGGAACTTGCTGATACCGTAGACGGTATCTTCGTAGTACAGATAGCCGTCTTTTTCGTAGAGTTTTCCCTTTGTGCGGCAGGCAAGATCCCGTTTTACTTTTTCCCAGACATTAGCCTCGTTGTAGAACTTTACCTTGATATGTTCCGGCTTTTCGGAGAAGCAGTTTCCCCATACCTGGGGAGCAATGGAATCAATGATGGAACTATCGCCTGCATCGACTTTCTCAGTCCCAGGCCGCAGATCCAGGATGCGATCTAAGCGGTGAACCTGAATCTTATTCTCAGAAACAGACAGGACGCAGTATAGGTTCTCGGACTCATCGTAGGATATCTTCAAGGGCTGGAAGGTAATCTTTAGAATTTCTCCTATGGAGTTTTTATAATTCATGGAAAGAGATTTCTTTTTTTTGATTGCTTCATCAATGATCTGAAGGCGGGATGTCAATTCCCGGTAATCATGGATGGTACGATAGCTGTCCTTTATCTGAAGAAAGGATGTTTTTGTAATTGGCGAAGGTTTGTCAGGTGTAATATCCTTCCGTATGGCATCCAGTGCCAGAGATTCATCGTAACTTAAAGCAATATTGAAGTTATCACATCCGGTTAAGGAGCAGTTTTCGATATCAATCGGGATATGATCGAAGCCACCATTTAAAAGTTGTTCTTCTAAAGCTGGATCAAAACAGTTAAGCTTATCTTCAAGCTTGCTATCATCATCGCTTTGATTTTCTTTAAATAGGTCCTTGATATTTTCAGGATCCAGGAAGATCCTGTTTTCCAGATTTTCCGGGATAAAAGAAATATTACCATCATATTTTGAGTCTATGGCTGCCTGCCATTTCAGCATAGCAGCGATGTCCTGGCGGATGGTATCGATCGGAATCTGCGTATAATGATGGAGCTCCAGGATGGACATTCCGTCAAGGTCATAACTGCCTCTGGAGATCCAGCTGTAATAGGTCTGAAGACGGATATAAGGGTTTTCGTAATTATTCATACTCATCCTCCTCGTATCTCGATAAGGTTCGGTCTATGGAAAAATTCATTTTGTCCTTTAATGAGGCAGGTTCGATGACGTGGACACTACGTCCGAATTGCCGGAGATAATTTGCAAAATCTCCCAGACCGCGGATGGTGTCCTGATATTCCAGCTGATTTTCCTCTGGGAAATAGGTGATGGAGGCACCGCTGCGATGCTGTTTCAGGTAGTGAATTTTTCGTTTGACATTGGCTTCCAGATCAAAGCGGATCTTGACCATAAGCGGTTCTTCCAGCGATATGCTGAACATCTCGGAGAAGATATGCTGATATGCGGCAGAACGATAGCTGTCATTTGGAAAATCCGTGTTTTCAATGGTGCTTATGCGGCTCATATCGATAATCGAATTGTATTTTTCGGTCAGAGCTGGTTCTTCCGTATATTCTTTCCCCAGGAGATACAGCTGTGCTTTTTCTACACTGTAGATAACCAGGCCGGTCTGGAAGAGAATCGTAAGCATCTGGCCGGCTTTGGTTTTGTAAGTGATGCGTATCAGCTTTTCCGCATAGCTGGAATCAGAAAGCTTTTTCATCCATTGATTAATCTCCTCCAGCATTTCGTGCTGTTTTCCGTAGGTCAAGTAGTTGGGACTGGAGACGGAACCAAGATTGTCGGATAGCTTTATGATTTCCAGTTTCTGTGCGATGGAATTCAGCTGGCTGTGGTAAGGAGAGGCAGCCGGAAGCAGTTTTACCTGTTCTAAAAGTTTGCTGACCGTCTCCTTAGAAAAATGATGCAGGAGCGGAACGGAACGTCCGGTGGCATGGTATGTGCCATCGGATGTAAGGGCAATCTCTTTTTCTTGTATTAATGCATTCCACAGATTGTCGAAAGCGGTTTTAGTGATATCCATCGGTAGTTTATCACAGTCATCGTCTGTTTTACTATTGTTACCTGGCAGGAAATAGCGATCTTTTAGTAATTTCGCAGTGTCGTGTTTGCGCTGGAGGTTCTGGATAACATTGTATTTCCTTAAAATCTCCTTGGATATCGGGAGGTAGTAAACCGGAGGAGCAGACGGATCTTTTGAAATGAGTGTATAGTAGGCAGTTTTATTTCTGGTCGTGCTTTCCAGTTCAAAACCTCGTTCTTTGAGGCGTTCTATGTAGTTGTAAGTGCTGGCCCGATTGCAGCCGAGAAGTTCCTGGATGTCTTTTGCAGACAGTTCCTTTTGTTCATAAAATGCATGAATCAGTGTTTGAAGCTTTTCTTCCACTTTCTTTGATCCCATAAGCAAAATCCTCTCATATGTTTGACTTGATGTGATACTCTGAGTATACCAGATAATGGTGGAAAAGTCTTAAAATGAATATGGAATTTGCAAAAAAACTGCTGCCAGAACTGTATGGTACGGAATTTTCAGTCCGGAAAATGCCTGCCTGGAACAGTTGCAGCTGGCGGCTTTATAGCTGGCATAAAATTAAGATACCATAGAGATTTTGCATGAACTGTGCTATCATTATTAAAGATGCAAAATTTTTCGGACATATAACCCAGACGATCCTTTCAGGCCAGTATGTGGTTTACAACGGAAAATATTATGAAGTGCATGAGATTTCTCCGGATTACGGAATTGTGCTGCGCCGTGCCTCTGATCTGTACAGCAGCCGACGGTATTACCGTCAGCTCAGAACCTATCATATGGGTAAAGTAGAACAGAGTGAGATGGTCAGCAGCCGGAATGTGGCAGGCATGAAGCTTATGACAGGCTGCTGTGACTTTTCTGTAGATACGGATGGTTATCTGGATATGCAGGATCTGCATGACTGCAGGACAGCCAGACACGTGGATCTGAGAGAAGATCCGAAGGCCGGATCCTACAGACGAAGCTATCACAATAAGCGGATTCTTACTGTCAAGCTTCCGGATATGGATGAAGATATGCGCTATACGCTGGGGCTTCTATTCTCCGAACTTTTTCGTTCACTGTATCCAGCCGGATGGGCGTATCTGGCTGTTCTCGCGAAAAAACCGGAAGATTTAGAAGAAACATACAGCCTCCTGACTTATGACCTGGAAGAAGAAAACAGTACAGAGAATCTGTACATAGTGGAAGACAGTGAACTTGATCTGGGACTCCTTGACAGTGTGATCCGAAATATGCCGCGTATGATGGAGATACTGGAAGACTATCTTTCCTGGCATCTTGAAAAGTTGGGAGAAGAGGAGAAAGAGCAGGCAGAAGGAGAATCAGAAGAGGCAAAAAAAGATCCCTACAGGAAGGAACATTACTTCCTTTTTGGAGGCGAAAAGGTGAGCAGTCATCTGAAGCTTTTGGAGGTACGGGATTATCTAAAACGCTGCGGCAGCAGAAAAAATCCACTGACCCGTGCGAGAAAACAGGAGCTTATCGATGCCAGGGAGTTCGATCTGCAGGCAGTTAATACCTGTGATTTCTGTGGCCTTCCACTTTCGGAAGTCAGCTATGAGCGTCTGAATGATGGCCGGATCCGATGCAGCGATTGTGCGTCCAGTGCTGTGGAGACCACAGGAGAATTTCAGGAGATATTCCTGCGATGCCTGAAGATGATGGAAATTCTGTATGGAATCAAGATTCACGCACCGATTCAGCTTCATGTGACCAATGCAGAAGAAGTGGCGAAGCAGACAGGAATTGTGTATAAGCCCGGAACGAAGTTTGCAGTTCGTGCAGTGGGCTATGCACAGATGAAAAACGGTATCTGCCGGATTGTAGTGGAAAACGGAAGTCCGCGTCTGGCAGCTATTGAAACCATGGTTCATGAGCTGACTCATATCTGGCAGTATCTGAACTGGAAAGACAGGGAAAAGGCCTGGAATCTGAAAATGGAGAAGAAGGCCTATACGGCAGCTGCCCGGGATATTCTGTATGAAGGAATGGCAATCTGGGTATCTATCCAGTATCTGTATCAGGTGGGAGAATCCAGTTATGCTGCCGGTCTGGAACAGATTCAGATGGCTCGGGATGATGCCAGAGGAGCCGGATTTAGGCTTTATGCAGCACAATATCCATTGGTTAAGGATATGACCGCACTTCGGAAGACTCCATTTACCGAGTATATTCCAGTAGACTTAGAAAAGGTCAAATCAGAAGCACACCGCCTTTTGGGATAACAGCGGAAAGCTGCTAGGCATGTGTGGGATAACAGCAGCACGGACCGTGGACTGTGCTGAAGGGAAAGGATAAGAACATGAATCAGGATGATTTTTTTGAAAATGAAACGCTGGGAACGGCATTTCTTTTTATCCCGATGGATTTAGACCATGAAACGGCGGAGCAGAAGATGGGCTGTGAAACATTCCGGGAAGAGCTGGAGAAGGGCGATGCGTGGAAACTGAAGGATGATAAGGACAGTAACCGCTATATCTACCGTTATATTACGGACAAGATGGATCTGGGAAATAAAGCGGACTGTCTGTATCTGCACTATTGCCTCGCAGATGAAGCAGCCAGAAAACGCGGCTGGGGTGAGGCTGGAAGGCTCTATCGAATCAAGGATACTGACATCCGGTTTCAGATTCAAACGGTGCATCTGTTCACCTTCAAGACGGAAATAAAGATAGCGGCGATTCAGATGGAATTTGCCAAGGATGCTCCGCTCTATATTGCAGAAGGCCTGTATTACCTGAAAAAGGTGCATCAGGAAATGCTGATTCCGGATGCTCAGATGGAAGAAACAGAAACTATTCTGGAAGCAGTCCGCGGACTCTTTCCCCCCTGTCTGAAAGAAAAGCTTCGTTTCTTTCCTTATCTGAATGAGGGAATGGAGCGGGCCAATACCATGAGTCTTGCCTTTGAGCCGGAACGGGAAAAATGGAAAGAGCATCTGTATTTTTTGAAAAATACTTACCGTACTGAGGGATTCCTCTATAACGAGTGGATGGATCAGGAGAATGAGACACTGTTTACCTCCGGTGACTACGTATGGGGGGTGACCGGGGAAAACCTGGCTTGTCTGGTGCTGCAGAAAACAGAACATGTAACGAAACGGTTTCAGAAGCGGTTTCAGGAGGAATATCTGCTGACCTATATCCTTCTGCTGCATCGAAAGTTCGATTTGTATAAGATTCTGACCGATTTCGGCATCGGAGAGCAGAATGATCTGCAGACATTGAAGTCTTATCAGAAGCATCTGAATATCTATCGGACGGATTATGAGTATGAACGGATCACAGAAGTGCCGCAGTATCACAATCTGTATAAAAAAATCGAAGAGAGGATGGAACTGACTGCATTATTTGACGATGTGATGGAACCGGTCAGCGAACTCAGCAGCATGCAGATGGAATGGGCCGAGGAAGTCAGGGCTGAGCAGGAAGGCAAGATGGAGCGGGCATTGGCAGCGCTTTCGTTCTTAGCTATTTTCTCAGCGCTGATTGATGGATGTGACTATCTGCAGACACTGATTGAGGACTTTATGGGCGAGGGTCATCTGAATATTATCGTGCATCTTCATGTATTGTGCAGTTTTATTATACTGTTTGTGGGGATAAGAGCGCTGATGAATTTCAGAGGAGTTATATTCAAAAAAAGAAAAAAGAACAACAGTAAATAAGCAGAAATGTAAAAGAACCGGGAAATGGTAAATGGATTTTCCTGGTTCTTTCATTTTAGTGGGAATACCTTTGTAAGTGTCCAAAAACGATGAAAACTGCCTGTTACAATATACTCATCAAAGAGATGGAGGTAATGAGTATGAAGAATAAAAAGATGAAAAGCGGTGGACTTTTAACTCTGGCATTCTTAATGGCAGCAGGCAATGTGATGCCGGCATTGGCAGGTTCCTGGCAGCAGGATGCAGCAGGATGGCGTTGGAAAAACGATGACGGATCCTATCATGCAGGCAGTTGGCAGTGGCTGGACGGAAACCGGGATGGTGTATCGGAATGTTACTATTTCGCACCGAATGGCTACATGCTTGCCAATACCGTGACACCGGACGGTTTTCAGGTAAATACAGAAGGTGCCTGGGTGGAGAATGGAACCGTGAAAACCATGGGAACACCGGAAACCGTTACCGTGCCGGAAGGCCGATGGGTGAAGGGAGACGGAGTCAATGCAGGTAAATGGTGGTGGCTGAATCCCAATGGAAGCTATCCGATCCATACCTGGAGGTGGCTGGACGGCAATCAGGATGGTGTGGCAGAATGCTACTATTTCGACGATAATGGCTGGGCTGTCACTTCTGGACTGACACCGGACGGATTCCTGGTAAATGCAGAAGGCGCCTGGGTGGAGAACCAGGTAGTGAAAACGAAAAAAGCAACCAGAGGAGGTGGTGGACCCGCCGGTGTCGGAGGCGGAACATCCGGAAAAACAGGATCCGGCGGAGGCGGTTCTTCATCCGGCGGAGGTTCTCATGGCGGCAGTCACAGATATGAGGATGATGACGATGATGAATGGGATGATTATGCAGATGGATCGGTGTCCGGTTCTGCCAATGATTTCAAGACAGCAAATTTCGGCATGATGACTTCCAGCCAGTGGAAGGAAACAAAAGCCGCTATCGAGAAATTCAAACAGGAATATATTACCGATGGCATGAGTGACATGGAAAAGGAGATTAAGATTATCGAATGGCTGGTGCAGAATTGCCGGTATCAGTCCAAGAGCGACTGGTCTCGCTCTACCGCATACAGCTGTATCATTCTCGGCAAGGCACAGTGTGCCGGATATGCAGATGCATTTCTGCAGACAGCCAAGCTCTGCGGACTGGATGCAAGATATATCCACAATTCCTCCCATGCATGGAATCTGGTTAAGCTGGATGGTGACTGGTATCATGTGGATGTAACCTGGGAGGATCCAATTGGAGGCAATTCCTATGGATTTGGAAATCTCAGAAACAAGTACATCAATCTGACGGATGATAAGATTCGGAACGAGAGATCTCACAAAACCTGGAGTCCGAATTCGCTGAAGGCAACAGGAACGAAATACGGACCGGAGGCAGTTAAGGAGTATCTGATATCTCAGAAACCGGATCATCTGGTCACAACAGAGTACCAGATTAAATATGTAGATGAAAATGGACGCGTTCTGAACGTGGTAAAAGGAACCGGAAGGGCTGGCACCACCGTTACACCGAAAAAGAAAACCTTTGAGGGCTATGAACTTGATCAGGAGATTACGCCGTTTACACTGAATAAAATCAGTTCCCAAAACGTCTTTGAGGTTCGCTATGCAAGATATTATAATTTTACGATAGTTTATCTCTGTACGACAGATGATAAGGTATTGTCTCAGAGCAAAGGGCGTGTGAAAAACGGAAGCATCATCACAACTCCGGTGGAGAAATTTGATGGTCATACACTGGAATCAAATCCGGATCCTAGATTTACTGTGGATAAGGATGTGAAGGTATTTGTATATTATACCCATGAAACAGGTGAGACAGAGAAGCCGGAGGGAACAGAGAAGCCAGAGGGAACAGAGAATGCAGGAAAAGAGGAGAAAATAGAAGAAACTGAGACCACTGAAAAAAAGGAGGAGACTGAAGAAACAATTACGGAAACAGAAGAGAAGAAGGAAAATGTAGAGAATGAAGCAGGGAATCCGGCAGAGTAAGTGAAACGAAAGGTTATTCTCAAAACATATACAAATTTAGCTATGAAAGGACCCGGCAGAAGCCGGGTTCTTTTTTGATGTATAAAAATACAGAAGAATGACATAAAATATGTAAATTTTCACTTGGATTTTACGCATTCTATGGTACACTAATATGGTATATCAAAAAATGGGAGGAAGACTCAAAAATGAGCAAAAAAGAAGAAAAAGGGCTAAAGTCCTTTAACAAGGGATTCCAAGTGCCAGATACCTACATTATCATCTTTTTAGTAGTCGTTATCGCAGCACTTCTGACATTTCTTGTACCAAAGGGATTTTACGAAACACAGGATATTTCATATATGATCAATGGTGTTGAGAAAACCCGTACAGTAATCAAGGACGGAAGTTTCCAGTATCTGACAGATGATGCAGGAAATGTAGTAACAGAAGGAGTAGCACTCTTTAGCGGAGATGGTGGAACAGGATTCTTCAACTATATGTATAACGGAATCGTAAATAGTTCTGCAATCGAGATTATCGCATTCCTTATGGTAGTAGGTGGTGCATTTGGTATCATGATCCGTACAGGTGCGATTGAATCTGGATTGATCGGATTGATCCGTAAGGCCAAGGGAGCAGAAAAACTACTGATTCCGATACTTTTCGTACTGTTTTCTCTTGGTGGAGCAGTTTTCGGAATGGGAGAAGAAGCGCTTCCGTTTACTATGATTCTTTGTCCGTTGTTTGTAGCAGTTGGATATGATTCAGTTATCGCAGTTCTTGTTACTTATGTTGCCACACAGATTGGTTTCGGTTCATCTTGGATGAATCCGTTCTCTGTAGGCATTGCACAGGGTATTGCAGGTATTGACGTATTCTCCGGTGCAGGATTCCGTATGGTAATGTGGGTCGTATTTACAGCACTCGGCTGTGGAATGACTATGTTCTATGCATCAAAGATTAAAAAGAATCCGACAATCTCAATCGCATATAAGACGGATTCATATTTCCGTGAGCAGAATGAAACAACAGGAATTGACGAAGGACATTCATTTGGTCTTGGACACATTTTAGTCCTTCTGACACTGGCTGTTACAGTAGTATGGGTAGTTTGGGGAGTTATGACTCAGGGATACTACATGCCGGAGATTGCAACACAGTTCTTTATTATGGGAATTGTTTCCGGTGTGTTTGGAGTTATCTTTAAACTGAATGATATGAAACTGAATGATATTGCAACATCTTTCAAAGATGGAGCAAAAGACCTGATCGGTGCTGCCCTTGTCGTTGCTATGGCACAGGGAATCATGCAGGTTCTTGGTGGTTCTGATCCGACAACACCTACAGTTATTAATACAATTATGTATAATATTTCAAATGCATTGTCTGGAGTTTCCGGAGCAGTTGCAGCCGTACTTATGTATCTGTTCCAGTCCGTATTTAACTTCTTCGTTGTATCCGGAACAGGACAGGCTGCCATCACAATGCCGATCATGGCTCCGCTGTCAGACCTGTTAGGTGTTTCGCGTCAGACAGCTGTAGTTGCATTCCAGCTGGGTGATGCATTTACCAACCTGATTGTTCCTACATCCGGATGCTTGATTGGATCTCTTGCAATTGCAAAGATTGAGTGGTCTAACTGGATTAAATTCATGTGGAAATTCCTTGGTGTCTTAATGATTGGTGCAATCATTACAGTTCTTGTTGCAGTTGGAATTGGATTCTAAAATATGTATTTTATCTTAGTCGAGAAGACTCCCACCTCTTTTGGTGGCGAGTAATAGCAAATTTGTCTCAGTGGGAGTGATTTGTGATGAAATTAATTCAGAATATTGATGTTTATGCTCCACAGCATCTGGGGAAAAAAGATGTACTTATAATCAATGATAAGATTGTTAAGATGAAAGATGCGGGTTCTATATCCGCAGACGGATTTCTTTCTGAGGCAGAAAGGATCAATGGAGAGGGGCTACTTTTAACTCCGGGATTCATTGATAGTCATGTTCATGTACTCGGAGGCGGTGGCGAAGGCGGATTCGCCAATCGTACTCCGGAAGCAACCATGGAAGGACTTACGAAGTTTGGAGTGACAACCGTTGTTGGCTGCCTTGGAACAGATGGAATCGGTCGTGATATGTGTGCACTGGTTGCAAAGACAAAAGGATTGAATGAGCAGGGAATGTCTGCATACTGTTATACCGGAAGTTATCAGATTCCGGTCCGCACGTTGACTGACAGTATTGTGAAAGATATTATGATGATTCAGGAAATCATTGGAACGGGAGAAATCGCGATCTCGGATCATCGTTCTTCACAGCCGACTTTCGAGGAATTTGCACGTGTCATTGCGGATACAAGGCTTGGTGGTGTTCTTTCCGGGAAAGCTGGCATTGTAAATGTTCATCTGGGCGATAGTCTGAGATGCTTAGATCTGATTGAACGAGTAGTCGATGAGACAGAGATACCGGCAACTCAAATACTGCCAACACATATCAATCGAAATGAGATGCTTTTTGGCAAGTCGATTGAGTATGCACTGAAAGGCGGAGCAGTAGACTTTACTGGAAATGAAGATATTGACTATTGGGAAACGATCTGTGATGAGGTACGTGTATGTAATGGTATCAAACGGATGTTAGATGCAGGAGTAAATCCTGACCGCATAACAATTTCTTCTGACGGGCAGGGAAGCCTTCCGATGTACAGTAGTGATGGCAAATTTCTTGGAATGGGCGTTGGACAGTCCAGCTGCCTTCTGAAGGAAGTAAAGGAATGCGTATTTAAAACAGAAATTCCTTTAGAAATAGCTATTTCTACAATTACATCGAATCCAGCAGATATTCTTCATCTTAAGGGAAAAGGTAAGGTTGAAGAAGGCTATGATGCGGATCTTTGTATTCTCGACCAGGAACTTCAGCTTGTTGAAGTGATTGCAAAAGGGAATACAGTTTATAAAAAATAAAGGATATCAGATGTGAGAAGCATCAGTCACTTAGTTGGCTGGTGCTTTTTTGCGTGCTTATACAGTTGATAAAATGATAACCTTGCATAAAAAGAGATGCTGTCTGCTGGTAGAATTAAAAAGAAAAAAAGTTGTTGACATACACCACAAATATAATAACAATTCTAAATGTTTGAATTATAATTATTCTATATGATAGAAGAAGGAGATAAATAATAAATGGATGATTCCTTTCACTACTTGTCTATGATAAACCATATGACTGTCCAGAAAAAACTAATGGAACAGCTGAAAGATACAGGTCTTACCTTGGGACAGCCCAAAGTATTGGATTACCTGAAAGAACACGATGGTGCCAGTCAGAAAGAGATTGCAGCAGGATGCCTCATCGAGGCAGGATCTTTAACGTCTATTTTAAACCGTATGGAAGAAAAAGACCTGATCGAAAGAAAAATGCTTAATGGAAACCGTCGTACTTTTCATATTTTTATGACAGAATCCGGAAAGAAAAATCAGAAGCTTGTGGAGGAGGCTTTTGAGAAAATAGAAAAAACTGCATTAAATGGTATTTCTGAAGAAGAGCAGAAGCTGTTTATGGATATTTTTTGCCGGATTTACCAAAATCTTGCAGATATGAAATGAGGAGGAAATAAAAAAATGGAGACACTAAAACGATATTTAATATTTCTGATGGGATTGTTTGCTTTCTGTATGATTGCAACCTTCAGGGCATGCGTTTCTGATTTCATGGATATATGTGCCAGAAATGCCATGCACAGGGTAATATAAAAATTTAGGGCATTGATTGCAGTGAGCTTCCTTACACGGAAGTTTTCAAACTGAAACATCTGCTTTTTTAGAGGTTTCTGGGCTTTGTGCTTGCAAAATGCTTGCAGTTTGAAGAAAATGCAACGAATAAACAAGCAAGGAGCCGATAGGGCTCCTTATGAGGGTAGGTAGGCGCTATTGCTGTTTGTTCAGTAATAACGCCTCTTTTTTCCTTCTTTCCACCATATTTGCCACCATCGTAACCACAAACGCACAACCCATTGCAGCAATCATTGCAACCACAAATGCCAGTCCCTTCCCTTCATTTGCCATAAATGGCGCAAGCACCGCCGGTACATAGGCGGTTCCTTTTACGTTGAAGAGTCCCACAATGGCGCCTCCGACTGTGGCACTGGCAAGTGCACCGGCGAATACGATTTTATTGGAGAACATAAAGGGATAAGAGGCCTCTACAAATGTTCCGAAACAGATATTAATAATGCATCCCGGAAGTGCAACGGCTGCCTCGCCTTTCTGTTTTGGCATAATGACGTTTGCCAGTGTGATGCCGGCAGATACCATAACAAGTCCTGTCATATCAATCGCTCCGAGGAAACTGAATCCCATTTCCTCCATTTCCAGCAATACAATAGGAAGAATTGCCGCGTGGTATACACCGCCGATGATGGCAGGCCAGATGAGAAGTCCTGCTACTGCTCCTGCAAGCAGAGAATTATAAGCAATGCATAGATTGATCAGGGAACAGATTCCGTTGCCGATCCACAAGGCAACCGGGGCAATCAGAAATTTTCCCACCAGACCGGCTGCCAGACCGCCGAGACCGCCGGAAGCGATATTGACGGTTGTGCCCGGCACATTGTGACGGAAGCAGAACACACTGATATAGTAGGCAAGTACACCAGCCAGGATTCCGATCACCAGTCCGCCAAGAATTCCGCCGTCTACGGACAGAATGCCGGCTACAATACCTCCAACGACTCCCACCTCGTCCAGACCGGAGACTTGTTTGGCGGCGATAGCACAGATAACGATAGGAATGGAATTGACTAAGGTATCAAAGACATCGGACAGCTTTTCACATCCCGGAATTTTACTGCATGCCAGACAGAGTGCCATGGCAATAAATGCAGGAAGACTTGTCATCATAATTCCACGGAAATTGATGCGTTTCCAGATATTTCCCTGATTTTTTGCAGCCGCATTTTCACCGGTGTTACCGATGACAGGCATATATTTAATGTTCCAGTATTTTGCAAGCGCTGTTGTGAATGCAACCGCTCTGGTCCGGTTGGTTGTACCGGTGGTTCCAGATGCAGATAACACATTGCAGCCCATATTCTGTGTCAGGGCGACACCGCTTCCACCAGTTCCGGCCATTGGAATTTTGGCTCTTGCACAGGCTTCCATGGTTTGTCGGTTGGCACCGTCCGGGCTGGCACTGACGAACATCACTCCGTCAATCTCACCATCATTGATTTTCTTGGCAAGCTGAGCATCCACTTTCGCTGCCTCGGCATCGACCTCGCACAAAGTTCCCTGAAATACGGGCTGCACTTCTTTACCATTCCAGGTAAATAAAGTTGCCGGGCTGTCCGGACCAACATTATCCAGACTGCCAGATGCCAGTACATACTGGACAAATACAATCTCCATGTCTGCGGCTTTTGTCTGTCCACAGAGCTCCTTCATCATTGCGGGAAGATCATTTCCACCTTGCTTGTAAAGATTTCCGCCGCTGCTTCCTATAAAAGCAATTTTCTTTCCCATTCTTATGTTATCCTTTCCCGTTTAAGTTACGGCTCATCTGTCTGTTATCAAATTAATATGATAACGTACTAAAGTGATACAGCAAGTTTACCATCTTCAAGTGTATTTGTAAAGGAAAAATTAAATAGTTGATATTATAAGTGAAATTTCTTATAATTTGAAAATATCAAGATGAAAATATCAATGAAAATATCAAGGAAAGAAAGCCCTTGACATTTCCCACCAACATGCCTAAAATAATAAACAGATTGCATACATGAAATCAATCAAACCAAACCAAACAAACCAAAAGCTATGATCGTGTTCTATAAGATACTGTTTCCGGTCAGAGAGAAGAGGTCAGCGGCTGTGAGCCTTTTTCCGTTCAGACAGATATCCGAATTTCCCACGGGAGCTGCATTGCTGAAATTTAGAGTAGGCATTGCCGTCTGGTGTACGTTACATACCGGAAAGTGTCTGTGGCAGACGAAAAAATGACCTGCCGACAGGAAGCTGGGTGGTACCGCGGTATAGATATGATCGTCCCTTTGCACGTTTTGTGCGAAGGGATTTTTTTATGTCATGTCGCAAGCGACCGCGCGAGACGCCCGAATGTGCCAGAGAACATCCTTTATGCACAAATTCGTGTACACAAGTTAAAGCAATATCAAGATAAAAAGCAACAAAAGTAATAGAAGGAGAGAAATCATGCAGGATTTAAAAGAACTGAATGAAGTGATCACTGCGATCAAAGAGGAAATCCGCCAGGGTGCGGATGCTCTGACGACTTCCAAGAGTGTCTATGAGTTTAAGAAGACCTTTCTGGATAATAAGCAGGGCAGAATTGGTCTGCTGATGAAAGAAATGCGCAATGTTGCCAATGACCAGAAAGCGGAATTTGGTAAGACTATCAACGGTGCCAAGGAGTGGGCAAACAATTTCTTTGACGAGCTGGATCAGAAATTAAAGGAGAAAGAGCAGCAGCAGCGCTATGAATCGGAGAAGATTGATATCACGATGCCTCCGGTTAAAATCCGTTACGGTAATCTGCATCCAGTTACGACGGTCCGCAATCAGCTGACGGATATCTTCACCTCTATGGGATTTGAGGTATATGAGGGAACCGAGATCGAGACCGATTATTATAACTTTACAGCTTTAAATACACCGCAGGATCATCCGGCGCGCGATATGCAGGATACATTCTATCTGTCTCCGGAATTCTTGCTCCGTACCCAGACATCGGCTGGACAAGTTCATGTTATGGAAGCGAAAAAACCGCCGATCAAGGTTGTTTCCCCGGGTAAAGTATTCCGTTCTGACGATGATGCGACCCATTCTCCGATGTTCAGCCAGATGGAAGGTCTGGTTGTTGATGAGGGCATCACCCTGTGTGATTTAAAGGGTATGCTGGATATGTTTGTTCAGAGAATTTTCGGTGAGCAGACAAAAACGAGACTTCGTCCGTCCTATTTCCCGTTCACGGAGCCTTCTGTTGAGGTCGATGTAAGCTGCTTCCAGTGCGGCGGCAAGGGCTGCCGTCTGTGCAAGGAAACAGGCTGGATCGAGGTTCTCGGCGCTGGTGTGGTAAATAAGAAGGTACTGGAAAACTGCGGCATTGATTCCAATAAATATAGTGGATTCGCATTCGGATTGGGTCTGGAGCGTATCGCAATGCTGAAATACGGCATCAACAACATCAAGATGCTTTTTGAGTCTGATCTGCGTGTGCTGGATCAGATCGATGACTGATCAGGACAGGAGGATTAGAAATGCTTGTACCGTTAAGCTGGTTAAAAGATTATGTAGATATTAATATTTCCGCAGATGAGCTGGAGAAGAAGCTTTTTGACTGTGGATTTGAGGTAGAAGAAAAATGGCAGGTTGGCAAGGATATCAGCGGCATCGTCGTTGGTTATGTTGACTCCTGCGAGCCGATTCCGGAAACACATCTTCATGTGTGCCAGGTCAATGTAGGTGGTCCGGAACTCTTACAGATCTGCTGTGGCGCTGACAATGTAAAAGCTGGCGGAAAATTCCCAGTTGCCATGATTGGCGCGAAAGTATATGCAACTGCCAAAGATCATGTGACGATCGAGGGCGTGGCTACCATTAAAAAGGGTAAATTGAGAGGTTATGAGTCCCAGGGTATGCTGTGTTCCGGTACCGAGCTTGGCTTAAACGAGGATCTGTATCCGGGTGCTGGTTACAACGGATTGCTGGTTCTGCCGGAGGATGCGGAAATTGGTTCGGATGTCAAAGAGCTGACCGGCTTAAATGACTGGATCTTCGATGTTTCTATCACGGCAAACCGTCCGGACTGCCAGAGTATTTTCGGTCTGGCAAGAGAGGTTGCCGCCGCACTGGGCGAGCCGCTCAAGACACCGGCACTGGATTACACTGAGACAGAGGTTGAGAAAGAAGGCTTCAACGTAACGGTAGAGGCACAGGATCTTTGCCCGCGTTACATTGCACACTATGTATATGACGTAAAACTGGGTCAGTCCCCGGCATGGATGAGACGACGTCTGGCTTTGGTAGGGAATAATTCCATTTCCAATATTGTTGATATTACAAACTATATCATGCGTGAGTTAGGTCAGCCGCTTCATGCGTTTGACTGCGATTATCTGGAGGGCAATGCGATCAATGTAAGACGCGCGACCGAGGGCGAGAAGATCGTGACGCTGGATGAGAAAGAATTTACCTTAAATCCGAACAATCTGGTTATCTGCGACGGCAAAAAGCCGGTAGCACTTGCCGGAATCATGGGTGGTTTAAATTCTGAGGTCCGTGATACCACGACGGAAGTGATGTTCGAGGCAGCTAAATTTGCCCGTGACAACATCCGCAGAAGCTCCCGTGCATTAGGACAGGGATCCGACGCGAGCCAGCGATATTCTAAGGGCGTCGATGAGTACACAACCGAGATGGCGATGAAACGTGCCCTGCACCTGGTTGAGGAGCTGGGAGCTGGTAAGATTTCCAAGACCCATAAAAATGTAAATACCGGAAACTCCTTAGAGCCGACCACCTTCAAGACAAGTGTTAAGAAGGTAAACGCTGTTCTGGGTATTACCGTTCCAGACGAGGATATTTTACGCATCCTGACTGGCTTAAACTTCCAGCCGGAGATCAACGGCGACGAACTGACCATGCATTTCCCGGCATACCGCGAGGATATGGAAGATTATCCGGATGTTGCCGAGGAAGTGATCCGTATGTACGGCTACGATCACATCACATCGACCTTCCTGCCGAGTGCTAAGGTGACGATCGGTGGAAGCAACCTGCGTCAGAGAACAATTCTGAAAGTAAAGAGAACGCTGTGCAGTGTTGGCGCATTTGAGGGAATCCACTATTCCTTCTTCTCCCCGTCGGATCTGGATGAAATGGGATTTGCAGAGGACGCGCCAGAGCGCAAGGCGATCCGCATCATGAATCCGATCAACGAGGATCTGTCCCTGATGAGAACAACACTGGCACCGCAGATGATTCATGCGATGGGACGCAACCAGAAGAGAGGCATCTTCGAGGGACGTATCTTCGAGATTGGAAATGCATTTATTCCGAAGTCCCTGCCTCTGACGGAATATCCGGAAGAGCGAGAGACGCTGTGCATCGGTGCATTTGGTAAGGAAGAGTCCTTCTTTACCTTAAAGGGAATGGCAGAGGCAGTTGCCGATGTTTTAAATATTACTTTTAACTATGAAAAAGCAGAGAAACCGTTCCTGCATCCGTATCAGACCGCAGCGATCTTCTGCGAGGGCGAGGAGATTGGTTACCTCGGTAAGGTAAAATATGAGATCATGAAGGAAGAGGCAATGCGCGAAGATGCGTATGTGTTGGAGATCAGCATGAAAGCGCTGGAGAAATGGTATGGAAAAGCCAAAGTATTTGAGCCGCTTCCAAAATTCCCGGAGGAAAAACGTGATCTGGCGCTGGTTATGGACAAAGACATCACCTGCGGACAGGTTGAGGACTGTATCCGCGAGGCTTGTGCTTACGTCAAGGATGTCACCCTGTTCGACGTATACGAGGGCAGACAGATCGCAGCCGATAAGAAATCGATGGCATTTACCGTTCTCTTCACTCCGAAGGAAGAGGCGTTCAAGGCAGATACCGTTGACGGATATGTCAAGAAAGTGCTGAAACAGCTGAATAAGACGTATGGAATTGAGCTGAGAAGCTGATTTTGAAGGAAAGAAAAGGCTGCTGTCCAGAGAGAGAAACTTTGGACGGCAGTCTTTTTGTGTAATAGGAAATTCCTTGGAATTCCCTATTACACAAAAAGGCACTAACGTGCCAATGATGCGCACTCGCGCGAAGCAGAAACATGTCGCAAGCGACCGCGCTCGGCGCGAGAATGTGCCAAGGCACATTCTTTTTCACGTTCATAAAAAAATGTTTGATGATAAGTTTGATTACGCTTCATTTTCTATTCGTATAATCACAATATCATTTAATTTCAAAACCATATTTTTCTGCGGAAGCACCGACAGATCATCGCGCAGCACCAGAAATATCTTGATATTCTGCTCTTCTTCCATCTCTTCAATGGTTTTTCCGGCATACCGTTTATCGACGAAAACCTCGGCAATTTCCTGAATATCCGCGTCCTTCATGCTGGACAGGCTGCTCTTGCGCTGGTACTGTTCGACGAAACCGGCGCTGATGATACCGGTTGGGATCGCGACGGCACCGACTCCGAGGTAGGCGATGCAGATCGCCATCACGCGCCCAAGCGTTGTGACCGGGTAAATATCGCCGTAACCGACGGTCAGCAGCGTGGACATACTCCACCAGATGCCGCTGAATGCATTGCGGAAAATGTCCGGCTGAGCGTTGTGCTCGACACTATACATGCACATGCTGCTCGCCAGCATCAGCACCATGACGATGAACACAGAGGAAATGATCTGGTTCCGTTTTTCATAGAGTACGGTGGTAATGATGTTGAACGAGTCGTATTTCGCATTGAGCCGGAACAGATGGAAAATCCGCGCCACGCGCAGCATACGGAAAATGATGAAGCCCGACAGAAAAAAGACCGGGATGATCGTCAGCAGATCCACCACTCCATCAAAGGAAATGAGAAAGCAGAACCGGGCGCGTCCCGGCGTTTTTTCTGGATAGAGATAGTCGGCAGTCCAGATGCGCAGCGCGTATTCAATACAGAAAATCAGGACACTGGCATGTTCCAGCATGGTAAACAGACCACCGAAGGATGCTAATTGATCGAATGTTTCCAGAAACGTGACAATGATATTGCAGATGATCGTGAAGGTGATGAAAATATCGAATGCACGGCTGATACGGTTGCTCTTGTCGCCGATCTGGATGATGTTAAATATTTTTTCTTTCATAGTGGATATTTTTATAATAATTTTTGGGTGAATGTGTTTCCCTGTTGGTATAAAAGAGGGGGTTATCTCAGTCGAGAAGACTCCCACCTCTTCAGGTGGTGAGTAATAGCAAATTTGTCTCAGTGGAAGCCTTGTCTCCGACTGAGATAAACGCTCCGCAAGGTTGCACAGTGATTCTGATAGGAATATGTCAGCTTCGCTGACCAGGATCACGCGCCAAGTCTCACGGACGTTCGACTTGAATATAGTTGCAGATGCTATTATTGTATCATTTTCAGGCATCCCTTGCAATCTTTCTGGTGTCTGGGTATAATTTCCGTAGGTAATTTAAAAAGGTAAAATGCTTTGTTTAGAACGACCGCATTTAAAATAGAAGGTGCCGTATAATAGCAAGCATGCTCACAAAGGAGGAATACGATGCTGTTTATTTATTATCCAAAATGTAGTACCTGTCAGAAAGCGAAAAAATGGCTGGATGCACAGGAAATTTCATATACAGAGCGCCATATCGTGGAGGAAAATCCGACGTATGAGGAATTGAAGAAGTGGCAGGCGAGAAGCGGGCTGCCGATCAAGAAATTTTTCAATACGAGCGGGATGCTATATAAGGAAATGCAGTTAAAGGATAAGCTGCCGCAGATGAGCGAGGACGAACAGTTGAAACTGCTTGCCACCAATGGGATGTTGGTAAAACGCCCTGTCATTGTGGATGGAGATACTGTTTTAACAGGATTTCGGGAGAAGGAATGGGAAGAGAAGCTACGGTGATGGACTGGGAGCAGAAGTTTCCTTTCTTACGTGAAAAAGGACACGTGGTCTCGCTGATTGGCGGAGGCGGAAAGACGACGCTTCTGTATGCGCTGTCGGCGTACTGCACGGCGAAGGGATGGCGGGTGCTGACGGCGACGACGACGCATATTCGGAAGCCGGTAAATGTGCCGTGGATTGCGGTAAATGAGGAAGAAAATACCGCGTGGGAGAATGCCGGAAAAGAGCGTGATCGTCTCTGGCAGCAGGGAACCTACGTCGTAGCCGGAACCCCAGCCCCACACGAAAAATTGACAATTCTGCCAGAATCGATTCGAAGCGAGTGGATTTCGGATGCAGATATCACATTTCTGGAGGCGGATGGCGCGAAATGTCTTCCGTGTAAATTCCCGGCGGCGCATGAGCCGGTGATACTGCCGCAGAGCGATATCGTGCTGGCGGTCGCGGGGCTGAGTGCCCTGTATCGTCCGCTGGGGGAGGTGTGCTTCCGGGCGGAACTGGCGATTGAGGCGTGGAACAGGGATGTGTGCGAGTATGGGGACGCAGCTTATCCCAAAGAAGGAAAAAGACTGCTCAAAGAAGTGCCTATTTCGAAAGATACGTCTTTGACCCCAGAACTTCTGGCATGGCTTCTTGGTAGCGAAAACGGTGCCAGAAAAGATATATCGGGGCGTTCGTTTTTTGTGGTTCTGAACCAGGCGGACACGTCGGAGCGCCGGGAGGATGGCAGAAAGGTACTGGATATCCTGAAACATAGCTACGGAATTCAGGGAATTTTAACTTCCTTTTCAGGAACAGAACGAAATCAGGAGTGAGAGAGATGAGTGAGAAAAAGGATATCGTATTTTGTACGGGCGGCGGCTGTACGGCAAAGCTGGGAGCCGGTGTTTTAAGCCGCATTTTGGAAAAACTACCGCGCGGCGAGAAGGATCCGAATCTTTTAGTCGGATATGACAGCCGGGACGATGCGGCAGTGTATCAGGTCACGGAGGATCTGGCGCTGGTGCAGACGGTTGATTTCTTCCCGCCGATGGTGGACGATCCGTATATTTTTGGACAGGTTGCAGCGGCAAATGCGCTGAGCGACGTGTACGCGATGGGCGGAGAGGTCAAGACGGCGCTGAATCTGGTGTGTTTTCCGGAATCAATGGATTTGAATGTTCTGGGACAGATTTTACAGGGCGGCGCGGAGAAGGTGGCAGAAGCAGGCGGCATTCTCGCGGGCGGTCACTCGATCGCGGACACGGGCGTGAAATACGGTTTGTCCGTGACGGGACTGGTAAATCCGAAAAAGCTGTACGCCAATGATGCCGGACAGCCGGGCGACCGCCTGATTTTGACAAAGGCATTGGGTGTTGGGCTGATTTGTTCGGCAAACCGCGTCGGAGAAGTGACAAAAGAGCAGATGGACGGAGCGGTACAGTCGATGACGACGCTCAATAAAACAGCGGCGGAAATCAGCCGGAAGTACACGGTTCACGCGTGCACAGATGTGACTGGGTTCGGTTTTCTGGGACATCTGCATGAAATGATGGGGCGCGGGCTGTCGTGCGAGATTGATGTGAATCATATCCCGGTGCTTCCGGGCGCACGTGAGTCAGCAGATGCGTTTTTATACACGGCGGCAGGACAGAGAAACCGCAACCATGTCGGGGCGGCGGTGCAGTTTGAAAATGTACCGTTTTCAATGGAAGAGGTCTTGTTTGACCCGCAGACCTCCGGCGGACTTCTGATGGCAGCTGCCCCGGATGAGGCGGAAAAACTGGAACAGGAGCTGCAGAACGCCGGGCTTCCGGCGCGGATCGTGGGAACGATCACGGAACCGGGAGAGGTTGAACTTTTTGTACGAGGATAGGAGGAAACAGAAATGAAGAAAGTAGATGCAAGAGGAGACGCATGCCCGATTCCGGTCGTAAAGGCAAAACACGCGATAGAGGAACTTTCGGGTGCCGGACAGGTGGAAGTGCTGGTGGATAATGAGATTGCAGTTCAGAATCTGACGAAAATGGCAGAGCAGAAGGGCTATCAGAGCAGTGCAAAGAAGCTGGCGGATCAGGAATATCAGGTTATCTTTACGGTGGGTGAACAGACAGAAGAGGAAAAAGCACAGGCAGGAGCCGGATGCGAAGCCTGTATTCCGGACAGCCGTACCGATACCGTGGTTGTGATTGCCAATGATAAGATGGGCGAGGGCAGTGAGGAACTTGGAAAGACGCTTTTGAAGGCATTTACATTTGCCCTGACCCAGCAGGACAACTTGCCGAAAACCATTCTTTTCTATAACGGCGGAGCCAGTCTGACCTGTGAAGGATCTCCGATGCTGGAGGATCTGAAGACACTGGAGGCAGAAGGTGTGGAGATCCTGACCTGCGGCACCTGCCTGAATTTCTATGGTCTGACCGAGAAGCTGGCAGTCGGCGGTGTAACCAACATGTATGTCATCGCTGAAAAAATGCTGGGCGCTGGAAATGTGGTAAAACCATGATTTATATGGACAATGCGGCGACTTCGCTTCAAAAGCCGCTGCAGGTGGAACAGGCAGTCCTTGAGGCGCTTCGCACCGCAGGAAATCCGGGGCGCGGCGCGCATGAGGCAACCTTACATGCTTCAAGACTGGTGTACGGGGCACGTGCGGCAGCAGCAGAATTGTTCGATGCGGAAGATGCGTCGCGGATTGCCTTTACGGCAAACGCAACGGAGGCGCTGAACATAGCCATTTCCGGGCTGATTCGTCCGGGCGATCACGTGATCACGACGGTCTGTGAGCATAATTCGGTGCTGCGCCCTCTTTACCGTCTGCGTGATCAGGGAGCGACGCTTAGTTTTGTGGGTGTGGATGCGCGTGGAAATCTAAAATATGAAGAGTTGGAAGCATTTCTGCGCCCAGAGACGCGTGCGGTGGTAATTACCGGCGCGTCCAACGTGACAGGAAATGTGACGGATCTTTCCTATATTTCTTCGTTTGTTAAACAGAATGGACTGCTTCTGATTGTGGATGCGTCGCAGACTGCAGGGGAAGAACTGTTTTCCGTGCAGAAGCTCGGAATCGATGTGCTCTGTTTTACCGGGCATAAGGCGCTTCTGGGACCACAGGGAACCGGCGGGCTGTATGTGAAGCCGGGACTTTCGGTGGAACCGCTTCTGGTTGGCGGCAGCGGCATTCACAGTTATGATGAACACCATCCGAAGGAAATGCCAACGGCACTCGAAGCCGGGACGCTCAATGTCCATGGTCTGGCGGGGCTGGCGGCAGGCATCCGTTACCGGATGGATCAGGGGATCGAGAAATTGCAGAAACGGGAGCGGGATTTAACACGCCGTTTTTACGAACAGGTGAAGGAAATTCCGGGCATCATTGTGTATGGAGCTCTGGCGGCAAAATGTCATGCGCCGATCGTCTCCCTCAACATTGACGGGGAAGATTCGGCACGTGTGGCGGATGCACTCTGGGAAGAATACGGCATCTGCGTCCGCGCGGGGGCACACTGTGCGCCACTCATGCACCGGGCGCTTGGAACGGTCGGTCAGGGAGTGGTGCGGTTCAGTTTTTCGCATTTTAATACGGAAGAGGAGATTGAGAGGGCAGCAGAAGCAGTTCGGGCACTGGCAGAAGAAGCGTAGGGGAGAAATTGGTAGTATGAGAGAAAAACATCCATTTATCGTACTGTCCTTTCAGACAACTGTGGCGGCGATGGAATGGGAAAAACGATGTATGGAAACGGGCATTCCGGGACGTTTAATTCCACTTCCGAGGGAGATTTCTGCCGGCTGTGGTCTTGCGTGGCGGATGCGTCCGGAAGAGTGGGAGCAGTGGAGCGGACGGATAGACATTTCTGTTTATGATAAGGTGTCATGTGTGTGGCAGTAAAAAGAATTACTCTAAAAGCAGAAAACACAATCAAAAGAATTATTTGAAGAAGAAGCTGCATAAACAGGTAATGGAAATAATAGTAACAAAAGTGAGATAGGAGAAGGCATCCTCATGAAACGAGATGATTTAATTATTGTGCGCGGCGGCGGTGACCTGGCAACTGGGACGATTCATCGGCTCTGGGCGGCAGGGCTTCGGGTGCTGGTGCTGGAGATTGAAAATCCGGCGGCGATCCGGCGACAGGTAGCTCTGTGTGAGGCGGTTTATACAAAAACAACTGAGGTCGAGGGGCTTCGTGCTGTCCGGATTGATCGATATGAGGAGGCAGAAGCGGTCTGGCAGGAAAATAGCGTGCCGATTTTGATTGATCCGAAAGGCGTGTCGATTGGAGCGCTGAAACCGGCTGTTGTGATCGATGCGATTCTGGCAAAGCGAAATCTTGGAACCCGCCGGGATATGGCACCGCTCACGATTGCACTTGGTCCGGGCTTTACGGCAGGTGAGGATGTGGATGTTGTGGTGGAGACGAAGCGCGGTCACCGGCTGGGGCGAATTATCCGCGAGGGTGCGGCAATCCCGAATACGGGGATTCCGGGTGTGATCGGTGGATACGGTGCAGAGCGGGTAATTCACGCGCAGGCAGCGGGTATTTTCAAAAATGTGCGTGTGATCGGTGATATCGTCGAAGCCGGGGACACGCTCGCGGAGATTTGGCAGGAGGACGGAACGAAACTTCTGGTTCAGACACAGATCACGGGCATTCTGCGAGGTCTTTTGCGGGATGGTTATCTGGTGACGGAACATTTCAAGGTAGCAGATGTCGATCCGAGAAAAGAGGAACTTTCCAACTGTTTTCTGATCTCGGACAAGGCGAGATGTATCGCGGGAAGTGTACTGGAGTTGGTGTGTGCCCAGTTATGGAAGTAAAAGAGAGACTATAGCAATAGTTCCTTTGAGAAAAATTCTAAGAAATTTCATCCTAATCATTGACGTATAGCAAAAAAATAACGTAAAACTTTCTGGATAAGCTCCTTTGGCAGGCAGTTTTGATAAACATCAGGATCTGGTTTTGGAAGATGATCCCTATGATTGTTAGAATCTTCATGTCATAGGAAACTTCGTCCTATGACACAAAAAATGCTCCGCGGAAAAGCACAGCGAACTATAAAGACGCTGTGCCTTCCGGGGTTTCTTCCCCTTCATTGGCTTCCTCCATGGTGACAATCGGCTGGATGGCCTCATCGGTGTAGCGGACGCGCAGAACTGCCTGCGGCCAGTTAAGCTTAATGAGAGCTGTTTTCTGCCGTTCTTTTCCGGCTTTTTCGATTAGGTCGAGCAGTTCACGCAGAACTTCTTTTGTCAGATAGCCGCCGCGCCAGTGAAACGTCAGTGTTTTTCCTTTTTTGGCCGCCTGTAAGGAGCGCTTGTAAACGTCCTCCTGTTTGGTAAAGGAGAGCTTCTTTTCTTTATAATAGAAATGGTCGCTGTCCGTGCAGGCAGGCGCTGGGGCGATGAGCGGTTCGTGGTCGCGGAAGATCGCCTTGTCGTCGAGATTGAAGTAATCGTAACGGATTTTCTCGCCGGTCTGGAGGCATTTGCCGAGACTGTTGTCGAAGGTAGCGTCCAGATGGTAGTACGTTTTCCCGATCTTGACGATGTTCCAGGTATGGCGGTATTTGATGCCCTTTTCAGGGTTATTGCCGCAGAGCGCGATCATGCACCAGATGCCGAGCGTATCACAGAGAATTTTGACCGATTTGGCGATGCCCTCGCAGACGCCGACGCCCTGTCCCAGAGGTCCGATGATCTCATGGGAGTAGGGCTTTTTTAATTTGTCATAGTGAACGTGTTCGCAGATAAAATCGTGGATATAGCGTTCTTTTTCCAGTTCAGTCAGCTTCATTGCCGGGCGGGCAAGTTTTTCGATGCGGGCGCCCATCGCTTTCTGATGTTCGCGGATCTTGCCCTTGTCAAAGAGGTATTCCGGTATCAGGATCAGGTTCGGGGAATCAGGGTAATACTTATATTTAAAGCCGGAAGCCCAGAAAATCTCCGGGTGATCGAGCCGCAGTTCAAAAAATACATTGCTTAAATCCTTTCCCTCCAGGCGCGGAATCTGAAATTCGTCGGAGAGATTGGTAAGCCCCTGCTGCATGGCGCGGTAGGCGGCTTGCTGGTTCTTGTTCATGTGATTATAGTAAAATGGTTCCATTTTGATATTCCTTTGTAACTCTTTATATTTTAGTGTGATTCAGCCGCTTTCTCAATCTGCCCGGATTCCGGGTCAAACCAGACGCGATCGCCCTCATCGATTCCGGCATCATAGAGTGCCTGATCCGCGGTGCGTATCGTGTATTCTGGATGCTCTGAGAGGTTTGCATTTTCAGTTGTGTCCAGCAGACGGACACAGACCATCGTTTCCTGTCCGTCCGGGCGTTCTTCACAGCCAAAATCGGCTTCGTATATTTCTAAAACCCGGCAAAGACGCGGGAATGTTTGATTGCTGTTCATTGTGTATATGCCTCATTCCATGGGAAAATTCCTGTTTTTATTTTTTTAATTTTAGCAGAAGATGATAAGGCAGGCAAGTAGAGATGAAGGGGGAATAAATTAAATGCGAAGCCACGGCAAATTCTGTTACTGGACACGTATGCGTGTACAGTAACGATGGGGCGGCTGGGAAGAAAAGCGGGAAGGGGGAGAAATTTGAGGAGAAAATTGTCGGCAGATACTTGTAATTCTAATAAAAACAGGTAGAATAGAAGCTGTCTATGTCCGCGGGAGACGGACATAAAAGTTACAATCACGGGGGTTATAAGTAAATGGCAAAAAAGAAAAACAGCTTCAGCGGTTCGCTGGGCTTTGTGCTGGCAGCAGCCGGAAGTGCCGTCGGTGTGGGAAATATCTGGCGTTTCCCGTATTTATGTGCGAAAGACGGAGGCGGACTGTTCCTGCTGGTGTATCTGGTGCTGGTGGCGACATTTGGATTTGTACTTCTGACGACGGATGTGGCGATCGGCAGAAGAACGAAGGAGAATGCGCTGCGGGCGTTTGGAACGCTGCATCCGAAGTGGAAGTTTGTCGGATACCTGACGTTTCTGGTTCCGATGTTAATTATGACGTATTATTCGGTCATCGGCGGATGGATCACGAAATATTTCTTTGAGTATTTGACGACATCCGGCAGGGATGTGGCGGAGGACGGATATTTTACATCGTTTATCACGGAAAAGAATGCGCCGCTGATTTTCACGGGAATCTTTCTGGCGCTCACAATCTGGGTTGTATACAGAGGTGTGGAGAAGGGAATTGAGAAATTTTCCTGTTTTATCATGCCGGGACTGATCCTGTTAGTCATCGGAATCGCGATTTTTTCACTGACGCTTTCCTACACGGACGCGGATGGGACGGTCCGGACGGGAATACAGGGATTCCTCGTCTACGTGCGCCCGGATTTTACGGGACTGACGGTAAAAGGATTTCTGGAAGTACTGCTGGATGCGATGAGCCAGCTCTTTTTCTCACTGAGTGTGTCGATGGGAATTATGGTAACATATGGTTCTTATGTCAAAGATGAGATCGATTTGAACAAGGCGACCAACCAGATTGAATTTTTTGATACAGGTGTGGCGCTTCTGTCCGGTATGATGATTATTCCGGCGGTCTTTGTATTTTTAGGACGCGACGGCATGGCGTCCGGTCCGAGTCTGACCTTTATTTCGCTTCCAAAGGTATTTCAGGCGATGGGCGGCGCCGGTCATATCGTGGGACTTGCATTTTTCCTGATGCTTGGCTTTGCGGCGCTGACATCCTGCGTTTCTGTCATGGAAACGCTGGTTGCCAATTGCATGGAAGTGTTTGGAAAGACGAGAAAACAGATGTGTGTGATGGTCGGAATCTATTCCCTGATCACGGCGGTTCTCATTTGTCTGGGCTACAATGTTCTGTATTTTGAGTTGAAGCTGCCGAACGGTTCCACCGGACAGCTGCTTGATGTGATGGATTATATCAGCAACAGCTTCCTTATGCCGATCATTTCCTTCTTAACCAGCATCCTGATCGGATGGGTGGTCGGACCGAAGTGGATCGTGGAAGAAGTCGAGAAAAATGGGGAACATTTTTCAAGAGCAGGTATGTACAGCTTCTTAATCCGGTATATTGTTCCGGCTGTCATGCTGGTTCTTTTCCTGGTATCGACCGGGTTTATTAATATGCTGTAATGAAAAATGGTTTTAGCTGGTTTTCACGGTAAATATGTGAACTGGTTAAAACCTTTTTTCATAGAAAGAGCGTCCCATGAAAAGACGCTCTGTTTGAATGTGTCTCGTTATTCCTCACGGTCATCCGACTCGATCTCATAGGTATATCCGGCATTTTCGATCGCCTGAATTGTATCTTTGATGCCCTGTCCGCCTGTCGTCAGGTAACCGGATGCGAAGATGGAGTCTACAGTGTCAACTTATAAAATTGTAAAAGTTTACAATCCAAACTGGACAATATATCGATTTTTTGCTATGATAAGCAAGTTAGAAGAAACTAACTTGCAGGGAACGTGAAAACGAAGTAAACTAGGTGCATAGGTGTGAAAGCTAAGCAGCCTGATTGGATAGAGTGGAGAAACAATGCAGTATTTGTGGATAAATCCGGTTTCTGCCGGGATGTGTGAGGAAGATTCGCTGAAGCGTTTTTTAGAACGGCATGGTCTGACGCGGGTCGAGTGCCGGGGCGATTGGGGACGGATCGTCCGGGAAAGATATGAAGCTAGTCTGCGGGCGGGCGTGACGCTTGCGGATGCGCGCTGTCCGGAGGCGGTTCGGCTGCTTGAAGAGATACAGAAGGAGCCGGAAAACGAATCTGGAATTGAAAACCTGAAAGTTGCCCCGATCGAGCCGATTTTACTTCACTGTGCGCGGGAATTAAGCACGCGTCCGGATCTGGCGGATGGGGAGAAGATCATCACGACGCCATGCCAGAGTCTTGCGGTGCTTGGAAATTCGCTGGGACTTGAGAATACGCGGTTTATCGCATGGAATCGTCTGGCGGGCGGTGAGGTGCGCGTCCGGGCGATCGAAGACAGCCCGATTCCGCCGGGGTATTTTGCGGGAATCTGCCGGAAAGATGGACAGGCGGCGAAGGTAGAGAGTGTCAGCAGTCCGGAGAAAATCCGGGCATATGTGGAGAGCGGAAGCTGGAAGCAGGCGGATCTGCTGGAACTTTTGTATTGTAAGGATGGATGCCATCACGGGGATGGCGTGCAGACAGAGTGAGAGAAAGCTGCGGTTCATGGAAAACGCTTGAGGAAGCGGAAAATGCATGAATTGCGGCAAAAGAATGGGAAGAATGAAAGAAACGAAGAAATTCAAGGATAATTGGCAGAAATACTTCGGTCCGGCGCTGGGAATCGGAGCGGTATTTCTGATCTGGTATTTGGTCTGCCGCATGGAGATGGTCAGTGCGTATGTGCTGCCGTCCCCGGCGCGGGTGTGGACGAGCTTTTTAAAAATGGTGAAAACCGGGGAACTGTGGCGGGATATTTCAATCAGTTTCCTGCGTGTCATGAAGGGATTTGCGATTGCGTTCCTGTTTGCCTTTGTGCTGGGAATGTTCCGGGCGCTGTTTCCGGGCAGCAGCGTTTACTATGAGTATATTGTGCAGTTTTTCCGCAATGTCCCGCCGCTCAGCATGATTCCGCTGCTGATTCTCTGGTGCGGAATCGGAGAGACGACGAAGACGGTGATTATTGTGCTGGCGTCCTTTTTCCCGATGTACTTAAATATCGTGAAGGGATTTACCGGGTGCGATTCGAAACTTCTGGAAGTGGGCGATATGTTTGGCTACTCGAAGCGCCGCAAATTTTTCCGCATCATTCTGCCCTATGCGATGGCAGATATTCTGGTCGGAATGCGGATCGGGCTTGGCTATAGCTGGCGCGCCATTATCGGTGCGGAGATGGTGGCGGCGTCCACCGGGCTTGGACATATGATTTTATTTGCACAGCAGATGTCGCGGACCGACAAGGTGATCGTGGGGATTCTGGCGATCGGGGCAGTCGGATATGTGACGGACCGCCTGTTTGGATGGATGATAGGATTTGTGCTGAAAGGATCCGGGGAAAATGGCTGGAATTGAACTGATTGATATTCATAAAACATACCGGGTGGATAACCGGGAGATTCCCGTTTTAAACGGGATCAACCTGTCGCTTCCGGCGGGGAGAATCACCGTGATTCTGGGGCAGAGCGGATGCGGGAAAACGACGCTTCTGCGGCTGACCGGAGGACTGGAGACGGCGGACAGCGGAGAGATCCGCTGGGAGAGCGCCCACAAGACGGCATTTGTCTTTCAGGAACCGCGCCTCATGCCGTGGTTGACCGTCTGGGAAAATGTGGTGTTCGGGCTTTCAAAAAAGGAGACAGATCCGGGGAAAATAGAGGCGGTTATCCGCACGGTCGGATTATCTGGATTTGAAAAAGCATATCCGGCACAGCTCTCCGGCGGAATGCAGCAGCGGGCGGCGATCGCGCGGGCGCTGGCGTATGAGCCGACCTTTATCATGATGGATGAGCCGTTTGCCGCGCTTGACTATTTTACAAGGGAACAGATGCAGAAAGAGCTTCTGCGCGTCCAGCAGGAGCGCAGTGCGAGCATTCTGTTTGTGACGCACAGCATCGATGAGGCACTGATTCTGGGAAGCCAGATTGCGGTCATTGAAAAGGGCATGGTCAAGGCGCTCTATGAGGTCAAGGCGCCGCAGGAAGAGAGGAATCTTTTGGAGGATGAGATGATAACCCTGAAAAGGGATATTATAAATAATTTACATTTTATTTAGAGGAGGAACGATTATGATGAAACGATGGATGGCAATGGGAATGGCACTCTGCCTTACCGCAGCTTCCCTGGCAGGCTGCTCCGGTACAAAAGATGCGGCTGAGAGCACGCAGGCAGAGGCAGAAACCAGCGCAGAGGAGGCGGCAGCCGAGGAGGAGACAGCGAAAGAATCTGATCTGGATAAGCTGACCTTTACGTATGTAACTTCTCCGCTCAATGTGCCGACGATCATCGAGAAAAATCAGGGTATTTTTGAAAAAACATTTGGCGATATGGGGATTGAGGTTGATTATGCGGAGCTGACCTCCGGGGCAGATCAGACACAGGCGCTGGCTTCCGGCGATGTGCAGGTTTTGTATGCGGTTGGCGGTACTTCGGTGATTCTGTCTGCAGCAAATGGAGCGGATATCAAGGTATTAAATATGTACAGCCGTTCTCCGAAGGCATTCTGTATGTATTCTAAGGATGAGTCCCTGACGACGCCGGAAAGCCTGAGAGGAAAGACAATCGCAGGACCGACCGGAACCAACCTGCATGAGCTTCTCGTTTCCTATCTGGCAACGGCTGGCATGACGATCGACGACGTCAACTATGTCAATATGTCGATCCCGGATGCAAAAGCAGGTCTGGACGGCGGCAGTGTAGACGTGGCTCTGGTTGCTGGCGCAACTGCTTACAATGCAGGGCAGCAGGGTTACCACCTGGTAGCCGACGGCGAAGGCCTGATTAAGGCGATCATTGCAGTGGCAGTGACACAGAAATTCTATGACGAGCACCCGGAGATCATCGAGAAGCTGGAAGAAGCACAGACCGAGATTGCTGATTTCATGGAAGAAAAACCGGATGAGACGATGCAGATCGTAGCCGATGAGCTGGATCTGGACACCGATGCAGTCAAAAGCATGTACGATCTCTATGATTTCTCTACCGAGATCACAGATGATGACAAAGAAGGCTTCCAGAAGACCGCTGATTTCATGTATGAATCCGGCATGATCGACGAGGCATTTGATGTAAAACAGTTATTTATTGAAAAATAATCAGTGAACATTTGAGAGGATAAACGATTGAAAAGCAGCTCCCGGAGTGTGGATTCCGGGGGCTGCTTTTACGATTGCATATGCAATTATGAAAATACGGAATGTTTACGCTAATACCTTTTTAATCGCTTCTAACAGCTCATCATACGTCTCATAAGCCGGAATCTGCGGATATTCTGCCTTGATCTCCTCCGTCGTGCGGAAGAGGAAGCCCGCCTTGCTTGCCTCAATCATGGCGAGGTCGTTGTGGCTGTCGCCGCTGGCGATCGTCTCGAAGCCGCAGGACTGGAGTGCTTTGACGGTTGTATATTTGGATTTCTCACAGCGCATCTTAAAATCGGTAATCTCACCATTTTCGCTGACAACCAGAGAGTTGCAGAAGATGGTCGGATAGCCAAGTTTCTTCATCAGAGGTCCGGCAAACTGGGAGAAGGTATCGCTGATGATGATTACCTGAGTGATTTCTTTTAATTTGTCTAAAAACTCCCTTGCGCCCGGAAGCGGATCAATTTTAGAGATCGTTTCCTGAATTTCCTTGAGTCCCAGTCCGTGCTCGCGCAGGATGTTTAAACGGTAATTCATCAGTTTGTTATAATCCGGCTCATCGCGGGTGGTGCGTTTTAACTCCGGGATTCCGGTTTCTTCAGCAAATGCGATCCAGATTTCCGGCACTAATACACCTTCTAGATCTAAACATACAATATCCATGTCTCCTCCTGTCTGATACAACGCCTGTCAGCGCTGTGCTCGGTTGAAAAATTTGCTTCCTATTATAGACGAAATGCAGGGGAAATACCAGAGAAATTTGAGAAAAGATGAAAGAATAGAAAAAAGTGCGTTACTGGGCACGTATGCGTGAACAGTAACAAAAGTGCCATTTATTCGCGGTGAGAAAGATTCAGAAGTGAAGAGTTGGCATCATATAGTAGCAGAGTGGTTATCAATAGAATTAAAAAATACCAAAAAAGGGAGTCTCTTTTCGTGAGCGAGAGACTCCCTTTTTGGCACCTATAGTCGGGTTATAATTTGATTTTGATGAAATCATTAGCAATGCGCCGGTTTATTCATTTCAGATCTTTTATCGTTTTCTGTCTTCGAAGCAGTCGATTTCGAAAACAGTACTTTACCGGAATGAACCACAATAATGACACCCAGAACCATCAGCAGAACCGCGATAATAAGCTGCAGTCCTTCTACCATAAAGACAGCGGTTCCGGCATTGTAAGCCTTTACCAGTGCGATGCAGCGCTCAACGAGTGCGGTGAAGGTAACGCACAGCATAACAACCAGCGGAACCAGCAGCGTGTGGTTTTCACGGCCGGTGACGCGTAAGAAGACGCACAGGGTGATGAGAACCAGGGCGCTTAACAGCTGGTTGGCGCTGCCAAACAGCGGCCAGATGTTGGAATAGCCAATCTGGGTTAAAATGTAGCCGCATACCAAGGTGATAACAGTAGCAAAATATTTGTTGCAGAGAAGTTTTCTCCATCCTTCGGCGTGTTCCATATCATCGACAATGAACAGCTCCTGGAAGGACATACGTCCGATACGTGCAACGGAATCCAGGCTTGTCAGGGCAAGTGCGGAGACGCACATCGTCATAAAGCACTGGGCAGCGTAAACCGGGATGCCGAACATCTCCAGGAATCCGGCAACACCGGAGGAGAAGATAGCAAACGGAGTACCGGTTGCAGGCGTGCCATCAGCGGAAGCGGCAGCACCGGCAACGCACAGAGCCAGGACAGCCAGTAAACTTTCCAAAAGCATAGCGCCGAAGCCAACCTTCGGCATATCCTTTTCATTGGTGATTGCCTTGGAGGAAGTACCCGAGGAAACCAGGCTGTGGAAACCGGATACGGCGCCGCAGGCAACGGTTACAAACAAAATCGGGAACAGGTCACCGGATTTCTCATTGTGGAAACCAGTGTAAGGCGCCAGGTTCATTGCCGGATGTGCGACAAGCAGTCCAACGACGGCACCGATAATCATACCGGCAAACATAAAGGTTGTCATCAGGTCACGCGGTTCCATCAAAAGCCACATAGGAAGAACGGCTGCGAGGAAAATGTAAGCGAATACCATGTAGGACCAGTTTGCCTTGGTGGTAATGAGCGGGCAGTTCATGCCGATGACGAAAGCAGCTACCGTGCAGACAAGTCCGAGCATGGTCTGTTTCCAGCCATGGAACTGAGCCTTTTTCTGAATCAGTCCAAATACAACGGCAAAGGCAATGAACAGAAGGGAAATGCTTCCGGCTGCGCCGTTGACAGTTGCGGCGGCGGATAAGCTGGTCACGCCGTCTACCGTCTCATATGCATTGAATGTACCGGCAACCATGTCGGCAAATGCGGCGGTTACAATTAAAGTAAAGAGCCAGCAGAACAGAAGGAACAGCTTTTTACCGGTTTTGCCGATGTACTGTTCAATCAGAAGTCCCATCGATTTGCCTTCATTTTTAACGCTGGCGTACAGGGCACCAAAATCGGTAACAGCGCCGAAGAAAATGCCGCCGAGGATGATCCAGAGAAAGACCGGAACCCATCCAAAGACAGCTGCCTGAATAGCACCGGTGACAGGGCCGGCACCGGCGATGGATGAAAACTGGTGGGCAAATACAACCCAGCCATCGGTCGGAACATAGTCCTGACCATCTTCTTTTGTGACAGCCGGTGTTTTGGCGTTTGGATCAATGCCCCATTTATGGGCGAGCCATCTGCCGTAGAGCAGATAACCAGCCGCCAGACAACAGGCTGCGATAACTACGATAACTAATGTGTTCATAAAGATACCTCCATTCCCATAGGTCAAATGGTTTTTAGTGTCCCGGCAGTTTGCCGGAGTTTCGGGAGCGGGGAAACAAAAAAGCCTCCGTCCTCCTGAAACTTTTAAAAGTTCAAGAAGACGGAGGCATAAGCATCCGCGGTACCACTTCTTTTACCGGCTGTAAAGCCGATCTCTCAGCCATATCCATCATTCTGAATATGTTCCTCTTTAACGGTAGGAATCCGGACCGGACTACTGGTATCCTGCATGCGTTTGTCCGATCAGCTCACAGGGGATAATTTCCATCGGCGTTACTGTCTTTCATCGCCCGGCAGCTCTCTGAAAACGTGGAGAATTGGAAATCGTGTCCTGCTCAATGCTTTTTACAAGTACGAATTATAGACTTTTTTAAAGGAAAGTCAATCGAAAAAATAGCCGGAAGTTTGTGACAGAAATTTTACAAATCCGTCATTTTGACAAAAAAATCACAACTAATAAATTTAACAACTGCTTATCTAGAAGCCTGAGTTACTGTTTACGCATACGTGCTCAGTAACAAGTCGGAAGCATTACTGTGTTAAAACTTCGAAAAAACTGGACACACCCTTAGTTTGCTGTATAATAGGTAATTGTCGGTCCTTTTTAGGGCTGGTAATTACTTTTTATTTAAATTGGGAAGAAAAAGGGAGAGTTTGAGGTATGGAAAAAATACGTCCAATGTTGTTTACAACATTGAAGAAGTATTCCGGCGCACAGCTGATGTCAGATGTGGTAGCGGGTATCATCGTAGCGATCATCGCGCTGCCGCTTTCGATCGCGCTGGCGCTGGCTTCGGGGGTAGGTCCGGAACAGGGTATCTACACGGCGATTGCAGCCGGATTTGTGATTTCATTTTTAGGGGGCAGCCAGGTACAGATTGCAGGTCCAACGGCGGCATTTGCAACGATCGTGGCAGGTATTGTGGCGAAGAGCGGCGTGGAAGGGCTGGCAATTGCAACGATCATGGCAGGTATCATCCTGGTTATCATGGGATTCTGCCATTTTGGTTCACTGATTAAGTTTATTCCGTTTACAATCACGACCGGCTTTACCTCCGGTATCGCGGTGACGATCGTCATCGGTCAGTTGAAGGATTTCTTTGGCGTAACCTATCCGGCAGGCATGGAGACGATCGAGACGATGCAGAAGCTGAAAGCGTTCGCAGCTGGATTCGGAAGTGTCAACCTGCACGCGATTATCGTCGGCGTGGTGTGTCTGGCGATTCTGATTGTGATGCCGATGATCACGGAAAAAATTCCGGGATCGCTGGTAGCGGTTATTGCAGGTATTTTAATGGTAAAATTCCTGCCGCTGCATGTGAATACGATCGGCGACCTTTACACGGTCAGTAACAAGCTTCCGGCGTTCCGTCTGCCGGTGTTTAGCTACGATGTGATTCAGGGTTCCCTGTCGGATGCGTTTACGATTGCAGTTCTGGCGGCGATTGAGTCTCTGCTTTCCTGCGTGGTAGCGGACGGCATGATCGGCGGAAAACACCGTTCCAACACGGAGCTGGTGGCACAGGGTGCGGGTAATATTATTTCCGCCCTGTTTGGCGGTATTCCGGCGACGGGCGCGATCGCGCGTACCGCAGCCAATGTCAAAAATGGCGGCCGTACCCCGGTTGCAGGCATGGTTCATGCGGTTGTCCTGCTTCTGATTCTGGTAGTTCTGATGCCGTGTGCAAGCTGGATCCCGATGCCGACCATCGCGGCAATCCTGTTTATGGTTGCCTACAATATGTGTCAGTGGAGAACCTTCGTCCGTCTGACCAAGACGGCTCCGAAGAGTGATATTGCGGTTCTGGTGCTGACCTTCTTCTTAACCGTTATCTTCGATCTGGTTGTAGCGATCGAGATCGGTATGCTGTTATCCTGCCTGCTGTTTATGAAGCGGATGAGCGATGAGACGGGCGTCAGAAGCTGGCTCTATGTCGAAGAAGTAGAGGAGCAGAAGCGCAAAGAGCAGGAAGTAAGAAAAGCGAAAAAAGCCGGAAAAGAGCTTTCAGTGGAAGAGGCACAGCTCTTAGCGGCAGCTGCAGAAGATGAAGAAGCAGCCATGAAAGAACAGGCACGTCTGCGGGAGATCCCGAGAGAACTGGCTGTTTATGAGATTACAGGACCTCTGTTCTTCGGTGCAGCAGACCGCATCAACCAGATTGAAACCCGCGAGGAGACGAAATGCCTGGTTCTTCGTATGCGTGCTGTTCCGGCAGTTGACAGTACAGCGATGAATTCGATGGTTGCCCTCTATGAGCGTTGCCAGAAGAACGGCGTCACATTGATTTTGTCTCATGTCAACGAGCAGCCGATGCATGTGATGGAGAAGGCAGGATTTGTGGATATGATCGGACGCGATCATTTCTGCCCGAATATCGAGGCAGCACTTGATCATGCGGACGAGGTGCTGAGAAAATAAAGCGGAATGGTGGATTCAGAGCGGCGGGAGAGGACAGAGATGGACATCTATCGGAGAATGGAAGAAGTATTTAGGCGCATTCCGGACGGCTGCGTGACGACCTACGGTCAGGTCGCGCTCCTGTGCGGTGCACCGCGCCATTCCCGTCAGGTGGGATATGCGCTCCGCACCAACCGCCTGGGCGATGTCCCGGCATTCAGGGTGATTAATTCCAAGGGCTTTCTAAGCGGCGCAGCGGCGTTCGACTATCCGGGACAGCAGAAAAAACTGCTGGAACAGGATGGAATACGGGTGGACTCCACCGAGGACGGTGACCGCGTCGATTTAAAACAATATGGATGGAAACCTTCGATGGACGAGGCAGAAGAATTGTATGCGTTGTTTCGGAAGTTGGGGATCTGAGTGGGAATCAAGGAAAATGCATCTGAATGAGATGTTGGTAAGCGAAAGAAGTGAAATGAGATGGATAAGATGGCAGACGATAGGGGCTGCATCTTATCCATTTTTAATAGACATTTCTGACCGTTTATTATTAAATTGCCTCCGCGATCTGCCGTGCCACATAGACACCGCTGGCAGATGCATGGGAAAGGGAATGGGTAATACCGCTGCCGTCACCGATGACGTAGAGTCCATCATGACAGGTCATCAGGTTGTGATCCACTTCCACCTCCATGTTGTAGAATTTTACCTCCACTCCATAGAGAAGAGTGTCATCATTCGCCGTACCCGGTGCCACCTTATCCAGGGCATAAATCATCTCGATAATACCGTCCAGAATCCGTTTTGGGAGAACCAGGCTCAGATCACCGGCAGCCGCATTGAGGGTTGGAACCGTAAAAGATTCATTGATTCGCTGCTGCGTGCTTCTTTTTCCGCGGATCAGGTCTCCAAAACGCTGCACAATTACACCACCGCCCAGCATGTTGCTGAGTTTTGCAATACTCTCTCCATATTCATTGGAATTCTTGAAGGGCTCTGAAAAATGTTTCGCTACCAGAAGGGCAAAGTTCGTGTTATGGGTCTGCTTTGCAGGATCCTCGTAGCTGTGACCATTTACCGTTACGATGCCGTTGGTATTCTCATTTACCACAGCTCCCTTGGGATTCATACAGAAGGTGCGCACGTAATCCTCGTATTTTTCCGTACGATACACGATCTTGCTCTCATAGAGTTCATCTGTAAGATCCGAAAAGATCTCAGCCGGCAGTTCGACCCGGACCCCCAGATCCACACGGTTGGAATTCGTATGGATATCCAGGTCCTTGCATACCTTCTGCATCCACTTACTGCCGCTTCGGCCGGCGGAAATGATACATTTCGTACCCTCAAAGGTTGTATCATTGCTGTAAACCTTGTAACCCTTCTCCGTTTTCTCCACGGTTTCGATGGCACAGTCAAAATAGAAATCCACCTTATTCTTCAGATGATCATAGAGGTGCTCCAGAACAACATAATTAATATCCGTACCCAGATGGCGGACCGAAGCATCCAGAAGATGCAGGCCGTGCTGCATACAGGTTTTCTTGAATTTTGTTCCCGCAGTGGAATACAGCTTCGTGCCCTCCCCGCCAAAACGGAGGTTGATTCCATCCACATATTCCATCAGTTCAATGGCTGTCTTTTTTCCGATATACTCATAGAGAGTGCCGCCGAAATCATTGGTAATGTTGTATTTTCCATCAGAAAATGCACCGGCTCCGCCGAATCCACTCATGATGGAGCAGCATTTGCAGTGAATACAGGACTTGATTTTATCACCATCAATGGGACATTTACGGTGCTCCAGCGGATGTCCTACCTCAAAAACAGCGATCTTTAAATCCGGTTTACGTTCCATCAGCTCATAGGCAGAAAAGATACCGCCGGGACCGGCACCGATAATTAACACATCATACATATTGAAATTCTCCTTGTTTTCCTAAAATTTTATTCCCTCTTTCTGTATTATAGCATAAATTCGAAAAAAGAGGCAGCACGTCATGCATCCTGATATCCCGGTCAATACATCATCATGGCATCTTCCGTTATCATATCATCACCTCAGAATAAAGATTCTTTTATGGCTGTAACCAGGTTTCTACAAAAAATGCGAATGTTGTGAATCTAACTGGTTTATTTAGTTAATGTTAGTTGGTTTTTGTGCAATTTGCTTGGGTTTCTGATACGTACAAGTAAAACTTAAAGTTAATGTAAAGGTTTAGTCAGAATGTAAGAAGTTGTTTAATTTTAATGGATATTGATTACTATAGTCGAATGTTTTTGCTGTTGATTTTGAAGCGAAATTGCCAAAATGCCCATTAAATATTCTGTATCTTGAAATTGCTTTGGCAATCTTGCACTACTATTTTTCGTTTGTTTATGCAATATTACAAGTGATATTTTTTATGTTATATTATATTATTGCACTATAGTTAATGCTTCACACAAACTAAAAGGGATTGCAGATTCCCCAAAACGCACATTCACTAAGAAAGAGGAGGTAAAGGGATATTTCTCCCGTAATGTATTATGAAGAAAAGAAAAATATTACTACTATTGGGAGCTCTGCTCTTAACTTCATGTGTACAACGCGGAAATGCAACGATAGAAACACAGGAAACTCAATTAACAAAAAGCTAAGCAGTTCAGAAAATTTTAATCGAATTATTGAAAATCGATGATGCTGGTAAAATTATATTGTTATACAATATAGAAAACTATGATGCAGCTGCTAAGATAGGAATCCTATATAATAACAACTTAATAGTTACTTTAGAATAAAATCTATTAGTAAACGTGGCGGAGGTATATGTTATGTGGATAGTAACTGGAATTATGAGCATGATTTTTTGTATAATTGGATGGGGAATGGCGTCTAAGAGAAATAAGATAGCAGACTGGGCATCTGTGGGGTCCCTGTCGTTTGTGGCGGTTACATTACTTATGGAGTACCGAATGATTTTAAATTGGGTAAATAAAGAAGATTGGAGTGCATTGATGGATGTGGTTCCGTCTATGTTTTCGATCTTGTGTGGTTATGTGGTTATTATGCTTTTGGCGAATGCCGGGATAATTATGAAAAACAGGAAATAAGCGGACTGAAATGACCGGATTCCGGATACGGCAGTTGCACCGTTTTGGAACCTGCTTATATCTGATAAATAAAAAAAATAAACTAAAAAGACTTGCAAATGTGGGGCAGTGGACATATAATAAATCCAATTCGCAGATGCCGTTCAAGTTGTAAACAGAAACATAACCATGAAGGTATGGAACGGTGAAAAAGACAGCTGTCGGGGATGAAGGTTAAGATCGGAAAGGCGATTGGATGAAAATAGAGGAAGGAAAAAGGGGAGAAAATGAATATAAGGCAGCAGGAGAAATTCTGGCTGCCGGTTTTGGATGGGGAATCATCGGTGTGTTTTCCCGTCCTCTTTCAGAGGCAGGGCTGTCGGTTGTGCAGATTACAGCACTTAGGTGCGTGATCGTAGCGACCAGTATGGCGCTGCTTCTTTTTTGCACGGATCGGGACCGTTTCCGCATTCAGATAAAGGATGGCTGGATTTTTTTAGGAATGGGGATATTAAGCCTTGTCTGCTTTAATGTCTGCTATTTTATTACGATCGAACATGCGACTCTGGCGGCAGCTTCCATTTTGCTGTATACAGCCCCATTTTTTGTCCTTTTGATGTCAGCGATCCTATTTCATGAAAAAATGACGAAGCGGAAGATAGCGGCACTGCTGCTGGCGTTTGCGGGATGTATGCTGGTCAGCGGTTTTACTGGAGGCCAGATGAGCCGCCTGGCAGTGGTGTCGGGAATTGGCTCAGGCATCTGCTATGCGTTGTATTCGATTTTTGGAACGGCAGCCCTTCGCAGGTATCACCCGTTTACAGTTGTGTTTTATGCGTTTTTGGCGGCAGCCATCAGCCTGATTCCCTTTGTAAAATTACCGGAGGTGTTTTCGAGCCTGATGACCTCTCCGGCGCTTTTTGGCAAAGGGCTGGCGCTGGGACTTGTATCTACCTTTTTTCCGTTTGTAAGCTACACACTGGGACTCCGCCAGATGGAGGCAGGAAAAGCCTCGGTTCTGGCGTTCTCTGAGCCGATGGTGGCAGCTGTGGCTGGAATTGTGGTATTTGGAGAAATGCTGCGGGTTGAAAATGTGCTGGGCATTCTTTTGATTTTTACGGCATTGGTGGTGTTGAACAGCCGGAACGTAAAACGGTAAAATCAGGGGCTAATCGATAATGGAACTGTGATGAAAACACGGCTCACAAATCTTAAAAGGATATCCAACCGGCAGCATCCGTCCGCAGCGCTGGCAGCGGGCGATATAGCTTTTTTTGCCCTTGGACAAATACTGCATGATCGTGCCTTCAGTGCGGCTGCGTTCCTGTTCGAGCCAGTCCTCGTCGATGATCTTGTCAAAACGGTGGGAGAACTGGTAGTAGAGGTCGAGCTTGCGGTAATATGTTTCGTATTTCTGCAGCCCCAGCTTGGAGCCGGCGCCTTTGTCCGGGTGTTTCAGGCGTTTGTCCGCCGGGTAATCCTTGCAGTAGCGCAGCCATTGCAGGACAACCTGATGATCCTTGATATCGATCGGACAGCTGATCATGCGGTAGAGAATCCGTTTGTCATCGAATCCGTAGATATCGTCTCTGTAGCGTTCTGCCTGCGCATAAAGGCTTAAAATCTCATCGACGCTGACCTTTTCAAACGGAGGCGTCGGCTCAACGGATTTCCAGACTTTGATGATAACGTCCAGCGGCTCGTCCAGATCGAGGAGAATCTGTGGGAAACCGAGGCTGACTTTTTCGATTGGTTCTTCCTCCTGAGTAAGCTGTTCCCGGATATAATCGAGGGATTCCTGCCCCATCGCGTTGACGTAGCCGGTGTCAAAGAGTCCGAAGCGTCCGGCGCGCCCGGCGATCTGCTTGACCTCCGGTACGGTCAGACCGCGCCGGGTGGTACCGTCAAATTTCTGGGTCTGGACAAATACGATACGCCGGACAGGCAGGTTGAGTCCCATGCCGATCGCGTCGGTGGCGACGACCACCTTGGTTTTGCCGCTGGTAAAAAGCTGCATCTGGCGGCGGCGGATCTCCGGCGGCAGGCTTCCGTATATAACACTTGCCTTGATACCTTCTTCTTCCAGACGGCCCGCCACATCCAGCACAGATTTTTTGGAAAATACGACGAGTGCATCGCCGGGAAGAACACTTTCCGGGAAGGAAAATGGCGTGTCCTCACAGATGAGCGCAGTTTTGCGCTGATACCGGCAGATGGCAAGGCTGTCGCCGCACAGATGGATCAAGTGTGTGACAGCAGATTCAGCGGCGGGACTCATGCAGACATGGATTTCGTGAGCTTTCAGTCCCAGAATCGCCTTCGTCCAGCAATGCCCGCGGTCTGGATCGGCGGTCAGCTGTGCCTCATCAATCACGGCAATATCGTATTCCTCGGAGAAATCTGCCATCTCGATCGTCGAAGCTGTGATCCGGCTGTCATCGTCGGCGATACACTCCTGACCGGTCAGCATGGTGCTGGGAACGCCGCAGTCGTGCATTTTTTCATATACCTCAAGCGCCAGAAGGCGCAGCGGACCGAGGTAAGTGCCCTTTTTCGCTGTTTTTAAGCGTTCCAGCGCGTGAAATGTTTTGCCGCTGTTGGTCGGTCCGATGTGGAGAATGAAACGGCGGTTCATCGCCATAGTCTCCGGAAATTCCAGCTCTGGGCGGGATGGGACGAGATCCATAATTTTATACTGGATGACGTAGCGCTTATAGATCTGGTAAAGCTCCAGAAGTGTCTGCGTGCAGAGCTGACCATCCAATTCTGTTTCCAGATAGTTCAGAAAATCCACGGAAATATCATCGCGCTGGGCGGGCAGAAACATTGCCTCATCCAGGCGGATGAGCTGTGGCAGCAGGCTGGTTTCAATGAGCTTTGTGACAGCATCGTTGTGCGAACGGTACGCAAAATAAGCCAGATTTTTGATCTGGCGGTGCCATTCCTCCAGCGAGAGGCTGGTGACCTGTGTCGGTTTGGTGCGTTTCAGTGTTTTAAACAGCCGGTTGGTCCGCTCGCTCAGATCGCGGGGGCGGGAACTGGTCTTTCTTTTTTTCTTGCTTGCCGCCTGATACTGGCGGATATATGTCTGAAGAAGCTGGTTTGGCTCGATCATTTGAAAGTCTCCTCTTTATGTAAATATCCTGTCCGATAAATCTTCTGGTTTAAAGCTTCATTTGATATAGGAATGTTTCTATTATCGCAGAAGTTGCATGGATGTGCAAGAACGGGAAATCAGATTGCAGAAAAATATAAAAATATCTGATATAATAAGAACACTTAGTTAAAACAGAAAGGTCAACATCTATATGGCATCAAACTATAAAACGGGCGCCAGCCTGAATTTAACTCCCTTCGAAATGCAGCTTCTAAGCCGCAGCCCCCTGTTTCGAGGCGCGGGCGAATCTGGAATCGGGGAGATGCTGTCCTGTCTGGGGGCGGAGGAACGCAGTTATGAAAAAGAAGAAATGATTTATCGCGCGGGGAATACGGTCACATCTCTGGGTGTGGTGATGCACGGAAGTGTGATGATTGTCAACGATGATCTGTGGGGCAACCGCAGCATTCTAGACCGGGTAGAACCGGGACAGATTTTTGCGGAGACATATGCGTGCGTGCCGGGGGAAAAGCTGCTGGTCGATGTGTTTGCAGCGGAGGTGACGGAAGTGCTGTTTTTAAATGTTGGAAAAATGCTGTCGCAGTGTTCCAATTCTTGCGGACATCACACGCAGCTTATCCGCAACCTGCTTGCAATCTCGGCGCAGAAAAACTTGCAGCTGTCCCGCCGGATCTTCAATACATCGTCGAAATCCATCCGGGGACGGCTTCTGTCGTACCTCTCCGATCAGGCGGTAAAAAATGAGAGCGAGAGATTTGATATCCCATTCAATCGCCAGCAGCTCGCCGACTATCTGGGTGTGGACCGGTCGGCGCTGTCGGCAGAGCTGGGGAAAATGCAGCGGGAAGGGCTTCTGGAATTTAGAAAAAATCACTTTCATTTATATGAAGAGGTTAGAAGCTTGTAGATTACAAACAAAAATACCCTGTCAGGAGCATTAAAATCCGACCGACAGGGTATTTTTAGTGAAAATCCCTATGGGTGTAACAAGATCGGCTGTTCATTCCCTATACTTTCCTGCACCGGCTGTTTCAGCATATCCAGAAATGCCTGTGCCGCCGGCGTCAGCGGGCGCATCGGGTTTTGAAGGACGAGGATCTGGCGCTTCGGGATAGGGATATTTAGGTGAAGCTGGAACACGCGGTAGTTGAGCAGGTAGTTCCGGGCAAATTCCGAGGGAACAAAGCCGATTCCCAGATTGTGGGAGACGGTCGGGGCGATCAGGTCGTTGGAAGAAACTTCGATGCTCGGGCGCAGATCCAGCCCCTGTTCCTCAAAGAGATTGTCCCAAAAAAGCCGCGTCGTCGTGCCGGACTCCATGCTGACAAGTGGGTGCATACAGAGCTCTTCGAGAGAGAGTGTGCGGTTTTGCAGCTCGGAAAAACGGTTTCCGGCGATGACGATGTCCTGGAACTCGGCAACCGGCATCACGTGAACCAGATCCAGATCCTTCATGATCTCGTGGATCGGAGAAATGATGACGGCAAAGTCATTTTCCCCGGCCTTTAAGGAAGAAGCGGTGAACGGCGCAGAGTTGGAATGAATCTGCACGGTCACATTCGGAAAACGCTGCTGGAATTGTTCAATATAAGGAAGCAGAAAGAAGCGCATTGTCAGCTCGCTCGCACCGATCGAAACCTTGCCGCTCTGACTGTTCATGTATTCTTTTAAAAGCTCTTCCGCTCGTCCCATCTGCTGGCAGGGACGGTTGATCTGGCGGAACAGGATCCGCCCTTCATCGGTCAGGGTCACACCTTTTTGGGAGCGGTTGAAAAGTTTGCACTGAAGCATATCTTCTAAATTATGAATGTATTTTGTTACGGTTGGCTGCGTGAGGCAGAGATTCAAAGCCGCCTGGGTAATATTCTGGCATCGAGCCACCTCATAGAAAACCTTGTAGTAGTCGAAACTGATGTCCATGTATGTAGTTGAAATCCTTTCTGTATGTCGGACTGTTTCTGCCTGATTGAAACAGTGTTTATCTGATTTTATATCTGTACGTGTATTTACCAAATATAGTCACACTTTATCGTATTTTTCCAGAAATGTCCAGCCACAATAACGATTACCAATAACTATCACCATTCATTTTATCTATGGATATAGGAAAAAAATATAATTTTACCATTTGTATTTTCGGGAGTAAGATCTGGAACAGACGGGAAGAATGTGGAGACACAGGAGAAAACGTTACTGGGCACGTATGCGTGAACAGTAACTAGAACACGTGGCGGCATCGGGAAATGAAAAAAAATAGCCGGGGCAGCCGCGGGAGAACAACCCGGAGAGAGGAAGTGACAGTATGGGAGATCTGGGTGCGACCCTGATCAAGGAATTGAACTGTGAGACAGCCTTTACAATTGGCGGGATCGGCATATCAGAATCCGTTGTGGTTACATGGATCATGATGGCAGTGGTGCTCGTGGTTTCACTGATTGTGACGCACGGTCTGAAAGTTGAACATCCCGGACGCGGACAGCTCCTTCTGGAGAACGCTGTTACGTGGCTGCAGGGCATTGGCGAGGGAATCCTCGGAGAGGAAGGAAAAGGCTATGCGCCGTATCTGACATCCGTGCTGATGTACCTGGGCGTGGCGAACCTGCTTGGTATACTGGGGTTCAAGCCGCCAACCAAGGATTTGAACGTCACGGCAGCACTGGCGCTGATGAGTATTCTGCTGATTGAGACAGCAGGGATTCGGGTCAAAGGTTTAAAAGGATGGTTAAAGAGCTTTACAGAGCCGATCGCCATCGTGACACCGATCAATATCATGGAGGTATTTATCAAACCGTTGTCGCTGTGTATGCGACTGTTCGGAAACGTGCTGGGCGCGTTCGTCATCATGAAATTGATTGAATACATCCTTCCGGTAGGGCTTCCGGTATTGTTCAGCGCTTACTTTGATATCTTTGACGGTCTGATTCAGGCGTATGTATTTGTCTTTCTGACAGGGCTTTTTATCAAGGAATCAATCGAGTAATAGAAGAGAAATAGAAAATTACAAAAAGGAGACTTTATTATGGGTACAATCATTGCAATTGGAGCAGGTCTGGCAGTTCTTGCAGGCGCAGGAGCCGGAATTGGTATCGGAATCGCCACATCTAAGGCGACTGAGGCAGTCGCAAGACAGCCGGAGGCAGAAGGAAAAATCACAAAGATTCTATTGTTAGGTGCGGCACTTGCCGAGGCAACTGCTATTTATGGTTTCGTTATTGCCCTTTTGATTATTATTCTTTTAAGCTGATACGATAGAAAACGAAAGGTGGGGCAAGGCTATGTTACGGTTGGACATCAACCTGGTTTTTACGATCATCAACCTTTTAATCTGGTATGCAATTATCCGTATTTTCCTCTTTAAGCCGATCAACAAAGTGATCGATAAACGGAATGCAGCTATTCAGGAAAAGTATGATGAGGCAAAAAAGATGCAGGAAGAAGCGCAGGCGGAGAAAGAGAAATACGCAGCCTGCCAGGATGAAATAGAAGTAGAGAAAAACAAGGTGCTGGATGCGGCGCGTGCGAGTGCACGTGAGGAAGGACGCCAGCTGATTGAAAACGCCCAGAAAGAGGCAGATAAAGTCATCCGTAAGGCGGGCGAGGATGCACGCCGGGAGAAGGACAAGATGCTCGAACAGGCGAAGCATGAAATTTTGTCGATGGTTCTGGACGCGGCGGCTGGTTCGATGAACAAGAAGTCGGATGACAGCGCTCTTTATGATGAGTTTTTGAAGAAAGCGGGTACGACGGAGAATGAAGAAACTTGATGTCTATTTACAAGAAATAAAGAGGCAGAAGATTTCTGTCGATGATCTGCAGCATGCGGCTGAGATACTGGCTGCGACACCGCAGCTTCCGGCAGAGCTTGAAAATCCGGATTTGACCCGTGAGAAGCGGGAAGATCTGATTCAGAGCCTGTTTCCGCTGTCAGTCCGGGGAATCATCGAGGTGCTGGCACAGGATCAGACAATGAAAATGATGCCGGATCTGATTAAGGAAGCGGAGACGTTTGAAAAGCCGGATAAATATCTGCGCTGTGTGCTGGAATATGTCAAAGAGCCGGATGAAAAACAGGCAGCCGGAATCCGGAAATTTCTCTCGGAGAAATATCCGGGACGGGAGCTCCGGATTGTGAAGGAAGAAAAGCCGGAGCTTGGAAGCGGTTTTATCCTCCGGGTCGGAAGTGAGGAATATGACTGGAGCACGGAGGGAAGAAAACGGGCGCTGGCAGATAAATTAAAGAATCTGGAAAAAGAGCCGGATTCGGGTGATTTCCTTACACAGAAGGGAGTCATCGGGATTCTGAAAGGAAATCTGGATGGAATCGACATTTCGGTCCGTGAGATCGGTACGGTCAGCCGGGTGGGCGACGGCATCGCCTATGTGGATGGAATCGACCATGCGATGTACGGTGAGATTGTGGCGTTTGACGGCGATGTGAGAGGCATGGTACAGGATATCCGGTCGAAAGAGATCGGCTGCATCCTCTTTGGACATGCGAACACCATCGGAGAAGGAAGCCGCGCGATGCGGACCGGCAAGATGGCAGGTATCCCGGTTGGCGAGGGATTCTTAGGGCGTGTTGTAGATGCGCTGGGCAATCCGATCGACAATAAAGGGGAGATTGAGGCAGCCGGATACCGTCCGGTGGAGTCACCGGCGCCGGGTATTATCGAGCGTCAGTCAGTTGATACCCCGATGGAGACAGGTATCCTCTCGATCGATTCGATGTTCCCGATCGGACGCGGACAGCGTGAGCTGATCATTGGCGACCGCCAGACCGGTAAGACCTCGATCGCGGTGGATACGATGCTGAACCAAAAGGGAAAAGATGTGATCTGCATCTATGTGGCGATCGGTCAGAAGGCTTCAACGGTATCGAGACTGGTTCATACACTGGAAAAACACGGGGCGATGGAGTACAGCATCGTGCTGGCAGCGACGGCGAGTGATCCGGCGTCCTTACAGTATATCGCGCCGTATGCAGGAACGGCGCTGGCAGAATATTTCATGCATCAGGGAAAAGATGTTCTGATTGTCTATGACGATTTATCGAAACACGCGGTTGCGTACCGTGCACTGTCCCTTCTGATGGAACGTTCTCCGGGACGTGAGGCCTATCCGGGCGATGTATTCTATCTGCATTCCCGTCTGCTGGAGCGCTCGGCGCGGCTTTCGGATGAGCTGGGCGGTGGTTCAATCACAGCGCTGCCGATTGTCGAGACACAGGCGGGCGATGTGTCGGCGTATATCCCGACCAACGTTATTTCCATCACAGATGGACAGATTTTCCTGGAAAGTTCGCTGTTCTTCGAGGGCATGCGCCCGGCGGTCAATGTAGGGCTTTCGGTATCGCGTGTCGGCGGCGCAGCGCAGACCAAGGCGATGAAGAAGGCAGCCGGAAGCGTACGTATCGACCTGGCACAGTACCGCGAGATGGAAGTATTTACACAGTTCAGCTCCGATCTGGATCCGGCAACTAAGGCACAGCTTACCTACGGCAGCGGCCTGATGGAGCTGTTAAAACAGCCGCTTGAGCATCCGCTCTCGATGGAAGAACAGGTTGTGATTCTGTATGCGGCGACGAGCCATCTGCTGGTAGATATTCCGAAGGAAAAGCTGAAGACATTCCAGGGCGGTCTTTACGAATATATGAGAAGCTCCTACCCGCAGGTGGGCGATGCACTCCGCACGACGAAGACACTCAGCGAGGATATCCAGCGCGAGATTGCGAAGGTGGTGGGCGAGTACAAGGCAAAATTCCTGAAAGCACAGGGAAATGCGCTGGAGGCAGCCACAGCGGATGCAAAACTGGATAAGCAGTAAGGCGGTGATGGAAGATGGCAGGACTCAGAGAGATCCAGAACCGGATCCGGAGTATTCAGGATACGCGCAAGATCACGAACGCGATGTACCTGATATCTTCGACGAAATTAAAGAAAGCCAGAAAAGAACTGGCAGAGACGGAGCCGTATTTCTATGCATTGCAAAATGTCATCCGGCGTATCCAGAGGCATCTGCCGAACATGGAAAGTCCCTATTTTGAAAAAGAAGGGCACCAGTCGAAGAAAACGGGGCTGCTGGTTATTTCCGGCGATAAAGGGCTGGCGGGTGCTTATAACCATAACATCATGAAGATGGCGGATACATTTTTAAAGGATCCTTCCCGCGAGGTACATCTGTTTGTCATCGGTGAGACGGGGCGGCAGTTTTTTGCCTCCCAGCACATCCCGATTGAAGAAAATTTCCAGTATACGGCGCAGGATCCGACGTTTAACCGGGCAAGGTGGATTGCTGGAATGCTTCTGGAACGATATTTGTCGGGTGATTTGGATGAGATACATGTCCTGTATACAAGAATGGAAAATGTGATGCAGAGTGTGGCGAAGGATAAAAGGGTGCTTCCGATTTCCAAGCCGGATATGCACGGAATGGCGATTCCGGTCGATGTGCGGCTGGAGGAGTTTGCCCTCCGGCCAACGCCGGAGGAAGCGATGAATGCGATCGTTCCGAACTATGTAGCCGGATTTATCTACGGCGCGCTGGTTGAGTCGTTCTGCAGCGAGCAGAATGCCCGTATGATGGCGATGGATGCGGCGACGGATAATGCGGATGCACTTTTAAAAGATTTGAATACGATGTACAACCGGGCGCGGCAGGCGGCGATCACACAGGAGATTACCGAAGTATGCGGCGGCGCGGCTGCACAGAGACGAGAACGAGAAGAGGAGATGAGAGTGTGATGGGAGAACAGGCGGCAGAGACAAAAAAGACTGAAACCAGCCTGCCGGAAGGCAAGATTGTCCAGGTTTCCGGTCCGGTTGTCGATGTGAAATTTGAGAGCGGTCCCCTTCCGGAGATCCGGGACGCGCTCACAGTAGAAAATCAGGGAAAGACGTGTGTGATGGAAGCTGCCAAGCACATGGGAAATAATATCGTCCGCTGCATCATGCTGTCGGCAAGCGAGGGCTTGAGCCGTGACATGAAGGTAACACCGACGGGAGAAGGCATTTCCGTTCCGGTTGGCGAAAAGACGCTTGGACGTTTGTTTAATGTTTTAGGTGAGACGGTAGATGGAGGACAAAAGCTGGATGGTGAGGAGCACTGGTGTATTCACCGGGATCCGCCGCCATTTGAGGATCAGAGCCCGGTCGCGGAGATTCTCGAGACGGGCATCAAGGTGATTGATCTTCTGGCGCCGTATTCTAAGGGCGGAAAAGTCGGTCTGTTTGGCGGCGCGGGCGTCGGAAAAACAGTCCTGATTCAGGAGCTGATCCGGAATATTGCGATGGAGCAGGGCGGTTATTCTATCTTTACGGGTGTCGGTGAGCGTTCCCGTGAGGGCAATGACCTCTGGAGTGAGATGAAGGCATCCGGTGTTCTGGAAAAGACAGCGCTCGTGTTTGGACAGATGAACGAGCCGCCGGGAGCCCGTATGAGAGTTGCAGAGACCGGGCTTACGATGGCAGAATATTTCCGTGACAAAATGCACCGGAATGTGTTACTATTTATCGATAATATTTTCCGTTATGTACAGGCAGGTTCGGAGGTTTCAGCGCTGCTTGGGCGTATGCCGTCGGCGGTTGGTTATCAGCCAACGTTAGCGAATGAGATGGGCGAGCTGCAGGAGCGGATTGCCTCGACGAAAGATGGGTCGGTCACTTCAATCCAGGCAGTCTATGTACCGGCGGATGATTTAACCGATCCGGCACCGGCGACTACCTTTACCCATCTGGATGCGACTACGGTTCTTTCCAGAAAGATCGTAGAACAGGGTATCTACCCGGCGGTCGATCCGCTGGAATCCTCGTCCCGTATTCTGGAACCGGATGTGGTCGGAGAAGAACACTATGAGACGGCCAGACGGGTGCAGGAGATTTTGCAGAAATACAAGGAATTGCAGGATATCATTGCAATTCTGGGTATGGACGAGTTGTCTGAGGAAGATAAGCTGACCGTCGGCCGCGCAAGAAAGATACAGCGTTTCTTATCCCAGCCGTTCCACGTGGCGGAGAACTTTACCGGTGTACCGGGCAAGTATGTGCCGTTAAAGGATACCGTTAAGGGCTTTAAGGCAATTCTGGATGGTGAGATGGATGCGTACCCGGAGGCAGCATTCTTCAATGTCGGAACGATCGAGGATGTAGTGGCAAAGGCGAAGGCGTTAGAGAAACAGGAGGCGTAGGAACGGATGGCAGATTTTCATGTAAAAATCATATCCAGCAACCGGACATTCTATGAGGGAGTCTGCCACTGTCTGATCCTTCCGGCGGTGGACGGTGAGATGGCTGTCATGGCGCACCATGAGAGCGAGATCGTGGCAGTCAAAGCGGGAGAAATGCGTTTCCAGGCGACAGAGGACGGTCCGTGGGAGGCAGCAGTCGTCGGGCAGGGCTTCTGTGAGATCGCCAACAACCGTGTTATGTTGCTGGCAGATACGATCGAGAAACCGGAGGAGATCGACCGGATCCGGGCGCAGGAGGCATTAGAGCGTGCGAAAGAGCGGCTGCGCCAGAAACAGAGCATTTCCGAGTATTACAGCACCCGCGCGGCGATGGCGAGAGCACTGGTTCGTCTGAAAGAGACGGAAAAATTTGTGGACTAGGTGCGTTAGAGGCGGATTTGAGCCTGATGTAGTTCTGTGGCAGATACGGTTCAGAAAGAAATGACAGAAAATCAGTAAGAATGGAGAACAGGGCATGACATTACTTCAGTTGAAATACGTGGTGGAGGTGGCGGCAGCCGGAACCATCAGCGGGGCGGCAAAAAAACTTTATATTGCACAGCCGAGCCTCACGGCGGCGATCAAGGAACTGGAGCATGAGATTGGATTTTCCCTGTTTACCCGCACGAACAAGGGCGTAGTGATTTCCCCGGACGGGGAAGAATTTCTGGGGTATGCGAGACAGGTGATCGAGCAGGCAAACCTGATCGAGGAGCGCTATTTTGGCGCTGTGCCGCAGAAACGCCAGTTCTGTGTCTCCACCCAGCACTATTCCTTTGCCGTTGAGGCGTTTGTCGATCTGATCCGCGAGTACGGCGGAGAAGAGTACGATTTCCGTATCCGCGAGACGCAGACGTATGAGCTGATTGAGGATGTGGCGAAGCTTAGGAGCGAGGTTGGCGTGCTGTATCTGAACCGTTTTAACGAGACGGTGATCCGCAAGACGCTGCGGGAACACGACCTCAAATTTACGCGGCTTTTTATGGCAAAACCGCATGTATTTATCGGTGCGGCCAATCCGCTTGCAAGCCGCAGTTCTATCACCCTGTCGGATTTGGAACCTTATCCGCGTCTGTCCTATGAGCAGGGCGAGCACAATTCTTTTTATTTCTCCGAGGAGATCCTCAGCACGCTGGACAGCCGCAAGGACATCCTGGTGTCCGACCGCGCGACCCTGTTTAATCTTCTGATCGGGCTGAATGGGTATACGATCTGCAGCGGTGTCATCAATGAGGAACTGAACGGACCGAATATTGTAGCGATTCCGCTTGATGTGGACGATTATATGGAGATCGGTTACATTACCCACAATCGCGTGACACCGGGACGGTTTGCGGGGCTGTATATTGAGGCGTTGAAGCGGAGAGTGGGAGTGCCGGTTCCCAAAGTGTCTACCCGTGAACCAATAACCAGAATTCCTGTTTCCGACAGGTGATTTTTTGGTTTGACTTTTTTTAAAACAGGAAATATAATAATACCGAAACGAGTAGCAAACGAGCGTAAATCCAGTTTTTGCTGCTCTTTTTTTATTGTTCCATAAAGAATGTGCCAAGGTGCATTTTTTATTAAATTTTATAAAAATGCCATTAAAAAGTGTGTTGCCTATCAGCGTAAGTCCAGCTTATGAGATAGGTGCACACTTTTTTATGTGGAAAAAAGGAGGATTTATTTAAAATGGCAGAAAGCAACAAGATGAAGGATATGCCGGTAAATCAGCTCATGATCCAGATGGGCATACCGATGATTTTATCGATGGCATTGCAGGCAGTCTACAATATCGTGGACAGCGCCTTTGTGGGAAATATGAGGGTAGGAAGCGAAGCCGCCCTGAATGCGCTGACACTGGTGTTCCCGATCCAGATGCTGATGGTGGCAGTGGGAATCGGAACCGGCGTGGGAACGAATGCGCTTCTTGCGAGGATGCTGGGACAGGGAAATAATAAAAAAGCTGCAAAGGCAGCCGGAAACAGCCTGTTTCTGGGTGTGATTATTTATGTGGTATGTCTGTTATTCGGACTCTTTGGAGTAAACGCATATATCACGTCGCAGACGGTCGATCCGGAGGTTATTTCGATGGGAACAGAGTACCTTCGGATCTGCTGCGTGATTTCGTTTGGAATCGTATTTTTCTCTTTGTTTGAAAAATTATTGCAGGCAACAGGGCGTTCGTTTTATTCGACCATCGGTCAGGTTGTGGGAGCAGTGGTAAATATCATTCTGGACCCGATTATGATCTATGGAATTGGACCTGTCCCGGAGATGGGAGTTGCGGGCGCTGCCTATGCAACGGTGATCGGGCAGGTCATATCGGCGGTTTTATTATTTGTTTTTCATATGAAGTTAAACAAAGAGTTTGAGCATGATTTCACATATATGAAGCCGGATGTCGGAATTATAAGGGAAATCTACGCGATCGGACTTCCGGCGATCATCGCGCAGGCGCTCATGTCTATTATGGTGTATGTGATGAACCTGATTTTGAAATTCAATCCTTCCGCCCAGACGGCGTATGGACTCTTCTACAAAGTACAGCAGTTTGTATTGTTCCTTGCGTTTGGTCTGCGCGATGCCATCACACCGATCATCGCATTTGCATACGGAATGCATAGCAGAAGGCGGATTCTGGATGGAATCAAATATGGACTGTTCTATACGGTTGTTCTGATGATTGTGGGCATGGCAATCACAGAGGTTTTCCCAGGGGTGTTTGCCGGATTATTTAATGCCGGATCGTCCAGAGAATACTTTATCGGGGCAATGAGAATCATTTCCATCAGCTTTATTTTTGCCGGAATCAATGTGGCATATCAGGGCATTTATCAGGCGCTTAACAGTGGCATCCAGTCGCTGGTGATTTCACTGCTCAGACAGTTTGTGATCATTCTGCCGTTGGCAGGCATCTTTTCAATCTTTGTGAGAAACGGTCAGGCAGGTGTTTCGCTTATCTGGTGGGCGTTTCCGATCACAGAGTTCGCCGCCTGCCTGGTGGGATATGGGTTTTTGAAGAAAATCAGAACGAATAAAGTGGAACATTTGGAGTAAGGAGAGAGGATAGGATGATGGGAAAAAGAATTATTACGATCAGCCGGGAGTTTGGAAGCGGCGGACGTTTTATCGGTATGGAAGTGGCGCAGAAACTGGGTGTGAAATACTACGATAAGGAGATGATCGGACAGATTGCGGAGCAGTCCGGATTTTCACCGAAGTATATCCAGGAGAATGCGGAATTGTCACCCAAGAAGGGGTTATTTGCCTATGCGTTTTCAGGGCGTGACCAGATGGGACGATCCGTCGAAGACATGATCTATGAAGCGCAGAGAAAGATCATTTTGGATATTGCGGAAAGAGAAGAGTGTGTGATAATAGGTAGAAATGCGGACTTTATTCTGAAAGATCGGGATGACGTCCTGAACGTATTTATACACGGAAATATGCCGGAGAAGGTAAAGCGGATCTGCGGCTTATACAATGTTACGGAACAGGAAGCGATCAAAATGACAGAAGACATTGATAAGCGCCGTATGAGCAATTATCGCTTTTACACGGATCAGAAGTGGGGGATGGCAAGTAATTATACACTGTCGCTGAACAGTTCAGTGCTGGGGTATGAGATGTGTGAGAGGATTATTATGGAGTGTGCGGGGCGCTAGGAGAGAGCTGACAATAGTCTTTTGTTCTTATAAGTAACAGAAAAACCAGAACTGTGTAGCTGATTTGGTCGACAGTTCTGGTTTTTTGTTTTGGAAGTCCCACATAGATGTGTCAGAACCTATTTTTTATTTCTGAACTTTGTGTGAAATCTTTGCCCAGATGATTGACATAAAGCGGGGGTTCAGCGTTATGATAGGCGGTATGGAAAACAGGGATGAAAAAGTCAAATCTTTTGCCGAAGATAGATTTACACGGAAATAGGAACGGAATCGGAAAGAGGATGATAGAATGCGGCAGAATAGAGAAATGATTTCATGTCAGCGTCCATAATCGGCACTTCCTTTTTGTAAGAAATGTGGTATACTCGATAGAACATGAAAACCATATTAAAAAAGGTGAAAAGCGGAATGAATCATATTTCAATTACAACCCTGGAAGCGCCGGAGCTGGATATCTATGCCCGGCTGAGCGAGGGGCAGTTATTTCATTATAATGAACCAAAGGAAGGTCTTTTCATTGCGGAAAGCCCGAAGGTCATCGGGCGGGCGCTCGACGCGGGATATGAGCCGGTTTCTTTTCTGATGGAAGAACGCCATATCGAGACAGAGGGGCGGGAGATTCTGGAACGCCCGGTGTGTGCGGGAGTGCCTGTGTTTACGGCACCATTTGATGTGCTGACGCGCCTGACCGGCTTTAAACTGACGCGCGGGATGCTGTGTGCGGTGAAACGGAAGAAAATGCCGGGGATCGAGGAAATCTGTGCAGGTGCCAGACGGATCGCGATTCTTGAGAATGTAGAAAATCCTACGAATGTGGGGGCGATTTTCCGGTCAGCGGCGGCGCTCTTTATGGATGCGGTGCTTCTGACACCGGGATGCAGTGACCCGCTGTACCGCCGCGCAAGCCGTGTCAGTATGGGAACAGTGTTTCAGGTGCCGTGGACGTACATTCCGAAGGGCGACTGGGCGGAGAACAGTATGGAAACGCTTAAAAAGCTGGGATTTCGCACGGCGGCGATGGCGCTCAGTGACCGTTCCGTGAGTATCGCGGATCCGGCGCTTTCGCAGGAAGAAAAATTAGCGATCATTCTCGGAACCGAGGGTGACGGGTTGGCGGCATCGACGATCGCGGCGTGCGATTACACCGTGAAAATCCCGATGTCACACGGCGTGGATTCGCTCAACGTGGCAGCAGCGAGTGCAGTGGCGTTCTGGCAGCTGGGCATGGGAAACAGGAAATAAAGTTCTGGCTGTGTGAGAAAAAATGGTTACTGTTCACGCATACGTGCCCAGTAATGGAATTTGCCGTGGCTTCGCATTTAAATACGGCAAATTCCTGCTGCCACCACGTTTTCTTACGGCACTTTCGGTTCCAAAAGTGCCTACCCGTGAACAGTTACAAAAAATGTACATTGTTTAAATGCGTTTCAAATGCCAGAAATGAGTGCGGAAATGGATGGAAAGAATCGTTTGGAGGAAGGAGAACATAGAATGAAGTGTCCAAAATGCGGACAGGAAGCAGTTGGAAATTTTTGCAGTAACTGCGGAACTCCGCTTGTAAATGATACAGTACGCCGAGAACAGGAAACGGTGGGAAGAAAGCCGGAAAATAGCTATGACGACGGTGATTCAGAACAGCGGAATCCAGCTCGGATGGAATCGGATGAGAAAAGGGCGGAATCCGGCTCTGGATCGAAAAGAAACAGTCAGGAAAAGCGGAGCAGCCAGAGTCAGGACGCACAGAAGCGTGAGGAAGAGCGCCGCGACAATGAACACTGCCAATCCCAGGCACAGGAGGATGTCCGCCGTGACCGTGAAGCGGCATCGCGCAGACGACAGGACGCGAGACGTTCTTCTTCCAGCGCGAAAGAGGATAAGCGGGATGCAAAACAGCAGAAGCAGATGGAAAAACGCCTTCATGCTCTGGAGTCGGAGCGGGAGCGCTCAGAGCGTCAGAAAAACCGGATGGAGCGCAGCCACCAGCGGGAACTGGAACGCCAGTCCCGGGAGGCAGAGCGCACCAGACGGGCGGCGGAGCGCAGTGAGGCGCATACGCAGAGTGACTCAAATGACGGTCCGTCCGTGCTGGATGTGACGGCAGCCGGAGTAACCGGCGTGGTTGTGCTGATGGCGCGTGTGATGCAGGCAGCCAGCTTTCTTCTGATGGCGGGAATCACCTGGGCGAATGCGAAGGCATTTCGGTATGGCGGCGACGATCTGGGCTATATCGGAACTATGATTACCGAGGAAAATTATGGTTTGGGGCTGTATGTAGGGATTGGCGTATTTCTGGTACTGATGGGCGCGATCTGGTGCCTGTGGATTCTGTCAGGCAAGCATGCGGGTGGTAAAGTACGGCTGCAAAAATACGATACGGGGCGCGGATTTATCCCGTTTATAATCATCCTTGTTCTGGTATTAGTAGCCGGTCCGGCAGCGTACCTGATGCCGAAGAATGCAGGCAGCTTACAGCCGATTGTGGACGGCGGCTATGCGGCGCTGGAGGCGATCAATGCGAACCACGGATTTCTGCTGTTCTGCAGCATCGGAGGCGCGATCCTTTCGTTTATCCGGAAAATGCTGCTGGTATAATTTTATAATTCATCTAATTGCCCGAACTGATACCCCATTTCCTCCCATTTTGCCAGAAGTTCATCGAGAATCTGAGCGTTGGTTTGCGAAGTGCTGTGCAGAAGGACGATCGCGCCGGGGTGGATGCGCGTCAGAAGCTTGGAAAATGCTTCTTCTTTGGATGGCTGCTGATCCTGCATCCAGTCCACATAGGCGAGACTCCAGAAAAAGGTCTTGTAGCCGAGCTCCTTTGCCATCTGCAGGTTCGATTCACTGTATTTGCCCTGCGGCGGACGGTAATATTTTTTCATTGTCTGCCCGGTGACGGACTGGTAGAGTGTTTCCAGGGCAGTCAGCTCCTTTTCAAATGCTGCTTTGTCGGAAATGCGGGACATATCGGGATGGTGATACGTGTGGTTGGCGACGGTGTGACCCTCTGCGATCATCTGTTTTACCAGTTCAGGACTGGTTTCGAGATAGTTGCCGACGACGAAAAAGGTTGCCGGGACATGGTGTTTTTTCAGTGCTTCCAGAATGGCAGGTGTGCAGCCGTTTTCATATCCGGCGTCGAAGGTCAGATAGATGACGGGTTTGGAGGTATCGCCTACATAGAAAGCATCAAAATTTTTTAAAGTGTCGGCGGAGGCATTGCCGACCGGTGTCTGCCCTGGACTGGGAAATCCAAGTCCCCAGTTTCCATCTGCGGAAACCGGAATCGAACCGGAATCAAAGGCAGGCGGGAGCGAGCCACAGGCGATAACAGGCGCTGAAACCGTGTGCCCGGATGGACGGCGCGGGAAATGCGCGGCAGTCTGCCCGGCGAAGAAAGAGATGGCAAACAGGGCGGGAACCAGCAGCGGGGAAATGATGTGCCGGAAACGTGATGGAACAAAATGCATGGGAAAATGAATGAACATGATGTGACCTGAAAGATATATTTTCATAAGTATATGAAAGAAGGGGGAACATCATGTTTTTATTATAATTTGCTGTCCGTGAAATGCACCGAATCGGAAAAACCAAGCGGTACCATATAACAAATTTTATGTGCTGACATAACAAATTAATGCTTGTCATGCCCTTTGTACCTATGTTATTATTATAACGATGCTTAGATGAGATGCTCCGAACCCTTGAACAAGGGGAGCTGGATGAAAAGCAGATTATGAAATTATGATGAAATAAATAAGAGAAACAAGGAGGATGTTGAAGGATGAAGCCTTATAGCGAGATGACGAAAGAAGAACTTCTGGAGCTTAAGCGTGATCTGAGCGATCAGTACCGGGAGTTTCAGGGCAAGAATCTGACGCTGGATATGTCACGCGGTAAGCCAAGTGCAGAGCAGCTTGATTTATCGATGGGAATGATGGACGTACTGAGCAGCGACAGTGATCTGACCTGCGAAGATGGGACAGACTGCCGCAATTACGGCGGTCTGGACGGTATCAGCGAGGCGAAGGAGCTGTTAGCGGATATGATCGAGGTTCCGGCTGACAATATCATTATCTATGGAAACTCCAGCCTGAACGTAATGTACGACACCATCTCCCGTTCTATGACTCATGGCGTTATGGGAAATACCCCGTGGTGCAAGCTTGACAAGGTTAAATTCCTGTGCCCGGTACCGGGATATGACAGACATTTCTCCATTACTGAATATTTTGGTATCGAGATGATCAACATTCCGATGACCGCAGATGGTCCGGATATGGATCTGGTGGAGAAGTATGTGACCACCGACCCGACCGTAAAGGGAATCTGGTGTGTTCCAAAATACTCCAACCCGACCGGTAATTCCTATTCCGATCAGACTGTCCGCCGTCTGGCACGCATGCATCCGGCAGCTCCGGATTTCCGTATTTACTGGGACAATGCTTATGGCATCCACCATTTATACGATGATGAGCAGGATCATGTGCTGGAGATTCTGGCAGAATGTAAGAAAGCCGGCAACCCGGATATGGTTTACAAATTCTCTTCAACCTCCAAGATTACGTTCCCGGGTTCCGGCATTGCGGCAATCGCAACCTCCCACAATAACCTGGATGATATCAAGAAACAGTTAAAGATTCAGACTATCGGTCATGATAAAGTGAATCAGCTCCGCCACGTGCGTTTCTTCAAGGATATCCACGGCATGGTAGAGCACATGAGAAAGCATGCCAACATCCTGCGCCCGAAATTCGAGGCAGTTGAGAACATTCTCGACCGCGAGCTGGGCGGACTGGAGATCGGTACCTGGACAAAACCGCACGGCGGCTACTTCATTTCCTTTGATTCACTGAACGGCTGTGCGAAGGAGATCGTTGCGAGGTGCAAGAAAGCAGGCGTTGTCATGACCGGAGCCGGTGCAACTTATCCATATGGCAAGGATCCGGAGGATCGCAACATCCGTATTGCTCCATCTTATCCGCCGCTGCAGGATCTGATCATTGCAACCGAGCTGTTTGCACTCTGCGTCAAGCTGGTCAGTGTCAACAAGCTGTTAGAGGAAATGTAATATTAAACCAAGAAGTACAGGAATTGTATGGGTATGTCGAAGGACCGCTGCCCATACAATTCTTTTTTCGGAGAAAAAGTGATGATAAAGGAAAAGCTATCCCTGATCTGGGGAAAGTTTGTAAACAGGGAGACGATATCATATCTGATATTCGGCGTTCTGACGACGCTGGTGGACTGGATTTCCTATGCGGTTTTCCGCCACAACGGCATGAACTACCGTATGGCGACGATCTGCTGTCAGGCGGCGGCGATCCTGTTTGCATATGTGACAAACAAGATCTGGGTATTCCGAAGCTACAATTTCCGCCCTGTATATCTTCTTAAGGAAATGGCTTCGTTTTTCTCCTGCCGCATTCTCACATCGGTGTTCACGTATGTGGCGATGATCGTGATGGTAGACGGCATGGGAATCAAACAGGATATGATCTGTAAGATTGTGGTATCAGCGATCTCGCTGGTGCTGAATTATATTTGCAGTAAATTATTTATTTTCAAAAAGAAAGAATCCTCGAAATAGGGCTGTGTGGGGAAATGACAGCGGAAATGGATGCTGAAGACAGACCGGAAAAGCCGGAAAGAGTAGAGAAAACGCCGCCTGAACAGGATTCTGGATGGAGGGAAGATGGAGCAAAGAGAACGAGACGAAAGTTCCAGTAAACTGGAAGAAGCACTCAGGGAGCTTACGGGAGCGGAAACAACGGGGAAAATAGAGGAGTATGAGAACGAGCGGGAAGGTGCGGATGTGGATTCGGAGACCGCCTGTACAGATATGAGATGCGCTGAACGAATGCCGGCCTGGAGACAGGAAGAAGATGCCAGAAAATCTAAACTTTCAGAGTCCAGAGTAGATGTCGTTAATGAGTTGAATGATGATGACTGGGAGCAGGAAGAATTAGATGAATTAGATGAGTGGGATGAATCAGAGAAATCACCCCGCGGAATGGGCCGCCTGGCTGCGGTTTTCCGTCCGTCGGATGATCTCCTGGCGGCATTTTTCCTGCCGGTGGTGATTTTGATCCTGATTTTTGCATACCGCGGTATTTTCCCCTTTGGGCAGGAAAGCTTCCTGCGGACGGATATGTACCACCAGTATGCGCCATTTTTCTCGGAATTCCGGCATAAGCTTTTAAGTGGCGAGAGCCTGCTTTACAGCTGGGATGTTGGCATGGGCGTAAACTTTGCCGCGCTCTATGCGTACTATCTGGCGAGCCCGTTCAACTGGCTGCTGCTGTTATGCCCGTCGTCCCTGATTATCGAATTTATGACCTACATGATCGTGTTCAAGAGCGGTCTGGCGGGGCTTTCGATGGCGTGGTATCTGAAAAAGCACACGGGTTCACAGAAGTTTGGAGCGTGCTATTTCGGCGTATTCTATGCGCTGTCCGGCTATATGGCGGCGTATAGCTGGAATATCATGTGGCTGGACTGCATCGTGCTGCTGCCGCTGATCCTGCACGGCCTGGAGCGGCTGGTGCGCGAAAAAAAAGGGCTTTTTTACTGCCTGATGCTGGGACTTTCAATCCTGTCCAACTACTATATATCAATTATGATATGCCTCTTCATGGTGATTTACTATGTGGCGCTCCTGTTTCTGGAGAAACGGCCGGGATGGAAAGATTGTCTGCACAGCTTTTTCCTGTTTGGTGTGTATTCGCTTCTGGCGGGTGCGCTGGCGGCTGCGGTGCTTCTTCCGGAGATTGCGGCGCTGCAGAGTACGGCGTCTGGCGATTTTAATTTTCCGACCACACTGGAAATCTACTTCCCGATCTTTGACATGATCGCGCGGCACATCGGAAATGTACAGGTGGAGACGGGACTCGACCATTGGCCGAACCTCTACTGCGGCGTGGCAGTCTACATTTTCATGGGGTTGTATTTTCTGAACCGCCGGATTGCGATCCGGGAAAAGGTTGTGTACGGTGTGCTGCTGCTCTTTTTCTATGCCAGCTTTTCGTTCAACGTGCTGAATTTTATCTGGCATGGCTTCCATTACCCGAACAGCCTGCCGTGCCGCCAGTCGTTTATCTATATCGCGCTGGTGCTGACGATGTGTTTCCGGGCGTATCTATATCTGGATGAAATATCCAAACGGCAGTTTGCCGGGGTGACGTCCGCCGCGATTGGCTACGTGATTCTGGCAGAAAAGCTGGTGACAGACGATGCGTTTGAGCCGGTTGTCTGGTATGTGGCAGTGGTGCTTCTTCTGCTGTATCTGGGCGTCTTTTATTTCTATCAAAATAAAGAACATTTCGCGTTCACGGCGGCGCTTCTGGCGATGGCGCTGGTAAGTGTGGAGGCGCTTGCCAATATGGCGGCAACGAGTATTCCGACGACGAGCCGGACTGATTATGTGGCAGACAATCAGGATGTTGCAGCGGTGACAGAGCCGCTCAAAAAGACGGAATTTTACCGGATTGATAAAACGAATGCGCGCACGAAAAATGATGGCGCGTGGATGCATTTTCCATCCGTATCTCTGTTTTCATCGGTGGCAAATGCCGGGGTGACGGATTTCTTCAAACAGATGGGCTGCGAAGGTTCGACGAACGCATACAGCATCGTGGGAAGTACGCCGCTGGTGGATTCGTTATTTTCAATCAAATATGCACTCTATGAGGGTAAGCAGGACAATCCGCGCTTGTCGCTCTATGCATTTTCAGGTGACACGTACCTCTATGAGAATCCGTGGACGCTGCCGCTCGGCTTTATCCTGCCGGACATAGTGGAAACGGGCTGGAAGCGCGATCTTTCTTCGCCGGCGGATGTCCAGAACGATTTATCGGATGTGCTGGGCGTGCCGGAGTGCCTGATTTTCACGGACGGGGAAGAGCAGGGGAATCGTTTTTCCTTTACAGCACCGGAAGATGGGGAGTATTATATAAGTGTCGCAAACCGTCAGATTGATTCGGTTAAACTGGATGTCGGCGGGGAGGACCGCAGCATTGATACGTTGAAACGCGGGTATCTGGTGGAAACCGGATATGTGAAGGCAGGCACATTGATTCTGCTGGAGAGCAATGACAGTGCCGGAAGCATGGACGCGAGCGCGTACCGCTTTGACGAAGCCGGGCTGCGTGCGCTCTATGAGCGCCTCAACCAGCATCCATTTGAACTGGAAACATTGGGCGAGGAGGCGATGAAGGGCACGATCGACGCGGGCGAGGGCGGAACGCTGTTCCTCACGATCCCGTATGACGAGGGCTGGACGGTCACGGTGGATGGAAAAGAAGCTATCACGCGTCCGGTCTGGAAGGCATTTACCGGCGTGGAACTGAAGGCCGGAACCCATACGGTGGAACTCAGATATTATCCGCAGGGACTGCATGAGGGACTGCTGATCAGCGGAGGTGCGCTGTTTGTGCTGGCGGTGATTGTGGCTTCTATGTATATAAGGAAGAAGAAGCAGGGGAAAACTTCTGCAAAAATGAGAAGAACGGTGGAAAAAGAGCCGGATGGCGATTTGAAACTGAGAAATTGAGATACAAAATTTATAGAAAAGAGGTTAAAATCATGAAAAAGCTGGAAGAATATGTAAGAAGCATTCCGGACTTCCCGGAGCCGGGGATCATTTTCCGCGATATTACTACGATTTTACAGGATGCAGACGGACTGCAGCTTGCGATCGACGGAATCCAGAAATCCTTAGAAGGCGTGGATTATGATATTGTGGTTGGTCCGGAGTCCCGCGGGTTTATTTTTGGCGTGCCGGTTGCATATGCGATGCACAAGGGATTCGTGCCAATCCGCAAGAAAGGCAAACTGCCGTGCAAGACGGTATCTGTAAGCTACGATCTGGAGTATGGCAGCGCGGTTCTGGAGATGCATGAGGATGCCATTAAACCGGGACAGAAGGTAGTTATCGTTGACGACCTGATCGCAACCGGCGGAACGACCGAGGCGATTGTCAAGCTCATCGAGAAGATGGGCGGCGAGGTTGTAAAAATCTGCTGCGTGATGGAGCTGGCAGGCTTAAAGGGACGCGAAAAACTGAACGGATATGCGGTGGATGCCCTAATTACCTATGAGGGGAAATAGATAACGGTTCACGGGTAGGCACTTTTGGAACCGAAAGTGCCGTAAGAAAACGTGGTGGCAGCAGGAATTTGCCGTATTGAAATGCGAAGCCACGGCAAATTCCGTTACTGGGCACGTATGCGTGAACAGTAACAAAATAGTTTGCCGTTGCATTTTTTGTCAAATATTCGTATAATAGGGGTATTCTATATAATATTTTATTTCATTTGCGTGAACCGCTTTCCGGATTCCGAACGGCAGGCGTTTCAGTTATCTACGGAAGGGTCAGGAGGCATATATGGGAAATTTGGATAAAATAAAAAAGCTGGATCAGGAAATTGAAGCGCCGGCGGATTTTACGAGTCCGGAGGTACTGTATAATGAGTTGATTGCCGCCATTCGCAAGTACCATCCGTCGGATGACATCAGCATGATTGAGAAAGCGTACCAGATCGCGTATGACGCACACAAGGACCAGAGGCGTAAATCAGGTGAACCGTATATCATCCATCCGCTCTGTGTGGCGATCATTCTGGCGGATCTGGAGCTGGATAAAGAGACTCTGGTGGCAGGTATCCTGCACGATGTCGTGGAAGATACGGTCATGACAGAGGAGGAGATCACGGCGATCTTTGGCGAGGAGGTAGCACTTTTAGTAGACGGCGTTACCAAGCTGACCCAGATCTCGTGGACGATCGATAAAGTAGAGATTCAGGCGGAAAACCTGCGTAAGATGTTCTTAGCGATGGCGAAGGACATCCGGGTTATCCTGATTAAGCTGGCAGACCGTCTGCACAATATGCGGACGCTTCAATATATGAAGCCGGAAAAACAGAAAGAAAAGGCGCGTGAAACGATGGATATCTACGCGCCTATTGCTGATCGTCTCGGTATTTCCAAGATCAAGACCGAGCTGGATGATTTGTCTCTCAAATATCTCCAGCCGGAGGTTTACAAAGAATTGTCCGAAAAACTGGCGCTCCGTAAGGACACCAGGGAGGCGTTTATCCATAAGATTATGGATGAAGTCAAGAAACATATGGACGATGCGGGCATCGAAGCCAAGGTAGACGGCCGTGTGAAACATTTCTTCAGCATCTATAAAAAGATGGTAAACCAGGACAAGACGCTGGATCAGATCTATGATATTTTTGCGGTCCGGATTATCGTGGAGAGCGTGAAAGACTGTTATGCGGCGCTCGGTGTCATCCATGAGATGTACAAACCGATTCCGGGACGTTTTAAAGATTATATTGCCATGCCGAAACCGAATATGTACCAGTCGCTGCATACGACTCTGATTGGCAGCAGCGGACAGCCGTTTGAGATTCAGATCCGCACCTATGAGATGCACCGTACCGCTGAGTATGGTATCGCGGCACACTGGAAATATAAGGAGAGCGGCAGCAGCAAGGCGGCGATCGACAGCGCCGAGGCAAAGCTTTCCTGGCTGCGTGAGATCCTGGAATGGCAGCGGGATATGTCCGATAATAAAGAGTTCTTAAGTCTCTTAAAGAGTGATCTGGATCTCTTTACGGATGATGTATACTGCTTTACCCCGACGGGCGATGTCAAGAACCTGCCGAGTGGTTCCACCCCGATCGATTTTGCGTATTCGATCCACAGTGCGGTCGGCAACAAGATGGTTGGTGCCCGTGTCAACGGAAAACTGGTCAACATCGATTATGTCATTAAAAATGGTGACCGTGTCGAGATTATTACCTCCCAGAATTCCAAGGGACCGAGCCGCGACTGGCTGAAACTGGTTAAGAGCACACAGGCGAAGAATAAGATCAACCAGTGGTTCAAGAGCGAGCTGAAAGAGGACAATATCCTGCGCGGCCGTGCGCTTCTGGATAAATATTGTAAGGCGAAGGACATCAATTATTCAGAGTTAAATAAACCGGAATATATGGAAAAGGTCATGAAGCGCTATGCGTACCGTGACTGGGATTCCGTTCTGGCATCGATCGGACATGGCGCCCTCAAAGAGGGACAGGTCATCAACAAGATGCTGGATGAGCGCAACAAGAAGTTAAAGAAGGAAGTAACCGACACGACGATCCTCGATAACATGGCGTCGGATGGAAACAAGGTTCCGGTGATCGCAGCCGGGAAGTCGAAGAGCGGTATCGTTGTCAAGGGAATCCACGATCTGGCGGTTCGTTTTTCGAAGTGCTGCAGCCCGGTTCCGGGCGATGAGATCGTCGGATTTGTCACAAGGGGACGCGGTATCTCGATCCACCGGACGGACTGCATCAATGTGATGAATCTGCCGCAGGAAGAGCGTGAGCGCCTGATTGAAGCCGAGTGGCAGCAGCCGGAAGCACAGACGGGCACGGAAAAATACTCCACCGAAATCAAGATCTATGCGAACAACCGCATCGGCATGTTTGTGGATATTTCCAAGGTATTTACCGAGCGCCAGATCGACATTACCTCGATGAATGTGCGTACAAGCAAGCAGGGCAAGGCGACGATCGTCATGACGTTCGATATTCACGGAATTGAGGAATTAAATAAATTATCTGATAAACTCAGACAGATTGAAGGAGTATTAGATATAGAGAGAACTGCCGGATAAGCGGTTCTCTCTATATTTCACAGGTACTTACACCCTGTGAAAGTTTCACATATTATTAGGAGGAAAAGATGGAGATAAAACGGCTGATCGTGGGAATGGTCCAGACGAACTGTTATATTGCGGTGCATCCGGAGATGAAAGAAGCTGTGATTGTCGATCCGGGCGATGAGGCGGCGCGGATCGAGGATGCACTGGCGCAGACCGGAGCGAAGGCAAAGGCGATTCTGCTGACTCATGGACATTTTGACCATGTGACGGCGATGGAAGAGCTGAGACGGGATCTGGGCGTGCCGGTTTATGCCTGTGAGCAGGAGCAGGCGGTCTTGGCGGATCCGGATAAGAACCTGTCCGTCCAGTTTCAGGGCGGCGGTCTGCATCTGAAAGCGGATATGCTTTTGAAGGATGGAGAGACGTTCGAGGCAGCGGGCTACACGTTCCAGATGCTTCATACACCGGGGCATACGGAAGGTTCCTGTTGTTATTATGTAAAATCAGAGAAGGTGCTGTTTTCGGGAGATACCTTATTTGAAGGTTCTTACGGACGCATCGATTTCCCGACTGGAAGCGGACGTCAGATGATTCATTCGGTGGCAGATATCCTTCTGAACCTGCCGGATGATACGAATGTATATCCGGGACACATGGGATATACGACGATCGCCGACGAAAAACAGTACAATCCGCTGGCGGGATACAGGGGGCGCGAAGCATGATAGCGATTTTGTTAAATGACGCGTCCTTTGAACAGGATATCCGTGAGCTCCTGATGGCATTTTATCCGGGCGAGACATTTACGCACAAGGAAGAGGAAGCCGGGGAGGCGGAGCTGATTGTGCGGGGAGTCCGGGACGGAAACTCGTTTTCACTGGATGTGACGCCGGTGAAGAAAGAAGCCGTTCACTTTGCTTTGATTTATCCGGATTTTTCCAACCGTTTTGAGACGAAAAATGAGATCAAACAGACGTTATACCGTCTTTTGAGTGCCCAGACCGGCAGAGAGCTTCCGTGGGGAACGCTTACCGGCATCCGTCCGACGAAGATTGCGCTCACGAAGCTGTATGATGGATGGACGGACGAGCAGATCGAGACCTATATGCGCGAGACGTATTTCACCAGCAAGGAAAAGATCGATCTGAGCATCGACGTGGCGGAGCGCGAGAGACGCCTGCTGTCCTCGATCGATTATGAGAATGGGTACAGCCTGTATGTGGGAATCCCGTTCTGTCCGACGACCTGCCTGTACTGTTCGTTTACGTCGTTTCCGATTGTGAAATGGGAAAAACGGATGGACCTCTACAAAGAGGCGCTTTTTAAGGAAATGGAATATGTGGCGGAGCAGATGAAGGATCGCCCGCTTTCGACCATCTATTTTGGAGGCGGCACACCGACCTCGTTAAATCCGCAGGATCTGGATGAGATCCTGACAAAGGTGGAAGAATTATTCCCGGTGGAACAGGCAGTTGAATTTACCGTTGAGTCGGGACGTCCGGACAGCATCACGCGCGAAAAGCTGCAGGTGCTCCGGAATCACGGCATTTCCCGTATTTCCATCAATCCGCAGACGATGAAGCAGGCGACGCTTGACCTCATCGGACGCCGTCATACGGTGGAGGATGTGAAGGAAAAATTCCTGCTGGCGCGGGAGCTGGGATTTGACAATATCAATATGGACCTGATCGTGGGTCTGCCGGAGGAGACGATCGACGATGTCCGCCAGACAATGGAGGAGATCAAGGCACTCAGACCGGACAGCGTGACGGTGCATTCGCTGGCGATCAAGCGCGCGGCGCGCCTGAATATCTATAAGGAGCGCTACGGAAATCTGAAGATTGTCAATACACAGGAGATGATTGACCTGACCGCGCAGTATGCCGAGGAGATGGGACTGAAACCGTACTATCTCTACCGCCAGAAAAATATGGCGGGCAATTTTGAAAATGTCGGTTATGCGGTTCCGGGCAAGGAATGTCTCTATAATATATTGATTATGGAAGAAAAACAGACGATCGCCGCCTGCGGTGCGGGAACGACCACCAAGGTTTATTTCCCGGCAGAAAACCGGATTGAGAGGGCGGAGAACGTCAAGGAAGTTGAGCAGTATATCGACCGGATCGATGAGATGATCGGGCGGAAAGAGAAGCTGCTTGGACGAAGAGAGTAAAAACGAAAAATTCACAGATACAGGGTGTCAGATGCAGAAAAACACTTTGTAACAGAGAAACATAAAAATCCAGTTTCCAGCATGGAAAAGTGAAGTTTCCTTTGCACAGGAAATATGGTTGCAGAAAGACATAGAAGGAGTTTGACACATGGCTTTAAAGAAAAAACCAGTTACAGGCATGAAGGACATTCTTCCGGGCGAGATGGAGATCCGGGATTATGTGCTGAATATCATCAAAGATACCTACCGCGGATACGGCTTCTCGGCGATCGAGACTCCGTGCGTGGAGCACATTGAGAACCTGACCAGCAAGCAGGGCGGCGACAATGAGAAGCTGATCTTCAAGATTTTAAAGAGAGGCGAGAAGCTGAACGTCGAGGCAGCACAGACAGAGGCAGATGTCGTAGACGGTGGTCTCCGCTATGACTTAACTCTGCCGCTCAGCCGTTATTATGCAAACAATTCTGCTAATTTATCAGCGCCGTTCAAGGCGCTGCAGGTCGGAAGCGTATGGCGTGCCGATCGTCCGCAGAAGGGGCGTTTCCGTCAATTTGTACAGTGTGATATCGATATTTTAGGTGATGCGACAAACCTGGCTGAGATCGAGGAGATTCTGGCGCTTACCAAGGCGCTGAAGCGCATCTGCCCGGACAAGGCATACACTGTCCGCGTCAATGACCGTGCGATCTTAAAGGGCATGGCAGATTACAGCGGATTCCCGGAAAATGAGACCGATAAGGTATTTATCATTCTCGATAAGATGGATAAGATCGGTCTGGACGGTGTCCGCGAAGAGCTGCTTGCAGAAGGTTATGCGCCAGAGGCGGTTGAGAAATACACCGGACTTCTGGCAGAGATTCAGAACGATGCGGCAGGCGTCCGCGCGCTGGGCGAGAAGCTCTCCGGCGTGATGGATCCGGCAAAGGCAGAGAATCTGGCAACGATCATGGAGACAGTTAAAGCGGTTGCAGACATCGAATTCGGTCTTGAATTTGACCCGACGCTGGTGCGCGGCATGGGCTACTATACCGGAACGATTTTTGAGGTTTCCATGGAAGGCTTCGGCGGCTCGGTTGCAGGCGGCGGACGTTACGACAAGCTGATCGGCAAATTTACCGGCGTCGATACACCGGCGTGCGGATTCTCCATCGGTTTTGAGCGTATCATCACAATCCTGATGGATTCCGGTTTCAAAGTACCGGAGGCAGCCGGCAAGAAAGCATTCCTGTATGAGAAAGGTTTAAGCGGCGAGCAGTTCCGTGCCGTCTTAAAGAAAGCACAGGAAGAGCGCGCTAACGGCACCCGCGTGGCAGTCGCACAGATGAACAAGAACAAGAAATTTCAGAAGGAGCAGCTGGCGAAGGACGGCTACGAGGAGATCGTGGAATTTTACAAAGACAGTTTGAAGTGATTCAGTTTTTGAATTTTTCAGATAAAACTATAATAAACGGAGGAAATACTATCATGGCAGAATCTATGGCAGGACTGAAACGTTCCCATCGCTGTACCGAGCTGGGAACTGCCAATATCGGTGAGAAAGTAACCGTTATGGGCTGGGTTCAGAAGAGCAGAAATAAAGGCGGCATTATTTTCGTGGATCTGCGGGATCGTTCCGGTATCCTGCAGCTGATCTTCGAGGAAGCTGACTGCGGCGCTGAGAGCTTTGCAAAGGCAGAAAAGCTGAGAAGCGAGTTCGTTATCGCTGTAACCGGACGCGTAGAGGCACGTTCCGGTGCAGTAAATGAAAACTTAAAGACAGGTGCGATTGAGATCCGCGCGGATTACCTCCGCATTCTGGCAGAGTCTGAGACACCGCCGTTCCCGATCGAGGAGAACTCCAAGACCAAAGAGGATCTTCGCCTGAAATACCGTTACCTGGATCTGAGACGTCCGGATATCCAGAGAAACCTGATGACAAGAAGCCGCGTGGCTATCCTGACCCGTGCATTCTTAGCAGAGGAAGGCTTCCTTGAGATTGAGACTCCGACTCTGATTAAAAGTACTCCGGAGGGCGCGAGAGACTACCTGGTACCGAGCCGTGTACATCCGGGCAGCTTCTATGCACTGCCGCAGTCTCCGCAGCTGTTAAAACAGCTTCTGATGTGTTCTGGATATGACCGCTACTTCCAGTTGGCACGCTGCTATCGTGACGAGGACTTAAGAGCGGATCGTCAGCCTGAGTTTACCCAGATCGATATGGAGCTTTCCTTTGTGGATGTGGAGGATGTTCTGGATGTCAATGAGCGTCTGTTAAAGAAGCTCTTTAAGGAGATCTGCAACTATGATCTGCAGCTTCCGATCCAGCGTATGACCTGGCGTGAGGCGATGGACCGTTTTGGTTCCGATAAGCCGGATCTTCGTTTCGGCATGGAGCTTAAGAATGTATCCGATGTTGTGAAAGATTGCGAATTTGTCGTATTTAAGAGCGCTCTTGAAAATGGTGGTTCTGTCCGCGGTATCAACGCAGAGGGACAGGGCGCTATGCCGAGAAAGAAGATCGATGCGCTGGTTGAGTACGCAAAAGGCTTTGGTGCAAAAGGTCTTGCATATCTGGCAATCCATGAGGACGGTACCTATAAGTGCTCCTTCTCCAAGTTCATGAAGCCGGAAGAGCTGGATGCACTGGTGGCTGCTATGGGCGGTAAGCCGGGCGATCTGCTTCTCTTTGCAGCTGATAAGGATAAAGTTGTATTTGATGTACTTGGAAACTTACGCCTGGAGATCGCTAGACAGCTTGACCTCTTAAAGAAGGATGATTTCAAGTTCCTGTGGGTAACCGAGTTCCCGCTGCTTGAATATTCAGAGGAAGAGGATCGCTACGTAGCTATGCACCATCCATTTACCATGCCGATGGAAGAGGATCTTCCGCTGATCGATACCGATCCGGGCAAGGTACGTGCAAAAGCATATGATATCGTTCTGAATGGTACCGAGATGGGCGGCGGTTCTGTCCGTATCCATCAGGCAGACATCCAGGAGAAGATGTTTGAGGTTCTTGGATTCACGAAGGAGAAAGCACAGGAGCAGTTCGGCTTCCTGTTAGACGCATTCAAATACGGAGTACCGCCGCACGCTGGTCTGGCTTACGGTATGGACCGTATGGTTATGCTGATGGTCGGCGCAGACAGCATCCGCGACGTCATCGCATTCCCGAAGGTAAAAGATGCTTCCTGCCTGATGATGGAAGCACCGTCTCAGGTTGATCCGAAACAGCTTGAAGATCTTTCCATTGGTGTGGTCGAGAACAATGAAGCGGAGAAGACCGAAGAATAAAATGTAAGATATGGAATAGCCTGGAAAGACTGTGAAATAGAAAGCAAACAGGGCTGGATGAGAAATGCAGAGAAATACTGGATTTTGTCGGACAGTCCTGTTTTGTGTGTGAGATGAAAAAGTTCCATTTGTCCTTGGCAACTGAATATATAAATTGCTCGCATTGGGGAGTTCAGGAGGATGGAAAAGGACTCTCTTTTCTATATATGCTAGAAACTATGAATCTTTTGTGAACCTATGGAATCTCCCACCCGAATCTGCTAAAATACAGACAGATTGAGAATGTAATCAGGATATGACAGAGTGGAAAGAGGTTCTGTCATACATGGCAGAGTAAAATAAATGAGGTGAAGATTTTATGGATAAGATTAAAATACTGGTCGTGGACGATGAGGCGAGGATGCGGAAGCTGGTGAAGGACTTCCTTTCGATTAAAGGGTATCAGGTGCTGGAAGCCGGGGATGGCGAGGAGGCGGTGGATCTGTTTTTCCAGCAGAAGGACATTGCGCTGATTCTTCTGGATGTGATGATGCCGAAGATGGACGGCTGGGAGGTTGTGAAGACGATCCGCAAGTATTCGCAGGTGCCGATCATCATGCTGACGGCGAGAGGCGAGGAGAGCGACGAGCTGCAGGGCTTTAATCTGGGCGTGGATGAGTATATTTCCAAACCGTTCAGTCCGAAGATCCTGGTCGCACGTGTGGAGGCGATCCTGCGCCGCAGCAACGGCGGCAGTCAGGATGTGATCGATGTGGGCGGCATCCACATTGATAAGACGGCACATCAGGTCAGCGTGGATGGAAAACCGGTGGATTTAAGCTACAAGGAATTTGAGCTGATGACGTATTTTGCAGAGAATCAGGGAATTGCGCTTTCGAGAGAAAAAATTCTGAATAATGTATGGAATTATGATTATTTCGGCGATGCGCGGACGATCGATACGCATGTGAAGAAGCTTCGGAGTAAGCTGGGCGAGAAAGGCGAGTACATCAAGACGATCTGGGGCATGGGCTACAAATTTGAGGTAAGCGAATGAAACGTTCGGTCCGATGGAAATTTACAATCATATTTGCCGGGTTGATGACGGTTGCAATCGCGCTTATCTGGTGTATCAATAACTGGTTTCTGTCCGGATATTACCAGAATTATAAGATTCATACGCTGGAAAAGGGATATCGGGCGATTGACGCGATTATCCAGGATGAGGTCCGGAATGGCGAGAGTTCGCTGGAGGACGCACAGGCGGAGCTGAATTCGGGCTGGAAAGAGTACCAGAAATCGAAAGATGGAAGTTCTGATATGGACAGTGCGGATGGCGGTTCGGCTCAGTCTGGTAAAAATGGAACCGGTGATAGGGCTGGCGATGAGACACAGGATGCGCTGGGTGAATATGCGGAAGGTGACACGGTGGTGCTGGAGGATGACTCGGAGGATGCATCGGCGGATGCACTGGATGGGGAGGAAGCTTCGAGCGGCGGTGTCCGGCTGGCAAATGTGATCCGCGAGCTGCGTGACCGGTCGAATATTTCCCTGCTTTTATATGACAGCGAGAGTGACCAGACACTCGTCTCCTCGGCGCGGGATGTGGAAGTCATGCGTGACCGGGTGCGGCGCTATATCGTCGGTCATGCGGGGGCGAAGCGGGATGTATTGCGGGAATATGACAACTACATGATTCAGAAGACGTTTGACCCGATCAGCAAGACGTTTTATCTGGAAAGCTGGGGATTTTTCTCGGATAATGCGACCATTTTCATCATGACGATGCCGATGGAGAGCATCCATGAGAGCGCGGCTATCTCAAACCGGTTTCTGATGTTTGTTGGAATCGTGGTAATTCTGGCGGGAAGTATTCTGATTTATTTTATTACCCGGCACATTACGATGCCGATCAAACGGCTGTCGGAGCTGTCGGAAAAGATGTCGAACCTGGATTTTGATGCCCGCTATGAGACAAGCCGCCGCTCGACGGAGGAAATTGATACGCTTGGAAACAGCATGAATGTGCTTTCGGAGCGCCTCAAGACAACGATCGGGGAACTGAAAGAGGCGAATGCACAGCTTAAAAAGGATATTGACGAGAAAGTGCAGATCGATGAGATGCGGAAGGAGTTCATCGCGAATGTGTCGCATGAGTTAAAGACGCCGATCGCGTTGATTCAGGGCTATGCGGAAGGACTCGTCGAGGGCATGGCGGAGGACAAGGAGAACCGCGATTATTACTGCGGCGTTATCATGGACGAGGCTGGGAAAATGAATCGGATGGTGCGCCAGCTTCTGACCTTGACGGCGCTGGAATTTGGGGGAGAACGGCTGTCTGTGGAGCGGTTTGACCTGACGGAGCTGATTGCCAGTGTGATTTCTTCTTCCGGTGTGCTGCTTAAGCAGAATGAGCTGACTGTGGATTTTGACGGGAAGGAACCGGTCTACGTCATGGGCGATGAATTTAAAATAGAGGAAGTCATCACCAATTATCTGACGAACGCGATTCATCATGTGGGCGGCGGGGAGAAGAAGATTCAGATCCGGATTGACCACCGGCGCGATGGAAAAGAGGTCTGCGTGGAAGTGTTTAACACGGGAAATCCGATCCCGGACGAAGCGCTTCCGAACCTCTGGACGAAGTTTTACAAGGTAGATAAAGCGAGAACGCGGGAATATGGCGGCAGCGGCATTGGGCTTTCGATCGTCAAGGCGATCATGGAGATGCACCATAAGGCGTGCGGTGTGAAGAACCATGAGAACGGTGTGGAGTTCTGGTTTACGCTGGACACGGCTGGTGAAAAATGAAAATAAAATTTTGCCAGAGACAGAATCTTAGAATTATGAAATATGTTTCAGAATCGTGATTTGCATTATATATGAGATGATATAAAAAACACTTGAAAATACAGGGCATTTCGGCAGCCTGGGGCAAAAATATTTTGTCCCAATATGGTTGAAATTCCCTGTATTTTTGCGCTTTTTTGTCGGAAATTAAAATCTTAAATAAATATAAAAGATCCGTCATTTCCTTGACAACGAAAAGAAAAGAAAATATAATAACAACGTAACAAGATTTAATAATTATGTAACATTTCGAACGATAGATAACACCACAGCGATTGGGACTCGATTCTTTTGTTTCAGCAATATCTGCGGGAATCACAAAATCTAATTAAGGAGTTTTGAAGCATGAATTTAAATAGAACAAAGAAACTTTTCAGTATGGTATGCGTGTGCTCAATGCTGACCATTGGTAGCGCGCAGGCAGCTTTTGCGGGGCCGTCTACAGGTTATGAGAGCGACATGGTGGCAACCGTGGCAGCAGACCTTTCGATCTATGCGGATGAGGATGAAAACTCAGAAGTAGTAGCGATGGCTGAAAAGGGCGAGTCCTATGACGTAGTTGGAAAGGCAGATGACAGCTGGATCAAGGTAGCGGCCGGTGAGATGGAAGGCTATTTGAAGGTTCAGAGTAGCGTTATGCTCAGCAAGGCAGAGGAAGCAACTGCAGTCGCAGATGCATTTGTCGCAGAGCAGAGCAATCTCTCGACCAGAGAGCAGTTAGTCAATTATGCACTGCAGTTTGTAGGTGGACGTTATAAATTTGGCGGCAGCGACCCGCACACAGGGGTTGACTGTTCTGGTTTTACGAAATATGTGATGCAGCACGGTGCCGGTGTGAGCCTGAACCGTTCTTCAACTTCCCAGTCCAAGCAGGGTACAGCAATCAGCGCTGACCAGATGCAGCCGGGCGACCTGATTTTCTACGGAAGCGGAAGAGGTATCAACCATGTAGCGATGTATATCGGCGACGGCAAAGTGGTACATGCTTCAACTGAAAGAACCGGCATCAAGACTTCCCCATGGAACTACCGCACACCGGTTAAGATTGTGAACGTGCTGGGTTAAGAATGAATTTACGAAACATCTGCATGGAACCTTTTCATGAAAAAAGGGTTGGATGCAGATGTTTTTTGATTTCATAGGAAATTGCGTCCGATGAAACAAAAAAATATTTCTGGCATAAAAAGTAAGAATTACCCTGCATACTTTCGCAGTAAAATTCCATACTAAGACCTGTAACAAGAAAGTGACGGTTAAGCGGCTGTTCACAGGAAGCCGGAACCGACACTTAGAAAACCTGACAGGGCAGGAATTTAGGAGGAATGACTTATGTCAAGCAAAAACAGTTACAGCAACTATGATAACAGTGCCGAGAAAAACAGCAGCAAAAATGCATCCGAGAACAGCTCTAATTATGGTTCCAACCAGAGCCAGAACCGCATGCAGAACCAGAGCCAGAACCGTTCCAGGAATAGCTCTAAAAACCAGTATCAGGACAAGACAGAGGATGATTACAGCGATTGTGACTGATGAGACAGGCAGATAAGAGAAAAAATAGTGAATGCCGGGAATGCGGAATACCCACCGTTTCCCGGCATTTGTTCGTCTTTTGTACTTTCGTGCCAATGGAAGAGGCTGCCGCATCTCCTCTGACACCTGTCCGGCGGACAAAGCATATATTAATATTACATAGAGGTAAAAAAGAAATCGGGTTCTGTCAGAAACCGTTTTTGTATAAAATGAGGAGGGATGACGGATGTATCAGACCATACCGGTGCGGTATCTGGACGCGTGGCTGGAGCAAGGGTACACGGGACGGCTGATTGACCTTCGGACGCCGGAAGAATATAATGTGTCTCACCTCTGCGAGGCGGAAAATATTCCATTTTTATGGCTTCAGGATAACCGGCAGACACTTACAGGTGAACGTCCGCTTCTGTTTTACTGTGCGCGGGGGAGTGAAAGCCTTCTGGTGTGCGGCTGGTATGACCGGATGGGATATGAGGTTTATAATCTGGGCGGCGGTTACCGCTTTTATCAGGGAAAGTATCAGTGCAGTGTTATTGTACACGGGTAGGCACTTTTGGAACCGAAAGTGCCGTAAGAAAACGTGGTGGCAGCAGGAATTTGCCGTATTTAAATGCGAAGCTACGGCAAATTCCGTTACTGGGCACGTATGCGTGAACAGTATCAGTGCAGCCTGAGATAGACACTTTTGCCGCGGCTTTTCATTGACAGATGCAGACCAGTCAACTAGAATAAAAATGGTGAAGACTGTAATGAAAATAAAAGGGTTCTTTGCATGAAATGATTTGGCAATGAATCCACAGAGAGATAAGAGGAAAAAAGATTGGAACGATATGAACTGATTGCTCCCTGTCATTTTGGACTGGAAGCAGTGTTAAAAAAAGAGGTAGTGGATCTGGGCTATGAGGTTACCGAGGTGGAAAATGGCCGCGTAACCTTTATCGGCGATGCGGAGGCGATCTGCCGTGCGAATATTTTTCTGCGGACGGCGGAGCGCGTCCTTTTAAAAGTGGGAAGCTTCAAGGCAGTGACCTTTGACGAGCTGTTTGAGGCGACCCGTGCGATTCCGTGGGAGAAATATCTTCCGAAGGACGGTAAATGCTGGGTTAAAAAGGCGTCGTCTATTTCGAGTAAGCTGTTCAGCCCGTCAGATATCCAGAGAATTATGAAAAAGGCGATTGCCCGTCATATGCAGGAATATTACGATCTGGACCGGATGCCGGAGACGGGCAATGAATATCCGCTGCGCGTCTTTTTCTATAAGGATCAGGTGACAGTCGGTATCGATACGAGCGGCGAGTCGCTGCACAAGCGCGGTTACCGTCAGATGACGAGTAAGGCGCCGATCACGGAAACACTGGCAGCGGCGCTGATTCTTCTGACTCCGTGGAAAGCGGACCGGATTCTGGTCGATCCGTTCTGCGGAAGCGGTACTTTCCCAATCGAGGCGGCGATGATCGCGGCAAATATGGCACCGGGCATGAACCGTTCCTTCCTGTCGGAGAGCTGGACAAACCTGATTCCGAAGAAATGCTGGTACGACGCGATCGATGAAGCGACCGAGATGGTGGATGATACCGTAAAGGTAGACATTCAGGGCTACGATATTGACGGAGAGGTAATCAAGGCGGCGCGGGAAAATGCGGAGAGAGCCGGAGTGGATCACATGATTCATTTCCAGGAGCGCCCGGTGGCGCAGCTGAGCCATCCGAAGAAATATGGCTTTATTATCACAAACCCGCCTTACGGCGAGCGTATCGAGGAGAAAAAGAACCTTCCAGCGCTCTATAAGACGATCGGTGAACGGTTTAAGGCGCTGGATTCCTGGTCGATGTACCTGATTACCGCGTATGAGGACGCAGAGCGCTATATTGGCAGGAAAGCGGACAAGAACCGGAAAATCTACAATGGTATGATGAAGACGTATTATTATCAGTTTATGGGTCCGAAGCCGCCGAGAAGAAAAACGGGGGATCAGGTTGAAGCGTAATGTTTTCTATGGGGCGCTTCTGGTGCTTCTGCTGGGATTTCTGATACGCGAGAACCGTCTGATTCATATTCCGAAGCAGGTGGAAAAGACGGAGGAGAGCGCCGAGTGGCAGCCGGAGTGGTATGAGCAGATGGCCGAGGAGATTAATGACAGCCCGATCACGCTGGAAGTCGATGGAACAATGGTCGATCCGCAGCTTGGAAGCCTCCGAATGTCGCAGGACGGGCAGTTTATGATACCGTATGGGATGCTGCCGGACGCGCTTTCCTGTGCGGCGCTTCTCTACGATGGAAACCGGCTTGTGATGGAGCGCGGCAATACTCATGCGGAGATGACGGTCGGAAGCCCGGAACTTTTGCTTGGGGAGGAGAGCCAGACGATTGCAGCACCCCCAGAGTGGGAAAATGGAATCCTGTATGTGCCGCTTGAGGCGGTGACGGAGGTATTTTCCTATGAAGAAAATTGGGATGCAGAGAACCGGAAAATGGAACTGACCGGGTCAGAGGATCCAGCCACGTTTTTGCCGGAATCCTATGATTACCGGAAGGCTGGCCGGGCACCGGCGGTTAAAAACCAGGGGAGTCTCGGAACGTGCTGGGCGTTTGCATCGGTGATGGCGCTGGAAAGTCGTGTCCGGCCGGAGTGGAATGTCAGCTTTTCGGAGGATCATATGTCCCTCCGGAACAGCTTCCATTTTTCACAGAATGCCGGGGGCGAGTATACGATGTCGATGGCGTATCTGCTGGCGTGGCAGGGACCGGTGCTGGAAGAAGAGGATCCATACGGCGACGGCTATTCGCCTGACGGTTTAAGCCCTGCTTGTCATGTGCAGGAGATACAGGTGTTGCCGGAGAAGGATTATGAGGCGGTTAAACGGGCGGTTTACCTGTACGGAGGCGTTCAGAGCTCCCTGTATACAGCGATGGTCAGTGACCGCGACGACACGCATTATTACCGGAAAGAGACAGGGGCGTACTGGTATAATGGCGATGAGAAGCCAAATCATGACGTTGTGATCATCGGCTGGGATGACCACTATTCGAGAGATAATTTTAACCAGCCGCCGGAGGGGGATGGCGCGTTTATCTGCGCCAACAGCTGGGGCGGCGAATTTGGGGACGATGGGTATTTTTACGTGTCCTACTATGATACAAATATTGGAATCCACAACATTCTCTATTCCGGAATCGAGTCGGCAGATAATTACGACCACATTTACCAGGCAGATCTGTGCGGCTGGGTCGGGCAGCTCGGTTACGGAAAAGAATCGGCATTTTTTGCCAATATTTATACGGCAGAGAAGAAAGAAGAGCTGGAGGCAGTCGGCTTCTATGCAACCGGGGAAAATACATCGTATCAGGTATATACCGTGACGGACGCCGAGGGCAGCTCCCAGTTCGGGCGGCGCAGAAAGGTGGCTTCCGGGGAGGTCGCGAACGCCGGATATTATACGGTTTTGCTGGATAAGACGGTGACGCTGGAGGCAGGCGAACGGTTTGCCGTGATTGTCGAGATCACGACGCCGGGAGCGATTCATCCGGTGGCGATCGAGTACAGTTCGCCGGATAAGGGACTGACGGTCGATTTAAGCGACGGTGAAGGCTATATCAGTTACCGCGGTTCCTCCTGGGAGCGCGTGGAGACGGAGCAAAACTGCAATGTGTGTTTGAAAGCGTATACGAGGAATGTGGATTCCTAGAATTGATTGCTGGTACGGATGTGAAGGTATGGCGGAAGCCGTTTTTGAAGAACGGTGATTCGGAATGTCGGGATATGAAAAGCCATGCTGTTTGAGGATAAAGGAGCGAGGAAAAGTGAGCGAGAAAATTATATTTGCGACGGGAAATGCGGGAAAGCTGAAAGAGATCCGTGAGATTTTAAAGGATTTAAACCGTGAGATTGTTACGATGCGCGAGGCTGGATTTGAAGGCGAGATCGAGGAAAATGGAACTACCTTCCGCGAGAATGCAGAGATCAAGGCGAAGGCAGTCTGGGAGAAGACGGGCGGCATTGTGCTGGCAGATGATTCTGGACTGGTGATCGATTATTTAAACGGCGAGCCGGGCGTTTATTCAGCGCGGTATTTAGGGGACACACCGTATGAGGAAAAGAACCGGATTTTGATTGAGCGTGTGAAGGATGCAAAAGGAAAAGAGCGGAGCGCCCGTTTTATGTGCAATATCGCGGCAGTGCTGCCGGATGGCAGAGTGCTTCACACAGAAGCGGCGATGGAGGGTGAGATTGCAAAGGAAGCGGCTGGAAATGGCGGATTTGGATATGATCCGATTCTCTGGCTGCCGGAGTACGGAAAAACGTCAGCAGAGCTCACGATGGAGGAGAAAAACCGTATCAGCCACCGGGGCAAGGCGCTGGAGCGGATGAAGGATGCGCTGAAGGAGGCGCTTGGCGAGTGATGAAAAAAATATTAATTACAAGCGACACCCACCGTCGGGATGGTAATCTGCTGGAAGTCATCCAGAATGAAGCACCGTTTGACATGTTCATTCATCTGGGTGACGCCGAGGGAAGTGAGGACATGATTACGTCGTGGTGTAAGGAGCAGAACCCGGACTGCGAGGTCTATATGGTGTTGGGAAATAATGATTTTTTCTCCCATCTGGACCGTGAGAAGGAGATTTCGATTGGAAAATACCGCACATTTCTGACCCACGGTCATTTTTATAGCGTATCGGTTGGGACGGAGCGTCTGATCGATGAGGCACAGGATCGCGGCGTGCAGATTGCGATGTTTGGACATACCCACAAGCCGTATCTGGAGCGGCGCGGGGATCTGACTGTGTTGAATCCGGGCAGTCTTTCGTTTCCGCGCCAGGAGGGCAGACGCCCGAGCTACATGCTCATGGATCTGGATGACGAGGGCGAGGCGCATTTTACGACCTGCTATTTGTAGAGGTCTGTTACTGGGCACATATGCGTGAACAGAAACCGAAAAAGCAAATATCCGCATATTGACGCATTTTCGGTAAATTGTTATAATGAGAGAGATTGTGAAAAAGGTACTTATCAATGATTCAATCGACCCAATAAAGATGCCGGGGACGGAGGTTTCGTTTCCGAGGCAGGAGTATGACATGAAACTGGAAGCTTTAATTCAAAATATGACGGATCAGATCAAAGAGGCGCAGCTAAAACTTGGTTATGCCAGGGAGACGATGCGCCTTTATTATCCGCTTTCTTCCCTGAATGCGATGCTGGAGATGCAGGAGACGGATATCCGGGAGCTGGCGAAGAAGATACGGCATGAGCTGGAGGCGAAGAAGGAGAAAATGGGAGATACCCAGATTCGGATCCACGCCGATCGGATCGTCTTTACGATCCCGCCGGATTTTGTGGAGTATGTCCATGAGCAGGTTCCGGAACCGCCGTTTTTAAAGGAGCTGATCCAGTTGTTTCGGGAAAAGCACGCCTGCACAAAGGAAGAGATTACCGCTGTGTTTGAAAAATTCGGCGCGTATGAGTGCCGGCAGATGCCGGACGGCATGGATTTTGATTATGTCATTTATTTTACAGACAGCAGCATTGATGCATATGATTACTGCATCCGTGAGGAGATGGGGCACACGATTTACCACCGATTTGCACGGGCTGATTTTGAGGCATTGATGACGATTCAATAAAAAGGAGATTAGACGGATGGAAAACGAGACAAAGCAGACAAATACGAATGAACAGGAGCCGGATATCTTCGCACAGAAGTTAAGAGAGGCAGATTCCTTATATGCCATTCTTTCCGGATGTACGAAAGAGCCGTATGTATACTGTGATCCGGAAACAATGGATGATGCCATCCTGCTGTTTACGGACGAAGAGGGCGCAAAGGCAGGCGCACAGAAGCTGGCAGAGCAGCAGATTCCGGTAGGAATCGCGAAGGTAGACAGAAAGAGCCTTCTGCTTTTCTATACCAGCCTTTACACGATGGGTGTCAATGCTATCCAGGTACACGTGGGCGAGGAGCAGAAGATGATTCAGCTGACCGAGTTTGTAAGACGCAAAGACCCGGAGGAGAGCAAGAATGGAAAAGTCTGGGTGGAGAACCCGGAGCTGCACCTGACGATGCTTTACTATATGCAGGATCTGCGCCGTCAGCCAAATCAGGAGATTACGCCGGAATTAAACGATTTACAGGAGGAGATCGGCGCGCACTTCACGAAGGGCCGCTATATCGTGCCGCTTCCAGAGGAAGGAAATGGCATTCCGCTGGTTAAATTAAAGAGCGGAGATATTTTCCAGCCGATCTTTACGGATGTGATCGAGTTCCAGCGTTTCAACCGTGAGAAGAAATTCCGCCCGGTTGTCGTAGATGCGCTCAAGCTGGCTCAGGTACTCCCGGAGGAGGCAAAAGGCATCGTTCTCAATCCGCTGGGCGTTAATATGCCGCTGACCGTACAGAAAGTAAAGAAGCAGCCGGAAGCACCGGTCCAGAAGCCGGTATCCGTAGAGGCACAGATCGACGCAGCTATCCGCGAGGTTCAGGCAGAGGCTGGACGGGAGTAGGAAAGGAAAGAGTATATGTATCAGGCAGCAGACACAAGATATGATGGAATGACCTACAACCGCTGCGGCAGCAGCGGACTCAGACTCCCGGCAGTTTCGCTGGGATTCTGGCATAATTTTGGCAGCACCGGCGTCTATGAGACAATGCGGAAGCTGTGTTTTACCGCTTTTGACAATGGCGTCACGCACTTTGACCTTGCCAACAATTATGGACCGGAGCCGGGAAGTGCTGAGGAAAATCTGGGACGGATTGTAAAGGAAAATTTCATGCCATATCGAGACGAGCTGATCATCAGCACGAAAGCCGGATACGAGATGTGGAACGGCCCTTATGGAAACTGGGGCAGCCGCAAATACCTGCTTGCAAGCCTCGATCAGAGCCTTACACGCCTGGGACTTCCGTATGTAGACATTTTCTACCATCACCGGATGGACCCGGAGACGCCGCTTGAGGAGACGATGGGAGCACTCGATCAGGCAGTTAAGAGCGGAAAAGCTCTCTATGCAGGACTTTCCAACTACAATGGACAAAAAATGCAGGAAGCCGCTGCGATCCTGCGCGATCTGAAATGCCCGTTCGTCATCAATCAGAACCGCTACAGCATCTTTGACCGCACGATTGAAAACAACGGCTTAAAAGAAGCCGCTGTCAAAGAAAAGAAAGGCCTGATTGCATTCAGCCCGCTTGCACAGGGAACCTTAACCGACCGTTATCTGTACGGCATCCCAGCCGACAGCCGCGTCATGACCGACGGCAGATTTCTCAAAAAAGACCAGCTCACCGAAGAAAAAATCGGCCAGATCCGCGCCCTCAACGAGATGGCCGGCCAGAGAGGCGAAAAACTCTCCCAGATGGCGCTCAAATGGGTCATGAAAGATCCTGTGGTAACCAGCGTTCTCATCGGTGCGTCCAAACCGGAGCAGATATTAGATAATCTGAAAATGTTGGATGGGGCACCGTTGAGCGAGGAAGAGCTGCTTAAAATCGATCAAATTTGTGGAATAAAATAAACAGAAAACGCCCAGCGGCGCAATTATGCGTACCCGCTGGGCGTTTCCGTCCGTGTTGGCAAACCATATCTATTTAACCGCCACAACCACCCTATTCGGCAGGCAAACCAGCGATTCCCCACTCTCTGAAACGGTTCCCTGCTTCACACAGAGTTTGTCCGGGCAGTCTGCCTCTTCGATCCGGGCACATCCATCTTGAATCACCAGATGATTTTGTCCCCCCTGATACCCGTCGATCCAGGTGTCTATCTCCTCATCCAGCCGGTAGGTGGCGACGGTTGTTCCATCGACACTGACATCGACGGTAAAAGCATCCTTCTGGCGCTGCAAGCGCACAACCAGAAAACCGATGAGTATGACGGCAAGAAGAACCAGAATCAAAACAAAATCATTTCTATTTTTCTTTGATTTCATCAATAAATGCCTCCGCTCCATCCGAGTAAATCAGTTCATAATCATCCGTGATAAAATAAACATAAATGCCATCCATCGAATTGATGAGTTCCAGACCCTTATCCAGTCCCATCGAGAAACAGGTCGTGCTGAGTACATCGCCGTCCACTGAACGCGGGGAGACGATCGTCACGGCAACCAGTCCGTTCTGGTACGGATAGCCTGTTTTCGGGTTTAACAGGTGATGGTAATTGACACCGTTTTTCTCAAAATGGCGCTCATAGACGCCGGAGGAGACAACGGACATGTCATCAATATTCAGATCGGCAAAGACCGTTGCATAGTCGGCAAACGGTTTCTGCAGCCCGATGCGGAACGGCTGGTGGTTTGTGCGCTCACCGACACAGAGTACGTTGCCGCCCAGGTTGATGATGGCGCTTTCGACGCCGGATTCGGTCAGATAGTCTTTCATGCGGTCGGCAATGTAGCCCTTGGCGATGGAGCCGAGGTCAATCGTCGTGTCCGGGGAGAGGAAGGTTAAAGTATTTCCGTCAAGTTTCACATTTTTCCAGTTGACGCGTTCTGCCGCCGCTGTTATGTCATCCTCCGCCGGGATCACGTGCTCGTCGCTGGTAAAATTCCAGAGAGAACTGAGCGGTTCGATCGTCAGGTCGTAGGCACCATGGGAAACCTCACTGTAATGCAGTCCTTCAGAAATCATCGCCGCCATATCGTCGGAGACGGTAAAAGTCGTCTCGTCGGCGCTGCGGTGGTTTAACTTGTAAAGCTCGCTGCCCTCGATCGTCTTGCTGAAACGGTTTTCGTACTCCTGACACATATCCACACAGTGGTCAAGGATCGCTTCATCCTGCGAATCATAGAGTGTGATATTGACAAATGTATTCAGCAGAAACGCGGAACGGCTGATCGGCTCCCGGCGGGATTTGCTGAAAAGAAGCGCCGCGCCGCAGCCTAAAAATACGACGGTAAGAAGTGTCAGAAGCGCGGATAAATCCTTTTTTTTCATAAAGAGCTCCATTCTTAAAAATATCGAAAATTCGGTTTGAAACTATGTTTGCAAAAATGTCTGCAACTACTCTAACAAAGGTTGATAGGAAAGTCAAGATTACTGCCCAGAAACTAAACGCATCGGCAGCCAGAACGTTACTGGGCACGTATGCGTGAACAGTAACGTCAGAACTGTATCGTACGGAATTTTCAGTTCAGAAAATTCCTATCTGTGAACCGTTACGCGCTTTACAAAACTAAAAATTTTTACTAATATATTATAGAGGTATACAGAGGAGGAAGAAATGCAGAAAAAAGGACGAGCAGGCACATCCAGAGCCGGAAAAATCGCTTTATATGGAATGATGACAGCGCTGGCATTTCTGCTGAGCTATGTCGAGACCCTGATACCGATCAACCTGGGCGTTCCGGGGGTCAAACTGGGACTGGCGAATCTGGCGTCGATCGTGAGCCTGTATCTGCTGGGAGCCGGTGCGGCAGCGGCGATTGCATTGGTGCGTATCGTGTTGGTAGGATTTACGTTTGGAAACCTGTCGATGATGCTGTATAGTCTGGCAGGTGCTGCGGTCAGCCTTCTTCTGATGGTGGTATTCCGCCGGTTGGACTGGTTCGGCGTGACCGGTGTCAGCATCCTGGGTGGTGCGGGACACAACATCGGGCAGCTTATCGTGGCGGCGCTGGTGGTGGAAAATGCGAGTCTGTTCTACTATCTTCCGGTGCTTCTGGCAGCCGGAACGGCAGCGGGGACGCTGATTGGGCTTCTCGGAGGAATCCTGGTAAACCGCTTAAAATGTCTGGATTTGACAAAATTTATGTAAATGGAAGCCACATGAGTACGGGATGTACAGTGACTGTTCACATGCAGGCATTTTTGGAACCGAAAATGCCATGAGATAAGGTGGCGCAATGGTATACGGGCAGCTAAAGTTATAATGATAAAAGGATAAGAATGAAACAGCAAGGTTGTTTTTCAGTCAGGAGGATGGGGTATGGCAGTATATGAAGCAATCAGAAATTTAGTACAGTACGGAGTCAATACGGGGCTTCTTCAGGAGTCGGATCGCATTTACGCGACGAATCAGATTCTCGAGGTTCTGGGACTGGATGAATATGAAGAACCGCAGGGCGCATACGGGGAGATTTCACTGGAAGAGACGTTGGATGCCCTGCTTGATTATGCACATGAGACGGGCGTTTTGAAGGAGGACGGCGTGGTGTACCGCGATCTGTTCGACACGAAGCTGATGAACTGCCTGATGCCGCGCCCGAGCGAGGTGATTGGACATTTCTGGAAATTGTATGAGGAATCGCCGGAGGCGGCAACCAATTATTATTACAAATTGAGCCAGGATTCCAATTACATCCGCCGTTACCGTGTTTCCAAGGATATGAAATGGAAAACGGATACAAAATACGGGGAGCTGGACATCACGGTTAATTTATCCAAGCCGGAGAAAGATCCGAAGGCAATCGCGGCAGCCAAACTGGCAAAGCAGAGCGGTTATCCGAAATGCCTCTTATGCAAGGAAAATGAAGGCTATGCCGGGCGTGTCAACCATCCGGCGCGCAATAACCACCGCATTATCCCGATCACGGTCAATGACAGCCAGTGGGGCTTCCAGTATTCGCCGTATGTGTATTACAATGAGCACTGCATCGTGTTCAACGGTGTGCACACGCCGATGAAGATCGAACGGGCAACGTTTGTCAAATTGTTTGATTTTGTGAAATTGTTCCCGCACTATTTCCTGGGGTCCAATGCGGATCTGCCGATCGTCGGCGGTTCGATTTTAAGTCACGACCATTTCCAGGGCGGACATTACACGTTTGCGATGGCAAAGGCGCCGATTGAACAGAAATTTGAGATGGAAGGCTTCGAGGATGTGGAAGCCGGAATCGTTAAATGGCCGATGTCAGTTCTGCGGACCCGTTCCAAGAATCCGGATCGCCTGATTGATCTGGGTGAAAAGGTGCTGCGTGCATGGCGCAGCTATACGGATGAGGATGCTTTTATTTATGCTGAGACGGACGGAGAACCGCACAATACGATCACGCCGATTGCCAGAAAGAACGGCGATTTCTACGAGCTGGATCTGGTGCTCCGCAATAACATCACGACGGATGAGTATCCGCTTGGTGTTTACCATCCGCACGCGAAGCTGCATCACATCAAGAAAGAAAATATCGGTCTGATCGAGGTCATGGGTCTGGCGGTGCTCCCGTCCAGATTGAAACAGGAGCTTGCCGATCTGGCGGAGGCGATCCTTTCCGGAGGAGATATCCGTTCCAATCCGGATCTTGAAAAGCATGCGGACTGGGTGGATGAGTTCCTGCCGAAATATGAGCATATAACAAGTGAAAATATAAACGAAATCCTGCAAAAAGAGGTAGGTCTTGTCTTTGAGCAGGTACTGGAAGACGCGGGTGTATATAAGTGTACGCCGGAAGGCAGGGAGGCATTTGCCCGGTTCCTGCGCTCAGTGGGCTTCCGATAAAGAGGAGATAATGGAGAGAGATTTATTTTTAAGAAAATATCGGATCGAACAGGAAGACTTTGACGCGGCGGGCGTTTCCTGGGAGGAATTGACTGCGATCGCGGATCATTATGCGACGATCGAGGGAAAGCTGCGGGAGATTGGCAAGGATTTTGTAGATAAGTATCTGTATGATATTGAAAAAGCGGGGATCCATTCCTACCGTTACCGTACCAAGGCACCGGGGCATCTGCTGGAGAAGATCATCCGCAAGAAAAAAGAGCAGCCGGATAAATTTGCCCAGTTGGGAGTTGATAATTACTGGAAATACGTGACGGACCTTATCGGTATCCGTGTATTCTTCCTGTACCGTGAGGATTGGCGTCATTTCCATGAATACATCACATCGGCGTTTGAAAATGCCCCGGAGCAGTATGTAAAAGACCGTGAGCGCGATTTTGACAACGATGAGACACACTGCTACATTGCAGAGCGTCCGAAGGTATACCGCCGAAACGGGGACAGCCGGATCTACGATGAAAATGTGATCGAAATCAAGTCAGGCGGTATCTACCGTTCCCTTCACTACATCGTCAAATACCGCGGTTACTACGTCGAGATTCAGGCGAGAACGCTGTTCGAGGAGGGATGGAGTGAGGTTGACCACGACATTGTTTATCCGTACCACAAGGACGACGTGATGCTGCGCGATTTCTCCCGCCTGTTAAACCGGCTCTCCGGCATGGCGGATGAAATGAGCTCGTATTTCCGCCGGATGAAGGTGGAGAAGGAGATTGAAGAGGTCCTGCTCGGAGAATATAAGGAAGACAAAGAGGCGAAGCTGCTCGCAAGTATGCGGGAGCTGCTGGGAAAAGAAGAACGATAAGGAATAGGGAAAAGATAACTGGATCAAAAAACAGGCATTGGAATGCTTGCTATCCACACAGTGGTGGATGAAGAGCATTTCAATGCCTGTTTTATGGAGCTATAATTATAGATCCAGCTTCAAATCGCCTTCCTTGATCCATCCAGCTTTCCGGCAAAGTGCGCCGAAGAACAGGGTCAAAACAGCCGGAAGCACGAAGCAGATGAGCAGGATGCCCGGCCACATCATCGAATTTCCACTTCCCTGCATGGCGGTGTAGATGCCGATCGGTCCGACGAGACCGCAGGTTCCCATGCCGGAACCGGCTGGAATATTTTCCAGATGGAAGACCATCGTGGAGAGCGGACCGGTGACCATCGAGGCGAGTGTCGGTGGAATCCAGATTTTCGGATTCCGGACGATATTTCCCATCTGGAGCATCGAGGTTCCGAGTCCCTGTGCCAGAAGACCACCCCATTTATTTTCACAGAAGCTTAAAACGGCAAATCCGACCATCTGCGCGCAGCAGCCTGCGGTGGCGGCACCGCCTGCCAGACCGTCGAGGCTTAACATGATGCAGATTGCCGCACTGCTGATCGGAAGCGTCAGGGCGATGCCGATCAGGGCAGAAACCAGAATACCCATGAAAAGCGGCTGCATGACGGTCGCTGTCTTCACCAGATTTCCGAAAGCGGTCATGAATGCAGAGACGCCCGGACCGACAAACTGTGCGGCCAGGATACCGGAGATGATGGTGACGCCCGGGGTGACGAGAATATCAACCGGTGTCTCTTTGGAGACGATTTTTCCAAGCTCGGCTGCGATGATGGTGGCAACGAGCGCGCCGACCGGACCGCCGAGTTCATTGCCCGCGATGCCGACGGTAGCGGCGGAGAAAAGGACGAGCGTCGGTGCCTTTAAGGCGTAGGCAATCGAGACGCCGAGCGCCGCACCGGTCGCGCTCTTGGCGTAGCCTGCGATCGTAGTAAAAATTACAACGCCTGTTTTTTCCCCCAGCGTGCCGAAAATGGTACCGATCAGAAGAGAAGCAAACAGACCAAATGCCATCGCGCCCAGCGCATCGATGAGATACGTCTGAACGGAGATGACAACCTGCTTCCGTTTCAGAAAAGCTTTCACACGTTCCATATTGATAGAACCTCCCAGAGTAAAATAATTGTGAACGGAATGAATCGTTTCAGCCATTCCGGTCAAATCCATGACAGTCAAATAAATGGCTTACACCTGTCTTGACAGGTGTAATGGACGTTTGTATTTTAACACGAAATGGAGAAAATACAAGAGAAAATATAGAAAAAAGTAAAAAAGTTATGGTACAATAAAAAATAATTGACGAGGTGTTTTCGAAAAAGTATGTTCGATCCGAGGGGAGGTATTTCATGCAGAGACGAATTTGTCCGATTTGCGACCATCCGATCAAGTATGGTCATTATTGTTCTTTTTGTAAACAGTGGATCCGAAATCCTAACTATGTCAATGCAACTTATTATCTGAATGAGCGCCACCCGGCGCATGAGACGGACTGTGAGTACCACAATGCGGGATCTGCCTCGTGGGAAACGAGTGCAAGGACAGGCACAGATGCCATCCGCACGCTTGCGGACCGGGCGAAGGCATATTCCCAGACGCAGAAAGCAGCAGGCGCAGGCAGACAGGCATCCGTCCGGACACAGAACCAGAACAGTATGTCGTATCAGACAACGCAGAGACGAAGCGCGGTGCAGCAAGGGAAAAATCAGAAAAAGAAGGGGAAAATGAGCCTTGTGCTGGTGATTTTACTGATTTTGTTTGCTTTGTCTGGAATTAATTATCTGTATCGTATGTTTATGTATTTTATTTGGTTCCTATAGATTTTACCTATGGCAAGATATAGAAAATCAATCCAGAAGATAGCTGCCGGAAGTCTGGCGTTCATTGGGGAAATATGGTATACTGGGCAAAAATCATATAGAATACATAGGCAATAGAGGTCCGGGGCAGAACCGGACGAAATGATGAGAACAGGAGATAAATACGATGAAGATTAAGGATATTTTAGCCAAAGGACAGCCGACGCTTTCGTTTGAAGTGTTCCCGCCGAAGGAGGAGAGCAACTTCGCTTCCGTTGAGAAAGCGGCGCTTGAGATTGCAAAGTTAAATCCGTCATTTATGAGCGTGACCTACGGAGCAGGCGGCGGCACAAGCCAGTATACGGTCCAGATCGCATCGGATATCCAGAGTACCTGCCAGGTGCCGGCGCTGTCACATCTGACCTGCGTCTCCTCGACCCGTGAGAAGGTGCACAGTGTCCTGCGCGAGATTCAGGCACACGGAATTGAGAATGTCCTGGCACTTCGCGGCGATATTCCGAAAGACGGCAAGGTAGAAAAAGATTATCAGTATGCATCCCAGCTGATCCGCGAGATCCGTGAGACCTGCCCGGATCTGTGCATCGGCGCAGCCTGCTATCCGGAGGGACATGTGGAATCGGTCAACAAGACGGTGGATATCGGGCATCTGAAAGAAAAAGTGGAAGCGGGCTGTGATTTTGTGACGACCCAGATGTTCTTTGACAATAATATCCTTTATAATTACCTGTACCGTATCCGGGAAAAAGGAATCACGGTTCCGGTTGTCGCAGGCATCATGCCGGTGACAAACATAAGTCAGATCAAGCGCATCTGCAGCATGTCCGGCACCTACCTTCCGGCACGCTTCAAGGCGATCGTAGATCGTTTTGGTGATAACCCGGCAGCGATGAAGCAGGCAGGTATCGCCTATGCAACTGAGCAGATCATCGATCTGATTGCGAACCATGTAAATGGAATCCATGTATATTCGATGAATAAACCGGATGTAGCGGCGCAGATTAAGAACAACCTGTCGGAGATTCTGTAATGGCGGAAGTCAATCGGAGAGAAATATATCGGTATTTAGGAATTAAAGGGCAGCAGGAGCCGGATCTGCAGACGAAAGATCTGGTGGAGGACTGTCTGGAAGAATTAGAGCGATCCGTCAACTGCCGGAGCTTTTACAGACGATATCCGCTGACGCTGCTGCCAGATTCAGAACTTGATTTTACGTGTTTTAAAGTAAAAAGCCGGGCGCTCAGCCGCAATTTAAAGGACTGCCAGGAGGTCATCCTTTTTGCGGCGACGCTGGGTGCTGGTGTGGATCTGCTTCTGCGCCGATACAGCCGTCTTTCGATGAGCCGGGCGGTTGTCCTACAGGCGTGCGCGGCGGCACGGATTGAGAGTTACTGCAATGAAATCAATGACAAATTAAAAGCGGAGGCAGCAGAAGAAGGACTCTATCTGCGTCCCCGCTTTTCGCCGGGTTATGGAGATCTGCCGCTTTCGTGCCAGCCGGATTTCTGCCGGGTACTGGAAGCGGAAAAGACGGTGGGGATTACATTGACGGAAAGTTTTTTGATGATGCCGTCCAAGTCGGTGACGGCGGTCATCGGAGTATCGAAAATAGCGGCGGGCTGTGTGAAAGAGGGCTGTGAGGTCTGTTCAAACAAAAACTGCCTGTACCGGAGAGATAAATAAGTAAGAAACAAAAAACAGAGAGGAAGCTGACATGGGTATACGGGAAGATTGGAACGATAAAATACTGATATTTGACGGAGGAATGGGAAGTCTTTTGCAGGGAGCCGGGCTGAAACCGGGCGAACTGCCGGAAACCTGGAATATCAAGCATCCGGAGGTTCTGGTAAAGATCCATGAGGATTATCTGAACGCGGGCGCGAATATTATTTTATCGAATACATTCGGCGCGAACCGCCTGAAATACAATGAGACAGCCGAGTTTAATCTGGATGAGATCGTGGATGCGGCGATGAAAAATGCCCGGACAGCGGTAGAACACTGCGGCCGTGGTTATGTAGCGCTGGATCTGGGACCGACCGGACGCCTTTTAAAGCCAATGGGCGATCTGGACTTTGAGGAGGCGGTCTCCATCTATACCGAGGTGGTAAAGGCAGGCGTGCGCGGCGGCGCGGATCTGATTCTGATCGAGACGATGAGCGACACGTATGAACTCAAGGCAGCGGTTCTGGCGGCAAAGGAAAATTCCGATCTTCCAATCTTTGCAACCACAATTTTCGATGGAAAAGGCAAACTTTTAACCGGCGGAACACCGAAGTCCGTTGTGGCACTTTTGGAAGGTCTGGGCGTGGATGCGCTCGGAATCAACTGTGGATTAGGTCCGGTTCAGATGAAGCCGATTGTGGAAGAACTGCTTCGGTATGCGTCGATCCCGGTGGTTGTCAATCCAAATGCGGGACTTCCGCGAAGCGAGGGAGGAAAGACCGTATATGATATTGATCCGCCAGAATTTGTCGAGGAAATGAAAGGAATGCTGGAGATGGGCGTTTCGGCAGTCGGGGGCTGCTGTGGTACGACCCCGGAGCACATCCGTCTGCTGGCAGAGATGTGTAAGGGCAGAACGAGACAGCCGATCGAGCCGAAAAATGACACTCTCATCACTTCCTACGCGTCGGTAGTTGAGATGGGAACCGATCCGGTCATTATTGGCGAGCGCATCAATCCGACCGGAAAATCAAAATTCAAACAGGCGCTGCGCGATCACAACCTGGAATATATCCTGCGCGAGGCGATCACCCAGCAGGAAAATGGCGCTGCGGTGCTTGACGTCAACGTGGGACTGCCGGAGATCGATGAAGTGGCGATGATGCGCGAGGTCGTACAGGAATTGCAGGCGGTGACCGAGCTTCCGCTGCAGATTGATACGACTGATACAGAGGCGATGGAACAGGCGCTGCGTATTTATAATGGAAAGGCACTGATTAACTCTGTCAATGGCAAACAGGAGGTCATGGACGCTGTATTTCCGCTGGTAAAACATTACGGCGGCACGGTGGTTGCGCTGACGATCGACGAGGAAGGCATTCCGACGACGGCGGACGGACGTATGGCGATCGCGCGGAAAATCTGTGCGGAGGCGGAAAAGTATGGCATCCAGAAAAAAGACATCGTGATCGATGCGCTCTGTATGACGATCAGCTCCGAGCCGACCGGCGCGCTGGTGACACTGGAGACGGTGCGCCGTGTCCGCCAGGAACTTGGCTGCAATACGATTCTCGGTGTTTCCAATATTTCCTTCGGATTACCGCAGCGTGAGATTGTCAACTCCAATTTCTTTACGATGGCGATGCAGAGCGGTCTGACCGCGGCGATCATCAATCCAAATTCGGCGGCAATGATGCGTTCTTATTATAGTTACCGGGCTCTGGCAGCACTGGATGAACACTGCGGCGATTATATTGAGCAGGCAGCGCGGCTGGCGATTCCAAAGGCAGGTGTGGGCGGAGCTTCCGGCGCAGGTGCAGCAGGCAGCGCAGGTTCGGGTGCCCCGGCGGCAGGTGCAGCTGGAGCTTCCGGCAGTGCGGACACTGGCAGCCAGGCATCCGGTCCGGAGCATCAGCTTACGGTCAGTGTGGAGAGAGGTTTAAAAGAGCAGGCGGCATCGGCAGCCGGGGAACTCTTAAAGACCATGGATTCCTTGACCGTCATCAATTCCTGCATGATCCCGGCACTCGATAAGGTCGGAAAGGGTTTTGAGGCAGGCACCGTCTTTCTGCCGCAGCTTCTGATGAGTGCGGAGGCGGCAAAATCGGCATTTGAGGTCATCAAAAACCAGATGGAGTCCTCCGGGGAAGCAGGAGAGAAGAAGGACAAGATCGTGCTGGCGACCGTCAAGGGCGATATTCATGACATTGGAAAAAATATCGTAAAAGTATTATTGGAGAATTACAGCTATGATGTGCTGGATTTAGGTAAGGACGTAGCTCCGGAGGCGATCGTGGAAGAGACGATCAAGAACCATGTAAGATTGGTCGGTCTGTCCGCCCTGATGACGACCACCGTGCCGAGCATGGAGGAGACGATCAAGCAGCTCCGCAAGGAAGCACCGTGGGCGAAAGTCATGGTCGGCGGCGCGGTTCTGACCCAGGAATACGCGGATATGATTGGAGCAGATGCGTATTGCCGCGATGCGATGGCGTCTGTTAATTATGCGCAGCAGGTGCTGGTCTAACGCTTGACAGTCTGCCCTACTTAGACTAAAATTAGGGTAATTAAAAACTAAGAATGGACGAGGGAGGGACAGCTATGGTATCGAAGAAAGTGAAAGTGGTTAATCCATCGGGACTTCACCTGCGGCCGGCTGGCGTGCTTTCGCAGACCGCGATGAAATTTAAGAGCCGGACTCTGATTGAGTGCGGGGAGAAACATATTGTGGCAAAGAGCGTGCTGAACGTGATGGCAGCGGGTATCAAGTGCGGCACCGAGATCACGGTTGCCTGCGACGGACCGGATGAGGAAGAAGCGCTGAAGACGATTACCGAGGCGATCGAGAGCGGACTCGGAGAAGAACTGGAACAGTAAGGTATCAGCCATTGCCTGCACAGTGTGCGGACGGTGACACACATATCAGAACCAGAGGGGGATATCGCAGAACCGCAGAAATTGCAGTTGTGCAGGTATCCCTTTTTAGATGGAAAAGAGGGGTTTTTATGGAACTGAAAATTTACGAACACAAAGCGCAGTATTATGAAACCGACCAGATGGGAATCATTCACCATGCAAATTACCTGCACTGGTTTGAGGAAGCGCGGATCGACATGATGGAGCAGATGGGAATGGGATATGACATCATGGAAAAACAGGGGATCATAAGCCCGGTGCTGTCGGTTCACTGCGATTATAAGAGCATGGCGCGGTTTGGCGAGACGGTGCAGGTGCTGGTTCAGATGAAGGAGTACAACGGCATCCGCATGACGCTGGAATACACGGTTCTTGGCAAGGAAACGGGCGCAATCCGCTGCGTGGGCGAGAGCCGCCATTGTTTCCTGACCCGCGACGGAAAGCCGGTTTCCCTGAAACGCAACTATATCGAGATGGATCGTGCGTTTAGGGAATACAGCGAACAGAGCCAAAAAGAAGAGTAAATGCTGACTGGTTCGAACATGGACTGCCAGAGGAGTCTTGGTGTAACTGTTCACGGGTAGGCACTTTTGGAACCGAAAGTGCCGTAAGAAAACGTGGTGGCAGCAGGAATTTGCCGTATTTAAATGCGAAGCCACGGCAAATTCCGTTACTGGGCACGTATGCGTGAACAGTAACGTCCTGGTGCGGAAATGACAGATGCGCTTATAAAGTGCTTGAAAAGCGGGAAAATTGTGGTATGATGTAAAAGATAAAAAAAGAAACGCAGAGTAGGAATACAGGCGTTAAGTGCCGGTTGAACAGGGAGTTGTCAGCCGGACGAAGAGACCCTCCGGGGTTTCGCGGTCAGTATTCCGCATCCCGCTGCATCGTTGATACAATCTATCTCCTGATGTGGTTCGAGAGATCTGCAGAAAAGGAGGTATTTTTTTATGAAAAAATTTGCAGTATGTTATCAGGCATCCTTTCAGGAACTGAAACACGTGAAAACACTCACGACTGCCGCCATGCTGATGGCTGTCTCCGTTGTTCTGGGATACTTCACGATTGAGGCTGGTCCGTATTTGAAAATCGGATTCGGCGGTGTGGTCAACCAGTTTGTCTACTACCTCTTCGGTCCGGTGGCTGGAGCGGTCTATGGCGGAGTCCTGGACCTGGTCAAATATGTCGTAAAGCCGACGGGGGCATTTTTCCCGGGATTTACGCTGAATGCGATGCTGGGCGGCGTGCTGTATGGCACAATTCTGTATCGGAAACCGCTTACCTTCCGCCGGGCGCTCTGGGCGGATCTGGTGGTGGCGCTGATCTGCAACATATTTTTGAACACACTCTGGCTTAGCATGATGTCTGGAAAAGCAATGATGGTGCTTCTGCCGATGCGTGTGCTTAAGAATCTCATCAAGTGGCCGGTGGATGCAGCACTCTTTTATCTGATTGCAAAACGGATGGAGAGTCTTGGGCTTGTGCGGATGATCCGTAAATTCCAGGCGGAGTGATGCTGGAGGATTCGTTTTGAGCAAAAGGAAACATACATGGACAGCGAAAGTCTGCGGGCACGGTGGCTGCATGCCATGAAAGGAACCGTTTATGAAAAAATGCATCATGCATGATGGAGGAAAACAGATGAGAGAAAAAGCAGTTTCGCGGAGCCGGGAACATTCGAAGGATGTGGCGCTTTGCGGTTTGTTTGCGGCGCTGGTCGCCGTGGGGGCATTTATCAAGGTTGTCATTCCGACCGGCGCAGATACCATGAACTTCACCTTGCAGTGGTTTTTCGTGATGCTGGCAGCATTTCTGCTGGGCTCTAGACGGGCATTTACCAGTGTGGGTGTCTATTTGCTGATTGGACTTGCGGGCGTCCCGATCTTTGCACGCGGCGGCGGTCCGGCGTATCTGCTGCGCCCGACCTTTGGTTTTCTGCTGGGATTTCTCCTTGCGGCGTGGGTCATGGGAAAGGTCTGTGAATGTTTGAATTCCTGGAAAATGGGAGCGCTGATGACGGCGGCGACGGCTGGATATGTGGTATATTATGGAATGGGAATGGTTTATTTCTATCTGATTACCCATCTCGTAACCCTGCAGCCGATCGGCTGGAAAGCGATTGTGCTGGTTTACTGCCTGCCGGAGATGCCAGCGGATTATATTCTCTGCATTCTGGCGGCGATCATGGCAAGACGGCTGCGCCCGATGGTACAGGCGTATCTGTAGAGAAACGAATAGGATATAAAAAAAGACAGACAGTCTGAATGCGGTGTAGCAAACGGGCTGTCTGTTTTTGTCTCATAGAAAACGTTACTGTTCACGCATACGTGCCCAGTAACGGCACATTCTTTTGTAACGCTGCCAGTTGTGTTTGCCTCTATCATTTTTGCAGAAAATATGATAAGATGTACGGAGATTACGACAGGGGAAGGTTTGAGCGTTACAGGTTTTGGTTTTGGAAACCGTCTGAGAGGATGCAAAAACGAAAACCAGCGAACTGTCAGAATCCAACCTGATAAAAAGGAGAAGTATGTATGAGTGAGAATTGCAGTCATAATTGTTCAAGCTGCGGCGAAACGTGTGCCAGCCGGACGATGGAGAGTTTCCGGGTGCCGTTAAATCCGCAGAGTTCAGTTAAAAAAGTAATTGGTGTAGTCAGCGGCAAGGGCGGCGTCGGAAAATCCCTGGTGACATCCCTGATGGCATGTAAGATGCGTGCGAGAAACAACCGCGTTGGCATTCTCGATGCCGATATTACAGGACCGTCGATCCCGAAGGCATTTGGCATTCACGGCATGGTAGGTGTGACAGCGGATCAGCTGATGCTGCCGCGCACGACCTCGACGGGAATAGAGATTCTTTCTTCGAACCTGATTCTGGAGCATGAGACGGATCCGGTAATTTGGCGTGGACCGGTTGTGGGCGGCGTGATTAAGCAGTTCTGGAGCGAGGCACTCTGGAAGGACATTGATTATATGTTTGTCGATATGCCTCCGGGAACCGGCGATGTGCCGCTGACTGTATTTCAGTCCCTGCCGCTGGCAGGTATTATCATTGTGACTTCCCCGCAGGAGCTGGTTTCGATGATCGTGGCAAAAGCGGTCAACATGGCGAAGAAGATGGATATTCCGATTCTGGGACTGGTTGAAAACATGAGTTATCTGGAATGTCCGGACTGCGGAAAGAAGATTTCTGTGTTCGGCGAAAGCCATATCGAGGAGACGGCAGACGAGTATGAGATTCCGGTGCTGGCGAAGATTCCGATCGATCCGTCGATTGCGTCCAAGGTGGACGAGGGGCTGGTTGAGTATGTGGAATCTCCATGGCTGGATGCGGCGGCTGACGCAGTTGAGAAGGCATAAAAGAATTATATAGAAGAGGTGGAAGAATACAAATGAATATTGCTCAGAATCCCAACAGCGAGCTGAGCCATTTCGCGGTCAATACGCCTCAGGTGTTTGAGATCCCTGAGACATTCCGGGAGACGGCAAGGCAGTTTCAGGAAGCGATGATGCAGTACAGCTGCGCGATTCGAGAGTTTAAGACGAAGCTGGAAGTGCTCAACGATGAGCTTTCCATGCGGAATGCAAGAAATCCGATCGAGATGATCAAGGCGAGAGTGAAGAAGCCGAAGAGTATTGTAGAAAAACTGCAGCGGCGCGGACTTCCGCTTTCGATCGAATCGATGGAGTCCAATCTGGATGATATAGCGGGTGTCCGTGTGATATGTTCGTTTGTGGACGATATTTACGAGATCAGCCGGATGCTGGAACGCCAGGATGATGTGACCATCATTGCGATCAAGGATTATATCAAGGCGCCGAAGGAAAACGGCTACCGCAGCTACCACATGATCGTGGAAGTACCGGTATTCTTTTCAAGCAGTAAGAAAAATATCCGTGTGGAAGTCCAGATCCGCACGATCGCCATGGATTTCTGGGCGAGTCTGGATCACCAGCTCAAGTATAAAAAGCAGCTGGATGTCCAGGAAGCCGCAGAGATCGGTGCGGAGCTGAAAAAGTGTGCGGATGTCATCGCGGAGACGGATTGCAAGATGTTAAGCATCCGTCAGAAGATTGAGGAAAAACATCCGACGCAGGAAGAATATCGTGATGTAAACGAATAGCTCATGTATCGGGGTGCTTTTGGCGGCTGAAGCGCCTGCCATATCTTTAATACATAAAATAGGACAGGGTTTCGGTAATTCGGAACCCTGCTTTTTTATAGATCGAGAGTGCCGGATAATTGTCACTGCTGACGTGAAGAACAATCCGGGTGCAGCCGCGCGCGATCAGATCGTTTAAGACCAGACAGAAAGCAGCTTCACCGATTCCCAGTCCGCGGCAGAGGTCATGGACCCGGAAGCCGTAGAAACAGGCATGAAATGTGCCGGGAACGTCCGGGACGGGCTGCATACGCGCCATGCACACGGCAGCCGGAGAGCACATCGGATCCGGCGGAGTCTCTAAAAATTTATAGGTCAGAATTGTAACGGCCGGATCTGGATCATCGGCGCTGTGGAAGCAGTCCCAGCAACTGTCGGGATCAACACTTTCGTTGACGTCACCTTCCGGTGCAGAAGTGCAGGTAAAGGTAAGCGGGCGTTTTTCAACCATGGGAGAGTCAAAGCGTTCGGCCGCCGGGTCAAAGTCCCATTTCATCTGATATTCCTGATCGACGCGGTCAGCGTGAATGGCTTTCATCGTGGCAGCCGTATCAGCGGATTCCGGGTCAACCGGAAATAGAATATCGTGCTCACCGGAGATGTCGCAGGCTTTTTCTAAAAGTGCGGCAAAATATCCGCGTCGGCGCAGGGAAGGGCGGGTGAAGGCGATGCATTCGACGGGTTCCTCGTCCGAAGAGCCATCTGGTGGAAGGATCATTCCCATGATGGCTGCAAGTGTCTCTGATTCATCCAGAAGAAGCAGGAAACAATTTCCGTCTTCAAATGGAAAAGAAATGTGGATCGGCTGCGTCTTCTGGCATTCATTCAACAGTGCCAGGATCTGTTCTGCCTGTCTGGCAGAGAGTGAGTTTGTCTGAATTAAATTCATAACTTCTAATCCTTTCTTTCTTGTAATACAAAGTGTACCAGCTACAAAAGCAGCTGAGAAGATAAGTCTTTCATAAAGATAAACGTATTTGCGGATAAAAACTTCACGTTTTTTGGATCGAAAATGTCTGGATTTTTCAAATCGGAAAAGCTTACCTGTATCGTATAAAAAAGACGCAAAAAATTCAAGGAAATTGACAGAATTTATGCTAATTTTCATATTGTCCTATAAATTTGAGAGTGATAGAATAGAGGCATTAATACGAAAGGCGAAGACATCATGAAGTACTTGAAAGAAGTGACAATTATTTTTGGTATCACAATGCTGGGAGAATTTTTGAACTATCTGCTTCCGTTTCCGGTTCCGTCCGGTGTATACGGATTGTTCATTCTTCTACTTATGCTTTGCACAGGAGCATTACATACAGAAGATGTGGCGGAAGTGGGAGAATTCTTCCTGGATACGATGCCGATTATGTTTATACCGGCAGGTGTAGGCCTGCTTGACAGCGTGCAGGAGGCGGAGTCCATCCTGGTGCCGCTGACAGTGATTACCGTGATTTCGACGGTATTTGTTATGGTTGCGACCGGGTGCGTGGCGCAGAGCATTATCCGCAGAAAGAATAAAGGGGGTGCAAAAGCATGAATGGACTGATTCATTCTTCTCTTTATTTTGGAATGCTGGTCAGCGTCGGCGCGTATATGCTGGGCGTCTGGCTGAAAAAGAAGACCGGCTGGGCGATTTTAAATCCGCTGCTGGTTGCAATTATAGTTGTGATTGCATTTTTATCTGTTTTTCATATAGAATATAAGGAGTACAACCGCGGTGCGGTGTATCTGAGCTATTTTCTGACACCGGCGACGGTCTGTCTGGCGATTCCGCTGTATAAGCAGCTGGAGCTTTTGCGCCAGCACCTGATTGCGGTTGTTTCTGCAATCGTAGCAGGGGTAGCGGGAAGTGTCGGCAGTATCTATGTGATGTGCCGTTTCTTTCAGCTGGAGCATACGCACTATGTGACATTGCTTCCAAAGTCCATTACGACGGCGATTGGCATGGGCGTCAGCGAGGAAGCGGGCGGTATCGTGACGCTGACGGTTATCAGCATTATAATTACAGGAATTTTGGGAAATATTATAGCCGACTGGCTGTTTCAGATATTTAAAATTGAAGAGCCGATCGCGAAGGGGCTGGCACTTGGAACGGCAGCCCATGCGATTGGAACGGCAAAGGCGCTGGAATTAGGCGAGATCGAGGGTGCGATGAGCAGCTTGTCAATTGCGGTCGCCGGTCTTTTGACCGTAGTGGTAGTACCACTGATGTCGGGACTGATTTAAAGGTGGTGCTGAAACGGTCAGAATTTGTATAGAAATTGGAATGCACATAGAGAGGCAGAGAAAAAGATACTGTGGGTCATGCGCATGATAACGGCAGCAAAAAGATAGGAGGGGAGCAGGTATGATGAATTTGTATGAGGCGATAGGATGTCGCCATTCAGTTCGAAAATACACCGATCGGGAGGTCACGGAGAAGCTGCGTGGGCAGATCCTGTCCTATTTTGATAAGACCTCCCGGTTAAATGACCGGATCCGGGTTGAGGCAGTGATATTCGACAATACAAAGAAAAAAGCCGATGTCCACGGACTCTGGAAGGTGGATGCTCCCTACTATCTGGCGATCTATTCGGACCAGGAGGAAGGCTGCGAGCGCAATGCCGGTTATCTGATGGAGCAGATGGTGCTCTATATGACGGCAAAAGGAATTGGAACCTGCTATTTGGGCAGCGTGCAGCCGGCGCAGAAGGTGCGCGGCGGCAAACGCTGCCTGATGATGGTCGCATTCGGCTACCCGGAGGGCAAGCTCTACCGTGAAAGCCCGCTGGCAAAGCGCCTCCCGCTCAATGAACTCTGTATTTTCAAGGAAGAAGCCGGAGAGCAGATGAAGACGATTCTCCGTGCGGCGCGTCTCGCACCGTCCGCGATGAACACCCAGCCGTGGCGCTTCATCGTCTATTCCGACCGAATCTATGTGTTCGCCCTAAAAACCCGCTTTCCGGGCAAGAGCTTCCATGCGATGCGCGAATTCAGCATCGGCATCATGCTCTCCCACATTATGCTCGCCGCCGAAGAACTCTGGATGGAACTTCAGACGGAGACGGAGGAACATTTTGCGGCTAAAAGTTACAAAAATGGAGATTATGTGGCGACGTTGACGCTGCATTAGATGCATTGATTCATTGTATTAAATGTTGAAATAGTTTATATTTAAGCAAGAAAAACTAATTTTGCAATTTTAAAACCAATTATTCAAAGAAACGATACACTCAAGAAAGAAGCGCGCCAGCCGTCCGATGCCGTGACAGCTGGCGCGCTTCTTTCGGGGCAATCAAAAGGGCATAAGCAAAAACCCTTTTTTCCTTGCTCCGTGCCCTTGAAAGCGCCCTCCACTTATGATAAAATAAGTTGATTATTTATGAGAGATACTCTGGAGGAGAACGTGATGGTTAGTAAATTGATTGAGAAGATTCAGAAGACAAAGGCACCGATCTGTGTAGGACTGGATCCGATGCTTGGATATATTCCGGAGCACGTGAAGGAAAAAGCATTTGCGGAGTTCGGAGAGACCCTGGAAGGAGCAGCAGAGGCGATCTGGCAGTTTAACTGTGCGATCGTGGATGCGACGGCTGATCTGATTCCGGCGGTCAAACCGCAGATTGCGATGTATGAGCAGTTTGGCATCGAAGGCCTGAAAGCGTATGACCGGACTGTCAAATACTGCCAGCAGAAGGGCTTAATTGTCATTGGAGACATCAAGCGCGGCGACATCGGTTCCACATCGGCTGCCTACGCAACCGGTCATCTCGGCAGCGTGAAGGTTGGAAATACGACCTGTTCCGCGTTCAATACCGAGTATGTGACGGTCAATCCGTATCTGGGAACCGACGGCGTGAAACCATTTGTGGACGAGTGCAACGCATCCGACCGCGGTATCTTTGTACTGGTAAAGACTTCTAACCCATCCAGCGGCGAGTTCCAGGATCGTCTGGTGGACGGCCGCCCGCTTTATGAGCTGGTAGCGGAGAAGGTCGTTGAGTGGGGGGAGGCTTCCATGGATGGCGACTACAGTAATGTAGGCGCAGTTGTGGGCGCAACTTACCCGGAGATGAGCAAGATTCTGCGTAAGCTGATGCCGAAGACTTACTTTCTGGTTCCGGGTTATGGCGCACAGGGCGGTACGGCAGAAGACTTAAAATACTGCTTCAACGAGGATGGACTGGGCGCGATCGTCAATTCTTCCCGCGGTATCATCGCGGCATACAAGAAAGACGCATACGCCAAATTCGGTCCGGAGCATTTTGCGGACGCATCGAGACAGGCTGTCATCGATATGATTGCGGACATCGGACGCGTACTGTAAGGAGGAGCTCATGGCACAGAAGAAAGAGACAGCAGTTGTATATAGTCAGGAAGAACTGGCACCTGGCATTTTCAGTATGTGGATTGTGACGGACATAGCGGACGAGGCAAGACCGGGACAGTTTATCTCGGTCTACAGCCAGGACGGTTCCAGACTTCTTCCGCGCCCGATCAGTATCTGCGAGGCAGATCCGGATGAAGGACGCCTGCGGATCGTATACCGGATTGCCGGTAAAGGAACGGATGAATTTTCCAAATATGTTTCCGGAGACCCGATCGACATCATGGGACCTCTGGGAAATGGTTTCCCGCAGGAGGGCGAAAATGTATTTCTGATCGGCGGCGGTATCGGTGTTCCGCCGATGCTTGAGATGGCGAAACAGTTAAACTGCGAAAAACAGATCATTTTAGGATACCGGGATGAAAATCTCTTCCTCCGGGATGAATTTGAGGCATATGGAGAAGTCTTTGTGGCGACCGAGGACGGAAGCGTCGGCACGAAGGGCAATGTCCTGGACGCGATCCGGGAGCAGAACCTGACGGCGGATGTGATCTACGCCTGCGGACCGACCCCGATGCTGCGCGCCATCAAGGAGTATGCGGCAGAAAAGGGAATCAAGTGCTATATTTCCCTGGAGGAGAAGATGGCATGTGGAATCGGCGCCTGTCTGGCATGTGTCTGCCAGTCGAAGGATGTAGACCACCACAGCAATGTACACAACAAGCGGATCTGCAAGGATGGTCCCGTATTTTTAGCCGAGGAGGTAGAATTATGAGACAGATGGCAGTCAATCTTGCGGGTGTAGAGCTTAAAAACCCGGTCATGACGGCATCCGGAACCTTTGGTTCAGGGGCAGAGTACGGCGAGATGGTTGATCTGAACAAGCTCGGCGCGGTTGTGACCAAGGGTGTGGCAAATGTGCCGTGGTCAGGCAATCCGACCCCGCGTATTGCGGAGGTGTACGGCGGCATGATCAACGCGATCGGCTTACAGAATCCGGGGTATGATTTATTTGCATCGAGGGATATCCCGTTTTTACGTCAGTATGATACGAAGATTATCGTCAATGTATGTGGAAAAACGACGGAAGATTACGTCGATGTAGTGGAAAAACTGGCGAGCCAGCCGGTCGATATGCTGGAGATCAACATTTCCTGCCCGAACGTCAAGGAGGGCGGCATCGCATTTGGACAGGATCCGAAAGCAGTGGAGGCGATTACCCGCGAGGTAAAACGCCATGCGAAACAGCCGATTATCATGAAGCTCAGCCCGAATGTTACCGACATCACGGAGATGGCGAAGGCAGCCGAGGCAGGCGGTGCGGATGTGCTGTCCCTGATCAACACACTGACTGGCATGAAGATCGATATCAACCGGAGAACCTTTGCGGTAGCCAACCGTACCGGCGGTCTGTCCGGCCCGGCAGTGAAACCAGTGGCAGTCCGCATGGTTTACCAGGTGGCGCAGGCGGTCAAGCTTCCGATCATCGGCATGGGCGGTATCATGAATGCGGACGATGCGATCGAATTTATTCTGGCAGGCGCAAGCGCGGTGGCAGTCGGTACGGCGAATTTCCATAATCCGTATGCGACGGAGGAGATCGTGAAGGGCATCGACGCCTACATGGAAAAATATGGCATTGAAGATATACATGAACTGATTGGTGCGGTTCGGTAAGATAGGAGAGTATGATGGAACAGTATAAGCAGGAATTTATCAATTTCATGGTAGAGAGCGAAGTGCTCAAGTTTGGCGAATTTACCTTAAAGAGCGGACGTAAATCTCCGTTCTTCATGAACGCGGGTGCATATGTAACCGGTACGCAGCTGCGCCGTCTGGGCGAGTATTACGCCAAGGCGATTCATGACAACTATGGTCTGGATTTCGATGTCCTGTTTGGACCGGCTTACAAGGGAATCCCGCTGGCAGTTGCCACCTCGATGGCGATCAGTGAGCTGTATGGCAAAGAAGTACGTTACTGCTCCAACCGGAAAGAGGTCAAGGATCACGGCGATACCGGCATCCTTCTGGGAAGCAAGTTAAAGGACGGCGACCGCGTCGTTATCATCGAGGATGTAACCACTTCCGGTAAATCCATCGAGGAGACCTTCCCGATCCTTAAATCCCAGGCAGATGTGGAGATCAAAGGTCTGATGGTATCTTTAAACCGTATGGAGCGCGGCAAGGGAGAAAAGTGTGCGCTGGATGAGATCAAGGAACTGTACGGCTTCCCGACCGCAGCGATCGTATCGATGTCAGATGTCGTAGAGTGCCTGTACAACAAGGAGTGCCAGGGCAAGGTCGTGATCGATGATACACTGAAAGCAGCGATCGACGCATACTATGAGCAGTACGGTGCAAAATAGAGATTTGGTTCACGGAGCGGCATGCTTGAAATGGGAAATGCCATGCGACGGAGTGTAAGAAGGAGCGGATCGATATGGAAAAGATCTACAAAACGATGCAGGGAACCGGTGTGATTAATATCGTGATTGGAAGCGTGATCATCACGGTAGGGCTGGCAGCCGGTGTGATGGCGATCGTCAGCGGTGCGTTTTTACTGAAACGCAAATCAGATATTACATTCTAAAAATTGGATTTGAAACAGGGCAGATATGCCCAGTCGAAAGAGAAAAACCGTATGACCGGGGACGGTGTACGGTTTTTCTCATTTCTGGCAGTTTATGTGGGGAATTATGTGGAAACGGACAAAAACGCATCAGAAGGTGTGCTGGATATTCTTTGTCGCATACCTGGTGCTTCTTATATATTTTATGTTTTTTTCGGACGGATTCGGGCGCGCGCCGCATGTGGAGTATGCCTATAATCTCGTTTTATTTAAGGAAATCAAACGGTTTTATATTTATCGTGATATAGTGGGGACGGAAGCGTTCCTGTTAAATACGGCTGGCAACGTGGTGTGCTTCATGCCGTTTGGATTTTTCCTGCCGATCATCAGTTCGAGATTTGGAAAATGGTACCTGATGTTGATTCTGAGCTTCCTTCTGACTTTGAGCATCGAGACGATTCAGCTCGTATTCAAGGTGGGAAGTTTTGATGTGGATGATATGTTTTTAAATACGTTAGGTGGAATTGCTGGCTACCTCTGCCAGTGGATTACACGTGCAATTGGGAGGTGTCTGCATGGGACGTCAAACAGATAACCGGATTTCTTATATCCGCAAGCCGATGGCAGAACACGGCTATCTCTGCCTGGGACTGGCGGGAGTCGGTCTGCTGCTGTGCGTGGCAGGGATGGCATTCAGTGTCCGCAGCCAGGGCAATACGCCGGTCGGCGCGCTGTCGATGTGCTTTTCGAGCATATTATTTTCCGTGGCGTCGCTGATGTACGGATGGAAATCTTTTAAAGAAGAAGAAAAAAATTATATATTCGCGAAAATTGGTACGATTTTGTCGGGGCTTCTGGTCATTTGGTGGATTGTGACGATTTTGATTGGCATCCGGGGCTAAGAATGAATGGTTTTTATGCGTGGCTTGCCTGGAATGCCGGACCAATGGAACGCCGGTAAGAGCCTTTGCGGCGGGCGTGGTTTGAAAGTGAAATTTGGCGATGGCAGAAGGAGGGAAATATCTGAACATGAAATATTGGGAACTTTTGAAAGAAGAAAATGAGGCGGTTGCGGAGCGCCATGAGCTCGCGATGGAGCGCATCGGCCATATGAAAGAAGAAGCGACGGTTGGTGAGCCATACCGGGCATTTTTTGAGCGCACCGTCCAGTTTATCGAGCTGATAGAAGAAACCTTCCAGAAACAGATGGATGGGACGCTGGCGGCGATGAGCCAGAAAGAGGCAACAGAATTTAACCGGACGCTTTATGCGGATATACTTCCAGGGGCGTATGGGAAGAGCTTTGCGAACCCGGACTATGCGGCAAAAGAGCTGGGAGAGAACTATGGTCCGTGGCTGTCATTTCTCTATACGGAGATTCGCAGCGCGATCGTTTACGCCTATGAGAGCCGTCTGGTGGATGTGACGGTGTTGGAGGAACTGTTTATTGAGGTTTACAACCTGTTTGAGGGCGGTACTCCGGAGGTGGCGGAGCTTCGCGAGCCGCTCTACTATTTTGTCAGTGATTATTGTGACAGGATGCTTCCGTGGCGGGTGCGTGAGACGCTGGATCCGTCGCTGGATTTTGGAAAATCGATCATCATGGACAGTGATTTAAACGATCTGCGTTATCTGTACCGGTTTGGCGAATATATCTCGGAGACAGAGCTTGCGACGGCACGTTTTATGAATGAGCTGCCGGAGGAGACGGTACGCCGGATGGCAGATACCTACACAGAAGGCTACCGCAAGGGATTTGTGGCGACCGGACGCAGCTATGAGGGCAAGAAAACGGTGCAGATCCGTTACCACATCGGATTTGAGCGCATGATCCGGATGGCAGTGGAAAATTTCCGCGAACTCGGTCTGGAGCCGATCATTGCCCGCGCCTCCATCGGCACGGTGAACCGGATGGCGGCGCGCACGAACGGTTACTATGGCACACCGGCGAACCGCCAGTACGAGTATGATCACCGCTACGACAATGCGGTTTACCTGGACAAAGCCTTTCGTGAGCGGAAACTGTCTATTTTGAAGGTGGCATATGAGACATACAAGGATCTGGCATCGGTATATGCCGGTCCGGCAGTTGTGGAAACCTTCGGCGAGGCCGGATTTGAGCCGGTCAATGCAGCAGCAGCCTTTTCTTTAAGTGAAAAACAGGAGAAACTGCTGTTATCCTACAGCAATGAGGCGATGCAGATTGTGGACGCGTATATTCCGGGAACGGAGACGAGCTTCACAATCATTGCATTCCCGCTTCCGGAGATCGGATCGGAGTTTGAGGCGATTTTCAAGGAGACGATCCGCATCAATATGCTGGACTATGAGCTGTACCGCGACATACAGCAGATCATGATCAACGAACTGGATCAGGCATCGCAAGTCCACATCAGCGGACGCGGCGGCAACCGCACCGATCTGACCGTAAAGCTTCACACGCCTGCTGAGCCGACGAAACAGTCGAATTTCGAAAACTGCGTGGCGGATGTAAATATTCCGGTTGGAGAAGTCTTTACCTCCCCGCAGCTTGCTGGGACAAACGGGCTTCTGCATGTCGGCAGCGTCTATATCGGGGAATTTCAGTTCAAAGATCTGGAAATCCGGTTTGAAAATGGCATCGCTGTCTCCTATACCTGCAAAAACTTTGAGACGGAAGAGGAAAATAAGGCGTTAGTGAAACAGATGATCCTCAAAAACCATGAAACGCTGCCGATGGGCGAGTTTGCGATTGGCACCAACACAACTGCGTATGAGGTAGCGCTGCGCTACGGCATTCTCGACAAATTCCCGATTCTGATTGCCGAGAAGATGGGACCGCACTTTGCGGTAGGCGATACCTGCTACAGCTGGATGGAGGACTGCCCGGTCTTCAACCCGGATGGACGCGAGATGGTGGCGCGTGAGAATGAGATTTCAGCAAAACGCAAAGAAAACCCGCAGGAGGCATATTTTGGCTGCCATACGGACATTACAATCCCGTACTCCGAGCTGGATACGATCGAGGCGATTCATCCAGATGGAACGAGTGTAAAGATCATCGCGGGCGGACGGTTTGCGCTGCCGGGGACGGAGAAGCTGAATGAGCCGCTGGAAAAATAGAAAGAAAAAGTCATAGAAAACAGGTTTATTCTCATATAATCTCCTGAAAAGGGATTCCGGAGCAGCCGGATGGGAGATAGAATCAGAAAATGGATAGCCGTTCTGCTGGCAGGAAGTATACTGGCGATGATTCAGTTGGTTCCGGCCGGCGGGGCGGTTTTTGTTCGTGAAAACATAGAAAATAAAGAGATTCTGGGAGAGAAAGAGACTTCTCTACAACAGACCCTTCACGCTCGCGCCTGGGTTCTCATGGATGCGGACAGTGGGCGTATTCTGGCGGGGAAAGATGCGGATACCGCTTATCCGATGGCAAGCACGACGAAGATTCTGACCTGCATTCTCGCACTGGAACAGGGAAATCCCGATGACTGGGTCGAGGTATCAGAGAAAGCGGCCTCCATGCCGGATGTCCAGCTCAATATGCGGGCGGGGGAGCGGTACCGCCTATCGGATCTACTCTATTCCCTGATGCTGGAATCCCACAACGACAGCGCCGTGGCGGTGGCGGAGCACATCGGGGGAAGTGTGGAAGAATTTGCGGAGAAAATGAATCGGAAAGCGCGGGAGATAGGATGTAAGAATGTTTGTTTCGTGACACCGAACGGTCTGGACGTTGCGGATGCGGATGGAAACGAACACAGCGCTTCGGCGGCGGATATGGCGCGGATCATGCGCTACTGCGCGTTCCAGTCGCCGTGCCGCGAAACATTTCTGGAAATTACCCGTACGGCATCACGGACGATTCAGGATGAGTCGGGAAACCGTTCATTTTACCTGGCAAACCACAACGCGCTTTTAAGCCAGTGCGCGGAGGTGCTGTCGGGCAAGACGGGATTTACCGGGAAAGCCGGGTACTGTTATGTGGCGGCGTTAAAAAAAGAGGGAAAAGCATTTACGGTGGCACTTCTCGGCTGCGGGTGGCCGCCGCACAAGACGTACAAATGGGAGGATATGCGGAAACTCGATCAGTATGCATTTGATACATATAACTGGTATGATATATTTGACCGGGAGAAAACATTTCCGGAGGTGGAGGTGAGGCGGGGAGTGAAAGGAACGACGGCGCTCACACTGAATCTGCCATCGGAAAAACAGACGTTTCTGATGCTTCTGCGCGCGGACGAGAAGCCAGACATCCGTTATGAGTACCCGACCGAGCTGGAAGCACCGGTTCATGAAGGACAGGAGGTCGGGCAGGCATCCTATTATATTAACGACGAGCAGGTGGCTGTTTATCCGATCTATGCGTCAGAAACAGTGGAGAAGATTGATTATGGGTGGTGTTTAAGACGATGCGTAACTTATTTTGAAAGAGAATTTCAGTCAATGTGGCAGACGTGGGGAGTTTGAGTTGTTATTACTGGGCACGTATGCGTGAACAGCAACGACTTGTTCACAATACTTTTACAAAAATCTGCTTTATTTTGCTGGTTAATTTTGTTATAACTATAGATAGTGTGAATTACTGAGAATCAAGGATCCGGACACGGAAACGTGGAAAGAGAAAGAGAGGCACGGAGGATGAAACAGACATCACTGAGCAGGGAACAGGGGCTTGCGCTCCTTCGCAAGTATAATAAAGAACCATTTCATATTTTACATGGACTGACCGTGGAGGGCGTCATGGAGTGGTATGCCGAGCAACTGGGATACGGGGACGAAAAAGCATTCTGGGGCATGGCAGGACTGCTGCATGACATTGATTTTGAACTTTATCCGGAAGAACACTGCGAGCGGGCACCAGAGCTTCTGCGCGACGGAGGCGCAGAGGAAGATTTAGTTCATGCGGTTGTCAGCCACGGCTACGGCATACGGGTGGATGTGGCTCCGGAACATGAGATGGAAAAGGTGTTGTTTGCAGCCGATGAGCTGACAGGGCTTATCTGGGCGGCGGCGAAGATGCGCCCGTCCAAGAGCACCAAGGACATGGAGCTTTCAAGTCTTAAGAAGAAATTTAAGGACAAGAAATTTGCGGCTGGATGTTCCAGAGACGTGATCCGCCGCGGGGCTGATCAGCTTGGCTGGGAATTAGACAAACTGATGGAACAGACGATTCTCGCCATGCGCTCCTGTGAGGATCGGGTCAACAAAGAGATGGAGGAACTGGAGTTTTGAGAGAAAATAAACCAATGAAACTGTTGTCGGTAGCGATTCCGTGCTACAATTCGGCGGCATATATGCGTAACTGCATCGAATCCCTGCTGCCGGGCGGCGATGAGGTGGAGATCCTGATCGTGGATGACGGTTCCACAAAAGATAATACGGCGGAGATTGCCGATGAGTATGAGAGAAACTATCCGGGGATTTGCCGGGCGATTCATCAGGAAAACGGTGGTCATGGCGAGGCCGTCAATGCGGGACTGCGCAATGCGACGGGCGTCTATTATAAGGTCGTGGACAGCGATGACTGGGTCAACGAAGAGGCGTATATGGAGGTTCTGGATACGCTGCGCAAATTTGTCCATGACAATGTGACGCTGGATATGCTGATTACCAACTTCGTTTATGAGAAACAGGGCGCAAAACACAAAAAGGTCATGAACTACAACATGGCGCTCCCAAAACGCCAGCTCATCGACTGGAACGGTGCAAGAGGCTTCCGCCTGGGACAGTATATCCTGATGCATTCAGTCATTTACCGTGTGGAAATGCTTCGGAACTGCGGCTTGGAACTGCCAAAGCATACGTTCTACGTGGATAATATTTTTGTATATCAGCCGCTTCCACACGTAAAATCCATGTACTACCTGGATGTGAATTTCTACCGCTATTTCATCGGACGCGACGATCAGTCGGTCAATGAAAAAGTCATGATCAGCCGTATTGATCAGCAGATACTCGTCACGAAGCTGATGCTGGGATATTACGATGTGACCAAGATCAAGAATCCAAAGCTGCGCCACTACATGGTCCGCTATCTGGAGATCATGATGACAGTTACTTCAATTCTGGCGATCCGATCGGAGACAGAGGAAAATCTGAAGAAGAAAAAAGAACTGTGGCAGTATCTGAAACAGAAGAATTTCACGCTGTATATGCGCCTGCGCTGGGGCTTCCTCGGACAGGGCGTAAACCTGCCGGGAAAAGGCGGACGGAAGGTGTCGATCGCCTGCTATAAGATTTCGCAGAAGTTTTATGGGTTTAACTAAAAATAGGGCGGATTAGAAAAGAAAATCAAATCTGTCAAAAAATGCAAATTAAAAATCCGACGTCTGGAAAATGGATTGTTTCCAGATGGTCGGATTTTCTGATTCTATGTCAATCACTTAGATATGATTCGATAAGGGATTACCACGTGATGAATGTTAGAGACCTGGTTTTCGTAATGGCTGCGGCAGGGGGATTTATCGCAGATAAAAAGCTGGCACCTGTCATACTTTGGCGCCAGCTTATGTTTACTTGTCTTGAGAAATCCTTTAGCGAATATATTCCGGTTCGTTCTCTGTCTCTTCCTGCGTGCTTCCCGCATATACTAACGGATAGATAGCTGCGCTTAAAAGAATCGCGCCTGCGACGTCCAGAACCGAGTGCTGCTTCAGCGAGACAGTTGCCATGCAGATAGCGACCATCAGGATACCGGAAAGAATCCGGATTACTTTGTGCTTTTTCAGAGACTCACTCTTCATGACCGCGATGTGGGTTCCGATGGAATTGTACACGTGGATGCTTGGAAATACATTCGTGTTCGTGTCAGCCTGGTGGAGCATATAGACCAGACGGGAACAGAGGTTCTTGTCCGGGTTTACGGCGGTTCGCAGGTCAGTTCCATTCGGGAACAGGGTGCAGATTAAGAGTGACAGCGTCATGCCGGTAAATAAAAATGCACATAACCGGTAATATTCTTCTTTATTCTTGAAGAACAGGTATGCAATCGCAGCGGTCACATAGGCGAACCACAGTAAATATGGGATGACGAAGTATTCATTAAACGGAATCATATCATCCAGCGATGAGTGCATGATATGGTAATTGGAAGTCACGGTTTTTTCCAGATGCATAAACCACGGAAGATAGATAAATCCGTATCCCAGAATCCATATATGCCCGTATTTCTTCAGGAGTTCCTTCAGAAAATGTTTCATATCAATCAACCTCGATTTTCTTTTTATCATAAATAAATTAACATTATTTTAACATCTCTCCAGGTTCGTCTGATTATAGCACACTCACCCGCCAACTTCAAGGCTAAATAGGGATTGTTATAAATATTAAGAAAAAGGTTATGGAATGTGAAATTTGTTAAACAAAAATTTTATGGATGGACAGGGACTTTAAGTAAAATAAAAACAGCTTGCTCAACTGCAAGCTGCTTCATCAATAGCGAGAGGGGGATTCGAACCCTCGACACCGCGGGTATGAACCGCGTGCTCTAGCCAACTGAGCTATCTCGCCATATTAAATTTTAAAAAGTGGGACCTACAGGGCTCGAACCTGTGACCCTCTGCTTGTAAGGCAGATGCTCTCC
>ENA-UOIY01000110-UOIY01000110.1-human-gut-metagenome-genome-assembly--contig:-P114-NODE-110-length-136217-cov-12.038946_pt1 | contig 136217 bp, 106 predicted proteins | sample MGYA00242335_ERZ723882 | MGnify/ENA metagenome assembly ERZ723882 | reverse complement strand
CGCGACCTTGCCAAGGTCGAGGCCGCGGGTTCGAGTCCCGTCTCGCGCTCTTTTTATTTCTAAGATTTATGCGGGTTCCGAGGTTTTCGGAGCCCGCTTTTAATTTACATAGAATTGCTAAAAGTTTTTACTGAAGGTTTTGTATTATCATTTCGTATATGCTTGCTGGAAGAAATTCAAGAAACGAAGAAAAATGCGTGATTTTTTTAATTTCCACTTGCATGTATACCTTGCCTGTGATATAGTATAAAGGCTGAAAATTCACGCCGATCGGATTTGCGCAGGACGGTGCTCATTATGAGTCCCCGCGGAAAGCATGAGAAGACGGCGGAAGAAAAACCAAAATTGGAGGAAAGAAACATGAGCGTTATTTCAATGAAGCAGTTACTTGAAGCAGGTGTACATTTTGGACACCAGACCAGAAGATGGAACCCGAAAATGGCTCCGTACATCTACACCGAGAGAAATGGTATCCACATCATCGACCTTCAGAAATCTGTAGGTAAAGTAGATGAGGCTTACAAGGCAGTATCCGATATTGCAGCAGACGGCGGCACAATCCTGTTCGTTGGTACAAAGAAACAGGCTCAGGATGCTATCAAGACCGAGGCTGAGAGATGCGGTATGTTCTATGTAAACGAGAGATGGTTAGGCGGTATGCTGACAAACTTCAAGACCATCCAGAGCCGTATCGCTAGATTAAAACAGATCGAGGCTATGTCTGAGGACGGAACTTTCGACGTTCTGCCGAAGAAAGAAGTTATCGAGCTGAAAAAAGAGTGGGAGAAGCTGGAGAAGAATCTGGGCGGTATCAAAGATATGAAGAAGATCCCGGATGCTATCTTCGTAGTAGATCCGAAGAAGGAAAGAATCTGCGTACAGGAGGCTCATACTCTGGGTATTCCGCTGATCGGTATCATCGATACCAACTGTGATCCGGAAGAGCTGGATTATGTAATCCCGGGTAACGATGATGCTATCCGTGCCGTAAAACTGATCGTTTCCAGAATGGCAGACGCTGTTATCGAAGCTAAGCAGGGCGAGGCTGAGGCAGCTGCAGCAGAGGGCGAAGCAGAGGCTACAGAGGCTTAATTAACCCCAAAATTAAAAACTGAAACCAAAAGACCAGGAGCACGCCGCGGTTTTCCGCATAAAAGCGTGCTCCGCGCGGGTATACGAACGTGTACCTGAATTTATATACACGGAGGGATTTAAGATGGCAGTTACAGCCGCAATGGTAAAAGAGTTACGTGAAATGACAGGCGCTGGTATGATGGACTGTAAGAAAGCTCTTGCAGCTACAGATGGCGACATGGACAAAGCTGTTGAGTTCCTGAGAGAAAAAGGACTTGCAGGCGCTACTAAGAAAGCTGGCCGTATTGCAGCAGAGGGTATCGTTATGACTAAGGTTACCGCTGATGAAAAGAAGGCAGTTGTAGTAGAAGTAAACGCAGAGACAGACTTCGTAGCTAAGAACGAGAAGTTCCAGAACTATGTATCTGATGTTGCTGAGCAGGCGCTGAACACAAGCGCAGCAGATATTGACGCATTTCTGGCTGAAAAATGGGCAAAGGATCCGTCCCTGACAGTTGCAGAGGCTCTGTCTTCCCAGATCTCCATCATCGGCGAGAACATGAAGATCCGTCGTTTTGCTCAGTTAGCTGAGGAGAACGGTTTCGTTGCTTCCTACATCCATGCAGGCGGCAAGATCGGCGTTCTGGTAGACGTTGAAACTGACGTTGTAAACGATGCAATCAAAGAGATGGCTAAGAACGTAGCTATGCAGGCTGCAGCTCTGAAACCGCTGTACACCAACGACAGCGAAGTAGATGCAGATTACATCGCAAAAGAGAAAGAGATCCTGACTGTAGCAGCTAAGAACGAGAAGCCGGATGCAAACGACAAGATCATCAACGGTATGGTTATGGGTCGTATTAAGAAAGAGCTCAAAGAGATCTGTCTTCTGGATCAGGTATATGTTAAGGCTGAGGATGGCAAGCAGAGCGTAGCTCAGTATGTAGCTCAGGTTGCTAAAGAGAATGGCGCGAAGATCACTGTTAAGAAGTTCGTTCGTTTCGAGACTGGCGAAGGTATCGAAAAGAAGGAAGAGAACTTTGCAGAGGAAGTTGCAAAGCAGATGGGACAGTAGTTCTCATTTTCAAGAAATGTCCAAAACGTCGGAATCGAAAGGTTTCGGCGTTTTTTGCGTCTATGTGCTAGTCCATCTGATCTGGATTGGAAGGATAGCCAGAAAGGGGAATGTTGACAGTCCGTCCCCCAGGATATATAATATTTCTCAGGAAATAACACCAGCATGGAAGGGGAAACAAATAGAATGAAGAAAATTATTTTAACCGGCGATCGTCCTACCGGGCGCTTACATGTCGGACATTATGTTGGCTCTCTGAGCGAGAGAGTGAGACTTCAGAATTCCGGCAAATTCGACGAGATCTATATTATGATTGCCGATGCACAGGCGCTGACAGATAACGCAGATCATCCGGAAAAGGTGCGTAAAAATATTCTGCAGGTTGCCCTGGACTATCTGGCTTGTGGAATTGACCCGGAGAAATCCACCATCTTTATCCAGTCGATGGTGCCGGAGCTGACAGAGCTTACTTTTTACTATATGAACCTGGTTACGGTATCCCGTGTACAGCGAAATCCTACCGTAAAAGCAGAGATTCAGATGCGTAATTTTGAGGCAAGCATCCCGGTTGGATTCTTTACTTATCCGATTAGCCAGGCGGCGGATATCACTGCATTCCGCGCGACGACCGTTCCGGTTGGAGAGGATCAGATGCCGATGTTAGAGCAGTGCAAGGAGATCGTCCACAAATTCAACAGCGTGTACGGCGAGACTCTGACGGAACCGGAGATCCTGCTTCCGTCCAACAAGGCATGTCTGCGTCTGCCGGGTATCGATGGAAAGGCAAAGATGAGCAAATCGCTTGGAAACTGCATCTACCTTTCTGATTCGGAAGCAGATGTGAAGAAGAAGATCATGTCTATGTTTACAGATCCAAATCATCTGCGTGTCGAGGATCCGGGTAAAGTCGAGGGCAATCCGGTCTTCATCTATCTGGATGCATTCTGCCGTCCGGAGTATTTTGCAGAGTTCCTGCCGGATTACCAGAACCTGGACGAGCTGAAAGCGCATTACCAGAGAGGTGGTCTGGGCGATGTGAAGGTGAAGAAATTCTTAAACAACGTCATGCAGGCTGAACTGGCTCCGATCCGCGCGAGACGCCAGGAATGGGAGAAGAGAATCCCGGATGTATTTGACATCCTGAAAGAGGGAAGCAAGGCAGCAGAGGCGAAGGCTGCTGAGACGCTTCGCGATGTGAAGGCTTCGATGCGGATCAATTATTTTGATGATGATAGCCTGATTGATACGATCGAGGACTAAGATAAAAAGTGGAAATTCGGCGTGGCTTTCTGGAATGCCGGGAGTGTGCTGCCGGAAATGAATTGATTTAAAAAATAGAGAAAAGTCTGTCTTCTGGCACGGGAAAGGTGCCGGGGGACAGGCTTTTTTTCGCGTGATTCCCACTTAAAAACGGTTTACATAGTCCCTAAAATTCGATATAATAGTCTATATTGCGTTATAATACAAAGTTATATCAAATATGAAATGAAAGAATACTAAGAGGGCTACACATGAGCAAAAACAAACAATGGGCGAGTAAGCTGGGCTTTATTATGGCAACGGCTGGGGCGGCGATTGGATTGGGAAATCTGTGGAAATTTCCATATCTGATGGGAAAGAACGGTGGATTTCCATTTCTGGTTGCGTATCTGTTTTTTATCGTTCTTCTCGGACTGCCGGTTATGATCACGGAAATGTCCCTGGGACGGAAGACGCGGCATGATCCGGTGCAGGCATATGCGGACATTCATCCGCACGCACGGATTGTCGGTATATTCGGCGTACTGGCGGCGTTTATTATTTTGAGTTATTACAGCGTCATCGGCGGCTGGATTTTAAAGTATATTGCCAGCTATGTGACGACGGCGGCAGCGCCGGATTTTAACGCCTTTATCGGCAGCAGCGAGCCGGTGATCTGGCATATTGTATTTATGGCAGCGACTATAGCTGTCTGCTATTTTGGCATCAATGGCATTGAGAAAGCGAGCAAATTGATGATGCCGATGCTTCTGGTTCTGTTATTTGTCATCATTTTCAGAAGCGTGACGCTTCCGGGAGCTTCGAAAGGACTGTTATTTATCTTCCAGCCGGATTTTTCGGCGTTCACGCTTTCCTCCGTCAGCGCGGCACTGGGACAGGTGTTTTATTCGCTGAGTCTCTGCATGGGTATCACGATTACCTACGGAAGCTATCTGAGTGGAAAGGAAAATATTCCAAAAAGCTGTATGATCATCGGCGGTCTGGATACTGTGATTGCGGTTCTCGCGGGTATTGCGATCTTTCCGGCAGTATTTGCCTTTGGTCTGGAGCCGGGACAGGGACCGGGACTGATTTTCGGTACACTGCCGATGGTATTTGCGAATATTGCGGGGGGAACTTTCTTCGCAATTCTGTTTTTTGCGCTGGTTTTTTTCGCAGCCGTTACGAGTGCGATCGCACTTCTGGAAGTCTGTGCCTCCTTTGCGATTGATTCGCTGGGCTGGGAACGCAAGCCTGCGGCGCTTGTGATTGGTACGGCGATCACGCTGCTTGGCATTCCGAGTGCGCTGTCCTTCGGCGTCTTGAGTGATGTCACAATCCTGAATCAGTCGGTCTTTGATTTCGCTGGACTGGTAACGGATAATATCCTGATGCCGCTCGGCGGACTCACGATGTGCTACTATGTAGGTTGGAAATGGAAACCGGAGTATCTGCTTGCGGAGATCGAGGCGGACGGTACGAAGTTCCGTCTGGGAAAACTCTGGGTGTTCTGCATCCGATTCCTGACGCCGATTATGGTGGGAATCGTCAGTGTAACTGGATTTTATAATTTGTACTTAGCGATCCGGTAGGAAGAGCGGCTTTGTTGACAAAAGCAGGAAATTGCCGTATACTTGTTAAAGTTCAGACAGGGTTACGGAAACGGGGATAGGATGTGCTTGACGGTGGATCAAGGACAGGAAAAGACCGTTTATGTGATAGTTTGGACGGACAGACAACTTGGGGAAACTTGAATATAAGACAATAAAAATATGGGGATACCGCAGAATGACAAGGATGTGATTGGGCGGTGTCCCCGCTTCGACTGTGGAGAATGAACCGGACATGAGGCATTGCTACGGGTAAAGAAGCGCTGCGTAACTGTGTGCGCAAAATCATGAGCCGGAAGACGTCGTGGAGAAAGCAGAGAAGGAGGATGAGATATATGGTTCCGAGAAAGAAAACATTAGCCAAGACAGCGGAAAAGAAATCTGTTTCAACGAAAGAGAAAAAGGTTCCGTCTGTTGTGGAGAAAAAAGAGACAGCCGTAGCTGAAGTAGCGAAGAAAGAAACGGCAGTGGCAGCAGTCGCAAAGAAAGAGACAGCGGTAGCGGAAGTAGCAAAGAAGGAAACAGCTGTGGCAGCCGTGGAGAAAAAAGAGACGGCAGTAGCATCCGTTCCGAAAAAGGAAACTGCACTGGCACACGTAGAGAAGAAAGAGACAGCCGTAGCGCCGGTACAGAAGAAGGAGACCGCCCTCGCAGAGAAGAAAGAGATGGCAGCAGCCGCAGAGAAAAAGGAGACAGACGTGACCGTAAAGAAAACAACTGCAAAGAGAACTACAAAGACAACCACAAAGACAACCACTGCAGCAAAGAAGACAGCTGAGAAAAAGGAAGTAAAGACAGTTGCATACGTACAGTACGCAGGTGCTGAGATTTCTATCGAGAAGCTGGAGGCAGAAGCAAAGAAAGCATATGCAGCTCTGGGACATAAAGAGGACGAGATTGAGACTCTGACCCTGTATGTTAAACCGGAAGAGCGTGCCGTTTACTATGTGGTAAATGGAGAAGGTTCCAGCGAGTACAAGATTGTGTACTAAGGTGGGCGTTCGGTGAAGTTTCCGGCTCTGTATGACGGGAAGTTTACATACCATATCTGCTTAAAATGAGGGAGCAGGTATAAAAATCTAAGAATGGTAAAAAGCCAGTTTTTATATCTTTGGTGTATTAAGAGAGATATAGAACTGGCTTTTTTGTTGATAGGGAGATGTTTTAAAAACGCTTTGCAAGAATTACAACAGGGAATGCGGATGATTCGATGCCAGGCGTAGTGAAGGAAAAAACAGCCAGAACAGTACGCCAGCGGTTAAGGTCAGGCAAATTTCCATGGCACTGTTGATGATTCCCGATAAAATCCAGCTGTCCAGACAGAAAACACAAGAAATCCAGAGAAGCAGGAGGCAGAGGCGGCCACGGGCAGCAGGAGAATCCAAAGAGTGAGTCAATTTGCTGAAAAAGGCAGTATGGGAGTTTGTTTGGGAATAACGGTCAGGAGCTGGGGACGAAAGATAGAACTGCAAGCTTAAATAAAACAGATTATAAAGAAATAACAGTGCAGCCGCCAGCGCCAGAAGCGTGTGAAGGATAGCACAGACTGGGAGGTGCTTCGGGGTATAGGGCAGCAGGGCAGCGGCAGTGAGGAGAAGCAGGCAGCATTTTGCCTGGCGGGGGCGGTACAGGGAGAGTTGGGAGTAGAAAAAGCCGCCGCAGAGCAGGCACCAGAGAAAAAATTCCCCGCGTCGGTGCAGTGCGATGCTGATACTGGAAAAATTGGAAGAAAACAGATTGCATCCGCGTGTGAGTGAGAAACTAAAAAATGGGAGGAGAACAAACGTAAATATCCATCGAATCATGAGGATAGTGTGGGAAAATGGGGCGGAAAAGATACTGGAAAGAAGAGGCAGAAATAGTTGACGGAATTGCTGTTTATGTAATAGTATTATTATTTAGGAAAGATGAAGTATATGTTTGATTAAGAAGGATAATACAAAACCATGATAAATTTACCAGCAGCATTTACTGAACGAATGAAACAGATGCTCGGCAGGGAGTACGATGCGTTTATCGCCAGTTACGACAAGGAGCGCTCACAGGGACTGCGCGTGAACGGACTGAAAACGGATCCGGCGGAATTTGCTAAGACGGCTCCATTTTCTCTGAATCCGGTTGCGTGGGCGGCGGAGGGATTCGCTTATGGGGCGGAGGATCGTCCGGGGCGTCATCCGTACCACGATGCGGGCGTTTACTATATTCAGGAGCCGAGCGCGATGATTGCGGCTTCGCTTTTAAACCCGCAGCCGGGGGAAATGATTCTGGATCTCTGTGCGGCACCGGGCGGAAAATCGACGCAGGCGGCGGCGAGACTGGGCGGAGAAGGACTTCTGGTGAGCAATGAGATCCATCCGGCGCGTGCAAAGATTCTCTCGCAGAATATCGAGCGCATGGGAATCCGGAATGCGGTTGTGACAAATGAAGATTCCGGGCGGCTGACGAAGTATTTTCCGGCATTTTTTGATGGGATCATCGTGGATGCACCGTGTTCCGGCGAGGGAATGTTCCGCAAGGATGAGACGGCGGTCACGGAATGGAGCCCGGAGAATGTGCGTCGCTGTGCTGGGCGGCAGCAGGAGATTCTTGAAAATGCGGCGATGATGCTGAAACCGGGCGGACGGCTGGTGTACTCCACCTGTACTTTTGCGCCGGAGGAGGACGAGCAGGCGATCGGACGTTTCTTAGAGGCACATCCAGAGTTTGCGCTAGAGGAAACGCCGGACTATCCGGGACTTTCGCACGGCGTTCCGGCCTGGGGGGCGGGCGTGACGGATGGAATCGAGAAAACGGTCCGTATCTGGCCGCACCGGACCGAGGGAGAAGGCCATTATGCGGCACTTCTTCGAAAAACGGGCGAGCCGGAGAGCGTGAAGCGTAAATATCCGGCTTCGATGAAGGACAAGAAGCTTCTGGCAGTCTATGAGGATTTCTGCAAAGAGATATTTATTGAGCCGAAGAAATGGACAGCGGACAGTACGATGACGATGTTTGGCGACCAGCTTTACCGGACGCCGGAGGAGATGGTCGATTTTAAGGGGCTGCGGGTGCTTCGCCCGGGGCTTCAGATGGGAGAATTTAAGAAAAACCGTTTTGAGCCGTCTCACGCGCTGGCACTTGCCCTGCATCCATCGGAGGTAAAACAGAACGTGAACCTGTCTGCCGACGCGCCGGAGACGGCGGCATACCTGCGCGGCGAGACGATCCAGCTTTCTGAGGAAGACGCCGGAAAAGGCTGGTGCCTTGTGAGTGTGGACGGGTATTCGCTCGGATGGGGCAAGAAGAGTGGCGGGACGCTGAAAAACCATTATCCGAAGGGACTGCGGAAGCAGTATTAATAGAAGAAGGAAAAATCCTCCGGCATCGGAGCCGTAAACTCCATTGCTTCCCCTGTGATCGGATGCCGGAATGCCACCGTATAGGAGTGAAGCGCCTGCCGGCCGATGAAGCGGTAATCCGGGTTGTATAGAAAATCCCCTAAAAGCGGGTGCCCGATGGCTTTCATGTGGACCCGGATCTGGTGGGTGCGCCCCGTTTCCAGGCGAAGCCGGACGAGGGAGCAGTCGAGATCGTCCCGGTAATCGAGACACCGGTAATGGGTGACGGCGTGTTCCCCATGATCCATATCGATGCAGCGTTCGATGGTGGAACCATCTTTTCGGGCGATCGGCAGATCGATGGTGCCGGATTCTTCTGGTTTACCGGCAACAATTGCGAGATATTCGCGGCGTATCTCTTTTTTTGCAGTCATGGCGGAGAGAAATGCGCCGCTTATTTTATGTTTGGCGATCAGCAGAAGACCGGTGGTGTCGCGGTCTAAGCGGTTCACGGCACGGAACACGAAATGTTCGCCGCGCGAGGCAAACCGGTACGCGAGGGCGTTTGCCAGCGTATTTTCATGGTGTCCCTGGGATGGGTGGACAGGCATTCCGGGGGCTTTGTTGAGTATTATGAGATCTTCGTCTTCATATACTATATCAATCGGAAGATTGACCGGAAGAATATCTGAAGAAACGGGTTCGTCCGGGAGAAAGAGCGTCAGGGTGTCTCCGATCTGAAGCGGTGTGTTCAGCCAGGACGGTGTTCCGTTCAGGCAGATCTGCTCAGGGTTCTGTTTGAGCTCGATGAGGATGCGGTGGGAATATCCGGCATCGCGGAGGAAGGCGCCGATGGTGTCAGCTTTGTTTTTATTTGTAATAGTGTATGATAATGTCCGTTTCATTTAGGGAACCTCTTTGTAATCATTGTGATGCCAATAAGGATAACATAAAAGCAAGGAGGCTGCAATCTCATAGTATTTTTTGAAGGATTCTCGAAACCCTATTGACTTGCGATCAAAAACCTAGTATCATTACTAATAAGTAAGGCTGTTTTTATTCAAATTACTTATAAGTAGAACTAATAAATACAATGCAGAGAAAAGGAGAATGAACGATGGCAAAAGTAGGAATTGTAATGGGAAGCGATTCGGACATGCCGATCATGGCACAGGCAGCAGATTTTCTGGACAAGATGGGGATTGATTATGAAATGACAATCATTTCTGCACACCGTGAGCCAGACATCTTTTTTAACTATGCAAAATCCGCTGAGGAGAAAGGCTTTAAGGTTATCATTGCAGGTGCTGGTAAGGCAGCGCATCTGCCGGGTATGTGTGCGGCACTGTTTCCGATGCCAGTGATCGGTATTCCGATGAAAACCTCGGATTTAGGCGGAGTTGATTCTCTGTATTCGATCGTACAGATGCCGTCCGGTATTCCAGTTGCGACGGTAGCGATCAACGGCGGCAAGAATGCGGGTATTCTGGCAGCCAAGATTCTGGCAACTTCCGATCCGGAGCTTTTAGCAAAATTAAAAGCATACTCTGAGGAGATGAAGAATGAAGTAGCCGGTAAGGATGAGAAATTACAGAAACTGGGACATAAAGAGTATCTGGCACAGAAATAAATATTAAAAATATAAACAAGGACATACGGAGGAAAACCATGGATTACAAGAATTCCGGAGTAGATATTGAGGCTGGTTATAAGTCGGTAGAACTGATGAAAGAGCATGTAAAGAAAACGATGCGTGAGGAAGTGCTGGGAGGTCTGGGCGGCTTTGCCGGTGCATTCTCCCTGGCAAAGATTAAAGAGATGGAAGATCCGGTTCTCTTATCTGGTACGGACGGCTGTGGTACCAAGGTAAAACTGGCGATCATCATGGACAAGCATGACACGATCGGTATCGACGCGGTTGCGATGTGTGTCAACGACATTGCATGTGCAGGCGGCGAGCCGCTGTTTTTCCTGGACTATATTGCCTGCGGCAAGAACTATCCGGAAAAGATCGCGGATATCGTAAAAGGCGTTGCAGAAGGCTGCTTACAGTCGGAGGCAGCTCTGATCGGCGGCGAGACAGCTGAGCATCCGGGGCTGATGCCGGAGGAAGATTATGATCTGGCCGGTTTTGCTGTCGGCGTGGTTGATAAAAAAGACATGATTACCGGCGAAAACCTGAAACCGGGTGATGTACTGATCGGTATGGCATCCACCGGCGTTCACAGCAATGGTTTCTCCCTGGTCCGCAAGGTATTTGAGAAGGAACTCAACAAAGAGGGACTGGAGACCTACTATGAGGAGTTAGGAACCACGCTTGGCGAGGCACTTCTGGCACCGACCCGTATCTATGTAAAGGCGCTGAAAGCAGTGAAGAATGCGGGCGTGACTGTGAAAGCGTGCAGCCATATCACAGGCGGCGGCTTCTATGAGAATGTTCCGCGTATGCTGAAAGACGGTGTCCGCGCAGTCATCAAGAAAGACAGCTATCAGATTCCGCCGATCTTCGGTATGCTGGCGAAGAAAGGCGATATCGAGGAGCACATGATGTACAATACCTACAATATGGGTATTGGCATGGTCGTAGCAGTCGATGCGGCTGATGCAGAGCGAACGATGGAGGCAATGAAGTCCGCTGGCGATACACCGTACATCATCGGTTCCATTGAGGCAGGAGAAAAGGGAGTAACATTATGCTAAGAGTCGTTGTAATGGTCTCTGGCGGCGGTACAAATCTGCAGGCAATCCTGGATGCGGTTGATAACGGCAAGATCACGAACGCAGAAGTTGTGGCGGTTATCAGCAACAATGAGGGCGCTTATGCGATTGAGCGCGCGAAAAACCACGGTGTCCCGGCATTTGTTGTGACTCCGAAGGCGTATGAAACACGCGATGCGTTCAATGAGGCGCTTTTGGAGACTATCAAGGCATGTAAGCCGGATCTCATCGTTCTGGCTGGATTCCTTGTGAAGATTCCGGCGGCGATGATCGAGGCATACAGAAATAAAATTATCAATATCCATCCGTCCCTGATTCCGTCATTCTGCGGCGTCGGCTATTACGGACTGAAGGTACATGAGGCGGCGTTGGCGCGCGGCGTCAAGGTGACGGGCGCGACGGTTCACTATGTGGATGAGGGAACCGATACCGGTCCGATCCTCTTCCAGAAGGCCGTAGAGGTGCAGCCGGATGATACGCCGAAGACGCTGCAGCAGCGCGTGATGGAACAGGCAGAGTGGGTACTGCTTCCGCAGGCGATCAATGCGATTGCAAACGGAAGAATATAAGGAGAAGAACATGAAAGTTTTAATCGTTGGCAGCGGCGGACGTGAGCATGCGATCGCATGGAAAGTAGCTCAGAGTCCGAAGGTAGATAAAATTTATTGTGCACCGGGCAATGCGGGAATTGCAGAGTATGCAGAGTGTGTGCCGATCAGTGCGATGGAATTTGATAAGCTGGCGGCATTTGCAAAAGAGCATGAGGTTGACCTGACCGTGATCGGCATGGACGATCCGCTGGTTGGCGGTATCGTGGATGTGTTCGAGGCACAGGGACTGCGTGTATTTGGACCGAGAAAAAATGCGGCGATTCTGGAAGGATCGAAGGCATTTTCCAAGGATCTGATGAAGAAATACAACATTCCGACCGCAGCCTATGAGACTTTTACCGATCCATACAAGGCGCTGGAATACTTACAGACCGCTAAGATGCCGATCGTTTTGAAAGCAGATGGTCTGGCACTTGGAAAAGGTGTTCTGATCTGCAATACGCTGGAAGAAGCACAGGCAGGCGTCAAGGAGATCATGGAGGACAAGAAGTTTGGTTCTGCCGGTAATCAGATGGTCATCGAGGAGTTCATGACAGGACGCGAGGTTTCGGTTCTTTCCTTTGTCGATGGCGATACGATCCGCATTATGACCTCCTCCCAGGACCACAAGCGGGCGCTGGACGGCGATCAAGGCTTAAATACAGGTGGTATGGGAACCTTCTCACCAAGCCCGTTCTACACAAAAGAAGTAGATGAATTCTGTAAAAAGTACATCTATCAGCCGTCGGTTGACGCGATGAAGAAGGAAGGACGTACCTTTAAGGGCATCATTTTCTTCGGTCTGATGCTGACCGCAGATGGTCCGAAGGTGCTGGAATACAATGCCCGTTTCGGCGATCCGGAGACACAGGTTGTCCTGCCGCGCATGAAGAATGATATCATGGAAGTCTTTGAGGCATGTATCGACGGAACCCTGAATCAGATTGAGCTTGAATTTGAGGATAATGCAGCAGTCTGCGTCGTTCTGGCGTCGGACGGCTACCCGGTGAAATATGAAAAGGGCTTCAAGATTCACGGCCTGGAGAAGTTCAAGGACGCAGACGGATACTATGTATTCCACGCGGGCACGAAGTTTGATGAGGACGGCGACATCGTGACAAACGGCGGTCGAGTGCTGGGCGTTACTGCAAAGGGCAAAGACCTGAAAGAGGCGCGCGCCAATGCATACAAGGCGACCGAGTGGATCGATTTCGCTAACAAATATATGCGCCATGATATCGGGCATGCGATTGATGAGGCGTAGGGGAAGCGGTAGGTAGTAGATTCCTATTTAGAAAAGAAACGGGGATATCAGATTTGAACGTCTGATATCCCTGTTTTTGTCTGGATGTTGGAAAAAAATGCTTTTGAAAAACATATTAAAAACATTCAATCGTGCTATAATAAAAAGAAAAGATGATCTGTTTTCATGCAATTAAAAGGAGGACAACGCAATGGCTAACAAATATGCAGGAACCCAGACGGAAAAGAACCTGAGGGAGGCTTTTTCCGGCGAATCACAGGCGAGAAATAAATATACCTATTTTGCATCCAAGGCAAAAAAAGAGGGATTTGAGCAGATTTCCGCCCTTTTTTTAAAGACCGCAGACAATGAGAAAGAACACGCAAAGATGTGGTTTAAGGAATTAGACGGTCTGGGAAATACCGCAGAGAATCTGGCATCTGCTGCAGACGGTGAGAACTATGAGTGGACAGATATGTATGATGGATTTGCCAAGACGGCTGAGGAAGAGGGCTTTCCGGAGCTGGCAGTGAAATTCCGTATGGTAGCGGAGATCGAAAAACATCATGAAGAGCGCTACCGTGCCCTGCTTCACAATGTGGAAGCGCAGGAAGTATTTAAGAAGAGCGAAGTGAAGGTATGGGAATGCCGCAACTGCGGTCATATCGTAGTAGGCGAGAAAGCACCGGAAGTTTGTCCGGTATGCGCGCATCCGCAGGCTTATTTCGAGGTTCATGCGGAGAATTACTAAATTTCGGAAACGACGAGGCGCCAGCTGGGGGTGCTGCCGATTCCTTATTGTGTATAAAAAAGGAAGATGCATCATATAAAAGATACGAAAATTAAGCAGGATGTTTTGGATCGGTTCATATGAGATCGTCTTTTTTATCATTCGCACCAGATGTTTCGGAGGAACAATGTCAGGCAGAACATTGGATCGATATAGAAAATGCGTCAGGAACAGTAAAAATGACGCCGGAAGAAATTGAAAATTTGAATGCACGGATTTTACGGACATCTGGAACGGAAATGCATGATTTGAAAAATGAAGCCTTTGCCAAAGAAGAGAGAGTTGTTTATGATAAATGGTGTGGAAATTTCTTATCATTTGGGATACAGGGGATAAATTGGACTGTGCGTGATGCTCAAAATTGCGTGAATAAAAATGTTCATATCAAATATGGAATCGCGACTTCACAGGGGCTGATCAAACAGTTTCCGATGGAGGCTTTTTTAGCTGATGAGGAGGATCCATCCGATCCGGAGTGGGATGAGGCAGCACTTTGTCTCTGTATGGTCGGGGAACCGCTTTTGATTTTGGGTTCGGTGCAGGAGGAGAGTTATCTGTATGTCCGGAATGAATGCAGCGAGGGCTGGATATCGGCAGAGTCGGTGGCAGTCTGTCGGAACCGGGCGGAATGGCTGATGGCGGCATTTCCGATCCATCCGTTAGTAGTGACAGGGGATATGGTCTGGCTGGAAGCAAGTGCAGTCTATCCGGGAACCAGTGCATACCGGCTTCGGATGGGGACGGTGTTGGAATTGTGCGTGGAAGAAGGAATCCCAGAGATAAAAGAAACAATAGAAACAAACAGAAAAAAAGGGACAGGAGCGGTAATAGCGACAACAGAAGCACAGGCAGAACAGAGGGTACAGAACAGACTGTCTTGGAATAATTACATCGTCTGGCTTCCATGCCGCGCCCCGGATGGCAGTTTCTTCCGGCAAAAAGGATTGATTCCGATGAGCCGGGACGTATCGGTGGGATATTTGAGCTTGACAAATGAGGAGATTATTAAACAGGCGTTCAAGTGTCTGGGAGACCGCTACGGCTGGGGCGGAATGCTGGAAAGCCGGGATTGTTCTTCCTATATCCGGGAGGTGTACCGCTGTTTTGGATGGATCCTGCCTCGCAATACGACCGGGCAGTTGCAGATGCCAGTTCGAAAAATAGAGCTGGCGGGGCGGCGTTGCTCAGAAAAAAAGCAGATTTTAAAAGTATTAGAACCGGGCACACTTCTATATTTTCCGGGACATGTGATGATGTATCTGGGATATGAGAATGGCAATTTTTATGTCATAAACGATGTGAGCAGGCTGGTAAAAAAAGGAGAGACGATGCCGGTGCGTGTACGATCGGTGATTGTCAACACGCTGGCAGTCAGGCGTCCCAATCTGCGGACCTGGCTGGAGGAGCTGACGCTTGCTTTGATTCCTTGGGAAACATGAAGCGTACAGCAGATAGAAAAAGGGAGAAAAAGAGAGATGAAGATAATTGTATGTGTGGATAATCAGAACGGCATGATGTTCAATCACAGACGGCAGAGCCAGGACCGCGTGCTTAGAAAGCGTATTCTGGAGCTGACAGGTGGGAAAAAACTGTGGATGAATGCATACAGCCAGAAACAGTTTTTACAGGTGAATGGAAATATGCCGAAAGAACAGGAACAATCCGGGCAACTGGGGCAATCCGGGCAGATTCAGGCAGATGAAGCGTTTTTGGAAAAGGCGGGGCCGGGAGAGTACTGTTTTGTCGAGGACAAGGATGTTGTTCCGTATGAGAGCCGGATCGAAGAAGTGATTCTTTGTCATTGGAACCGGGATTATCCGGCAGATATGTATTTTAAGATGGATCTGGGCAGCTGGAAGCTGGCAGAAACGCAGGAATATGCGGGTTCCTCGCATGAGAAAATCACAGAAGAGCGGTATGTGCGCAGGTAAAAAATATGCATAAAAAGTAAGTACAATATAAAAGAGTAAGAAAAACATAAAAAACAAGTCAAATATAAAAAAGAGCCGGTTCTGCACCTGAAAATCAGGCGCCAGAACGCGCAAATCTACATGGCTCTGAAAGGGATAGGCTTAAACGGAAAGGCAGAAATTCATATGAGAAAATTGAAAATGTGGCTTCTGGGGCTGGCTGCAGCGGCGATGCTGTCTGTTTCAGCGTGCGCGCAGGAGATTCCAGAGGAAAGTCTGAATGGAAACGGAAGTGTCAGCGCGGAGGAAAATCAGGCGGAAAGTGCGGACGGAGATTCGCAGGCGGTGTCATCGTCAGAAAATGGTGGAAACCGTGTATCTTCTGCTTCGGGAACGTCATTTAACCTGGCGGATGTACCGGCATATTCCGGTCAGCCGTATGTGGCGGTCAATGGAAATGTGCCGTATTTTACCGATGCGGACCTGACGGATGTATCATTTGAGAGTTACAGTGATCTGGACAGCCTGGGGCGCTGCGGCGTGGCATATGCTTCGGTTTCGCAGGACACGATGCCGACGGAGAAGCGCGGCTCGATCGGAGAAGTCAAGCCGACGGGCTGGCATACGGCGAAGTATGACAATGTGGATGGAAAGTATCTCTATAACCGCTGTCATCTGATCGGCTATCAGCTCACGGCGGAGAATGCCAATGTCAAAAACCTGATTACCGGAACCCGCTATCTGAACGTACAGGGAATGCTGCCATTTGAAAATCTGACAGCCGATTACGTGAAAGAAACCGGAAACCATGTCATGTACCGCGTGACACCGGTTTTTGAGGGCAATAATCTGGTTGCCTCCGGCGTTCTGATGGAGGCGGAATCCGTCGAGGATCAGGGCGAAGGAGTGCTATTCTGCGTGTACGTCTATAATGTCCAGCCGGGGATTGCGATCGATTATGCGACAGGAGAAAGCTGGGCGGACGGTTCTGGAAGTGCGGGAAGCACAGCCGGACAGGGAACGGCTGGAAATGGCAGCAGCCAGAATCAATCGGCTGGATCGGGAGCAGTTGGTTCGTCGGGAGGCGGCGCTGGATCCTCTGGAAGCAGCGCGACGGTTCAGACCTACATTCTCAATACCAACTCGAAAAAATTTCACCTTCCAAGCTGCACATCTGTCACCCAGATGAAGGCGGCAAACCGGCAGGAATTTACCGGTACGCGCGATGAAGTGATTGCAGATGGATATGAACCATGTAAGAACTGCAATCCCTGATAAAACAGGGATGCAAAGTGTCTCGTTTGTGCTGTGTATGGAAAGAATCGGATGAGAACACGGTTAAGGGAGTTTCTTTGAAATAAGAATACGATTAAAGATGCATTTTCTTCCGGAACAGATCTGCAATAATCTGGGCTGTTTCAGGTGCGCTGTAGTCGTTGGATTTGATACATAAATCGTAGTTCTTGATATTGCCTCAGTCAGTCTGCGTAAAATGTCTGCAGTGAACGGAGCGTTCATGATTTAGTTTTTTGATAATTGGAGGCAGGTGCAGCGATAGATTCAGTGGCAGGTGTCACATCCTCTATTTCTTTTAGGGACTTATTTCACAGCCCCTTTCACGTAAATGTGCATGGCTCGTAGCGTTCACAAATTCTTCACAAAAAAAATAGCACTCACCTCTTGACAGTGCTAATAAGAAGTGCTATAACATAGCCAGAACGAAGGAAAAGGAAGAAAAGAAAAGTTCCCAGACCGTCCCGGTTCCGAAAATGTTGGTAAATAAACATAATGAAATGAAGTTAGAAAAGGAGAGATGACTTATGTTAATGCCGAGTATTTTTGGAGAAAATTTGTTTGATGATTTCTTTAATGATTTTCCGTTTTATGATGATAATGCCGGACAGAAGATAGAGAAAAAGCTGTATGGACGCCATGGACAGAACCTGATGAAGACCGATATCAAGGAAATGGAAGATGGCTATGAGCTGGAGATGGATCTGCCGGGATTTAAGAAAGAAGAGATTTCGATTTTCCTGGAAGATGGTAATCTGACGATTCAGGCTGCGAAGGGACTGGATGAGGACGAGAAGGAGAAAAAGACCGGTCGTTACATCCGCAGAGAGCGTTACGCAGGTTCCTGTGCGAGAAGCTTCTATGTCGGTGATGATATAACCGAGGAAGATATCAAGGCGGAATTTAAGCATGGTATTTTGAAGATTTTTGTTCCGAAGAAAGAAGCAAAACCGGAAGTCGAGCAGAAAAAATATATTGCGATTGAAGGATAATGTAGAAGAAGCAGTCAGCCGGATTGATGGATGCAGTTGTCTGGCTGTAACATAGAAAAGAGCGCTGCGGCACTCATGGAGCAGTTTTACCAGAAATGGAAAGCCGGTTTGTGAGTGTTGCGGCGCTCTTTTTCACTATTTTATCTCTGATTAGTAGTTAATAGCTGTGATACCGATAGATCCCTCTTTGTCCAGACCAAAGGTAACTGCCGGTTTACCGGATGGATCGCCTACGATGAAACCTGCCTTGGTCAGTTCGGTGGAAGAAACATCGGCTGTCTTGACTGCCTCAATCAGCGCGTCGGTAAATACTTTGTCTGCGTCGAGAGCCATAAATTCAGTTCTGTTATTTACGACAATCCCGTCATCGATGCCGATGTAGGACGGATAGACAAGCAGCTCGGCTAAATCGTTCATATTTTTATTGGCGATGATGCTTTGAAGGGATCTGGCAAAACCACGGTAAAGTTCTGTGATTTCTTTTTCGCTCAGAGTCTCGTCTTCTGCATGATCTGCATCCGTTGTCTGGGCGGTTTCTTTTTCTCCGGCAGTAGTTGTTTCGCTGGCATCGCTGCTTTCTGCTGATGTATCGTTTTCCTGTGTGGATTCAGCGGCAGTTGTTTCAGCCGTGGTTTCAGACGGCTGGCTGGAGCAGGCGGTCATGCTGGCGGCTGCGATGAGAGTGGAAACCATCAAGGTATAAATTGATTTTCTCATAATTTCCTCCATTTGTAATCAATGGACTCCCGGAAGCTTTCTGTGCTTAATGTTGTGAGATGATTTGCAGGAAAGACTCCGAGAGTACCTATCAATAAGGTATGGACAGTAGGTGTCCTCTGCCTGTATGTTTTGCTGATATGATTATCATATCATAAGGCGATGGGAATGTATATGAGGTTTAATGTAATGCGTTTAAATCCGCCTTTTTTAGCCTTTTATTTTTTATAGAAACAATTCCCACCAACCACCTGATAGCTGGAGTAGCTGTCGTAGTTTGCTGATTTGGTCGAGGTAAAATAAAGGTAGTCGCCTATCTGATTCGCCCCGGCAAGCGCTGCCTTTGCCGCCTTGGTGGCAGTAGAGGACGGTCCTCTATCGAGATATTTGTCAAGCAGGCCGGAGGTCGCGCCTGGGAACTGTCCGTCCGCGTAGATGACGCTGGAGATGGATTTGCCCCATTTGCCAGATTTGACGCGGTTGACGATCAGACTTCCGACTGCCAGATAGCTTTCATAGGATCCGCCGTTGGCTTCCATCGTGAGGCAGGCGGAGAGCAGATAAACGTCGCTCTCGGAGGCGGAGATCACGTAGGATGATTTAGCGGCTGGTGCAGCCGTGCTCTTTTTCGAAGAATTTCCAGATTTTCCCGAAGTCTGGGAGGAACCTTTAGCTGCGTTTGCTTCTGCCTGCGATTTTGCGGCTGCAATCTGGGCTTCCTCGGCGGCTCTGGATGCCTGCTCAGCTTCTTCAGCAGCCTGTCGTGCCGCCTCCAGCGCTGCCATCTCAGCCTCAATGCTGATTGCGCGTCCTGGCTTGACGCTGATTGTGACATAATCAGAAGAAACGTAACCGGAGGTGTCGACGGAAAGCTGGATTTTGACCCATCCAGTTTCCTGACTCAGTACAGGATAGTAGTCTTCCGCGGCAGCCAGACCGACGATGGCAGAATCCGTGCTGGCTTCCTCACGTACATGGAGTGTCTGTGTGCTGACGGTAGCGATATAGAGACCGAGCTCTTTGGCGAGCGGCTTGATATCATCGCCAAATACAAGATAATCGTCCTTGAGCCATCCCTCCAGCCCACCGGAGCGGATTTTTGTCCAGCCATTTTTGCGTTTTAAAATAGTACCGCCGCCTCCGCGGAAGCAGGTGCCGAGTACCTTGGCATCTGTATCTGGTTTTTCTCTCAGGTTCAGCGCATCATCCACATTGGCGACCGCGAGATTTTCATACGGATCGACCGGTTTTTCTTCTTTGATTTTGGCTTTCGCCGTACTTTTAGCATCGGTGCCGGTCTGATGACTGTTTTTTAAGGTGCTGGAAGAAGCGATGGAAGGATCAGAGCCTGCTTTGTTCTTCTTATCAGAAGGTTTAGAGAGGCATAGAAATGCCAGCAGAGCCGCCCCGGCTACAATAAAAAGGATCAGGAAATAGATCGCCATCATTGTTTTATCCATTTTTTTGCGCCTGGAAGAAGCAGGTTTCAAAGGGGAATCGTTCATATCGTATATCCTTTCTGATATAAAAACATCTTGGAAATATTACAAAGATATTACAAAATTCTTCATTTACTATAGCAAATAGGGAAATCCTTGTCAACAAAGGGGGATTTTACGATTAGAAGAGGAGATGAAACTGAGTAAAAATGATGTTTTTGGAAACACTATTCCATCAGTGACAGCAATCGTTTCGCCGGAATTCACACGAAACAATCAATCAAAAACAATCATAAAAAATCAAAATTGTGCAATATAACCCAAAAAGAGGCAGTATGTTTGTGAATAAGTTTGATTGATTTTGAATGAAAATGATTTTATAATACAGTCAGAATCAATCAAGATAAGAAAGGAATGAAGGCTTATGATTTATACGGTAACCTTTAATCCATCGTTAGATTATATTGTGTCAGTGAGCGATTTTAAGCTCGGACTGACCAACCGGACGGATTCGGAGCTTTTGCTTCCGGGCGGAAAGGGAATCAATGTTTCGACGGTCCTTCAAAACCTTGGAATTGCCAATACGGCGTTTGGCTTTACTGCCGGGTTTGTCGGCGAGGAGGTTCGGAAGGAAGTGGAGCAGCTGGGCGTGAAAGCCGAGTTTATTTCCCTGGATGAGGGAGTCTCCCGCATCAACCTGAAGCTGAAATCCATCGACGGGACTGAGATCAACGGTCGGGGACCGAAGATTCCGCGGGAAGCGGTGGATGCGCTGATGACCCAGCTTGACCGGCTGGGGGCGGATGATACGTTGGTGCTGGCTGGAAGTATTCCAGCGTCGATGCCGGATGATATTTATCAGAAGATTATGGAGCGCCTGGATGGCAGGGACGTCCGGATTGTTGTGGACGCGACCAAGGATCTGCTGCTCAATGTGCTGGGACACCATCCATTTTTAATCAAACCGAACAATCATGAACTGGGAGACATTTTCGGCGTGAAGCTCTCGGAGCGGGAGGAAGTTGTTCCGTATGCGAAGAAGCTTCAGGAAAAAGGTGCGGTCAACGTGCTGGTTTCGATGGCAGGCAAGGGCGCGGTTCTTCTGGCGGAGGATGGAAGCGTCTATGCGGCGGAAGCACCGAAGGGAACCTTGAAAAATGGTGTCGGAGCCGGAGATTCGATGGTAGCCGGTTTCCTGGCCGGATACGGGGAGAGCGGAGATTATGAACACGCTTTTCGCATGGGACTGGCAGCTGGAAGCGCGAGCGCCTTTTCGGAGCAGCTGGCGACGAAGGATGAGATAAAGAAAGTGTATGAGAACTGTAAAATCACAAAAATCGGATGAGGTTGTATGCAGACATTTTTGAAGCTGGCAAAATGTACTGCCGGATATGCAATGCATACCTGACATTCGGGCATAAATAGGGAGGCAACAGATATGAAGATTACTGATTTACTGGATCCGAGAAGTATATCGCTGGATGCGGCACCCACCAGCAAATCGGAGACACTGGACAAGGCGGTAGAGCTGATGGCGGCGAGCGGAAAGCTGTCGGATGTCGAGGCATTCCGCAAGCAGGTTTATGCGAGAGAAGAAGAGAGCACGACCGGTATCGGCGAGGGGATTGCAATTCCTCATGGAAAATGTGATGCGGTCAAAAAGCCGGGGCTGGCGGCGATGGTCATCAAAAATGGCGTGGATTTCGACTCTCTGGACGGCGAACCGGTCACGCTGCTGTTTCTGATTGCAGCGCCAAATACAAAAGATAACGTACATCTGGATGTGTTAAGCAAGCTTTCCGTTCTCATGATGGACGAGAATTTCTCAGATTCCCTGCGAAATGCCTCTTCGGTGGAAGACTTTCTTTCCATTATTGATAAGGCAGATGCAGAACAGGCCGGCATCGATGAGAGACTGGCGGCTGATTCCGGCGAAGGAGCGGCAGATACAAATGGAGAGAATGCCGCACAAGCAGGTGGTCAGGAGATTCAGGCGCAAAAAGCGGGTGCAGAGACGGAAAAGACAGCCGGACCGAAGATCTTAGCGGTTACTTCCTGTCCGACCGGTATCGCGCACACCTACATGGCAGCCGAAGGCCTGGAAAAAGCGGCACGCGCGAAGGGCTGGAAGATCAAAGTTGAGACGCGCGGTTCAGCCGGAGCAAAAAATGTGCTGACGGCACAGGAGATCGAGGCGGCGGACTGCATCATCGTGGCAGCGGACGCACAGGTGCCGATGGATCGGTTTGACGGAAAACGAGTGATCGAATGTCAGGTTTCGGACGGTATCAGCAAGGCACCGGAGCTTTTGGAGCGCGCGGCGTCCGGGGAGGTACCGGTTTACCACGCAGCATCATCTGGAAGCAGCAGCCCGGCAAAGGCAGCCTCTGGCGGCAAATCGGGCAGTGTCGGACACCAGATTTACACGCAGCTGATGAATGGTGTCTCCCACATGCTTCCGTTTGTAGTCGGCGGCGGCATCCTGATTGCGATTGCGTTTCTGATTGATGGTTTTAGTGTGGATATGAATGCACTCCCGCTCGACCAGCGTGTAAACTTTGGTACGATTACCCCGCTGGCGGCATGGTTTAAAAATGTCGGCGGTGTGGCATTTGGCTTTATGCTCCCGATTCTGGCTGGTTTCATCGCGATGGCGATCGGAGACCGCCCGGCGCTGGCAGTCGGTTTTGTCGGCGGCATGATTGCTTCTCAGGGAAAATCAGGTTTCCTTGGTGCCCTGGCGGCAGGTTTTATTGCCGGATATCTGATTCTGGCGCTTCGGAAAGCGTGCGAGAATCTTCCAGAGGCACTGGAAAAGATTGCTCCGGTCCTGATTTACCCGGTTGTGGGCGTCCTGCTCATCGGACTGGTTATGAGCTTCGTCGTAGAGCCGGTCATGGGCGCGATCAATATGGCGTTAAACAATGGTCTGAGCAGCATGGGTGGTTCGAGTAAGCTGATTCTTGGTTTTGTGCTGGCGGCGATGATGGCGATCGACATGGGCGGTCCATTCAACAAGGCGGCATATGTATTTGGTACGGCGGCAATCGCCTCCGGCAACTACGATGTGATGGCAGCTGTTATGATTGGCGGTATGACACCGCCGTGTGCGATTGCGCTGGCAACAATGCTGTTTAAGAAGAAATTTACAAAGGAAGAGCGCGAGGCAGGACCGACCAACTTCATCATGGGTCTGGCATTCATCACGGAGGGCGCGATTCCATTTGCAGCGTCCGATCCGGTACACGTGCTTCCAGCCTGCATCGTCGGTTCGGGTGTTGCGGGAGCGATGAGCATGTTATTTAACTGTACGCTGATGGCACCGCATGGCGGAATCTTTGTATTCCCAGTCATGGGAAATCCGCTGTTCTACCTGCTGGCACTGGTGGTTGGCATGGCGATCTCGACGGTACTCTTAGGAGTTCTCAAGAAGAATGTAGAAGAATAGATAAATAATTTTTTTTGACGGAATGTGAATCTTTATTAGAAATTTTTTGGTCAAATCAATCAAAATAGGTTATAATGAGAAGGAGAACATCATCATGAAAGAGTTTAAATATACCATTACAGACCCGGAAGGAATCCACGCACGCCCGGCAGGTGAACTGGTAAAGGCGGCAAAACAGTTTACGAGTACGATCAAGCTGGCGAAAGATGGAAAGAGCGGCGACTGCAAAAAGATTTTCGGTATCATGGGACTGGCGGTAAAGAACGGACAGGAAGTAACCCTGACCTTTGAGGGCGAGGACGAAGAAGCAGCTTATGAGGCAGTCAGCCAGTTTATGAAGGAAAATATGTAGTTTAACAAAGATGCCGCGATGTAAGGGATTATTACATGGCGGCATTTTTCGATAATGGATCAATGGAAAGGGGAATGGTCATGCAGACGTATCGTGGAAAAAGTGTATTTGGCGGTGTCGCAGTTGGAAAAATATGTGTATATCAGAAAGGCGAGCAGACCGTAAAACGGACAAAAATAGAGAATGCAGAGCAGGAAAAAGCGCGGTTTAATGCGGCAGTTCAGGAGTCCATCCGCCAGCTCGGCGAGTTGTATGAAAAGGCGGTAAAAGAAGTTGGCGAGGCGAATGCGGCGATTTTTGAGATTCACCAGATCATGCTGGAGGACGAGGACTATCTGGACGCGGTTCAGAATATCATCGATACGCAGAAGGTCAATGCCGAGTATGCGGTTGCGGTGACCGGTGACAATTTCGCCCAGATGTTTGCGGCGATGGAGGACGAATATATGCGCGGGCGCGCGGCGGATGTCAAAGATATTTCGGAGCGGATTGTGCGCGTTCTGTCCGGAGGCGCAGGTCAGGGCATCCATACGGACGAGCCGGTGATTATTCTGGCAGATGATTTAGCACCGTCAGAGACGGTACAGCTTGAAAAGGACAAGGTGCTATCCTTTGTGACGGTACACGGTTCCGTCAATTCCCACACGGCGATCCTGGCGCGTACGATGAGCATTCCGGCGCTGATCGGAACGGACGTGGCGCTCGATGAGACGGTAGATGGGAAATTTGCGGTTGTGGATGGTACTAACGGAGTCCTGTATGTGGAACCGGATGAGGAGACATTGGAAACAATGCGCCGCCGGCAGCGGGAGGAACAGGAGAAGAAAGAACTGCTGCAAACACTGAAAGGGCGCGAAACAATCACTATGGATGGTAAGAAGATCCGCCTATATGCGAACATTGGCAACAGCAAGGATCTGGCGTCGGTCATTCAGAACGATGCGGCGGGCATCGGACTGTTCCGCAGCGAATTTTTGTATCTGGAAAAAGAAACATTTCCGACGGAGGAGGAGCAGTTCCAGGTATATAAACAGGTAGCGGAAACGATGGCGGGCAAACCGGTCATTATCCGCACGCTGGACATCGGCGCGGACAAGCAGTGCGATTATTTTGAACTGAAAAAAGAGGAAAATCCGGCGATGGGCTGCCGGGCGATCCGTATCTGCCTGACAAGACCGGAGATTTTCAAGACACAGCTTCGCGCGTTGTTTCGGGCAAGTGCCTATGGCAATCTCCAGATCATGTATCCGATGATCACAAGTGTCTGGGAGGTCGAGGCGATCGCGAAGATTGTCGAGGAGGTCAAGACGGAGCTGACCGCACAGAATCTCCAGTTTGGCGACCCGAAACAGGGTATTATGATTGAAACCCCGGCGGCAGTCATGGTAAGCCGGGATCTGGCGAAAAAAGTGGACTTTTTCAGCATCGGAACGAACGACCTGACCCAGTATACGCTGGCAGTTGACCGTCAGAACCCGGAGCTGGATGCATTTTACGATCCGCACCATCCGGCGGTGCTGGCGATGATCCGCATGGTTGTCGAAAATGCGCACGCCGAGGGCATCTGGGCAGGTATCTGCGGCGAATTGGGCGCGGATCTGAGTTTGACAAAAGAATTCCTGAAAATGGGTGTGGATGAGCTTTCCGTATCGCCGGGGCGTGTGCTGCCGATTCGGAAGGTCATTGTCGAAAGCAGCTGCAGTTGATAAGAATATTAAGACAGAGAGAAGTGAAAAATTGAGCTAAAAAAAGTTCAACCACAGCAGAAGATGAAAGGAAAAGAGTCATGCTGACAGAAAAAAGATACGAACTGATTTTGGAACTTCTGGATAAAAAGAGGAGTGTGACAGTTCCTGAGATTAAAGATGTGCTGGGAGTTTCGGAATCGACGATCCGGCGGGATCTGAATGCGCTTGACAAGGCGGGGCGCCTGACCAAGGTGTTTGGCGGCGCGGTGTCCTCAGACGGGACATTTACGGGAACCGAACCGTCAGTGGCACAGAAGATGGAATTGCAGCAGGAGGAGAAAAGGAGAATCGCCCAGTTTGCGGCGGGACTTATCCAGCCGGATGATTTTGTCTATCTGGACGCGGGCACGACGACCGGGTATATCTTAGACTATCTTCCGGCGCGCAGCGCCACGTTTGTGACGAATGCGGTATCACATGCCAAACGGCTGGCAGCCGCCGGAAACCGCGTAATTCTGATTGGTGGTGAGTTAAAGGGCACGACGGAGGCGGTCATCGGAAGCCAGGCGATCCTGACGATCCAGGGCTATCATTTTACAAAGGGATTTTTTGGAACCAACGGCGTCAGCAAGCGCCACGGTTTCACGACGCCGGATCCGAATGAGGCATTAGTCAAGCAAGAGGCGATGCGCCAGACAGAGCGCTGCTATGTGCTGGCGGACAGCCAGAAATTCGGCATGGTAAGTTCGGTGACGTTCGGGGTGTTTGAAGAAGCGACGATCCTCACGGAGACAGAGCCGCCGGAAGGATTTAGCGGCAGCAAGAATATCCGGGTGGCAAAGTAGAATAGTGAGCAGTAACAATCGTGTTTTTCTAATGAAATCCTAACATATATACGATTTGACAAACTATTAGAATATTGCTATATTATGATGAAAGGGTCAAAAAGTTTTTTGACACTCTGATACCAAATTCAAAAATCTTCCTGCAAGCAAGCTTGCATCGGATTTCTGAACTTTTGGCACTGGTATCGCAAATCAATAGGGCGGCAAACGGGCAGGATTATGTATGACGATCGGGAGGAACGATGGATCCGAACCGATCGCAGTCAGCATGGATCCTGAATCGTTATGCCGCCCTTGTTAGTGTTTACAGTTATGTAAAAGGAGAACTTTCTAAAAGGAGAATTTACCATGCAGCAATTTCACGGCAGTGACGAATACATCGCTTCGGATGAACTGATCCGCAGCGTTAACATTGCGGCGGCGCTCAAAAAGCCGCTCTTAATCAAGGGAGAACCGGGCACTGGAAAGACGATGCTCGCGGAGGCGATTGCCAGATCCCTCGATATGGAACTTTTGATCTGGAATATTAAATCGACGACCCGCGCACAAGACGGTCTTTACGTGTACGATACGGTACAGCGTCTTTACGACAGCCAGTTTGGTGCGGACGGCGTTGATGATATTGCCAGATATATCCGCCTCGGAAAGATGGGAGAGGCATTTGAGAAGGAAAAGCAGACGGTTCTTTTGATCGATGAGATCGATAAAGCGGATCTGGAATTCCCGAACGACCTGCTCTGGGAACTTGACAAGATGGAATTTTACATTCCGGAGACGGGAAAGACTGTCAAAGCGAAGCACCGTCCGATTGTGATTATTACCTCCAATGCGGAGAAGGAGCTGCCGGATGCGTTCCTGCGCCGCTGTATCTTCCATTATATTGCATTCCCGGAGCAGCCGATGATGGAGAAGATCATCAAGGCGCATTACCCGGATCTCGACCAGAAGCTGATCGATGGCGTGCTGGACGCCTTCTACCGGGTGCGCGATCTGCGCGGCCTGCAGAAGAAGCCGAGTACCTCCGAGGTGTTGGACTGGATTCAGGCGCTTGTGATCGGCGGCGTGCCGGTGGAGAAGCTGGAAAAGGAGATCCCGTTTGCGGGGGTACTCTTAAAAAAGACAGAGGATTTAAAGCTGGTGGAGAATAACCGATATGTTTACTGATTTTCTGTATCTACTCCGTTCTTACGGGATGAAGACGAGCCTCAATGAGTGGAACAGCCTGATGGATGCGCTGGAAATGAACCTGAACGACGCGAGCCTGACGGAGTTTTACTATATGGCGAGGGCGGTTCTGGTCAAAAAAGAGTCCGAATATGACAAATTTGACCAGGCATTTCTGGCATATTTTAAAAATGTGCAGACGTTTGAGGAACTTCCGAAGGAGGTCTTAGACTGGCTTGCCAAGGCGCACGCGCAGACGCCGTATGATAAGGATGGGGTCGATGCGCGGTTTGCGGGACTTGATCTGGACGATATCCGTAAAATGATGGCGGAACGACTGAAAGAGCAGCATGAGCAGCACCACGGCGGCAATAAGTGGATTGGAACCGGCGGTACGTCGGCATTTGGACATTCCGGTTACAGCCCGAAGGGCATCCGCGTGGGCGGACCGGGCAAAAACCGGAGCGCGCTGCAGGTGGCGGAACAGCGGAATTACCGCGATTTCCGCGACGATGCGGTCATCCAGATCCGGCAGTTCCAGGTGGCGCTCAAAAAGCTGCGTCTTTTATCCTGCCGTGAGGATGGACCGAAAACGGAGCTCAATGTGGAGAAAACGATCGAGAAGACCTGTGACGAAGGCGGACGTCTGGAGCTCGTCATGGAGCGTCCGAGAAAGAACCAGACGAAGCTTTTGCTTCTGATGGACAGCGGCGGGTCGATGTGGGCATATGCGGATCTGTGCAACCGGCTGTTCCAGGCGGTCAATCAGTCGTCCCATTTTAAGGATTTGAAGATTTATTATTTCCACAACTGTTTCTACGATCAGCTGTTTACGACGCCGTCCTGCTCCTGGAGGGATAAGATCTCGACCGAGTGGGTCTTTCACAACCTGAAACCGGAATACAAGGTAATTCTGGTTGGGGATGCGTCGATGGCGCCGTCGGAACTTCTGTACCGCGGCGGCAGTCTCGACTATTTCCACAGCAACGAGCGGACGGGCATTTACTGGCTGCAGGAGATGCACCGGCGTTTTCCGTCAGCGATCTGGCTGAACCCGATGCGGGAAAATAACTGGGCATATGCCTACGGTGCGTACACGATCAGTCTGATCCGCGAGGAGATTCCGATGTTTCCGCTGACGGCGGCAGGACTTGAGGCTGGAATTAAGGAATTGAAAAAATAGATATGGAAAAAGGGGCGGTTCCCGATATTGACAACAAAGTAAATTTGTGCTATTATTCATCATAAACTCTTTGCACTGCATATCAAACTACAGTACAAACTGAGCAGACCGTGAATATCATGGGGTCGGGTCGCAGAAGCGACAGTGGAAGTTAGTTTCATCCACGGGACAGTAGTTACTCATACTGGTTCGTGGGTGTTTTTTTATACTTTTTTATGGGTTTGCAGCACCCACCTATCGTTAGTGCCATGAGATATTTTTTGGAGGTAACGAATATGAAACAGAATGATTTTCAGAAGGTGGCAAATCAAGTGTCTTTTGTAACGATAGTAGTGAACATCCTTTTGGCGTTTATGAAGCTGTTAGCCGGCGTGTTCGCACATTCGAATGCGATGATCAGTGACAGTATCCATTCGGCGTCCGATGTGTTCAGTACGATGATCGTGGTGATTGGAATTAAGCTGTCGTCCAAACAGCCGGACAAGGAGCACCCGTATGGACATGAGCGGATGGAGTGTGTGGCTGCGATTGTCCTCTCGATGGTTCTCTTTATGACAGGTCTGGGGATTGGCGTGGAGGCGCTTACGGACGTGCTCAAGGGGGAATACAGTCATCTGCAGGTTCCGGGGATGCTGGCGCTGGCAGCGGCTGTTATATCCATTGTCAGTAAAGAAGCGATGTACTGGTACACCCGATATTATGCGAAAAAGATTGATTCCAGCGCACTGATGGCAGATGCATGGCATCACCGTTCCGATGCGTTTTCCTCGATCGGTGCGCTGGCCGGAATCGTGGGCGCGAGAATGGGATTTCCGGTCATGGATCCGATCGCGAGCCTGGTTATTTTCGTCTTTATCGTGAAAGCGGCGTATGAGATTTTTAAAGATGCGATGGATAAAATGGTCGATCATTCCTGTGATGAGAAGACCGAAGAACAGCTGCGCGCCTGCGTTCTTCAGAATCCAGATGTGGCGCGGATTGACCTGCTTCAGACGCGGATCTTTGGCAATAAAATTTATGCGGACATTGAGATTGAGGTAGATGGTTCCATGCCGCTGCGGGAGGCGCACAAGATTGCCGAGGTGGTGCATAACAGCATTGAAAAGACATTTCCGAAGGTAAAACACATTATGGTGCATGTCAATCCGGAAATTGACCGGAAATAGAAAGAAGGGCTGCCGCAGACTGGCATATTTCCTTTTGAGCAGACCAAGATAACAATAAAAATCTTGTTTACTTAGAAGAGGGCATGCCAGATGCGGCGGTCCTTTTGGCGTTTTTGGGAACATGAAAATTTTAAACATTTTTAGGGATGTCCTGAAAGTCATACTTCCGGCTCAGCTGCCCCATGCCGGTAAATATAAATAAAGTAAATAAGCTCCGGAATACCGGTGATTCCCCATGAAAAGGCGTACAGCAGGTACAGCGACTGGATTGTGTGGAAGTATGCAAAAATGGTAAAAATCCACGCAAGGCGGAATACTACCGAACCCAATATAACCAGGATGGTCGGAATAACGGTCCGCCCCAGTCCGCGGGATGCCGCCAGGGTGCAGTCCATCAGCGGGCTAAGCCCATAGGAGAGCGCCATGATGGCGAGACGGGTGGTTCCGGCGGTCACAACTTCTGCATCGTTAGTAAAGAGTGACAGGAATGGGACGCGCAGGAGATAGAGCGAAATCCCCAGAATCAGCCCTACGCAGGTGGCATAGAGCAGGCAGAGTTCGTAGCTTCTGCGGCACCGCTCCCGTTTTCCGGCACCACGATTCTGTGCGATAAAGCTGGTGCAGCCTGTGTAGATGGCAGCCATCATATTGTAGACCAGAGGATCTGTGTTGGCAGCGGCTGAGTTGCCCTCGACGATGACATGGTCGAACGAGTTGACACTGGTCTGTACAAAGATGTTTGCGATGGCAAAAAGGATATTCTGAATGGCGGACGGAATGCTGATTCGAAGGATTCTGCCTACCTTGTCCGGCGATATCTGAAGTTCACTCGGGTGAAGTGCATAATTTTCCCGGCTTCGAAGCAGGAGCGCGATGACAAGAGCCGCCGAAATATATTCCGCGATAATGCTGGCCAATGCCACACCTGCGACATCTAGTTTGCAGATAATGACGAAAAATAAATTCAAAATGACATTGATAACACCGGCAAAAGAGAGATAATAGAGCGGGCGCTTTGTATCGCCGGAGGCGCTCAGAACCGCATTTCCGAAGTTAAAGAGTGCCAGCGCTGGCATACCAAAAACATAGATCCGCAGGTATCGGACAGCACCGTCGATCAGCTCCGGCTTCGTATTCATCATCGTGAGAATATGTCTGGCGAACGTGAAACCAAACAGGAGAATCAGAAGCCCGGAGCTGAGGCATAAAATACAGGCGGTATGTACCGTTTCCCGGACATTCTGGTCATTTTTGGCACCGATATAGAGGGCGGTCAGCGCATTGACGCCGCTTGCCATGCCGATGAGGATGCCTGTAAACATCGTGACCAGGATGCTGGTTGAGCCGACGGAACCCAGCGCCAGTGAACCGGCAAATTTCCCGACCACTGCGACATCCGACATATTAAAGACAACCTGAAGCAGGTTGGTAAACATGAGCGGAACACTAAACAATAAAATTTTCTTCCATAAAGCCCCCGTACAGAGATCCATTTCATAGCGTTTCATAAATAAAAGTCTCCCTTCATTTGCAACGAATACCATCATACCGCAAAATGGAAAAACTGCAATCATGAATATGGAAAAAATGAAAGAAAAAGGAAAGAAAAAAAGGAACCGTTAAGAAATTCTTACGAATTGGATCTTTTGACGATCTTTTTTAGAATCGGTCTGGACTTTTTTTCCGACTCTGCTATAATAAGGATTCAGAATCCATATATGCAGGCCGCAGCCAGATGGCGCGGCAGAGAGGTTTGTGAAAAAATGAAAAATAAAAGTATGAGTATACTTAAAATGACTGGTGCGGCAGCTGCACTGGTGCTGATGTTTGCACAGCCAGTACTGGCAGATGGCAGTTTTGCAAATGGAACAAGTGTAAATGGCGTCGCAGTCGGCGGAATGAGCAACGAGGAAGCAAAGGCAAAGCTGGAGCAGAATTACGGCTCTTATAAATTAACGATCAAAGAACGCGGAGGCAAGACAGAAGAGATCACCGCAGCGGAGATCGGCTATAAAGTAGTGATTACAAATGAGCTGCAGGCAGCGATTGACCAGCAGGCAGCAGGGGCAGCTGGAGCAGGAGCGCTGACGATCGCGATGCCGCTTTCCTGCGATCAGACGATGCTTGCAAATCGCATTGCTTCCTTAAATTGTATGTCAGATAGTGCAGCACCGACGGTAGATGCCCATATATCCGCCTGGGAAGAAGGAAAAGATTTCACGATTGTTCCGGAAGTAAAGGGAGAATCTGTGGATAAGGCAAAGGTACAGACGGCGATCAATGCAGCGATCGCCTCCGGCATGACAGAGATTGATCTGGAAGCCTTGGGATGTTACACACCGATCCAGGTAACTTCCGGCGATGCATCCTTAAAAGCACTCTGCGCCCAGATGAACCAGGCTAAAAATGCGACTATCACCTTCCATATCGGTGATGCAACCGAGACACTGTCCGGTACTGAATATGTCAGCTGGTATACAGGCGGCGAGAATGGTGTCATTACTGTAGACCGCGATAAGGCAGCTGCTTACATCAAGGCGCTGGCAGCGAAATACGACACAGCTGGAACTACCCGTACCTTCCATACCACTTCCGGAAAAGAGGTTGCCTTGACAGGCCCTTATGGATGGAAGATTGACCAGACCGCAGAGACAGACAACCTGGTTCTGATGGCGCAGACAGGCATCAATCAGGAACGTGAAGTCCAGTTCTCCCAGCAGGCAGCCAGCCATTCAGCCGCAGACTGGGGCAATACCTACGCAGAAGTTGATTTCGGTGCCCAGCATGTATATATGTATGAAAACGGCGCCCTGACCTGGGATGCTCCGTGCGTAACCGGAAACGTATCCAAAAACTACACAACCCCGGAAGGTATTTACAGCCTGACCTACAAGCAGACTGACCGCGTTCTGCGCGGCGCCAAACAGGCAGACGGTACCTATGAATATGAGAGTCACGTAGACTATTGGATGCCATTCAACGGCGGCATCGGTTTCCATGACGCAAGTTGGAGAAGTAAATTCGGCGGAACCATCTACCAGTATTCCGGCAGCCACGGCTGCATCAATCTGCCGGTTGATAAAGCAAAACTTCTCTACGAGAAAGTATACAAGGGAATGCCAGTTCTCTGTCACAACTAAACGTCTATTCTAATTGCTCATTCAGCAATTAGAAGAAGGACTAGCAGTGACGGCATTACTTTATTAGATAATAAGATAAGACCGTAGATGTCAGCTAAAATCATAAACACGATACTGTCATTAAAAAAGATCCTACGCCGTCATCCAGCCGCATTCATGCGCTGGATGACACCAGGATCTTAAATTTTACCAAGTTATCATCCAATAAACAGGAGAAAAAGCCGCCCGAGCAAAAATGGAATTTTCACTCGGGCGGCTTTTTCTCCGTCCCATCCACGACAATCAAATTATTTAGCTATCTATTTATTTCCCTTCCCCAATAATCAATTCTTCCCCATACGGCAAGGTCTTGATCCAGTCACAGAATGTATGCCACTCCGCCAGCTTATGATCCTTTCTGGCATAATAAATATTAATCAGTGTCTCATAATTAAACGAACAAGTCCGCATCTGATTATAACTGCTCGGCAGCAGCTGGATCATATCATACCAGTCATCCTTATTCTTCGTCTCCAGATAACGCAGGCGGATTTCCTCCAGCTTGGCGATAACTGTTTCCATAAATGCGCGTGTTCCGGCTGTCATGTGGTCGCAGCTGAAATCGTCCATCGAAAACGGTTTGCTGGCAATTTTGTGCATCGTGCTGGTTGAATTGGCGACGGTCGCTACTTTATAAGTATCATATTCTTTCCACCAGTAGAGAGGTGCGGTCACATCGACTGAGACAAATACCTGGCGCAGAAACTTGCGGTGGTCGCTGCCTGCTTTGCGGAGACGTTTCGCAAGGTCGAGATCGTTCGGTCCCAGTTTATATTCGCCATTCTCATCATAAAAGCTGTCCATCCGTCCCCAGCTGTTCATCGGATTGCGGGCACCGCGCATGGCATTTTCCAGATTCATGACGCTGGTACGTTCTAATTTAAGCATAATCAAACTCCTTTTTCATATAAGTGAATTATTTTCAGGATAAACTCACTTTTGTGAGTTGTTTCGGGCGGGATCAGTATACCACAAAAACCATGACCCGTAAACAAAGCATAAAAAAACATACAGAATTACAAGAATCGATAGTTACTGTTCCCGGGTGGGCACTTTTGGAAGCGAAAGTGCCGTAAGAAAACGTGGTGGCAGCAGGAATTTGCCGTATTTAAATGCGAAGCCACGGCAAATTCCGTTACTGGGCACGTATGCGTGAACAGTAACATCGATAAAAATTACAATCCAAAACAGAATACAGGAAAAAGCAAAGATATTATACGATATGCACAGAAAAATATAATGAAAACATGTATTTTTAAATATGAAATAGTATTGACATAAAATGAAAAACATGCTAATATTTAGCCATAGAAATTCACTGATATGAAAATTAAAAAGAAAAAATTAGATTTTACGAAAACGAAGTGAGAAAAATTTTCATATTATAATCACGAATGAGACAAAATGTCAAAAAGGAGAGATGAGCAATGAGCAATGGATATTTCAAAGTAGAGATGCCGAAAAATGAGCCGGTAAAGGCATATCTTCCGGGAAGCCCGGAGAGAGTCAGCTTAAAGAAAGAGCTGGAGCGCCAGTCTGCACAGGTTGTTCAGGTTCCGATGATCATCGGTGGTAAGGAAGTTTGGACAGAGAGAAAGACCAAAGCAGTTATGCCGCATGACCGTGCTCATGTAATCGCAGAAGCAGCTTCCGGCGGTGAGAAAGAGTTAAAGGATGCAATTGCAGCAGCTCTGGCAGCTAGAAAAGCATGGACCGAGATGCCGATGGAACACCGCGTATCTATCTTCTTAAAAGCAGCTGATTTAATCGCTGGTCCGATGAGAGATAAAGTAAATGCAGCTACCATGTTAGGACAGAGCAAAACTGTATATCAGGCTGAGATTGATACCTGCGAGCTGATCGATTTCCTTCGTTTCAACGTATATTACTTACAGCAGATTTATGACAGACAGCCGAACAACACACCGAATGTTTGGAATCGCATCGAGTACCGTCCACTGGAAGGTTTCGTAACCGCGATTTCCCCATTCAACTTCACATCCATCGGTGCTAACCTTCCGACCGCTCCGGCGATTGCAGGTAACGTAGTTCTCTGGAAACCGGCTACCACAGCAGTTCTTTCCAATTACTATGTAATGCAGGCCCTGATGGCAGCAGGACTTCCGGCAGGCGTTATCAACTTCGTACCGAGCCGTGGTTCTGACATGAGCAAGTACGTATTAAGCGATCCGAACCTGGCAGGATTCCATTTCACAGGTTCTACCGAAGTGTTCAGCGGTGTTTACTCCTTAGTAGGCGAGAACATCAAAAAATACAAAACATATCCGCGTCTGGTTGGCGAGACTGGTGGAAAGGACTTCATCTTTGCTCACAATTCCGCAGACGTACCGGGTCTGGTAGCAGCTCTGACAAGAGCATCCTACGAGTATCAGGGACAGAAGTGCTCCGCAGCTTCCCGTGCATTTGTTCCGGCAAGCATCTGGCCGCAGGTTAAAGAGGGTATGCTGGCAGAGATTGAGAAGATTAAAATTGGCGATATAACTGATTTCACAAACCTGATGGGCGCTGTTATCGATGCATCCGCATTCAAGACCAACAAAGAGTATATCGACTATGCAAAAGCATCCGAGGATGCAGAAGTTATCTGCGGCGGATACGATGATTCCAAGGGATATTTTGTATATCCGACCCTGATTGAGGCTAAGAAGCCAGACTTCAAGACTATGGTAGAGGAAATCTTTGGACCGGTTATGACCGTATATGTATATCCGGATGACAAACTTGATGAGACTCTGGCAAGCTGCGATACCGCAACTTCCTATGGTCTGTCCGGAGCAATCTTTGCAGATGACCGCGAAGCTATCGTTAAGATGGAAGATGCACTCAAAGGAACAGCCGGAAACTTCTACATCAACGACAAGCCAACTGGTGCAGTTATCGGTCAGCAGCCGTTCGGTGGTGCAAGAGCATCAGGAACCAACGACAAAGCCGGAAGCGAGATCAACATGTATCGTTGGTTAAGCCCGAGAACCATCAAAGAACTTAGAGTACCGTGCCTGGATGTAACTTATCCATACATGGTTGAGGCATAAGCAGTGCAAAGCAGGGCAGTAAGACAGGGACGTTGTGCTTGCACATAAGGAACTGTCTTGCTGGACTGATTTATAGGGCGCAGCCCGTCCAGCGAAGAAAAGCGCAGCTTTTTTGAGCTGGGGCACTGAGCACGCTGAAGCCACTGAGCATGCTGGGGCGCAGCCCGTCCCCATAATTCCCTAAATTAAAACCAACCACCCAGAGGATCGGCGTTGATCCGGAATCTGTGTAACGAAACACACGATTTCATATCGGTGCCGATCCTTTTTATAATTTAGAAAATCTGTCCGAGTATCCCAGCCACACCCGCTCAGATATTGTTCCGTTTGTTTGGAATGAAATTGCGGCATTCTGTTATAAAAAATCCCATTATTCCTTACATTCATCTGATTTGAACCAGTCCTTGTATTTCTCATAAAGATCCAGTAAAATAAAATCAAATACGAAATAGGGATTTGAGGATTTGTTTTTGTTCAAATTTTCTTAGTTCGATTTTAAATTCAAACAAAAAGGATGAGAAAGCAATGACGGTGATCGATGTATCTGGCTGCGGAAGCAGTGCGGTGTTTTTGATAAAGGGAAAAGCCAATCTCCTGTTCGAGGCGGGGATGGCGTATGCTGCCGATCAGATGGTGGAAAATATAAAAAGAGAACTGGGCGATGCAGAGTTAGACGCGGTTCTTTTATCCCATTCCCATTATGATCATGTAGCGGGGCTTCCGGCGGTGCGGAAAGCATGGCCGGGGGTGAAAACATATGCTTCCGAGCGCGCAAAAGAAATTTTAGTGAAACCGGGCGCTTTGAAGACGATCCGGCGTCTAAGCGGCGAGGCGGCAGAAGCGGCGGGGCTTCCATGGGATTCGGAATATGACGATGCAGATTTACAGATTGATGTATCGCTGGAGGACGGCGAGACGATCGAACTGGGCGACCATACGATCTACGCGTTTGCGACGATCGGCCACACGAAATGTTCCATGTCTTACCTGATTGATGATGAGTTGATGCTGTGCAGTGAGACGGTAGGCGTCATGGGGCATGATGGGAGTTATATGCCGTCGTTTCTGGTAGACTATAAGGCGGCAGAAGAATCGATCGAGTATTCATCGGAATTGGATGCAAAAGAGATTATTTTAAACCACTATGGCTTTGTCAGTGAAGCGGATAAGGCGACGATCTGGGATGTCCTGATGCAGAAGCTTCGTGACAGCCGTGATGCCATGATTGATATTATGAACCGGTTCCCGGAAGAAGAGACGGCGCTTCGGGAGATGGAGCGCGTGTTCCATTCTCATGTAGATAAGAAAGAACAGCCAGACGAGGCATTCTATATCAATGCGGCGAGCATGATGAAGACACTCAAAAGACAGTTTCCGGAACGGTTTCCGAGACATTTTCAGCTGATTGCGGCAGTGGATCGGAACTGGGGTATCGGCAATAAAGGGCAGATGCTGACGGTGATCCCGGCGGATCAGAAATTATTCCGGCAGGAAACGATGGGAAAAATCATCGTGATGGGCTATAAAACGTTTCTGACCTTCCCGGCTCAGCGACCGCTGGATGGCAGAATCAACCTGATTTTGACAAAAAAGAAGGCTCTGAGCGTAAAGGGGGCAGAGATCTGCCACAGTGTCGAGGAGGCGCTGGTGCGGATTGACGAGCTGAAACAGGAAAAACATCTGACAGATGTGGATGTCGTCATCATCGGCGGCGAGTCGGTTTACCGGCAGTTCCTTCCGTTCTGCGACACAGCGCAGATCACCTGGATTGATTTTTCCTATGTGGCAGACACACACATGGTTGATCTGGAGAAAGAAGGCTGGGAACTGGTAAGACGAAGCGGCGAGCAGACATTTTTCAATTTGTGCTATGAATTCAGGGAATATCGGAAGCTGGAAAAGGAATCGCTCTAAGGTTGTCAAAAATAGGACAAAGTGGTAAAATAATTGAGAATTCTGAAAAGTCAAACAATAAAATGTTCATATATCAGTAAGGAGGAATAGAATGTACCCGATTTTAAAAGCTGAAAAACTGGCAGATAAGATTTATCTGATGGTTGTAGAAGCACCGCGTGTAGCGCGTGCATGTGAGCCGGGCGAATTTGTCATCGTCAAGATGGGCGAAGAGGGCGAGAGAATCCCGCTGACCATCTGTGATTTTGACCGTCAGGCAGGAACGATCACGATCGTATTCCAGACCGTGGGAGCTTCTACCGAGAAGATGAGCACCCTCAGGGCTGGGGATGCATTCCATGATTTCGTAGGACCGCTTGGAAATCCGTCCGAGTTTATCCATGAGGATGTAGAAGAGCTGAAAAAGAAGAAATACCTCTTCGTAGCCGGCGGCGTCGGTGCGGCTCCGGTTTATCCGCAGGTAAAATGGATGCATGAGCACGGCATTGATGTAGATGTTATCGTAGGTTCTAAGACCAAAGATCTGCTGATCCTGATCGAGGAGATGGAGAAGGCAGCCGGAAACCTTTACATCACAACCGATGATGGCAGCTTTGGCATTAAAGGTATGGTTACAGGTGTCATCGAGGATTTAGTTGAAAAACAGGGACGCAAGTACGATGTCTGTGTTGCAATCGGACCGATGATCATGATGAAATTTGTCTGCCTGCTGACGAAAAAACTGGAGATTCCGACGATTGTCAGCCTGAACCCGATCATGGTAGATGGAACCGGTATGTGCGGTGCCTGTCGTGTCACCGTAGGCGACCAGGTCAAATTTGCCTGCGTAGACGGACCGGAGTTTGATGGACATCTTGTTAATTTTGACGAGGCGATGGAACGTCAGAGAATTTATAAGACTCAGGAGGGCAGAGCGATGCTGCGCTTGAAAGAGGGCGATACTCATCACGGCGGATGCGGACAGTGCGGAGGTGACAAATAATGGAAGCAAAGAGAGATATGATGAAAAAGGTGCCGGTCAGAGAGCAGGATCCGAAGGTACGTGCGACTAATTTTAAAGAGGTATGTCTCGGCTATAATATGGAAGAAGCAGTTGCGGAGTCTGAGAGATGTCTGAACTGTAAAAATGCAAAATGTATCGCTGGATGCCCGGTTTCCATCAACATTCCGGCGTTTATCCAGGAAGTAAAAGCGGGAAATATTGAGGAGGCAGCGAAAGTCATCGCACTTTCTTCGGCACTTCCGGCAGTCTGTGGACGTGTCTGCCCACAGGAATCCCAGTGTGAGGGACAGTGTGTGCGTGGTATCAAAGGCGAGGCGGTTTCCATTGGTAAACTTGAGCGCTTCGTGGCAGACTGGTCCCGTGAGCATGGTTTTGTACCGGCAGCGCCGGAGAAGACAAACGGAAAGAAAGTAGCAGTCATCGGTTCCGGTCCTGCAGGTCTGACCTGTGCAGGCGATCTGGCAAAACTGGGCTATGAAGTAACCATTTTCGAGGCACTTCATGAGCCGGGCGGAGTATTGACCTACGGCATTCCGGAGTTCCGTCTTCCGAAGAGCGGCGTTGTACAGCCGGAGATCGAGAATGTCCGCAAGCTGGGCGTTAAGATTGAGACAAACGTAGTTATCGGAAAATCTATCACAATCGACGAGCTGATGGATGAAGAAGGTTTCCAGGCAGTCTTCATCGGTTCTGGTGCCGGACTTCCGAAGTTTATGGGTATTCCGGGTGAAAATGCCAACGGCGTATTTTCCGCAAATGAGTACCTGACCAGAAATAACCTGATGAAGGCATTCCGCGATGATTATGACACACCGATCATGGAATCGAAGAAGGTAGTTGTAGTCGGCGGCGGAAACGTAGCGATGGATGCGGCAAGAACGGCTCTGCGTCTCGGTGCAGAAGTACATATTGTATATAGAAGAAGTGAGAAAGAGCTTCCGGCACGTGTGGAGGAAGTACATCACGCAAAAGAGGAGGGCATCCATTTTGACCTTCTGACCAACCCGGTTGAGATTCTCGAGGATGAGAACGGATGGGTCAAAGGCATCGTATGCCGCCGTATGGAGCTTGGCGAGCCGGATGAATCTGGAAGAAGACGTCCGGTTGAGGTGGTCGGTTCTGATTTCACGATCGATACAGATACCGTTATCATGGCGCTGGGTACTTCCCCGAACCCGCTGATTTCCAATACAACCAAAGGTCTGGAGATCAACCGCTGGAGATGTATCGTGGCGGATGAGAGCAATGGAAAGACAACGAAAGAGGGCGTTTACGCCGGAGGCGACGCAGTGACTGGCGCGGCTACGGTTATTCTCGCGATGGAAGCCGGACGAGCAGGTGCAAGAGGCATCGACGAGTATCTTTCTGCAAAATAATGAAATCTCATCATGTAGATTTGCTGAATGAAGCAATCGCCCCGGCACTGACCCGGCTGGCGCTTCCGATCATGGCGACCTCTCTGGTTCAGATGCTTTACAATCTGACTGATATGGCGTGGATCGGACGCCTCGGGGCAGGCGCCGTCACGGCGGTGGGATCGGCAGGTATGTATACCTGGTTTTCACAGGGATTTGCGATTTTGGCGAGGACGGGCGGTCAGGTAAAGACCGCCCATTGTCTTGGTGCGGGAGAAAATGACAGTGCGGCGCAGTATGCGAGAGGTGCGCTGCAGTTGGGAATTTTGTTTGCCGTGCTGTATGGGCTGGTTTCGCTCTTTGGAGCCAGTCGGTTAATTGGATTTTTTAAATTAAACAGCCCGGAGGTGATTGCACAGGCAGAATGGTATGTGCGGATCGCCTGTGGGCTTGTGATCTTTTCTTATCTAAATGCGATCTTGACCGGACTTTTAACGGCGGCGGGAAACAGCCGGACACCGTTTATCGTCAACGTGGCGGGGCTTGTCTTCAATGTTGTGCTGGATCCGGTGCTGATTTTTGGAATCGGACCATTTCCGGAACTGGGAGTCAGCGGAGCAGCGGCTGCGACGGTCACGGCACAGGCGCTCGTAAGCCTCCTGTTTTTCAAGGCAGTCCTGCGGGAAAAGGTGCTGTTTCCGCATCTGCGTCTCTGGGTGCTGGTTCCGGTGAAGGTTTGGAGGGAGATCGTGCGGATCGGTGTGCCGTCGGCGGTGCAGAACCTGATTTATGCAGGAATTTCGATGATTCTGACCCGCCTTATCACCGGATGGGGTGATCTGGCAGTGGCGGCACAGCGTGTTGGCAGTCAGATTGAATCCGTTTCCTGGATGGTCGGAGATGGCTTTTCGGCGGCAGTCAATGCATTCCTCGGACAGAATTATGGGGCGAAGCGGTATGACCGTGTGCGCCGCGGCTATTTCTGTGCGATCGCGATGACGGCGGCGTGGGGACTCTGCACGACATTTTTGCTGATCGGAATGGCGCGTCCGCTGTTCTCGATCTTTTTGCAGGAAGAAGAGGTCATGGCGATCGGCATCAATTACCTGCGGATCGTGGGACTGAGCCAGATGTTTATGATGGTGGAACAGACCTCGATCGGTGCGTTTTCCGGTCTGGGGCGGACGCTGTATCCGTCGATCGTCAGCGTGACCTTTACCTCCGCGCGCATCCCAGTGGCGGTGTTGTTGTCCTCTGTGATGGGACTTAGCGGTATCTGGTGGGCGTTAAGTATTTCCAGCATGGTAAAGGGATGTATTCTGTTCGTTAGTTTTGTCGTGTTTTTGTATGTTTTTTTGGAGAGAAAGAAAGATGAGAAAACCGTCTGAAAAGTTACAAAAAACCTATGGACGAATTGAGAATTTCGTGAGATAATAGGGACAGGATTGATGTGATAAAATTAACAAAGTACAAAATCCAATCATTTCGAAAGGAGTCTTACAATGATTTATTCACAAGAAGTAGAAAATATGTGTCCAGTAGCCCAGGGCGTAAATCACGGCGCTGCTCCGATCCCGGAGGAGGCAAAGTGGGTTAAGTCCAAAGAAGTAAAGGATATTTCCGGTTTAACACACGGTGTTGGCTGGTGTGCGCCGCAGCAGGGTGCTTGTAAGCTGACCCTGAATGTTAAGGAAGGTATCATTCAGGAGGCTCTGGTAGAGACGATCGGATGTTCTGGTATGACCCATTCTGCAGCGATGGCAGCAGAGATTCTTCCGGGAAGAACCGTACTGGAAGCATTAAATACAGACCTTGTCTGTGATGCAATCAACACCGCCATGCGTGAGCTGTTCCTCCAGATCGCATATGGCAGAACGCAGAGTGCGTTTTCTGAAGAGGGGCTTCCGATTGGTGCCGGTCTTGAAGACCTTGGAAAAGGACTCCGCTCTCAGGTAGGTACGATGTACGGAACTCTGAAAAAAGGTCCGCGTTACCTTGAGATGGCAGAAGGCTATGTAACAGGAATTGCACTGGATGAAGAAGATCAGATCATTGGTTACCAGTTTGTAAACTTAGGTAAGATGACCGACTTCATCAAGAAGGGCGACGATCCGACCACTGCATATGAGAAGGCAAAAGGTCAGTACGGTCGTGTAGACGATGCAGTTAAGATTATCGATCCGAGACAGGAATAATCACAGGGTACATAGTTAAGGAGGAACATCACAATGGCATTATTTGAATCATACGAGAGACGAATTGACAAGATCAATTCCGTATTAAATAGCTATGGCATTGCTTCGATCGAAGAAGCTGAGAAGATCACGAAGGATGCCGGACTGGATGTATACGATCAGGTAAAGAAGATCCAGCCAATCTGTTTTGAAAATGCATGCTGGGCTTACACGGTAGGCGCGGCAATCGCAATCAAGAAAGGCTGCCGCAGAGCTGCCGATGCGGCGGCAGCGATCGGCGAGGGACTGCAGGCATTCTGTATTCCGGGTTCCGTAGCAGATCAGCGTAAAGTAGGTCTGGGACATGGAAACTTAGGTAAGATGCTTCTGGAAGAAGAGACCGACTGCTTCTGCTTCCTGGCAGGTCATGAGTCCTTTGCAGCCGCAGAGGGTGCGATCGGTATCGCAGAGAAAGCAAACAAAGTCCGTAAAAAACCGCTTCGCGTTATCTTAAACGGTCTTGGCAAAGATGCGGCTCAGATCATTTCCCGTATCAACGGCTTTACATATGTAGAGACAGAGATGGATTATTACACAGGCGAAGTGAAAGAACTGTGGAGAAAATCTTACTCCAAGGGACTTCGTGCGAAAGTAAACTGTTATGGTGCAAATGACGTTACCGAGGGTGTAGCGATCATGTGGAAAGAGGGCGTAGACGTTTCCATCACCGGTAACTCCACCAACCCGACCCGTTTCCAGCATCCGGTAGCAGGTACATATAAGAAGGAATGCGTAGAGAAAGGCAAGAAATACTTTTCCGTAGCATCCGGCGGCGGTACAGGACGTACCCTTCACCCGGATAACATGGCAGCAGGTCCGGCTTCTTACGGTATGACTGATACCATGGGACGTATGCACTCCGATGCACAGTTCGCAGGTTCTTCCTCTGTACCGGCTCATGTAGAGATGATGGGTCTGATTGGTATGGGTAATAACCCGATGGTCGGCGCTACTGTGGCGGTTGCGGTAGGCATTGAGGAAGCTGCGAAGGCTGGAAAATTCTAAAAATTATTGATTTTTCAAGGGTTTTAAGGGTGGTTAGATGTGGTGAAAAGCAGTAAAAAGTACATCATTTGTTAATTACTTGTTAACTATTTGTTAACCATACTTGTTAATCTAAGAAGAGTGAGAAAAGGGATCGATTTCGATCCCTTTTCTCGTGAGAGCGTTTGGTTCCTTTTACGATGTATTGTAATCCTACATATTTTATATGGTTCCGAGGAAGCATAGCTTGTACCTTTCCTAAGAACATGGTATCATAAAACCAGTATATGGATGAAACTGCTTTTATCAGGGCAGTTTCGAAGAAAAGGGGAAACGATATAATGTATAAGGATGATACGATTCTGGTTGTAGGTCAGGCGAAACCGAGCAAGGAGGACGCGATTTACAGCCTGCACGGCGAGTTTTATGTGAGTTTTGTGGTAGAACGGGCGACGGGAAAGATTCTTGATCTGGAGTGCAATACGATTTTGTCGGTGACGCGCAATTTTGTTGTGTCGATGCTGCTTGGAAAGAGTTTGAAAACGGATTTGGACGAGATGCAGCAGAGTATCCGGGAAAGGTATTTTGCACTGACTCAGAAGCCGCTCATTGCCTGTCTGAAGGACGCACATAACCGTTATATGATGGTGACAGGGCAGAAGTGATGTGGGTATTGGCGGTGTGCTTGTATAAACCATAAAGGCACGGTGCTGATAAAACGATGTTACTGTACACGGGTAGGCACTTTTGGAACCGAAAGTGCCGTAAGAAAACGTGGTGGCAGCAGGAATTTGCCGTATTTAAATGCGAAGCCACGGCAAATTCCGTTACTGGGCACGTATGCGTGTACAGTAACAAAACGATTGGCAGAGAATTAACAGAATAAAGATGGCAGCTCATCAGCAGAAATTGATGGGCTGCCATTTTGGTTATCATAGAAACGTATTCTACAACATTATTCTTTTCCGTTCCAGCAATATGTACACAGCTTGCACGGTTCCAGACCAATCGATTCGATTAAATCGTCGAGGCGGTGGAACTGCAGGGAGGTAAAGTTTAAGCGTTTACGGATTTCTTCGACCATTTCCTTATAATTCTGGCTGTCTGGGTTTGCATAATCATCCAGAAGCTCCGGGGAAACATTGTCGCCCTCACGGTCGCGGATGATGCGGCGTGTGATGAGGTCCAGCTCGGAATTGGAGCGGGAGAAGTTCAGATATTTACATCCAAACAGTAGCGGCGGACAAGCCGGACGGATATGTACTGCTTTGGCACCGCTCTGATACAGGAATTCGGTTGTTTCGCCGAGCTGGGTGCCGCGGACGATGGAATCGTCGATTAAGAGCAGGCTCTTGTCGCGGATCAGGGCGTCTACCGGGATCAGCTTCATACGTGCGATCAGGTTTCTCTGGCTCTGGGTGGTCGGCATGAAGGAACGCGGCCAGGTTGGGGTATATTTAATGAATGGACGGGCAAATGGAATGCCGGATTCATTGGCGTAGCCGACTGCATGCGCGATACCGGAATCGGGGATTCCGGCTACCAGATCGGCGTCGGACTGATCGCGTTTGGCAAGCATACGACCGCAGTGGTACCGCATTTCCTCGACGTTGATTCCTTCGTAGCAGGAGGTCGGATAACCGTAGTAAACCCACAAGAAAGAACAGATTTTCATTTCCTTGCGAGCCGGGCTGAGTACCTCTACGCCGTCGGCGTTCATGCGGACGATCTCGCCCGGTCCCAGTTCTTTGTAGTCCGTGTATCCAAGGTTGATGTATGCAAAGCTTTCAAAGGAAACACAGAACGCACCATCTTTGCGTCCGATGATCGCCGGGGTACGTCCGAGGCGGTCACGGGAGATATAGATGCCCTCCGGGGTCAGCAGGAGAATGGTCATGGAACCCTTGATTTTTTCCTGTGCCAGTTTCAGACCTTCAACAAGGGAATCTGCCTGACTGATGATGGCGCCGACCAGCTCGGTTGCATTGATCTTGCCGCCGCTCATTTCCATGAAATGAATATGCCCGTTCTTAAATGCTTCCTGAATCAGCTCTTTTTCATTATTGATCTTGCCGACTGTGGTGATGGCATAGCTTCCTAAGTGCGACTGAATTAACAGAGGCTGCGGTTCCATATCTGAGATACAGCCGATGCCCATGTTACCCTGCATTTCATCGACATCGTGCTCAAATTTTGTACGGAACGGGGAATTCTCGATATTGTGGATAGAACGGCTGAAACCGTTTTCTCCATAAACCGCCATACCACCGCGTCGTGTTCCCAGATGGGAATGATAGTCCGTACCAAAAAAAAGATCCAGTGTACAGTTTGTTTTTGATGTGACACCAAAAAATCCGCCCATTTGTTACTTCCTTTCAACTCTTTTGTCAATAAACTCCATGTGTTACGTTGCACGCGTTGTGATGCGTAACGACATCATTTTTATCATAGCATATATTAGGTGTATTACACAATATGAAATATTTATTAAAAATACTTATGAATATTCTTTGGAACTGTTTACAGGCAGGCACATTTGGGATCGAAAGTGTCATAAGAGAGCGTGGCGGAAGATGGGATTGGGATGTCGGATGGATAAAGCTTGTCAGAAAAATGTAAGAAGTAAAATGGGGACGAAGTGTTCTTAATAAAGGACGAGTGTGATATAATAAAACCATTATACGTGAGTATGTCACATGGTCGCCTGTTCCGGATTGCATCGGAATGGCAGAAGAAAAAGAAAACAATTTGGAGGGTTTGGAGCGGTATGAGAAAAACATGGAAAATGAGAGCAGCAGCACTGTTACTTACGGCGGTCTGTACGGTAGGGGCGTCGTTTGCGGCGTATGCGGATGATGTGCCGTCCGGACCGGCATCGGATATGGAGCTGATTCAGAGGCGGGAGCAGGCGTCCGGTTCCCAGAATGAGGCGGGGGATGCACAGACAGCTGCTGGCAGCGAGAATCATGCTGGCGCAGCGGAAGGACAGCAGACAACAGAGAACCAGGAGACAGGAAATAACGGACAGACTGCTTCTGAGACACAGGGAACGGAGCAGAGGGACAGCCAGGTTCCGGATGGAATGGTAGCCAGCGGCGGTCGTTATATCGATCCGAATGCACCGATGGTGGCACTGACCTTTGATGATGGTCCGTATGACCCGGTTGGAAACCGCATCATGGACTGTGCGGAACAGTACGGCGGCCGTGTGACCTTTTATGTGGTCGGAAACCGTGTGAATTCCTATAAGAGTGAGATTCAGCGGATGTATGCCAATGGGCATGAGATTGGAAATCACACGCAGGATCACAAGTATCTCCAGAAGTTAGGCGCACAGGAGATTCGTCAGCAGGTGGAGGCCTGCAATCAGGCGGTTGCCGCGATCACAGGCGAGGCACCGAAAACAGTCCGTCTTCCGGGCGGTGGAAAAAACAGCACTGTGCTTGCTAATATCAGCCAGCCGATCGTACTCTGGAATGTGGATACGCTGGACTGGAAGACGCGCAATGCGGCTTCATCGGTGCAGACCGTGTTAAACCAGGTAAAAGATGGCTCGGTGGTTCTGATGCATGAGCTTTACAATGCTTCCGGTGACGCGGCAGTCACGATCATTCCGGCGCTTGTGGAGCGCGGCTATCAGCTGGTGACGGTCAGTGAGCTGGCGCAGTTCCGCGGTGGACTGGCAGGCGGAACCATCTATTACAGCTTCCACAAATAAGAGGCTGCATTCACATACGGCGAAAGCCCCCATATTCTAACAGTAAGGGAAGAATATGGGGGCTTTTTCCTGTGAACCGGGCGAGAGAATGGATTCATTGCAATGAGGCGTACAGACGAGGACTGACAGGAAAAGGCGTCGGGGTGGCGATCCTGGACACAGGGGTATTTCTGCATCCGGATTTGGAAAATTGCGTTTACGGATTTCGGGATTTCCTTAAGAAAAAACAGCAGCCGTATGATGACAATGGGCATGGAACGCATGTGGCAGGGATGATTGCCGGCAGCGGCACGGCGTCGGCGGGACGCTATCAGGGTGTGGCGCCGGGGGCGCAGCTGGTCTGCCTGAAAGTGCTGGATCAGAGGGGAAATGGGTATGTATCGGATGTGTTGGCAGGGCTTCGCTGGGTGCGGCAGAATGGCAGCCAGTACGGGATCCGGATTATCAATATATCGGTTGGCTCCTTTACACCGAAGGGAATGAGCGAAGATTCGGCGCTGGTGCGCGGTGTCGATGCGGCGTGGGATGCCGGGTATGTGGTCGTGGTGGCAGCGGGAAATAATGGTCCAGCCGCGCACACGATCACAACGCCGGGGATCAGCCGGAAGGTCATCACGGTGGGATGTGCGGATGATGACCGGGAGGTAGAGGTGGCAGGCAGCCGGATGGTGGACTATTCGGGGCGGGGTCCGACGGACGCCTGCATCTGCAAGCCGGACATTGTGGCGCCTGGATCACGGATCGTGAGCTGTAACCTGCGGCGGAACGGGTACCGTTTTAAAAGCGGGACGTCCATGTCTACGCCGCTTGTCGCGGGGGCGGCGGCGCTTCTGCTGGAGCAGAACCCGGACATGACGAACCGGGATGTGAAGCTTCGCTTTAAAGAGCGGGCAGTGGATCTGGGGCTGCCGCGCAACCAGCAGGGCTGGGGGGCGCTGGATATCGGGCGGCTGTTAGAGTAGAAGCGGGGCGGTGCCAGCAGCTTTTCTCGTCAAAATAATAGACAGAACCAGCCGGAAAATGATATAATTGTAGATACTTTGAATCGCAGAATCAGGTTATAGATCCGGCAGCATCCTGCAGTGCGTCCGGGGGAAAACCAAAAGAAAACAGTTGACATTTACAGCCGGATCCGCTATGATAGAACTAAGTTTAGAACATTTGTTCGTGATTGGCCGCGGAGCGGCGTTTTGGAGGGAAAGATGAATAAAGAAGACAAGCTGAAAGCATTGGATGCTGCGTTGACACAGATTGAGAAAGCATACGGAAAAGGCTCAGTGATGAAGCTGGGTGATTCTGGTGCGAATATGAATATAGAGACGATTCCGACCGGCTCCCTGAGCCTGGATATTGCACTGGGACTGGGCGGTGTTCCGAAGGGACGAATCATCGAGGTATACGGACCTGAGTCCAGTGGTAAGACGACGGTTGCCCTGCATATGGTGGCAGAAGTACAGAAGAGAGGCGGTATCGCTGGATTTATCGATGCAGAGCACGCACTCGATCCGGCATATGCGAAGAAGATCGGTGTTGATATCGATAATCTGTATATCTCCCAGCCGGACAACGGCGAGCAGGCGCTTGAGATTACCGAGACGATGGTGCGCTCCGGTGCGATCGATATCGTGATTGTGGACTCGGTTGCCGCACTGGTTCCGAAGGCAGAGATTGACGGCGAGATGGGTGATTCCCACGTAGGTCTGCAGGCACGTCTGATGTCGCAGGCACTCAGAAAGCTGACCGCAGCAATCAGCCGTTCAAATTGTATCGTTATCTTTATCAACCAGCTGCGTGAGAAGGTTGGTATCATGTTCGGAAACCCGGAGGTTACGACCGGTGGACGGGCACTCAAGTTCTATTCTTCTGTCCGCATGGATGTCCGCCGGATTGAGTCTCTGAAGCAGGGCGGAGAAGTGATTGGAAACCGTGTCCGCATCAAGGTTGTGAAGAACAAGATTGCTCCGCCATTCCGTGAGGCAGAGTTTGATATCATGTTCGGAAAAGGTATTTCCCGTGAGGGCGATATCCTGGATCTGGCGGCGAAGGAGAACATCGTGGAGAAGAGCGGCGCCTGGTATGCTTATGAAGGCAGCAAGATCGGTCAGGGACGCGAGAACGCGAAGAATTTCCTGGCAGCAAATCCGGAAATCTGCCTTGAGATTGAGAACAAGGTACGTGTCAAATACGGACTTTCCGAAGACACGATGATGCCGGAGGCGTCCAAGGAAGCACCGACGGAGCTTCCGCCGGTAGGAGTGGACGCAGAGGACGAAAAATAGAGCAAAATCCTGTTACAGGGCACATATGTGTGAACAGTAACAGGAAAAGTTACAGCTGGCAGCGTGTGAACTGTAGCTATGAAAAGGGGCTGTATATGCGGATTGAACGCGTAGAATCCCTGGATAAGAGAAAGTGCAAAGTTTTCACGGATGAGGACTTTGCCTTTCTTTTATATAAAGGGGAATTAGAAAAATACGGTGTCTGTGAGGGCGCGGTTTTGGAAGAAAGAACGGAGAGGGAGCTTTTGGAGCTTTTAAGCCGCCGGGCACATGAGCGGGCGCTGAATCTTTTGAAGGTGCAGGACCGGACGGAAGGAGAAATGTGCCGCCGCCTTTTCCAGGACGGGTATCCGGATTCGATCGTGCAGGAGACGATTGGATTTTTGCAGGAATATCATTTTGTGGACGATGCCAGATATGCGGCGAATTACCTGCAGGTTCATGGAAAGCGGAAAAGCCAGGCGGAATTGAAGCTTTACCTGCAGCGAAAAGGCATATCGCGCGAGATCATCCGGGAGCAGCTGGAAGAGACAGAACATGATTCGGGCGAGGCAATCCGCGTCTTGCTTGAGAAGAAGCATTACAGGGCGGGAGAGACAGCGCCGGAGGAGGAAAAAAAGATCATTGCCTATCTGATGAGGCGGGGATTTTCATGGGAAGATATCCGGAGAGAGATGAAGGAGCAGGAGGATGCACTTGGTTGACTTTCAGGCGCAGAGTCATTTACCAAAGATAATTTTGAATGGATTCTGTTTCATGACTGTGAACGTGCAAATGTATTATGAAACAGAACAGAATGCTGTCTGAAGGTGTCTCAGGAAGCTGGTTAGGAAGCGCTTATTCTGCTTGACATACTGTATAAAACCGTTTAAAATTATAGTATTGTATTTTCGTACAATGAAAACTAAATAAGGAGGTGCTCCTGTGTCACAAGTAATAATTGCGGTTATCGTTACAGGTGTTATTGTAGCAGCTATTACTTGGGTCGTTGCGAACCAGCATCGCCAGAAGACATATGAGGCGAAGATTGGAAGCGCAGAAGAACGATCCAGGGAAATAATAGATGAAGCATTGAAAATTGCTGAGACAAAGAAGCGAGAAGCTCTCCTTGAAGCGAAGGAAGAGTCGTTAAAGACAAAGAATGAGCTTGAGAAAGAAACAAAGGAAAGAAGAGCTGAGCTTCAGCGCTATGAAAGACGTGTACTGAGCAAAGAAGAAAACCTGGACAAAAAAGCAGAAGCGATGGAAAAGCGTGAAGCGGGTATGAATGTCAAGGAGGAGGCACTCAAGAGAAAGACTGCGGAGGCAGAGGCTCTCTATGAGAAAGGTATGCTGGAACTGGAGAAGATCTCCGGTTTAACCTCTGAACAGGCAAAGGAATATCTGCTGCGTTCCGTGGAAGAAGATGTAAAGCATGATACGGCGAAGCTGATCAAAGATCTCGAGGCGAAAGCGAAAGAGGAAGCAGAGAAGAAAGCCAAGGATTATGTGGTGACAGCGATTCAGCGCTGTGCTGCGGATCATGTGGCTGAGACAACCGTATCAGTCGTACAGCTTCCGAATGATGAGATGAAGGGACGAATTATCGGACGTGAGGGAAGAAATATTCGTACACTGGAGACTCTGACGGGCGTGGAACTGATCATCGACGATACGCCGGAGGCAGTTGTCCTGTCTGGCTTCGATCCAATCCGGAGAGAGGTAGCGCGTATTGCACTGGAACGTCTGATTGTGGATGGACGGATTCATCCAGCCAGAATCGAAGAGATGGTAGAGAAGGCACAGAAAGAAGTGGAAAACATGATGCGCGAGGAGGGCGAAGCGGCTCTTCTGGAAGTTGGCATTCATGGTATCCATCCGGAACTTGTCAAGCTGCTTGGTAAGATGAAATTCCGGACAAGCTACGGTCAGAATGCATTGAAGCATTCGATTGAGGTTGCACAGTTATCCGGACTTCTGGCGGCTGAGGTGGGCGTCGATGTACGGACCGCTAAACGTGCAGGTTTATTACATGATATTGGAAAGGCAGTCGATCACGAGCAGGAGGGAACCCACGTAGAACTGGGTGTGGCGCTCTGTAAGAAGTACAAAGAGTCCGCAACCGTTATCAATGCAGTGGAAGCCCATCACGGCGATGTAGAGCCACAGAGCTTGATTGCATGTCTGGTACAGGCAGCTGATACGATTTCAGCGGCACGTCCAGGTGCAAGACGAGAGACTCTGGAAACATATACCAACCGTCTGAAACAGCTGGAGGATATCACGAACTCCTATAAGGGTGTTGATAAATCCTACGCAATTCAGGCAGGTCGCGAGGTGCGTATCATGGTTGTACCGGAACAGGTCAGCGACGATGACATGGTTCTGATGGCGAGAGAGATTTCAAAGCGGATTCAGGAAGAGTTACAGTATCCGGGACAGATCAAGGTCAATGTAATCCGTGAATCGAGAGTTACCGAGTACGCCAAATAAAACCCGGCAGCAGGGCTGCATGGAGTAAACTTGAGCATGAAAATAAAAGTCTTATGGATGAAGATACATTACATTCATAAGACTTTTTTGTTTCATGGGAAATTGCGTCCTATGAAACAAAAAAATGCTCCGCGAGGATGCACACTCGCGCGAAGCAGAAACATGTCGCAAGCGACCGCGCGAGACGCCCGAATGTGCCAAGGCACATTCTTTACATCTTTTTTGAGAGAGAAAGAAATACAGAAAAATACAGGTTTTTTTCATGAAGTGGAAAACGGAAACTCTGTTTTTCGGACAGACTGAAAATTTGCATGAGCAGGGTAAAATAAAGGGTCGTGAGCGTGAAGGCAGGCGGAGAAATTTTGCTTGCAAACTGTCCAAAAGACGAGTATTATAGCATGATAGAGTTGAAAAATAGTGATTATTTAGCAGCTTCATGCATTTATTGTGGCGTAATGGTAAGAAGATTGAACCGTTATCAAGATGCTGAATAAAAAGCCAGATGTGGCTGTTGGAAAGAGTAGCTGCAGTCAGACAACAAATGGAGGATCATCCGGCAGGGAAGTGCCGGATGGCAGATGGAGGGAGACAAAGATTATGGCGAAAATTGGTTTTATCGGAATGGGAAATATCGGCTATGCGATCATGCGAAGCCTGCTGAACAAATATAAAACGGAAGACATCACTTTTACGGATTTGAACCGCCGGAGAGTGGCACAGATAGAGAAAGAGACAGGTGTCAAGGCGGTTGACACAAACCAGGATTGTGCGGAAAATGCAAAATATATCGTATTAGCTATAAAACCGCAGTTTTATGACAATGTACTGGCAGATATCAAGGACCATGTAACGAAAGAAAATATTATTATTTCGATTGCACCGGGTATCACGATTGACAGTGTCAACGAGAAGCTGGGCGGTGACCGCCGTATCGTGCGTGCGATGCCGAACACGCCGGCGCTGATCGGCGAGGGTATGACAGGTGTCTGCTACGACAAGAAGCTGTTTGAAGAGACAGAAAAGCAGATGATCAGCAATTTCTTTGAATCTTTTGGTATGATGGAGATCGTTCCGGAATATATGATGAATGCGGTTGTATGTATCAGTTCCAGTGCACCGGCATACATCTATATGTTCATCGAGGCGCTGGCAGATGCGGGCGTTAAGTACGGCATGCCGCGAGATGTGGCTTACCGGATGGCGGCGCAGGGCGTTGTCGGCAGTGCGAAGATGGTACTCGAGACCGGCAAGCATCCGGGCGCACTCAAAGATGATGTCTGCTCGCCGGGCGGCACGACGATCTACGCGGTCAGCGTCCTGGAGGAGTATGGTTTGCGGAATGCGGTTATCAAGGCATGTGACGCATGCTATGAGAAGTGCATCGACCTGAAATAGTGAAAAAATGTTGAAAAAGAACCCAGAAGGAACCTGGACATAAGGGTGAGGAAATATGGAACAGAAAGTAGAAAAGCAGGCATCGCTGGAGTCCGTGCCGGTCAAACGTCTGAAACGAGAGTTAAAATATCAGGGAACCATCTTGAAAATGTACGAAGATACCGTCGAGGTAAACGGACATCAGGCAAAATGGGATTTTATCCATCATGACGGCGCGGCAGCGGTGCTTCCGGTTACGGAGGATGGAAAGATTCTCATGGTGCGTCAGTACCGCAATGCGCTGGACCGCTATACACTGGAGATTCCGGCTGGTAAGCTGGATTCGCCGGATGAGGCGAAGATTGACTGCGCGTACCGCGAGCTGGAGGAGGAGACGGGCTACCGTTGTGACCATCTGGAATATCTGATGAGCGTCAACACAACAATCGCGTTCTGTGATGAGGCGCTGGATATTTTTCTGGCACGCGATCTCAAGAAAACCCATCAGCATCTTGACCCGGACGAGGAGATTGAGGTAGAGGCGTGGGAACTTTCCGACCTTTTGAAACGGATCTACGCAGGAGAGCTGACGGATGGAAAGACTGTGTCCGCGATTCTGGCGTATGCCTGCAAAGCAGGACAGAAGTAAAAATAAGGATCAGCAAAGCACTGTGAGCATCTGTGATGAAATAAATATATGGATTAAACGCTGAAAGACGCATGAAGCTAACAGCATATAGAGGCAGATATAAAGGCATATTATAAAAAACACTGAATACAGATAAGGTAACAAAGGAATAGGCAGGGATTGTATGTGAAAAGGAGATTCCGGCTTCCGGCTTTAAGTACCTGGGATGTATCAGTGTTTTTTTGGATCCTTGGGATTGTATTGGGGACGATAGCAGCCGTTTGTTTTCAAATTTCGTCCGGGAGCGGACATGCCGGGCTGGAAAGTGTGCTGGCAGCGAGGCTTGGACAAGAAATTGGAGATCTATCGGGTGCCGGGTGGCATCTAAACGCCGGAATGAAGGCAGCCAGCCGGGGAACTTTGTTTTTTCAGGTCTGGCTGCAGCGGTCAGGGATGGCGCTGATGCTGTGGCTGGCAGGTATGACGCCGGTCGCATGCCTGGCTGCGTGGGGTGCTTGTCTCGTCTTAGGTCTGGAGCAGGCATGGCTGCTGGCAGGATTTACTGGCTGGGGCGGTTTTTGGGGACTGCCTGTATTTGTGGCGACGTTATTTCCACAGGTGGTGTTTTATATTCCTGTGTTCTGGCTGCTTCTTTCCTGGGCGCTTGCAAAGGAGAGGCGGATACGGACGGCTGGATTTTTAATCCTTTTATTGGTGCTGGGGATGGGAACTGCGCTGGAAGTGTGGCTGAATCCTGGTTTTGTATCATTACTGGTCTCACACTGCCCATTTTAATGGGGCTGTCCGAATAAAAATATAATTCAAAATTTACAACATATGGGGGTGAAAAAAGTGGACGCACCATATGTTGTATTTTTATGTAAATCAGTCGAAAAATGTAGGAAAAGTGGGGAAAATTATGTTTGATTTTATAGGAAAATGTAGATATAATGATACCTGCGGACGATAAAAGCCCTGTTTGTGGAGAAGAAGGTAAGTTGCAGATAGGGTGAGAAAACCTCAGGAGAATGGATGGTTCAGATGGAGGAATCGATAGGATTGCCGCGAAACGATATCTGCCCCGCAGGCTGGGGCTTTGGCAGAAAATGCCGTGAATAAAAGAATGGCGGAAATGGTTACGAGAACAGATTGGGGAAGTATGAGAGGGGAAGTAGACAGATTTGAACAGTACCTGCGGGAGGTAAAACAGGCATCGGAAAATACCGTACAGTCATATCGGAGAGATCTGATGCAGATGATTACTTATCTGGAGGAGAAAGAGATCCGGGAGGCGGCGAAGGTGACAAAGACCAGCCTGCATGGATATATTCTTCATATGGAAGAGCAGGGAAAGGCGGCTACCACCATTTCGCGGATGATGGCGGCGATAAAAGCTTTTTTTAATTATGAATGTATGCAGGCGCGCATCCGGCGGAACCCGGCGGAGAGTCTGCATGCGCCGAAAGTAGAGAAAAAGGCGCCGGTGATCCTGAGTGTCGATCAGGTATCGGCGCTTCTGGCACAGCCATCCGGGCAGACACCGAAGGAGATTCGGGACAAGGCGATGCTGGCTCTTTTATATGCGACCGGAATCCGGGTGTCAGAGCTTATAGGGATCCAGATGGAAGATATCAATATGAACATTGGATTTCTGGTCTGTCGCGACGGGGAGAGGGAGCGGACGATCCCATTTGGACGTTCGGCGAAAGCAGCGCTGGAGGAGTATTTGGAACATGCGAGAAACGAGCTGCTGCGTGGAAAGGGATCGGACTATTTCTTTGTCAACTGTACAGGCGGCGCGATGAGCCGGCAGGGATTCTGGAAGATTATCAAATATTACGGCGAGAAAGCCGGGATTGAGGAAGATATCACGCCGCACACGCTGCGCCATTCCTTTGCGGCGCACCTGATTGCGAGAGGTGCAGACATGCGGGCGGTTCAGACGATTCTTGGACATTCGGATATGGCGACGACGCAGATGTATGCGGCGTACCGGGAAGATTGAAAAATATCATATAAATTATAAAAATAAAGCACCTGTTTTGTGAAAGACTTGACAAAACAGGTGCTTTATTATATACTTTAGTGGTTTAAAGCGCAAACGTTTAACGCGGATGAGGAAATGTGAAGGAGAAAGACAATGGAGCAAGTACATTTAAAGTACGGAACGTCGGCGGTCGATTTTGAGATTGACGGTGCGAAGAGTGTAAAATACCTGTATGAAAATAAGATGCGGGTCATTGAAGATATAAAAGCAGAATTTTTGCATTGTGTGACGGATGGTGTGATTGGCACGAAGCCGTTAAAGGAATTGATTGCACCGACCGATCCGGTTACGATCGTGATCAGTGATATGACGCGTTTCTGGATGCGTCAGGACGTGATTTGCGAGCTTCTGGTAAAATATCTGCACGATGAGATGGGCGTGGGATATGACCAGATTGCGGTTGTGGTTGCACTGGGAACACACCGCAAGAATACGGCGGAGGATCGCAGAAAACTTGCAAGCGAGTTTGTCTACGACCATGTAGCGAGCGTGACTGACCATGACTGCGATGCGCCGGATCTGGTATACATCGGTACGACGTCCTTCGGAACGCGTGTATCGGTCAATCCGCTGGCAGTCGGCAGAAAGGTCATCTGCATCGGCGGTACGGTGCACCATCTGATGGCAGGCTACGGCGGCGGAAGAAAGAGCATCGTTCCAGGTATTGCTTCCCGTGAGACGATCCGCATGAACCATGAGCGTGCGCTGGATCCGGAGAAACCGATGACGGATGTGCGTGTCGGCAGCGGTCTGGTGGAGAACAACCCGATCAACCTGGATATGCGCGAGGCAGGTGCCATGGTACATGTTACATTCGGTATTAATATCGTGGTAGATACATCTTCCCGCCACAGCGGTTTATTCTGTGGTGAGTTTGACAAGGCATGGCAGGCAAGCTGCAGTTATGTACAGAAGGGATACGGACTGCCGATCGACTATCAGGCAGATGTCGTAATTGCAAGCTGCGGCGGTTTCCCGAAGGATCTGAATTTTTATCAGTCCACCAAGACGCTGTTTAACGCATCGAGAGCGGTCAAAGAGGGCGGTACACTCATTATGCTGGCGGAATGCCCGGAGGGAAGCGGTTCAAAGGATTTCTTCGACTGGATTAAGCCTCTCTCTAAGGGATGCCTGGATGAGGCACTGCGTGCGTCTTTCACCATCGGCGGCTATATTTTCTACGCAGCCTGCGAGTCCATCCGTCGTTCAAAGACGCTGCTTCTGTCTTCCATGGAGCCGGAGCTGGTTCGGGATATGGGCGTAAGATCGTTTAAAGATATGAAGGATCTGCTGGCAGAGGTAGACTTTAACGGAAAAGATGTATATGTAATTCCGTACGGCGGAAGCGTGCTCCCGCAGACAAAGGAAGCCTACGAGCGTATTTGCCGCGAGGCAGAGGAAAATGGAGGCGCGAAGTAATGAATATTCCGCTGCTAATTGTTATTTTATATGTGCTTCTGCTGTTTGGCATCAGTATCTATGTCTCTTACAGCCAGAAAAAGGATTCAGAGAACTTCCTTTTATATAAAGGAAAAAATAATGCGTTTGTTGTGGCAGCTAGTATCGCGGGTCTGGCGATCGGCGGCGCTTCGACGATCGGTATCGCGGAGAACGCGTTTACCGTGGGGCTGTCGGCAGGCTGGTATGATACAGCATGGGCGATTGGCGCGGTTGTTTCTTCTATGCTGGCAGTCCGTTACCTGCGTAGAAGCCAGTACACGACCATCAGCGGTCTTGTAAGGGACCTCTACGGCACAAAAACGAGCTTTATCATGGTCATTGCCATGTGTATCATCCAGTCAGGCATCATCGCCCTGCAGTACAAGGCGGGCGGCTCGATTCTGGCATCGCTTCTGCCGGATATTTTCACGGTTCAGAGCGGTACGTTCTTCTCTTTCCTGATCTTCATGCTGGTAGCAGTGATCGGTGGTATGGGAAGTGTTTCTTTGACAAATGTACTGAATCTGGTACTGATCTATGTCGGCGTTATCCTGGCGGCGGCGCTGGTTCTCTGGAACCACAGCGGCTGGGAGGCGATTGACGTACTGACGAAAGCTGACCCGGACACACCGTACCTGAGCCTGACAGCTGGTATGGGCTGGATGGGGATTTTGAGCTGGATCGTCGTTATGCTGGGTAATACAAACTCCGTTCAGGGCGTTGTCCAGATCGGTCTGACCGGCAAGAGCGACCGCTCGGCAACAGTTGGATTCATCGTTGGCGCGATCCTGATGGTTCCGGTTGGATTTATCTGTGCGCTGCTCGGTGTAGCGAGCCGTGCGCTTCTGCCGGATGCAGAAGCATCGGTGGCACTGCCGATGATCCTGATGAGCATTCCTCCGGTACTTGGCGGCATCACGCTGTCCGGTCTGTGGGCGGCTGATATGGGAACCGGCTGCTCCATGATTATCGGCCTGGCGACGACCGTCAGCACGGATATTATCGGAAAGATTCCGGGTGTTTCGCTGAATGATCGTCAGAAACATATTTTAAATAAGGTAATCGTTGTACTCAGCAGTTTGGTTACCTACCTGATTGCAACTCAGATGGGCGCGATTTTAAGCGCGATGCAGAAAGCGCTTTCTCTGGCGATCGGTACTTCGTTTATCGTCATCGGCGGTCTGCTGTGCCCGAAATTCTCCAGCCGCAAGGCAGGTTTCTGGACCATCATGGCTTCGATTGTGTCGATCGTGGCATGGAATATGGTTCCGGCGCTTGTTCCGGTATTTAAGAATGTTGGATTCTTTATGCTGGCAGTCTGCGGGGCTGTGTTTATTCTGATTAGTCTGGTGGATCCGGAGAAGGTTAAACAGTAAGAGGCGTTTAATTTAAATAGAAGAGCCAAAAAAAATAGAAGAGTTTGTAACTGTTCAGTAGGTCTGCGCATTTACTGCGCTGACCGTACGAAAACATGGGTCAGCAGGCAAAAATCCCATTGCCGTAGGCAATTTTTAATGGATTTTTGCGCGTGACTGTGAAGGTACTGAACAGTTACAAGAGTTTAAAGTAAAAAAGAACGTCAAATCCAAGCGAAAAACTTAGAATTTGACGTTCTTTTTGCATATTTATATTCGATTCGATGCTACTCAACCGTCCCGGCGTCTTTGATATAGGAAATGAAACTCTTCTTGATCGAGGTCACGATTTCTTTGCATTGTGTATATTCTTCGCTGTCGCTGGCATACTGCTCGTCGTAGTGCGGATCCAGAATGAAGAGCTTGTTGCCGCAGAAGCCTAAGATGGTGCAGCCGTTTAAATCGCGGTAATGCGTGTCCTCAAATGCGAGAATGCGGAAGAGAAGTCCGCCTCCGTTGGCTTCATAGGCTGTTTTTTCATATACCTCGTAGGAATCCCCGCTCGGAACCATGATGAGTCTCGAAAATGCCTGGGATGGAAGTTTGAATGAAAAATCGTCGGTAATTACTTTGGAGCCGGTCAGCTCGATGGAGAGGTTGTCCGGGTCCTCCTGAGAAAAACTCACAACCTGTGCGGAATAATCAGCTGCATAAGACGGCATCACGTAGAGAGCCGCAGCCAGAGCCGCGCAGAGGAATAATTTCGATTTCATCCTGAGATCTCCTTTTAGTCTGTCTTTTTGTTCCACTATATAGAAGATAGGCTATGGAATCCACAGCCTATCTTAAACTCCATATAAATTTATTATAGCACAGACGTCTTTAAAAGTCAGCTGGAAATTTTATCCAAAATCAATCCAAAATCATCCAATTCTTGACTCCTTTTTCCTTTCTGGCAGGTTCTTCTGTGCGGTGGAAAGCATCAGTTTGATACGGTTCAGCTGATTGACTTCGCTGGCCCCCGGATCGTAGTCTACGGCGATGATATTCGCCTCCGGATGGCTGGCGCGCAGTCCTTTGATGACGCCTTTTCCGACGATGTGGTTCGGCAGGCAGCCGAACGGCTGGGTGCAGATGATGTTCGTCGTGCCGCTGTGAATCAATTCCAGCATCTCACCAGTCAGGAACCATCCCTCGCCGGTCTGATTGCCGAGGGAAACGTAATGCTTCGCCATCGACGCCAGATCCTGAATCCGTGCAGGCGGAAGGAAATGTGTGCTGCGTTCCAGTTCGCGGCGGCAGGTGCGGCGGAAATACTCCAGCAGGGAGATTCCCATGTTGCACAGGTGTGCGGTGGAACGCTTGCCGCCCAGATTGTCGGCTTTGAAGTTGCTGTTGTAGAAGCAGTAAAGCAGGAAATCAAGCAGATCCGGCATTACAGCCTCGGCACCCTCGGCCTCCAGAAGCTCTACCACGTGGTTGTTTGCTAACGGGGAGAATTTTACCAGGATCTCGCCGACAATGCCAACCTTCGGTTTCTGGACATCGCGTCTCGGAAGTTCGTCGAAGTCATGGATAATACCGCGGATGTTGCGGTTAAACTCTGCCATGGATAAAGAGTGTTTCTGCAGCGATTTGATGCAGATTGCTTTCCATTTCTCATGCAGGGCATTGGCGGAACCGGCTTTTGCCTCGTATGGGCGGGTCGCATAGAGAACCCGCATGAAGAGGTCACCGTAGACAACCGCCTGCATTGCCTTGGTGAGAAGCGGCAGGGTAATCTTGAAGCCCGGATTCGTCTCCATGCCGTTGGCATTTAACGAGATAACCGGAATCTGCGGCATACCGGCGCGCTCTAAGGCACGGCGGATAAAGCCAATGTAGTTGGAGGCACGGCAGCCGCCGCCGGTCTGGCTCATAATAACGGCTGTATGCTCTAAGTCGTATTTGCCGGAGAGCAGCGCATCCATGATCTGACCAACTACGATCAGGGACGGGTAACAGGCGTCGTTGTTGACGTACTTAAGTCCTGTGTCGATAGCAGTACGGTCGGAGTTCTGCAGCACCTCCAGGTTGTAACCACAGCTTCGGACCGCCGGTTCGATGAGGTCGAAATGGATCGGCGACATCTGCGGGCAGAGGATCGTGTAGTTTTTCTTCATTTCCTTCGTGAAATAAACACGGCTGTATGCGCTGGAAACGATCGGTTTATGGTAGTGGCGCATCTCGCGCACGCGGATCGCGGCGATTAAGGAGCGCACACGGATACGTGCGGCGCCGAGGTTGTTGACCTCGTCGATCTTGAGCAGCGTATAAATTTTGCCAGAGCGGGTCAGAATATCATTGACCTGATCCGTAGTAACTGCATCCAGACCGCATCCGAAGGAGTTGAGCTGGATCAGATCCAGGTTTGGCTGTGTCTTCACATAGGAAGCTGCCTCGTAGAGGCGGGAGTGGTACATCCACTGGTCGGTGACGATCAGCGGACGGTCAACGCGTCCTAAATGGGAGACGGAGTCCTCGGTCAGCACGGCAAAACCGTAGGAAGTGATGAGTTCCGGAATGCCATGGTTGATCTCCGGATCTACATGGTACGGTCTGCCTGCCAGCACGATGCCGTGGTGTCCGGTTTCTTTTAACCAGGCGATGACTTCCTCGCCCTTCTTTTCCATATCCTGACGGGAGGCGATGAGTTCCTGCCATGCCTTGTGAGCGGCGGCGCGGATCTCCTTCTCCGGGATCGACTGATCCTTGGTAAATTCTTCGACCAGACGTTTTGTCAGGATTTCCTCATTTGTAAATGCCATAAACGGATTCCGGAAATGTACCTTGTGATCCGTCAGGGATTCTACGTTGTTTTTGATGTTTTCCGCGTAGGATGTGACCATCGGGCAGTTGTAGTGATTTCCCGCTTCCGGGGTTTCGTTGCGCTCGTAAGGAACGCACGGATAGAAAATGTAGGTCAGTCCCTGGCGGATCAGCCATTCGATATGACCGTGCGCGAGTTTTGCCGGGTAGCATTCGGATTCGCTCGGGATCGATTCAATACCAAGTTCGTAGATCTGTCTCGTCGATTTTGGGGACAGAACGGTGCGGTAACCTAGTTCCTTGAAAAAGACCGCCCAGAACGGGTAGTTTTCATACATATTCAGGACACGCGGGATGCCGACGGTACCGCGCGGCGCCAGATCGGCGGTCAGCGGTTCATAATCGAACATACGGTGGTATTTATAGTCAAATAAGTTCGGAATGTCTTTTTTCTGTTTGTTGCCGCCCAGACCGCGCTCACAGCGGTTGCCGGTAACGAACTGACGTCCGCCGTCGAAACGGTTGATCGTCAGGACACAGTGGTTTGTACAACCCTGGCAGCGCGCCATCGTCGTCTTGTAGGTCAGGCTTAAGATCTTGTCGATCGGCAGCATCGTGGTTGTCTTGGAAGCATCGTAGCGCTCACGGGCAATCAGAGCTGCACCGTAGGCACCCATGATACCGGCGATGTCCGGGCGGACTGCCTCACAGCCGGAGATCTTCTCAAAACTGCGGAGAACCGCATCGTTGTAGAAGGTACCGCCCTGCACGACCACGTGTTTTCCGAGGTCGGAGGCATTGGTAATCTTGATAACCTTAAACAGGGCATTTTTGATGACGGAGTAAGCCAGTCCGGCAGAAATATCTGCGACGGAAGCTCCCTCTTTCTGCGCCTGTTTGACGTTAGAGTTCATGAAAACAGTACAGCGGGTACCGAGGTCGGTCGGATTTTTGGCAAAGAGCGCCTCTCTGGCAAAATCCTGTACGCTGTAATTTAATGATTTAGCAAATGTCTCGATAAAGGATCCGCAGCCGGACGAACAAGCTTCGTTGAGCTGTACGCTGTCTACGGTGCCGTCCTTGATCTTGATGCATTTCATATCCTGACCGCCGATATCGAGGATGCAGTCTACATCCGGCTCAAATGCCGCCGCTGCGTAGTAGTGGGAGATCGTCTCAACCTCGCCCTCATCCAGCATCAGGGCAGACTTTAAGAGCGCCTCGCCGTAACCGGTGGAGCAGGAATAAGCGATCTGTGCTTTCTCCGGAAGCTGGTCATGGATCTCCTGCATCGCACGGATCGCCGTCGCCAGCGGGCTGCCGTTGTTGTTGCTGTAGAAGCGGTATAGAAGAGAGCCATCCTCGCCGACGAGCGCCACCTTGGTTGTGGTGGAACCGGCGTCGATGCCGAGGTAGCAGTTGCCTTCGTAGGTCGCTAAATCACCTTTTTTGACATCATGGCTTGCATGGCGTGTCTTAAAATCTTCATAGTCGGCTTCATCCGTAAAGAGGGGTTCCATCCGCTTTACCTCGAAATCCATCTTGATGCCATGGGACAGCCGTTCGATCAGATCGTGCAGGCTGGCAGTCGTCTTCGGATCAGAGTTCATCGCCGCGCCGATCGCCGCAAACAGATGCGAGTGATCCGGGGCAATGACCTGGTCCGGTCCCAGATTCAGGGTGCGGATAAATGCCGCGCGCAGCTCCGGGAGAAAATGAAGCGGACCGCCGAGGAATGCAACATTGCCGCGGATCGGCTTGCCGCATGCCAGACCGCTGATGGTCTGGTTGACAACCGCCTGGAAAATGGAGGCGGACAGATCCTCTTTGGTTGCGCCTTCGTTGATGAGAGGCTGGATATCCGTCTTGGCGAAAACGCCGCAGCGTGCCGCGATCGGATAGATTGCCTTGTAATTTTTCGCGTACTCATTAAGACCGGATGCGTCCGTCTGAAGCAGCGAAGCCATCTGATCAATAAAAGAGCCGGTGCCTCCGGCGCAGATTCCGTTCATACGCTGGTCGATGCCGCCGGTAAAATAAATAATTTTCGCATCCTCGCCGCCAAGCTCGATGGCAACGTCGGTCTGCGGGGCATAATCCTTCAGGGATGTGGCAACCGCTACAACCTCCTGGACAAATGGAATGCCCAGATGCTTAGAAAGTGTTAAACCGCCGGAACCAGTGATGACCGGCTCGACGGTCAGTGCGCCAAGTTTCTCTTCACCCTCACGGAGCAGGTCCGCGAGCGTCTCCTGTATGTTTGCAAAATGACGTTTATAATCGGCGAAAAGAAGCTTACCGCCATCTTCAATAATAGATACTTTAACCGTTGTGGAACCGATGTCGATTCCTAATTTTTTACAGGAATTCATGTACAATCGGGGCAGTGCCCCTTCCCTCCTTTGTACTACACATGTATTCGGCTATACTTTAACATAGAATAAGGAAGAAAACAATTAGTAGGGTGCGTTAAAAAGATGCTAAAAATGACTAAAATTTGTTAATATTGCGCATAATGGGAGAATGTGCTCTGTACAAGGAAAGGCATTTTCTGCGTAAAAAATACCGCTTTTTCTGAGTTGGAATGCAGCCGTTACAGATCGCAGGCAGGCACTTCTGGAACCGAATGTGCCGTAAGATAACGTGGTGGAAGCGAGAATATAATTTGACAAAGAATCCGCCGCTCTCTATAATGAAAGGAAAACGGCAAAGGATGTGAATTATGAATTTTTTTAGAAAATTAGAGCGCAAATTCGGTCGGTTTGCGATCCCGAATCTGATGTACTATATCATCATGATGTATGCGGCTGGATTTGTGATGAGCCTGTTTAATCCGTATTTTTACGTGCAGTATCTGGCGCTTGATGCAGCGGCGATCCTGCGGGGACAGGTATGGAGAATCGTGACCTTTCTCGTATGCCCGCCTCAGTCGGGCGTCCTCTTTGCGCTGCTCGCGATGTATCTCTATTATTCGATTGGATCGACGCTGGAGCGCGTGTGGGGTACCTTCCGATTTAATATGTTTTTCTTTATGGGCGTGCTGGGACACATCATTGCGGCATTCCTGGTGTACGGTGTGACCGGCTTTTCGGTGCCAATGTCCCCGTATTACTTAAATGAATCGCTGTTTCTGGCGTTTGCCTGCACCTTCCCGGAAATGCAGTTCCTTCTGATTTTCATTCCGATCCGGGCGAAATACCTTGGAATGATGTACGGAGCGCTTCTGGTCTACAGCTTCTTAACGGGTGGCATTATCGCGAAAATTGAGATTGTTGTTTCGATGCTCAATTTTATCATTTTCTTCCTGATGACGCGTAACTACCGGAAGATCAGCCCGAAAGAGGCGGTTCGCAAGCAGAAGTTCAAAAACGAGATGCAGAAAGCGCAGATTCAGAAAATTTCCCTGACCCGCCACAAATGCGCGGTTTGCGGACGTACCGAGAAGGACGATCCGAACCTGGAGTTCCGCTATTGTTCGAAATGTGCGGGAAATATGGAATATTGCATGGATCACCTGTATACGCATAAACATGTGACGGAAGAAGAATTGAAAGATTCTAAATAGAATCGAGCGGTGGATTGTTTTTTTGCAGGGGATTTAAATAGGCTGGATGAAGCATACAAAAGAGGTTATAAATGATTCACTGATGGGAAAAATCTCGATAAATGACAGAATATGAGGAGGAATGACAGAATGAAAAAGACAAAGATTGTCTGCACAATGGGACCAAACACCGATAACCGGGAGATTATGAGGGAGTTGGCGTTAAATGGCATGGATGTCGCACGTTTTAACTTTTCGCATGGCGATCATGCGGAGCATAAACATCGTCTGGAGATTCTGGAGAGTGTGCGCGAGGAGCTGGGGATTCCGATCGCATCGCTTCTGGATACCAAGGGACCGGAAATCCGTACCGGCAAATTAAAAGATGGAAAGAAAGTGACGCTGAAAGAGGGCGATCTGTATACGCTGACGACCGAGGAGATCGTGGGTGATGAGACACGCGGCTACATCAACTATGCGGGGCTGGCGGAGGATGTAAAGCCGGGTGACCGCATTCTGATTGACGATGGTCTGATCGAGCTGCACGTGCGGGAGGTCAATGGAACAGATATCGTCTGCCGGATTGAAAATGGCGGCGAGCTGGGCGAGAAGAAGGGTGTCAATGTACCGGGGGTACGTGTCAAGCTTCCGGCACTGACCGATAAAGATAAGGAAGACATTCGTTTCGGCGTGGATGCAGGCTTTGATTTTGTGGCGGCTTCGTTTGTCCGCAATGCCGATGCGATCCGCGAGATCCGGGAGATTCTGGATGAAAAAGGTTCTGCCATGCAGATTATCGCGAAAATCGAGAATGAAGAAGGAATTGAAAATATTGATTCCATCATTGAGGCGAGCGACGGCATCATGGTAGCCCGCGGCGATATGGGCGTGGAGATTCCGGCAGAGAAAGTTCCGCACATCCAGAAGATGATCATCCGCAAATGTAACCTGGCGTGCAAGGTCGTTATCACGGCGACCCAGATGCTCGATTCAATGATCCGCAACCCGCGTCCGACGCGTGCCGAGGTATCGGATGTGGCGAATGCAGTGTACGAGGGAACTGATGCGGTCATGCTGTCCGGAGAAACGGCGATGGGAAGTTACCCGATCGAGGCAGTCCGCATGATGAGCCAGATCGCCGAGGAGTCGGAGAAATATCTGGATTATATGTTCTACCAGAGAAGAAAGGTATCGGCAGAAAATCTTCGAAATATATCCAATACGGTATGTTATTCATCCGTAGCGACCGCCTCCGATCTGGAAGCGCCGGTCATTGTGGCTCCGAGTGTCAGCGGATTTACGACGAGAATGCTTTCGAAATGGCGTCCGAAAGCATTGATCGCGGGACTTTCCCCGAGCATGACGGTTGTCCGCCAGATGCAGCTCTACTGGGGTGTTAAGCCGTTCCATGCAAAACGCGCTGAATCGACGGATGCACTCTTATTTGCATCGGTGGAACTGCTGAAAGAGAAAGGTATCGTCAAAGAGGGTGAAATTGTGGTTGCAACCGCGGGTGTGGTGACACGTGCCAACCGCCATGAACCGGTAGCCGATACGAATATTATGCGTGTAATTGTGGTAGAGTAGAAACTGGATTCTGCGCCTGAATCTGTGCCCGGTTCATAGATGTATCTGGAAAATGATACAATTTGTCCGGAGTTTGTGTCCTGGCGGAGAAAACGAGAAAAAATACCGCCCATTTGTGGGCGTTTTTCGGGAAATCAGTTGATAAAACACGGGTTTTGGTGTATAAATAGTAGCAGGACAAAGAAGTCTGGGCGTGCCGGGAGTAGTGTATGTTCCCGGTAGTCCAGACTTTTAGGTTTTATATGTAGATTTTAGTTCGGAGGATGTAAAAGTGGAGAAGAAACCATTTGTAACACGGGAGCAGCTGGAGGAGATCAAGAAAACATACCCGACACCGTTCCACTTGTATGATGAAAAGGGAATCCGCGAGAATGGCGAGCGCCTGATGCGTGCATTTTCCTGGAACAAGGGATTCAGAGAGTATTTTGCTGTAAAGGCAACACCGAATCCATTTGTAATTGATATTTTAAAGAAACTTGGATGCGGCGTGGACTGCTCTTCGCTGACAGAGCTTATGATGGCAAAGGCGATGAAGTACGATGGCGAGAAGATCATGTTCTCCTCCAACGATACACCGCCGGAGGAGTTCAAGATGGCTGCCGAGCTGGGCGCGATCATCAACCTTGATGATTTTACGCACATTGATTTCCTGGAGAAGACGATCGGTTATATTCCGGAGACGATCAGCTGCCGTTACAATCCGGGCGGACTGTTCAAGATCAGCAATGATATCATGGACAACCCAGGCGATGCGAAATACGGTATGACAACCGAGCAGCTATTTGAGGCATTCAGGGTGTTGAAAGCAAAAGGTGCGAAACATTTCGGTATCCATGCCTTCCTTGCAAGCAATACGGTTACAAATGAGTATTATCCGATGCTTGCGAAGGTATTGTTTGAGGTGGCGGTCAAGCTGAAAGAAGAGACCGGCGCAGATATTAAATTTATCAACCTGTCTGGCGGCGTTGGCATTCCTTACCGCCCGGATCAGGAGCCGAACGATATCTTTGCAATCGGCGAGGGCGTCCGCAAGGTTTATGAGGAAGTTCTGGTTCCGGCTGGCATGGGCGATGTAGCGCTTTATACAGAGATGGGACGTTTCATGCTGGCGCCGTATGGCTGCCTTGTGACAACGGCAATCCATGAGAAACACACCTATAAAGAGTATATTGGTGTGGACGCGTGTGCAGTCAACCTGATGCGCCCGGCGATGTACGGCGCATACCATCACATCACGGTCATGGGAAAAGAGAACGAGCCGTGTGACCACAAATACGATGTAACTGGTTCCCTGTGCGAGAACAATGATAAATTTGCGATTGACCGGATGCTTCCGAAGATCGATATGGGCGATATCCTTGTCATCCATGATACCGGCGCACATGGTTTTTCGATGGGCTACAACTACAACGGAAAGCTGCGCTCGGCTGAACTGCTCCTGAAAGAGGATGGTTCCGTGGAGATGATCCGCCGGGCAGAGACACCGAAGGATTATTTTGCGACCTTTGATTTCTGTGATCTGTTTAAGGATGTACAGTAAAAAATAGCGTTAAATTAATATAATGCAGGAAAGACGATTTTTATTGCATCGAAATGGTGAATCTTAAGAATTTCTTCATAATTTATTTAAAGAGAATACAAACATTTTGGAGATAGGCATGATATACTATAACCATAATAAATGCATGATACAAAAGATTTAATCCTTTAACCTTTTTGAAATCCGAATTCCTAACGAAAAAAAGTCCGGCGGAGCTTTTCCACCGGACTTTTTTCTGCATATTTCTATATTTTACAATCCTTCAGCAATTTCATACAGCAGACGCTCGGAATCCTCCCATCCCAGACACGGGTCGGTGATGGATTTTCCGTAGATGTGTTCGCCGACTTTCTGGCTGCCTGGTTCGATGTAGCTCTCGATCATGACGCCTTTGACGAAGTTACGGATATCGTCGGAGTGACGACGGCTGTGGAGTACTTCCTTGACGATACGGATCTGCTCCATGTATTTTTTGTTGGAGTTGGAGTGGTTTGCATCGATGATACAGGCCGGATTCTTCAGATCACGCTCGTTGTAGAGGTCTAAGAGCAGCTTCAGGTCTTCGTAGTGGTAGTTCGGCAGGCACTGGTCATGCTTGTTGACAGCACCACGCAGGATGGTGTGGGTCAGCGGGTTGCCCTGTGTTTTTACTTCCCAGCTGCGGTAGATGAACTCATGACCGTGCTGTGCTGCGTGTACGGCGTTCAGCATGACGGAGAGTGCGCCGCTGGTCGGGTTCTTCATGCCGACCGGTACGTCGATGCCGCTGGCAACGAGGCGGTGCTGCTGGTTCTCAACGGAACGTGCGCCGACTGCAACATAGGACATAACGTCGGAAAGGTAGGTCAGGTTTTCCGGGTATAGCATCTCGTCTGCAGTCGAGAAGCCGGTTTCTTCGATCACACGCATATGAAGTTTGCGGATCGCGATCAGACCCTGATATAAGTTTGGCTTACCTTCCGGATTTGGCTGGTGTAAAAGTCCCTTATAGCCGTCACCGGTTGTTCTTGGTTTGTTGGTGTAGATTCTAGGAACCAGAATCAGTTTGTCCTTCACTTTCTCCTGTACCTTGGCAAGGCGGTTTACATAATCAATAACCGCATCTTCCCGGTCAGCAGAGCACGGACCAATGATGACAAGAAACTTGTCGCTGTCGCCTGTAAAGACGTCACGGATAGCAGCGTCCTTTTGAGCTTTTTCTGCGGCCAGCTCCGGTGCCAGTGGAAACTGTGCACGAATCTCGTCCGGGGTCGGCAGCTTGCTGACATATTCAAATCCCATGAGTTTCATCCTCCTGTATTGTCTAAAAGATTTTCACACTTTAAAGCGTATGATGTTTATTATAGTATAGAAAAATCAAATCATCAATAGGTTGAAGGAAAAGAATTTTATTTCTTTTATGCTATTTTTATGCAGCTTTTATTAAATAGACCGTAGTCTATAAAAATGGTTGACGTATTTATTAAAAAAGTGTAGAATATATTCCATATCAGCAATATTTAATTTTAGTTTGATATAGTTCCATATGAAAACGGAACCGTTCATGCCTCGATTGACTGAGAGCAAGGGCACGACGGTCACTGTTTTTGTACAAATCCCGCACAAGCGGGAGCAGCGTTTGTTTGTTTGGTGCTGCATATGTTTGCGTGTTTTCCGAGAAAAACAGAGCATTTGGCAGAAATCTGGCATTTCATTCGTCCCTATTATCTGGGGACGTTTTTTTGTGTCATAGGAAATTCCTTGAAATTTCCTATGACACAAAAAACGTTCAGATGAATGCATACAGCCGACAAAAATGTGGAAAAATAAGATACTTATTTTAGGAGGAGAGCGCAGTATGAAAGGATATAAAAAGCTGATGGATATTGTGGCGATGGTTGAGAAAACCGTGCTGGTAGTCACGATGATCCTGATCCTTGTACTGACGGTGGGAAATGTATTTTCCCGTAAGGTAATTCACCAGTCCTGGTCCTTTACAGAGGAGCTGGTTGTTGCCATTTTCGTATTAATTACGTTGCTTGGCGCGGCGCTGTCTGCGCGTGAGGGCGGACTGGTAGGCTTAAATCTGGTAACAGAGCGTCTGCCGAAATCGGCAAAGAAGCCGGTCATGATTCTGATTACGATCTTTTCGGTTCTCTTTATGGGAATCTTATTTTACTATGGCATGGACAAGGTACTGGCGCAGCTTGCGAACCAGAAACGTACCTTTGTGCTGAACTGGCCGGAGTGGATCTTCTGGTCCTTTGTACCGATCGGTTCGGTGTGCATGATTCTTCATTTTATCGAGTTCTGTCTCGATGTGTGTACGAAAAAGGAGGACAAATAAATGGTTAGCGCAGTTCTTTTTATTACCTTTTTCGTATTATTAGTGCTGAATGTGCCGATCGCCGTCTGTCTGGGACTTTCTTCCGCGGCGGCGATCCTGTATTCCGGTACTTCTTTAACGATTGTAGCGACGAATATTTACTCCGGCATCAGTAAATTCCTGCTGCTGGCGATTCCGTTTTTCGTATTATCTGGAAATATCATGGCGAAGGCGGGAATTTCCACGCGCCTGATCCGTTTCGTTGACACCTGTGTCGGTCACAGAAAAGGCGGCATTGCGAATGTGTGTATCATCGTAGCCTGCTTCTTCGGCGCGATCTCCGGTTCCGGTCCGGCGACGGTAGCGGCTCTGGGTGCGGTCCTGATTCCGGCGATGGTAGAGCGGGGCGGTTTCTCTGCAGCGTTCTCGACGGCATTGATGGCAACTTCCAGTTCCATCGCGATCGTCATCCCGCCGAGTATCGCGTTTGTTGTATACGCGTCGATCACGGGTGTTTCCATCGGAGATATGTTTATGGCAGGTATCATCCCGGGTATCCTGATGGGTCTGGCTCTGGTAGTTGTCGTTATGCTGGAGGTACGCCGCAATCATGTCGTGCCGTCCAACGTAGAGAAGGCATCCGCAAAAGAGCGCTGGAACGCATTTAAGGATGCATTCTGGGGATTTTTGATGCCGATCATCATTCTGGGTGGTATCTACGGAGGCTTTTTTACACCGACCGAGGCGGCAGCCGTATCCGTCGTGTACGGTCTGTTTGTCGGCATGGTTATTTATAAGGAAGTAAAATTTAAAGACCTGTGGGAAATTCTGATTGATTCGGCAAAGACCACCGGCGGCATCATGCTGATCGTGGCGTGTGCGTCGCTGTTCTCCTTTGTCTGCACCCGTTTCGGTATTTCGACGGCTGCTTCCGAACTGTTAGCAAGAGTGGCAGGCAACCAGTTTACTTTCTTGCTGATTTGTAACATTATTTTCCTGATCGCAGGCTGCTTTATTGATGCAAACTCTGCGATGTACATTTTCATCCCGATCATGCTGCCGGTCTGCAAGGCACTGGGCTACAACGTGATCGCATTTGGTATCATGGCAACGGTCAACCTGGCAATTGGTCAGGTAACACCTCCGGTCGGTGTCAACCTGTTTGTCGCGATCGGCATCAAATTAAGAGATGGTATTCGCGTAACGCTGCAGGAAATTTCCAGGGCAGTCGTTCCGATGGTAGCCGCTTCCATTGCTGTTTTACTGATAATTACATATATTCCGCAGATTTCGACCTGTCTGCCGGCGGCACTGGGAAGTGCGGCAGCCATTGAAAATGACGAGACAGTCGGAGGCGACAGCGGAACCACTCAGACAGACAATGACGATTTCAACACGATCGGCGATTACAGCGATCTGGATTGGGCGGATATGACCTGGAACTTTACGTGTTCCACAACCGAGACAAGCACCTGGGCACAGGCGGGACGTAAGTTTGGCGAGCTCATGGAGCAGGCGACCGGCGGCAAGGTCAAAGTAGATGTTTACGCAGCCGATCAGCTGACCGGTGGAAACCAGTCTGAGGGCATTCAGGCACTGATGAACGGCGATCCGGTGCAGATTTCGATGCACAGCAACCTGATTTATTCGGCATTTGACCCGCGGTTCAATGTTGTATCACTGCCGTATCTGTTTGATTCAGTTGAGACAGCGGATACAGTCTTAGATGGTCCGGCGGGCGACAAGCTGGTTGAGATCCTGGAAAGCTATGGCCTGCATTGTATGGGTATGGCGGAGAATGGTTTCCGTCAGCTGACCAACAGCGAACATCCGGTTCATTCCGTGGAAGATATGAAGAACCTGAAACTGCGTGTAGCTGGTTCGAACCTTCTGATGAAGTGCTATGAGCTGTGGGGCGCCGATGCGACCAATATGAACTGGTCCGAGACGTATACGGCGCTGCAGCAGGGCACGGTAGACGGGCAGGAGAACCCGCTTCCAGCGATTGATGCGGCGAGTGTACAGGAAGTACAGAAATATGTTTCCCTGTGGAACGCAAACTATGACTGTCTGTTCTTCTGCATCAACCAGAAGCTGTATGACAGCCTGACGCCGGAGCAGCAGGCGGTTGTTGATGAGGCAGGCCGTAAGGCGGTTGCTTACGAGCGTGAGATCAACCGTGCAGGCGATGAGGAGATTCTGGATCGTTGGCAGACTAAGAACGGTGTTGAAGTGCTGAAATATGAGGATCTCGACATCGAATCCTTTAAGAAAGCAGCTGAGCCGGTAACGGAATGGTTTATCGGAGAACTGAAAAACCAGGGCTTTGATGATGCAGAGGATCTGGTAAACACCTTTACTGAAAATGCGGCTAGTGCAGTTAAGACGGCGGGCATTGAAAATTCTTCTGCTTATCAGGTAGAAGATCATAGTGACCTGAACTGGCCGGAAATGACCTGGAACTTTACGTGTTCCACGACAGAAACCAGTACCTGGGCACAGGCAGGCCGCAAGTTTGGCGAGCTTATGGATCAGGCAACGGGCGGCAAGGTCAAAGTAGATGTTTACGCAGCGGATCAGCTGACCGGTGGAAACCAGTCCGAGGGCATCCAGGCGCTGATGAACGGAGATCCGGTGCAGATTTCGATGCACAGCAACCTGATTTATTCGGCATTTGACCCGCGTTTCAACGTGGTATCGCTGCCGTATCTGTTTGATTCCGTGGAGGACGCCGATGCGAAGCTGGACGGCGAGGCTGGCCAGAAGATGGATGAGATTCTTTCTTCCTATGGTCTGCACTGCATGGGTATGGCGGAGAATGGTTTCCGTCAGCTCACTAACGGCGTGCGCCCGGTTCATTCCGTGGAAGATATGAAGAACCTGAAAGTGCGTGTGGCTGGTTCAAACCTTCTGATGAAGTGCTACGAGCTGTGGGGCGCCGATGCGACCAACATGAACTGGTCCGAGACTTACACGGCATTGCAGCAGGGTACGGTAGACGGTCAGGAGAACCCGCTTCCGGCGATTGATGCGGCAAGCGTACAGGAAGTACAGAAATACGTTTCCATGTGGAATGCAAACTATGACTGCCTGTTCTTCTGCATCAACCAGGATATTTACGACAGCCTGACACCGGAGCAGCAGGAAGTAGTCGATGAGTGCGGCAAACTTGCTGTTCAGTACGAGCGCGAGATCAACCGCGCAGGCGACGACGAGATCCTCTCCAGATGGCAGTCCAAGAATGGTGTCGAGGTCATCCCGTATGAGGATCTGGATATCGATTCCTTCAAGGCGGTTGTAGAACCAGTAACCGAGTGGTATATCGGGGAACTGAAAAAACAGGGTTATAAGGATGCGGAAGAGCTGGTTGCTGCATTCAAATAGGAAAATTAGAAGTTTGAAGTTAGAAGTTTGGTAAAATTGAATCATTGAGTTTGGTTTTCTGGCGGTTCTGGTCCTTGGGATCAGACCGCCAGATTGCGTATATGGAGAAATTTCCGTTACTGGGCACGTATGCGTGAACAGTAAGATGCCAAATATTTCAATGTAAATTTTCAATCGGGCAAATATTGTGGTTGGCAGTTTGATATGATAAGATAGTTGGTATTGGTGCGCTGAAAAGCGAGATAAAAAGGAAGAAAAGGAAAAATATATGGGATGTGTACATCTGTACTGCGGCGACGGAAAAGGAAAGACGACGGCGGCGATCGGTTTGGCGGTCCGGGCGGCAGGAACGGGAAAACAGGTAGTTGCTGCCCGCTTTTTAAAAACGGACCAGTCTGGGGAGGTGGAGATTTTAAAGCGGCTCCCGGAGGTGACGTTGATTCCCTGTGAAAAAACATTTGGATTCACGTGGAAAATGACCGATGAGGTGAAGCAGGAGGCAGCGGATTATTATAAAAGTATGTTTGAGACAGCGTGCCGTGAAGCAGTGAAGCGGTGTGGGGAAGCAGAAGAGAATGGTTCGAAAGCACCGGAGGAGAATAACTTCTGTGAAACCTGCGATGTTCTGCTGGTGTTGGACGAGGTCTGCGCTTCTCTTTCTTCGGGACTTTTGGAGCTGGCGGATATAGTGGATTTTCTGGATCACAGACCGGCGAATCTGGAAGTTGTGATGACGGGGCGGAAACCGCCGGAGGAGCTGCTTTTGCGGGCTGATTACGTGACAGAGATGGAAAAGATAAAGCATCCGTTTGACCGGAAAATCCTGGCGCGGCGGGGAATTGAATATTAGAGAGGGGACTCTGAATGGGATTTATAAAGAGAAAGCATCGTCCGGAGTACGCTGCAGTGCAGCGGGAATGGGCAATGTGGGGAAAACAGATGGAAAAAGCACTTCCGGGGTACGGGGAGCAGAATGAGACACTGCACTGGATGGTACGGATTCTGACGGGGGTGCGGGTTCTGTACTGCCTGTTTTATCTGATTATGACATTTGTCTATGGAATGGAGAAAACAAATGCGGTCATGACGCTTTTGGGACCGTTTATTTTTTATGGCTGGTATATGCTTATGCTGCGGGAGAGCCCGGTGCTTACGGTGTTGATGCTGATCGGGCGTGGGGCGAGTATCGTGTGGGGCGGCGTATCGCTGCTTCAGATGAGCTGGTGGCTGCCATTTCCGCTGGTTTTTATGCTGGTGATGGCGGCGGCAATCGAATTTATCGAGGCGGTATTCTGCATCTATATGCTGTTTAACCCGCTGGCACGGCACACAATCCGCTTAAACCGGGCATTTGCACGTGGAATGCGCGTACAGGTGCCGGATGAGGTGCGGGAATAGATGGCGGCGTATCGGAATGAAGCGGCGATACTGTACACGTATGCGTGAACAGTAACGAGGCGGCAGATGAAGAGGACAATGAGGAAGTCAAGTCTTGATTTTTACAGAATACTCTGATACAGTGGAGTCAAGACAGGATTCCGCCAACGGATCTTGTGGGACGTAGAAAAAGCATAGAAAAGAAAGAGGTAAAATATGGCAGATAATAAGAATATGACTCAGGAAGAGATCGACAACGGCGAGGAGATGACCGTGACCCTGACATTGGATGACGGCAGAGAGATTGAGTGTGTTGTTCTGACGATTTTCCCGGCAGGCGGTAAGGATTATATTGCCCTTCTTCCGATGGATGACATCGAGGCAGAGGACGGCGAGGTATATCTGTACCGTTACAGCGAGGATGAGAACGGACAGCCGAACCTGGAAAACATCGAGGACGACGATGAGTATGAGATCGTGGCAGATGCGTTTGACGAGCTTCTGGACGAGCAGGAATATGATGAGCTGGTCGGCGAGGACGAGCTGGATCAGTAATTAGGCAGGCAAAAGACAGGACGCCCAGGTACTTCGCAGGCAGAAACGGCGAGGCATCTGGGCGTTTTACATCTTTTCAGGGGTGGTACGATGGAACTGAAACAGGAGTTAAAGCTCAAACAGACCTTGTCCCAGAAAATGATACAATCCGCAAATATTCTTCAGATGGGGCAGATAGAACTGAAAGAGTACATAGAAGAGATGGCGCTGGAAAATCCGGTGGTGGATCTGGAAGAGCGGGAGCCGGAGAACGGACGGCTGGAAGAAAATGGAGAGCTGAACGAGAAAATCCGCAGACTTGAAGAACTTGCCAGCCTTGACCGCCAGAACCAGACCTATTATCAGGATGAGGAAGAAGAGGCGGGGCGATTAGAGCCGGGACGAAGTCAGGAGGGGCTTTTGGAATCACTTCTGGAACAGGCGTGTATGCTGCATCTGACGAAAAGAGAAGAAAAAATATTCCGCTATATGATCAAAAATCTGGATGCAAGCGGATATCTCAGCGTGAATTTTGGAGAACTCTGCGCTGGGCTGGGAATTGAGGAGACAGAAGGAGAACGGATCTGGAAAAATTTTGGCAGGCTGGAACCGTGTGGGATCGGGGCACGGTCGCTGAAGGAGTGTCTGTTGATGCAGCTGTCTTACCTGGCAGAGGACGGCGGCGCGGTGATTGATATTGTTCAGAATGGAACGATGCGAACCGAAATTCTGGCGGCACGCATCATTTCCAACCATCTGGATCTGCTGGGAAAAAACCAGATGAAGCAGCTTGCCCGTGCATGCTCCTGCAAGCTGGAGGAAGTGCTTCTGGCAGCAGCGCGGATCCGGGAGCTGAATCCCAAACCGGGAAGCGGATATGGGGATGAGAGCTATGATAAATATATTGTACCAGATATAATTATCTCACAGACGGAACACGGATTTGAAATGCAGCTTTCCGATGAGACACTGCCGCAGATTGCCATCAATCCGTATTATCTGTCATTGATGAAGCAGAAAGATACCGAGACGGAGGCGAAGGACTACATCGAGGGAAAAATCCGACAGGCTGAATGGGTCTGCCAGTGCATTGGGCAGCGCAATCGGACATTGTCGCGGCTGGCAGAAGAGATTTTGTGCGTACAGGAGGAGTTTTTTGCAAAAGGAAGTGGAAAACTGGCTCCGTGGACGCAGAAACAGGCGGCTAAATCGCTGGGGGTCAGCGAGCCGACGCTGAGCCGGACAGTGCGTGAAAAATATCTGCAATGCCGCTGGGGGATCTTTCCGCTGTCATATTTCTTTTCAAGACACATGGATGCGGGGAGATTCGGGATGACGGATAAGGGAAGAATGGCAGATCGGGAAGAGGCGGCGAATCAGGAAGAAACGGCGGTTCAGGCAGAAGTGGTGAATCGGATGGAAACAGGCAAAGATCCGCGGGAGGCAATCCGCCATCTGATCAAAACGGAAAATCCGAGAAAGCCGTTCAGCGACCGCGTGCTGTCAGAAAAACTGGCGGAAGCGGGGATCACGCTGTCGCGGCGGACTGTGGCGAAATACCGGGAAGAAATGGGAATCCGGGATGCATCCGGGCGGAAGTGCTTTGGTATCTGACAGAAAACATAGACAGAAAGACAGAGGGAAAACTATGTCATTGCAATTTATAATCGGTGGTTCCGGTTCGGGAAAGACACGGACATTGTATGAAAATCTGATCCGTCAGTCGATGGAAGAGCCGGACGGACGTTTTTTTGCTCTGGTGCCGGAACAGTTTACGATGCAGACGCAGAAAGAGATCGTGATGCTGCATCCGAACCATGGCGTGATGAATATCGATATTGTCAGTTTTGAGCGTCTGGCATACCGGGTGTTTGAGGAACTAGCGATTGAAAATCTGGCGGTGCTGGATGATATGGGAAAATCGATGGTTCTGCGGCGCGTCTCGTCGGGCGTCCGGGGAAATCTGCACCTGTTTGGAGGGCATCTGGACAAGGCGGGCTTTATCAGCGAGATCAAATCGATGCTGTCTGAGTTTTTCCAGTACGGCATCACGGAGGAAAAGCTGGAGACGCTGATCGGGGAGACGAAAAGCCCGCTGCTGCGCCAGAAGCTTCTGGATATGCAGGTTTTATACCGGGCATTCCAGGCGTATACCGAGGAAAAAGTGATCGTAAAAGAAGAAATTTTAAGCCTTCTCTGCCGGGTGCTGCCGCAGTCACAGCTCATCCGCGACAGCGTTGTGACGCTGGATGGCTATACGGGCTTTACGCCGATCCAGTATGAGCTTCTGGAACTCTTATTCCGGTGCTGCCGGAAGGTGATCGTGACGGTCACGATGGATCCGGAGGACAACCCGTACCGCGAGAGCGTGCAGCAGAAGCTCTTTTACATGAGCCGTCATACCGTCTGCCGTCTGATTGACCGTGCTGCAGCTGCCGGATGCAGCCGGGATGAAGATATTTTGTTGAAAGAAAAACCAATGTGGAGATTTAAGGACAGCCCGGAACTGGGATTTATTGAAAATGAATTGTTCCGATATAGGGGAAAGGTGTATCATTCTGGGAGCGGGAACGAAAGCGGGGCTGCGGCTGAACACGGCCGGGAAAGCCTGCGTCTAATTGAAGCAGCAACCCCGCAGGCGGAGATCTCTTTCTTATGCGGAGAAATCCGGCGTCTGGTGGCATCGGAGGGCATCCGTTACCGGGAGATCGCGGTGATTACCGGCGACTTGGAGACATATTCGCGGGAGATTCTGAGGCAGTTTGAGAAGAACCAGATCCCGTGTTTTATTGATTATAAGAAAAATATTTTAAGTAACCCGATGGTGGAACTAATCCGGGCGGCGCTGGAGGTGCTGCAATCGGGCTTTTCCTATGAATCGGTGTTTCGATTCCTGAAAACAGGGCTGGTGATGCCGCTTGCGGGGCTTTCACCGGAAGTGATCTATCAGGCGGAAAATTATGTGATTGCGCTTGGAATCCGCGGGTTTAAGCGGTGGAACAGCACATGGGAGCGCGTGTACCGGGGGGCTGAGCTTATCAATCTGGATGAGTTAAATCAGTTCCGTGAAGCGGTTGTCACACCATTTCTGCCGTTTCGGGAGGTGTTTTCCAACCGCAAAGCAACGGTGCGCGAGCGGACGGAGGCGCTGGTCCATTTTCTCGAAGCACTTGAGATGGAGCAGAAGCTGGCGGCGATGGCGCAGCAGTTTGAAGAAGTGGGCGATATGAGTCTTGCCAAGGAGTACGGGCAGGTGTATGGGCTGGTGATGGATCTGTTTGACCGGATCGTGGCGCTTCTCGGCGAGGAGGTCATGGGACAGCGGGAGTATGCAGAGATTCTGGACGCCGGTTTTGCGGAGATCAAGGTAGGACTGATCCCCGCGGTCGTGGACCGGATAGTGGTCGGCGATATCACGCGAACCCGTCTTTCCAATATAAAAGTGTTGTTTTTTGCCGGAGTCAATGACGGGATAGTGCCGTCTGTTTCGGGACGCGGCGGGATCCTTTCGGAGGCGGATCGCCGGGCGCTGCGGGAAATGCAGGTAGAATTGGCGCCGACCGCACGGGAGGAAAGCTTTTTGCAGCGATTTTATCTCTATCTGGCGCTGACAAAGCCGTCGGACTATCTCTATCTGTCGTGTGCGGCGTCCTCTGCCGAGGGAAAAGCGATGCGTCCTTCGAGTCTGATGCTGCAGCTGCTTAAATTATTTCCGGAGAAACGTCTGGAACAGCCGGAGGAAGAGAAGGAAGCGCTCTGGTCGCCGGAGCTTGGCATGAGCTGGGTGCTTCGGGGACTGCAGGATGAAAAAAGCGGGGAAAATGACCAGTTTATATCGCTGTACCGATACTTTATTCAGGCAGAATCGTACCGGGATGAAATGCAGGCGCTCTCGGATGCTGCATTTTATACCTATCAGGATACGGGCATCGGGAAGGCGGCGGCGCGGGCGCTCTATAGCCCGATTCTGCGGGGCAGTGTGACGCGTATGGAGATGTATGCGTCGTGTGCGTATGCACATTTTCTTTCGTATGGGCTGGAATTGTCGGAACGGCAGATGTACGAGATTGCCCCGTCGGATATCGGAAATCTGTTCCATGCGGCGATCGACATGTATTTCACGCGGATGAAAGAGGAAAATCGCCTGTTTTCCGGCATTTCGGAGGAAGACCGCCAGAAAATGGTGGCGGAGTGTGTGGCGTCGGTCACGGAGGAATACGGCAATGCGATTCTGGGAAGCTCGTACCGGAACCAGTATCTGGAACGGAAGGTATACCGGATCACGGATCGGACGATCTGGGCACTGACGGAACAGCTAAAAAAAGGTGATTTTGAGCCAGCCGGGTTTGAGGTCAGTTTTTCACCGATGGATCACCTGAGAGCGATGCGGATTCCGCTTTCAAGCGAGGAGGCGATCCATCTGCGCGGGCGGATTGACCGAATTGATCTCTGCGAGGATGGCGACCGGCTGTACCTTAAGATCATTGATTACAAGACGGGAAAAACGAAATTTGACCTGACGGATATTTATTATGGTTTGCAGCTGCAGCTGGTTGTCTACATGGATGCGGCGATGGAGAAGATCGGGCGGGAATACCCGGATAAAACGGTGGTTCCAGCGGGGCTTTTCTATTATCATATCGAGGATCCGATGGTGGAGCGCAAGCCGGTGGAGTCGGAGGAGGAGACGAATGCCGATATTTTGAAGGCACTGCGGATGAACGGGCTGGTAAACGGCGATCGGGAGGCACTGGCACATCTGGATAACCGGCTGGGCGAGGAGGCGACGGTGGATTCGGATGTTGTGCCGGTTTCGATTAAAAATGAGGCGATCGTTGAGCGGCGTTCGCAGGCGGCAGGGGAAGAAAAATTCCGTGTGCTGGGCGCGTATGTGAACCGGAAAATGAAGCATATGGGGCGGGAGATTCTGGATGGAAACATTGCGGCGTCGCCGTACAAAAACGGCCAGAAAACGGCGTGCGATTATTGCCCGTACCACAGTGTGTGCGGATTTGATTTGAAAACGGACGGCTACCAGTTCCGGCGTTTTGATAAGCTGAGCCCGGAGGAGATCTGGGGGAAGATGGAAGAAAAGGATAAGGAAACGGAACGGTAGATTTGTGTTTGGCTGTGATTGTGGGAATGAAAGAAGAAGCAGTCATGAAAAAGGAAAGGGCGAGAAATGGCAGTAAATTGGACCAGGGAACAGAAGCAGGTAATTGAGGGGCGGGAGAAAAGCCTCCTGGTGTCGGCAGCGGCCGGAAGCGGCAAGACCGCGGTGCTGGTTGAGCGGATCATCCAGATGATCACGGAGGGGGAGAACCCGAAGGACATAGACCGCCTGCTTGTCATGACTTTTACCCGGGCGGCAGCGGCGGAGATGCGGGAGCGGATCCAGGCGGCGATTGAGAAAAAACTGGAATCGGAGCCGGAAAATGAACATCTCCAGCAGCAGGCAGTTCTGGTTCAGTTTGCCCAGATCACGACGATCGACAGCTTCTGCCTGCATATCATGCGGGAACATTTTGACCGGCTGGACATCGATCCGGCATTCCGGGTTGGCGATGAGGGCGAAATGCTTCTGATGCGCGCTGATGTGATGGATGGGCTGCTGGAAGATTATTACCGCGACGGCGGGAAACGGTATGAGGAGTTTGTGGACGCGTATGCGACGGGCAAGGCGGACGGTGGAATTGCCGAGTATGTGACGCAGGTCTACAATTTCGCCCAGAGTAACCCGTGGCCGGATGCGTGGTATGAAAAATGCCGTGAGGAGCTGCTCTTGACCGAACAGGGAGAGCTGGAGCAGACGGAGTGGATGCAGTTCCTTTTGCGTGATATTGTATTGCAGGCGCAGGAGTGGAAAATACAGCTTCGGGAGGCGTGGGAGATCTGCCAGGAGACGGGGGGACCGATGCCGTACCTGCCGATGATCGAGGAAGATCTGCGCCATGCGGAGGCAGTCTGTGGGGCAGCCGGTTCGTTTGAAACGATCTCGGAGGCATTGGAACAATTTACGTTTTCGCGTCTGGCGGCGATCCGCGGCAAAAACGGAGAGGTCGATCCGGAGAAAAAGGCGCTTGTTTCCGACTGCCGCAGCCGGGTCAAAAAAGCAGTTGAAAAGTTAAAAGGAGAGTACCTGTTTGCCTCCCCGGAGCAGATGCTTACGGATATGGAAGCTGGAAAAGAGCGGATTTTGGAACTTTTGGAGCTGGCGCAGGAATTTGGACGGCGGTTTAGGGCGAAGAAGAAAGAAAAAAATGTGGTGGATTTTCATGATCTGGAACATTTTGCGCTGGAGATTCTGACAGAACCGGAATCAGAATGTTCCGAGGCGGAGGAAACTTCAAGTACAGAAGAAACCGATCAGATGCAGGGGAAAAATGCCTGGACAGTGCGCGTACCAGGCACAGTCGCGGATGAGCTCGCCGTGCAGTACGACGAAATTCTGGTGGACGAGTACCAGGACAGCAACCTGGTTCAGGAGACGCTGATCCAGTGCATCAGCGGTGAACGCTTTGACCGCCCGAATGTGTTTATGGTGGGCGATGTCAAGCAGAGTATCTATAAATTCCGCCTGGCGAGACCGGAATTATTTCTGGAAAAATACAGCACATACACGTCGGAGGAGAGCGCGCACCAGAAGATCGAGCTTCACCAGAACTTTCGAAGCCGGGATCACATACTGGAATCGATCAATGCGATTTTTTACCGTATCATGACGGAAAAGCTGGGAAATATATCCTATACGGAAGATGCGGCACTACATCCGGGCGCAGCCTTTGAAGAGCGGGATGGCCTGGATGAGTTAAAGACGGAGCTTTTGCTGGTGGATTTGTCGGTGCAGCCGCAGAAAGAGACGGAATCCCCCGAGTTAGATGATGAGGCAGCCGATTATACCGCCAGAGAGCTGGAAGCGCGCATGATCGCCGGAAAGATCCGTGAGATGACGGATAAAGAACGGGGGATCACGATCTGGGATAAGGAGCTTGGCGCTTACCGTCGGGCGCAGTACGGGGATATTGTGATTCTGCTTCGAAGCGTCAGCGGATGGGCGGAAGAATTTATCGAGGTGCTGGCGACGCAGGGGATTCCGGCGGTCGCAGAGTCTCGGACGGGATATTTTAATACGCTGGAAGTCGAGACGGTGCTGAATCTTCTGGCAGTCATCGACAATCCGATGCAGGACATTCCCCTGGCGTCGGTGCTCAAATCGCCGTTTGGCGGCGTTTCTGATGAGGAGATGGCGTGGATTGTGGCGGAACATAAGGCGGGCGTTGACCGGTCGCGGGATGCAGGGCTTTACCGGGCGGTTGTGGAGTATATGAATGAGGATGGACCGGTGAAGTCGAATGACGAAAGTGACGAGTCGTCGATCGCGGATGCGTTTCGTTTTCAAAAAAATAAATTAATTCAAAAGAATAACCTGCGCCGAAAACTCCAAAAACTCTTTACTCTCCTGGATACATTCCGCCAGGAAGCTGTTTACCTGCCGATGCACGAACTCCTCTACCGGATTTACGACAAAACGGGCTATTACCGCTATGTGTCGGCGCTTCCGGGCGGGGCGGGACGGCGCGGCAATCTGGATATGCTGGTGGAGAAAGCGGCAGCCTATGAGGCGACGAGCTACCGGGGTGTGTTCCATTTCATCCGGTATATTGAGAAGCTGAAAAAATACAATACAGATTTTGGTGAAGCGCCGGTGGCAGATTCCGAGGGAACGGTGGTGCGGATCATGAGTATCCATAAGAGCAAGGGACTGGAATTTCCGATCGTGTTTGTGGCTGGAATGGGAAAAAATTTTAACAAGCAGGATACGCGGGGGAAACTTCTGATAGACGCGGATCTGGGAATCGGAACCGACTATCTGGACAGCGAGAAGCGCATCAAGGGACCGACGCTCAAGAAAAATGTGATGAAACGCCGGATGGAACTGGAAGCGCTGGGCGAGGAACTGCGTGTTCTTTACGTGGCGCTGACGCGTGCGAAGGAAAAACTGATTCTGACGGCGTCCTCCCGGAAATTGGAGGATCGGATTGCGAAGTGGAGCGCAGTGGCAGCCGAACACGGGGCGATTCCGTATACGATTCTGACGCTGGCTTCCTCGTATCTGGATTGGATTTTGATGAGTATTCCAGAAAAAAATCCGTGGATTTCATATCAGATGGAAACGCTTTCCGACCAGATCGACCGTGAGATCGGCACGCAGATACGCCAGACGTTATCGAGAGAGTGGCTGCGGTGGCTGGCGGGGGAGGACAGCCATTTGTCGAATGACGAGAATCATCCAAACACGCAAAATCGGCTCGAAAATATCAGGCAAATAGAATCGATCATCAGCAACAACTACCATTTCCAGTACCCATACCTGGACGATCTGAGTCTCAACACCAAGATGTCCGTTTCTGAACTCAAGAAAAAGAGCATGGAGGAAGAAGAGGAGGAGATGGTATTTCTGCCGACGCTGCCAGTGTTTATGGAGAAGGAGCAGGAAGAAAAAGGCGGCGCGACGCGCGGTACGGCGTACCACCGTGTGTTGCAGTTTTTGCCGTTTGAGCGGGCAATGTCGAGACAGGAGTTAAATGCATTTCCGGCGAAGCTGGCGGCTGAGGGGCGGATGGATGCCGAGGCGGCGGCGTTGGTGCGCGGCTCAGATCTGGCAAAACTGACAGCCAGTTCATTGGGAAAACGCATGCAGAGAGCGGCAGCAGCCGGGAAGCTGTACCGGGAAAAACAGTTCGTCATCGGTATTCCGGCGCGCGAGATGGGCGACTGGGATTCGGATGAGCGGATTCTGATACAGGGTATCATCGACGCCTTTTTTGAGGAGGACGGCAAGCTGGTTCTGGTGGATTATAAGACAGATTATGTGGAAAATTCAGACATTCTGATCCGCCGCTATGAGGCACAGGTGCGCTACTATACCCGCGCACTAGAACAGATGACAGGAAAAAGGGTGGCGGAGCGCTACCTGTATTCGTTCCGGTTTGGGGTGATTGAAGTGTAAGGCAGTGATTCTGGGTACAGATAGGCACTTTCGGAACCGATCGTATTTCCAGTTAATACGCCGGGATATGCGGCGTAGGAGGCTCTGGCGGAGTACCGGAGTTTTACGGATTATACGGATCAGGGCTTTGTTTAAAGGGCATCATCCGCCACCAGAACCGCTACCTGCGTCAGAAAATTCTCAGGATTTTTGTGCTGGGGCGGTCCCTCCAGATAGAGGTGGCGGGCGGTGCCCTTTAATGGAATCTGATATTTGTTTGCATACGCACAAAGGTGCTTCACAATTACCGGAAGACCTTCATAGGCACCGTGATAAAAGATACAGAGCGCTTTCTGGCGGGGCAGGGTGACGAGATGTTTACCCCGGCTTTCCGACGGGACGGCGATGCAGCAGGTAAAATCGCCCGGATTCGAAAGGTTGTATTCGGTGAAAAACATATGCTGGGTGGTGTCAGAACCATATTGGCGGATCGCCTTGATGAAGACGCCACGTAATTGCTCTTTCTTGTCTTCAAGTGCTGTCGAATGCAGATCCTGGCAGTAAACGGTCTGGGCAGGAAGTTCTATCTGTCGGATTTCAAAGTCATTGTGCCCTTTTGAATGTTCTTTTAATTTCTCAATATTCCGGCTGATCTCGTCACGCAGATCTTCCAGACGAGCGATCAGCGGCTCCAGATCCGTCGTGCCGTGATAATAGGCATAGATATCATTCAGCGACAGACCGAGATTCTGCAGAATGCGGATGCTCCGGATGCGCGAGACGGTGTCTGCTGTATAGTAACGGTTTCCATTGATACCGTCTCTCTGATCCGGCAGAATAAGCCCCTTGTCTTCATAATTTAAAATTATGCGCCGGGTCACTTCCAACGCTTTGGCTGCCTCGCCGATCGAGAGCAGACGTTTTTTATCGTGCGTCATAAAACCTCCTGTTAGATATCCATAAGATGTGCAATCATGTATATTTGTCATGTAGGATTCTGGTGCAATTTTTTACACTCATAGTTGTGTATAATTACATGAAAAATAAGTAAAAATTATATAAATTAGCTAAAAAGGGATTGTATCGTACATCAATGTACGGTATATAATCATTTTATTGAAAGTGGGATGCCGTGTCAAGTATTCCGCCGATGCAAAACACCACACAATTTGTCATACTATGCACGTTGAAAAGGAGTATCCGGGCAGGCAGGAGCGTCAGACATTGGGGAGAATGAGTATTTTATATACAGAAAGATTTGATGGCTCATCTGCAAACATCTGCCCGGAGAAACATTTCAACCAAAACGCCTTTATTGTATACCTATGATGCTGCGTTTTATCTGGAAAAATCAAGAAAGAATTGACATTTGAACGCCTTCCATATATGCTTGAACCAATATGATTTTCGATTTGACAGATGGGAAAATCAATGGAAAATCTAAGCAGATATGGGAGGCTTTTATGGATCAGGAAAATCAGACACCACACAAACGGCGTGTCAGATATAAAGGAAAATATCCAAAAAAATTTGAAGAAAAATATAAAGAGCTGCAGCCGGAGAAGTATCAGGATACGATCCAGCACGTGATTCAGAAGGGAAATACACCAGCGGGCATGCATATTTCCATTATGGTGCAGGAGATTCTGGACTTTTTGCAGATCCAGCCGGGGCAGGTCGGATTTGATGCGACGCTAGGATACGGCGGACATACGAAGGCGATGCTGGCCTGCCTGAAAGGGCAGGGACATATGTATGCGACCGATGTTGATCCGGAGGAATCCGCCAAGACGCGGAAACGCCTGGAAGAAGCGGGCTATGGCGAGGACATGCTTTCAATCCGTCTCCAGAACTTCTGTACAATCGATGAGATTGCCAGAGAAGCGGGTGGTTTTGATTTTATTTTAGCCGATCTGGGCGTGTCTTCGATGCAGATTGACAATCCGAAGCGAGGCTTTTCGTTCAAGGTAGATGGACCGCTGGATCTGCGCCTGAATCAGGAAAAAGGCATCAGCGCCGCCGAGCGCCTTGACACGATCGAGCGTGAGGAGCTGGCGGGCATGCTGTACGAAAATTCAGACGAACCGTACTGCGAGGAGCTGGCAAAAGCGATCACGGATGAGATCCGCCGTGGAAACCGGATCGATACGACCACGAAACTCCGTGAAATCATTGAAAAAACATTGGATTTCCTTCCGGAAAAGGAGAAAAAGGAGACAGCCAAGAAGACCTGTCAGCGTGTTTTCCAGGCGCTCCGGATCGATGTAAACCAGGAATTTGAAGTTCTCTATGAGTTTATGGAAAAGCTTCCGAATGCGCTTCGACCGGGCGGACGGGCAGCGATCCTGACCTTCCATTCCGGAGAGGATAAACTGGTGAAAGCGGCGCTCAAAGAGGGATATCGCGCCGGTATCTATAAAGAATATTCCAAAGATGTGGTGCGCCCGTCCGCGCAGGAGTGCGTACAGAACCCGCGTGCCCGCTCGACGAAGATGCGCTGGGCGATCCGGGCGGACGAGTAAAATGAATATAAAAGAAAATATATGAAAAAACAGGGCAGCTGTTCCGAGCAATATGGGAGCGGCTGTCCTGTTTTTATTGTGAAGATCAAAGAGAGTCCATGTGAAAAAATTTCGGGCGCAGTGATGTCCGGTTCTGCAAAAATCCGATTAAAAGAGCAAAAATGTTTTTTTAGCGAGATTTCTGTTTTCGGTGCGTATACTATAAGATTACTTTTCAGAAAATAGAAAAGTGGTCACAGTTGTGAAAGAAAAAACAGCTGCGAAAAAAACAAATACGCGAAAAAGTTTCGTGAGAAAGAGAGGAAACGCATTGAAACAGGAAACACAAAATGAATTGGAACAATTTAGGGATTATTTGAGAGAACAGGAAAAAAGCAGCCATACGATCGAAAAATACTGCCGGGATGTGGGAAAGTTTTTGATGTTTGCGGGTGAAGAATGGGATAAAAACACAATTATATCGTTTAAGGAATATCTGCAAGCCCATTATAAAACATCCAGCGCCAATTCGATGCTGGCGTCTCTGAATAGCTATTTTCATTTTATCGGAAGACAGGAATACTGTGTCCGCACGTTCCGGGTGCAGAAGCGGATTTTCTGCGATGAGAGACGGGAAATGACGCGCAGCGATTACCAGAAGCTAGTTAAGGCGGCGCGGGGACGCGGCGATGAACGTCTCTGTGCGATTTTACAGACGATCGCGAGCACGGGCATACGAATCAGCGAGCTTTCATATATTACAGCGGAATCGCTGGCACAGGGGGAAGTAGTGATCGACTGTAAGGGAAAACAGCGGGTGATCCTGCTGCCGCAGTCGCTGATGCTGTATCTGACGCAGTACTGCCAGAAGCAGCGGATTGTGAGAGGCAGTATCTTTGTCACAAGAAGCGGGCAGGCAGTCCGCAGACAGAATGTGTGGGCGGACATGAAATCCGTCTGCGCCGAAGCCGGTGTTCTTCCGAGCAAGGTATATCCGCACAATCTGCGCCATCTGTTTGCCAAGATATTTTACGAGCGCGATCACGATCTGGTCCGTCTGGCAGATTATCTGGGTCACAGCAGCGTGGAAACGACAAGACGTTATACGATCATCAGCAGCCGTGAAGCGTGCCGCAGACAGCTGGAATTAGGTTTGTTGATTGATAGGGAAAATTGACGAAAAACATAATGGGAATTATGTCATGAAATGAAAAAAATCTGCATACATATCTAAATATATGATTTTATTATCAAGTTTATCACTTCTGAGAAAAAATTTCAACATACAAAGGTGTTAAAAACAATACCTGAAATAGCACAGTATTACTGGGCACATGCGTGAACAGTAACAGATATTGTATCCTAAAATTGGAAAATCTGACAAAAACCTTGCAAATCAAAGAAAAAATGAAATAGGCGGATATGACATAATTCCCATTATGTCAACCGGGGAGGTGGAGTATGTGAGAGAAGATCTGACGGGGCGCCGGTATGGACGCCTGACCGTCTGCCGGGAGATAAAACAGGCAGAAAAAAGCCGCCGCCATTACTGGCTGTGCCGGTGCGACTGCGGGAAAGAAAAAACCGTGGAGGAGTCCCATCTGAAAACAGGGCATACGAAAAGCTGCGGGTGCTATCGGAAGGAGCTTCCGTCCAGTCGGCGGATCGATCTGACAGGGCGTCAGTTCGGACGTTTGAAAGTGCTTGAAGAGGCGGATAATTCCAACCGGACAGGCGAATACTGGAAATGTGTCTGTAGCTGCGGACGCCTGATTGAGGTGTCCAAAGAAAGCCTGTGTGCGGGAAAAACCAAGAGCTGTGGCTGCCTGCAGGCGGAGACACGGAAGAAAAACATGAAAAAAGCGATTCATTTTGTAGGCGGAACCTGCCTGGAACGGATCGCCAACCAGAAAAATACGGCAAACAATACAAGTGGCTACAGAGGCGTCTACCAGCGGGAGAATTCCCGGTGGCGGGCAGCGATCGGCTTTCAGGGAAAAGTGTACAACCTTGGAACCTTCGTAAACCTTGAGGACGCGGTGGCAGCGCGGAAAAAAGCAGAAGAGGAACTGTACAAGCCATTTTTGCGGGAACATGGCGTGAAAGCGGTACAGAATGGAGGTATTTAAATCCGCATAAGGGGACCTGTGTTGATGATAAGACGGGAGGCAAAAAGAATGAAAAAAACGAAGAAAAAGGGGAAAAGTTACAGTCAAGGCTGGTTTGGGCGTCAGTCAAGGCGTTTCATGTCAGTGCTTTTGTGCAGCAGTATGTTGAGCACAAGCGTGGCAAATACAGCCGCATTTGCAGCTGCCACATCCGAAGGAGGGGATGAAAGACAGGAATTTTCATTGGAAAAAGAAGTCCTCAGGCAGGCAATCCGGGATGCTGCTAAAAAAGGAAAGACAGTAAAAGAGGATGCATTTACGTTTTCCGGCGATGAGGCAGAAACCTACGAGGGACTGTTTGAAGAAGGAAATCTATATGAACTGCATCCAGATTTCGAGAAGAAAAACGCCCGGTTTACTTTGAAAATGTATGCCCGCTTAGAGGATGAAGAGGACATGGATCAGTATACGATCAGCGGAAATGAAGAAATTATTTTCCTGATGACCAATTCTTCTTCAAAAGAGCGCACCGGACGGATTCTGGTGGATGGAAGAGCCAGCGCATGGATGACGGTTGCGCCATTTGGTGAAGTAAAAAAGCAGGTTGAGCTGGAGACGGAGGAAGCGGTTCCGGCCGAGATAGAAAATGAGGTAAAAGAACCAGAAAGTGCAGTTCCGGCAGGAAGTGAAGATATCACAGAAGAGGATACGGCTCTGGAGGACGATGTAAAAGAGCAGGAAAATGCTTCAGATGCAGGTAACAATCAAATAAAAGAAGAATCGGAAGCAGCGGATGGCAAGAAAGATTTATCGGAACCGGATTCTGAGAACGAGAATGAAAAAGCAGACATGGATGCGTTCGAAACAGATACATCCGACGCAAATACATCCGATGCAGATACATCTGGTGCAGATACATCCGATGCAGATACATCGGATTCAGAAAATGACAGCGCCCAGGACGAAGATTCAGTTCAGGTATCGCGTTCGGCTCATTTTTCGATGTTTTTGACTTCAGCTGCAATGGCATCTCCGTCTGATGCAAAAGAAGAAGAGAACGATGAAAACGAAAAAAATAAGGCGATTGTAGGCGACGAAGCAGAAGAAGACAATTTCGAACGCATTCTGGGGGATTCATATGAAACGGTAGGCATTAAGAATGCATCCGCAGCCGCATTTGTAACTTCCGCGATGGAGCTTGGTCTGACAGACGTAGCTGTTTTGTCGGCAGTGGAAGTGGAAGAAATTCCACACTGGCAGATTTCGAAGTCTAAAAAAGCTACCAATCTGGACGAAAATTTTGAATCCCAGGTAACACTTTCCCTTCCGTCAGCGGAGGAAAAACTGGAAAATGACATTGTGTTTGTGCTGGATAAATCTACCAGCGTGCAGCTGGAAAATGAGGCGTTAGAGATGCTTAAGGAGCTGCAGGCGCAGGCAAAGGAAAATGGCGCAAAAGTAAAGGTTGGAGTCGTTATTTTCAATAAAGAAGCGCACAAGTCTGACTTTATGGATTTGGAAACCCAGTATGATGCGATTGCGGCAGCGATCCGTGAGAATATTAGCAGCGGAACGAATCTTTCGGCTGGAATCCTTGCAGGCAAGAAAATGCTGGATGAGGATACGCAGGTGGCAGCAGGAAGAAAGAGTCTGGTGCTTTTAAGCGATGGCATTACCTATATTTTCGGGGAAAAACCGACGGCGGTTGCCTGGGGATTTGAGAATGATGGTTCAGAACATTCCTGGGCGGGACCGGATCACTGGAGTCTTAAATATGGGAATAATGAAGCATTATCGAAGGATGAGTGGAACGAGCGCCTGGGTACAATCAAAGCACAGATGGATAATCAGGGCGATAAATTTGACCATTCATATGAGCAAGGAGAGTTAACGCCATGTACCCCACCTGATGAAGGAAAAAAATATGCCAATAGCGTTGATAAAGCACTCTATCTTTCCTATGAGGCATATCTGGAAGCGGCGAAGGAACAGTATCACTGCTATGCGATGCCGATTGGTTCATCTGCTGGTGAAAGCTATCCATGGGGACCGAGCTTTGTGAAATATCTGGCAGACGGAAAAACGGTAAGTTTTGAAGATATCAAAAATGATATCCTTTATGCCGTCGATCGGGACTCGACTGTGGAAGATTATATGGGTTGGGTCAAGGATGATTACAATTTTGACTTAAAGAGCATCGAACGTCTGACCGTTGGTGGCAGGGAGCTTTCTAAATGGGAAGATGGAAATACCGTTTATTTTGGAAATGAAGACGTGAATGCAGCTCAGTATCGTTTTAAGGTGGAATACGATCCGTCGGATAAAGAAGGCGGAGAACATTTCGTCTGGACGATGAATGAGGCGGTAAAAAATAATGAACCAGTGCAGCTGACCTATACGGTAAAACTGGTAAATCCGAAGAACAATCCAGGAGAATCGTATGGACGGTACGATGAAGACGGAAGTGAAGAGTATGATGGACTTTATACGAACCAGAAAGCAGTGTTGCATCCGGTTGGAAGCGATCAGGAAAAAGGAAAAACGGAAGTATTTTCGAAACCGACTGTATCATATACGATTCCGGGAGGAGAACTTCCGACGATTCCAGAGGGAGGAACTTCTAAATCGAAGACAGCGGAACAGCTGGATGAAAATTTTAAGTCTCAAGTGGCTTTGTCCTTGCCGTCAGCGGAGGAGCAGCTGGTAAGTGATGTGGTGCTTGTCTTAGATAAATCAACCAGCATGGGACTGAAAGAGCAGGCGTTGGAAATGCTTCAGAACCTCAAGAAAGAAGTGCAGGAAAAGGGAGCAAAGGTCAAAGTGGGAGTAGTGCTCTTTAACAAGGAAGCCCATACGGATGGATTTATGGATTTGGAGACCCAATATGAGGCGATTGAAGCAGCCATTTGTCGGGAGATTAAGAGTGGAACCAATCTTCACGCAGGTATTTTAGCGGGTAAATCGATGTTAGACCAGGATACAGGAGTGGCAGATGAACGCAAGACACTGGTAGTTGTCAGTGATGGTATTACCTATATGTTTAATGAGAATCCGACGGCGGTTGCCTGGGGATTTATGGCAGATTCTCCGAAACATTTTGCAGGACCGGATAACTGGCATTCCAAGTATGGAAATAATCAGGCACCGGCGGACTGGAATGCATGGCTGACCGGCATAGAAGCCAGACTTTCAGAGCAGAAGGATACACACGACTATCCATATGGAACGGAACCGGATGTATCGCTTATTACACCGGTGGAGGAAGCAGGAAAATATGTGAATTCGATCGATAAGGCATTATATCTTTCCTACGAGGCGTATGCACAGGCAGCTTCGGAAGGATATCACTGCTATGCGATGCCGATTACGCCGCTCGGAACGGCAAGTAACTATGAGTGGGGAATGAGTTTCATGCGGTACCTTGCGAACGGAAAGCAGGTTTCATTTGACAGTATAAAAAATGATATTTTGTATGCCGTTGATAAAGGTTCTGTTGTGAAAGATTATATGGGTTATGTGAAAGAGGATTATAACTTTGATTTCGAGCACTTAGACCAGCTGACAGTAGGGGGAAAAGCGCTTTCTATGTATCAGGAGGGCAACACCTGGTATTTTGGAGACGGAGAACCGGGACCGCAGAATTACCGTTTTAAAGTGGTATATGACGCAGGAAATAAGGCAGAGACAGAGATGTTTACCTGGTATATAGAAGAACCAGTTTCAAACTTTGCACCGGTGCAGCTTACCTATACCGTAAAACTGATAAACCCAAAGACGGCGGATGGAACGTATGGAAAATATGACCGGGACGGCAGCCAGCACTATGAAGGGCTTTATACCAATCAGGAGGCGGTTCTGTATCCGGTAGACAGCCGTGGAAATGAGTATCGGTCAGAGGAATTCGCGAAGCCGACCGTATCATATGTGGTAGAACATGGAACCCCGGAACCGGGACCTGATCCTACTCCGACCCCGAATCCAGACAATAACGGAGGCGGAAGCCACGGCGGTCACGGCGGTGGAAGTAGTTCTGGCAGTAAAAAGTCTTCGACCACAACCGCGTCGGGACCGGCAGCACAGCCGACGGAACCGGTTACACCGGTTGTACCAGAACCTCAGCCGGTTGTACCGGCAGAAGGACTTCCGAAGACCGGAGATACGGATCAGATGGATGTGCCGATGGCTCTGCTGGCAATTGGAATGATGGCAGCAGCTTATGTATTAATGACGGGCAGAAAAAAGACGGAAGAGTAAGACAAGACATAGAAAAATAAAAATTGCCCGGTTATAAGAGCAGGTTTGTAGGGCGGCGCCAGAAATAATGGCGCTGTCCTAAAACTATGCTGTTATCTGTTTCGTTTTGTATGCAAATTTATACATCATTTATAAAAATATATAATTTGCTTAATAAATAAAGGCGCAGAACGTTTCACGGGCAAAGATGGAGGGATCGATGCAAAAGTGGACACGGAAAGCAGCGGCTGTGATGGCTGTCATCTGTCTGGCGTTCGGTACAGCGGGGGTGGCAATTCATAAATGGGATGAAATGCGTCAGGAGAAGGCGCATGAAGAGCTGACCGCTCAGGTTGTGGGAATGTCGGAAGCAGGGACGACAGGAGAAACAATGCCGGAAAAAAAAGTGCCAGAAGTGGACAATGAGATAGATGAGACAAATGCAATAAAGGAGACAGAATATGTGTCAGCGATTGATTTCGCAGTGCTGGATTCCCAGAATCCGGACGTCGTTGCCTGGATTCAGATTCCGGGAACTCAGATCAATTATCCGGTGGTTCAGGGGAAGGACAATGATTATTACCTGCACCGTGACCTGAACGGACAGAAGAGCACGTCGGGCACGATTTTTCTGGACTATGCCGATCGGGCGGATTTTTCGTCCCTGCATAACGTGCTGTACGGCCATCACATGAAAAATGGAAGTATGTTTAAGGACATTTCCAGATACAAGGATCAGGGCTATTTCGATCAGCATTCAGAAATCATTCTATATACGCCGGAGCGGGAGATTCATTTAAAAGCCCTGGCGGCTGTCTGCACATCGCCGGATGCGATCCGACGGAAAACGGAGTTTGCATCGGGAGAAGAGTTTGCTTCGTATATTCAGCAGATGACAGCGGGCGCGAGTGCGTCCGCGCCGATCGAGGGGACGATCGTGCGCTTGTATTCATTTGTGACATGCAGCTATGAATTTAACAATGCCCGGACAATTCTATATGCGTATGAATCGGCAGAATAGTAACGGTTCACGGGTAGGCACTTTTGGAACCGAAAGTGCCGCAGAATAAGATGGGGAATGTTCCAGATGTGGAAAAACAAAATGCGTTACCATGATGCAGTAACTGGATAGACAGAAAGACATAACATGGAAACGGACTGGAAAGAAATGTTTATACGCTGCTGCATCTGGAAATAGATCTATCAAGGGAGGTAAAGGGATGGAAGAGAGAAAAATCAGGGGAAGGAGCCAGAGACGGAAGTATAAAAATCAGATGCGCCGTCCGATAGCAGTATTGCTGGCGCTGATGCTGTCGTTTAGTTCCTTCGGTACGGCGACTGCTTATGCGGATGCCGCGGAGGACTCGAAAACGGAAAGTCAGCCGGAGAAGGTGGAGTCAGAGAAATGGACCGAAAAGACGATTTTAGACAGCGGAAAACAGACGGATGGTGTTTCGGTTACAAAGGATGCTTCTGCAAATGCAGCTAATGAGGGAAAAAAAACTGGAAATGACAATGAAAGCGGAAATGACGATGGGCAGACAGATGGAAAGACAGACAATCCGTATGATTCCATCGAACGTCCGGCCCAGTCGGATACCATAGAAATGATTCCGGGTGCACCGTCGGATTCAAAAGATAAGGAATCGGATTCCGGAACTGACACAAAAACGGATACAAAGGCCGATACTGCCGAAGGCTCGAATCCGGAGTCAGGGGCAGCAGGAGAGTCGAATGACCAGAATGAACAGGAAAAAGAGGGTAAATCCGAAAATCAGCCGGAGGGAGGTCAAGAAACCGAGGTAAAACCGCTTCCGGCGGAAGAGAAAAATTATGATTATATATATGACAAGGAAGCAGGAAAATTTAAGATCACGTTTCACATCAAAGAAGATGCCAAGGGCGATCAGACGGTTGAACTGAACAAGGTGATGGAAGAGATCAATGCGGCTGGCAAGAAGCAGTTTGATGAGTGGTTTAAGACAGAAGAAGGCGCGAAGGAACTGGATGATGCACAGTTTTATGGTTCAACGATTCGCCAGTCATTCGGCGGCGTTGAATACATTTATAATCCGGTAAATGGTACAGCGAGTCTCTATGAAGAACCGGGCTGTACGACCGTGTTTGATGTCTATCTTACAAATGGCTCCAAACACACCTACGTGTATAAAAATAACAGCTTTACGGTATCGACTCCGGATATGAGCAATTCGGATCACACAGGTGTGACTGGATTTGACGGTCAGGAGCTGCCGGAAGATTATACAAAAGGCTTTCTTTCACCGAAGTATGACATTGAGAATGCGAGTACAACCGGAGTAATTGAAGATCTAGTCGATAAGGCACTTCAGGATACGCAGTCCCAGTGGCAGTATGGAATCGACAAAGATGGAAATTTGACAACCTCCCATTCACAGAAACTGACAAAGAACGATATTAAAATCGGAACGCCGGTTTATAAGATTCGCAATAAATATTATTTATATTCAGAAAAATATGATTGCTATTATGGAGAGTTTAATCAGGCGCAGGTAGAGGAGAATCCGAAAGGATCTGGAAAATACGTAGTAAAATTGGTTCCGTCATCTGGAAAGAATAATTATGCCATCAAGGCAGATGGAAGTAACTATTATGCGCCTTATGTGCGCGGAAGTGAGGTAAATGCGCTCAAGCCATCTGCTTCGAGGATTCAGATGGCGGTAAAAAATTATCTGTCTAAAAATAATACAACGTTTGCACAGGAGGTCCTGAAATATTATAACGAGAAAGACGGTACTTCTTATGCGACCATCGAGGAGCTGCTTTCGAAAAATGAGACGGCTATGGATGAACTGACGAAATCGGGGGCGGCTGATAATGCATCCCTGAAATCGCTGGATCCGATGCTGCTTCATTCCAGCAGTCAGTATGATAATTTTTATCAGAATATTTTCAGCTTCAATGTCGGCAGCCAGGAGGATATGAAAAAATTCCTGGAAAATGAAAATCTGGGTCACGGTCATAGTCATGGAAATTGGGCGACGGATGGGTGTGAGATGACGATCGGCGATTATATGGCGGATAAGTTAAATGAAACGGATGGTGCATGGGATAAGGCAAATGCATATTTTAATGCACTCTTAAAATCGGGCGTCTCATCGGAAGAAGCCACCTGGGTGGCATTTACGATGGCAACCAATATTGATGGTCCGCGTGCGGATAATGATTATCAGAATACCGCCTGGAACTGGTACAGTTCCATGGTTCTAAAACAGCAGGATGGCACCTTCAATCTGACCAAGGTAGATACGGATGGCAGCCAGCTCGGAGATGACGAGGGCGAGGGGCAGACTTCGTTCTATCTCTGGTATATAGACAGCAAGACGGAGACAGATGAACAGGGAAATCAGAAGACAACGGATGTGACAAAATACTGTGTTTATGTGGATCCGGTCTACGAAACGGTAGAAAATGAAGATGGGACGAAGAGCCAGAAACTGGTAAAAGATGGATATTATGGCTGGGTTGAGTACGATCCGGACAACAAAGAGTTAAATTATACCGTCTCGACGACCAACGGAACCCTGAATATTGATTATGCACTTTTAGAGGGAGTGGTCTATTACCTTCAGGAAAAGGCGGCGCCAGATGGATATAAGGTGGATTCCAATATTTATGTGATCTGCGATGAAGAATCATATCAGCAGATGACAGCCGAAAAAGGGGTGAGCAGTGTGATTAACCCGGCCACCGGTGTGGAGAGCGCTGTGGTTTATATGGGCGCAATCAAAGGCGGCGAAACTCTGAAAGTAAACTTTGTCAACGGAAAGACAGCTCCGAAGCCAGATCCAACCCCGGATCATGGGGGTGGCGGAAGCCACGGCGGTCATGGAGGCGGCGGTTCTAGTTCTGGCGGAAAGAAGACAACCTCTGCGGGACCGGGGACAGTCACCGAAGAACCGGTGCTTCCGGAACAGCCGGCGGAAGTGCCGATTGAAAACATTCCTGCACAGGGACTTCCGAAGACAGGAGAGGACGGAGTAAACACATCGGCTCTGATGCTGACACTCGGACTGATCGCATCTGCTTATGTATGGATGAGCGGCAGACGGGAGGAAGAAGAGAACCGTAAAAACTAAAAGAAAACGGTGATGATAAAGACGCAGAAACGTTGTAAACAGGTATAAATCGAACAGATATAAATCAAACGGCGGCTGCTAAACAGGTGGATACAGTAAGTATCTCTTCCTGTCTGGCAGCCGCCGTTTGTCAAAATATATTTTTTAAATAAAATACTCCGCCTCACTCCTGCGCGTATAGTTCTGCTCCAGCATCGCGACGTGGGACAGAAAGGCCTCATTGTCGAAGTATTTGGCGCCAGCCGGGCAGATCTTGATGCACGCCTGACATTTAATGCAGATACCGGTGCAGGTGTCCGGTGCATCTGCCGGGATAGAGCCCATCGGACAGACCGTTGCACAGATGCCGCAGCCAGTACATTTTTCCGGATCGGTGACTGGTTTGGCTTTCAGGAAGACAGCCGGTTTTCCGTCGGTGCCGAGCGGGGTGTAATATGGTCCGACCGGATCATCGCCGCGCACGGCAATCGGAGCCGGGATTTCGGTCAGGGAAGCGACCTTTTCAGCCGCCTTGATGCCGAACGCGTGGATCTGTGCGAGATCATCCGCATCTGGACGTCCGGTTGCCAGCTTGTCGCTGAATACGTGCTCGGTCGGGATACCGGCACCTGCGATGGTATGGAAGCCGTGCGCCTCTAATTCATTGCGAAGCTCGATGAGCCCATTGTCGAAGTTACGGTTTCCGAAGACAGCCACCGGAATGGCGAGCGCGCCATTTCCCTCAAAATGGGTCTGTACAAATGGGAGCATCTTGTTCGGGATGCGTCCCGCGTAGACCGGGGTGCCGATGACGAGCAGATCGTCTGCCCCGTATGTATGAACTTTTTCGCGGCTTTCCGGCAGTGTGAAATCATAGGAATCCATCGGGACGCCGAGTGTGTCCGCGATCGCCTGCGCCAGCGTGGTAACAACCTTTTTCGCGTTGCCGGTCGGGCTGAAATAGACTGCGTGTACGTGATTGATTTTCATGAAAATACCTTCTCTTCATATGTTTAAATTTAATTCGGTAAAATACCTTATTATAGTAGGTATTTTAATGGATTTATGGTGGGCTGTCAATGAAACTGGAGTTTTTTGGTTACTGGGCACGTATGCGTGAATAGTAATATGTTTTTTGCAGAATCGCCCCAAATATCATTACATATGTCTTGTCACATGAAACAATATGTGCTATACTGGTGCGGATGCACAAATGAAGTTTTGCATTGAAAGAGAACTCTGTTTGCGATAGGAGCATAGAGCGGCAGATAGTATTCTGCGATTTGAAGGCTGAACTATCTGCGGGATAAAAAGATAAGTGCAAACGTATGGTATAGAAAGGAAGGCAACAAAATGGTCCGGGAGGAAAATTATGATGTGGTCATCGTCGGGTGTGGCGTAGGCGGTCTGTACACCGCTTTAAACCTGCCGTCGGAAGACCGGATCTTAATGATTTGCAAGGAAGATATAGAGAGCTGTGATTCCATGCTGGCGCAGGGAGGTATCTGCGTGCTGCGGGATGAGACGGATTATGATGCGTATTTTGAGGACACGATGCGCGCGGGACACTATGAGAACCGCAAGGAGAGTGTGGATATCATGATCCGCTCCAGTCGGGATGTGATAAATAATCTGCTGAAATTAGGCGTAGGGTTTGACAAAAATCCAGATGGCAGTTTAAAATATACAAAGGAGGGCGCGCATTCGCAGCCGCGTATCTGTTTCCATGAGGACATCACAGGAAAAGAGATCACGACGACCCTGCAGACGCGTGTAAAAGAACTTCCGAATGTAGAAATCCGGGAATATACCGTTATGACAGATATTTTGGTTGAAAATGGTATCTGCACCGGCATTCTGGCAAAGAATGCAGACGGCGATATTTTAAAGCTCCATGCGAAAGACACGGTTCTGGCGACCGGCGGCATCGGCGGGCTTTACAAGCATTCGACGAACTTCCCGAGCCTGACGGGCGATGGACTGGATGTGGCAAAGAAACACGGCGTGCGTCTGGAGCATCTCGATTATGTCCAGATTCATCCGACCAGCCTGTACAGCAAGAAGCCGGGACGCAGTTTCCTGATTTCAGAATCGGCCCGCGGCGAGGGGGCAGTTCTGTTAAATGGAAAGGGCGAGCGCTTTGTCGATGAGCTTCTGCCGCGTGATGTGGTGACGCAGGCGATCGAGAAGGAGATGGAAAAAGAGGGCAGCGATCATGTATGGCTGTCGTTTAAGGCAGTTCCGGAGGAGACGATCCGGAACCATTTTCCGCACATTTATGAGGAGTGCTTAAAAGAGGGATACGATATCACGAAGGAACCGGCTCCGGTCGTACCGGCGCAGCATTATTTTATGGGCGGTATCTATGTTGATCATTTCTCCGAGACGACGATGGACCACCTGTATGCGGTTGGTGAGACGAGCTGCAACGGCGTACACGGAAAGAACCGGCTTGCCAGCAACAGTCTGCTGGAAAGCCTTGTATTTGCAGAGAGAGCGGCAGGCAAGATCGCCGGACGGGAGGACGAAGAGTATGAATCCAATTACGATGCAGCTTGTTGCGGATGAGTATATCCGCATGGCGTTAAAGGAAGATATCAACAGTGAGGACGTTTCGACGAACGCGGTCATGCCGGAATACCGCAAGGGCGAGGTACAGCTCTTAGCCAAGGCAGACGGTATTATCGCCGGTTTACAGGTGTTTGAGCGCGTGTTTAAACTTCTGGACGAGGCGACCGAGACAAAATTTGAGGTAAAAGACGGGGATACCGTCACAAAAGGGCAGTTTTTAGGCGTGATCACCGGCGACATCCGGGTGCTTCTTTCCGGCGAGCGGACGGCGCTCAACTATTTACAGCGGATGAGCGGCATTGCGACCTATACGAATCAGGTGGCGAAGCTCTTAGAAGGAACGAAGACGACGCTTTTAGATACGCGCAAGACGACCCCGTGTATGCGTATATTTGAAAAATATGCGGTCAAGGTTGGCGGCGGCAGCAACCACCGTTACAACTTATCGGACGGCGTGATGCTCAAGGATAACCATATCGACGCAGCCGGCGGAGTTAAGGCGGCGGTTGAGGCGGCGAAGGAATATGCCCCATTTGTCCGCAAGATCGAGGTGGAGACGGAAAATCTCGATATGGTGCGCGAGGCAGTGGAAGCGGGCGCTGATATTATCATGCTGGATAATATGACCCCGGACGAGATGGCGGAGGCGATCCGCATCATCGACGGACGCGCCGAGACGGAGTGTTCCGGAAATATGACGAAGGAAAATATCGCAACGATCACGAAATTAGGCGTAGATTATGTGTCCAGCGGCGCGCTGACGCACTCGGCACCAATTCTGGATCTGAGCCTCAAACATCTGCGGGCATTATAAAAATTTAAAAACTAAGAAAGGACAGGGAAAACAGGATGGAAACAACGATGACAGGAGTACAGCGGAGAAAGAAAATAATGGAAATGCTGGGACAGTCATCCACACCGCTTTCCGGCGGGGCGCTGGGGCGGGCAGTCGGCGTGAGCCGTCAGGTGGTGGTGCAGGATATCGCGCTTCTGCGTACCAAGGGACACCCTGTCCTTGCGACTGCCCGCGGTTATGTGCTGGAGGTGCCGCACCAGACGGAACGCCTCTTTAAAATGTGCCATACGACCGAGCAGACGCGCGAAGAGCTGAATACGATTGTTGATCTGGGCGGCGAGGTGCTGGATGTCATGGTCAACCACCGCATCTATGGAAAGGTATCGGCGCCGTTAAATATCCGCAGCCGCCGCGATGTTGAGGCATTTGTGGAAAATATCCGGACTGGGCGATCCACGCCGCTTTTAAACGTGACATCGGGCTATCATTTCCATCACGTGGCTGCCGATCAGGAGGAGATTCTTGACGAGATCGAGGCAGCGCTGCGGGAAAAGGGATTTCTGGCGGACTTCCTGTCATACGAGCAGGAAGAGGTGGAAAAATAGGGGGAAAGTCAAAAGAAATGAATTTTTGAAATTATTTTAAAAAATATGAAATTTCCTGTTGACATTCTTTTTCAAATGTTATATACTATCTTTGCTGTCGATGAGACAGACAAGCAGTTGGCTGAGAGGTCAGGTGCGGGAATGGTTACAGTGCCGGATAAAACGGTCAGAATCGCAAAATGAATATGAGTCTGTAGCTCAGCTGGATAGAGCAACGGCCTTCTAAGCCGTGGGTCGGGGGTTCGAATCCCTTCAGGCTCGTCGAATCTGTTTCGACAGATTCCTATGGTGGATATAGCGCAGTTGGTTAGCGCGCCAGATTGTGGCTCTGGAGGCCTAGGGTTCGAATCCCTATATCCACCTTCCTTTTAAAAGGATCTTTTGCTGATGGGCTATCGCCAAGCGGTAAGGCACAGGACTTTGACTCCTGCATTCGTTGGTCCGAATCCAACTAGCCCAGTTAAATATGGGGTATTAGCTCAGTCGGTAGAGCACTTGACTTTTAATCAAGTTGTCCGGGGTTCGAATCCCCGATGCCTCATTACGAAGACACATTGCAGATGCGATGTGTCTTTTTGTATAATGGGAAATCCCTTGGAATTCTCTATTACACAAAAAGGCACTAACGTGCCAAAGATGCGCGCTCGCGCGAAATTGTAATATGAGGAGGTTTTAAGTTATGGAAAAAAAGTCCATGCGCGTAATCAGGGAGTACACAATGATCACAGCGGCGACCTTTGTCGTGGCGGCAGCCGTCTATTTCTTTCTGATTCCGAGCGGTGTATCGGTGGGAAGTATTTCTGGTCTGGCGATGCTTTTGGGAAATGTGATACCGCTGCCGATTTCAGTGCTGACCTTTATTTTAAATGCGGCGCTTCTGGTGGTGGGCTTTCTTTTTATCGGACGCGAGTTCGGCGTCAAGACGGTGTATACGTCGCTGATTCTGCCGGTTTTTCTGTGGGTGTTTGAGCAGGTTTTCCCGGATTTTGTGTCGCTCAACCAGGATGCGATGATGGATACGGTCTGCTATATCTTTGTTGTCAGCGTTGGTCTGGCTCTTTTGTTCTGGATGAATGCCTCGTCGGGCGGTCTGGACATCGTGGCAAAGCTCTTAAACAAATATTTCCATATGGAGCTGGGAAAAGCGATGGCGCTTCCAGGCATGTGTGTGGCGCTCTCATCCGTGTTTTTCAGCGATAAAAAACTGGTGGTGCTGGGCATTCTGGGCACATATTTAAACGGAATCGTGCTGGATCATTTTATTTTCGGTCTGAATCTGAAAAAGAGAGTTTGCATTATCTCGGAAAAAGAAGAAGAGATACGCCAGTTTATCCTGCATACGCTTCACAGCGGCGCGACGATCTATCAGGGATTCGGCGCGTTTGACAATGAGCCGAAGACGGAAATTATCACGATCGTAGATAAAAACGAATATGCACAGCTCATGCCGTATATATTAAAAACAGATCCGAAGGCATTTGTGACGGTGTATGCGGTGAATGAGATTATTTATCGTCCCAAAAGATAGAAAATGATGTTACTGATAAAAAAACTCAGTAAGCAAAAATGAACAAAATTTGCTTGACGTGGTAAGTGATTCATGATATAGTCTCATTGAAGTTAGATGGGACTAACTTATGAAAAGGAAAATAGAAGGCAGAAAAAGCCTTTTATTTTTTAAAAGATAGTTAGCTATATCTAACTAAAGGTAGACGTGGCTAACTAAGAGAAGCAGTCAGGAGGCAGAAAGATGGAACGGTTGTTTGAAGAAGTATTCGTAGAGGTGTGTGCGCCGACTCTTCGTGGCATCAAACCGTCGAACTTGTTCCGCTATCAGCCGCAGAACCGTGATAAACTCCTGGAAGCGCTTGATTTCTGGAACCGGGAACTGGAACCGTCGGGGCTTCAGGTGCGGGCGCTTAAAGAGTGCAGCCGGACGGGCGCGTTTCTGATTCTGGTGTACCGCGAGGAATGGCTTCGCTTCATTCTGGGTAAAATATCTGTACAGCACTTTTTAAAAAAGTCTGGTTACCAGATGAAGAAGACGGTCGATGGCTTTTTGAGGCAGCTTTCCAACCGGCTTTGTCTGGAACATGATTTTCCACATGAGATTGGCATTTTCCTGGGGTATCCGCTTGAGGATGTTGTTGGATTCATTGAAAATCAGGGAAAAAATTATACCTGCAGCGGTTACTGGAAGACGTATGGCGACCCGCAGGAAGCAAAACGGCGGTTTGATTCATACCGGGAATGCACGGAAGTGTGCCGGGAGAAATACCGTCAGGGGACACCGATTATTCAGCTTGTAAAAGCCGCATAATAAATCTAAGTAAGTAAATTATTCACAAGGAGGAAATAAAAATGAGCAAGGTAGCAATTGTATACTGGAGCGGAACAGGAAACACAGAGGCTATGGCAAATTACGTAGCAGAGGGCGTTAAGAAAGCGGGCGGCGAGGCTGATTTATTTACTTCCGCAGAGTTTGGCGCTGACAAAGCTGGCGAGTATGACAGAATCGCATTTGGTTGCCCGTCCATGGGAGCTGAACAGTTAGAGGAGTCTGAGTTCCAGCCGATGTTCGACGAGGTTAGCCCGGTTCTCTCTGGCAAAAAGATTGCATTATTCGGTTCTTACGGATGGGGCGACGGCGAGTGGATGCGTACCTGGGAGAGCGACTGCATGACTCTGGGCGTAACCATGGCTTGCGAGCCGGTAATCTGCAACGCAACGCCGGACGAGGCAGCAGGTGCTGAGTGCGAGGCACTGGGCGAGGCTCTTGCAAACGCATAAGTAGAATCGCATAAAAACACATATATAATAAGAAGAAGTACAATTACCTGCGAACGCAGGACATCTTAAATTGCCATAATAAAGATGCTTAAAAATTGAAAATCAGAAAAGGAAGTGTCCTCCTGCGGCGCTTCCTTTTTTGTGGGCAAATATCCCCTTTTCGAAAACTCCAAAATGTGATATGATAAAAAATAAAACTGTTTGATTTGACTCAAACAACAGTATCAATTTACGAAAAGAAACAACGGAGGGAATGTATATGGAAGAAAATAAAAAACCATTGGCAGAGGGAGAGGAGAAGGAAGAGACTGTCTCCAAGAACTTTATCGAGCGCGAGATTGACAAAGATCTGGCAGAAGGCGTTTACGATCATGTCCAGACGAGATTTCCTCCGGAACCGAACGGATATCTTCATATTGGACACGCTAAATCGATTATTCTGAACTCTGGACTGGCAAAAGAATACAACGGAAAATTCAATCTCCGTTTTGATGACACCAACCCGACGAAAGAGAAGACAGAGTTTGTTGAGTCGATCATCGAGGATGTAAAATGGCTGGGCGCTGATTTTGAGGACCGCCTGTTTTTTGCATCCAACTATTTCCAGCAGATGTATGAATGTGCAGTTCTTCTTATTAAAAAGGGAAAAGCATTCGTCTGCGATCTGACAGCTGATCAGATCCGCGAGTACCGCGGTGATTTTAACAATCCTGGTAAGGAAAGCCCGTACCGCAACCGCAGCATCGAGGAGAACTTACAGCTCTTTGAGGAGATGAAAGAAGGCAAATATGCGGATGGCGAAAAGGTACTGCGTGCGAAAATTGATATGGCATCCCCGAACATCAATATGCGTGATCCGGTTATTTATCGTGTAGCCCATATGCATCATCACAACACCGGGGACAAATGGTGCATTTACCCGATGTACGATTTCGCTCATCCGATTGAGGATGCGATTGAGCACATCACGCATTCGATTTGTACGCTGGAATTTGAGGATCACAGACCGCTCTATGACTGGGTCGTAAGAGAGTGCGAGTTTGAGAACCCGCCGCGCCAGATTGAGTTTGCGAAGATGTATCTGACCAACGTCATTACCGGAAAACGTTATATCAAGAAACTGGTAGAAGATAAGATTGTAGATGGCTGGGATGACCCGCGTCTGGTAACCATCGCAGCGTTGCGCCGCAGAGGTTACACGCCGGAATCCATCCGCCGCTTTGTAGAGCTGGCAGGTGTCTCCAAAGCAGATAATTCCATCGACAGTGCAATGTTAGAGTACTGCCTGCGCGAGGATCTGAAATTAAAGAAGTCCCGTGTGATGGCAATTCTTGACCCGGTCAAGCTTGTTATCGACAACTATCCGGAAGGACAGATCGAGGAGCTGGATGCACCAAACAATATGGAGAACGAGGAACTTGGTTCCAGAAAGATTCCATTCGGCAGAGAACTTTACATCGAACGCGAGGACTTTATGGAAGAACCACCGAAGAAATACTTCCGTCTCTTCCCGGGCAATGAGGTCCGCCTGATGAACGCGTACTTTGTTACCTGCACCGGATGCGAGAAAGATGCAGACGGCAATGTAACGGTTGTTCACTGTACCTACGATCCGGAGACGAAGAGTGGTTCCGGCTTCAATGCAAGAAAGGTAAAAGGTACGATTCACTGGGTAGCAGCACAGACTGCACTGAAAGCAGAAGTACGTCTCTATGAGAATCTGGTAGACGAGGAAAAGGGCAAACTCAATGCAGATGGAACGCTGAACTTAAATCCGAATTCTCTGCGCGTTCTGAAAGAGTGTTACTTAGAGCCGGGTCTGAAAGAGGCAAAAGCATTTGAGAGCTTTCAGTTCGTCCGCAATGGATACTTCTGCGTGGACTGCCGCGACAGCGAGCCGGGTAAACCGGTTTTCAACCGGATTGTTTCGCTGAAGAGCTCTTTCAAGCTTCCGAAATAAATCAAGGACAAATCTTGAAAATGTATAAAAAAATACAGAAAAAAGCGGCTTTGTTCTGATGAAAAAAGGAGAGAACGGGACTTTCAGAATACATTTTAGAATATGAGCAAAATGCTTGAGAGGTCTTGGCGATTCTTCCGGGGGTTATTAAGAAAAATGTAGAAAAATGTAGTAATAACCTATAAAAAGCAGGTTGTTTTTGCTAATAAAACACCCTGCTTTTTGTGCATAATTTATGAAAGGCTTGGTTGACAATCAGGGGGGTTACTGTTATAATTTAAGTAAAGTGAGCTGATCATGTCAATCTGTGGCTTCACTTGTTACAGTTAAGGGGAAAAGCCCCTTATAAATTGCTTTCAAAAATGGAATGCATTCCACAATACGGAATCTTACTGGTGGAATTTTATAAGTATAATTTTTCACAAAGAAAGCAGAACCTAAAATAAATAAGGAGGTGCAATGCACAATGTGGACTGAACCAACTATGCCTTTCGGGCAGTCAGTTATCGTTTCTCTGCTGGGTCTTTCGGTAGTTTTCCTGGCTCTGATCTGTCTGGCTCTGGCAATTATGGTAATTTCCAAGATTCTCCGCTCCGTTGTTTCTGATGGTGCTAAGGCCCCGGCCGCAGCACAGAAAGCAGCACCAGCTGTGTCGGACGAAGCTGATAAGGAATTACTTGCCGTGCTGATGGCAACGATCGGGGATGACCTCGGATTGCCGACAGACAAGTTTAAGATCTTGAGCGTGACAGAAGTTAAGTAATGAGAAACAGGAATGAAAGGAAATCGAAAGGAAGGTTAGAGCAGTTATGAAGTATACGGCTACCCTCAATGGAAAACAGTACGAAGTAGAACTTGAAAGAATCGATGCATACGAGCCAATGCCGCGTTACGGCGAGGCTCCGGCAGCAGCACCGGCTCCAGTAGCAGCACCGGCAGCACCGGCACCGGCTCCTGCACCAGCAGCACCGGCTCCTGCACCAGCAGCAGCACCGGCCCCGGCGGCAGCACCGGCAGCAGGCGCAACTACCGTAGAGGCTCCGATGCCAGGTAAGATCCTGAACATCAAAGTATCTGCAGGACAGGCAGTTAAGTTTGGTGAGACCGTCATCGTGATGGAAGCTATGAAGATGGAAACTGAAATCGTTGCTCCGGCAGACGGTACAGTAGCACAGATTCTTGTCAAAGCAGGCGATGCCGTTGACACAGGTGCAGCACTGGTTACCCTGAACTAATAGAACGATACAGGGATAATTATTCGAAAGGACGTAAAGAATTATGAAATATGTTGCTACGATCAATGGAAAAAAATATGAAGTTGAAGTAGAAAAATTAGAAGCATACAAATCTCTGGATCGTAATGGTGTAGCAGCTCCGGCAGCACCGGTTCTTCCGGCATCCGCACCGGTACAGAGACCGGCAGCACCGGCTCCGGTTGCACCGGCACCAGCACCAGCTCCGGCTCCGGCAGCAGCACCGGCTCCGGCGGCAGCAGCACCGGCAGGCGCAACTACCGTAGAAGCTCCGATGCCAGGTAAAATCCTGAACATCAAAGTATCTGAAGGACAGGCAGTTAAATTTGGCGAAGTAGTAGTTATTATGGAAGCCATGAAGATGGAGACTGAGATCGTTGCTCCGGCAGACGGTACAGTCAGCAAGATCCTTGTTAAGGCTGGCGATTCTGTTGATACAGGAGCTGCTCTGGTTGCTCTGAACTAGGAGGTTAGGTAATGAACTTTTTTGAAATATTAAAAGAGCTTCTTGCACAGTCAGGTTTCGCAGCATTGACCTGGAGAAGCTGTGTAATGATTCTCATTGCTTTTGTATTATTATACCTGGCAATTAAAAAGCAGTTCGAGCCGCTTCTTCTGCTTCCGATTGCATTTGGTATGTTCCTGGCAAACCTGCCGTTAGCTGACCTGATGAAGGAAAGCGAGCCGTGGTATACCGCAGGTGTTCTGCGTATCATCTACGGCGGTGTTAAGTCCAGTTTGTTCCCGTGTCTGATCTTCATGGCAGTAGGTGCCATGACAGACTTTGGTCCGCTGATTGCAAACCCGGTGAGCCTTCTGCTTGGTGCAGCTGCTCAGTTCGGTATCTACATTGCATTCATGCTGGCTAACGCAACTGGCTTATTCACAGTAGGCGAGGCTGCCGCTATCGGTATCATCGGTGGTGCAGACGGTCCGACCGCTATCTATGTAGCTAACAACCTGGCACCGGATCTGGTTGCTCCGATCGCCGTTGCCGCTTACTCCTACATGGCGCTGATTCCGCTGATTCAGCCGCCGATCATGAAGCTTCTTACCACTAAGAAAGAGCGTTCCATCGTTATGAAGCAGCTCCGTAAGGTAAGCAAGGTTGAGAAGATTGTATTCCCGGTATTCGTAGTACTGTTCTGCTCCCTGCTTCTTCCGTCCGTAGCTCCGCTGCTTGGTATGCTGATGCTTGGTAACCTGCTTCGTGAATCTGGTGTTACAGAGCGTCTTTCTGATACAGCTCAGAACGCACTGTGCAACATCGTAACTATCATGCTTGGTACTACCGTAGGTGCGACCGCAAACGGCGAGATTTTCCTGCGTGTTCAGACCATCGCTATCGTTTGCATGGGTCTTCTTGCATTCGCATTCGCTACCATCGGAGGTGTTCTCCTTGGTAAGGTGCTTTGCGCTGTAACCGGCGGCAAGATCAACCCGTTAATCGGTTCCGCTGGTGTATCTGCTGTACCGATGGCTGCCCGCGTTTCTCAGACAGTTGGTGCAAAAGAGAATCCGACCAACTTCCTTCTGATGCACGCTATGGGACCAAACGTAGCAGGTGTTATCGGTTCTGCCGTAGCAGCAGGTTTCTTCATGCTGATTTTCGGTTAATCGAATATTGATTTTTGGCTGTTGCAGCCGGGATCTGGCTGCATCTGGCCTGCGAAAGACCGCAGCGCCGGAAGTACCGGATCCCGTTTTTACTTATTTATATAGGTAGTTATAGAAAATTTTTTTAAAGGAGGCTTTATTGTGGCTAATAAAGTAATGTCTTTACACGATGCCGTAGAAAAGTATGTATGTGACAACGATGTACTTTGTCTCGGCGGATTTACAACAAACCGTAAACCGTATGCAGCAGTTTACGAGATCCTTCGTCAGGGTAAAACTGGTTTTGTAGGCTGGTCTGGCCCGGCAGGTGGTGACTGGGATGCGTTAATCGGTGAGGGCCGTGTGAGAGCCTACATCAACTGCTATACTGCAAACTCTGGTTACACCAACGTAGCTCGTCGTTTCCGTGCAGCTATCGAGAAGGGTGAGCTTACATATGAGGATTATTCTCAGGACGTTCTGATGCTTCAGCTTCATGCTGCATCTCTGGGTCTTCCGTACCTGCCGGTACGTATGATGCAGGGCTCCGGACTTGTTAAGTTCTGGGGTATCAGCGAAGAGAAGAGAAGAACCATGGAAGGTGTTGACAACCTGAAATGCGTAGAGATCGAGAACCCGCTTGAGCCAGGCGAGAAGCTGCTGGCTGTTCCGGTTCCGAAGCTTGACTGCGCTATCATCCATGTTCAGCAGGCATCTCCGGATGGAACCTGTATCATCGATGGTGATGAGTTCCATGACGTAGATATCGCTGTAGCTGCAAAACGTTGTATCGTTACCTGCGAGGAGATCGTAAGTGATGAGTATATCCGTCGTGACCCAACCAAGACAAGAATCTTTGGTGAGTGTGTAGACGCCGTTGTTCGTGCACCGTACGGTGCTTGGCCGGCACAGTGCTACGGCTACTATGATGATGATGATAAGGGCTTGAAAGAGTACGACAAGGCTTCCAAGTACCTTGACGCTGAGGATGCTAAGGCACAGCTTCAGAAGGCTGCAGACAAAGCTGCTAAGGCTGCTGCTGCTAAGCCGGAAGATGAGAAGCTTGCAAAAGCTGCAGAAGTTGCTGCACAGGCTGCAAAAGATGCTGCTGACGGCACCAAGATTCCGGAGACCTTCAAGGATTACCTTCAGAAGTATGTATATGGATGCAAGGATCAGGATGATCTGCTCAACGTACTGGGCGGCGCTCGCCTCATGAACCTTAAGAATGAGCCGCATCTTGGCTATTCTACCAGACATTAATTGAGGGAGGGAAAATCTAAAATGGCTGATTATACAAAGTATACAAAGCAGGAAATGCAGGCTTACGCCATCGCAAAAAATATTAAAGAAAATCAGATCGTTATCGTTGGTACCGGTCTTCCGTTAATCGGTGCATCCCTGGCAAAACGTGTTGTTTGCCCGAGCTGCCATCCGATCGTAGAGAGTGGTCTTATGGATTGTTCTCCGATCGAGGTTCCGCGTTCTGTAGGTGACAACCGTTTCATGGCTCACTGTGCAGTACAGTGGCCGAACATTCGTTTCGTAGGTTTCGAGGCTAATGAGTGGTTACATGATGCTGATCGTATGATCGCATTCATCGGTGGCGCTCAGATCGACCCGTACGGAAACGTTAACTCTACCTGTATCTTTGGTAAGGGTGATTATGTTAAACCTACCACACGTTTCACCGGTTCTGGCGGTGCAAACGGAATCGCTACCTTCTGCAACACCATCATCATGATGCAGCATCAGAAGAGAAGATTCATGGATCATGTTGACTACATCACAAGCTGTGGTTGGATGGACGGCCCTGGCGGACGTGAGAGAGCAGGTCTTCCGGGCAACCGTGGACCGCAGATGGTAGTTACCGATCTTGGTATCATGAAATTCGATGAAGAGACCAAGAGAATGTATCTGGCTTACTACTATCCATTCTCCTCTCCGGAAATGGTTCAGGAGAACACTGGTTTCGAGATCGATACCTCCAGAGCTCAGCTGATGGAAGGTCCGGATCCGGAGATCATCCGCGTTATTCGTGAAGAGATCGACCCAGGTCAGGCATTCATCAAAGTTCCGAAGGAGACTAAGTAATTAGCCTTCCATCGGGAATCAAGACAGATATCATTTCTGTCGATTAATTAGTTACTGATTGCAGGCGGGACAGGAGACGAACTGTCCCGCAAGCAATTCATTTATAACCATTTTTATTTTTTATTTTATAAGGAGAAAAGAAGACATGAATATGTATTCAATGCCAGGATATTTCCAGAATATGCCTACCGTTGGTAAAGCTCTGGTTAATCCGAATCCGGAAAACGAGCAGGAACTGAAGGCTGTTGAGAACGACATCCATGAGTCCATTAAGCAGGCTCTTGATGCTGGTATCACAACCGAAGAGAAGTTAAACGCACGTGGACAGCTTTCTGCTACACAGCGTATCAACGCCCTGATCGATCCAGGTACATGGTGCCCGTTAAACAGCCTTTACAATCCGGAAGACAACCGTTTCCAGACAACTAACGTTCTGAATGGTCTTGGCCGTGTAAATGGCAAATGGGTTTACATCATCGCTTCTGATAACAAGAAGATGGCTGGTGCTTGGGTTCCGGGACAGGCAGATAACCTGCTCCGCGCTGCAGATACCGCTAAGATGCTGCATCTGCCGTTAGTATACCTGTTAAACTGCTCAGGCGTTGAGTTCCCGAACCAGGACAAAGTATACCCGAACCGTCGTGGTGGTGGTACACCGTTCTTCCGCAACGCTGAGTTAAACCAGCTTGGTGTTCCGGTTATCGTAGGTATCTACGGAACCAACCCGGCAGGTGGTGGTTACCACAGCATTTCCCCGACTATCCTGATCGCTCATAAAGATGCGAACATGGCAGTTGGTGGCGCTGGTATCCTTTCCGGTATGAACCCGAAGGGTTACATCGATGAGGAAGCAGCAGAGCAGATCGTTAACGCTCAGATCGAGAACAGCAAACATCACGTTCCGGCTCCGGGTTCCGTGCCGATCCACTATGATGAGACCGGATTCTTCCGTGAGGTTTACGAGGATGATTTAGGCGTTATCGAGGGAATCAAGAAGTACATCAACTACCTTCCGTGCTTCAACCTGGAGTTCTTCCGTGTTGACAGCCCGAAGGCTCCGCAGCTTCCGGCTGAGGATCTGTACAGCATCATCCCGATGAACCAGAAACGTCCGTACGACATCTACGATGTAATCGGTCGTCTGTTCGATAACAGTGAGTTCTTTGAGTACAAGAAAGGCTACGGTCCGGAGATCGTTGCTGGTCTTGCAAAAGTTAACGGTCTTCTGGTTGGTGTTATCGCTAACGTACAGGGCTTACTCATGAACTATCCGGAGTACAAACAGGGTTCTGTAGGTATCGGTGGTAAGCTGTATCGTCAGGGTCTGATTAAGATGAACGAGTTCGTTACTCTGTGTGCTCGTGATAAGACACCGATTATCTGGCTGCAGGATACCACAGGTATCGATGTAGGCGATGACGCTGAGAAGGCAGAGCTGCTTGGTTTAGGTCAGTCCCTGATTTACTCCATCGAGAATTCTAAACTTCCGTCTCTGGAGGTTACTCTTCGTAAGGCAAGTGCTGCTGCTCACTACGTTCTGGGTGGTCCGCAGGGCAACAACACCAACGTATTCTCTATCGGTACAGGTGCTTGCGAGTACTACGTAATGCCGGGTGAGACCGCTGCAAACGCTATGTACTCCAGAAAGCTTGTTAAAGCTAAAAAAGCTGGCGAGCCGCTTCAGCCGATCATCGACAAGATGAACGCTATGATCCAGATGTACACAGACAAATCTCGTCCGAAATACTGTACAAAACAGGGTATGGTTGATGAGATCGTAGATCTGACCGATCTTCGTCCGTACATCCAGGCATTTACCGAGGCTTATTATCAGAATGCTCAGGCTATCTGCCCGATGCATCAGATGCTGGCTCCGAGATCTACTCGTGAGTTCATCAACTACGGTAAATAATTATCAAATTAAAACGGCATTGTGATAGGTGCCGCTAAGATAACATTTTAAAAAGAGAAGGCGCGTAAGTACGCGGCTGACAGTGATAGTGTAAATAGTGATAAGTAACAAATTGATAGTGTGAATAGTGTGAGGCTCTGGCGAAGCGGCTTGTCTGTATGACTGTAAATGAACCGTTTTGCCGGATGCTTGCAGATAAATCGGGCAAAGGAACTGGAACCTTTGCTCGATTTATTGGTATACTCAGGCAGATAAGTAATAAGTAATAGTTTTGTTAAGAATTATTTTATAACATTTTCAAGATTTTACAGCGACTTTTAGTTGATTTTGTGGTATTATGATGGGTGGAGACGATGTGATAGCACGGATCTGCCAAAACATCGTTGAAACAAAAATCAGGCATAGAAAGTCAGTATTGAAAGGAAAAAGATACATCATGAGCGAAATTTTCACTTTAGGTATCGATGTAGGCTCTACAGCTTCCAAATGTATCATCCTGAAGGATGGCAAGGAGATCGTAGGTAAGTCTCTGATTGACGTTGGAGCAGGTACCAGCGGTCCAAACCGTGCCATCGAGGCAGTTCTGGAAGATGCAGGCCTCAAGAAAGAAGATATGGCATTCACACTGGCTACCGGTTATGGACGTACATCTCTGATGGACGGAATTGCCGATAAGCAGATGAGTGAGCTGTCATGTCATGCAAAGGGCGCTTATTTCCTTTTCCCGAAGGTTCATACCGTAATTGACATTGGCGGTCAGGACGTGAAGGTTCTTCGCGTTGAGGACGGTGTCATGACAAACTTCCAGATGAACGATAAGTGTGCAGCCGGAACCGGAAGATTCCTGGATGTTATGGCTCGCGTTCTCGAAGTTGAGGTAAGTGATCTAGGCCGTCTTGGCGCTATGTCCAAGAAGCAGGTAGGAATCAGTTCCACCTGTACGGTTTTTGCAGAGAGTGAGGTTATAAGCCAGTTGTCGATGGGAACGGATAAATGTGATATCATTGCCGGTATTCATCGTTCAGTGGCTCATCGTGTCACGGGTCTTGCCCACCGAATCGGTGTAGTGCCGGATGTCGTTATGACAGGCGGTGTGGCTCAGAACCAGGGCGTAGTAGATGCGCTTGAGGCTGAGCTTGGCGTAAAGATTTATACATCCCCGCTGACACAGTATAACGGCGCGCTTGGCGCAGCCCTGATGGCATATCAGGTAGCCAGCCGTCAGAAGTAACTAAGTTAATTTTTAAGAATGGAGGATAATTATTATGGCAAAACAAGTTAGTCCTGGTGTTCTTGCGCTTCGTAAAGTCGTAGATGACGTACATAAAGAGGCGCGTGAGGCCAAAGCAAGAGGCGAGTTGGTTGGATGGTCTTCTTCCAAATTCCCGTGTGAGCTTGCAGCAGCATTTGATTTACACGTTATGTATCCGGAGAACCAGGCAGCTGGTATCGCAGCTAACCGTTACGGTGAGCTGATGTGCCAGGCAGCTGAAGATCTTGGATATGACAACGATATCTGCGGTTATGCTCGTATCAGCCTTGCATATGCAGCTGGTGTACGTGTATCCCGTAAGTATGATCCGGAGACTGGTGAATACATCATCGATCCGAGCACAGGTAAACCATTAAAAGATGCTGACGGCAACGTAGTGATGGGTGAAGACGGAAAACCGAAGAAGGATCCGAAGACTCAGACTCCGTATCTGCAGCTGGACAACCTGCTTGAGATTGAAAAACTCCCGGATGGTCCGGAAAAAGAGAAACGTCTTGAGGCTATTTCTCCGATTCGCCAGATGCGTATTCCGCAGCCGGATTTCGTTCTTTGCTGCAACAACATCTGTAACTGTATGACAAAATGGTATGAGAACATCGCTCGTATGTGTAACATTCCGCTGATCATGATCGATATCCCGTACAACAATACAGTAGAAGTTCATGATGAGAATGTTAAATACGTTCGCGCTCAGTTCGACAAAGCGATCAAACAGCTGGAAGAGCTGACAGGCAAGAAGTTCGACGAGAAGAAGTTCGAGCAGGCTTGTGCAAACGCTAACCGTACCGCTAAGGCTTGGCTGAAAGTCTGTGATTTCCTGCAGTACAAACCGGCTCCATATAGTGGATTTGACCTGTTCAACCACATGGCAGACGTTGTAACTGCACGTGCTACTGTAGCTGCTGGTGATGCTTTTGAATTACTTGCAAAAGACCTGGAAGAGACAGTTAAGAAGGGTGAGACCACAACTCCGTTCCCGGAGAAATACCGTGTTATGTTCGAGGGTATTCCGTGCTGGCCGAAACTGCCGGCTCTGTTCAAACCGCTGAAGACCCACGGTGTAAACGTTACTGCCGTTGTATATGCTCCGGCATTCGGTTTCGTTTACAACAACATCGATGAGATGGCTCGTGCTTACTACAAAGCTCCGAACTCTGTCTGCATCGAGCAGGGTGTTGACTGGCGTGAAGGCATCTGCCGTGACAACAAGGTAGATGGCGTTCTGGTTCACTACAACAGAAGCTGTAAACCGTGGAGTGGTTACATGGCTGAGATGCAGCGTCGCTTTACTGCTGACCTGGGTATCCCGTGTGCTGGTTTCGACGGCGATCAGGCTGACCCGCGTAACTTCAATGCTGCTCAGTACGAGACTCGTGTAGAGGGTCTGGTTGAGGCAATGGAAGCAAATAAGCAGGCAAAGGAGGCTAAATAACCATGAGTGTTAACGCATTATTAGAAGAATTTAAGGTAAAAGCTGCAACTCCGAAGCAGCAGCTTGCTGAATATAAAGCTCAGGGCAAAAAAGTAGTTGGTGTTCTTCCTTACTACGCTCCGGAAGAGCTTGTATATGCCGCTGGTATCGTTCCGATGGGTATGTGGGGTTCCAACACTAAGACCATCAGCCGTGCAAAAGAGTACTGCGCTACTTTCTACTGCACCATCGCTCAGTTAGCTCTGGAGATGCTGCTGGATGGAACTATGGATCAGTTAGACGGTATTATCACACCTACTATCTGTGATACTCTTCGTCCGATGAGCCAGAACTTCCGTGTAGCTATGGGCGACAAGATGAAAGTTATCTTCTTAGCTCATCCGCAGAACCGTTTCGAAGAGTTTGGTCTTCAGTTCTGTATCGATCAGTACAACCATGTAAAAGCTGATCTGGAAGAGATCGCTGGAAGAAAGATTACTGATTCTGACATCCAGGATGCTATCGTTGTATACAACAAGAGCCGTGCAGCTCGCCGTGAGTTCGTAAAACTGGCTAACGAGCACTGTGATGTTATCACACCAACCAAGCGTTCCGCAGTTCTGAAGGCATTCTACTTCATGGAGAAGCCGGAATACACTGCAAAGCTGAACGAGCTGAACGCAGAGCTGGCTAAACTTCCTGTCTGTGACTGGAAGGGAACCAAGGTTGTTACCTCCGGTATTATCTGTGATAATCCGAAGCTGCTTTCTATCTTCGAAGAGAACAACATCGCTATCGCTGCAGATGATGTAGCACACGAGACACGTTCCTTCCGTGTAGACGCTCCGGAAGACGAGCTGGATCCGGTTAGAGCACTGGCTAAACAGTTCGCTAACATCGATTACGAAGTACTTCTGTACGATCCGGAATCCAACAAGAACCGTCGTGGTGAGTTCGTAGCTAACATGGTTAAGGAAAGCGGCGCTCAGGGTCTGGTACTGTTCATGCAGCAGTTCTGTGATCCGGAGGAGATGGAGTATCCGTACCTGAAGAAAGCTCTGAACGATGCAGGTGTTCCGCACATCAAACTGGGTATCGACCAGCAGATGAGAGACTTCGGTCAGGCAAGCACTGCTATTCAGGCATTCGCTGATGTCCTTGCACTTCAGAAATAATAGAAGATTCGTTTGGGAAACTGAATGATGAGATAGAAACGCCCCCGCAGGAGATTTCCTTGCGGGGGCGTTTGTTTGTGTGTCTTGCGGCACACGTTTATTTATTCCTCTGTGGAGTCAGAAGAACTATTATTTGCAATTTCCTCATCCGTCACAGACCCCTGGCGGTAGCCGCTGTCTGGTTCCTGTTTGGAGTTCTTCTTTGGAGCATCCGGCTTTTTGTCTCCGGAAGTAGAAGAGGTTTCTTTGGACGGACCGGAGCTGGCGGAATTGCTGGGGCTGCCAGAGCTTCCGTTGGAATTGCTGCTATCATCGCTGGAAGAATCTTCGGATGAGCCGGTGCTGGAGTCAGAGCTTCCGGAATCTGGCGTCCTGTTGGAGCTGGTGGCTGTTTTTTTTGTCCTTTTGGAGGAGCTGTTCTGGAAATCGTCCCAGCTTTCGTTATCGAATTCATTGGAAGCCGCGGTCTGGCGGCTCTGAGCGATGCCGTTTACCGTCCAGGCGCCGTCTGCGTTTACAGTGTAGCCGTCCGGTGTCGTGGTGGCGGTTAGAAGCCAGCCTTCGGCGTCGAAATAGTAGCATTCGCTGACGCCGTCCTGGTTGCCGTCGATCCAGCGCCAGCCATTTGCCGCCCAGGTGTTGTCACCGTTGTCGTACCACCAGCGGGCAGCATTGTCACCAGCTCCATTTTTCCAGCTTCCTGCCATCGCCGGGAAAGCGGCGGAGAGGGAGAGAAGACCCGTTGTTAAGCCTGCTAAAAATAAGCGTTTATTAATCATAAAGTGAAATCTCCTTTTTGCAAAAACTATTAAAAAAGAGGATATCTCAAAGCTCCGGATATGATGTATACTCGAATCTTTGATAATATCCCCCCTGTTTTTATTTCGTTACTGTTCACGCATACGTGCCCAGTAACAGAATTTGCCGTGGCTTCGCATTTAAATACGGCAAATTCCTGCTGCCACCACGTTTTCTAACGGCACTTTCGATTCCAAAAGTGCCTACCCGTGAACCGTAATTTTATTTCTCCTGCTTAAATGTATGTCCCATATAATAGGACAATTCTGCCGCACTGTGGCGAACCTGCTCCTGCAGGTGCAGAAGATGTGTGTCATCTTCAATACGGGAATACGGTGCGATGATTCCGACCGAAGCGGAAACGCGTCCGTCAATACCGTAAATGGGAGCACCGATCCCGACTGCATCCGGGACGTATTCGCCGTGGGAAACGGCAATGCCCTTCTCACGGATGGTGCGGAGTTCTTCTGCCAATTCTGCGGGATCCGCCTTTGGAAATGCCTCAGGACGGTTTACGCGTGTGTCCAGATAGCGGCGGATGTATTCGTCGCTCTGGAAAGCCAGAAGCGCCTTGCGGATCGCACCGCAGTGCAGATCCATCTCATAGCCAAATTCTTCGACGACCTTGAGGTGGTTCGGACCGTCCGTTTTGTCAAGTACCAGTCCCTTGTCGCCAACCTGGATGATCAGATAGGAATCCTCACGGGTACAGTAGGAGAGGTTCTTGAGAATCGGAAGCGCCGCATCCTGAATCCGCACATTGTCAGCCGCCGCCCGACCGAGAGAGATGAGGGCGGGACCGAGCTGGTAGGTGTGCGCGTGTTCATCGCGGATCACGTATTTTTTTTCACAAAATGTCTGCAAAATCCGGTGGATCGTGCTGGGCGGAAGCCCGGTTGATTCGGAAAGTTCTGCGATGGAATATTTGTGGTTGGCTTCTTTTAAAAGTTCCAGAAGTTCCATCGCGCGGAGAAGACTTTGTATCATGCAAAGAATCCTCCTGTGTTATTCTGTGATTTCCTCAACCGTCACGGTTGTGCTGTCATCCGGGGCTGCGTCGGAATCCTCTTTCTCGGAAGAAGCTTCGCCGTCCTCGGAAACCGGAGCATCTGCGCGGACGGTTTCTGTTCTGACTGGTTCTTCGGAAGAGACATCTGCATCAGACGGAGCTTTTTCGCTTTCTTCAGAATGTTCAGAAGTTTCCTCTGGAGTCTCAGCCGGAGCTTCCTTTTTCTCCGGGTTTAAGGAAACATAGCTGCGTTCGGAGGCAGCTGTATCAGAAGTCTTGGAAGCTTCTTTATCGCCGGCATCGTCAAAATCATCGAAATCATCTTCAAAGTCGTGGAAATCCTCGTCCAGTTCCTTGTGGAATGATTTATACTGTAAGACGTAAGAAACACCAGCTGCTGCAGCGCCGACGATAGCTGCCAGTGTCAGTAATTTACCAAAATGTTTTTTTGCCATGGTTGATACTCCTCTCTATACGATTCGATATCCTTATTGTAATACGAAACGCCTAAAAAATAAAGGGAATCTTTTGTGAACACCGGGATGTGTGTGAATCACGTGTTACGGGGTACGTATGCGTGAACAGTAACAGGGGCGGGTTACTGTTCGCGGGTAGGCACTTTTGGAACCGAAAGTGCCGTAAGAAAACGTGGTGGCAGCAGGAAGTTGCCGTATTTAAATGCGAAGCCACGGCAAATTCCGTTACTGGGCACGTATGCGTGAACAGTAACACAGGGGCGGTAATTATGTACAGGAAAAATGAGAAAAACGCTTGTTGTTATACCGGAAATCATGTAGAATAAAATTATCTATTTACCAGGTGGTGATAAAAATAAAATGATGAATTCCAATACAAAGATGACGGCGCAGGAATTGGAACAAATGATTGCGCAGATGGAAAAGATATTTACGGTTGTACGTATTTTAGATAAGGATCTGCTCCATAAGATGGACGTGAGGAACGGGGAACTCCGATCTGAGGACTGCAAATGTTATTCGTTCTGGGAAAAAGGAAAGAATTGTGAGAATTGTGTGGCACAGCGCACGCTTGCGATGAAGGGACAGTGCGTGAAGATAGAATTTATCGGTCTGAAGATGTATCAGGTCATCGCGAAGTATCTGGAGGTGGACGGAGTTCCCTGCGTGATGGAGATGATTTCCTGTCTGGATGGTGACACGCTTCTTGACGCAGAGGGAAGAGAAGCACTTGTTAAGAAATTTGCACACTACAGGCGCGAGCTGTATGCGGATGCACTGACGGGGAGCTACAACCGGAGATATTTTGAAGATCAGTTAAAAGAGCAGCGGATGGATGCCGGTATCGCGATGATCGATCTGGATGATATGAAGACCTACAATGATATATATGGGCATGTGGCGGGCGATAAAGTGCTGGTGACGCTGTCGGCGGCGATTATGAGCTGTGTCCGCAAGACGGACCGCCTGGTGCGTTATGGCGGGGATGAATTCCTGCTTGTGATGCCGGGCATCAGTCTGGAGGTATTTGTTGAGAAACTGCACCGGATTCAGGATGTGATCCGCAGCATGAGTGTTGAAGGATATCCGCAACTGAAATTGTCAGTCAGCATCGGCGGTACGCTGACGAACGGGGAGACAGTCGGGAAGGCGATGTGCCGGGCGGACGAATATATGTATCAGGCGAAGGTCTTCAAGAACACGATTGTGACTGAGAAAGATGGACAGCGGACACCGGAGAAGATCGTGGCAGCCGGGCGGCGCAATGCGAGCAGTTACCGCATTTTGATCGTGGACGATTCGGAGATGAACCGCATGATTCTCTCAGAAATGCTGAAAGGCGAATTCGAGATTCTGGAGGCAGAAAATGGTTCAGCATGTCTCGACATGCTGAGCCGCTATGAGATGAAGATTTCTCTGATTCTTCTCGATATCGTCATGCCGGGGATGGACGGCTTCGGGGTTCTGGAATATATGAACCGCAACAACCTGATCAAGGATATCCCGGTTATCATGATTTCGGGCGAAGATTCGGGCGAGGTCATAAAGCGGGCGTATGAGATGGGGGTTTCCGATTATATTAAGCGCCCGTTCGATATGGAGGTTGTACACCGGCGTGTCTTAAATACGATCAAATTGTATGCGAAACAGCGCCGCCTGGTGGCAATGGTGATGAACCAGGTTTTTGAGAAAGAGAAGAATAGCCGGATGCTGATCAGTGTTCTGAGCGAGATCGTGGAATTTCGAAATGGCGAGAGCGGTACGCACGTACTCAATATTAATACATTGACGACGATGATTCTGGAACAGCTCGTCAAGAAGACGGACAAATATCACTTGTCCTGGTCGAACCGGATGCTGATCAGCACGGCATCATCCCTGCATGACATCGGAAAGATCGGAATTGATGAGAAGATTTTGAATAAACCGGGTCGTCTGACGCCGGAGGAACGTAAGATCATGGAAAAACATACAGTGATCGGTGCGGACATGCTTGCGAATCTTCCGATGTATGAGGATGAGCCGCTGATGAAAGTGGCGTACCAGATCTGCCGTTGGCACCATGAGCGCTATGATGGAAAAGGATATCCGGATGGTCTAAAAGGGGAGGAGATCCCGATCTCAGCGCAGGTGGTGGCGCTGGCGGATGTGTATGATGCGCTGACAAGTGAGCGCGTCTATAAAAAGGCTTATTCTCATGAGGAGGCGGTGCAGATGATCTGCAACGGAGAGTGTGGTACATTTAACCCGCTCCTGCTTGAGTGCCTGTGTGAGATTCAGGATCATATTAAAAAGGAGCTGCAGAAGACAGCATACCGGAGTGAGATGAGTGATCCGGAGCGAAAAAATAAGAAATTTGAACATTATGACAATTCACAGAAGAAGTTTTTCGGCGCGGTGACGCAGGCGATTGAAGAAGAGTATGGAACTGCGGGCGAGGAGCTGAGCCGTATGAAAACTGAGGAAGAGAAATAACAGGAGGCTGTCATGACAATTCAGGAATGCTACAAAGAAATGGGCGGGGATTTTGAAGGAGTTCAGAAACGCTTTGGAGGTGTGGCGATGGTGGAAAAATTTGCCATCAAGTTTCTGAGAGATTCCAGCTTTCAGGATCTGGAGGATGGATTAAAAGAAAAGGATGCGGAGAAAGCATTCCGCGCGGCACATACCCTGAAAGGAATCTGTCTGAACCTGGGCTTTGATGCCTTCTATGAGGTAAGCGCAGCGCTGACCGAAAAACTGAGAGGCAGAGAACTGACCGGATACGAGGCAGATTTTGCAGCGGTAAAAGAGTGTTATGAGAAAACGGTTGCGGCGATTAAGGCATTTGAGGAGAGCAATTAATAGAACGGGGAGAAATGGAATATTTCAGTTCTCCCCGTAAAATTTACTAAAATTTTAGCACTCAACACTTGACGGTGCTAACAGAACGTGTTATAACATACTTCGTAAGAAGAAGATACATATCTGATTACGAAAGAAAAGCAATCAGATGGAATAAATTTGGATGGATAAGGAGGAGCCAATAATGAAGTTAACACCATTATTTGACAGAGTTGTATTAAAGCAGTTAGTTGCAGAGGAGACGACCAAATCAGGTATCGTTCTTCCGGGTCAGGCAAAAGAGAAACCGCAGCAGGCAGAGGTAATCGCGGTTGGTCCTGGCGGAGTGGTAGATGGAAAAGAAATCACGATGCAGGTAAAGGTTGGCGATAAAGTTATCTATTCGAAATACTCAGGCACAGAAGTTGAGCTGGACAATGAGAAATATGTCATTGTAAAACAGAATGATATTCTGGCTGTTATCGGTTAATCGATGGGCAGGATGTCTGGAAGACAGATGCTGATCGGAACGTTTATTCAAGAAAATTATGGAGGTTGATAACCATGGCAAAGGAAATTAAATATGGCGTAGAAGCCAGAAAAGCCCTGGAAGCGGGCGTAAATCAGTTAGCAGATACCGTAAGAGTTACATTAGGACCGAAAGGCAGAAACGTAGTTCTGGATAAATCCTTCGGCGCTCCGCTCATTACCAACGATGGTGTGACCATTGCGAAGGAGATCGAGCTGGCAGACCCGTTTGAGAACATGGGCGCACAGCTGGTGAAAGAAGTAGCAACCAAGACCAACGATGCAGCTGGTGATGGTACTACAACCGCAACCGTCCTGGCCCAGGCGATGATCAACGAAGGTATGAAGAACCTGGCAGCAGGTGCTAACCCGATCATCATGAGAAAGGGTATGAAGAAAGCCACAGATGCAGCTGTAGAGGCAATCAAAGGCATGAAGAAGGACGTTAAGAGCCAGGCAGATATCGCAAGAGTCGCTGCTATCTCTTCCGCTGATGAGGAAGTAGGCCAGATGGTAGCAGACGCGATGGAGAAGGTTTCCAAAGACGGCGTTATTACCATTGAAGAGTCCAAGACTATGAAGACTGAGCTTGATCTGGTAGAAGGCATGCAGTTTGACCGTGGCTATGTATCTGCATACATGGCAACTGATATGGAGAAGATGGAAGCCGTTCTGGACGATCCGTACATCTTAATTACCGATAAGAAGATCTCCAACATTCAGGAGATTCTGCCGCTGCTGGAACAGCTGGTACAGTCTGGTTCCAAGCTGCTCATCATCGCTGAGGATATTGAGGGCGAGGCGCTGACCACCCTGATTGTCAATAAGCTGAGAGGTACTTTCACCGTTGTTGGTGTGAAGGCTCCGGGTTACGGCGACAGAAGAAAAGAAATGTTAAAGGATATTGCAATCCTGACCGGCGGTACTGTTATTTCCGAGGAACTGGGACTTGAATTAAAGGATACTACCATGGATCAGCTTGGTCGTGCGAAATCCGTTAAGGTTCAGAAAGAGAACACCATCATCGTAGATGGCTGCGGCGATAAGAAAGCCATCGCAGACCGTGTGGCTCAGATTAAGGCTCAGATTGAGGAAACCACTTCTGATTTTGACCGTGAGAAACTGCAGGAGAGACTGGCTAAGATGGCTGGCGGCGTAGCCGTTATCCGTGTTGGTGCAGCGACCGAGGCTGAGATGAAGGAAGCTAAGATGCGTATGGAGGATGCCCTGTCCGCAGCAAAGGCAGCTGTTGAGGAAGGCATCATCGCAGGCGGCGGATCTGCATATGTTCACGCAGCAGCAGAAGTTCAGAAGGTAGTAGACGGACTGGAAGGCGACGAGAAGACCGGCGGCCGTATCGTCCTGAAAGCTCTGGAAGCTCCGCTGTTCCACATTGCAGCAAACGCAGGTCTGGAAGGCTCTGTTATCATCAACAAGGTAAAAGAGTCCCCAGTAGGCGTAGGTTACGATGCTTACAATGAGGAATACGTAGATATGGTAGAAGCAGGCATCCTGGATCCGGCAAAGGTAACCAGAAGTGCCCTGCAGAACGCAACCAGCGTTGCATCTACCCTGCTTACAACTGAGTCCGCAGTTGCCAACATCAAAGAAGATGCACCGGCAGGTCCGGCAGCAGGCGCTGGCATGGGCGGCATGATGTAAGTAAGAGAGCCGGAAAATGGCGGAAGATGTTACATCAGAGATGCAGTATCGAATGTAGAAAATAAAAATGGTAATTTATAGAAAGAATCTCTGACAGGCAGCTGCCAGGGGAGAGAAGGACTGCTATGCGAAGGTGTGGCAGTCCTTCCTTTTTGGTAAAAAAATTGGCAGGGAAATGAGGCTAAGGATGACTGCATTATTAATACTTATCTGATTGGTATTATTTATAAGATACGCTAATTAAATGGCGTAAGTAAATTCTATCGTCAACCCCTTTATTCTCCGGTTGACATATTTCAAAAAACTTGCTAAAATCAATTATTAACATCAGACAGTTTTCAATGTCCAGTGTTTAAAATTTACGAAAGTGAGGGTAATATAATGGGTAAGATTATTGGCGATGGCATTACATTTGATGATGTCCTGCTTGTGCCGTCCTATTCTGAGGTTATTCCGAATCAGGTAAACCTGACGACACATCTGACCAAGAAGATTCAGCTGAACATCCCCCTGATGAGTGCCGGCATGGATACGGTTACAGAGCACCGCATGGCGATTGCAATGGCAAGACAGGGTGGAATTGGTATTATTCACAAGAACATGTCGATCGAGGCGCAGGCTGAGGAGGTCGATAAAGTAAAACGTTCTGAGAATGGTGTAATCACTGACCCGTTTTATTTATCCCCAGAGCATACATTAAAGGATGCGGATGAGCTGATGGGCAAGTTCCGGATTTCTGGTGTTCCGATCACAGAGGGAAGAAAACTGGTTGGTATTATCACAAACCGTGACCTCAAGTTCGAGGAAGATTTCTCCAAGAAGATTAAAGAGTGCATGACTTCTGAGCATCTGGTTACCGCTCCGGAGGGTATCACCCTGACGGAGGCAAAGAAGATTCTTGCCAAGGCACGTGTCGAGAAGCTTCCGATCGTGGACAAGGATTTTAACCTCAAGGGTCTTATTACTATCAAGGATATTGAGAAACAGATCAAGTATCCGTTCTCTGCAAAGGATGCACAGGGACGTCTGCTCTGCGGCGCGGCAGTAGGTATCACTGCAAACGTGCTGGATCGTGTGGAAGCCCTGGTGAAAGCAAAAGTAGACGTAGTTGTTCTTGACTCTGCACATGGACATTCTGAGAATGTTCTTCACTGTGTCAGAATGATCAAGGAAGCATATCCGGATCTGCAGGTAATAGCAGGTAACGTAGCGACCGGAGAGGCAACAAAAGCTCTCATCGAGGCAGGCGTTGACGCGGTCAAGGTTGGTATCGGACCGGGTTCCATCTGTACGACCCGTGTCGTAGCAGGTATCGGCGTTCCGCAGATCACCGCTGTTATGGACTGCTACGCAGTTGCCAAAGAGTACGGCATTCCGATCATCGCAGACGGCGGTATCAAGTATTCTGGCGATCTGACGAAGGCGATCGCAGCAGGCGGCAGCGTCTGCATGATGGGTTCCATGTTTGCAGGATGCGATGAGAGCCCGGGAACTTTTGAGCTGTACCAGGGAAGAAAATACAAAGTATATCGCGGCATGGGTTCCATCGCAGCGATGGAGAACGGCAGCAAGGATCGTTACTTCCAGAGCGATGCGAAGAAACTCGTTCCGGAGGGTGTAGAAGGACGTGTTGCATACAAGGGAATGGTAGAAGATACCGTATTCCAGATGCTCGGCGGTCTGCGTGCTGGTATGGGTTACTGCGGCGCATCGGATATTCCGACTCTTCAGGAGACCGGACGTTTCATCAAGATTTCCGCAGCATCCTTAAAAGAGAGCCATCCGCATGATATCCACATCACAAAAGAGGCTCCGAACTACAGCGTGGATGAATAAAAATTGGATAGCATAAGCAATCGATAAGATTGTAAACGATATAAAAGCGGCGTTTCTGCTTCAGCAGGGATGCCGCTTTTTTGGCGGGTTACTGTTCACGCATACGTGCCCAGTGACGGAATTTGCCGTGGCTTCGCATTTAAATACGGCAAATTCCTGCTGCCACCATGATTTCTTACGGCACTTTCGGTTCCAAAAGTGCCTACCCGTGAACAGTAACTTTGGCGGATTCTTTTTCTCAAACTCTTGTGAAAAAACCGGGGATACGGTATAATGATACATTAGAATAGTAGAAATATAACAATTATGCAGGAAAGACTGTGGATATTCAGAAAACGATTGCGGCGGATTACGAAGGAGATATTTGCGATACCGAGGCAGCAAATCGGGCGTATCAGACGGATAGAAACAGGTAACAGGAGGATTAGTATGACCAGAAGAGAACTGAGAGAACATTGCTTTAAGCTGCTTTTCTGTGCGGATTTTTACCCGACGGATGAAATGCAGGAGCAGGTGGATGTATATTTTACAGAGCCGAAAGAGGAGGACGATGTTCCGAGCGGAATCGGCGATATCATCCATAATCCGATGTTAGACACCTTTGACGGCGGATACGTAAAGAGCAAGGTTGAGAAGATTCTGGATGTGCTTCCGGAGCTTGACAAGGCAATCGATGGGGTTGCACAGGGATGGACTACCCGCCGTATGGGCAAGGTGGAACTGACGATCCTGCGCCTGGCATTATACGAGATCAAGCACGATGACGATGTACCGGAGAAGGTAGCGATCAATGAGGCGGTCGAGCTGGCGAAGAAGTTCGGCGGCGATGATTCACCGGCATTTATCAACGGCATTTTAGCGAAGCTGGTATAAGCGATGGCTGGCGTATATTCGGTTTCGCAGGTTAATGCATACATTAAGAATATGTTCGCACAGGACTTTGCCCTGAACCGGATTTCGGTCAAGGGCGAGGTTTCTAACTGCAAATATCATACGTCCGGTCATATTTATTTTACCTTGAAAGACGGTCTGGGAGCGATGCAGGCAGTTATGTTTGCCAGTAGGCGGAAGGGACTTACGTTCCGTCTGGAAGAAGGACAGCAGGTGGTCGTCAAGGGCAGTATCGAAGTGTATGAGCGGGATGGAAGATACCAGCTCTATGCCAGCGAGATCACGCTGGACGGCACGGGCGATTTATTCCGGCGCTTTGAAAAACTGAGAAATGAATTAGAAGAAATGGGGATGTTTTCCCCGGAATATAAAACGCCGATCCCAAAGTATGCAAAAACGGTCGGTATCGTGACGGCGAGCACCGGCGCAGCAATCCGGGATATTATCAATATCTCGGGACGGCGGAACCCTTACGTGCAGCTTGTCCTCTGCCCGGCACTGGTGCAGGGAGCAGGGGCAGCGCCGAGTATCGTGCGGGCGATCCAGATCCTGGATGCGCTGCATCTGGATGTGCTGATCGTCGGGCGCGGAGGCGGTTCGATTGAGGATCTGTGGGCGTTCAATGAGGAGAGTGTGGCGCGGGCGATTTTTGCGTGCCGGACGCCGGTAATCTCGGCGGTCGGGCATGAGACAGACGTTACGATCGCGGACTATGTGGCGGATCTGCGTGCCCCGACTCCTTCGGCGGCGGCAGAACTGGCGGTTTTTGATTACCAGCTGTTTGAGCAGCAGTGCATTGCGGCGGCACAGCAGATGACGAAGCGGATGGAGCAGAGGGCGGAGCAGTATGCCTATCGTCTGGAGCAGTTTCGTCTGCGCCTGCAGCTTCACAGTCCGCAGAGCCAGTTAAATGAGAGACGGCAGTATCTGGAAGATGCGAGAGTTAAGATGGCGCGCCAGATGGAGAAAAAGGTGTCCGATCTGCGCCATCGTCTGGAACTGGTATGCAGCCGGATGGATGGTCTCTCCCCGTTAAAAAAGATAAGCGGCGGATATGGGTTCGTGACGGATGCAGATGGAAAACGTGTGGAGACAGTGACAGGATTGCAAGCTGGGGATACGCTGACCGTCCGTCTGCCGGATGGACGCGTGGAGGCGGAGATCCGGGAGGTTTATCAGGAAAACCTGCCTGGGTAAAAAGTGGTTCATTGTGTTGCGTGTGAATCATAACAGAGAGATTTGAGAACACGTTTTCTTTCAGGAAAGATTCCAAGAGTATATTAGATAAAACAGGAGGCAGGATCGATGGCAGAAAATAAGGAAGAACTTTCGATCGAGGAAATGTTTGACCGTCTGGATGGCATTATGCGGACGCTGGAGGACAGCCGCAGTACGCTGGAAGAATCGTTTGCGTCGTATGAGGCGGGAATGCGTCTGGTCCGCGCCTGCAGTGAAAAGATAGATAAGGTTGAAAAACAGATTATGGTCGTAAACGGCGAGGAGACGGAGGCGTGACAGAGATGGAAAATGCAAAGGAACGGCTGGCACAGGCAGTCAAGGAAGCGGAAGAGATTGTATATTCTTATCTTCCGGCAGAGGAAGGGCATCAGAAAACGATCTTTGAAGCGATGAATTACAGTGTGAAGGCAGGCGGCAAACGCCTTCGTCCGATTCTGATGCGTGAGGTATACCGTCTGTTTGGCGGTCAGGGAAAAGAGATTGAGCCGCTGATGGCGGCGATCGAGATGATTCATACATCTTCTCTGATTCATGACGATCTTCCATGTATGGACAATGACGAGTACCGCCGTGGAAAAAAGACGACCTGGGTTGCATATGGGTATGATATGGCAGTTCTGGCGGGAGATGCCCTTCTGATTTACGCGATCGAGACGGCGGCAAAGGCATTTGCGATGACGCCGGATGCGGCAAAGGTGGGACACTGTATCCAGATTTTATCCGAAAAAACGGGTATTTACGGCATGATCGGCGGTCAGACGGTGGATGTGGAACTGACGAATCAGCCGATTCCGAAGGATAAGCTGGATTTTATCTACCGTTTAAAGACGGGAGCACTTTTGGAGGCGTCGATGGTGATCGGAGCCGTGATGGCGGGCGCGAGCGAAGCTGAGTGCGGGACAGTAGAGCGTATGGCGGCGGCGATCGGTCTGGCGTTCCAGATCCAGGATGATATTCTCGACGTTACCAGCAGCCAGGAGGTGCTTGGAAAACCGGTTCTGAGCGATGAGAAAAACAATAAAACCACTTATGTGACATTGGAGGGAATCGAGAAATCGAAGCATGATGTCAAACAGCTTTCGGAGACGGCGGTTGATATACTCTATTCTCTGCCTGGAAAGAATGAATTCCTCGAAGAGCTGATCGAGATGCTGGTCAGCCGTGAAAAATAAAAAATCCAATCGAAGACCGGGGACGACAGCGGATGTGGAAAACGGTTTGGGGGATGAAAGAATGGTATTAGATACGATAAAAGGACCGGAGGATGTAAAACGGTTGAACGAGGAAGAACGCAAGGAGCTGGCGGCGGAAATCCGCGAGTTTCTGATCGAGACGACAAGCCGGACAGGCGGTCATTTGGCGTCCAATTTAGGCGTGGTGGAACTGACGATTGCAATGTTCTGCGCGCTGAATCTTCCGAAAGATAAGATTATCTGGGATGTAGGGCACCAGTCCTATACGCACAAGATTTTAAGCGGGCGGAAGGATAATTTTGATGGGCTGCGCCAGTATGGGGGCTTGAGCGGTTTCCCGAAGCGGAAGGAAAGCCCGTTTGATGCGTTCGACACGGGACACAGTTCAACTTCGATCTCGGCGGGGCTGGGGATGGCGCAGGGGCGCGATCTGCTGGGCGAGGATTATTCGATCGTTTCCGTCATCGGGGACGGCGCGCTGACCGGCGGCATGGCGTATGAGGCGCTCAACAATGCGGGACGGCTCAAGACGAATTTTATTATTGTTTTAAATGATAATAATATGTCCATTTCGGAAAATGTCGGCGGTATGTCGCGGTATCTGAATAATCTTCGTGCAGATGAGGGATACAATCTGTTGAAGAAGAATGTGGCGGGCACGTTATCGCGGATCCCGATGATCGGTTCGGATCTGGTCGGCACGCTGCTCCGGACAAAGAACAGCATCAAGCAGCTTCTGATTCCGGGCATGTGGTTTGAAAATATGGGAATCACGTATCTGGGACCGGTGGATGGACATGATATTAAGGGGTTGATCCGTATTTTCAGCGAGGCGAAAAAGATCAACCGCGCGGTGCTGATCCATGTGATTACGAAAAAGGGCAAGGGATACCGTCCGGCGGAGAAGAATCCGTCGGCATTTCACGGAGTTGAACCATTTGATATTGAAACGGGAAAACCGCTCCGGAAAAAGGAACATCCGGGCTATACAGATGTATTTTCCAGAGAAATCTGCCGTCTGGCAGCGGAAAATCCGAAGATCGTGGCGGTGACGGCGGCGATGCCGGATGGAACGGGGCTCAAACGGTTCTCGAAAGAATATCCGGGCCGCTTTTTCGATGTGGGAATCGCGGAGGAACACGCGGTTACCTCGGCGGCGGGTATGGCGGCAGCCGGTCTGAAACCGGTGGTGGCGGTGTATTCGTCCTTTTTACAGAGGGCATATGATCAGGTCATTCACGATGTCTGTATCCAGAATCTTCCGGTTGTGTTCTGCGTGGATCGCGCGGGACTGGTCGGAAGCGATGGGGAGACGCATCAGGGTATTTTTGATCTGACATTCCTCTCCTCTGTGCCGAATATGAGCGTGATGGCGCCGAAAAACCGCTGGGAACTGGAAAAGATGCTGCAGTTTGCCATCTCCTACGATGGACCGATTGCGATCCGTTATCCGAGGGGCGAGGCGTACCGGGGTTTGAAGGAATTTCTGGCACCGGTCGAGTATGGCGTCAGCGAGCTGTTGTATGAGGAGAGAGGGACGGCGCTTCTGGCAGTCGGAAGCATGGTCAGCACGGCAGAGCATATCCGGGAGAAATTAAAGAGTGCCGGGCAGCCGTGTACGCTGGTCAACGGGCGGTTTGTAAAACCGATGGATACCGACGTGATCGACCATCTGGCAGGAACGCACCATACGATCGTGACACTGGAGGAAAATGTCCTGCGCGGCGGTTACGGCGAGCGGGTGACGGATTATGTACAGAAGCATTATCCGCAGATCAAGGTAGTTAATATAGCGCTGCCGGATGCCTACGTCGAACACGGAAATGTGTCGGTGCTCCGGAATGAGCTGGGAATTGACAGTGATTCGATTCTGGCGCAGCTGAAACGTGAAGGTGTGCTGGAGACTGACGCGGAAGCATGATGGGAAACAAAAGAGTGGCAGCAGCGGAAGGAAGAACATAGAATGAAAGAACGGTTAGATGTACTTCTCGTCAAGAGAGGTCTGGCAGAATCCCGTGAGAAGGCGAAAGCGATCATCATGTCCGGGATTGTATATGTAGAAGATCAGAAAGAAGACAAGGCGGGTACGACCTTCGATGAAAATGCGAAGATCGAGGTACGTGGATCTACCTTAAAATATGTGAGCCGCGGAGGTCTGAAACTGGAGAAGGCGATGACGCATTTCGGAGTGACGCTGGATCAAAAGGTCTGTATGGATGTCGGCGCGTCCACAGGCGGATTTACCGACTGTATGCTGCAGAATGGCGCGGTCAAGGTGTTTTCGGTCGATGTAGGACATGGACAGCTGGCGTGGAAACTTCGCAATGATCCGCGTGTGGTCTGCATGGAGAAGACAAACATCCGTTATGTGACACCGGAGGATATCGGCGAGCCGGTAGATTTCTCTTCGATCGACGTTTCCTTTATTTCCCTGACGAAGGTTTTAGGTCCGGTCAAGGAGATTTTAAGCCCGGGCGGCGAGGTGGTTGCACTGATCAAGCCGCAGTTCGAGGCGGGACGTGAGAAAGTCGGAAAGAAGGGCGTTGTCCGCGAGAAGAGCACGCATCTGGAGGTCATTCAGATGGTGATGGCATATGCGGCAGAGATCGGTTTTGAGATCCGGAATCTGGAATTTTCCCCGATCAAGGGACCGGAGGGAAATATCGAGTACCTCCTGTACCTGCATAAACCGGAGCCGGCATCGGAGGAAACTGTGACTGGTGAGGAAGCACTTGCAAAAGCGGAAAAAGAGTGTCCGGTTTCACCGGAACAGGTTGTTGAGGAAGCTCACAGGGAGTTAGACAAAACATGAGAAATTTCTATCTGATTGTAAACCGCGAAAAGCCGCGCGTAGAGGAGGCAGCCGGTTTGATTTGCAGCTTTTTTGCAGAACAGGGCTGCCGCTGCATCCGTCTGGATCGCCATGATGGACTTCGCAGGGACGCAGAAGTGGCTGCGGCATACCGCTATACCGATCGCCGGACGGTGCCGGAGGATACAGATTGTGTGATCTGTCTGGGCGGTGATGGAACGCTGATTCAGGCGGCACGTGATCTGGCGGGACGGAAGATTCCACTGTTTGGCATCAATATGGGGCATCTGGGGTATCTGACGCAGATCGGGCATGAGGAGGACATTCTGCCTGCCATGCGGGATCTGATGGAAGATCACTACCGTCTGGAAAGCCGGATGATGCTCAAGGGGTGCGTGATTTCCGGCGGGAAGGTCGTCATGGAGGATATCGCGTTGAATGATATCGTCCTGAACCGTATGGGAATCGATGCGTTCCGGTTTGAGCTGGCTGTCAATGGACAGCTGTTTAACGAGTATTCGGCGGATGGCATGGTGGTTGCGACCCCGACCGGTTCGACGGCATACAACCTGTCAGCGGGCGGTCCGATCGTGGCGCCGGAGGCGGATCTGATGGTCTTGACACCGCTCTGTCCGCATTCACTCAATTCGCGCAGCATCGTTCTGCCGCCGGATAACCATTTGAGCCTGCGGATTCAGACGACCGGGCGGACGAAGGTTTCGCTGAGCTTTGACGGCGATACGGTGGTTGATATTGAGCCGGGTGATACAATCGAGATAGCAAAATCAGAGATCGAGACGACATTGATTCAGCTCAAACAGGTGCCATTTTTGGAAAATATACGGAACAAAATGAAACAGATATAAAAGGAGTCAGAGCCATGAAAATGGAACGTCACAGCAAGATTGTGGAATTGATTGGAAAATATGAGATTGAAACGCAGGAAGAGCTGGCGGAATATCTGAATAAAGAGGGATACAATGTCACGCAGGCAACGGTTTCCAGGGATATCCGGGAGTTAAAGCTGTCTAAGATCCAGACAGAAAACGGCGGACAGAAATATGCGGTTTTCCATCCTCAGACGGCGTTCAATGATAAATATACCCGTATTCTGCACGATAGCTTCGTTTCCATGGATATGGCGCAGAACATCCTTGTCATCAAGACGGTGTCAGGCATGGCGATGGCAGTCGCGGCAGCGCTCGACGCCATCCATTTTTCAGAGATTGTCGGCTGCATCGCCGGGGACGATACGGTCATGTGTGCAGTCCGTACGGTGGACGATACGATCGTGCTGATGGACAAGATCCGCAAGCTGATTGCGGGATGAGGGAAGGTGGGTTCACACATTTTTTGCGGGAACCGCTGATAAGGAGGAACGGAAAGCGGATGCTTTATCATTTACGAGTGAAAAATCTGGCTCTGATCGATTCGGCGGAGGTGGAGTTCGGGGACGGACTCAACATTCTGACCGGTGAGACGGGAGCCGGAAAATCGATCATCATCGGTTCGGTCCAGATCGCGCTGGGCGGAAAAGCACCGAAAGAGATGATCCGCCGGGGCTGCGACAGCGCCTACATTGAACTGGTTTTCTCCATTGATGATGAGAGAAAGCGCGAGCAGCTGAAGGAACACGATGTTTACCCTGATGAAGAGGGAATTTTAATCATTTCTAAGAAAATCACACCGACCCGGAGCATCAGCCGCATCAACGACGAGACGGTAACGGCTGCAAGGCTGCGGGAGATCACGGGTCTTCTGATCGATCTGCACGGACAGCATGAACACCAGTCGCTGGTGAATGCGTCAAAACATCTGGAAATCCTCGATGCGTATGGCGGGGAGAAACTTCTCCCATTCAAACAGAATACGGAAGCTGCCTATCGCTTGTATATGCAGTTAAAACAGAAATGTGCCGCATTTGCATCCGATCAGGAGACGAGACTGCGGGAGATGGATTTCTGCCGGTTTGAGATCGAGGAGATTGAAAATGCCGCGTTAAAGGATGGCGAAGAGGAAAAGGTGGCAGCCGATTTTAAGCGGTTTTCCAATGCCAGACGGATCACTGAGAGTCTTTCACAGGCATATGACGCGGTGTCCGGCGATGCGGTGTCGCGGGCGTTCCGTGAGATCGATGGTGCGATGGCATTTGACGAGGGATTGAAGGGGATCCGTGACGAGCTGTGCGATGTAGATTCCCTTCTTTCGGATCTTTCCAGGGAGATCGCCGGATATATGGACGATATGACCTTTGACGAAGCGGCATTTCGGGAGACACAGGAGCGGCTTGACCTGATCCGGAGCCTGGAAACCAAGTATGGGAAGACGATCCCGGAGGTACTTCAGGCGTTGGAAGAAAAGAAAGCGCGACTGCAGGAACTGGAGAATTACGATGAACTTCGGGAACAGGCGGAAAAAGAACTGGAACAGGCGGAAGCAGTACTGAAAGAACATTCCGAGGCATTGTCAGCAGCGCGTAAGCAGTTTGCCGGAGAGCTGGTGGAGAAGATCGCAGACGGGCTTCGGGAACTGAATTTTCTTGATGTGCAGTTTGAGATGGAGTTTAGGCGGCTGGATCATTTCACGGCGGGCGGTATCGACGAGCCGGAATTCTTGATTTCCACGAATCCGGGCGAACCGGTTCGGCCGCTCGGTATGGTGGCGTCCGGCGGTGAGCTGTCGCGTATCATGCTGGCAATCAAGACGGTGCTGGCGGAGACCGATCAGGTTCCAACGTTGATTTTTGATGAGATTGACACCGGTATCAGCGGGCGGACTGCACAGATGGTATCGGAGAAGCTGCGGATCCTCTCCAAATGCCGTCAGGTCATCTGCATCACGCACCTGCCGCAGATCGCGGCGATGGCGGACCAGCACTTCGAGATCCGCAAATCCGCGTCCGATGGACGGACGGCAACCTCCATCCGCGCCTTAGACCGCGAGGCGATGGTGGACGAGCTTGCGAGACTGCTGGGCGGCGCGGAGATCACCGAGACCGTGCGGCAGAATGCGGAGGAGATGAAGAAGCTGGCAAAGAAGCGGAAGCTGGAGGTGTGATTATAAATTAAATATAAGATTCGGATTCAGAAAAATGTCGCGTAAGGCGGCATTTTTTTTGATCCCCAGATACCAATTAGGTCGAAGTTTGACCGTTTGCGTCGAAGTGGTTTTGGAATAGATGCATATATGATAAAGTTAAAATAGAAAGTATTGGGGATAAAAATAGAAAATTTGAGTTTTTGTTTCATAGGACGCAATTTTTTATAAAACAAGACCAGTGCATTTGTCCGATGACGAGCGTACCGAAGAAGCAGATAAGGTTTCGTCCCGTATTGCTGAAATTCTTTCTGAAACAGCGTTCTCATTTTCGCCAAACGAGTATATCTCTATCCACCGTAAACTCTTTCCGGGCATTTATAAACACGCCGGAAAGATTAGAGATTACAACATCACAAAGAAAGAATGGGTGCTTGATGGGGCAACTGTTATGTAAGGACGCTTGGGTTCTCTGCAACCAATGATATTTTTGCAGAAAATGCCTGGTATTTCAGAAATGCATTTGTGCGTGCAAACTATACGAACCTGCAAAAAGGTATTCACGAAACAACAGAGTATCTGG